>Ga0078972_1000043_pt1 | contig 469913 bp, 384 predicted proteins | sample YelNatPaOPGAMG01_FD_67568 | JGI IMG/M metagenome (GOLD analysis project Ga0078972, IMG submission 67568) | Hot spring thermophilic microbial communities from Obsidian Pool, Yellowstone National Park, USA - OP-RAMG-01 (SPADES assembly) (version 2) | ecosystem: Environmental > Aquatic > Thermal... | reverse complement strand
TCCGATACCTTGGGTCGCTGTCGTAGCCATAGGTCGTGTAGGTACCATTTCCAAGGTTCACACGCTCGCGGTTTCCAACCGGATCATAGGTATAGGATGCAACCGTCTGATTACCAGAGACTACCTCTTTCAGCCAACCATTTCTGTAATAGTTGTAGGTCAGGCTGAGAGTGGGAACTCCGTCCACCTTGTATGTCAGGCTCGTTTTCTCGTTAAGGTTGTTGTAGGTATAGGTGATCGTTCGACCGGATGGCAAGGGTGCGGTATACTGGATCAGCCGATCCTGGATGTCGTACGCGTAGCTGCTCTCTCCTGAGGAATCAACCATCGTCTCTCTGAGCCTGCTTCCTCCATAGTATGTATACATCACGTCCGCGTTCGCCGGATACTGGGTAGGCGGAAGCGATCCTGTGTAGTTGTAATACACGTGTGTGAGTCTGTTCAGGTTATCATAGCGATACAACGTAACGCTCCCGTTCCCGTCCTTCTTCCACCATAGGTTTCCAACAGGATCATACCCAAACTCCTCAATCCCGAGCGGAGAGGGGTGAGTTATCTGGGTGACGCGGTTGTTTTTGTCATACCCGTATTGGGTTGTACGCGGGGTTCCCAGACCGGAGTATGTGGTGACACTCAAAATGTTCCCGAATGCGTCGTACTCATAGTGAACGAGCACATTCTGTTCCGACTGGCCGGGCAGGTTCGTCCATACGTCCTTGACTCGCAGTGCACTGTCGTAAGCGTAATGGGTCTCCCTTCCGTCTTCATCCTTCGTCCAGAGGAGCTTGCAGCAGTCGTACTCTGAATGGGTGGAGCAATTCGGCGCGTAGATGGTATCGATCTGGCGGCCAAGTTTGTCGTAGGTGTATTCGATCGAGCTGCCCTTGTGGTCAACCGTCTTTATCACATTCCCCATATCGTCATAGAAGGTCTTATTGGCTCCCCAGGCATAGGTGGTTCCCGTCCAGTACTCGTACTCGACTTTGGTTGGGGAAGTGCGGATCTTACCTGTGTCCTCCTCGACGTAAAAGTACTTCGTCTGCTGGTCGCCGTCTCCCTCGATGTCGGGCACGATTTCGCTCTTTAGCATCCCACGGAGTCCGTTCGGGACATCTCCGGTCCCCTCGTAGTACTCATAGCGCCGAATCTCGGGAATATTCTCCCAGTCCGGTTCATTGGGCCCCTCGCCCACTTTTACCGCATTTAACTTCCATAGTGCAGAAGGATCCCGGTCGAACAAGGTCCAGTTGTTGCGAATGTTCTTCACTGACCTCACGTAGGGCGTGCCCGTGTAATAGGTGTATGCCTCCGTGTACCCGCCGGGGTAGGTGACCTGCGTGAGCAGACCGTCGTCATTGTACTCGTAGTTGGTTTCTCGCCCCAGGGCGTCTCTTACCCGGTATACCTTGCCGAGCAGCTCCGGGTCGTTTGTGGTCAGGGTGCAGTCGCCCCGCGGATTGCTCTGGACGTAAGTGCAGTAGGTGGTTGTGTTCCCCTCAGGGTCTGTGACTTGGTAGAGGTAGGTCTTTTCGGCGCCGGACATGTAGAAGGTATAGACGGTTACCCGGTCCTTCCCCGGGTCGTTTGGATGCTTCTGGGTAACGGTGGTTGTGTCGGTGCCATAATCGTAGTCGGTCTGCGAGATCACATTATTGCACGTGTCTAGCTGCTTTACGGTGATCTTGTTTGAGGAGTACTCATAGCCCACGTTTAGACCGTTGCTGTTCGTCACCTTTGTCAGGCGGCCAAGGCCGTCGTATTCATAAGTTATTTCTGACAGGTCATTCGTGCCGTCCTTGACCTTGACGGACTTAGGCTTCTCCGCTGCATGTCCACTGGGTACGTAGTTAATTTCGACGGTCACACCGCTTGGAGCGGTGATGCTCGTGATCTTCGTGTCCGAGCTGGACGGACCGTGCCCGTAGTTCCACTCGTCACCGTTTGGGAGCGTGACTTTCACCAGAGCACCACTCGCAGTGTCGCGGGTGTAAGTCGTCACCTGATTTCGAGCGTCGATTGCGCTTACAGGCAGGAGGGGCTTTATTGCATTGGGTTGAGGGCTCACCATCAGAGTGATGTTGTTGCCGACCCAGTCCGCCTGTGTATAGGTGCCATCCCCGTTCCGTGTGAGAGTCGTGCTGGGTCCGAGGTTGACGGGTACGCCCTCCATCATCTCCGACACATTCACGCTGTAACATTTCCCCTCGCAGTCCCAGAACATTATCCACTGTTGGTCACCACAACTGCATAGTAGGGGCACGCCACGAACCGGCGGTCCACCAGTTCCCGTATTCTCTGATCCACCCGCGCCGGGTCCTCCGAGCCCGCCCGGAATCCAAGGCTCCACGTACACAGTGGGCATGCGCAGGTCGGGCATGGGGGCAAACCCATCCCCTGCGCAGGCGCCCGAGGGGCAACCCCCGCCGCCACCTCCGTCCGCAGGCGGGAGATCCTTGCACTCAGGACACACTACTACATTTACCGGGATGGAGAGACCAGAGCAGTTGCCAACCCTTACAGTGACAAGGTGCCGTCCCGCATCTTGCCAGGTCCAGGAGAACGAGGTTCCAGTCCCCTTTTTGTCGGGTTCATCGTCCACGTACCATTCCAGCCATTCGGGATCACCGCCGGTGGTAATGGAGGCAGTGAACTCGGCCTCTTCGCCCACACATACGCTCCGGGGCCCATCTATTGATTCTGCAGTTACCCAGGTTACGGTCACGTTGCGGGTCACTGGATCGTCATCCCAGTTACAGGGTGAGTCGGCGTGGTCATCAGCGGTAACGGACCAAGTCTTTTCCGTAGCGGTGGAGTATGCAACCTTGTACTCTCCGGTGTAGTAGCCGTTCTCGTCTCTTTCCACCGAGCCGTCCCATCCGCCGAAATCTAGGGTGTCCATGCAGCCCCACGGGTAGATGAAGTCGCCATCATTCGCCTCAATTCTTAAGGTCACCTCCTCACCGCATGGGACATAGGTTTTATCCCCGTAGGGGTTACCCACATCATATATCACATACATGTTAAAAGAGATCGGACTGCCAGGCTCGCCTGGCCAGTCAGCGTAACTGGGAGTCCGCACACAAATTTGAAGAGTCAGGAAAACAAGTACACACAAAACTCGAACATACCAGCGTGTCATTTGGGGTTACCTCCTCTCTATTCTTTCGACGGCATTGCAGGAATGGAAGCTGGCTCTGCGAATACCGAGGCTACAAGATCAGCCATCTTCGCGTTGTTTGCCCCTTTCGAATTCGGCCCAAGGTAGTGGTAACTGAATAGCACCACCCCCTTCGCGCCAGCAGCCCTGGCATCTTCGATGTGCTTGCATGCGAGCTGAGGCGCAAGCCGATATGCGCCAACGCCGATGTAGACGTGCCGTGCGTAGGCCCATGCCAGTGCCTGTGAGGCGAATGCCGGCATGCGGTCGAACGTGATGTATAGCATCGGAACCACAAAGTCTAGCAGATTGTCGCGTGTCCAGACATCCCACTCCTGCAGGAATACCTTTTTAGCTATATCTGGGCTCTCTGAGCAGACCGATGCCGAGAGTTTCACTTCAGGTTTCGTTGTCGAAATCACATTCCGGACTTTCCGTAGAAGATCGGTAATCTGCTCTCGCCGCCATTGACACCAAATCTCGTCGTTGTCTTCGGGGACTCCGAACCTATTGAACTTCTGGTTGAACCTACTGATACTTATGGAGTTGTAGCCAGCTGTAGCGCTAGGATACCTGATATTGTCCAGATGTATCCCGTCCACGTCGTATTTTTTCAGAATTTCCGTGACCAAGGAGACGAAATGGTCTTGAACTGCCGGAACGCCCGGGTCAACGTACACCCGGCCACCTGCGAGAGTTGTCTTCCCCTCGCGATCTGACATGAGCCATTCAGGGTGCGCACGGGCTATGTGGGTCGGCGCAGGGCTATATACCTGGTGCGATACTTCGTATACTGCAAGCCATGCGTGCACTTCCAGCCCAGCCGCGTGGGCTTCCCGGATTATGTCGGCAAGCGGATCGTAGTCAGGGGCGATGTCCGCTGCCCTTGGTTCGATGCTCGAATTGTAGTATGCATCTCCCCGCTTTCTAACCTGGACGATCAGCGCGTTGAAGTTCGCAGACCTCGCCGAGTTCACCATCTCGGTGACCTCGTTGTGGTTCTTGAAACCAGGGTGGAAGGCGTCCACATACAGCCCCCGAAACTCGGACATCCCCTGCCCTGGGAACGCCAAGACGACTGCCGTGGTAAGGCAAAGCACGAATCTAACCACCGCTCTCATCTCTTGTACCTCCTCGAATACCTCGTCGAAATGAATAGGCGAATCCGCCGTCAGCACCAAACCTCCAAAGGGGAAATCTGCCCTTACAAAAATGAAAGTAATCCTTGCTCATGCGCACCATTTAGCGGCCGCTTGGACCTGCGTGTCAATAGACAGACATAACAATTATACCATACCCCGGCAATTGCGCAAGAGAAAAGTGCCGCCAGATTATGGATATTTTCGAGATATTTCTGTGAACGCCTGACCTATTTGTGACTAGTTCCGCTAAAACTTTGGGCTCCTTCATTCAAATATCCTGCTACTCGACAGATGGGATGGCAATCCAGCGGTATGGCATACTGATGACCTTTCCATCTCGCTGCGGACCAGGCACGGGGCATGAAATCCTTGGGCTGGAGTCCTCCTGCTGTCACCAGGTCGTCAATACAATTGAGTGCCTCACCGTCGGCATATTCGGGTAGCCGATCTGTGCGAAGAATGAAGACATCCGCATTCTTGCCGTGCGCAAGTCCCAGCGTAACCTTGTCGTAATAAATGCCGCAGTGGCTAATCTGTATTACCAATGGACGGGGAGCTGGCGTCAGCATATTGTCACGTCCTTGCCTTAGGGTCGGATGGATTCGTATAGCGCCGGGAGTGCTTCCCGAAATGCTATCTGGTTTAGTAGTGGGTCCCCGCGGTAATACATCAGGAAATTTGTTGGGGTATCAGTTTTCTCCCATGTAAAAATGCCATCGTCGCGGACGTTCACCTTGCATGGGATTAGGTCGTTGGGCAGTATTTGATCCAATGATGTGACCTCGTGGCTAGGGACCATTCGGTAGTGTCCGTCGGGGCGCCTTACTAGCAACCTTCGAGACACCTGTGCCCATAGAGCGGTCTCCCATACGTTGTGTGTGCGGTTGCAGACTCGCTCAATCGCGTCCGCCGGTGTTTCTTCGTCAAGGAAGTTCAGGAAGTCAGATCTGGTTGCTCTCTCGAATGAATAGACTGCATACCGCTGTAGTCTGGGGTCCATGCGACGAATGAAGTCTAGATTCTCAAGAAGGTAGTAAGTATTGTTTGGACCAAGGTCAAAGGCTCCTTTTCCGGTCCCGCATGGATAGATAGCAATGGGGAGATCAGACCTGAGCAGACACACGATTGCGTTTGGGTCAAGCATGACGTTCCATTCAAGGAATTCGGGTGATGACGAGCCCGCTGAAAGATGAATACGACGGACTTTTCGCTTAAAAAGTTGGGGCTCGCGATTGTATGCCGCCGCGAGAGCGCGGGCTGAGCCGAAGGAAAGTATCTCAACCTTCTGCTTTGCTTCCTTGAGAACCTTCAGGATTAGTTCGATTCCTGATTGCTGGAATTTCGGGACGTCGAGCGCCTTGTCGGAAGGCGACTTTAGCCGGCTGAACGGACCGAAAGCAAACGGGACATTGCGATCGAATATATAATTCAATTGTGTGACCGGGATGACACCCGCATCGCGCGGACCTGTATCGTCTTTGTATTCCTGCTTCTGACCGGGGTCAGATGGGCGACGATAGCATTGCGTAACGTCCAGAATAACAGCCTTGAGATCAACCTCGGGTAGGCCGTATGCCGCGATCAGATCGAAGTTGTCGCCAGGATCCTGGTAAGGGTGGTAGAGGTCAGTAATGTCAATGATTGGCACCCTTTCGCCAGCAGCCTCGACGTGGCTATTGAACTCGAGCAATCGGGAGGCAAGACCACCAACTGTGGCGCCGAACATCATGAGAAATCTCCTTCTGTCCATCAGTTCCCTCGCTTCGTAATTATCCGCGTTCGGTAGTAATCAAGCACTACAGCGAGGACGATTACCAGTCCAGTGATCATACGCTTCGTGGCTTCCTCTGCTCCTACTTGAGAAAGCCCACTTCCCAGCACAGCCATGATGGCAACACCGAGAAGTGAGTTGGTCACAGATCCGCGGCCGCCCATGAGACTTGTGCCGCCGATAACTACCGCCGCGATCGCTTCCAATTCCACACCCGTGCCTGCATTTGGGTTAGCCGAGGCCATTCGTGCAGTATTTACCAGCGCAGCAAATCCGCAGAGCAGACCAGAGATTGAATACACTGCAACCTTAACACATTTTGTGTTTATTCCTGAGAGGTATGCGGCGTTTTCATTTGCGCCGAGTGCGACTATGTGACGTCCAAATGCGGTCCTGCTGAGGACCAGTTGAATGCCTATGGCTGCTAGTAGGCTGAGCACAAAAAGCCATGAGATGTTGCCAATTCCTGCTTCTGCGATGCCACTCACCTTGGATCCCAGGTAGATTGTTCGCGTTTCGGTGAGGAGGAAAGTCATTCCACGTGCAACCTCCAGCATTCCAAGGGTAACAATGAATGGTGGAAGAGCCCACCGGACAATTACAAGACCATTTATCATTCCACAGAAAGTGGCTGCTACCAATGACCCAAAGATGGCGACTGGGAGCGAGAGGGAAAATCGTTCCAGTGCAAGTCCTAAGATTGCCCCTGACAAGCCGAGCACAGAGCCGACAGACAGGTCAATGCCTGCTGTGATGAGCACTAGCGTCATTCCCACGGCGAGCAGTATGGCGGCAGGTATCTGATTTGCAATGCCAATGAAATTTGTGGTCGTCAAAAAATTAGGGCTTCGAATGCTGAAGTAGACAACAAGTCCACCCAACACGGCAAGCATGCCGAGTACATCTGTAACTGCCAAAAGGTTATGTCGCCTTTCTTTTAGCAATGGCTCACCGCTAGCAGGTTATCCAAAAACTACATGGTTGGCAAATTGAGTACTACCTATCTTTCAACTCTTTGGCTTGGGTTCTGTCTGATTTCGTTTTGTTACGAGATCCACGGGGGTTTCCTTGTCCTCAGGGGTTGCTTCACCTCTTAGCATCTGAAGTGCATACTCGATTCCATATACGGCGAGTTGGTCTGCGTGTTGGTCCGCTGTTGCCAAAAGTTTGCCTTCGTTGAGGAGTTCATGTGCTGCGCTTATGTTGTCGTAACCGACCACTGCAATCTTGCCAGCCTTTCCAGATTCCTCGACAGCCTTAAGTGCTCCAAGTGCCATGCTGTCGTTTGCGCATAGCAGGGCTTTGATATCCGGGTGTGCAGTAATGATATTGCGTGCAATGGCATTTGCCTTGTCGGTTTCCCAATATGCCGTCTGTGAGGCTATGACCTTGATGCCCGCTGCCTTCATGGCGTCCATGAAGCCGAGTTTCCGTTGTTCGCCGTTGTATGCGTTTGGGGCGCCTTCCAGAATGGCTACTTGGTCGCCAGGTTTGAGTGTCCTGGCAAGTGCCTCGCCCACGAGGCGTGCGCCCTTACGATTGTCCGGTCCGACGAACGGTGCTCTCAAGCCGGCCTCGGAAAGAGCCTGCTTGTCGAAGCGATTGTCTATATTTACCACGACGATTCCGGCATCCGAGGCCTTCTTGCAAACGGAAACGAGCGCTTTCGAGTCCGCGGGCGCAATCACGATGGCATCTACGCCTTGTGCCATCATCTGCTCCACCAGTTCGACCTGCTTGTTTACGTCGAGTTCGTCCTTTATTCCATTTATGATCAATTCGTATTCATTCGCGTGCTTTTCGTGATGTTTCCTAGCGCCTTCTGCCATGGTCTTGAAAAACTCGTTGGCGAGCGACTTCATTATTAGCGCAACTCGAGGTTTCGTAGTGGTTTGCGGGGATTCTTTTTTGTTCGCACATCCACTAAGTACAAGAGCGCTTGTGAGGGAAAGCGCGATTACAATTACCAGCCGTGAGCGCATATTTTCCTCCTACGGACTTGTTTTTCATTTTCACTTATTCTAGCATACAAGTAAGAACACCTGCGTCTGAAGGTATCATAGATCCACGAAGGGAATAGCAGAATTGTATGGGGAACGAGAGGCCGAATATTATCCTGATACTCGCCGATGACATGGGCTTTTCAGATATCGGCTGTTTCGGTGGAGAGATACGAACGCCAAACGTAGACTGGTTGGCGGCGCAAGGCATGCGATTTACGAGTTTCTATAACAATGCAGTCTGCATGCCGACACGTGCCTCGCTCCTAACTGGCTTATATCCCCAGCAAGTGGGCGCTGCGGATGCCGCTCGGTTGTATGAGAGAGGCAATGTCACCATCGCGGAGGTGTTGAGATCTGCCGGCTACCGGACTTTGATGTCGGGTAAGTGGCACAATGGCAACCGGAAGGGTGAACTGCCCATAGCGAGAGGATTCGACAGGTACTGGGGATTACTCAGCGGCTCCAGCAATTATTTCAACCCGGGTGTCAGAAGACCCTGGGAGCCTGAGCCTGCCCATAAGAAGCCTGGGGATATGCGCCCTTGGGCTGCGGACGATAAGATCATGCATCCATTTACGCCTGATTCACCGGATTTTTACGCCACCGACGCTTTTACAGATCATGCTTTAGCATTCCTTGATGAGATCGGGCGAGAGGGGGCTCCTTTTTTCCTTTACCTTGCTTACACGGCCCCACATTTTCCCATGCAGGCACGTCATGAAGATATCGAGAAAAACCGGGGTTCTTACTTCAAGGGATGGGATGAAATCCGCCAAGAACGATATGAGAGACTCCGTGAGATGGGTCTAATACCCGAACATTGGAAACTTTCTCCACGCGACCCGCTTGCAGTCCCGTGGGCTGAGGTGTCGGAAAAGGAAACCTGGGACCTTAAAATGGCGGTTTACGCCGGCATGATCGAATGCATGGACAGAAATATAGGTCGTTTGATGGAAAAGATTCGCACTCTCGGCGTGGAGCGAAATACGCTGGTCATATTCCTTTCGGATAATGGTGGATGCGCCGAGCACATAAATCGAACCCCAGACGTTATGCCAGGTCCAGTAAACTCATACTGTACGGTGGATGCTCCCTGGGCCAATGTGAGTAATACGCCGTTCAGGCGATTCAAAGTCTTTCACCACGAAGGCGGGATTGCGACGCCTATGATTGCATATTGGCCGCGAGTCATCAAGCCAGGTGCCATATGTGACGATGTGGCACATGTGATGGACATTATGCCTACGTTTGTGGAATTGTCCGGTGCAAAATATCCGACCGAATGGAATACTGGGATAGTATTTGAGGCGGAAGGGCGGAGCCTGGTCCAGGCATTTCAAGGGCAATCATTAGGTGACAGAGAACCAATTTGCTGGGAGTTTCGAGGCTGTCGGGCTGTGCGATACGGACAGTGGAAGATAGTGTGTGAAGGACCGCCACGCTTGCACGTCAATATTCCAATTGAGCCGGGTCATGAGGACTGGGAACTTTACGACGTGTGGCAGGATCGCACAGAGACACATAATCTCGCTGAGAAATACCCTGACAAAGTCAAGGAACTCGAGTCAATATGGGTCGAATGGCACACGCGCATGCGTCAATGTGTTGCACGGGTAGAACCGGGCTGAGATCGAACGGATGCCGGTAGGATGAATAGAGACCTTGAGGTTTATAGGGAACTCAGAAATTGGCTGCCTCCAAACGTATTTGACTGTCATGTCCATGTCAGTTTGGCTAGACATTGTGGGCAGATTTCCCCGGAGCGCATGAAAAAGAACTGGGCCATGGAAGTGGCGTCTGAAATGTCATGGGATGACTTATGGACACATTACGAGAGGCTTTTCCCTGACCAGCGGTTAAGAGTCATTGCTTTTGGCAACGTCTACCGCGAAGTTGATCTTGATTCTAATAACGAATACATATTGTCTGGAGTGCGTAACTCAGATGGGAGGGCTTACGGCCTTTTTGCAGTCGCTCCTCAATGGGCTGCGAACAAAACTGCGGAAGCGTTTGCACAGGGCTTCGTAGGCATAAAGCCTTATCCTGATCTTGCGGGGAAGGATGACGACGAGATTAGCATTTTTGAATTTGTGCCTCACGAGCATCTCTCGGTTGTGAACGAACATGCCGGGGTACTCATGCTTCACCTACCTCGGAAAGGGCGACTTGCGGATCCCGAAAATATTCGCGAACTACTGGAAATACGCGAGAGATATCCTGCAATCCGAATCGTAGTTGCGCACATCGGCAGGGCGTTTACAATGCCGACGGTGGAAAAGGGACTGCCACACTTTGCAGACGTGCCTGGTTTGTTCTTCGATATTGCGGCGAATCTGAACGCGGATGTGATGGAGTATGCGCTGGGGATCGTCGGACCTGATCGCCTGCTTTTCGGCAGTGACCTACCTATTACGCTGATGCGAGGGATGCGCGAACACATTGGAGAGACATATATCAATTACACCGACGGTCCATATTCTTGGAACGTGAACCGAAAGAGTCCAGAAGAGGAGGCAAGGTACACCTATTTTCTATATGAGGAACTTCTTGCGTTGAAAGCGGCTATCGAGCGCGCCGGACTGAAACATGATGCGGTGCACAAGATAATGTATGAAAACACCGCCGGACTAATAGACGCGGTGCGAACTAGTTCATGAGTTTTGTGGTACGATTTGGCAACCAGAATGTGTCCTTGGTCACTTCTGGACTTGACTTCCTCTTGCGGTTATCATGCAAGATGATATTTTTTGATTAGTGGTGATTCAAGATGTCCTATGACCCAAGACCGTATCAAATTGACTTGAACGAGTACCCCAAGATTATCACTGAGCCGCCGGGTCCAAAGAGTCGAGAACTCCATACGCGCATCTCCAGAAGTATAAGAGGGCTTTCAAGCCAGGTGCGCCTGTTTCCTGTCGCGTTCGAGAAAGGTCTTGGCTGTACACTCCAAGATGTAGACGGAAACAAGTACATCGATTTTTCGAGCGGCATCTACGTGACCACGCTGGGTCACTGCCACCCGAAGGTGTCGGAGGCTGTCTCCAAGGCAGCGCACACGCTGATGAACGCCCATGACTTCACGACTCCGATTAAAGTAAGGCTCCTCGAGAAGATGATGGAGATTCTGCCAGGCGATCTGAGAGGCGTACAATTGTATGATAGCGGCACGACGGCTGTCGAGGCTGGTCTCAGAACATGCCGTGCGGCCACAGGGAGATACGAATTTATTTCTTGCTATCGGGACTTTCATGGTAAGACTGGGCACGCAGTGAGTTTGGCGAATATGACCAGCCTCAGTGGTGCGGGACGGTCACAGGGCTTTTACATGGTTCCCAGGCCAGATACTTATCGTCCTTGGTGGACGCGTGCAGACGGCTCGCTGGATACCGAAAAGTATCTTGAGTTCTACGATACATTTATTCGAGATGCTACTACAGGTCAGATTGCCGCATTTGTTTTAGAACCAATTCAGGGATGGGCTGGGTCAATTATGCCTCCTGATGACTTCTTCCCTAAGTTGAGCACATTCTGCAAGGAGAGAGGCATTCTATTGTTTGCGGATGAGGTACTTACCTGTATGGGGCGAACCGGAAAGTACCTTTGCATGGAGCACTGGGGAGTTGTGCCCGATGTAGTCACACTTGGCAAGGGATTTGGGAACGGTTTCCCAGTCACTGCCATGGTTGTTCGCGAGGAATATGCAGACGCTGTGGACAGAATCAGTGCAAGCACCAGTTACGGTGGCAATCCTATGGCGTGCGCAGCAGCGTTGGCGAGTATTGAGGTGATTGAGGAGGAGGATTTACTCAGCCACGCGATGGAACTGGAGCAACTATTTCGCCGCAAGATGGCGCACTGGACATCGAAATATGCCATTGTTGGTGACACCCGTGTAAAGGGCTGCCTCATGGGTGTTGAATTGGTGAAGGATAAAACCACAAAAGAGCCCTTTGATGAGGCTGGCGCACTTGTATATCAGACGGCGTTTAAAAAAGGTCTGGCATGGATTCCCGCTGGTCACATCCTTCGAATGAGCCCTCCCATCATTATGCCAAATGAGGTGGCGTCGAAGGCAATGGATATCATAGAAGAATCAATTGGGGAGGTCGAGCGGCAACTTGGATATGCCTAATCAAGAGAAGAAACCGAAAATCGGGCTGTTGCCCCTATACCTTGAGTTGTATGACTGCGTTATGCCTCAAGCGCGTGAGAAGGCTGAAAACTTCTATGACACTATCGTTTCTGAACTCGAAAAACGTGGTGTTGAGGTTGTCAGGTCGAATGTATGCCGATTGAGGGCGGAGACGGAAGAGGCGGTGGACAAGTTGGTCCAGAATGGTGCGGACCTGCTGGTAACGTTACACCTGGCGTATTCGCCCTCACTGGAATCTGTGGACACACTAGCGCGGTTACGTCTGCCGCTGGTGGTTCTCGACACAACGCCGGCGTTCGGATACGGACCGCGCCAGGACCCTGGGGAACTTATGTATAATCACGGCATCCATGGCGTGCAAGACCTGTGCAACATGCTTCTGCGTAAAGGTAAACATTTCCAACTTGAGGTGGGGCACTGGGAGAAATCAGACGTCTTGGACCGCGTAGTGGACTGGGCAAAGGCCGCCTTGTTGGTGACTAAGATACGAAGGGGCAGGGTCGGACTAATTGGGCGCCCATTCGACGGTATGGGGGATTTCATGGTATCCCCAGATATCTTGAGGGGAACAATCGGTATCGAGACGGTGACGACTGACTTTGCCAGTCTTACTACCTTTCTTCCAGAGGAGGGAGCGTCTGAGGTTCGCGAGGAGATCGAGTGGGATCTAATGAACTTTGCGGCGCCAGGTTTGACTCGCGAAGCGCATGTAGCAAGCGCGCGGGCATCTCTTGCAGTGCGGCGATGGGTGGATCTGGAAGAGGCAAATGCATTTACCTTCAACTTCGCTAACCTGCGCCGGTCTGCAGGCTTTCCAACAGCCCCGTTTCTGGAGGCAAGTAAGGCGATGGCGTCTGGGAAAGGATACGCTGGGGAAGGGGACATACTGACAGCCGCTTTAGTCGGAGCGTTGGTTTCAAGATATCCCGGCACTACCTTTACTGAGATGTTCTGCCCCGACTGGGAAGGTGACACGATTTTGCTCAGTCATATGGGGGAAATAAATCTCCGATTGTCCGACGGCAAACCCACGCTGGTACAGAAAGAGATGCCGTGGATAGATGCCGAATGTCCGCCCATAATTCCGGCATCTAGACTCAGGGGAGGAAACGCAGTGCTTGTGAACCTCGCCCCTGCTAGCGACGACGAGTATAGGCTCATCCTTGCCCCTGTCCGAGTCGTTCAGATAGAGGGTGAAGATACAATGACTGATTCCATCCGTGGTTGGCTGAGTCCTCCAACCACAGTCTCGGATTTCTTGAGAGAGTTCAGCCGAGCAGGAGGGACACATCATAGTGCGCTGGCTTATGATGCACCGCTCGAAGAACTAGTGCGTTTTGGCAAACTGATGAACTGGGATCTCGTCGTGATTAAATAATGGCTTCGATATACCTGGGCGTAGACGTTGGCACGACCTCGACAAAGTGCATGGCTGTTGATGAGTGCGGTCATGTGCTGTCTTTTGCACAACGCGCCTATTCCTTATCATTTCCCCAGCAAGGGTGGGTTGAGCAAGACCCAGAGGATTATTGGTGTGCTCTTGTAGACGTGGTGCGGCAATGCATTAGGTCGGAGAAAGTTGATGCAGGAGACATTGCTTCTCTTTCGCTAAGTACCCAAGGTGACACATTGATCTTGGCATCGCATGACGGCAAGCCTCTAATGCCGGCGATTAGTTGGATGGATGCTCGTGCTGAGTCGGAGTTCCATGAATTGATTTCTGAGACTGGGTCGTCGTTCTGGTATCGGGAGACAGGTAAGCCCCTTACGCCGCTAAGTTCTGCATGCAAGATTCGATGGATGGAACGACATCGCCCTGATGTTTGGAGGCAAGCACGTCTTTGTTGGGTGAGTGACTTCTTAGCGAATAGGCTTTGTGGTCGGTTTGTTGCAGATGTTCCGAGTGCATCATGGACTCCTCTTTTCTCTCCATCAAAGCGTGGATGGTCGGCTGCAGTCGCAGGAGTATTGAGAGTGAGCGAGGACCATCTGCCGGACGCGCTGGAGTCAGGAGAAGTTATCGGCGAGATCACCAGGGATGCAAGTGCGGAATTGGGTCTGCCACCGACAATTTTGTTAGTGGCCGGCGCATTCGATCAGTCAGCAGCGGCACATGGTGCTGGCGCTTTGCCCGCCGGAAGGAGTATTTTGTCTTGTGGAACTGCGTGGGTACTCTACTTGGTAGCCGACGATTTTGTGCTTGACCCGCGCGAGTGTATATGCATATGCTGCCACGTGCATCAGAATGAATGGGGCCTGGTGCTCCCTTTCACAGGTGGGTCAGCGTATGACTGGTTGCAGAGGACACTCGCTGACACAAGCGATGAGATAAGTACGGAACATGAGTCTCTGATTTTTATCCCACATTTATATGGGGGGTTATCACCAGACTGGCGGAAGGAATCGAAGGGTTCATTGCTAGGGTTGACAATCTCGCATACCCCAGCGGACATTCGTTTTGCCCTGATGCGTGGGATTGCATATGAGGCGCGGAGGAATCTGGAAGCCGCTGAAAGACTAGTAGGTCAAGTGGCGTCTATTCGCATGGTGGGTGGTGCGGGCAAGAGTGACATCTGGCCGCAGATTGTTGCGGATGTGATTAATCGTCCTGTTGAGGTGGCGGAGTTGGTTGAGTCGGCTTGTTTAGGGGCAGCCAGATTGGCCGCAGGGCACGAGGCAGGCGATTGGTCAGGGAGAGACGCGGTGAAGGTCTATACACCGCGACATGATCGCGTGGTCGAGGAAGAGGGCTTATACCGCAAATACTTGGCGTTCTATGAGACGCTTGCCGAAGCGTACGAATCATGAGAGGTGCATTATGACTGGCAAAGATATTAGGCTGAGCAGGCTTTTTTCAAATAACGAAAATGCTGTTGTAATCGCAGTTGACCATGGTGAGTTTGACGGGCCACTGCCTGGAATGATTAAACTTCCTTCGGTTGTCAAACGCATATACCCTGGTGTGTCTGCAGTTCTTTTGTCGCCGGGTATGCTCCAACATTGCGGACATATTTTTTCATACAAAGGTTCTCCCATGGCAATTGTGCGGCTGAACTGGAGTACAGTTTACGCGTTTCACTGGGGATATAATGATGCTGACACTGTGCCTGCCATGAGTGCAGAGGAGGCTGTTGCCTCGGGAGCGGATGTGGTGCTTGTTTCTCTTACGCTGAAAACAGGCAACGAGGCGCGTGATGCGCACAATGTCGAGGTCTTTTGCAGGCAATCTTCGGAAGCAAGGCGGCTCGGACTGCCGGTCGTAGGCGAGTTTTTCCCTGCGCGCTCAGGAAGTCTGTCGGAAGAAGAGATGCAGGATCAGATATACCGCGGGTGTAGGATACTCGCCGAACTCGGAGCAGACCTGATAAAAACATTCTACACCTACAAGTTTAGGGAGGTGACTGCCGCGTGTCCTGTGCCAGTGCTGGGATTAGGTGCTGAAAAACTCCCAACACAACTTCAGGCCCTCCAACTTGCGGAAAGAATAGTTCAGGATGGGGGTAGGGGAGTAGTTTTCGGACGTAATGCAATCCAGGTGCCGGACCCCACCGCCTTCCAGCAAGCATTATGTGACGTTGTGAAAAAAGGCATTTCCGCTTCGCAGGCGGCGAGAGATTATGGCCTACATGAACCAAACATCTGTTGATTTATGCTAATCCAAGCCACTGCCGTTTCCGTGCAGAGTCCTCGGCGCAGGCAAGGATTTTCTGAACGTAGAGCCCTCTTTGAAGCGAAGGTTCGGTCGGCTGTCCATTGCGAACCGCGTTGAGAAAGTTGTACAGACAATGCATATGAGCCCGAAGCCAGCCAACCGTAGCCTTTGGTGATGGGAACACTGCTGGTTTTGGGTATTTCTGTACACACGACAACTTCTTCCACCCTCTCGTCCCACCAAGAGGCGAATCTGAATCGCGAAGGTCGTACACCTCAAGCCAATTGGGATTCATTAGATTGAATCGAATTGCTCCTTTGTCGCCATGGATTTCAAATCGCAGGTCGTCTTCAGTTCCGGTTGCGATTTTCGACGCCTCAAGTGTTCCAATAGTCCCATTCTTCAGTCGTACAATCATGATAGTTTGGTCATCTGCCTCGACCTGGACCATCGTACCGTCTTGGCGTGGGCGTTTCGGATATAGGATGCGTGACTCGGCAAGTATACTTTCGAACGGACCAATGTACCAGTCAATGAGATCAACTATGTGCGACCCAAGGTCTTGAAGAACGCCACCACCTTCGGATTTAATTTGCTTCCAGCCCATAGGTCTGTCCGGGTCCACACTGCCAGAGTGAAGGTACTCTGCGCGGAAGCCGATTACGTTGCCAAGGAAGCCTTCGGCGATCAATTCTTTTGCTCGTATCGTAGCCGGGAAGAACCGGTAATTAAAAGTCATCTGTCCGATTCCCTTGTACGATTCCAACGCAGTTTGGACACGCGCGATTGCCTCGCTGCCCACCACAAGCGGCTTGTCGCAGTAGATATGTTTGTTTGCTCCCATGGCAGCAACCAATTGTTCCTCATGAGCGCTATTCGGCGAGCATATGTTGATAATCTGGATGTCGTCACGCTCAATTAGTTCTCTCCAGTTTGCGGTCCCAAACTCAAAGCCGCCAATCTCAGCAGCCTTACGCGCTGTTTCGTCGCACGAAGTTGCCACGCCAACAAGGCGGGTTCTTACGGGCACAGGATCGTAAAAAAGGGGCATGTTGGTATAACCATATGCATGTGCCTTTCCAATGAATCCGAACCCGATGATGCCGACTCCAAGTGTTTGCATATTTCCTTCCTCCCTACGCATTCTTAACTCAGCCTTTGGTTTCACCGCAGAATCCTACGGCTGTGATACCGGCGATGTCAAGTTTGGCTTGACATCCGCGGAACTTAGCCGTAAACTTGCATCGGGGCCTGTTGTGACGATGGAACGAGATGACAGGTACGAGGTCCATGGCACGGCACGCGAGAAGGCTCTAGAAAATATTAACAAACAACTCGCCGAATGGGGCATCACCATGCCTCCGGCAACGGCAGTACTATTCGATTTTGGCTTGGGTCGTTTCATGGAAATTGGCGAGACCGAATTCTGGGTCGCGAATGAACCAGACCTCGGCTATTGCGCCAAGTTCCTTTTTGTATTTGCAGGTCAGACATGCCCATACCATCACCATATCGTCAAGCATGGAACCTTTTTTGTTCTCAAGGGGAGAGTGTTGATGAAATACGGAAGCGAGGAGAGGGTTATGGAGCAGGGCGATGTATTAGCAATACCTCCAGGTGTTGGTCACTCGTTTACTGGCATCACAAACGCTCTTCTCCTCGAGGCTTCAATGCCCAGCACGCTTCATGATAACTTCTTTGCGGATCATGAAATTGGTCAAAACGGGATGATTTGACCAAAGGAATTTTCCTCCGGAATGCTATAGTGTCTCGCGATGAATAACGAAGCGGAAGAGGCTAGCCACCAAAAGCAAGGTCGTGATCTCACTGAGGGGAGTATTCCTATTCACCTTGTGGTATTTGCGTGGCCAATGTTTCTAGGCAGTCTCCTGCAAACCATGTACACGATAATCAACGGGTACTGGGTGGGCAGGTACTTAGGCACGAGGGCTCTTGCGGTCATAACTGTCAGCATGCCCGCCATGTTCGTTCTCACAACACTCGCGTTTGGTATCACTATGGCGGCTAGCATCCTTGTGTCCCAGGCTTATGGAGCCAAGGATTGGGGTAGGCTTCGGCGAGTGGTGCAGAACGGAACCGTTCTCACTGTGTGTATCGCCACCCTTTGCCTCGTTGTTGCCCTCGTGTCTATACGTATTATTCTTCTTGCAATGAACACCCCACCGAATGTGCTCCCAACGGCGCTTGATTACATGCGGATTTTCTTGTGGACGCTTCCCCCTGTATTTCTTATTTTTCTTTTCTCATCTATGCTTCGTGGCATCGGTGATTCGCGTACTCCGTTGATTTTCCAGAGCGTGGGGCTGCTTCTTACCGCCATCCTGGATCCTTTGCTAATGTTCGGCTGGCTGGGTTTCCCGCGATTAGGACTGAATGGCACGGCCGTAGCAACAGTATTTTCTAACGTCTGCTGCGTTCTGATGCTCATAGTTTACCTTCACGTGAAGAAAAGTGTGGTCGCGCCGAATTGGAGGCAACTGAAGGCGGATATGGAGATGACTTGGCTGATGGTCCGGATCGGCGTTCCATCTATGCTTCAGAATGGCATGATTTCTCTTGCGGTAACGGTTATCACCAGCCTAGTCAACACTTTTGGCGAGAAGGCTACTGCGGCATTTGGTGCCGCAATGCGAATTGACAGTTTTGCATTCCTTCCGGCACTCACTATGGGAATGGCAGTGGCAATCCTTTCTGGTCAGAACATAGGCGCCGCAAAGTTCGACCGTGTAAAGCAGAGTTTTCGCTGGGGGCTCATCATAAGTGGGAGTGCGACTCTGGCAATGGGCATCTACATGGCAGTAGATGCCAGACACTTGATGCAGGTTCTTAGTTCTGACCCTCAGGTTATCGTTTTGGGAGTTGGGTACCTAAAGATTGTCCCACTTTCGTATGTACTTCTGGCGGCTCTATTTACGAGTAACGGTGTGATCAATGGCGCAGGTCACACCTTATTTACTGCATTTTCCACATTTATTGCCCTTTGGTTGGTTAGGATACCGCTTGCATATTACCTTGCGGAGCACTTGAGGAGTTTAGAGGGAATATGGTACGCCATGGTAGTAGGTTTTGCCACCGGGTTGATTGTCAGCCTCATCTACTACTACTCAGGTCTTTGGAAACGACCCGTGGGGCAGAGGCGCCGTTTTCAAGTGGATGGTGGGATTCTTGACGGCAGGTCATCTCCTTCTCTCGCTGTCTCAACACACCCGGTGCATGAGACTCCCGACAATGATTTGCACCCTTGATCTCCCACATGGAGCATTTCAAAAGTCCGCTAATGTAACAGGAAGACCCTTCGGGCATGTAGTCTGGTCCTGCCGGAATGTTAATCAAAGTTTTCCCATCTGGCGGAGATTTGCGCGTGCGCCCGTGCATGGGCGACACGAGGGATAAGTGCAGAGAAGGATGTCTGGCTTCTCAGCAATCATCTCTATTACTCTATTGATGACATCTTGTCCCTGCATGATCTTCAGCCGGCACTGTCCGATGCGGTAGTCGTGTATTTCTCCATGCCGACGAAGTACATACTCCACTGCATCGAAAGCATTGCTGCAAGAGGTGGAAGTGTCTATCTGGTGGCGATAGATACTCCCATCGGGCATGAGTACGTTCGCGTAAGGCAGCGTCTCGGTCCACCCAACCTTTGGCACGCCTGCATATTCCTCGCCGGTGTGAACCGTGGTGTTGCTCGTATTTGGCACACCAAGGAGTAGAACTTTGCCGCCCATTTTTGCCAGGCGGTCTACAGGACTCCCGATGCCAACCGCTCTAAATGATAGGTGGTCTTTGGTGAGTTCAATGGCGTCTGGTCCAATGACGGCGACAGAATGTGTGGGGTGGATACTCCTCACTGCGTTTGGTCGCTTGCGTGCAAGTTCTGGGATTATGCCGGTAAGGCATGGCGTAACGGCAGGGTCAAAGTATGGTTGCGCAATATTGCCCGTATAGTTGAAAGTCGGGAACATGACATTACCGCCCGGACTTACCGCTTGCACTAGAGCATCAATTACCGTTTCAGGACCACCATCGACTGGTCCCAGACTGCGAAAGGAACTGTGGACGATAAGACTATCTCCGGGAGACAATCCTGCGTTACGGAACTCAGAGACTAGTTCCTTAAGGGTCAACATACCTGACTCGCTCATTTATCACTCTCCGACCGGAAACTTTGGGCAGTCCTCTTGCCCTGGTGGAACAGATTATACACTGGTTGGTCCTCCACATCAAACCCGTGCTTCCTCCTGCTGGCGCAAATATTAACACAACTTTTGCGGAGATTTAAGGCAATCTTAACACTAGGGCGGAGGAAGTTAATGCGGGCATAACGTAGTCAAAGATTGGTTAACCGAATCGGACCGGACAACACGCTAGCCGTGGCTGGGTCTTTATTTAGCAAACTGGGTTTTTCAGGCTAGTATTGAGAGGATGTGCAATGAGCCTGGCTTTTACAACATGCGGGTTTTGCAGCGCTGGTTGCGGGATGTACGTGCAGGTCGAGGGCGGACGCGTCATAGGAGTCTGCGGTAGTGCAAATCACCCGGTAAGTAGCGGGCGCCTATGCATCAAGGGATGGAACGCTACTCCTGCAATACTTGGGCCGGATAGGCTAAAGAAGCCTCTGGTTAGAAAGGGAGACCGTCTGGAACCAGTAACTTGGGAGGAAGCAATCTCTTTTGCTGCATCTTCGATCCGGAGAATCCTGGACGATGTCGGGCCACAGGGCATCGGAGTGATTGGATCTGCAAGAACCACGAACGAGGAATGTTATTCTCTAGTAAAGTTCGCAAGGAGTGTCATTGGCACTGCTAATATTGATGGGGCGAATCGCTTTTCTGACTTTTCCCTCGTTCCGGGGCTTTTGGCTACCACGGGTGTACCAGCCTCACAGGTGGACATAAATGCCCTCCCACGAGCAGGTTCAATGCTAATCGTAGGTGCAAACGTGACGGAGCAGTTGCCGCATATTGGTTCGCGAATCGAACAGGCTGCTCTAAATGGTTGCCGGATAATTTCTGTTGACCCAAGAGTGTCTCGCCTGAATCCCCATACGCATATGTGGCTACACCCCAAGCCGGGAACAGACCTACTTTGGGCACGTGCCATGCTCAAGGTCATACTCGATTCTTCTAGTTATGCGGAGACTGCGGCAGAGTTAGGTGGATTTCAAGAACTTAAGAGTTCACTTGGTGACATTGAGGTAAGCCAACTGAAATACTCTTGCTGGCTCGAACCGGAGGATCTGATAAGAGCGACGCAAATCCTCGCTGATAATCCACCGGTGGTGGTAATGTTTGGTCTTGGCGTATTACAGCAAGTGAACTCTACAGAATTGGTGAAGGCGCTTGCCGATATTGCGCTATTGCTTGGGGGATCTGTGATGCCCCTCAGGGGACAGAACAACGCTCAGGGGGCATCGGATGTTGGTCTGGCCTGTGACTACCTTCCAGGGTACGCTCATGTTTCAGATCCAGCGGCACGGAAAATGTGGGAATTGCTTTGGAACTGCAAATTGCCCGCAGAACCCGGTCTATCCGCGGTTGAAATGGTCAATGCATGTGGGTCGGGTGAACTGAAGGGGTTGGTTGTTTTCGGTGAAAATGTTGCTTTGTCTGCACCTAATACACAAGTTTCAATGGACGCGCTGCGCAAAGCCGAGTTTCTGGCTGTATCAGATATGTATTTGACCGAGACAGCAAGTCTCGCCCACGTCGTGTTCCCGGCCTGCTCATTCCTTGAGAAAGACGGGACATTTACGTCAATCGAGCGGCGTGTTCAGAGGGTACGCAAGGTTGTTGAGCCAGTCGGAGAGTCCAAGCCAGACTTAGAGATTATCGCAGATTTGGCGAAGGCTTTGGGCTCCGAAATCTCACGAGAACCTGCCAAGATACTGGGTGAGATAGCGGCAAACGTCGCTTGGTATAGGGGGCTATCTTTGGACAAGGTGAGCGAGCCGTGGGGTGTGCAATGGAAAATACCAGAAGTAGAACCCACGCTTGTTTTGGTGGCAGATGGTGCATACCAAGAGAAGGCTGAGTATCCGTTCCTATTGATAGCGAGTAGGCAGGTTTACAACCAACATACTGGCACTGTGAGTGCGAGGTGTCCGGTCTTACTTCGGGAATACCCAGACACCTATGCAGAGTTGAACGAGGCGGATGCGGAAAGGCTTGGACTGAGGCCGAATCGAGAAATTCGCATTTCGTCTGAGCATGGCAGTATCCTTCGTATTCTTATGTTGAATGACGGCGTACCTCAAGGATGCATACATGTACCGCACTTCTTCGGCGGAGACTCCCCAAATGCCTTGGCGTCCTATGAGTGCGATCCAATTTCGGGTGTGCCGGTTTATAAAACGTGTTCCGTGAAGGTTGAGGCTGTGAAATGAGAGAAAGTGAAGCGGCGGTCCTAAAGAAGTCAGACGTATCAGCCTTCTTTGGGAGTCTAGCATCAGACATGCGCCTGATTGCGCCCAAAGAGGCTTTCGGTGGTGATGTCATTTTCGATGCTATCGAGTCACCAAAGGATATCGTGTGGGACTATGGACATGACATATACCCACCTAAGCGATTTTTGCTGCCGCACTACGAGGAGATGTTTAGATACGACTGTCGGGGGCGGATACACATTCAACCGGCGCCGAAACCATCTCCACAAGCGATAATTGGCATCCGCTCATGCGACATTTCGGCAATTCGGTTCCAAGAGCGGTTCTTTACGCAACCGATCGTTGATCCCTACTACAAGGACAGGTTAGATGCCACTGTATTGTTTGGCTTGGTTTGTACGAAGCCGCCGCGGAGGGAGTGCTTCTGCATTTGTTGTGATTCCGGTCCATGGTTGGAGTCAGGATTCGATGTGCAATTGACTGACCTTGGGGACCGGTTCCTTTATGAAGTTGGTTCTGACAAGGGAGCAAAGGCTACCGAGCCCCGTGCGTACTTGCTAACCCCTGCTCGTAGTGAAGATTTTGCCGAGCGACGCCGGCTCGAACTCCAAGCCGATTCTTTATTCCAAACTACGTCGTACATTGCCAAGGCAATTACATACATATCTGCCGATGAGGTTCCAGATGAGGTATGGGAGGAACTTGGGTCAACTTGCTTCCGATGCGGGGCATGCACGAATCTCTGTCCGGTGTGCACGTGTTTTACTGTAGATGACGTTGAGAATACGGACGGGACATTTAGCCGATGCCGGTCTTGGGATTCGTGCCAGTTTTCAGGTTTTACACGGGAGGCGAGTGGGCACAATCCTAGGTCTGCGTACGGACAACGTGTGCAACGACGGTTCTACCACAAGTGTTCTTATCAATACATCATGCGCGATGGCAGGCACGGCTGTGTGGGGTGCGGAAGATGCATTACTGCCTGTCTGACAAACCTAGGTTTGCCAGACGTGGTGAAGCGCATCAGACGGGCAATGCATGCCTACCTGGAACCAGAGACAAAGCGTTCTGAGGTGTAAACGATGGTTCTTACTCCTTCCAAGCCGCTTAGAATGTGGGGTGTTACGGATAGCCCCAGTGCGGACCTCTATGTGCCGATGATTGCTGTCATAGAGGACATCATAGACGAGACGCCTGACACAAAGACCTTCCGCCTGCGGTTCGAAGACGACGAATATGCCCAGTCTTTTAGTTGGGAACCTGGTCAGTTCGTTGAGGTGACCGTATTTGGAGCAGGTGAAGCGCCGATAGGTTTTGCCTCCGACCCTGCGGAGAAAAGGTTCTTTGAGTTAACAGTGGTTGCCCGTGGGAAAGTCACAAAGGCGATGCACGCGATGCAGAAAGGCGACCGGCTCGGGATTCGAGGTCCGCTTGGGAACTGCTGGCCACTTGAGGCGATGAAAGGCATGGACATCGTGATAATTAGCGGTGGCTGCGGCTTAGCGCCTCTCCGTCCGGCGATACTGCATATTTTGCGCAACCGAGGTGACTATGGCGACTTCTGGTTGCTTTACGGTGCTCGGACACCTGCTGACCGAGATTACAAGTATGACTTGGAAAAATGGGCGAAGCGAGACGATATGCACTTGCTCCAGACTGTTGACGTAGCCGATGAGAACTGGACAGAAACAGTTGGCGTGGTCACCGTCCTTTTGGAGAAAATTAAAGTTAATCCAGAAAATGCCGTAGCGTTGACATGTGGTCCGCCAGTTATGATCAAGTTCTCAACAATTGAACTTCTAGACATGGGCTTTTCTGAAGACCGCATTGTCACTAGCCAGGAGCGCTATATGAAGTGTGGTGTAGGGAAATGCGGTCACTGCTGTGTAAACCATGTGTATCTCTGTACGGAGGGTCCCGTTTTCACTTACGCACAACTGCGGGCTCTTCCGGAATTCAGATTGTAGGGATGGAAAAAGAAGAGCTAAAATCGGCGTTGGAAGGGAAAAGCGTCATTATTACTGTTGGGAGTGGTCTCCACGGTGATGATGGGGTAGGCCCGTTGGTCGCCAGGATGTTGCGTGATTCAGGCGTAAGAAGTGTGATTGACGGCGGTGTGTCGCCTGAGAACGAGACATGGAGGATTCGGCAACTTGCGCCGGACCGCGTCTTGTTCGTTGATGCTGTGGATTTTAAGGGAAGACCTGGTGACGTTGCTTTGTTGAGATCTCATGATCTGAGATCAGCGGGCTACGATACGCACAGAATGCCTTTGAGACTTACGATGGATTACCTGGAGTCTGAACTAAAGTGTTCGTGTTACTTGTTAGCCGTTCAGCCGAGGACTCTTTCACCTGGTGCACCAATTAGCGACGAAGTTTGTCGGTCAGCAGAGACCATAGCCCGCTTGCTCAGGGAGGCTGTTTCAACGTCTGGAAGGCTTCACGGTGAGGAGTTTTTGGGCTCTGGGGAGAGGTAGTAGCGAGGTAGACGATGCCAAAGCAACAAGAATTATTGATGAACCTGTATGCACACTTTCCTGATATGCTGCAGGACTTTCAGGAACATGTGAAAGACCAACTGATAGCAACGGTTCCTCGTGAAGTTCTGCCTGCGGTTGTCAAGTATGCTGTGAAACAAATGGGCGCACGGTTTGTCATCACGGTTGCAACAGACATGCGTCCCAAGACGGGTGACTTTCGTGTATCCTATGTGCTGGCGTTCGATGCGGAGAAAAAGTTCCTCGTGCTGCAATCTCATGTTCCTCCGGAGGATCCGACGGTTCCATCCGTAACGCCGGATGTTCCGGCGGCGAACTGGGCGGAGCGCGAAGCATTCGATCTGATGGGGATAAGCCCCGTCGGGCATCCTGACCCGCGGAGGTTGGTTCTACCAGACGATTTCCCGAAGGGCGTTCATCCACTGCGACGAGAGTTTGGGTATAACGACATATTTCCGCGAGAGCAGAACGCTCCACCTCGTATGCCGGCACCAGAAAACACGACCGTCGTGCCACTCGGTCCGTTCTATCCTACTCTGGAAGAGCCTGCATATTTCAGACTGTTTTTGGATGGCGAACGGGTGGTTGGCTCGGATTACAGAGGATTTTATAACCACCGTGCCATCGAAAAACTAGGCGACAGTGAGTTGAATTACAACCAAATCCCCTTTGTGGCCCAGCAGATATGTGGAATATGCGGGCAGGTTCACTCCTGTGCTTACGTTGAAGCGGTTGAAAATGCGTGTGGCATAGATGTCCCGTTAAGGGCAAAGTACATCCGATCACTACTTTTGGAACTCGAGCGTATACATAGTCATCTCCTTTGGGTGGGACTTGCTGGTCACATAATTGGGTTCGACACGGTACTTATGCAATTGTGGCGCATTCGTGAGCCTGTAATGTGGCTAATGGAAAGGATTACGGGAAACCGCAAGCATTACTCTTCCAATCTCGTGGGTGGCGTGCGGTTCGATATTGACGATGGCGCCAAAGAAGACATCCGGCGAGTGATGAAAAAAGTGGAGGAGGAACTCAAAGCAGTCGCAGACGCAGTGGCCATTGATACTACCCTGATGCTTCGTTTGAAAGAGAAAGGAATTCTTACCGAGGAGGACGCACGTGCGATTGCGGTTGTTGGACCTGTGGCACGCGGGTCCAACGTTCCAATAGATGCGCGTGTTGATCACCCATATGCTGCATACCGTGAACTGGGTGTGCAAATTCAGGTTGAAGATGGTTGTGACAATTGGGCTAGGACGATGGTCAGGATTCGGGAATTGTTTGAATCAATTCGTCTGGTGCGCAAGGCACTTGATGATATGCCCCCAGGTCCGGTTATGGCCACAGTGGACCACGAACTGCCAAGCGGGCGGATTGGGCTTTGTTCTGTGGAAGCAGCGCGGGGCGAGGCTCACCATTATGTTTTAACAGGTGATGACAATAGACCCTATAGATGGCGCGTCCGTGCACCGACATACCCAAATCTTCAGGCAGTCGGGGTAATGATCAAGGGAGCCGAACTTGCTGACGTGCCAATTGACATAGGTAGTTATGACCCGTGTTTCTCTTGTACGGAGAGAGTGGAAACGCTCGACATAAATACAAAGGAGATTCACGTCTACTCCAGAGAAGAACTCGAGGAGATGTGCAGACTCAAAACCTGGAAGAAGGAGTAGTGGCAGATGTTTAAGGCCAAACTCAGTGAAGCAGTTATTTGTTTCCGCGCCGGCCGGGTGACACTAAAGTACCCGTTTGAGCCGGTGAAGGTGCCCCCCAAGTTTCGTGGGAAGATCAAATTTGATGCTCGCAAGTGCATAGCCTGCGGTGGGTGCGCAAACGTCTGTCCTTCCAGGTGCATTGTATTTGAGGATATCGGCGAAGTGACCAAGATCACATTCTATCTGGATAGGTGCATCCAGTGTGCAAGGTGCTATGAGGTTTGTCCGGAAGACGCGATATGGCCGACAGAAGAGTTCGAAACGGCTACTCCAGACAAGTCGGATCTCAGGTCGGAAATGATTCAGTGGAGTTCTACCTGCCAGCGATGCGGTCGGTGCTTTGAGACAGATAATGCAATTGACAAGTTTCAAAGCAAGCGGTGGCGAGGCAGAGGACCGGGTGAGGCGAACAAACACGGCATCTTTCCAATTAAGCCGCCGATAGACTTTGCCCAGCGTATGTCGCTAGTCAGGGAAAGCGAGGTAGACCAGTGATACAAGGATTATGTAAGAGAATGTTCCCACGGTCGCTGTGGCTGTTCCACACGAACTGTGGAGCATGCAATGGATGTGATATTGAGGTTATAGATGTCTTGACTCCTTATTACGACGTGGAACGCTTTGGCATGAAACTGGTTGGGAGCCCTCGTCATGCGGACGCACTTGTAATATCAGGGTCAGTCAGCAGACAAGTTGCCCCCGCGCTTCGTCGGCTTTACGAGGCTACGCCTGACCCAAAGGTGGTTATTGCAGTAGGCTCTTGTGCGGTCGGCGGGAACATATGGTTTGATACGTACAACGTGCTGGGCGGGGCAGACAAAGTGGTGCCAGTTAATGTCTACATTCCTGGATGTCCGCCAAGACCTGAGGCTATTGTGTATGGCGCGGCACTGGCACTCGGTCTTGTGCCAAAGAAGGTTGAGGCCCAGCACGAGCAGCACCTGCCACCTGGCTTTAATCTAGAAGAGTATCTGGAGGGTTGGCGGGAAACACCAATCGTGACTCGCAGTTAGAGGAAGTGAGGACTGAAAGATGCACCCATTGGGCGCTGCAGTTGTGGCAATTCCTTTTGTCGGCGCTATAGCGTGTATAGCCAGCAGAGACCGTGCGTCAAAACCAATCGCCGTGTTTTCAACTCTCTTAACAGCGGCGGCTGCGATTGCGCTGGCGGTAAGAATGCCAAAAGAGAGTTTTCTCTTTGGTCAAATGCCGTGGCTTGGAATGGCATCTACTAAAGGGTTCTTTGGCTACCAATTTGACGCTTTGGCATTTGTGATGCTTCTTGCCTCAACAATAATCGGGCTGGCGATTGCTACCTATTCCGCTGGATACCTGAGTCCGGAGAACCGCGATCACCGCACCACATCGGGACAGGCGCGGTACTATTTCTGGCTAATGCTTTTTGTGGGTGCGATGGTGGGAATTGCCATCTCGCCGACATTGCTGCAACTCCTAATTTTCTGGGAAATGACAACCCTTTGTTCGTGGGCGCTGATATCGTTCTACGACAATCAAGAAAGTCTGAAGGCAGGTCTGAAGGCGCTTGTGATGACCTCGATTGGAGGCTTGTTCTTCATAGGTGGTCTGGTGTGGGTATTCAGCGCGACAGGTTCAATGAGTTTCTCTGCACTCGGAGAAATGCCGATTGGTGCGAGGGCAGGAGTTTTTGTTTTCTTCCTGATTGCGGCTTGGGCAAAGAGTGCGCAAGTGCCGTTCCATACTTGGCTACCCGATGCAATGGCTGCTCCGACACCGATTAGTGCCTATTTGCACGCAGCCGCTATGGTGAAGGCGGGCGTATTCCTGATAGCGAGATTGGTATCTGCAGGTTGGAAGTTGCCCTCAGGTATCGGTTTCCTGGTGTCGGTTGCAGCACTCGTGACTATGTTTGCGGCTCTATATCTATACTTTTTCCAAGATGACCTGAAGCGTCTGCTTGCGTATTCAACAATAGCCCAACTTGGTTACATCCTATTGGGGATCGGTCTGGGCACGCTCGGCGCCCAGATGGCATTTCGAGGTGCGGTGCTGCATATACTTATGCATGCATTTGCCAAGACAACACTTTTCCTCACAGTTGGCGTGGTGGCTTATGCGACGGGGACACGTAGCATATCTCGGCTTTCGGGTTTATGGCACACTATGCCGATTCCGGCGGCGGCATTTTTTGTTGGAGCATTCGCTCTCACCGGTGTGCCTCCTTTGGCCTGCTTCTGGAGCAAACTATACGTACTTGCAGGAGCCCTGCAGTTGCCGGGTGCATTTGGTGTAATTGCTCTTGTGCTTATACTCATAGAGAGCCTGGTGTCCTTCGGATGGTTTCTCTGGGTTGGGCAGAAAGTGTTTCTAGGGAAAATGCGCCCCGCCCCCAGCACGCGAAAGGGGGAGACGGAGGCAGTGCATAGTCACGCATCTGTCAGCGCGATAGCAGACCCGCCCCGGAGCATGGAGTGGGTGCTCATTGCTCTCATCATACTAACTTTGGCGGCGCCACTTGTTGGTATACCTATGGTTTCAGGTCTTGTTGGAACACCATGATGTTTTGAGGAGAGGTTGAGTAAATGTCCTATACAAACATAGCCTCTGCACTTGTATTGCTCGTCCTGGGAGCACTGGTCGTTATTAGGATGCGGTCATGGATAATCGCAGGGTGGACCACTGCTTTTTTCGTTGGAGTGAGCGCAGTTCTAGTTTGGTCTGACGGTATCAAAGTCCTCGTCAGTGGGAAGACCCTGCATGGGTTCATCTTTTCACTGCCTAGGTTTGGCTCCGGGCTTGAGATTACCATTGACCCACTTGGTGGCGCCTTCGCGATGCTGGTAGCGGCGGTTTCCTTTATGGCTGCAATCTACTCCATCGGGTATATGACCCATTATCGTCGAGAAAGCCCAGGGCGTTTCTACTCATTACTGCAGTTGTTTATTGCTAGCATGATTGGTGTGGTTTCGGTTGCAGACTGGCTGTTTTTTATAGTCTTTTGGGAATTGATGACCCTGGTTTCTTACTTCCTAGTGACTTTTGAGCGCAGTGACCCACAAGCGATGCGGGCAGGGTTTAAGTATTTCATCATGACTCATGTAGCGACCGCTGGTCTGCTGGTGACAGCAATCTACCTTTGGAGGTTGACTGGTTCATTTGGTTTCGAAGATCACCAAGCAGGACTAGGTGGCATGATAATCGGTGTCAGAAGTCTCCTACTAGCGCTTTATTTTGTTGCGTTTGCTACGAAGGCGGGCGTCTTTCCATTGGGTGACTGGGTGCCTGACGTTTATCCTGCTGCGCCGTCTGCGATTTCAGCAGTCCTTTCAGGCGTCACGAGTAAAGTGGGCGTATATGGCCTGCTGCGCATTTTTTGGCTGAATCTGACGCATGTCGGCACATCAGGAGAAGTTATGACATGGGGTTCGATAATTGCTTTCCTCGGTATGTTGTCTGCATTTGTAGGCGGAGTCACCGCAATGAAGGTAGACGACGCAAAGCGTTTGCTTGCACTTTCCAGTATGAGCCAAGTAGGTTACATATTGCTTGCACTTGGAATTGGCATTGCGTTTTCCAAAACGCCAGGTATGGAGTCAGTTGCATTACTTGGGATTCTGGCAAGCGGTTTTCACATCTTGAATGATGCCATCTACAAATCACTTCTGTTCATGAACGCAGGTTCAGTTTACTATGCGACAGGAACTCGCGACCTTAACCGGCTAGGCGGACTTTGGGGAGTCATGCCGTATGTAGCAGTCGCTGGTCTCGTCGGGGTCCTAAGCCTGGCTGGGTTACCACCAACCAATGGGTTTGCATCTAAGTGGGTGATTTACCAGGCAGCCGTGTCAGGCGGGCTGAAATTTGCACCATTCTTGGTGGTCGCCGTGGTTGCTTTCTTTGTGAGTCTGAGCACACTTGCCTATTCATTGAAGTATTTCAACACTGCATTCCTCGGAAAGCCTACGAGTGAGCAAGGGCCACCAGTAAGAGTCCCGGTGGCTATGGCTGTCTCTCAGTGCCTTCTGGCACTAGTATGCCTGGTTGTGGGACTAGTGCCTGCGCTTGTGATCCGCACAGTTGGCGTTGCGCTTGGCGCCTCTTCGACACAGGCTTTCGATATGGGATGGATAGGAGCGTTGCATACACTGCCGGTGGGTGGTGGGATCCCTGCTTCTTGGAGCCCTTTATCTCTGCTCGTGGTGTTATTGGTGGCGTTGGTCATCGCTCAATTAATCCGAAAGTCCAGCGCGGTGCACACACGGGCTGTTCCTAGTTGGTACTGTGGCGAGGAACACTCAGACGACGAAGTTAGATATAGAGCGCACGGTTTCTATCTGCCGTTTAATCTTGCATTTGGGAAGGTTTATCCCCATATACCGGTTCCCAGGCTACCGAGTCTGAGAGGGGTTCTATCGGCACTGAACTTCGACGGGTGGCTATATAATCCAATTCTTCGGTTGGGTGGTAGGCTTACTGACAAAGTCAGCAGGTCACACGTTGGAATACCACAACTCTATATGATTTGGCAGGTTGCCGGCATGATTTTGGTGCTGGCACTCTTGTTCGTACTTGTGAAGTGAAACACGGAGGAAGAATATGTCCATCGCTGCCATAGTCGTGAATGGAGTATTAGCATTGCTTCTTGCCCCTCTATTTGAGGGTGTGACTAGAAAAATCAAGGCGATTATCCATTCGCGGCAGGGGCCGCCTCTGACACAGGCTTACATTGACATATTGAAACTGTTGGGTAAGGAAGACCTCAGGCCGACGAGTAACTCACTTTTCCGATTTGGTCCCGCGATGGTTCTGGCTTCGTTTCTTGTCGTGGCGGCACTCACGCCGATGGGAGTAGGAAATGAAAGCGTGGGTGCTGATATGGTTGCGTGGGTCTACTTTTTGACTCTTGGAGCGGCAGCAATCATCATTACGGGAGCGGCTTCGGGTAATCCATTTGCAGTTGCAGGCGGCGCCCGTGAGATCATGATATTGCTATCTGTTGAGCCGATCATCGTTGCTGCGTTGATCACAGCAGCTATCAAGAGCCATTCGTTGCGACTTGTGGATATGGTGAACTGGAATCTCGTGAATGGTCCCACTATTTCGTTGGTCGGAGCGGGAGTTGCGTTCTTTCTCGCGTTGCAGGCTGCTCTTGGGAAACTTCCATTTGACATTCCTGAGGCAGAGAGCGAGATAGTGGATGGTCCGCTAGTTGAATTGAGTGGTCCCAATCTGGCGCTTCTTAAACTCGGCATTCTGGTTCGGCAGTTTGTTTATTGCTTTATGCTAGTTGCCGTCTTTCTTCCGTGGCCTGCGTTGAAGCCTTGGCCACTCTATATACTGAGCGGACTTGTCAAGGTATTGATTCTGTTTGTTCTTGCTGCGGTTATCGAGGCAGTGAGCCCGAGGCTTAGAATCGATCAGGCAATGGGTTACATGGGACGTGTATTGTTTGTCGCCCTAGCGGCACTAACATTTGCTGCAATTGGAGTGTAAGGAAATGAATCCGTCGTTGATTCACACGTTGGTATTACTCACGATTTTCACAAGTTTTGCGGCAGTGGAGTCCAGAAATCTGAGGCACGCGACCGTTGCCTATCTCTTTCAGGCTCTGCTAATAGTAGCCTTGTTGGTGGCTTATTCTACCGCAAACAGAGTCCTGCTATACTGGGCGGGGACGGCGCTGGTGACCAAAGCCATTCTGGTGCCCTGGTTTCTCTGGCGGGCGACCGAAAAGACCCAGCATGAGACCAGACCAGTGATTGGCTTCGGAATATCTACTGTTTTGCTTATCGCCTTACTCTCGGGTATGTATAAGTTCACGCATACACATGCAGGCTTGTTCACTTCGCCGTCCAAGGAAATGGCAGCAATCGCAGCCACGAACCTCGCGGTAGCATTTACAGTATTCACGCTTGGCATATATGCGATTTTGACCCGCCGGGACGCAATAAAGACGGTAATTGGATTATGTCTTCTAGAAAACGGTGTTCACCTTAGTTTGGTCAGCCTTGCTCCTGGGATCCGGGAGACGGCACTTATCGGCATTGCAACTGAGGTAGTCGTAACTGTTTACTTGCTTTTGTACATAATTGCTGGCATAAGAGACAAGTTTGGTTCGACAGACACTTTTCAACTATCTGAATTGCATTGGTAGGAGTGACAAATGCATAATGAAGTCGCATCAATACTGCCCGTTCTGGTAGTCGCAATCCCAACAGCGGCGGCTGTGCTCATCTTTGTTTTTGGTCGAGTAGGTTTCTGGGTGCACGAAACACTAGCTCTATTGGGGGTCGCTGGAGCCTTTGGGTGTACATTGGCAGTGGCTCATCAGACTATTCAGGGCACGGCGCTTGAGTCTTTTTCTAGGCAGTTCTACGCGGATTCCCTAAGTTCGCTCATTATGTTTCTTGTATCGGGCATAGGTTTGCTGGCGACAATCTATTCTTTGAAATACATGCGCCAACATGCGGAGCATGCAGAACTCCCGGCAGCGACGAGCATGCATCGCCTGACGGTGTTTTACGGTTGGCTGATGCTTTTTGTCGCCACGATGCTCTGGGCCTCTGTTTCAAACAATGTGATCATGCTTTATGTGGCAGTTGAGGCAAGCACTATCGCCAGTGGGCTGTTGGTGGCTTTCTATTGGGACAAGCGTGCTCTCGAAGCAGGTTATAAATACCTGATGCTACTGACAGTGGGGATCACCTTCTCCTTGTTCGGTTGTGTGCTTCTTTATGCGGTGGGTGCGAGCATGATAGGGGGCGCACGAGGGCTACTTATCACGGACTTGAGGCAGATAGCGGGCTCCTTTCCTCTTACCACGGTGGTTCTGGCGTCTGCGTTTCTGATTGTTGGCTTCGGCACAAAGGCAGGCATTGCGCCATTTCATCCGTGGTTACCAGATGCGCACGCCGAGGCACCAACGCCGGTTTCTGCTCTGCTTTCCGGCGTCATGCTCAAAGTAGCAATATATGCCTTGGTGCGCACGGTTAGTATTTTCTTCCCAGGGTTTTCGCCAGTTGCATCGTTTGCATTGGGCATAGGGGTGTTTACACTTGTCATAGGTGATATAATGGCTCTGGCTCAGGATGACCTGAAGAGGATGCTCGCGTACTCATCTGTCAGCCAGATGGGGTACGTGCTCATGGGATTCGGCATCGGCACGCAACTGGGAATATACGCAGGGCTATTTCATGTACTAAATCATGCTATGGCGAAGGCGCTGTTGTTTCTTGCTGCAGGTGCAGTGATGTATTCAACAGGTGTGCGGAGGATTTCTCAACTCGGCGGTTTGGCAAAGAAAATGCCAGTGACGGCCTTTTGTTTCTTTGCAGGGGCTTTGGCTATTTCAGGTATTCCGCCATTCAATGGCTTCCAGAGCAAATTGGCAATCCTGGTTGCTGGCGGAAAAGCGGGGAATTGGTGGGCAGTAGCAATTGGCATTGCGGCGAGCCTTGTGACCCTCGTTGTGGCTGCTAAGGCTGTGAAGTCAGTCTTCTGGGGCGACATGAGCCCTGCGGTTGCCGCCGAGGGAGTGCGGGAGGCGCCCCTGAGCCTTACAATTGTAATGGTAGTTTTGGCGCTCCTTTGCCTGGGAATCGGCATATATCCGAAGGCAGTCTATGAGCCATTGAAGTCGGCTGCGTGCGTGCTTCAAACCATTCCGCACGCAGAAGGTAGTATGATAGCCTCTCAGCGTTGAGCAGGCTTCAAGAGTAGATTCCTCTGCCATTATACTGATGCATGAACTTGGAATCACCCAGTCAGCCCTCGACATCGTGCTCCAAGAGGCAGAACGCATCGGAGCCTCCCGTGTAGTTCGTGTCTTTCTAAAAGTAGGCGAATGGTCGAGCATCGAGCCGGATTGTGTGGCGTTTTACTTCAGCATCCTATCTAGAGGGACTTGTGCGGAGGGAGCCGAACTAGTCATTCAGCGAGTGCCGGTGACCTATCAGTGCCAGGACTGCGGCTTTGAATATATGCCTCTTGCCGGGATGTTTTCGTGTCCCAATTGTGGGAGTTTCAAAGGGAGACTATGTACGGGTAGAGAACTTTATGTTGACTCAATAGAGGTGGAAAATGAAAGTCGAAGTGGGCAAAAGGATTCTGGCAGCGAATGATGCGCTGGCGGAAGAATTGCGTGAGCGATTTCAGAATGCTTGCGTCCAGGCGGTGAACATCGTGGGTTCCCCAGGGGCGGGCAAGACATCACTTATTGAGCAGACTCTGGTCCTCGCAAGCAACGTGCGCATAGGTGTGATCGAAGGAGACCTGGCCACTTCCCTAGATGCCGACAGGATTAGACGGCATGGAGCGCAGGCGATTCAAATAAACACAGGAGGCGCTTGCCATTTGGACGCCGAAATGATCCGCAAGGTCATTGCATCCTTTGACCTTAACAAACTTGACATAGTCCTTATCGAGAATGTGGGTAATCTGGTATGTCCGGCGAACTTTGATCTTGGTGAATCGGCGCGTGTGATTGTTTGTAGTGTTCCGGAAGGGGATGATAAGGTTCTGAAATACCCGAATATTTTCGCTCAGGCGTCTGCTGTTGTTTTAAATAAGATAGACCTCCTACCACACGTTAGTTTCGACATGTCGCGCTTTCGGGACAGCCTCCGTGCTCTGAGTGATGGCATTCCTCTGTTTGAGGTCTCTTGTACGAAGGGCAATGGGCTCGAGGAATGGGTGAGGTGGCTGGTACAAAGGTGAGTACACATCGGTCAAAGGTCCCCGCGATTCGATTTGTACTTTATTCTCTGTTGCTCTTGCTCCCAAGTGTCTTTTCAACCTTCACAGCCGACCCTACTGATATCAAGATTTTGCTTGTGAGCCTCTCAGTCATCGCGGTAATTGTGCTTGCCACGGTTGAGATTTGTTCTACCCAGAGAATTCTTATTAGGTGTACCGCACTTGACCTTGCAGTCTTATCTTTCCTTGCGTGGAATGTCATCATGGGATTGGCGGCTCGATACCATTGGGCGAGTATGGCCGAGGTTCTGCGATTGATGAGCTACATCTCAATTTACGCGGCAGTGTCTTACCTTGGTCCGGTGAACGACTTGCAAGGTGAGCGAATGGCTGGCAGTCAATCTGCCGACAAAGATGCCCAGCACAAAGCAACCTCCCGGAAATCTGAGAAATCTCGTACAAGTGCCCAGTCATGTCTTGACGGAGGGGAAAAGAAGTTCGGTGGAACATTTGTTACTCTAATTGTGTCTTCGGTTCTGCCGTGTCTTTATGCAGCGGTTCAGCGAACGGGGCTTGACCCCCTGCATTGGGCTTATCCGTCGAATGAACGCGTGCTTGCTACGTTCGGGAATCCTACCTACTTTGCGGCTTATTTGGTACTGATTATTCCACTTACCTTCTTGGTGTTTTTGACCTGCAGATGTGTGATTATAGGTGGTCTATATCTTCTGTTGATGGCACTCCAACATGCCTGTCTTCTCTGGACGTGGTCACGAGGTCCCTGGCTGGGGTTGATCATAGGTCTTTTTGTTGGTTTTGCGGTGCCGATATTGGTCTATCGTCGGGAGGCATTTCTGAAAAAGTATGGCGCAAAGATGGCAATTGGGCTGGGTGTCCTTGCTCTTGTTACCTTCTTGGTCTCGGCGAAAGGAGGACTTGTGGAGCGGGCGGCATCAGCAGTCCGTGTGGACGATCCATCGAATATCCAGAGAGCACTGCAGTGGAAAGCGGGCTGGGCTGTCTTCAAAGAGCATCCGGTTACGGGTGTGGGTCCGGGCAACCTGCGCGTACACATGGCGGAAAAACTTACGCCGGCATTCTTCCGGACAGGTATCGCTACTGCATCAGAGCATGCTCACAACGAGTTCATAGAAATCGGCGCTGAAACAGGCGTGGTTGGTCTTGCATTGTTCGTCATCATCTTGGGGCTCTCGCTGTATGCGGCAGCACGCGTGAGTTTGCGCGACGGACAAATTCCAGGGTTCACGACCTGGGTGCTTGTGGGCGGAGTGCTGGGCTTTCTTTTCTGCAACATGGTGGGGGTGGCGATGCGTTACTCCACAGGCGCGGTGTATTTCTGGTTGTTTGTTGGTATGATAGGCGCTACATGTCGAGATTCTTGCTCATGCTGGACCGCCAAGAAGCAGGTCAGCATACGTAGAATCTCTCGATTCGTGGTGTTTGCCATTGTTTTGTTGGGTGTACTCGCCGTGGGCTCAGCGTTATGTCCTTTCATATCAAGCATTTATCAACGGCAGGGTGACATATTCTTCGCTCAAGGAGAAATGGAGAAAGCCGAGGCTCCCTATCTCAAGTCACTCAGGTTCAGTCCCAATAATGTTTCCTCGATGTACAATCTTGCAATTGTCTATACCGCAACTGACCGCTACGCAGAAGCATTTGAAATGTATGAACGGTTGGGTCGCCTGTGGCCAGACATCGGACGCATCCATTTCAACCTGGGAACGCTGTATGCCGCAGAAGGAGATTTTGAGAGGGCTCGAGCCGAACTCGAACGCGCGGCAGCGATAGACGGTCTGCCAGATACATGGGCACACCTTGCGCGCATACTTATGGTTCTTGGCGACAGACGGGGCGCGGAGGAAGCGGCACGTAACGCACGGGAATCCGCCAAGCAAATGCCACACGGGCTGCAAGACGCAGTCCGGCGATGATGCGCTTTTTATTTGCCTATGAGCAAGCGGATATAATCTCTGGCAACCTTAAGGTCCTCAAGCGCCTCTGTGGCGTCGCAAAGAGGATCCATTTCACCCCTTACCGCTTTTATAAAGTTCATCGCCTGCTGCCTCATTGCGCCGACCCAGGGTAGGGTGGGGGAAGTGGTAGTAGGTGTGACGCCGCCCGGGTCCCGCATGATTTTAACTCTTCCAGGACGGTGAGTTGCCATAGGTGCTGGCAACTCCAGTTTAATCCATCCCTTTTCGAAGGCTACTAGCGCTGACTCCTGCCAGTCAATGGTGGTTTGGTAGGGCGCCATTTCGATTGTGCCTGCTATGCCGCTCTGGCTTTGGATGACCATAACCACTCCGGAAGGATCTGCAAATATGACTCGGTAGGGCTCGCCGAGAAGGTGGCGCATCAGATTGACTTGATGAATATAGTAGTTGACAAAGTCACTGTACCGTTTGAAAGTCTGCGTGTCCATGTCCGATGCGGGTGGGTCCCATTCCAGCGGTGGCGTTGGCTCGTCGGTAGTGAGGTGCCCCACAAAACCCGATGCAATCCAGTCACCTGGAGGCATCAGAATGCGCACATATTTCATCCGACCCAGTTCCCCGGTCTCCTTAAGGCGGTCAATTTCCGACTTTGCGTACATTGTGGCTGGGTCGCTCCTCTTGTGATAGCCGACCATCTGCCATGTCTTGTTATCCGCAAGGGCTTTGACAATCTTCTCGCCATTCTCGACGGTTGCCGCAAGCGGCTTTTCTGTGAAAATGGGAATCCCCGCCTTTGCAAGTTCCGGTATCAAGGTGCCATGGCGATTGAATGGTTGCGATGCGACGATGGCATCAAGTTTTTCGTTGGAGAGCATTTCTTCGTGGTTCTTGTACACCTTTGGAACGCCATATCGCTCGGCCACAAGTTTGCCAAGTTTCTCTTTGATTTCTGCGATTGCGACGACTTCGCAATCTGGCACAGTGACATAATTCCGCAGGTGAGCACATTGTCCCATGCCACCTACGCCCACGAAACCTACCCGTACTTTGTCCATGATCCGTCCTCCGTCTATCGGTGCAGTATCCATTGTCATCTTAAGCCGAGAATTGTTGGATTAGAGAGCAAAGCCCCTCCTGTTCTTAACTCTGTGCCAGTTTCACAAACCTGTTGGCAATTGCCAGTGCAGGGTCCAGTGGAACTTCTGCTGGCTTTGTGCCTGGCGGAATGCTAATGATGGGCAGGGGCTTCAGTTCTTTGCCTGCGAATTGCGGTAGCCATTGTGCCTCCGCCTTAAGCATCTCTCGTGTCATCTCCCTGGCCTCATAAAGGGTACAAACAGCAGCAGTGAGCGGGTCCATTGCTACAGCCTGGGCTGCTCGCTCTGGATCGCCGGTAAGGGCAGCTTCGACTGCAAGTCCCTGCACAATGACGTTTGTCATATTGAGTGCCGCGAGTTGGGGTGGAAGGTCTCCAATTACTGTCGGATGTAAACCTGTCCGGTCGACAAAAATTGGTACCTCAACACAGCATCCTTTTGGCAGGTTAGTTATGTAGCCGTCGTTGCGAACATTTCCGTTGAGTCGGAAGATGTTGCCGGTCTCCTTTGCCTCTATAATGTATGAGCAATATTCCGCGCTTCGCGGTTCGAGTTTCTTTGACTCGATACTCAGGGGGTCGGTTGTACGGAACTTCTCTTCAAGCATTCGTCCGTATTTGTAATATGCGCCTGACGCCCCGCCAAAGTCCGGCTGGTCACAATATAAATCGAGTGCCTTCTTGTTTTTTCTAAACCAAGGTACATACTCGGAGAGGTGACCCGTGCTCTCAGTCATGAAATAACCAAAATGACGGAATACCTCACCCCTCACTTTTTCGTTTACATAGTACTCAGGTCGTTCGAACTTTTCTCTAAGTATCGGATAGAGATCCTTGCCGTCTTTTTCAAGTTTTAGAAACCAGGCCATGTGGTTGATGCCAGCGGCAAGGTAGTCAATTTCCTCTTTGGGTACACCAACATAGCCTGCAATTAGGTCGAGGGTCGTTTGCACACCGTGACATAATCCCACGAATTGAATGCCAGGGACCGTGCTGATAGCCCATGTGCACGCCGCCATTGGGTTGGCGTAATTAAGTAGGAGAGCGTTTGGGCAGAGTTCCTTCATGTCGTTTGCAATACTTACAAGGACTGGGATGGTCCTGAGTGCGCGGAATATGCCGCCGGGTCCTAGAGAATCGCCAATACATTGATCCACCCCATACTTCAGAGGTATTTCCCAGTCGCACTGGAATGCGTCCATGCCGCCAATTTGGATTGTGACAATAACGTAGTCTGACCCCTCGAGTGCCTTACGACGATCGGTAGTTGCCCAAACTTTGGCTGGTAGACGATTCTCCTTGATCACGTCTTTCGCAAAGTTTTCCATCTTGCGAAGTTTAGTTTCCGTCGGACTCATTAGGGCGAACTCACTGTCTTGCAGTGAGGGTGTTGCCATAATGTCATTCATAAGCGTCTTCGTGAATATGACGCTCCCTGCGCCAATCATAGCGATTTTTGGCATGTTAATTCCTCCTTACTTGGATTGCGGTTTTAACCTCCCGTCTGGGATTTCGTTTGCATTGTAGTCGGCTGCCCATATAAGGACTACTATGTCTTCAGTGAACTCGGGTAATTCAATCGCGACGGAGTCTCCCTGACGCGTAGCCTTCCCCACCAAGGACTTACCAGTTCGTGGCTCAAATAACTCTGTTCGGAATTCAGGAAACGGGCATCTGACACTGATATTCGAGGGCGCGTATGTATTGCCAGAAGCATGTGGTCCGCATTCAAGGTAGACTGCGTAAAGATGGTCTGATCTCAAACCATAGGCATATGGGGTCACAGCCTGGGTGACGATGGAGTCGTCAACGACTAGATTCGGCCACTCCGGTGACAATTTTTGCCAGAACTTCCTGAGGAATCGCGAATAGCGGGGCAAGTCCTTCATGTCTTTGTAGTCAACTTCGGACTCATCTGGCTTCCAGTAAGCTCCAATTGACTGCACACCGCTGAAAATAGACCTATAACAGAGGGTGCGGTACCGTGTTTGATGCTCCGGTCCTACACTCGCTGCATTGAGGAAAAGGTAGTCTTCCATCCGATTGCTGCCGTCACTCGACCTGACAGTTACTGCCGGTTTGTGGAATTGTCGGATCGCGCCAAGCACTTCGTCTCTGTGAAGTTCATTGAATATGAGTAGGTCATAATCTTTCTGATATGAGCCAAACGCTTGCGCGTCAAAGTTGCACATGTCCACGCCGACAAGCAATTTCTGCTCGCTGGTTTTCTCCCATTCGCGAATCCAGGAGACTACTTCACTTGCCCATTTCATATCTCCGATTCCGCCGTTGCCAAGTTCGTTGATGACATCAATCCAGACATTTTTATGACCCTTTACGGCGCCGAGAATATGCATGACCCATGCCTTGCGATGCCGACCCGCCGGACTATCCGATGGTGCATTCATGTAGTCAGAGCCGTGCGGATATGCCTTTGTCCAGTCATTGATGTTGTTCGCTGGATTCAAAAAGTTCGCAGCCCACCTGTCAGGCTTATCCTCTTTGAACCAGACGATTTGCCAGAGTTGAAGATGGAGAATGATCCCGTTTCGTTCTAGGATTGAGATAGTCTGGCTGATGTTTCTGAAGTAGTCGTCATTCCAGGCGTCCACGTCCCATTTTCCATCCTTTGACTTGAAGGGTGCGAGGGAGCCAGGCAAAGGCACACACGTCGGATATGCGCGCAGGAGGTTCATTCCGTTCTGACGTTGCCAGCGCGCCCAGCGCTCAACCTTTGCATGGTCAATTGCCGAAATCAATCGGTTCTCATCGCCTGGTCCGAACGCTAGAAGGGGCCTTTGGTCATAAGCCAGGTACTGTTTTCCACTTTTAGCAACTTCGACCTCTACGACCGGCGATGCTTTGAGAATTGTTGCTGACACCACAATGCAGCATACCAGGAGCAGCAATCTCATATGATTGACCTCACCCTAAGCCTTAGCCGAAAACCCGATTTGTATCTCAGGTTACAGGCTTCAATAAATGAAATTCAGGCGCCGGCTTTCTCGGGTCCAAGATTCTTGAATAGAAAGAGTCCTTCCTTGCCTGGCGCCACTATGTCAAGGCGACCATCTCCGTCTATGTCAATTACCTGGAAAAAGATGCCTGTGCCAGAGTGCTCGCCTTTCTTGCCATAGTCAATCACGCACTTCGTGAATGATTCACCATTCCACTTGAAGTACCATAAGCCCACAATATCGGTTTCGCCTGCTTCGTGGCCACAATGGGCTCGAAACCGGTTGCCTGTGACTATCTCACAGTAGCCATCGTTATCAATGTCAGCCCAAACCATATCGTGGTACTGGGAAAACCAGGGATCAATCGGATGTTTGGTCCAAGTCCGCGTCCCATCGGCGTTCAACCTTTGGGTATAGTAATCTAGACCATAACCATGCGCCTGTCCAACAACGAGTTCATTGATTCCATCGCCATTCACATCTACGACAAGAATTGGGACACTGGCGCTGCCTAATTGGAATTCTTGGTGGAACTTGTATTCACCAGTAAGAGGGTCCCCAAGAGGTTCCCACCAGCCAGTGGGTGTAACAAAACAACCTTTACCGTTTCCCATAATATCGCCAAATCCTAATCCATGGCCTTGAGGTTCTTCGGTAATGACGTATTTCTCAAATTTTCTGGTTGTCTTGTTGAGTTTATACACTCGTAAGGGGTTGCCCGGCGTATTTGGCACGATTTCGACGTCGCCGTCGCCATCAACGTCCCATGCTCGCGTCGTCTCAATTGATCCTACTGTATCTATCGCATGTGTGCGCCATTCCAGAGGTTTGCCCCCGGGATTCTCGACCCATTGGAGCGTCTTACCCCACCATCCGCCTGTAATAAAGTCCGTGAACCCATCGCCATTGACATCCATTGGGATGGTCGAAAAGTCATCATAATACTCGTCTGCGGGCATTACGTCGCGCACCTTGTGCTTTTTCCAGTGCGGAGCCTCGTACCAGAACCCACCGCATACGATGTCTAATTTGCCGTCGTTGTTGACATCAAAGACACCGGCGGACTCGTATGCACCATCGTCTAATTTAAGTTTTTCCCACTCGATTCGTCTTGTGTTCATTTTTGGCTGCTCCCGTCCTGTTTCGGGCGGCTTTTCCGCCGCCACTTGGTTGTCTACAATAATGCGTTTTTCTCCGAATGCTAGATTTCCTCTTTGCCGGGTAAACAAGGGGGACGACATTAGGAGAATTATGAGACAAATTGTTCCGACAAACTTCCTGATCTTCGTTGGCACCCCTGTCTCCTGATCAATTTCTACATTCTACTGGAACTGTGCTACTTGTTCGATTTGGTTCTCAGTCAACTGGACCGATGAGAATAGGACAAATCCTTTGAAGCCCTTATCTCGGACCATCTCGAGTTCCTTGCGGACGATGCTTGCCTTCTGTGATGGAGTCTTGCCTCCTGATGTATCTCGCCTATACAACGCAATACCAGGGTATATTCGATTCGCCGCTTCGCCCGGTACGGTCGTCAGATGTTCCTCCAGCAGGTTAGCAAATTGCTGTAAATCTTCCGTGTAATCCATCGGACAACCAAAATCGAGCAAGCCTTCTAGGAGCCAGCGGTTGCAATCGCGGAAGACCGTGTAGTGTTCAGATCCGTTAAATCCGCCGGCGGCTGACACTGCCAGGTCCCGGTTGGCTTTTTTCGCAATTCGTTTCACGTTTCTTACTAATGATGTCACTTGATTCGCGCGCCATTTGATCCATTGTGCTCGTTTTGCAGCCATCACGTTCGCGCCGCTTCGTTCCTGCGGAGGTGAAAGATATCCGACTATGTGGGCTATTAGATTTGGCATGCTGGTACCCGATGCGGACCCGGCGGTAAAATTGACAAGCACAACCTTGCCTGACGCATACTCGTTGAGTAATACTGCTGGCTCACCTGAAGCAAAGCGGACCTTGACTTCGGTGCATGTCGGTTCGACACTCATGTTGGCGGTTGACTTGAAGGAAGCGAGTGGCGTAAAACGGCGCCAGTTTGAGTCTTTTGTAATCAGGGACATCCAGCGGCTTGGGACCCATCGGGTTTTTTGGCTTACTCCCAGTAGGTTAGCAAGGCGCTTATTACGTCTAAGTGTGGTCGTAGGCGCGTCTATCCAGATTAGCCTGCCGCCACGGCTCACGTATCGCTCAATAGCCGTCACCATCTTATCTGGGACATCATAGTAATGAGCGAGGATTAGGAGACTAGGTATGGGAAGGGCGTTGATGTTTTCTGGTTTCTCACTTATCCATGCGAATCCTACACCTGCTCGATCAAGTAAACTCTCAATCCTTGTGGTCTCCCAGGGCTTTGTCTTGTGGGCGTCGGGGTGTAGCATTCGAATAGGAAATGGTTCACGCTGCGGCGGAACTAGCGACTCGCCATGGTCTAGGAATTTGATTGGGTCAAAACCGTAAGCAGCGTTGAATCTCTCCCTGGCTGGAGCAGAATAATCGTATGGAGTTCCTGCGTAGCGAATATAGTCAAGGTGAATGCCATCTATATCGTAGGCAAGCACATCGGAAATTACGGATAGAAGATACTCATTCACACCTGGTATGCAAGGCGACATGAAAACCTGCGATGTAACCGGGTTACCGTCGAAATCACGGCAAATCCAATCGGGTCTGGCCGGAGATAAGCTGCTGCCGCCTTCATAGTAGACGCAGAACCATGCATGGACTTGGATCCCGGCTGCGTGAGCCTTATAAACGAGGTTGCCTAACGGGTCGAACTTTTCATCTGCTAGGACTCTATGCAAAAAGTGGGGCGACTTGTAAAGCAGACTGCCATGCGCCATGACATCCGCCATAATTGCGTTTAGACCCGCTCTTTTGCATTGGGCGACAAGTCTGTCTGCCGCTTCCCTTGTCGAGAACGCACTCGGGTCAGCCCAGATTCCCCGAAATGAGAATTGCGATTGAGAACCGCAGTGGGCATAGGAATTAACCAGGGTCGCAAGTAGTAAGGCGGTAACACGCAGCCACATTTTTGCATCCTTCGCATCATGGTTTCGTCTCCCGACCGCCGTATTCCTCCTTACTGAATTCCTTTTGCTCTTTAAGTTATTTTCTGGTAGGACACGGAGTTGGGTATGTTGAAGAAAAGAGTAGGGCTTGCTTACGGAGGTGAGAAATGATTAAGGTTGGACTAGTGGGATATGGATTTATGGGCAAGATGCATTCGCAGTGTTATGCCGCAAGTGGCAAGGCATCGGTTGTGGCTGTTGCGGATGTCGAGGCTGACCGCCGGGCTGAAGCCAGTTCGAAACTAGGGTGCAAGACTTATGCTAATTTGGATCACTTGCTCGATGATGTGGAGGTTGATGCGATTGACGTTTGCACACCCACCTATCTCCACGAGGAAAACGTCCTGACAGCTCTAAAGTCCGGCAAAGATGTCTTCTGCGAAAAGCCACTGTCGCTTACCAATGAATCTTGTGATCGAATTGTCTCTGCTGCAAAGTCGGCGGGTAGAAAATTGATGGTTGGGCACGTGGTGCGGTTTTGGCCAGACAGCCTTGTTTTGAAGCCGGTACTAGACTCAGGGCGGCTGGGCAGACCGCTGTGGGCAACGGCAAGCAGGCTGAGCGCACCGGCAACTTGGGCATGGCAGGGCTGGCTCTCTGACCCCAAGAGGAGCGGTGGTGCTATTTTGGATCTTCACATCCACGACCTAGATTTTCTCGCATGGATCCTCGGACGACCATCGAAGGTGGTTGCCGCAGGTATCAAGACGGCTACTGGTGCGTATGATACTGCCTTTACAACCTTGATTGGACATTCCAGCGGAGCAACAAGCCAGGCTGTCGGGTGTCTGGCAATGCCAGAAGGCTTTCCATTTACTAGCAGGATGTTGATTGTTTGTGAGAAAGGATCTATCCTGTTTGATGCCACAGGTAGCCCTTCGCTTGTGATAAGACCGTCTGGTGGAGCCGACGAGTTCCCCACGATTCCAGAGCCGCAGGTTGGCTCGGTAGAGGCGGGCGGCAACGTGTCTTCCCTCGGCGGGTATCTGAACGAGATTATCTATTTCCTTGACTGCATCCTGGAGGATAAGCAGCCAGCGATGATTACACCAGAAGATGCCGGGTTTGCTGTGCGTTTGTGCCTTGCTGCCACACAATCGGCAGAAACTGGTATGCCGGTGAGCGTGTGAGATGTGCGTGTATCACTGCTGACCTGGTCTCCGTCTAGACGGGTGAAATATGGAATAGTGGTGCACCGAGCAGGAGAATTGTAAGGATAATCAGGACTGCCGCTGTTATTATTGCAATCACATTGAAAGAGCGCGAGTTTGTGTACCGTCCCATAAAGTCGGCGTCGCTGCTTGCCTTGACCACAAAGACCAAAATGATAGGGAGCAGGATACCGTTGAGCACCTGAGGCAGGAACATGATTTGAAGTAGGGGCAGATGAGGGATCAGGACGACCAAACTTGCAGCAGCAATAAAGAATGTAAATAGTCCAAAGAAGATAGGTGCTTCGCGAGGGCGCTTATCAAGTCCTGATTCCCACCCGAAGGTTTCGCAGGTGGCGTATGCGCTGGTCAACGGGAGGATTGCCGCGCCAAGCAGCGAAGCGTTAAGCAAGCCGAATGCGAAGAGCAAGGATGCGAACTTCCCAGCAAGCGGCATGAGGGCGCGGGCGGCATCGGCGGCTTCGCTGATTGTTAAACCCGCACGATGTATGGTTGCCGCACAAGCAAGAATTATGAAGAAAGCGATAAAACTTACGAAAACCGAGCCGATGTACACATCTGCACGGAGGTAGGATAGATCTTCTGGCTTTGCACGCTTGTCCGCGGTGTACGATTGGATGAAGAACTGTCCCCAGGGCGTGACCGTCGTACCAATTACTGCGACCACCATAAGTATGTAGTTTGGATCCGCTGAGATGGTGGGGCGGACCATGCTTTCGAAAACATGGGACCAGTCAGGTTTGGCAAGGAATCCTGATGCAACGTACGTGAGGTACAGTGCGCTACTGATGAGAAATACCCGGTGAACTCTGCGGTAATCAAACCTGGTAATCAGGAGCCAGACGGCAATTGCACCCACAGGGACTGCGATGAAACGGCTCATGCCAAATATGCCAAGGCTTGTAGATATCCCAGCAAACTCGGCAGTAGTCGTGCCGAAGTTCGCAACTAGCATGACCAGAATGGCGAAAGCCGCCCATCTCGCCCCGAATTTCTCGCGAATGATTGCTCCGAGCCCCTTGCCTGTCACTGCTCCCATACGTGCGCCCATTTCTGCGGTAACTGCCAGGCTGATGGTGACGGGAATCAACACCCACAGGAGAGCAAGTCCATGGCGGGCACCAGCGAGGCTGTAGGTGGTAATACCTGCTGCGTCATTATCCGAACTCGCATTTATGATTCCCGGTCCTAGTATGGCAAAAAGGGCTGCGAGTCGGAATTTTCCTGCATGTCGGCGCATCCGTTAGGCCTCCACCTCATGTCGGAGCCTCTGCTCAAGCGCCGTTAGTTTCCGACCGGGTCTGCCGTGCCATACCTCAGCAGGTATGTGCTCCAGCATATCGTCAACAGTGATTATTCCCTTGAGTTGGTTGTCGTAGTCCACTACCGGAAGTGCAAGGAGATTGTACTTTTGGAAGAGTTCCGCTGCTTCGCGTACACTTGCTTCGGGATGAACATGAATTACACGGGTTACCATGAACTGGCTAATTGGGGTATCTGGCTTTGCTACAATCAGATCGCGTAGGGATATGACGCCAACGAGTTTATTGTCTTCATTCACCACGTAAAGGTAATAGATCGTTTCTGCATCTGGAGCAAGTTCGCGTAAATAATCAATGGTCTGCTGAGCGGTCATTTCACTGGGAACTGCTACGTACTCGGTTGTCATGAGACCGCCTGCAGTTTCGTCTTCGTAGGATAGCAGTTGGCGCACGTCCTCTGCTTCTTCTGGCTGCATTTCATCGAGGATTTCCTTTTTTCGCTCCTCTGGTAGATCTCCGAGAATGTCTGCAGCTTCGTCTGGATCCATCTCCTCCAGTATGTCGGACGCACGTTCAGTGTCTATGCCTTCGATAATCTCGGCTTGGATTTCTGGACTTGCTTCGGGTAAAACGTCAGCGGCTGTCTCGATGTCTAGGCTCTCAATAACATCTGCTCGCTGAGTCGGATTCATTTGTTCTATTATGTCGGCGATATCCGATGGGTGAAGTCTTGAGAGTTTTTCAAGAGGGATCTTCAGTTTAATAGGACCGGCGCTTCGTTCGAGGGTCTCCACGTCGTCCCAGGCTATGATTTTCTCTGGCACCGGTTTGCGGAATATGGCGCGAAGTGCGTTAGCAAGCCACTCGATTCCCAATTCTCGTAATAGACCGCGCGTCGAGGCGTCCACACCAAGAAGACGCAGTTGACCCGCTGTTTCAATAAAACGAACGTCATTGACGCGAACGACTTTGTAATCGTGCACGTCCACGATTTGCCTGTCGAGGACCTCTTTCTTGAGGCGGATATCATTCTCTTTTGGAGTATAGGAGGGTATTCGATCCTTGCGGACTGGTAGGCTTATCCGCCCTACTTCTTCTCGAACAATATTCCAGGGAATGGTTCGTTCTGAGCCATTGCCGACAACAACTGCTGTGACCAAAGGAAGCGGCTCCATGGGTGTGACAATGACATCACGTACTTTTCCAACAGGCTCGCCGGTGTTATCAAAAACTGTTCGACCGAGTACCTCTGTGAGGAATTGCATGGTACTTCTCCTTGTCCAAGATCTTCGGCCGAACGGAGACAGGGGGGAATATTCAGCAGAGGGGTAGGAAACTCAGACCGCTATTTCAACCTCCTTCCCCTGCCGACCGTCCGGCACTTTGATTTGTAACTATTAGCAGGGTCGGCTTCCACCAACCATCACCTCGTAGCAAAACATCTTTTTGTTGCTTAAAACCTTTGTAAGTATACTCACACACACGCTCTATGTCAACTAAATTTTTCCCCATTTTGGACTTGCCATATACGATTATGCCATCCATTTCCTGCATTAATTAAGCAAATGTGCAGCAGTGCCGTAAAATCCCAGGTTATGAGATTGTTACATATGCGATGAAGAAGGAAAGCGGCGCATTTCCGAGGCACATGGAGCGGTCCGATGGGAACCGCTCCATGTGTACTTGCTGATTAACTTGTCGTTGACAACGACGCCGTGCGAGTTTCTAGGCGAAAATAGAAAACTCTAAAGCCCGATCCGGGTGAAACTTATTCCAAATCCCAGGTTGTCGCCGTCAATGAGTGCCAGGTCTCCACGCAGTTCATTTGACAATGCAAACCTCACGCCGACATTGAACGCGGAGCCGTCGCACATTTCGTGTCCGCTGAGATATTCGACCATCAGGCTAAACCGGTCGTTTAGTGTCCAATCGAGACTTGCAAAAAGACCATCAAAGATGCCTGTACCAAAGCCAAGGTGTCCCCGGAGTGGTCTTGATGGTGCACCAGACATCTCGCTTGCCAGCCTTGTGAGGTTCTTGCTCACGAGCAGGTAAAGACCCGGATCATTGTCCTCGTCCAGTTCTCCTGTAAAGTCCACAACTCCGGCTAGTATAGAAGGCCTGGTTGCTGTTTCTGGCGCTATCAGATATTTGCCATTGATTATTGTTTCTTCGTCTGCGTGAGCTACATCTGGATCGTATCGAGCAATTCCCAATTCAAGAAAAGGAGTGACCCCAACATTCGCGCCTATGATGGTCGGTGTTGCATCTGTGTCTTCGTAATCAATAGCGTGATAATTTATGCTAAATCCTCCTGGTGTTAGCAATGTATCATCTGGGGTCAAAATGTTCCCAGTAGTACTAAAAAATGACGGCGCACTGAATGCTGATCCAACCGCCACGAACAGTAGCAAGACTCCGATTAGAATTTTTTGCATTTTGCCGACTCCTTTCTACTTTGCCATGTTTGGCTTCCTTGTCGTATGCGTCTCTCTCGATGCATTGCGACCTGTGTTCCCTCACCAACGGCTTGGTAGGTCTAGGGTCGCATTATTCTTTTCTCCGCTTTTTCCCATGGACTGCGCTGAACTTTAGACAACCACCTCCCTTGCCACATTAGGTACCGGGCTGCAACTACGCCTAGGAAAGCCGTAGGTCGAATTTACAGCATAAGACCGAACCAAAGCACCCCCAGACGTGGTTTTTCTGCTGAAATCGCTATTCACAAAAGTTCATACAACCGATTCGTTGTTTGGTCGGCGCGTTGCTGTTCGGTCTCCACCTTGCCAAACATTTGACAGGTTCGGCACGGAGCGCAAAAAATCCTCCTTGGGATTCCAATCTTGCGAGTTAGTCTTCACCATAGTTGATACGGCATTGTCATGTTGTTGGAGGGGTGACAGGAGCGGTAAAAGATCACATACTGACCGAGTATAGGTCAAAATATGTTTGGAGGTCTGCCTCGGCACGCTCAGGCGGAGCAGAGGGATTCCAGGATTGCAACGGCGGCTTCTTTGTCAAGAGGGAAGTTGTAGTTGCCGCACTTGGGAGACTGAATGCAAGAGGGGCAGCCTTGGTTGCAAGGACATTCTCTTACTGTCTTTAGCGTGCAGTTGACAAGGTCTTCGATAAAATAATACGCAGTTTCTGCAATGCCGACACCGCCTGGGTGCCCGTCGTATATGAAAACGGTTGGCAGCCCCGTGCTTGGATGCAAGGGGTGCGAAGTCCCACCTACGTCGTTTCGGTCGCACATTGCGTACAGTGGGAGCATGGCGATAAGCGCATGTTCGACTGCATGAATGCCGCCCTCGAGGTCCTTGCCCTGTGCCCGCAGGGCATCAAGAAGAGATGGGCACAAAACTAGCCATACCGCCTGTGTGTCGAAAGACTTTGGTGGCATGTCCAGGTCGTGAACGTCGAGGACCACATCTGTGAGAAGTTGCTTGCGACGATAACCGATGACTTGCTCAGTGACATCAACCTCACCAAAGGAGACTTCGGACTGGTGCAACAATCTTGACTCACGCTTTGTCTTTATTTTCGTTTCGGTGATGGTGGACGGCGTTGTATAGTAATCTACATCTCGTCTGGAGACATATGCGCACCTACCAATAAGGTCAAGCCGGTCGACGACGTATGTTTCTCCCTGGTGAAGATATACCGCTCCCTGATGGATTGTCTGATAGGCGCTTGCTTCGTCAACACTGCCGATTACTGCGGAGGGATCGGAGTTTTCATAAATGAGAAAGCCGGGTCCGCCAGTGGAACGGATATTGACGTCACCTGCCGGGTATCGTGAGCCGGTCCAATACCAGCGACCCTGGTTAGTCACCTCACCAGTCTCAAGAAGCGCATTAAGTATAGGTTCTGTCTTTTCTCCAAAAAGTTCATAATCTAATTCCGAGATGGGAATTTCAAAGCAGGCGCACAAGAGGTGTTCTGCAAGGATATAGGGATTTTGGGGATCCACTACGGATTTCTCAACAGTTTTGCCGATGAGGTAGTCTGGGTTCTTGATTATAAACTGGTCCAGCGGATTGTCGAGTGCCACGAGAATTGCTAGCGACGAACGCTGTCCTCGCCCCGCTCTTCCCGCCTGTTGAAGTGTGCTTGCAACCGTGCCGGGATAACCAGTCAATATGCAAGCGTCGAGGTGACCGACGTCAATTCCGAGTTCAAGTGCGTTTGTTGCAGTTACTCCAATCAACTCTCCAGTAAAGAGACCTTTTTCAATTTCTCGGCGCTGTTCAGGCGTGTAGCCGCCTCGGTAGGACATGATTCGTGAAACCAATTCGTCGTGTGTTTTGCTCAGATATTCGCGGGCGTATTTGTATATAAGTTCTGCAACAACGCGTGCCCTGGCGAAGGTGATATTTCTGATCCCTCGCTTGACGAGTTCGGCGAAAAGATACGCAGCCTCCAGGTTTGCACTTCTGCGTTCACCTTCGGCGATGACCGGGGGATTCCAAAATGCAAAGATTTTTTCTCCTGCAGGTGAACCGTCCTGCTCTACCACATGGGCTTCGGTGCCGGTCAATTGTATCATCAGTTCTTGGGGGTTGCTGATGGTCGCTGAGCACCCAATAAACTGGGGAACTGATCCGTGATGGCGGCATACTCTACGGAGCCGCCGCATAACGTTGCCTATGTGAGAGCCGAAGACACCACGGTAGATGTGCATCTCATCTATCACAACAAAAGCCAGATTGGCGAAAAAGTCAGTCCAGTATGCATGATAAGGAAGTATCCCGACGTGGAGCATGTCTGGATTGGTCAGTACGATGTTGCATGACCTCCGAATGATTCGTCGCTCATTTTGTGGAGTGTCTCCGTCGTAAATGCCAAATTTCACACTTTTTGGGAGGTCAAAATCCTGCAGTTTTCTCAACTGATCCTGTGCAAGCGCCTTTGTTGGAAAAATATAGAGCGCGCGTGCATTAGGATTAGAAAGCAGGGTATTCAGTACCGGCAGATTATATGAGATTGTTTTCCCGCTTGCTGTGGGGGTCACGACAATCACATGGTTGCCGTCCATTACAGCGTTGATAGCCTCTGCCTGGTGTGAGTAAAGTTTGTCAACTCCCAGAGTCTTGAGTCTATTTTCAAGCAAGGGGTGTATTTCGTGACGCAATTCGCCGAAACGCGCTGTACGCGGTGGGATGACTCGGACGTGCGCAAGTTGTTTGCGGTATTCGTGAGCGCTTTCCAGGTCTGCCAGAAACTTATGAAGGTCCATTGGCGGAACCGCTGTGCCACGCGCTGGCGGTCTAGTACGTTTGGAAAAGTTTACCCCACTCGGTATTCATGAATTCGCGGATGATGCGTTTACCTTTGGTTGGGTACCAGTACCAGTCATGATAGATATTCGATGCCAGGGGTGCCCAAAATACCAAGGGTGAGTGGAGGAGCAACTTTTCAAGGGGTTGTAATGGCCCCTTGCGGATCAACTGATCGCCAAATATTACTAAACTCTTTTTGGTTTTGAAGCCGAAGTTGACGTCGGAAATATCGGTGCCCACAACCTCGATTTCCTTGGGGTCGCCCATGCCAAGACCCATCTCAGTTGCCATTCGGATATAGTCAATGCTCATGGGGTCGAATCCCATCATTTTGGCAGCAATTGCATCAATGGCAACTGAATCGCCACTCGCCAGGATGTAGTTCTTGATCTTTGGCTGCACGGTCCGAGGACCAGCACCGTCACCACACACTGTCCCGTCCATCACTGCGAACACGCCTGGGTGAAGTTCCTTCTGCATAAGGAGCAAGTCGACAAGTACTTCATGGATGTACTTATGCGCGTAGTGTCGCACTTCTTTTAAAAGCCCACCGAATGCGTTCTTAATGGCACCTGTCGTGATGCTGTGTCCGTGTGTCTTTACGGTAGGCAGGTGAATGATGTTCTTACCCACAAACATCTTGGGGATTTCGATCCCTTTAGGAAATATTTGGTTTAGGCGAAGGAGTTCGGATTTGAACTCGTACTTTGTCCATTCTGCTTCTGGAAGTGGAAGGAATTTCAAGCCGTATTTTTCGAGAACCGGAAACCAGCGGTTATTTAACGCGCCTTTTCTCGGGTTCGTCACCACAGTCTTGTTTTCAATGGGAATAAGCCTGGAACTTTCGAATCCGTCCCTTAGCAGTGTGCGGATTACTCCTTCCAATTGCCAGGGTGGGGTGGAGCACGACGGGAAGAACTTTGTCCAGGAAAGGTTGAGTTTAATCAGGGTATCATTCCCTTTGGCTATGAAAGATTCATATTCCGCCAGGTGCATGATGGTCTGATAGTCATCCAAAACCGTCTCTGGCGAAGTTTTCAGCACTGCAACTTTGGCTTTTGACATGCCTATCTCCTGTTCAGGTGTTCCGATATATTATACCATATCGGCGTGACCTACTCGTTCGGCTCTTCGATGGAAACCAAGTCACGTGAGCGTGCATGGATGACTGCCTCGTACAAACGAAGCGTCTTTTGGGTTACGCTATCGTAGTTGTATTCCCTGACCCCCAGGGCTTTTGCCTTTTCTCCAAGTCCCCGTGCCATGACGGGATTGTCTAGCACATATTTTAGTGCCCGAGCAAGGTCATCCACGTTCTGGCTCTGAAAAATCACACCGGTGTCTTGAACTACCTCTACGTTGGCAGGGATGTCGCTTGCAATCACACAATTGCCGTACGCCACCGCTTCCAGGAGGGTTACCGGCAAGCCCTCTATTGTGGAAGGATGAACGTAGCAATATGCATTGCTGTATAGTTCTTGCAGAGTTTCGCCATAAACATAACCGGTGAAAATGACTTTGTCACTAGCAGACTTGTGGAGATTCTCGACGTATTCGTCTGAGTGACTCGAACCACCTGCAACCACAAGTTTCATCCTTGTGTCTAGTTGCTTATAGGCATCTATCAAGAAGTGGCAGCCTTTCTCTGGGACCAGTCTGGCGACGAAGAGTATGTAGTCACGCTCGCCAATTCCATATTGTTTTATGTTGTTTGGTGGTCTGAAAACCGGTTCTGTCACTGCACTCGGAATATAATGTACCCTCTTGCCGTATTTGTGTTCTAGGTACCGCTTTAGGTATTTGGAGACGACGATGGTTGCATATGGAAACTTCACCGATGCGTATTCGCCAAATTTCAGGAAAAGTTTTGCTTTGCTCCCCCATTTTTCGCGCTGCCAGTCGAGCCCATGGACGGTTACAACTGTTCGCTTGCCTACAAATCTGGAGAATACTGCGAGTGTGGATGGTCCGATGGCGTGATAATGAACAATATCATAGTCTTCAAGAAGCAGATGCATGGTAGCAATAAAAGTATGCGTGATTGCATCTAGGTTCTTGCTTGGAATGGTAGGCAGTTTTTTTAGGCGAACGCCTTTGTAAAACGGTTCGTTTGTAGTGGTGTAGTACGGGCGGCAATAAACGGTGACCTCATGACCCGCTTGTACCATCCGTGTGGCAATTTCCTCCACGTGGCGCTCAATGCCACCCCACGTTGCCGGGATACCCTTTGTTCCAAGCATCGCGATCTTCATTTCATTTTTCCGTTTTCATCCATGCTGAAGACACTTTTATGAGATGACCCATGCATTGGTCAGATTGCTCACCAATCAGGAAAGCAGTCGCTGGTATATGTCCAAGAGCGATTGCATATATGTTTCCAGCGAGTACTTTTCCTCCGCTTTTATCCTTGCGTTTCGTCCCATTTCGTATACGAGATCATCATCCTTACTAAGTTTTCGCATGCATTCGGCAAGACCTTCCGCATCTCCCGGTTCATAGAGGAGACCGTTTACGCCGTGTTCGACAAGTTCTGGAATGCCGCCGATTCGAGCACCTATTACCGGCTTTCCTGCCGAGAACGCTTCTAAGACCACCATGGGGCAATTCTCATACCATTCTGATGGCACGACGACAAATCGCGCTTCCTGTCTTAGTCTTTCCAGGTCAGATCCGGTCTGAAAACCAAGGAAATGTGCATTACCCAGCCCATTTTCCTCTGCGAAGCGTTTTCCCTGTTCCAAATAGGTGCCGCGCCCTGCAATTCTTATTTCTATATCAGGTAGTTCGAGCGCGGCTTTTAGGAGGGTGGGGACACCTTTGAATGTCTCAACCTTACCCATAAAGAGTGCGTAGTTGCCAGGTGTGAAGTTGGGTTTTATGTTCTTGGTCTCGGCGTAGTTATACAGGACCTCGACAGTCTTTTCAGGTAGTCGCCCACTCTTTACCATTCTATCTTTCAAAAATTGGCTCGGCGTAATGAACAGATTGACTGTCTTCTCATAAACACGCGTGAGACGGTGAAGTGTCTCTTCTAGGCAGCAAAGTGCGCTACTGACGTAGGAATCTTTGACGCACTTGTTAAGGACAGCATGGTAGAACTTCTTGCCTGCGCATCGCTCGCATACTTTACCTTTTGTGTAAAACAGCATGTTTGCACACACGAGTTTGCCGTCGTGCAGGGTCAATGCAGTAGGAATACCCGCTTTCTTCAGCGCGAGCAATATTGATGGTGAGAGTTGGTGATAAATATTGTGTGCATGGGCAATATCAGGTTTTGTGTCTGCTATCAGCCTTTCGATACATCGTCTCGCTTCCCTCGAGTACACGATGTCAAAACCTTCTTTTAGGAGGCGCCCGATGGACTTTCCATGTTTCGTCGTATAGTCTACGTTTGGCACAAAATATGGCGCATAGTCGCTTTCCCAGTTGCTGGGGTGCACCATGGCAAACGGAATTGCGGTGTGTCCCATGGCGTTGAGTTCGCGGACAGTATCATGCACAATCGTTTCGGGACCGCCCACGGGGTAATAAAACTTGTTGCAGACAAGTACTTTCATGCCTAATGAACCCCCAGAAGATTCAAAATGGACGCGGCAACCGAATCAATTCTTAATGTGCTCTTGAGCGGTTCTGGGACCTGGCTTGTGCAGACGAAGACTCCTTCCGGCATATGCCCACCGGAAATCTTCTTATGCGTGGGATTGGTGTCAACCAGGGGTCCGAACAGCCATCTGCTCACACCGTAGTCGAAATCCAATTGGAATATGATCTCGGGGTAGATGTGTGCAAATGGCCCCGTAAACATCTCCTCACGCCGCTTTGCCCAGCGGACTATTTGCTTGCCTGTCTCAGGATCTTTTAGGCTTCGCAAGTCGGCAAGGAGTTGTTCGACCACGGCATCATATGCTTTGTCGTCACCATCAAATGCCGAACGCGGCATGTCAATCCCGCCATACGGATTCATGCCAGCAAATCGAGCTACGCCTGCTTTGCTTTCTTGTTTGTTGATCACGTACGTGGACTTTTTCAGTGCTTTTGCTCCTGGAATTAATTTGCCCATTGAATATGCTAGGTCCTGTAAATCGAATCTTGCAAGAGTGCGCAGAGTGAGAATTTTTGTCTTCTCCAGTATATACTTTGGATTCCAGATGCCCGCAGACGCGCTCGACTTTAGCAGTCCCTGTCGTCGGAGAAACTCGTTAACAAACAGAGCCTTAGTGCACCTTCGACCGTGGCCATGGTCGCTCAATGCCATTACGATCGTGTCAGTACGCGCTATTTTGAGGAACTCTCCTAATATTTTGTCGTGTAATATGTAAAACTCCCTGATGACATCCGAGTATGGGTTAGGACCAGGGTATGTCGGATCATCTTCATCCATGAATCGCCAAAAGACGTGCTGGATCCGGTCTAATGCTAGAAAGTTCACGAAGAAAAGGTCCCACTCTTCCCGTGAGTACAAGTCTTTAGCAAATTTCAAATGTTCGAGGGTCAACCTTTTGGTCTTTTCGGCGAAAGGCATTAGGGTTTTTCTGGTAGGTGTATCTACAATCCCGCCGAGTTCGGGTACGTCGTATTCCTCCAGAATTGACGGTGGGCAGGACTGAACTTCTCCTGTAACGAAGACAGGTCCGTTCACCATGATTCCGTTGACAGGCCAGACGGGATATGCCAGAAATGGGTTGATGATGCACACTCGTTTGCCGGCTTTTCCGGCTTTGTCCCAAAAGCAGTTACCTGCAAGACCTCCTGTGTCGCAATGCAGTTGATGTTGTCTGCTATCGAGATAATCAATCGAGTCAAGTATTCCGTGAAAATCTGGTTGTACGCCTGTGTAAATGGTTGCCCACGCGGGCACCGAGTCTGGGGGATAAGTAGACTTGAGTCTGACGAAAACCGCTGTGGTGGCAAGGTGCCTAAAGTTCGGCATGTCGTCAAGATATTGCTCGGCCACTTTCGGGTCTAGCCCATCCATTCCCAGAACGACTACCTTGTTCAACTTGACACCTCGGTCTCACATTCTGTGACTATATCGAAAATTGTGTCGGAGATTTCCTCGATTGTCTTTGTGCCATCGATCCTTGTAAAGTTGAGTTGGTCGCTGAGGAAGGCGTATATCTCCGCACGGTCAACCAGGTATTGCTTGCTCATAACGTTAGGATCGTTCTTGCGAGCAAATGCCACATCGGGCGGTACATCCAGGAAGAATACGAGGTCTGGCTTTGGGAAGAATCGCATCAATGGGTGGCGGAGTAGCCTCATTATTTGCGCGCCACGCAAGCCCATGTTTATCGCCATATCTGCAATCATATCGTAGATATATCTATCACAGATTGTCCTGCGCTTTCCTGAAACGCGCGTCTTGAAGGTCCACGCAACCTGCATGAGGTACTCAAACATGCTCAGATTAAGCCAGAGCCAGCCGATCACCGGCTTGCGGGATATGCCCCTTTTCGCCGATGTGAATTGCTCGTATTCGAGTTTTCGCTTACGCCCGCTCATTAGTTTCTTAGCCAACCAAATCAGCGGCATGAGCAAACGCGGGCTGTATCTGCACCAAACATAAGCGCTAGGGTCGCCTTTCTGGTTAAGCCGGTTTGTTAGTCGTTCCGCCTGTAGTGTCTTTCCAGACCCGTCAATACCCACAAAGCATATGAAACGCATAGCTCTCACTGCTCTTTTCTCTTTTACCTGGGACGGCTCTGAATATCGTGAGTCCATATTCACATGCCCACGCGATGCGTGTGCCTTTTCTGTCTCTTTGTTCGACCTACTAATCACGCTTACACCTTGTAAGATTGTGTACGAACTGCTCAACCTCATCGAAAAACCTATCCGCAACCGACTGCCAGGTAAACGACTCCACTTTGCTATACGTGTTAACTGGTCTAAAATGTCGTGCGTGGTCTACCTTTTCAGGGATTTGAGATGGGTCCTCAACGAAGAATAACCCATCGCCGTCAGAAAAGTAATCCTTGAGCCCGCCAAATTGCGTCGTTACAACGCTCAAATTGCAAGCCATCGCCTCGAGAACAGACAACGGAAATTCTATTGCAGCCGTTTCTTGTGTGACTGGAAAGACATACGCATCGGCAAGCTGGTAAAGCTCTTCAATCCTGCTCGTATAGCCCCTAATCACCCTCACGCCGCGCTTTTCGAGCCAAAGCGAAAGTGATTTATCCTCATTGGTGCTGGTGCTTCCAACGATGATTACCTGTACATCGGAGATATTTGCAACTTCTCCCAGCACGCGTATGTTTCTTTGTTCCTTTATGTGCCCAACGTGTAGAACTATGTAAGCATCGGGGTCAAGCATATACTTCTTCCGCAGGCTGTCCTTTTCCAACCGCCCGACTGGTCTGAATCGGTCCGAATCGACTCCGGCTTGAATAATGCCTGCTCTAAAACCCGCGTTCTCCAGGCACTCCTTGCTTGCTCTTGATTGGACATACACGATGTCGGGTGCGACCAGCCGCAGAATCGGCTTCAGGGGTCTTGGTTGTAAGCCAATCATTACCACCGGGGCTCCTTGTGCGTAGAACTTCAGTATCCTCGAGCGTAGGAAACTTGCGGGCGTGATGGAAGATATTGGAACGTAGATCAACACATCTGGGTGGAATTCTCTTATCGTGTCCCTTATCTCTTTGCACAGGAGAAGTTTGCCTGCTTTTACCTGCTTGTCGATTACGGACTGGTCTCCTGCGCTCAGGCGATGCACCACACGTCCGACACGAGACAGTCGGAATAGATTATACGTGAAGTTCTTGTAACCTTCATCGAAGGGCGGATTTAGTTCCTCAGTGAAAAGACAAAATCTTGTATTCATCGTCCGATTGTCTCCCGGATTTCCGTCCTCCGGGCTAGTCTCTCGAACATATCTTCGAAGTGTCTGGTCATTATGTCCCTCGAGAACTGCTCTTCTACACGCCGACGACCTGCCACCCCCATTTTCCTCCGCAAATCAGGATTCTGGAGCAAGTAGGCAATTTTCTCCGCAAGTGCTTGTGCGTCTCCTTCAGGTACAAGGTAGCCAGTCTCACCCTCTACTATGACCTCATTGACACTTCCAACGTTTGTGGAGACTACTGGAAGTTCCATTGCCATGGACTCCACCAAAGATTGAGGAAAAGTTTCCACTACGTTTGACGAACACAGCACAGATACGTCAATAGATCGAAGCATTCTGGGTACGTCAGGACGGGAGCCAGCAAATCTTACATAGTCGGCTATGCCGAGATTTTGAGCGCAATTCTCGAGGCGTTTGCGCTCAGGTCCGTCGCCTACGATAAGGAAGTATGCGTCCAGGCCACCGTCCCGGATAATTCTGGCTGCTCGGAGAAGTAACTCATGGTTTTTTTCAGGTCGGAGCATAGCGACGATACCAGCAACCGGTGCCTCTTCAGGAATATTGAATTCTGGTCTTGCAGATTCATATTTTGTCGGTGAAAACCGTTCTGTGTCGATTCCAACGTAAATGACCTCGATGCGCTTTGGATCAAGTCCGTGGGTTTTCACATAGTAGTCTTTTTGACCCTGTGACACGGCTACGAAGGTTGAGATGAACCGCTTCATCAACTTTAAACTCAGCGTGCGCCAACGTGCCCGGGACTGATACCCAATGCTGTGCAGTGCTACTACCTGAGTATTTGCACCTGTAATCAGACCTGCAAGCCGACCTGTGAACATAAGCAGTGGGTAATTGCACATGTAGACAATATCAGGGCGCTCCTTGCGCATTACATTTATCAGCGCGGGCACTAGTCGTGGGTCCGACCTTCCTGCAGCCAGGTTGCTGTAAACCTTGATACCAGATAGATTTATGCTTTCTGCTACAGGACCGGGATCGCGCAAGAAAGCAACGACAGGTTGAACACGCTGGGGGTCAAACGACTCGAGAAGGTTTGCAAGGAGTCGTTCTGCTCCTCCGACCTTCAAGGTTATTTCTAAAAACATGACTTTCACAGGAGCGTCTTGTCTTCCCATGATGACTTTGCTCGCGAGATTGGTCGTCAAGTATGCTGGCGAGGTCTCTTAAGCCCAAACCTCGTGCCAACCAGTGCCTTCCAGTACCACCTGAAGTACCTAGGAAGCCACTTGAGCAGCCTGAACCTAGACACGCCTGCTGTCCTGTCTGTCCAGGCTGTGGGTACTTCTCCAATTTTGAGTCCCATTAGATACGCTTTCACGGTCAGTTCTATTCCGAGTTCGAATCCGCCATCGCTTTCGATTTGAACAGAGTCCAGGAACTTCTTTCCATACAGGCGGTAACTATTGGTCACGTCGTGGGTTGGTATGCCCACAAGATAATGAAGCGACAGTCCAGCCAGTCGGGACATCATGCCCTTGATTAGACCGCCACCGATTTGCCTGCCACCTTTCATATAGCGAGAGCCTGCAACCACTTGGCATCCTCGGTGAAAAAGTTCGAGCATAGCAGGGACCGCGGAAAGATCATCGGACAGGTCTGCCATTGTCACAATCACAGCCTGATTTGAGGCGGCATTGAAACCGCTCCTTATTGCGCCGAGTGGTCCACTGCCAAATTCGTTCTTTATAAGCCTAAGATTTGGAAACCTTTCTGCCCACTGGCGCACTGCTGGCAGCGTATTATCTTCCTCGAAATCATAACAAATAAGTATCTCGGCCTGCGTGCCGACATTGCGCTCAATTTCACTGAACAAGGTTGGAATATTCTCGGCTTCGTTGTAAACGGGAATAACCAGTGTGACGTTTTCTGCTGACATCAGAAGACACCGCTATCCATTTGCGCCTTGATCCACGGGATAACTTCGTCGAGCATTTCGTCTAATGTGGTTGTAGCCTCGAAGCCGAGGACCTGCTTCGCTTTGCTCACATCGGGTATCCGCTTTTGCACGTCATAAGGGAATGGCTCGACACTTACGTATCTGAAAGGCTTAGCCTCTCCATTAATCTTCCTCCAGATCTTCTCGGCCAACTCGAGAACAGTTGTGGATACGGGCGACGACAGATTGAAGTCTTCGTTTATCGCTTTTTCAGACTCCATGGCTAGTCGAATCCCACGAGCCAGGTCGCCACCGTAGGTATAGTGCCGGATCTGGTTCCCACTACCTAGAATCTCGAGCGGGTCTTGACCCTTCAGGCACTTTTGTACCAGGTCTGGCACGACATGGCTGAGGGCGAGTTCGATGTTTCCCTTCTTCACAGTTTCGTCGGTTATGGCTCTTTTCTCCCCGATGCCGACGCAGTTGAATGGTCTGACGATTGTGTAGGGTAGGCGGTATTGTTCCCATGCGCCGCGCGCGAAATATTCACAGGCAAGTTTTTGGAAGCCGTATGTTGAAGACGGCGGAGGGCACTTTAGTTGATCACCTTCCTTTGATGGATAACTAGTTGCGTTTTCGAAAACCATTGACGAGGAAACTACGATTATGCGCTTAAGTTTGCGCTCTTTGAACGCCCAGATGGCGGCGTCAAACGTACTTGCCATGATACGCTCATTTTCCGCTAGCAGATCGTAGGCAAACTTGTGGAAATATGAGATCCCGCCGATCATGGCTGCGATGGCAACGATTTGGTCGCAGTCGGACACGAGATCTTTTAGAAGATTGGTGTCTTTGCAATCACCTCGGACGAATCGGTACCGAGGGTGATTGTCATAACTTCTGGTCACCTCGCCGTATTTGGACAGATTGTCCACACCAACTACTTCATAGCCGTGGTTGAGCAATTCTTCGACGAGGTAACCGCCAAGGAAGCCAGCAGAGCCGGTCACGAGTACCTTCATTTGATGAGTCCTCCCCGCCCAAACAAGTTCCAGATGTCTACGACGGGCTTATCATCTATGAGCAGTTCTTTATAGACTGTATGAGGCGCACCAACGATCAAGATGTCGCTTTTCTCAATTACTTCTTGGAGCGGACGAATACGTTCGTCTTTTACGTACGGATCAGTGATAAGCACCTCCTGGCATTCGATTTCGAGTATTTTACGCAATTTGTAGGCAAGAGATTCGCGGCTGTCGTCGGAGTCGCCCTTAAATGCCATACCAAGAATGCCGACGGTCATCTTGTGCAAAGGGTAGCGCCTTCGGAGACAGTCAACGATGTACGCAGGCTGTCCTTCATTTACCAGCATCGCCGCATGTCCCAGGAAGAAACTATTCTTACTGAAGGCTGCCAATTGCATAGTGTCTTTGAAGAGACATGGACCGGCTGCAAATCCTGCACGAGGCAAGTCTTTTGCGCGGGGGTAGTTATGCGTGATCGCATGGTGAATCCGATAGTAGTCCAATCCGTGGTCATTCGCAATGCTGTAGAACTGGTTGGCAATCGCGAATTGGATGTACCGCCAGACGTTAGTAAAGAGTTTGGCCAGTTCGGCTTCCATTGGTTCGAGTTCGACGATGTCGTCAGTGAAGGTTTGAAAGAGGTCCCTTGCCCTACGCATTCCCCTCTGGGTAAAGGCAGCGACAATTTGCGGTAGTTCGTGAGTCTCCTTGATGGCGAAACCCTCGGCGATTCTTTCTGGACAGAAGGCCACGTCCACGACTAAGCCAGACTTTCTGATAATGCGCTCTATCTTCTGTGAGGTGCCCGGGTACACGGTGCTTCGAAGGACGAGTAGTTGCCCGTTAGTAAAGTACGGAAGGTATTTCTTAATTGTTCGGATTATACCTGTGAAAGAGGGATTTAAATGCTCGTCCACGGGCGTACCCATGATTAGTATGACTGCGTCGCTTTTCGATATCGCTTCTGGTGAATTGCTGAGGTGGAGTCTGCCGCTCTTGATTGCAAGTTTGAGATGTTCTTCCCCGCCCTCTTCTTTGAATGGCATAACTCCCGATGAAACTGTGGCTAGAGCGTCTTCGTCAATGTCGAATATTATGACGCGCTTGCCAGCATTGGCAAAACAAATTGCGAGAGGAAGCCCCACATGACCGCAGCCACCTACTACACATATGTCGTAGTCCGCTTTGTCTTTTTTCTTCATCAGAAATCCTTCTTTATAGCGAGTGCTTCCGACCGGACACGCCGTTAACGGCAACGCACTCACGTTGGCTTCATTCGGAGAGCCTTCTCGTAAACTTTGATGGTCTTTTGAGCTATCCTATCCCAAGAGAGTTCGCCATCAGTGGCCATGCGATATGCATTCTTGCCGATTGACTCTCTTAGTTGGTCGTCAGATAGCAGGCGTATTATTGCCTCTGCTAATGCCTTCTCGTCCCGTGGTGGAACTACTACACCCGTCTTCCACTGGTCAATATATTCTGGCAAGGAGCCGACATTCGTGACAATTGCAGGCTTTCCAAGGGCAATGGCAATGGAGAGCACCCCGCTTCCGGATCCTTCGACATAAGGCAGGACAACCACAGCGGCTTGTTCAAAGAGCCTTGTCACTTCAGGGTCAGGAATATTTTCGTGACGTATGATGAAGCCTTCGGGATTGGTGATTAACGCTTTGCACCTAGGCCAATCCGGTCCTTGTCCGGCGATAACGAACCTGGCTTGAGGCACTTTTTCCCAAACCAGCGGCGCAGCCTTGATGAGATAGTCGAGCCCCTTGTATTCAAGAATTCTTCCGAAAAACAGCACATTTCGATCTGAACCTTCAGTGTCACCGGTAATCCATCGCCGCGTGAAAACATGTGCTCCGAGTGGGCATATGTTGACTTTGTCATCTGGGATGCCTTGCGAGACAAGTTGTCTCTTGATTTCTTCTCCATGAACAATGATTTGGGCGGCAATGTTTCGAAGCCATTGGCGTATGAATGCAGTTCGGCTGGGTTTGTAGCCAGGGTGGAGGGCTGCGTCGTGCACGGTGACCACAATGGGCACCCTAGGGAAGGGTAGTGACACGGCGGCGAAAATGCGGTAATCTGTTTCGTCCTGCAGATGTATCAGGTCCGGTCGGAAGCGGTGGATAACCCATTTCATTTCTGCAACAGCACGAAGATGGTGGGGCATGCCTGCCAGGAAATTGCGGTCTTTTATGCTCACAAAGCGTAACTTTATCCTTGGGTCAAATAACTCGCGGTACTCTGCGTTTTTATCCGGACCACCGCTTCCAGTGAAGTCTTCGTTTTCCTCACGATGTACGAATAGTACGTCGTGGCCGGCGCGTGCAATAGCGCTGGATATCTCGGAAACGTAGTATGCCAAGCCTCGTTGTACAAAAGCAACTTTCATGGGTTTCCTTCGTCAGTATCTAACCGCTGCACATATGGTTGCCCACATCTCGTTTATGCGGGATTTTGCTTTTAGGCGAACTCTAGGCAGAACTGCGTATAATACGAGCCACTTTAGGAGCCGGATGGCGCATACCAATGCGGTCGTAGCACGAAGCGCCAAACCTGCTGCCAACCCGTAATGCTTCTGGATCAATCTGCATTTGCTTCTTATTAATTGTGCATGCATCTCGACGCTTGTCTGCTTTGTGCTTTGTCCTCCGTAGTGAACGACGACGGCGTCCGCCACATAGTAAAGTTTCCAACCTGCCTTAACAAGACGCATTGACCAATCTACGTCCTCGCAGTAAACGAAGAATCTTGGGTCCTGATTGCCTATTGACTCGTATGCTTCGCGCCGCACAACGAGCGCCGTGCCCCAAAGGATGCACGGTACTTGTTGTGTCTTTTCGAAATCCATGTTCGTTTCATAACGTACCGCGGGCAAAGCGTCTGCTATGCGGGTGTGGAGCGCCGACATTGCGTCTAGAAGTTCGGACTTCAGTGTCGGGATTTTGCCACAGAAGACTGGGTGCGGGTGTCCGCCAGGCAATACGAGTTTGGGCGTTGCACCGCCGGCGTCTGGATGCTCGTCCATAAATTGGACAAGTCTGTCAAGTGCTCCCGGCTGGACCACAGTATCGCTATTCAGGGTAAGCAGATATCTCCCCTTGCTTATCTCCAAGCCTTGATTGTTTGCCCTTGCCAACCCCCTGCCTACCGCATTGCGGATTAGGCGCACTTTAGGGAACTCTCTTTCTACCATCTCAGGGCTTCCGTCTGTTGAGCCGTTGTCTACTAGTATTACCTCAAATGCAATCTCCTTTGTATTTTCGTATATGGATGCCAGGCACTGCCGGGTCAGGTCAACAACATTCCGGCTGACCACGATCACCGACAAGTCGCATTTTTTGTTCTCGTCCATGTGACTTACCATATTTTCCAAGGGGGATTACCGCTTTCCCACAATGACTCAAGGTACTTAAGATCACGGACGGTATCCATGCATTGCCAGAACCCGTGATGTTTGTAGGCATATAGTTTTCCGTCCGCTGCAAGCCGCTCAAGGGGGCTATGCTCCCACATAACATCACCTTCGATGTAATCGAGCGCTTCTGGTTCTATGACAAAGAAACCTCCGTTTATCCATCCGCCGTCGAGCGCTGATTTCTCTCTGAACCTTATGATTCGGTCACCGCCATCAAAGTCTAAAACGCCGAAGCGAGCAGGCTGGCGTACAGCAGTCAATGTCACCAATCCTTGGTGAGAACGATGGAACTCCAACAACCTGAGCAGGTCAATGTCTCCCACGCCATCTCCGTAGGTCATCATGAAGGTTCTTCCGTTGACGATCGGCGCCAGTTGCTTGACCCGTCCACCGGTTTGTGTCTGAATACCTGTGTCGACAAGATGCACGACCCAGGGCTCGGGGTCCGTGTGGTTCAGGGTCTTGACTTCTCCATCTGTCAGACAAACGGTGAAATCTCTCCCAAGAGTGTAGAAGTCGAGGAAATAACGCTTGATCATCTCTCCCTTATAGCCGAGTGCCAAGATAAACTCATTGAAGCCATAATGGGAGTAATGCTTCATGATGTGCCAAAGGATTGGTCGCCCGCCGATTTCGACGAGAGGTTTAGGACGAATTTCGGTCTGTTCCGCGAGTCTCGTGCCCATCCCACCACACAGGATGATAACAGGGATGTTTTCATTTTCCATCTCAGAACTCCTTTGGCAGGTCATGCAAGGATGATATCATGTATTCCAACATCGGTTCGGTCAGCCCTGGGTACACACCAATCCAGAACACCTGTTTCATTATGCGATCCGAGTTGATGAGGTCACCTGCCACGCGATATTCCACATCGGAAAATGCCGGTTGGCGGACCAGGTTCCCGCCAAACAACAGCCTGGTTCCGATTTTTCGGTCGTTGAGATATTTTACCACCTGGTCTCGAGTGAATGGCGCATCCTCTTTGACTGCGATTGGGAAGCCGAACCAACTTGGATTTGAACCTTCCGTTGCTTTGGGCAGGATAAGGTAATCTTGCAGGTCCTCCAGACCGCGGTAGAGTGTCTCAAAGTTTCTACGCCGAGCCTCTATAAATGACGGCAGTTTCTTCAACTGGGATACGCCAACCGCTGCCTGCATGTCAGTTGCTTTTAGATTATAGCCAATGTGCGAGTATGTGTACTTGTGATCATATCCGTAAGGAAGGTCACCAAGTTTCCAGCCGAATCGGCGCTTGCAGGTATTGTCGTGACCAGGTTCGCACCAGCAGTCGCGTCCCCAATCCCGGAATGATTCGGCAAGTTGTTTGAGCAAGGGGTCATTGGTCATGACGCACCCACCCTCACCCATCGTAATGTGATGTGCAGGGTAAAAGCTTGCCGTGGAAAGGTGTCCAAATGTGCCTACCATTCTCCCCTTGTATGTGGCGCCGACCGCGTCACAACAATCTTCGATCAGCCAGAGGTCGTGCTTTGCCACAAACTCAGTCACTGCATCCAGATCAAATGGATTGCCCAACATGTGCGCAAAGAACACTGCCCGTGTCTTGTCGGATAGAGCATCTTCTAGTCGGGTCATGTCTGGGTTGTATGTTGGTATATCTGCGTCAATGAACACGGGGATGAGCCGGTTTTGAATTATCGGTGCTACCGTGGTCGGAAACGCAGAGGCGGCTGTGATTACCTCATCTCCAGGCTTGAGCCTCCGGTCTCCTAGTTTTGGCGATGTCAGGCATGAGAGTGCTACGAGGTTTGCCGAAGAACCTGAGTTCACCAATACGGCATGTCTGACTCCCAGAAAATCGGCAAAGTCTCGCTCAAACTGGGCGGCGAACCTTCCCGTTGTCAGCCAAAAATCGAGTGATGAGTCGACAAGTGTTTGAATATCAGAGGCATCAAAGACGCGCCCAGAAACAGGCACGTTTGTTTTGCCAGGGATGAACTCAGTTTTTGGGAATGCTACCTCCGCATACTTCCCAACTAGGTCGAGGATCTGCGCCCGCAGTTTGTCAGCGTTATGCTTCATTGCTAAGGTACCCCCTGTACCACTCGATTGTCTTTCTCAGTCCCTCATCGAGTGTATATAGCGGTTTCCATCCAAGCACCTTGCGGGCCTTTTCGGCGCTCAAGTACTGATGCTTGATTTCATTGCATGCTTCATTGCGCACGTCGGGTTGTAAGTCTGAACCCATGAGATTAAGTATTCGCTCAACCAGTCCGAGGACTGTAATCTGCGTTTCATTTGAAAAATTGAATGCTTGTCCGATGAGCCCGCGGTCTTTAGCCATCTTTTCCGCAAGGAGCATATATGCAGCTGCACCGTCCTCTACATAGAAGTAATCTCTGACAAAACTGCCGTCTGAGCGTATGATAGGTCTCTGCCCTCGCAGGACTGAGCGTATCGTGCCAGGTACGATACGGTTCCAGTTCAAATCCCCTCCGCCATAGAAGTTGCCGCACCTCGTTATTGCCACCGGCAATCCGTATGTCTCTGCATACGCTTGACTAATAAGGTCCGCGCAGGATTTGCTTACGTCATACGGGTGACGACCCTGGAGTGGTGTTTCTTCCGTATAGGGGAGTTTCTCCTGGTCGCCGTAGGCTTTATCCGATGATGCTACAACGATCTGCTTTACAGCAGGACTACGGCGGCAGGCTTCGAGCAGTGACCAAGTACCTCGAATGTTGCTTTCAAATGTTGAAAGCGGATTCCGATTTGCAATACCCACGATGGTCTGAGCTGCTAGGTGTACAACGGTATCAATCTCGTATTCGCCAAGGATTCTTTCCAGCAATGATTCATCGCAGACATCGCCACGGACAACTTTCACACGCTCAATATCGCCTGAGCGGACGAGTTCGCAGTGCGGTACCCAGTCGCGGACAAGGCAGACAGTATCAGCTCCTGCCTCAAGTAGGCGCTTTACCAACCAACCGCCCACGAGTCCGGTAGCCCCAGTGACGAACGTTGGTCTGTCAAGCCAGAACTTGTCATTATTTTCTGTCATTTTTTGTTCACCTCTTGCCGGGAAGCCAATTCGTAGGCTTCCTCTAGGCGGCGAATGCCCTCTTCAACTGTCACCTTTGGAGCCCACCCTGGGAGCGGAGTGCCTCTGTCCCAAGGAACCATGATCTCCCTGATGCGATAAGGTCTTCCTCCCCACTGGATTGGCACCCGCCTTCCGGTTAAACGGGAGTACAAATCAGCGATCTCTCTTAATTTCATACGTGTTCCAGACAGCATGTATTCCTCGTGCGGTGCAACTTCCGACGTCTCAAATCTTTCTGCCGCAAGGAGATATGCATCTACAACATCGTCAATGTAAACCAAATCCACAATTTGTTCCCCAGGAGACATCGCCAGTGGTTTGCCTTCGACTGACGCTCTCCGCAGCAGGGGAAAGAGTCGTTCTTTTGGATCGCCCGGACCGTAAACATTGAATGGCTTCAGCGTAATTACTCTCAGCGGCGTGCTTTCGTAATAATATACGAGTATTGCCTCGAACGCTTCTTTTGTCGCAGCGTATAATGTTGCCGGGCTGTAATCCTTGTTCTCGTAATGTTGCGCGTAACTCCCAGTATTGATTAGTCGGTATATTTCATTGGCGACCATAGCCTCGACAAGTTCTGTTCCAAAGAGCACGTTGCTTTCTATGAGTGGGCGGACGTCTTGTGGCTTGTGCTCCGAAAGAAGCCACGTGGCCAGGTGGAAAACTGTCGCTTCCTTCAGCCCGTCCAGCGCGGAGAAAAGTGACTCAATATGCCCATCGTACACGTGCACATTTGGCTTCTTATCTCCACGCCAAAAGTCTGCTTCGTGTGGCAGGACAATGACGTGTACCGTCCATCCTTCTTGCATCAGTCGGTTGGTAAGGTGACGCCCAATGAATCCTGCCGCGCCCGTGATTACCCCGATTTTGTGCTGTTTGTCTCTGTTCTCCATGGCTCAAAAACGAAAGGACTTTGAAACTCAGAGAGTACGGGAAATCCTTGATCCCTTTGTGATACGATAGGATGGCTATCAGGCCATGATATGCCCGCAGAATCCCATCTTATCCCAGTGTCGTGTTCAGGTGAATAGACTTGTCCTGTCTTGTACAGAAGAACTGCAAATGGCGAGACCACATAGAAGCCGTGAGCAAGACCTACAGGTATGTAAACCATAGTACCTTTCTTACCTGAAAGGTCAAAAAAGCAGTGTTTGCCATACGTTGGCGATCCCACTCTGATGTCGACAACAACGTCGAGAACGCTTCCGTGTAGACAGCACACGATTTTGTCTGCCTGCATCGGAGGCGTTTGGAAATGAAGCCCTCTCAGTACTCTTTGCCTGGAGTATGTGTAAAACTCCTCGGCAAAAGGCATATGTAGCCCAAGTTCTGCGTATAAGTCCCTGTGATAGGTCTTGACAAAATATCCTCTCTCGTCCTCAAAGACCCGCGGTACTACTTCGAAGCACCCAGGTATGCTAGATTCTCTTATTTGAAATTGGTTGCTCATCGTCTTGGTATGATACGCCTGGAATCGGGCTTACTAGCCCTGTCGCAAAGGGCAAGGTTAGCCCGGGACCGCTTTTCCTCCCTTGAACTCTTTTACCAATGCGCTAAGGATCTTCTTGTCTTCTGGATCAAGCAACCGGAAAACTGGAACCATCATACCATATGTGATGATTCCACCGATGGTAGCCAAGATTATCCCGAATGGACGCAATAATAATACAACAAAAGCCATTACAAGGGTTGCTAGTGCAGGTCGGCCATATATACCCCAGACACTAAATCGCTCTGGTCCCCGGAAGCACATTAGGTAAATGAGCACGTAGTATATGTTTTCTGCAACTACCATTGACGCGGCGGCGCCCATAGGGCCATAACGTGGGATAAGGTACATATTTAGGGAGACATTGAGTATGGCTCGGATTGCATGCGGGGCAATAAGTGAGAGTTGTGCGTTGCGCGCGATCACGCCCTGTTGACCTGGCAGCGAGGTAAATGCCCCAATCCTTGCCCAAACAAGTAGTGCAAGACAGGGTCCTGATGCGGCAAACTTAGAGCCATACAGCCCGGTCATGAGTTGTTTGCTCAGCAAACAGACCCCAACGCACAATGGCAGACCCATGATAGTTATGTACTTCATTGACCTCTGCAAGGCACGCCCGTACGCGTCCTCAGAACTTTCCACTCTTCTGGACACAATTGGAAAAAGGGCAAAACTAGCGCTGAGAACCATTATGGCAATGATCTCTATTATTCTGTATGCTGCTCCATAGATACCGACGGCGCCCACGCCTTTGAAATAGTCTAGCATGATATAGTCGGCTCTGTCGTAGATGCCAATAAAGAAAGTAGTCGCTAAGAATGTCCATCCAGTGACTACCAAGTGACGAATGGCGCCTATGCTCGGTCGCCAGGAACCTCCTACTAGACGAGCAATTACGCCAACATGAACGGCTAGCACGAGAACAGAGACTATGACGGTAACCCATGCTACTGCCAGTATGTTATAGCCATGCTGGACCAGCATGATAACGAGAAAGACTCTGAGTAGGTTTGAAAGGACAGAGACTGTGGCGGTTGCGTCCTGTCGCTCGATGCCTGTAAGCACAGCACGGCAACTGGAGTTAAAACCCTCCGTTATTACCGTGGAGCAAAGAAGGTATCCGACAGCAAGTTGAAGCCCCGTATATTGCCTGGCTTTGAAGTACGCGATGATAGCTATGTAGGAAATGCTTGAAGTAACTGCCTTTGCTAGGAAAGCACTCAGTAGGTACTGATGGGATTGGTCTTTTTTCCTGGCGACATCGCGGATTATGACGTTATCTATGCCAGCGTGCGCTAATGACATGGCGATCGCCATCACGCCGAGCGCCCAACTGTAAATTCCAAGTTGCTCTTTTCCAAGCACGCGGGCGACGTATACGCTCGATATAAGACCAACAAGTAGGTTGGTTACCTGCGCCGCTATGCTAGCCACCGAGTTCTTTACGGCGCTATGAGCATCCTTACTCATCGGCTGCCTCAGAGGAGTTGTCTAAGGATTATGCAGAGCAATCGCGTGGTTTAGACCCTTGCTGCAGGCATGTGGATCTCAGGCCGCAATTGGTAAGTTAACGGCTTTTCTTGCTCTTGCTCCTGGATTTCATCTTGGTGATATAGCCATAAATACTCAATAGTGCCAAACATTAGCGCCACCATCACGATATTGTGAACCTCATGAACGACTGCCATTGTGACTGTGGCTCGAATAAGGAATCCTATGTAGCCGGCAAAGAAGGCGAGGGAAACAGCCTTCCAGGTTGGATCGCGCAATCTATAATAGAGTTTCAAGGACCGTATGAGAAACGCGATAGAGAGCCACGCAAAACTTATTATGCCAAGAATCCCATAGGTCGCCCATAGTTGCAAATAACTGTTATGTATGATTACCACAGGATAAAAGAGTGTGCCGTAAGGTTGCGGGTAGAGTTTAGCCTTGTACAGTATGGGCATTCCAGCACCGACTCCAAACACGGGGCTCTGTTTTATGCGGAGCAAAGCCATCTCATTTTCGTGTCTTCGGTCTTCGAGGGCTACATTGGTTCTGTACCCTCCTTGAAATATTGACATGAATCTTCTCTCCAATGCTGGAAGGAATTCCCGACCTGCTTTCCCTGGTGCCAGATGCCCAATTAATATGCTACCTAAGATCGCAGAAGCCACAGCCGCAGGAATTAGCCCGGCAAGCCGTCGCCTTCCATAATCGCGGCTGAGAATGAAAATGATCGTCAGAGCCACTGCGGTAGCCATCCAATAGTTGCGTGTGAACATGAAGACTATGCCCATACCGATTATCACTGCGGAGATGACCGAGAAGACCGCTCGACGGAAGTCTTCCGACGCCGCCTTTGCGACACACACGAGGAAAAATATCAGGATCGGCGCCAAGCCGGGAGGCAAGCTTCGTGTGACTTCTTCTTCTTCTGGGCCTAGTCCTTTGACAAATGTGGTTCCTTTTACCGGTGTGCCACCGTAAAAGAGAGTTAGTTGTTTTCCAGCGAAGTACTGGATCACCATCAGAATCGAGACGATGGCCGCTATCCAGATAGAGGCGCGGAGGATTCTTTCGATTTGTTTTTCTGACCTTAGACCAAAGGCTACTATGAAAAAGAGAAGATAGTGAAAGACTGGGCGTGTGCTATTGTAGACCTCCTTGACCGGCCATGGTCCAAATGGATTTTCCATGTAGCGAACGTATGAAACTACGATTGACATGATTGCAGTGATGCCAAAGAGGATCATCGGAAACGTGAGAGGACTCTTGAAAAAGTGAAATCTTTTCTCGACGCAACACTTGGCAAAGGCCATGACAGCCATGGCAAAAACTAAAAGTTCAGTCAGGTGTAAACCTTGACCAGCGAACGTGATCGGTTTGGGTACCGCACCTGGATAGATCACGCTTGCCGCGACCGCGATAACCAGAATTATGCCAAGTTCCAACCGCCACGCTATAATGGCCATCAGTAGCAAGCCGGCTGCGCTTGCGATTACTTTGGAGGCTTGGACGTCGAGAATCCAGCGTGCAATCATCAGCGGACCCACAATTGCGAGAGCCCATGGTAATAAGAATGCAAATGCACGGCGTCCAAAAGCCCAGACTCGCCTCCCGACTCTGAGAAGCAAGGAGGCAGTGCTTTTCAATCCCTTGAGTATAGGTGTGAGCCGTCTATTGCGGAAAGGCGTTGTTAGCCAAGTGAAGATTCTCATGGGTTTCTTTTCGTCAAATTTGAGTTTGCGATGTTGCCATCAGACGCATTGAGTTCGGCTTGCAAGTAGGGGAACAACTTGCCGGCAAGTGTACAAACCAATTGTTGCGTATGCTCATCGCTCTCTTCGACTGGTGCAGTGAATCGAATGAGTGCAGCGGGTTCGATCTTTCTTCGCACGAGTCTATAAAGGTATAAACGCAGTTTATGGCTACCGAGAAAGGTAGCAGTGCGACCTTTAGAACTAAACCAATATAAACAGGCCGAACGTGGCGCTGTGTCGTGTTCCATTATGAGACTGATTGCCTGTATCGTACCACGTGGTTGTACAGGAAGGCTGATCTCCGAGCGATCTGTAATGCGCCATCCCTGACCCTGCATGCATATCTCGGGCTGATGAAAGTCGCCAAGGTCCGTGCCGTACACGATGGCAAGCGTCACCTGTTCTCCCAGTTCATTCGAGTATGTGCGCAGAAGAAGGTCACTTTGAGGTAACCCTTTTATGGTTTCTTCGTCGAACTTCTGATCTACACTCGTCCAGCCATCGATCTCTTTAGGGATCATGCTGAAATCGGTTCTATTTCTCTCATTCCCAATTGGCTTCACGCCATAGACAACCGCCAGAGTGAGCGATAGCGCGACTATCAGGAGTAGAGCATTTGATTGAACTTTCGACACCCAACCCACCTCGAGAGTAGTGATAGAAAGAGGAATGCCAATACCAGTACAATGTACCCAGAATAATCGTGAAACTTGTGCATTGCTTCGCTGCCCAGAGAATTGCCAACGATCCCTATCATAGCAATGCGTAAAGAATTGATGATCAGGCTGAGTGGGAGCGTAGAGGCTACAAGCGTGAGTTTGCCCCACACAGGACCTTCTTTGAGGTAAGCATATAATGTGGAGAAAGCCAAAAGTGATATTAGCAATCTAAAGCCGCTGCAAGGTGCGCCGACCTTCACGGTAATGTAGGGCATATATATGAGTACTCCTTCACGTTCGGCAGAAAAGCCCAGTAATTTAAGTAGCAGTGTTCCCCCCTTTGTTGATAGCATCTGGATTTTGAAACTAATCACTGTGATCAAGAAACTCGGGATCACGCACATGAAGTAAAGGAATGCTATCGGAAATAGAAGTTGTCTGAAAATTGCTTTACCGAAGAGTAAGATGACGGCACCGGCAATGATTAGGGGAAGCATTAGACCAACAATGCTGGTTGTGTCTGACCAAGAAGCAAGTATGGCAATCCCGAGGGCTGGCAGTAGCAAAAGCCAGCCAAGCGGTGATGGTTCGACAGCGAGTGAACGAAGGTCTTTTCGCTTTAGGTAAATGATGAATCCTGATATCGGCGGGATCAGCATGCCGTGGGAGTAATAACTATCTTTTACTGTCCAAGCGTACCACCACGCGCGGAAAGTAGGGATGTAAAGCACAATCAGGATCGCAACACTTATCGCCATCAGTGCATAAGTGAGCCATCCTAGGCTAGATATGGTCGGGTGCGAGCCGTTTACCTCCTGGGCACGGATGTCTTCTATTCGCTGGCACTCTGCACTTTCTGATTTATCGGTCGTCACTTCATTACCCACTGTCGCTTTACTCCTATGTCCGATTAGTGCGCACCTGTTCCCTTTAGCACCGCCGGTATGGTCTTTAGTATTATGACGAAATCAAGCCATAGTGATTGCTTCCTGATGTATTCAAGGTCAAGTTCCACCCAACGGTCGAACCCTATATTGCTCCTGCCCGAGATCTGCCACAAGCACGTGAGTCCTGGTACGACACTAAGCCGTTGGCGCTGGTAGGGCGTATACTTTTCTACCTCGCATGGAAGTGGAGGGCGAGGTCCAACGATGCTCATTTCACCTTTCAGTACATTGAAGAACTGAGGAAGTTCATCAAGACTCGTTTTCCTAATAAAGCGACCGACGCGCGTTATGCGCGGGTCGTTTTTGATCTTGAAAATAGGTCCGCTGGCTTCATTGAGGTGCTCGAGTTGCTGGCGCATCTTGTCTGCTCCCTCATACATCGAGCGGAATTTATAGAAAGTGAATTTCCGCCCATCTTTTCCGATTCGTGTTTGCTTGTATATCACCGGGCCTTTTGAGTCAAGTTTGATTGCTATGGCGATCAGCAATAAAAGAGGGGCAAGCAAAATAAGTGCAATACTTGAGAAGACCACATCTATACATCGCTTGATGATGCGCTGTGGACGTGTGAGCCTGGGCTTAACTTGTGTTTTTTCATCAGTGCTTTGGTCCAGCATCAATGTCTTACTTTGCAAAGCCGCGCCTCGAATGTTCTTAAAGTCTGCTATGGATCATTGCTTTTGTGTCTCAGTTTCTTCTTGCGACTCAGTCTTTTCAGGAATAGCGCCGGCTACTCGTGCTTCGAGTTCGGTGGCAAACTTCCCATCGCGCGTGAGATAATCTTCATAAGAGCGTCGGTAGTGATAATAGCCATGGCTTTCCTCTGGACGTACCCGATTTAGCACTGCCCCAATTATATTGGCCTGAACCTGGTCGAGACGTTGGCGAAATTCGGCCTCTGCACCGCGGGGAACTCGACCTGCTGAATGCACAAGTATTACATTCTTAACTAAGGCGGCTAAAAGTGCGCTGTCTGCAAAGGCGATACCCGCTGGACTATCGAACAACACGAAATCAGCATGCTTGCTAATCTCTTCTACAAATTGTTTCATCTCTGCAGACCTGAAGAGTCGGACCGGGTTTGATGGAAGTGGTCCAGATGGAATGACCAATAGCCCATCGTCGCCTATGGGTATTACTGCTTCTTCGATGGTAAGTTGCCCGGCTAGTATATTGCTCAATCCTTTTTCATTATTTACCCCGAAGATTGTGTGTTGGGCGGGTTGTCTCAGGTCGCTGTCCACAATTATTATTCGAGCCCCATCCTTTGCCAGTGATACTCCAAGGTTTGCTACGACGGTTGACCTACCGACATCGGGCTCTGCACTTGCGACAAGGATTGTTGGGCTAGCGACTCGGTTGCTGGCAAACCAGAGATTAGTAGCAAGAATCTGATACGATGCGCCGATTGCTGGAGACTGGGTGCTGCCCATTAGGGCTTTTCGGTCTGCCGTTGGTATCACCGCAAACACGGTCGTGCCGAGTAAGGCTTCCGCTTCTGCAGGCGACTTTACCGTGTTATCCAGGTAGTGCATCATAAATGCGATGCCTGCGCCAAAAAGCGGACCAAGTATCAGCGCTAACATGGTTTTTAGAACAAGTCGCCTGGGTACTTCCCGGACCTTTGCGGGATCTACTTGGACAATGGAACTTGCTGCCACAGTTTCTTGCTCTTTGATCTTGGCCTCGTCCAGTTTTGATCGCAGAAGTTTGTAGGTTTCCTCTGCATTTGTTTGGTCAAGCGACAGCCTTGCAAACTCCATTTCCTTCTGCGGAAGTTCTTCGAGTTGTGGTTTCATTTCTGCGATTACTTGCTCGACTGCGATTTGTCTTGCTTCGGCTGCTGCCAAGGATGCGCGTGTTTCTGCGAGACGATTAAAGAGGTTATCATAAATCGGATTACGCGAAGTAACTTCGCTGTTCCAGATTCGCTGTTCCTCTGTTTTCATTTTCTTGTCAATCTCAGCAATTTGTGCGAGGAGTGCGGCTACATCGGGGTGCTCGTCCGTCTTGTTTCCAATGACGCGTGCTTTCTGGAGTTCAACCTCGGCTTTTACACGAGACTCCTTAAGAGATTGAAGGATTGGATTATCAGCCATCGTGGTCGAGGAGAGTCTGACTGGGTCCTGGTCTTTGAGTTGTTCCTGGAGTGTTCGCACTTGGCTCCGGAGGTCATCTACTTGCACTTTGGCAGAAGCCGCTTCAGTTTGCAGTTGGCTGAGTCGCTGGAGAAGCATGGTGCTTTGATCGTCATAGGAGACCAGTTTATTCTTCTCTTTGAACTCCTTGACCGCGGCTTGTGCGTCCAGCATTTCCTGACGTGCGATGGGCAATTGTTGCTCAATGAATTGCTTGCTCTGGGTTGTTCCTCCTCTTTGGAGTTCGTCATAGAAGCGCCTGAACTCTGCTGCAAGGGTGTCTGCTGTGGTCCTTGCCTCCTCTTGGCTTTCCGAATAGACTTTGATTAGTATGATTTCTGTATCTCTGACCGGCTCGATGCTAACAGTCCGTAAGATCTTGGCGGGGTCTGACGAGACACCAAGTTCATACAACGTCTGCGCCGTTCGTTCAAGAACCGTCTGGCTGCCTGCAAGGTACGCAAGGTTGGCGAGTCGAGTTTCCAATTCCAATTGGTAATACATCGGTTCTTGATAAATAGACACCTCGGCTCTTCCGGGTGTGCGCTCCATGAGGGTCGTATAAGCCTCCCAGTAGTTTTTTCTGAGGGCAATACTAATTGCGACAGCCACCAGGCATAAGAACGTGGTGGTGAAAATGACCCACTTGCGCCTTCTCAGTATCCTATAATATCGCCAGAGTTCCACGTCAGGTGCCTCCTACAAGTCTGAGTTCTAGAAGCCGAGTATGCGGAACAAATATGTTGTGTTGACAAGGGAACTCACTACCGCTGAGAGTTTGTTCCAGTCTGGCTTGGAAGTCTCAGGTACGTATACCACGTCCCCAGGCTTCAGAGCGACTACTCCTGAAAGGTCGCCTTCTTTGAGGACTTTGTTCATGTCAATTTCTATTCGTTCCGGCTTATTGGGGTCACCACGAATGATTGTTACTTTCTTCAAACTTGCTCTTTGCGTTGGTCCGGACGCGTTGGAAATAGCATCCATTATTGTCATATTTTCTTTAAATTGGTACTGCCCCGGGCGGTATACCTCTCCGAGGACGAAGAATCTGTTTGTCGTAGCCTCCGGGATGTATATTACATCACCTGGTTTGACTTCCACATTCTTACTCATGTCGCCCTGATAAAAAAGGGCATACAAGTCGAGCGGTTCCGCCTGGTTGCTTCCTCTGCGAGTGATGGTTGCCATTTTCAAATCTGCCATCTGGGTAAAACTTCCCGCTTGCGCTATTAGTTCCATCACGTGGTCGCCATCTTTGATTTCGTGGACACCTGGACGCATGACTTGTCCGAGGACAGATGCCAAGCGTCTGTGAAATTCTATGACTACTACCTGGATTTGGGGATCTTGATAATACCTCTTTAGTTTTTCCTTCAGGACTTGAACAACCTCTGACTGTGTAAGCCCTTCCACATGGACAGGGTCTGGAATTAGGGGCACCTGTATGTTTCCCTCAGGATCAACTGCGTATTTATTTGTGATGGTTTGGTCCCCCCATAGGACTATGTAGATGATGTCTTCTTTTTGGAGTTTATATCCCTTAGGAATGTCACCGACTTCTGCCGCGGCGATAATTGCGGTGGTGAGTATGGTAAGAATCAGGAGCAATGCGCATTGAATTGTTCTCATGGTGACCCTCTTGGCAAACATCTGTACTTTCGAGTGTTGTCATGATGGAAAAGCGATATAAGACCTTCTTTCGCCGATATCAATCGGTCTCAATGCCAGGATGAGGTATGCACGCAAAAATACTAGCATCATCTTTGATTATGGCTTATGGGGCGGCTTGCTTTAGCACTGCCCCGCTTGTTGGTACACATCCAGTCTACGCAAAATCTTGCCCCTTGGTTCCTTTCAGAAATATCTCTACCCCAAAAACCGCCCTTTCATCTCTATTGTCGTGATTTTACTGGTTGCATTCCTCGATTGGTTCGAGCAAGCGCCTTTGAGTAGCAATTGGGTGTGTCTCATGCTAACACGGCAGGAAAAATCTTGTCAAGATTGTGACTTCTCTGCTCGTTGCCGCGATGGGTTCAGAAATTTTGCATCGGTGAGCAAAAAACTGTCAGATTGGCCCGATTCTTGCACTAAATGCAGTTGAGTAGTGTGTGAGTTTGTCCAACGCATGCGCAAGGATTGTGCTTGCATGTTTGACTGACCCGGAAAGGATAGGTGGTGATGAAATGAGGATAAGAGTCGTATCACTTATTATTCCAATGCTTGCCCTGGTGTTTGGCTCAGTTGGTCTGGCGCTGGCTAAGCCGGCCGGTGAAGGTGCATTCCTTGTGGAATACGCCGACACAGTGCAGCAGGTTGTGAACCAGGTAGAGAATAGTAGACTCGTGGCGCTCCGCTATGCCAAACACTTTCGCACTGATCCTTCAACGGTTCTAACCACATTCAGGAATGAACTGAGTGTAGGGAAACTAGACGAGACTGTGACGCTTGCAGTTTATTTCCTGGACGAGTCGCGCAACATTGTCAGTGAAAGTAGGGAATTCAGGGCAGGCACCAGGGTCTTCATGAACAGAGCCGGAAAGCCTCTTCTTGAATACGGCACGGGCAATCCGCTAGCCGCCTCGTTGAGTGGCGCAAATCTCCGGACCCTTGGTGAAACAATGAACTCTGAGAAGCCTGCAGGGCAACCTACCAGCCCCAAGGACGTGAAAGTCCAGGTGCTTGAGCAACCGCCGACCGAGTTGCCCAGCCAGGCGACCGCAGCGAATGCCGGTGTGACGGGTGCCAGCGTACCAGCGGCGGAAGCAGGAACTGTCGTTGCATCAAATAGTGTTGCCTTACCGAGCCCTGTGCCAGTCGGGTCTGCTTCAACTTCAAGCGGGGCCAGCATCGGAGCAGCATCTCGATTGCTTGTTCCCCTTGGGATTGCTGGGCTAGCAGTAGCGCTTGGAGGTGGAGGTGGTGGCAATACCTCCGGTGGGATCGTACCTCCGCCGAACGGTGGCGGGAATGAGCCACCGCCAGTTCCCGAACCAACAAGCATAATCACTCTAGCAGCGGGCGTGCTGACACTGGGTGGAGGTCTTTTCTGGCGAAGAGTTTATAACAAAAGAAGAGAGTGAGCACTTAGTATCCTGATGGACTGAAATAGTGCACCAGAGAATTATGATGTGGTAAGAAGGGCAGGATTGACCGGCGGCGACCTGCCCTTTTTTCTATTGTCAGCCCTTTCACCGCGCTGGTTGACTCTTCACGTACCATTACCTACAATTAGGTGTAACAGGTGATTCTTGCCACTCTTTCGTAGATGTCGGCATTTATGAGGGAATTCGACGTGGATTGTGTACGGTTCGACAGTATTCGCTCAATAATTGAAGACATACCGGTCATAGACATTCATAGCCACCTCGGAACCGGAGGAGTATGGCAGGCCAGAGACCTCACTGACATTATGTTTTACCACTGGCTGGGTACAGAGTTGCGAAACGCTGGCTGTCCTGAACATGTTTGTCTCTCCTCACAAAAGGGCGCTGAGTTGAAAGCGAAAGACAGGGTCAGGATTGCGGTGCCATACTTGCGCGCAATTCGGAACACGTCCAACTACTGGGCGTTCATGGGCATAATGAGCGAACTTTACGGCATCGAAGAGATTGACGATCACAACTGGGAGCGGGCGTTTGAGGTCGTGGCGGAGCGGGCGAATGAGCCTACTTGGGAGACTGAAGTCCTACGGCGGGCAAGGATTGAAAAGGTTGCTATCCATGCGGCTACATCACCACGCAACGCTTCGCCATATTTCAACTACTTACTGGGTGAGCAGTTGTACGGGGTTGGGCTAGTCTCCAGTGCAGAAGCATTTGAAAAGGTGACCGGCAGCAGTCCGAAGTGCGCCTCAGATTTGGAGCAGATTCTGGTTGCTCATATTGAGCGGCAGGCATCTGCAACAGGCTCAACAGCCCTTCATCTTTGGTTGCCAGCGACATGGCGTTACACAGAGACAAATATGGATGATGTGGAAGACCTTGTCAAGCGGTGGCTGTCTGGCGTTATGTTGACTGATAGCGAAAGGAACCGCCTGTCCTCATTCACAGCCGATATTGTTGCGCGTGAAGCAGGAAAGCAGGGTCTGGTAGTTCAAGTCTTCCATGGTTCGATTGCTTACGAAGGCGGACCGCAAGTGACCACATGGCATCCATATTTTCTTCGGACTTTGATCGTACACGTTGGCAAGCATCCCAAGACTAAATTTGATCTCTTTCTTGGCACGCGTGCCGCGAGTCATGAGGCTACAGGACTCGCTCGCTTGTATCCAAACCTCAGCGTGTCAGGCGCGTGGTGGCACGGCTTTACGCCAACCACGTTAGTGGAATTCTTCCGTGACCGCTTGGAAATGCTGCCAATGACAAGGTGGAATGCCTTTTACTCAGATGCCTACTGCGTAGAGTGGTGCCTTGGTAAGTTGCTCGTGACGAAGAATCGGCTTGCTGTAGCCTTGACGGGACTGGTAGACGAGCACCTGCTTGATGAATCTGACGTCGCAAATATTGCGCAGGCCGTGCTTTACGAGAATCCCAAGCGTGATTACCTGGGCGCTACGAAATGACCTCTACTCCTCCCATGTATGGTCTCAGGACTTCGGGGACTACGATCGAACCGTCAGCCTGTTGGTAATTCTCCAGAATGGCAACAAAGGTCCGAGCAAGGGCCACTCCTGAGCCATTGAGCGTGTGCACGAACTCTGGCTTTGCGCCAGGCTCGCGGCGGAATCTGGTATTCATGCGTCGGGCCTGGTAGTCGGTGCAGTTGCTGCACGATGATACTTCGAGCCACTGCTCCACACCTGGTGCCCACGCCTCCAGGTCATACGTCTTTGCACTTGATTGCCCTGTAAGATCGCCAGTACAGAGAAGCACAACTCGGTAGGGCAAACCGAGTCCCTGAAGTACGTCTTCGGCATCGGTAACAAGTTTCTCAAGTTCGTCGAAGGAACTCTCAGGGAGCGTGTATTTCACCATCTCGACTTTGTCGAACTCGTGGACGCGAAGGAGTCCCCTGGTATCTTTCCCCGCCGCCCCTGCTTCTCTGCGAAAGCAAGGACTGTATGCCGTGTAATATATAGGTAGTTGTGAAGCATCGAGTATTTCGCCACGATGGACGTTGGTGAGTGTTACCTCTGACGTGGGAATTAGGAACATATCATCGTCAGGGAGGCGGTACATGTCGAATTCAAATTTTGGCAGTTGTCCGGTTCCAATCATGGCATCGCGATTAACCAAGACAGGCGGAAATAGTTCTTTATACCCGTGATGGTTGGTATGCAAGTCGAGCATCCAATTGATAAGCGCTCGTTCTAGCCTTGCGCCCAGTCCTGTATAAAGGATGAAACCACTGCCGCTGAGTCGGGTTCCACGCTCAAAGTCAATCAGTCCGAGGTTTGTCGCTATTTCCCAATGTGGCGCAGGTGTAAAGTTGAATTCTCGTGGCTCACCCCACTGCCGGACAACGATATTTTCGCTTGCATCGCGACCGACCGGCACGCTTTTGTCTGGGAGATTGGGGACAAGGAGGAGGGCGTCACGCGCTTTTTCTTCGTACTCTTTCACTTCTGCATCCAATTCCTTGATGCGGTCAGATACCTCACGCATTCGGGCGATTTCAGCAGAAGCGTCTTGTCCAGCGCGCTTCATTCTACTTATTTCTTCCGAAACCGAGTTGCGTAGCGCTTTCAACTGCTCGACCTCAGTTAGGCGTGCGCGCCATAATTCGTCAACACGCAGGTATTCATCTAGAATGCCCGGATCAACGCCTTTATTAATCAGACCTTGTCTTACTAACTCGGGATTTGAGCGAATAAGCTTTGGATCTAGCATCCGAAACTCCAGATCATGTCCAGGTCGCTAACGGACAAAGTGAACTTTTGCCGTCTCTCACCTACATAGTGCAGTATCAGTCACTGTCTTATCAGTTCCAGCAGTTCCTTAGTCTTCTCTTCCATTTTTTCCTTCGTTTTTGCCTCGACATTGAGTCGCAGGAGAGGCTCAGTTTGACTAGGTCTGATATTGAACCACCAGTCATCAAACTCTACGGTCAGCCCATCTAGTTTGATTACTCTGCCGCCCTTGTATTTCTCTTCAATCTCGGCAAGTTTTGCATTGACGTCTTTTACTTCCGAGTTTATCTCAGGGCTGTGGAAATAGCGCATGATGGGTCTGACGAGTTCAGAGAGTGGCTTCTTTTCTTCGGCGAGAATCTGGATCATCTTCAGCATCGCCAGTTCACCATTATCCGTAATGTAGAAGTTTGAAAAATAGTAATGACTGGACAGTTCTCCTGCAAAGTATGCATTGACCTCAGGGTCGCGCATCTTTGTTTTTATAAGTCCGTGTCCCACACGATACATGTACGGTCTGCCGCCTGCTTTCTCGATTTCTTCCTTGACCGCCCAACTGCTTCGTAAGTCGTACATAATTGTGGCTCCAGGTTTCTCTTTGAGCATAGTCTTGGCAATAAGTGCCGTGATCATGTCGCCTGGGATCGTGTTGCCCTGTTCATCTATAAACCCCACACGGTCGCCGTCACCGTCGAATGCGATACCTAGGTGTGCGCCAGTCTCGATAACCTTTTTCTTCAGATCAGTCAGTGTCTCTTCTTTCAAGGGATTTGCTTCATGGTTTGGGAATCTCCCGTCGGGAAGCCAGTAGAGCGGATAAACCGTGCAGTTCTTGTCCTGGAATATCTTGGGCAAAGTCATACCCATCATGCCGTTACCGGCATCAATGGCTATTTTCAGTCCACCGAAATCAGTAAAATTTGCCGCTGCAAGGACTGCTTGAACATAACTATCTATAACCGATGCTGCGCCTCTAAACTCTCCCTGTCTTTCGGGCTTTTCGAAATCATTCTTGTTTGCCAGGTGGTAAAGTTCTTCGTTAGACACAAGGGCAATGCTTGGAATCGCCTTTGGTCCTGTCATTTTGAAACCGTTGTATTCTTGGGGATTGTGAGAGGCAGTAATCATGATTCCTGCGTCACAGTTCAGCGCATTAACGGCATAGTAGTACATTGGTGTGCTTGTCATTCCGATGTAAACCACGTCGCTACCGGCGTCCATCAATCCCTGCGCAACAGGTGCCAGTAGTGCGGGTGCGGACGTCCTCATGTCGTTACCGATGACGGTTAGTCTTGGCTTCAATTTATGTCCAAACGCGCGGGATATGCGATATGCTACGTCTTCGTCAAACTGTTCCGGATATGTTCCGCGTATGTCATATGCTTTGAAAATGCTGGGATCGATTTCCTTTCGCAATTCAGTCCTCCGATTAGTAAAGAATATGGCATGAGCAACGGCAATTATACAATTCTATAATGTTTAAAGGCAAGCAAACTTGCACGCTCGAACGGTCCGTATTATGCGATCAGTTGGGTAAATTTTCGCATTTGCGCTAGACAGGGTCGTCTGTCATCTTGCAGATCAGGGAATGTAACGTCCAGTTTGCAAGGGCGCACCTTTCCGGACGTTTTCGTAGCCGGAATCTTTCCAAGGTTGTTTTCCTGATAGGATAAACAACTCGTCCTCTTGGGTTGTGACATAGGTTGTGCAATAGGATATGCCTAAGGGATCTTACCGATGCTAACCTGGCTTCCATCACCTATGGTGCTTGCGCGGGTTTCCTCTGAATGCTATAATCCGGGCAGCACATCGTTTCTAGAGACACCGATTGGGGTAAGCGTACGCCACGCGCGAGGAGTGTGAAAATGAAGATTACCAAATCCGAAGTCGAGCACGTCGCCTGGCTTGCTCGACTCGAACTTTCGGAAGAGGAAAAAGAGAAATTGACGGTTCACCTCAATGGAATCATGGCTCATTTTGAAAAACTTCAGCAGTTGGACACTTCGGAGGTTGAGCCGACCTCGCATTCAATTCCAGTTCAAAACGTATACCGTGAGGATAAAGTAAGTACTTGTCTATCCGTAGACGAGGCGCTTTCAAATGCTCCTGATGCCCGCGACGGATACTTTGTCGTACCGCAGGTGGTGGAAATATGAACGCAACTACAGGTGGCGCTTCGGAACCGTATTCACTCACAGCCCACGAACTCCATGAGCATTTAGTTGCGAGAAAGATAAGTGCGTTCGAGGTTACTCAAGTCCTGCTCGAGCGAATAGCGGCGGTTGATGAGCAGGTCAAAGCCTATATAACTGTCACGGCAGAATCGGCACTTGATGCGGCTAGAGAGGCAGACGAACGCATTGCTCGCGGCGAATGTGGTCCGCTTACCGGCATTCCTGTGGCTATAAAAGATGTCATATGTACAAAAGGCATTTTGACCACGTGTGCCTCCAAGATTCTTCGCAATTATATACCCCCGTACGATGCGACTGTCATCCAGCGATTGAAGGATGCTGGTGCAATCATTATAGGTAAAGCGAATATGGATGAATTTGCCATGGGCTCTTCGACCGAGAATTCTGCCTTCTTTCCTACCCGGAATCCTTGGAATCTTAGCAGGGTTCCGGGAGGCTCAAGTGGGGGATCAGCGGCGGCAGTTGCTGCAGATGAGGCGATCCTTGCGCTTGGCTCAGATACTGGCGGTTCCATTCGTCAGCCAGCGTCTTTTTGTGGAATAGTGGGGCTAAAGCCAACCTATGGGCGAGTCTCCAGGTACGGGCTTGTGGCGTTTGCTTCTTCCCTTGACCAGATCGGTCCTATGAGCAAGGATGTAACTGACAGTGCCATTTTATTGAATGTGATTGCAGGAAAGGATCCAATGGATTCAACGTCGGTTGATATAGCCGTGCCGGACTTCACCAAAGCGCTGGTAAATGACGTCAAGGGTCTAAAGATTGGCGTTCCCAAGGAACTTTTCGCCCAGGGAGTTCGTGCTGAAGTTGCGGATGCTGTCATGAAAGGCATCGAACTGCTTGGAAACCTTGGAGCTGAATTTAAAGAATTGTCAATGCCCATAATGGAATACGCGCTCCCGACTTATTATATCATAGCTCCGTCGGAGGCAAGTTCGAACCTGGCTCGCTACGATGGTGTGCGTTATGGTCACCGTGCGGCACGTTCTTCAGATGTGCTAACTATGTTTGCTAGGACACGGGAGGAAGGTTTCGGGTCTGAGGTAAAGCAAAGGATAATGATTGGCACTTATGCTTTGAGCGCGGGTTATTATGACGCATACTACCTGAAGGCGCAGAAGGTTCGTACGTTAGTGAGGCGTGCATTTGATGATGCCTTTCGGGAATTCGACGTCTTGATAAGTCCAACATCGCCGACTGTTGCATTTGGGATCGGGGAGAAAATAGAGGACCCACTGGAGATGAAGTTGGCGGACGTGTGTACAATTCCAGTAAACCTGGCGGGGATTCCAGCGATATCCATCACGTGCGGATTCAGCGAAGGTCTTCCGATCGGTATGCAAATCATGGGTAGACCCTTTGACGAAGAAACCATAATCCGCGTGGCGTATACGTTTGAACAGAATACGGACTTTCATAGACGGAAGCCACCCCTAACGGGAGGAGTGCAAGCATGACCGAATATGAGGCTGTAATCGGGCTTGAGGTGCATGCCGAACTTCTGACTGATAGCAAGATGTTTTGCGGTTGCCCGAATGAGTTTGCAGGGGAACCGAACTCGCGGACGTGCCCAATATGTCTTGGACTACCCGGTTGCCTGCCGGTTGCAAATCGCAAAGCGGTAGAGTACGTCGTCCGCACAGCACTGGCTTTGAACTGCACCGTGTCGCCCTACAGCATCTTCCACCGGAAAAACTATTTCTATCCCGATATGGTGAAGAATTATCAGATATCACAGTACGACTTCCCGATTGGTCGGAATGGCTATGTTGACATTACGGTTAATGGGCAGACAAAACGCATCGGGATTAGGCGTGTCCATCTCGAAGAGGACACAGGAAAACTAATCCACGCAGGCGGAAACGAAAGTCTTGTGGACTACAATCGTAGTGGCGTCCCGCTTATGGAGATAGTGAGCGAAGCAGATATTCGCTCTGCGGAAGAAGCCCGTGAGTACCTATTGCGACTTCGCGCGGTGCTTACCTACCTGGGAGTAAGTGACGGGAAGATGGAGGAAGGGCACATGCGTTGTGAGCCGAACATCTCCATAAGACCCAAAGGTACGGAGAAGTTTGGCACGCGGACAGAACTCAAGAACCTGAACTCGTTTCGTGCAGTGTACAGGGCGCTAGACTACGAGATTCGACGTCAGAAAGAGGTTCTGGAGGAAGGTGGAAAAATCATTCATGAGACGAGGCGGTGGGACGACGAACGCGGTGTGACTGCGGTTATGCGTACTAAGGAGTACGAGCAAGAGTACCGATACTTTCCTGAGCCTGACCTCGTTCCTATGTACTTCTCGCCGGAATTTATCGAGGAACAAAGAAAAGCCCTGCCAGAACTTCCAGACCAGGTCAAAGCCCGCTTCATTTCGGAGTATGGGTTGCCTGCCTACGACGCAGAGATTTTGACAAGCACCCGAGATATGGCGAAATTCTTCGAAGACACTGTCGCTGCGTTCCCCGAACCGAAGACTGTAAGTAACTGGATCATGGGCGACTTTTCGCGTCTACTCAACGCGGCTGGCATCGAAATCGGTGAATCGAAAGTCAAGCCTAGCGACCTTGCACGGTTATTGCAACTGATCTCCGAGGGAACAATTAGTGGCAAAATTGCGAAGACAGTCTTTGACGAAATGTTTGCATCTGGCAAGAACCCTGACGAAGTCGTGAAGTCAAAGGGCATGACCCAAATCAGCGGCGAACAAGACCTAGTGCCCATAGTCTGCCAGGTGCTTGATGAAAACCCGGACGTAGTTGCCAAGATCAAAGCAGGCGATGAAAAGCCTTTGGGATTCCTCGTTGGTCAAGTCATGAAATATACGCAAGGTCGTGCTAATCCACCGTTGGTTAATAAGTTGCTCAGGCAGGAGTTGGCAAAAAGGTAGAGGAAATAGGGGCTCATAGGATTTAAGGAATAGGCAGCGGTTCTCTATTTCCAATCCCTATGCTAAGTCTGAGGGAGGATACTGCATACAATGCCAAATACCCACGAATCGGAGATACTCGTCGCTGGTGGCGGACCCGCTGGGTTGTCGGCTGCGGTTGCATCGGCACGGAACGGCGCCGATACTCTCCTTGTAGAAAGATACGGTTTCCTTGGTGGCATGGCGACTGCTGGGCTCGTGAATCCGTACATGACATATTGGGCAGGCGAGGAACAAATAATCCATGGTATACACCAGGAAATTATTGATCGGCTCTCTGCTTTAGGAGCTTATGGTAAGGGATGCAGAACCGCTTTCGATCCTGAGGCGTGGAAGTTTGTAGCCGATAGGATGTGTGAAGAGGCAGGTGTGCGCGTTCTGTTTCATACTTTCTTGATGGATGCTACGCTTGAAGATTCGCATATCATTTCTGTTGGGCTATGTGGAAAGTCGGGAAAAGAAACCGCGACGGCGAGAATCTACATTGATGCAACAGGAGATGCCGACCTAGCGTTTTTGGCAGGGGCTCAGACTTGCAAGGGAAGGGAAGAAGATGGGCTGACACAGCCGATGACCCTGAACTTTCGTGTTTGCAATGTGGACACCGAACGCATTCCCTCGGCCGAGGAAAGAAATCGAATTTTTCAAAAGGCAAAGGCAGAGGGACGACTGACCTGCCCAAGAGAGAATATCTTAATGTTTCCTACTACAAGGAATGGCGAAGTGCACTTCAATCAAACACGCATAACGCGCGTTGACGGCACTTCTTCTGAAGATTTGAGCCGCGCTGAAATCGAGGGACGTCGCCAAGCGTGGGAATTTCTTGAATTCCTTAGACGCGATGTCCCCGGATTCGAAGAGGCGGAGATTTTGGTCAGCGGTCCTCAGGTTGGAGTTCGTGAGACTCGGCGAGTGGTCGGTGAGTACGTGCTTACGCGCGAAGACATATTGGGCGCACGAAAATTCGACGACTGTATTGCTCGGGGTTCGTATTCCATTGATATTCACAATCCAACAGGCGAGGGTACGATTATCGAGCGTCTGAAGCCAGGTGAGTCTTATGACATTCCCTACCGATGCCTCGTGCCACTAGGTATTGAAAACCTGCTTGTTGCAGGTCGCCCGATTTCGGCAACGCATGAAGCGCATTCATCAATTCGAATAATGCCTATATGCATAGCCACCGGTCAAGCGGCGGGTACAGCCGCAGCCCTATGCTCAAAGATTAATGTACAGCCGAGGAGGCTGGATGTCCGATTATTACAGTCGGTACTTCGTGAGCAGGGGGCAAATCTGGGGAACCGCACAAGTTAATCCCAGTCACCCAGTGAGTCTCATGACGCGGGCGGCTTAAGGGGGTAGACTTATGTATGAACTCTGTGTTGAGTCACAGTTTGATTCCGCCCATAACCTGCGTCACTATGACGGACCTTGCGAAAGCCTTCATGGTCACACATACAGAGTGCAGGTTTTCGCAAGAGGCGCCGATTTGAATGGAAGTGGGATGTTGGTGGACTTCCGACAGTTGAAAACTGCTCTTGCGAGTGTCGTGTCGTATCTTGATCACCGATATCTCAATGAATTGCCGGAATTCCGCACACAGAATCCAACGGCTGAACTTATCGCCAAGTTGATTTTCGAAAGACTAAGGGAGAAACTCGGCGATATCATCGCCAAGGTGACGGTATGGGAAACTCCCAGCACCAGTGCATCATACTCAGAAGAGCCCGACTGAGATTCTTTACCTGCGTCACCAGGCGAATTTCTAACAATGTCAGACCTCAAGGGGTTCATTCACGAGATCTTTTCTGGGATACAGGGCGAAGGCATATTTGTAGGTTGCCGACAGATATTTGTACGGCTTTCTGGGTGTAATCTGAATTGCAAGTTCTGCGACACCATGCCCGCACGCACTCTGAGTTCCAAATACCGCGTTGAGAAGACTCTCGGGAAACGTGACTTTGTTATTTACGAAAACCCTTCTGATGTAAGCGAAACTTTGTGCAATGCAATGGCTCTGGCAGGTGATGAGCAAATACATCATTCCGTGTCAATAACTGGGGGAGAACCTCTTACGCAGCCGGAGTTCTGTGCCGAGTTGGCAAAGCAACTGAAAAAGGCAGGTATGCGGGTTTACCTAGAGACAAACGGTACACTCCCAGCGGATTTCGTAAGGGTCTTGCCGTATTTGGATATTATCGCTATGGACATAAAATTGCCAAGCGCCACAGGCGGACCAAATCTTTTCGAGACTCACGAATCATTTCTCCGGCTGGCGGTCAAGAAGGATGTCTTTGTTAAGGTTGTCCTAACTTCAGAGACGCTGCAAGACGAGGTTGAGTATGCCGCCTCTCTTATACGCAGTGTTGAGCGTAATGTGCCACTAGTGCTTCAGCCTGCTTCTCCCCAAAGTGGTGTCACTCCGCCTTCGCCAGTTCAGGTGTTGGATTGGCAGGCTACCTGCCTGCGGATTCTTCCCGATGTTCGCGTCATCCCGCAGACTCATAAATTGATGGGGCAATTATGACCTATAATTCGCATGAAAACGATGTTCGGAGTCTAGGTGGTAGCCTAGTGCTCATCGTCTTTGTGTCCGCTTTTGCGAATCCTGAGTCGGACGAAGATGGGCATTGGCTTTCCAAACAGCGGGAGAACGCAGTCCTCGATTACTGGATCTGAAAAATGTGCATGTGATGCAATTCTGCACATTTCTTCCTTGTCGTAAGCAGCTTGCCACGATGCAAAGGGTCCGAGTTGGAATTGCGCACGTAAATAGAATGGGAGGTCCTTTGCAAGAGCCTGAAATTGTTCAGCCGGTACGTCTTTGCGATAGTCATACACCCAAAACTCTCCATCGGGTGTCAAAACACGGTATGCCTCTTCAAAAACTTGAACAGGGTTTTTCCAGTGATGCAATACGTTCACGCTAATCACTAGATCAAAATATCGTCCCGGAAAAGGAAGGTTGCTAGAGTCTCCGATTGCAAAATGGATTTGCTCATTGATATCCTCAGCGCGAGCGTTTGCTCTTGCAATTTGGACCATATCTGGTGAGGGATCAATACCGGTGACCTCAATAGAGTTGTCTTGCAGCGCAAGTTCAATCGGTAGGTATCCGGGTCCCGTGTTTAGGTTTAGTACTCGCTTAAACTTTTTCTCCTCTAGAATCTCTCTGCATATTTCCTGGTATAGTGGACGAAGTTGTTTCGCGGCCAAAAATGCGTAAAGTCGCGTACCAGGGAATGGCACTGCCTCGACATCCTGCAAGGCTCTAGCGATTCGATTTGTCAGTTTAAGGCGTCGAGCGATGCTATAAAGGGCGAGGCCGGACGCTCCGACCATCAGCCCAGTTTTGATGGCTTTGCCCAGTTTCCCCATTGATTTGCAACCAAAGACAAAACGTTGGATTGCCCCAAGTATATATCCTGCACTTTTCCAGAATCCGAAGGGTGGGGCGGGTACCCTCCATTGAGACAATCTCAGCATTGTCTTTCCATGTGTTGAAGGACTAATCCTTCATCGTTGACACTCATTATTAGCCTATTTAGAATTATGGCATCAAAGGTTGGGAGGAATAAGTGTGACCGAAAAATCTGTATCATTCGAGACTAGCATCCGTTCCATCATTTCTGAGAATGCTGGGATATTTGGCATCGCTGCGTGGAACCTGCAAGACGATCGGCAATTTTTGCTCAATGAGCATGAGGTATTTCCCTCAGCCAGTGTGATTAAAGTGCCAATCATTGCCGAACTTTTCTGGCAACGAGATGAAGGGCGGGTTTCCCTTGATGAGGTCGTGCGCCTGACAGATGAAGTCAAGGTTCCCGGGTCGGGCATCCTTAAGGAATTGCGTGCGGGTCTAGAGATGACCCTCTATGACCTGGCAATGCTAATGATTGTACTGAGCGATAACACTGCCACAAACATGATAATTGATCGCCTAACTCCGGAGGCAGTTACGTCGAGGATGCGATCCATCGGTCTGAAAAACACAGTCCTTGCACGGAAGATGTACGATTGGGAAGAGCAAAAGAAGGGCAAGGAGAATCTATGCACGCCGTATGACATGATGATACTGCTCAAGAAGATTGTGGATGGTGAGATTTCCAGCAAAAGTACGTGTCTAGAGATTGTTGAGATCATGGCAAAACAACAATATAGGGACAAGATTCCACTGCTGCTGCCTGAGGGAATCAAGATCGCCAACAAGACAGGGTCAATTTCAGGAGTGACTCACGACGTTGCAATAGTATACACTGACCGGGGTCCTTACATCTTGTGCGTTATGTCGAAGGGTATTGACGACGCTGAAGATCAGCGCATAGCAAAGTTCGCAATCGCAAGAATCTCCCGGGTAGTGTATGACGAGTTTTCGAAAACTTAATACTTCCTCTCAGTACAGAGCAGAGACTCCTAAAGGGCAGGAATACTCAAATGGGGAGAGTTTTTGAACCGGCGTCAAGTTACTGGGAAGTTGACCGCCGTAGCAACGACAACTCACTCAGGCCCTTTTGCGTTGTCATACTCCGCAACAAGAAGAACAAGAAGTCGGTAGTCAAGGCGAGTTCGAGCGACTTCGAGTCTATGCAGGCTTATGCAGAGGTGCTGCGGCAGGACCTTGAGCAACTTTCCAACGAAGAGTTCATAAACAAGTACAACCTCAAGATGCCCGCTTAGCGGTGACGCAAGGCGCAGAATGCAAGATCGGGTAGCAGAGGGACTGATGTCATCGCCGGCGAGCCACAGCTGATCAGTTCCTGACGGCACGTCACTGCTTGGCAATCGGGTAATGATCGCCCGTGGACACGAAGCGTGGGCGTAGGAATCCAGATTGCGTGCAGCAGCCCCCTTCTGGGGACATTTGTGCAACAAGCATGGCAGACGTCCTTTTCGAGCCACGGTTTATCTACAAAATGGCAGCGACATTTCCATGACTTGACTCTACTCCATTTGTAAATGTGTTTGTTAACACATTTGCATGTGTTTTTGAATCATGTTATAATCTCTCCATGTTGCGCTGGTGTTGTGTGGGTTAGCAAAATCCAGGCACGGCGCCCTTCCTGCTCCAGGCATTGATCTGGGGCTGTACAAATCCGAGGGGAGGTGAAATAGTGGTCCGTCAGTACGAAGCACTGTATATTATCCGCCCAGATCTCCAGGAAGAGGAGGTGTCCCCCATTACCGAGAAATACAAGCAGGTAGTGGAGTCGCAGGGAGCCGAAGTCCTCGAAGTCAATCGGTGGGAAACGCGTAAATTGGCTTATGAGATAGATGGGTACCGTGAAGGCATTTACGTGCTGATGACGTTTTCAGGGCAACCCGGGGCGGCTGCGGAGTTGGACAGGGTATTGCGGATTGGCGAAGATGTGTTGAGGCACATCATAGTACGCAAAGACACCTAACAGCGTTTGATCTGTTTTGGGAAAGCGTGACATGTTAATCATTTTGAGCGTTGTCTCGAGAGGAGAAACGAGGAATGCTAAACAGAGTGGTTTTGATTGGACGGCTTGCAAGCGACCCTGAGTTGAGATATACGCCGTCTGGTGTAGCAGTTGCTAACTTCAGACTTGCCGTTAGTCGTCGGGTTGCCAATGCACAGGGGGAAAATGAAGCGGACTTCTTCTCAGTTGTGGCCTGGAGGCAGGCTGCAGAATTCGCTGCAAATTACCTCACGAAGGGGCGACTCGTTGCTATAGATGGTCGCCTACAGAGCCGATCATGGGTCGCTCAGGATGGTACAAGGCGGAACGTAGTCGAGATCGTTGCCGACATAGTAAGGGCATTGGAAAGACCAAAAGAGACAGCGACATCTGAAATTGAAGAACCAGTAGGTGATGTATCACCAGAGGTGGCTGAAGCAGGGGCAGAAGAAGAGGTCATTGGTCTTGATGATGATCCCTTCGCTGAGGATGGATAAGTTTTGCTGATCACGAAACTTTGGGTGTGAAATACAGGAGGCTATGACACATGCAGAAAAAAGCAGATGCTTCAAGCGGTGCGAAGTTCAAGCGGGTACGGAGAAAAGTTTGTGCGTTTTGTGTTGACAAGGTCGAGGAGATAGACTACAAAAACGCGGCAAAACTGCGCAAGTACATTTCCGATCGGGGAAAGATTCTGCCGCGACGAATGACTGGCACATGCGCTTCGCATCAGAGGGCTTTGACTAGGGCGATCAAGCGTGCGAGACACATCGCGCTCCTGCCGTTTACCGCAGACTAGCATTGGGTTAAAGTCGCTGTTCTGACGTGCGTTTTGAAAATGAGCACTAGACCATGCTAGCGGTCTAGCAGCAGATATGTGAATTCTGGGGCGCCGACATGGTATCTAGGAATGTCGGCGCCTTTGGTTTCATAATTCAAGCCATTGTTCGGTCGGTCTGCGACTGCGGAAATGGATTCAATGGGTAGGCATAGTAATTGCCCGAAGGATAGAGCATAGGGAAATTCTCCGTCCAGCAAAGAACAGATTCAATCACCACGGTTGCGGCTGCTTGGGAAGACACTATAAAATAGTTGAGGTTGCATCTTTTTGTGCATTCACGACAAGGATCTGCCATGGATAAGTTTATCACCCCAGCAACACCCACAGCGCAACTTGCCTACGATACAATTATTGGGAAGCCAACCAAGGGCATTCCCAGTTGGATGCTTCACATCATGGAGCAACGTTATATTGAGCGGGTTGCCGGAGTTGCCCCGGGTGATTATGCAAAGAATCCAGAGCAAACCTACATTGCAATGCAGCGCGCTTTGGGCACATGCCTGCTTGACCAATTCCTGTGGGACAACCCGCTTACCATGGGAGTAAGGGGCTTTGAGGGCAGGCGCCCTGGTGCAACGACGGGGGCACGCGAGATTATTGTTGATGGTATTTCGATTGATTCGCCCGAGGCGGTCGTCGAGCACATGGAGCGTTTTGCATTTCCCCGATTGAAGGCTGAGGCTGACGCGTTTGACGAGGATGCTAGGTTCCTACAAATACTCGCTCATGAACGACAGGTTCAGGACAAATTGGGACCGACCATTCTAAAGAGTGGGCACGGGTTTGTACGAATACCAGCGCTTGCATATGGGACGTATGGCTATGTCGCGTATTTTTCTGCATACGCGCTGTATCCCGAGGTAATCGAGGAACATTTCCGGCTTCAGGCGGACATTGCGCTCTTGAACAATCGTGCTGCGGCGCGAGCATATACCGAAGGCGGTCTGCCGCCGCTACACCGGATTGACCATGATATCGCCGATTCGAGGGGCACACTGGTGCGAGTAGAGACCTTGGAAAAACTGTGGTTTCCGCACCTGGCTAGATGCCTCGAGCCACTCCTCAAAGCAAATGTCCGTCTTATTTGGCACTGTGATGGGAACCTCATGGAGATAATTCCTAGACTCCTTGATGTGGGAATCAAAGGGTTTCAGGGTTTTCAATACGAAGATGGGATGGACTACGAAAAGATATGCCGGATGAAAGCATGTGATGGAGACGGACTGACAATAATTGCGGGCGTTTCTGTAACTCACACACTGGCTACAGGTACGCCGGGTGATGTTAAGCGGGAACTTGAGTGGCTTGTGGAAAAGGGTCCGCGAATAGGTCTTTTCCTCGGTGCCTCGAGTTCCATTGTTCCTGGAACTCCCTGGGAGAATATTGAGACCCTTATTGAGGGTTTGAAGCATTACCAGGGTTGTGGCAAGCAGTAATATTTCGGCTATGTGCGTCTCATAGGTTGCACAAACGGGTCCTCATTTCGAAGGTGTCAACCTTTGCGTCTTAACGCCTCAATTCCCTTGGAGAGGCTGAAGGTACTGACTCGAGTTTCGTCTAGGAGGTGCTTCCCTCGCGTCGTCCATGCACGGGTCATAAAGAACGCTTGACTTTCTAATGTGATGGGCCAGGGTGCTTCAAGGATCACTTGTCCACCGTCAATCCTGGCACTGACAGAACGGTTCAATTTGATTACTCTGCCAGAGTGGTAAACTAGACCTTTTGCTTTCGAGCCGGCACATTCATATTGAGCGATCACCCGGTCGGCCTCACTCTTACCTGATACATGGATAGAAAAGTGGAAGACCACGCGTGGGTCAGGCGGCTTGGATGTCGTGATTCGAAGGCGCATTCGGTTGTTTATTCGCTGAAGTGTCACAAGGGCAATGTCAGCGCGCGGGTTCGCAGTACTCGCGGGCATGTCCTTAACTGCGTCAACAATGATTGCCACCGGCGGACAGGTTTTCTTCAGATGCCACGTTTTGACCGGTACGATCCCGAATAGTTCGTTTCCGCGTGCAAATGACTGCATCACAGGGTCTATTGCTCCTGCTTGACTGCGGTACAAGCCGATAGATTTACGTTTGTCAATCATCTGTGCCACCGTTAGAGGAAGTCCGAACCATTCCGTTTCGTGGGTGGCGAGTATTCGCGCTGGTGGGGTTAAGGTTGAAAATGGATGATAGCCCTTCGGTGCAGGCCAGTAAGGACGGTGGATTAGATAAGTATAAACACGGCACTTGGTTGCGAAAGCCTGTCCATTTGCTATGAGTTCGTTAAGAGCTAGTTGGACGAAAGCGTACGTCGTCCAGTGATCCACATGTATGTCGTTGGGATGAGGAATGATCAGCGTATCCGGGCGCTCTTTTACAAGTATTGTTTCAATATCTTGCAATAACGACTGTCCACAAAATGGGGCCCCCGGAGTCATAGAATTCCGGTAGGGCGAATGCGTGGCGCGAAGTATCACTGAGCGCACAGGGCTAGACGGTAGCCAGTGAACAGGTAGCCACATTAGTTGGAGATGATGATTTGGGTAGCCGAGGAACGTAACGCTTTCCGGCGAGAGTCCAAAAGCCTCCATTGCTTTGAGCGTCTCTTTCTGTCGCTTGTATCCCAGTTTAACAAAAGCCTGAGGTGTCTTTTGAATTGCATGCTTGAAGAGCGTGACTAAAGGGTACTCGCCGTTAGTGACCAACACGACTCGTACAGAAGCGCCCGCCGCAACTGCTTGCTGAATTAACCCGCCTGCTCCCAGCGTCTCGTCGTCCGGGTGTGGTGCAAAGATAATTATCTTTTCTCCCGCTCTAGGAGGTGGCATTGGTGCAAGCGTAGCGCGTGTCCGGAGGTTCAACCGATAAAGTGAACTGACGAGAAGAATCCTCCGACCTGCCTCAATGGCTGTCGTCAGAAGGAGCAACAACAGGATAACTATTAGCCACTTTTTCTTTCTGTGTTGCATTTTAGGAAAGATCTGCGAACATGATGAGCCATTCGCCCTGCGTGTCTTTCATTCTTCCTGCAGTTTTAAATCCATGTTTCTCGTAAACGTGGATTGCACTGGCATTGTCAGGCCGCACCTCGAGCCTGACCTTATGGATGCCCTCGTTTTTCAACCTTGCAATGGCAGACTTGATAAGTCCCGACCCGATTCCCATGCCTTGATGGCTAGGGCTAACTGCAATGGAAAGGATTCGGGCGGACGTGTCCTCTTGTATCCCTGACTTCCTTGATTCTTTCCACAAACCGATCCAGTTTAATGCTGCGAGGAAAACCGCTCTGATAGGGAGATCGTATTTACCCATTAGCCAACGCCCTGCCATTTGCAATAGAGGACCTCGCCAAACGAAGTATCTGATAAGCCTTCCAAGGTCTTTTGGAGCGATTATGTACCCTACAATGCGATTTCCAATCTCTGCTACGATCACTGAGTCCGGTTCGTTCTCCATGCAAGCCTTAAAGAGGTCTTGGAAGACTTGTTTCTGCGGTAAGGATTTTGTGTAGTGCCTTATACTTTCTTCGAAGGCGGCTATGAATATGTCGGCTATGGCCCCGATATCTTTGGTTGTGGCATTTCGGTATCGAACTTCACACATCATGTGTCCATCAAATTGGGTACACGTGCTTTCGACGGGTGATCCATCTGCATCTCGGACGTAGATATCTCTGGTACGGCAGAGAGCCGGGTTTTTCACTGTTCGCCGCCCTGATCTACGCCTATGCGCTGATCTTCGCGTATGAGTTTTCGCGGTCCGCCCTCATGGCTCTTCGACCAGTCTGTGAGTGGCACAGGTTGTAATAGCCTCTCAAGTTGACCTAGCGCCTTTAGTCTTTCGTAGATGAGTTGCCAGGCGCATTCAATATCGGGTGCGACCTCGCACTTGCCGTCAATAGAAGCGCCGCAGGGGCCGCTCAGTTGACCCTTGGAACATCTGGTGAGGGGACATACGGTGCCGTATTCGCCGAGAATGCACTGCCCGCAGGCAATACATTTTTCTACCCACACACCTTGTTCTTGGAGAATGCCGATAAACTTTGTATCGAGCCCTGGATACACTGGTTTCTCTGGGAAACGTTCGGCGACCGCTTGCACACCTGCTCCACATGCCAAAGACAGGATTGCGTCTGAGGCCATTATTTGTTCCAGTGCGTCTTCGATGAATTGATTTTCGCACTGCCTCTCGATGGTGAGTTCCTCAATTTGGCGTTCCTCGTTATCGAGACGATATGCTATTCGCAGTGCGGAACTAATCAATGCTACCTCACGTTCGCCACCTGCAAGACACACGGTTACGCAAGTGCCACATCCCAGTACTAGGATTCTCTTGTGAGGCCTGAGAATCCTCTTGAGGTCTTGAATATGCTTTCGGTATGCGACAATCATGTGTTTTCCTCCGCCAAAGAGCTCTGCGCTGATGGTGCGGCGTACCGAGAACCGCTAGCGGGTGTCCTCGGTTTGTTGCGCAAAGGATTTGGACCTAGTTGTTTGATTCTTTCAGTCATCATATCAGCGATTTCTGCAAACGTGTTTGCCTGCGCCGAGGATAGATTGAACATTTCAAGCCTTTCGGGTTCGAGCCCTGCCTCGGCTAGAAACCGTTTCGCAAGTTCGACTCGCTTTCGCGCTCGCAGGTTGCCCTCTTGGAAATGACAGCCACCTTCGAGACAGCCGGCGATGATTAGACCGTCAATCCCTTCCTCGAACGCATACATGATGTATTCGGTATCCACTTTTCCGGTGCAAGGCAATCTGAGTACTCGTATATTCGGCGAATACTGAATACGAAGCGAACCAGCCAGGTCGGCTGCAGCATATGCACAGTAGTGACAGCAAAGTGCAAGGATCTTTGGCTCCCAGTCCATCAGTCTATTGCCTCCAATAATGCTTTGACGGCGAAACTAATTTGGGTGTCTGTGAAGTGCTGAAGTTGAATTGCCTTCGCCGGACACTCTGCAGCACAACTTCCACATCCCATGCACATTGCCGCCTGTATCTCCACCCTGTTCTTGCCATTCTTGTAGCTAACCGCGGGTGCCCCATACGGACAAATCCTGACGCATGTGAGGCAGGAGACACATTTTCGCGTGTCTACCACGCTGACCTGCCCGCCGACCACGAGGACAGGCTTACTCAGAACCGTTGCTGCGCGAGCCGCAACCGCTTGCGCTTGTTCGATATTCTCAGCAGTTGTCTTGGGCGAGTGTGCACTTCCGCAGAGATAGAATCCCTCCGCAGCAAAGTCGACCGGCCTAAGTTTGACATGGGCTTCGAGGAAAAAGCCGTCCTCGTTTAGTGGCACTTTTGCCATTTCCGAGATTTCTTGGTTGCCTGTTGCTGGCGACATGCCAGTTGAAAGAATGAGGTGGTCAACCTTGGTTTCAACAGTATATCCAATTTCAGGTTCCACGAATCTGACCTTGAGTGTGTCGTCGGGTATGACCTGGGGCGGGTTCTCAGTCTCATATCTCACAAATATGACACCTAACTCGCGTGCTTTTTGGTAGAAGATCTCATTCTCACCGTACGTCCTCATGTCGCGGTAAAGGACGGTTATGCTGACATCTGGACGAAGTTCCTTTATACGTATGGCGTTTTTCACAGCCTGAATGCAGCAAAATCTACTGCAGAATGGGCGGTCTTCAGTTCTTGATCCAACGCATTGGATCATTATTAGGTTTGCATTTGTAGGTAGTTCGGACAAGCCTTCTTCAATCTTGACCTCGAGCTCATTTTGAGTAATCACGCGACGATTCTGTCCGTACAAATATTCATGAGGCAGGTAATCCAGACCGCCTGTTGCTATAATGGTAACGCCATGCTTGACAGTCTCCTGTCCTTGCGGCGTCTGAATTTGGCTTGAAAAGTTTCCAATATGCCCCTCAATTTTCCGAAGTTTGCTATTGGTGAATACGGATATCCTTGGGTTTTGTGCAATCTGCTGCGCGAGTTCTTCAACGAAATGTTTATCTGGACCTCGCATCTGGCGTCCACCAAGGCGGTCCGTTTTTTCAATTAGGCAAACGTCAAATCCCTGTGTTGCGAGTGACAAAGCCGCCGTCATACCGCTCGGACCTCCTCCGATGATCAGTGCGGATTGGACCACGGGCAGTTCTTCGGTAGTGAGAGGCTTGAGTCGGGAAGCGCGTCCAACCGCCATTCGTACGAGGTCGATTGCTTTTTCCGTGGCAGCCGCCGGGTCGTTGGTGTGAACCCAAGAACACTGGTCGCGGATGTTCGCCATTTCCACGAGAAATGGATTAAGCCCACATTCCCTTGCTGTTTCTCGGAATAGACTTTCGTGAGTTCGGGGCGTGCATGATGCCACCACCAAACGATTCAGTTGGTATTCCTGTATAGTTTGTTTGATATGCTCCTGTGTGTTGTCGGCGCAAGCGTATTGTTGCGCTTCTGCATACACGACGCCAGGCAAGTCTTTCGCAGTCTCGACTACCTTTTCAATGTCAATTACCGAAGCAATGTTGATCCCGCAGTGACAAACAAACAGCCCAATTCTCGGAGGCTCATCAGTGTAATCATGCTCTTTGGGGTACGACTTTTCGACTATGAGAGTCCCGCGTGCGGGCGCTAGGAGTTCCATGGCTGAGGCGGCTGCTGCACTACCTTGGACGACAGTCTCAGGAATGTCCTTCGGCCCTTGGAATGCACCGGCTACGAAAATACCGGGTCTTGAAGTGGCTGTCCTATTATATTCCCTTGATGCGCAGAATCCATATTCAGTGAGTTCGACGCCCGCGGCGCTTGCAAGTTCCAAAGATTCTTCGCCCGGTTGAAATCCGGCTGAAAGCACAACCATATCGAATACTTCGTCAACTGTCTTACCATTGGCGACAAAGGTAAGTCGAAGGTCCTTTGTCTTTGGTATTTCGACCACGCGCGAAACCATGCTGCGGATGAAGCGCACACCTTGAGATTTAGCACGTTCGTAGTACCTATCAAAGTCCTTCCCGAACGTTCGCATGTCGGTGTAGAATATTGTCGCTTCCAGGTCAGGAGTGTGGGTAATAGCGCCGATTGCCTCCTTGATCGCTGCCATGCAGCAAACAGATGAACAGTAGGGACGGTTGTTTGCAGGGTCTCTCGAACCAACACACTGTATGAATGCTATCTTCTTGACCTGTCGCCCGTCGGAGGGGCGAACGACATGACCGGCATAAGGTCCGCTTGCCGAGAGAATACGCTCAAACTGCAGGTTTGTGACCACATTTGCATAGCGGCCGAAACCGAATTCCCCCCTAATCTTAGCGTCAAACTCGTCGTAACCGGATGTCAGTATCACGGCGCCGATTTCCAATTCGCGAATCGTATCTTGCATATCATGGTCTATTGCTTTTGGCTTGCATGCTTTGACGCATTCCATGCATTCACAGCAGATTCCGCATGCTAAGCATCGTGCTGCTTCCTGGACAGCCTGCTCAGGCGTATATGCCTCGTGGTCAGCGTTTACACGAGTGCTTTTCTTAATCGGTCCCTGGCGTTTTTGTATGAGTTCAAGTTCTCTGTGATCATCTTCGGTCCAAATCCTTGAGTCAGGTTCACGCCCGCTCCTAAGATCGTCACCCCGGACGTACCTATGTATGGACTCCGCAGCACGTCTTCCTGCAGCGACTGCTTCGCTTAGGGTTCCTGCACCTGCCACAACGTCACCGCCCGCAAATACGCCTGGTACGCTCGTCTCCAGTGTAATTGGGTCAACTTTCACGAGCCCCCACTTGTTGGTTTCAATGGTAATGTCCTGGCAAAATGCCATGTCCGGAACTTGTCCGGTCGCAATTATCGCTTGATCACACTCAATGACGTGCTCCGATCCTTCGATTGGCTCGGGTTTTCTTCTTCCAGAAGCATCTTTCTCTTCGGATAGTTTCATCCTGATGCATTCTATGCCAGTCAAAACCCCGTCTTCGCCTAGGAAACGCTTGGGATTTGTAAGGAATACGAATTTTACGCCCTCGCGGATCGCTTGTTCTACTTCGCTTGGGTCTGCTGGCATTTCTTTCTTGGTTCGCCTATAGACAACGGTGACATCCTTGGCGCCCAACCTAACCGCAGTGCGCGCAACATCCATTGCCGCATTGCCTGCACCAATTACACACACGCGCTTCCCGATGTTGACATTTTCCCCAAGGTTGACTTGCCGGATAAAGTCAATACCCTGGTAAACTCCGCTAAGATTCTCGCCTTCTATGTCCAATCCTGCGCTCTTTTGGGCTCCGACTGCTACAAATACGCACTTGTAGCCCTGCTCCAGCAGGCTACTTATGGTGATGTCTTGCCCGACACGCGAGTTCAGCCTAAGTTCGACTCCCAAATCGAGGATGCGCTGAATTTCCTCATCAATGACCTTGCGGGGCAACCTAAAATCTGGAATGCCTGCTCTCATCATGCCGCCTGGTACACTCATCGCTTCGAATATCGTGACGGCGTACCCTTCACGAGCAAGCCAGTGTGCGGCACCAAGCCCTGCCGGACCAGAGCCAATTATGGCGACCCGCGTAGCATTGGGTTGCCGCTGGGTAGGCGGCGTCTGAGTGGTTGCTTCAGAATCTGCCGGCAGGTCGTTACCATCGGCGACTGGAGTGGCTTCATGCTCAATGGCAAACCGCTTAAGTGCGCGTATAGAAATGCCGTCGCCATACCTTGCTTGTTGGCATTCTGTCTCACATGGACGGTGGCAAACATAGCCGCAGATGAGGGGTAGGGGATTGTCTTGTCGGATAATCTCAGCCGCCTCTTTAAACTTACCCTGGGCAATGAGTGCCACATATGCCTGGACATTCTGTCCCATGGGGCATGCCGACACACAAGGAGGACGTGCTCTCTTTTCGATTACATATGCATTGGGAACCGCCTGCGGCGAGACTTTGTGAATGGCAGTGGTTTTAGAAAGACCACGATTGAATTCATCAGGTACTCGGATCGGGCATACTTTCTCGCATTCACCACATGCGTTGCATTTTGAAATATCTACAAAGCGAGATTTCATCCGGATTCGAGCCTTGAACCTACCAGGCTCTCCCGTAATCTCTTCAACTTTGGCTTGCGTGAGTATCTCAATGTTGAGATTGCGTACAGCCTCCACTAGTTTTGGCGATAAGATGCAGGTAGCACAGTCTCCCGTCGGGAAGGTCTTGTCGAGCTGTCCCATCTTTCCGCCGATACTCGGCGAAGTTTCCACGATGTAGACCTTGAACCCAGAGTTGGCGAGGTCGAGTGCAGCTTGAATTCCAGCAATTCCTCCGCCGCAAACCATGACTGCGCCGACTAGATTATCTTTGTTTGAACCGTATAGAGAGACTTGTTCCATTGTGGTTCCCAATTTCTTTGCCGTCTTCATCTCAATATGGCGGTGTTCCCGTTGTTGTTCCAGCAAGCACCTCGTCTGGGCTGACCATAAGTTTCCCGATGCCCAATTGTTTCCGCGGCACGCCGAATGCTAGCCCGAGTACTTGTGTAAAATAGAAGACGGGCAGGTTAAACCGCTCTTGAATATCTTGCTGTCGAAGGTCAAGGTTAATCTGGCAAAGCGGACATGCTACTGCCAGGCAATTCGCCCCGCTGTCTTTCGCTGCACGGAGTATCTGGGATACTAGGCGTTCGACTGTTGAGGGCCGGGTTATTGAGAAGTTTGCTCCGCAGCACTCGGTCTTGTACGGCCAGTCAATCATCTCGGCTCCGGTCGTCTGGAGAATCTCCTCCATGATGGTGGGATCCTCGGGATCCGATGATATGCTAAGTTCACGTGGTCTAGTGAGCAGACACCCGTAGTAACAGGCAATCTTCAATCCTTTTAGATGGTGGGTTACAGCATCCCTTATCTCGGAGATGCCAACATCCTCATACAATATCTGAAGAAGATGCCTAACGTGCACATTTCCTTTGTATTCTTGACCCAAAATTTCGGCGACACTCTCTTGAAGCCGGTGATCTTGAGCAAGCGCAATGTTTGCAGCACCAAGGCGACCATAACAGGAGGCACAACATACGGCTAGATCAAGACCGGCGGATTGAGCAATGAGAAGGTTTCTTGCAGGCAGAGCAATTGCCAGCAACTCATCGGTGGAGTGAGCAGGAGTTGAGCCGCAGCAAGTCCAGTCGGGCATCTTCTGGAGTTCGATTCCGAGACTCTGCGCGACACACTGCGCTGACATCATAAAATCCTTTGCTGTGGACTCAAGCGAGCAACCTGGATAAAAAAGGTATTTCACTTTCGCAATCTCCTTGCTTTCTCAAAGATTCTACTCACTGCTCTGCCTCCGGGACCTTTTGGCGGCAGGAGGCTGAACTTGCCCTTTATGAGCATTGTAGGTAGTCGCGCTATGTCGCTGAATAGATCACGGGATTTTACTTTGTAAATGGCCATGAGGAGCAGTTCGTATGCCCTGCCAAAGCGTCGTACTGATGCAAGCATTACGTCATTGAAGATACGCACATTTCTCAAATCACCTGGCGCATCTTCGGACATGGCTCGAATGCGATCAATCATGGCGGGAATATTGACCTTCATTGGGCATCGTGAGAAACAGGTCTGACAAGAGACACATAGCCAGATAGCCTTCGAACTCTTGATCTCATCAGCGAGGCCCATTATAGCCATCCGATTGATCTGGTGGGGGAGTATATCTGTTTCGTCTCTGACTGTGCAACCTGACGAGCACCTAGCACATTGAAGGCACGCAGCTAGGTGAAGTTGTCCATCATAGTCAAGGTTTTTCCAGAAATCCTGATCAATCCTAACAATCGTAGATTGCTTACTCATCTGATTGCTCACACAAAGTCAAATTTGCGTCGTCGTCTGCCGAAGGGTGAGTTATCTGTCCGATCGGAGCTACCTTTCGGTAAACCTCTCTGGGCTGTCTAAGGACTCCTTCAACCGTGAGGAGTCGTGAAACGGGAATGTCAAACAAGCGCTCGTTTTCCTCAAGGTATGGAAGGATGAGGCGCCAATCCTCGTCAGTGAGATCTCGGTACTCGCCCCCATTTAATTGTTCATCATCTAGGAGCCTGTGCGGGTCACGCACGTAAATAGCACCGCCTGAGGCAAGCGAAAACAAGTTTGAACCCGGGTAAGGCGTGTCGAGGTCAATTATATTTCCATCGTCGTCGAATCGGATACCATTGAGGATCACAAACCCGCCGCCCCTGAGCGGGTCACCTGCCATAAATGATTCGGCGAGGAAGTCAAGACATGTTCCATTGATCACTGCCTTTGGTCGTCCGACTGCGTTGATCAGCGGCCTGCCAGCGGCATTTCCTTTGACGAATACGCTACCGCCTTTAGCACCGTACATGAAAGTTTGACCTACATCACCGTGTATTACAAGTTTGCCCTCCTTGAGGATCTGGGCAACTTGGTCTTGTGCATTTCCATGCACTATCACTGTGGCTCCGTCTAATCCAGAGGCGAGATAGTCACCTGTGCTTCCGTATGCATCTATGACTACGCCCGTCGAGTTTGGGCCAAGCCCGCAACCCAAGAATCTTTGCCCTATGTACCCATAGGCGATGAACTTGCGCCATCCCAGGTTGTATGCATCCACAATGTACCTCGCCGCGCAATGGTCACCTTCTGCCGGAAAGTCACGGCCGTCAACGACAAGAACTTCTTCATCTCCTGAGGGTCCTCTGAGAGAGTCTTTGGTCTCCCAGTCCAGTCTTGTATATCGCGATGATGGCTCCCTCGTAATGTTTGGAACGGCGTTCAAAACCGCTTCAAGCGTGGTGGTCAATAGTTGGAGGACTGTGGAACGTTTGTTATTGCCCGTTGGGTATCGACGGTCAATTAGTAGGGTTATGCCTGCTATTGCAGCCGCTCTCTCACCATCGCTCAATCTCCCTTTCGATATCTCTGCACAAATTGCCTTAAGATCTTCGAGTCCGTCCTGAGCAGCGGCTTCTTTCCCCACCTTAAATAGGAGGAAGCCAGACTCATCTGTTAGTAATTGAGGCGCGCGCGTCACTGCTACTTTGTTGCTTGTGAACGAAAGGTCTGGTCGTACCCCGGGTTTTACAGTCCTGGGTCTACCAAACTTATCAGTGCAAGAAAGGTTATAAACGCCGTCGCCGTTACGCTTCAGAGTGAAGACGAACGCACCGCCGTCTGTGTAACTGCCACCACGTGCATTCCAGTAGTCATCTGCTATTGTACAGAAGCGTTTGTCTTCCTGTGCAAGACTACGAAGAGTTGCATCAATTGCTTGTTTTTCCGAGCAAATCAGTCCAATCTGCACCTCGCCGTCCTGCAGGGCGAATACCTGCGGTCTGAGCATTGCAGTGTCTGTGATTCCTAGAAGTTGGAAGCAGTCATTGGCAGTATCATTCCGTGCGATGATGAAGAACCAGGGTCCATCAGGTGATCCATGAATGCTAGTTGTTTGGATCGCACGGTATATACGCTGTTTTTCTGCGGGCAGCATATCGAAGTCTCGTTCTACGGTTGGGGCTAGTCCCTCGATGACGAATTCTAGCGGGTACTTGTAGATTCGGCTCCATAGATCAAACACCTGGATGGAAACCTCAGTGTCCGTTAGGAAGAGAGGTCGGATGTTCCGCTGTCCCAGGTACTCGGTTACTGAGTAATAATTTGCAAAATCTCCGTTGTGCACCAGGGCTTCATTCATTCCACAAAAAGGATGTGCCCCACCGGGATGCCATACCCTTCCTCTTGTTGGATACCGTTGATGGGCGATCCACACGTGAGCCTTGAGTTCTTGAAGATTGTAGTATTCGACGATCTGTTCGGCGTATCCGACGATTTTGAGGATGAGCATGTTCCGTCCATGTGAAAGTACGAATGCTTGTTTGTCACCAAGGGAAGCATAATATTTCGAGTTTAGTTGAAATGTGTTTTGCCAAACAAACTCATCCTCGATCTCTCTCTCTGGCAGTCCGAGCAGGCCACGTTCCTCAGCGAATCTGTGAAGGGCTTCCTTTTTTGCTCTGACAAAATACCGGCGGACCTCAGGCGGTTTAACCTCTAGACCCTGAATGTCTCGGAAGTCGTCAATGTGATCAAGCGTCTCGGCATGGTGGACATCGAACACGCCGGTTACAAATTCGCTCTCGACTCGAGGGAGACAGGAAGGTTCTAAAAGTGCTATCTGCAGAATGTAATCCTCACGAAGTATTTCGTCAGATACTCCCAGTTGTGATGCATCAAGTCCGACCGCCGCAATGCCGCCGCCCTTGCCATTTCCTCGATTGTGCATTTGGATGGAAGGTGCGTATATATGTCTCCCGCTGACCGGCACGCTACACGCGAATCCGGTGACACCACAGCCGCCTTCTTGTTCCGTCTGGATTCGCTGCTTCGGATTCCAGCCGTGCATCAAATGTTGCCGACTCTCGATTATTCTTTGAGCAAAATCATCCATATTATTCTTTCTCGTGACCTACCGCCGTGGGAAATACCACAGTGATGCCATGATTCACATGGGAGGTAGAGGAATCCTCTCTTCCCACTATTGATAATCTTCATGTTGGAGTAAATCCCATCTCCCCCGCAATTCTTTGATATCTTTCATGCCAAAGCGACTGAGGATGTCCAGCCATTGTTCACGCCAGGCAGAAAGCATATTTACAATCCTTTGCGTTGCCCACTGAAGGCTCATTTTGGCAACCATCTCAGGATCGGTAGTTGCTATGCCACGGGCACATCCTTTGCCACTTTCGCACTTCCCGCACCGTACACAACCCATAGCAACCATTTCTGAGGTTCCGATGACAGCACCATCTGCTCCCAGTGCAATCGCCTTTGCTACATCGTAGGCTGTGCGTATACCGCCGCTTGCAATTAAGGTTACTTCGTCGCGTATGCCTTCTTCCTGAAGGAACTTATGGACCTTGGGGATTGCGTACTCAATCGGCATTGCTATGTTCTTCTTAGCAATGTCTGGGGCTGCACCAGTTCCTCCATAACTACCATCAAGGTGGATTATGTGAGCACCTGCGTAGTAGGAACCGACAGCCACCATATCTACATCCACAGGTGTCGAAACCTTTACAGAAATCAATGCACGTGGGTTGACATGTCTGATCCAGTCCACGTGTTTTTTGTGGTCCTCTACTGAATAGACGCTGTGGAACGGGAACGGAGAGAAGAGTGGTGTGCCGGGGACGGCTTCGCGCATTGCGGCTACCGCCGGCGTATTTTTGTCGCCAAGTAGGTGCCCGCCAAGCCCTGGTTTGGCTCCTTGAGCATATTTGAACTCAACGATTGGCGCCCACTTTATGGTTTCCTCACGCACTCCGAAAAGCCCCGTTGCTACCTGAGTAATCATATGTTCCCGGTAAGGTAGTAGCCTTTCTGGGTACCCACCTTCACCGGTACAACTAAAGGTATTCCACGCCATCGCTGCCCTTGCTTTGGCAATCATTGCATTTGGACTGACCGACCCAAACGACATTCCCCCGCCGTACACTGGTATGTCTATAGTGATCTTCAATCGGTCGTCGTTGCGTCTGTTTAATGGAATTGCCGTTGAGATTGCGGACGGATCAGTGCGCTGGACATTTTCTGGGAATTTGAAGCGAATCCGGTCAAACCCTCCGCCCGAAGCCCCGCACTCATAATTCAATTCGCCATCGGGGACTTGTCCTGTCTCCGCCATGTACCACGTGCTTAGTATTAGGTCTGCTGTCCAACGATAATCCCCAAGTGCTTTGTACATGGGGCTCAACTCTATGTGGAGTGCTCCCTTGGGGCACAAATCAACGCAATAAGTACCGTTATCTTTGCATTTTTGAGCGGTACACTTCCAGTCAAGTGGTTTTAGAAAGTCAGTGTAGCCATGCGGCTTGACATGAACTCCGCGTGGGCATATTTCGATGCACTTGCCGCATTTGATGCAAAGTTCAGTTCGTCGCACAACCCTGTATTTGCCCAAAGTATTCTTAAAGCGGTCTGGTGCCGGCTTTACTTGACGGCTTGGCGGCATCTCTACGCCAGTTTGTTCAAAGTCCTCTATGGTCGGTCTGTTTGCGTCGAGCGTTCTTGCCATTGTTCTCCCACACCGATATGGTTTCTATCCGACTTTCCGTGTACCAAATACAGGTCCGAAACAATCGTTCTCAAGGTCATCAAACCACATTGCCCTTCCAACCTCGCCCCTCAACCGACGAATCTCGCGCATGCCCATTGCACCCATCATCTCGAGCACTTGATTGTGCCATGCGCCCATAAGATTGACGATTCTCTGAACCGCATAATCGTGATCAGTGTCCTCGATGTCAATTGGGCATGTAAGACCATTGCGACATCGGCTGCAAATCCTGCATTCAAGGGCTATCATTATTGGAACATCAACTGTGACTAGGTCAGCCCCACAGATAATCGTTTTTGCCATGTGCTCTGCTAGCGCAATTCCCCCTGCCGCTACAATCGTCACCTCGTCTCGATTTCCCTGTTTTACGAACGACTGGTGGACTTCACGAATCGCGTCTGTGATGTGCTTCGATTTGTCGGTATTCACATAGCCGTGCCAGTTGGCAAACACATGCAGCACATCAACGCCGAGTTTCGAGAGTTCGATACACCTCTTCGGGGCATCCGGTCCAAGAGGCAAACTGACCATTGAAATCAACTGTGGGTTCGAGACCTTTGCTTCCCTTATCAGTTCGGCAACATTGTGACAATCAGCCCAGGCCGCCCATTTCTTCTTGGTCAAATCCGTATGCACGCCTTCACGAAGGAATGGGATGGCCGCTTCATGATGCATAAGGTTAACGTCATCAGTTAGACCGAAGGTCCCAAGTTCTTTGGCTGCGTCCAGCATTGCCATTCCTAGGTTCCTGCTTGTCTTGTGCCAGGGCAGTATTCCAAATATGACTGGAAGCGGGATCTCCACCTGTGGTGGATATGGCTCTGCTAGAGTGCCGTCTGGGTTGAACTTGAGGGAGAGAGGTTTTCTGCCCACATCCACTTGAGTACTAATATATTCTCGTCCGTGAATGCCGTCGCGTGTTGGTCGCACTATTTCTGACATGTCGGTGAGTATAGAATCAAATCCTGGTCCTCGAAAAGGCCCCGGGTAGCCCGCGCCTGACACCGGTATTTTCCCAGTTTCTGCTTGAAACCAGGTGCTGGAAATGATATCTGGTGTCCAAACATCGTCACCGAGCATTTCATAAGCGGGATTGGTCTCCCAGGTCAGAAGACCTTTTGTACAGCCTTGCACGCAACAGAGACATCCGCGACAATCATACAAGTAGTCGGCGTACTCGCGCTCCTTGAGGCGGTCGCGCTCTTGGTCGTACACGGCGTATGCACATTCCCGCTTGACGCAATTGTGGCACGCAGAACAATCCTCTCGCCAATCCACAATACCGTACTTGCCGATTGGTTTGTGTCTTGGTGGCGTAGGTTTTGTGCTTATGTGGTATTTGGCAGGCATTTATGAACCCCTCGAAAGTCCGGATGCGGCCATTATCTCCACAGCCAGAGACGGATCTTCGCCTGTCATGAGATATAGGCCCCGAATCCCCTCCATCTTTCGAATCTCAGAGATTGTGTGTACAACATGCTCGATACCTGTGGCTCTTGGATCTTTAGAATCCTTCAATCCAGAAATCAATTGTTCAGGAATATCGAAGGCCTTATGAGTTTCACGGAGATCTGCCGCTTCTCCAGCGGATGTCAGCGGTTTGACTGATGGCAAGATGCATGTTCTAGAACAAATGCCACGCTCTCTTGCCAGCGAGAGCCAGGTTGCAAACTCTTCTAGTTTGAAAACCGGTTGGGTAACCACAAAGTCAACGCCTTGGGCGACGGCTTTTTCCAGACTCAGTATTTGAAGTTCCATGGGTTGAGCATACGGGTTGGTATCGGTTCCAAGAATTAGTTGCGGCTGCGGTTGAATCTCGCGTCCGCCAGCAAGAACTCCGTTTCTCATGCCATTTGCAATTCCAACGAGTTGCAAAGAATCAACATCAAAGACCCCGCGAGCATGTGGTTCATTGGTGAGTATTTGGTGCCGCCCAGCGGTACAAAATATGTTATGTACACCGAGGGAAAGTGCTCCAAGTATGGTTGCTTGAATAGCGATCCTGTTCATATCCCTGGTAAGCAGGTGGAGGATTGGATCCACTCCTGCACTTGCGAGATGGACACACGTTGCTAGGGCTGATAGCCTGGGACCATCGTTGCTTTCGACGGCGCCGACAGCGTGCACCTTGTCGGACAATTGTGAGGCGCAGGACCTGATAGGACTTGGGTCCGAATTCCTAGGTGGTACACATTCGCCGATTATGATGAATTCACCAGACTCGATTGCTCGCTTCAGGGTGCTGTCATTCATCCCGCATCTACCTCAAGTTTGATTTTATTGCTCATAAATTCGCTTACATTTTTGAAAGTTTCTTTGAGCATTTCTTCGCCGGGTCCACTGGGTCTGAACAATTGAAGGCAGTCGGGGTTGAGGCCTGCTTCCGCCATCAATTCCTTGACGGCTTCGACTCGGCGAACTGCCCGCAGATTTCCCTCAATGAGTTTGCATTTGTTCAGCGGGCATGTGACGACGCATACTCTTTTTGCTCCCGCTTCGAATGCTTTCATCAGGTATCGCGGATCAATTTTGCCACTGCAGGGAAGAGGCTCAATTTCGACACCGTCGAGCGCCACTTCGGAGTGCCTCAAAAACCCAACGATCTCTTCTCCTCCGCACAGATTTCGACAGTAAAAGACTAAGATTTCCTTGTTACTCGCCATGAAGTTAATCCAGCGTAAACAAAATGGGCGCCAACGCCGTTAGACATGCACAGCGGGACGCCCTCGTCAACTTCTCAAACCTTGAAACCTTTAACGAACGAATCTCACCGTCCGTTCTGTAAACGATTCCATCTCAGGCGGGAACCGCCTGGACGAGCATACGTCCGCCCGTCCCTCATGAAGCGCCATTGATTCGGTGATCGCAGTCTTCGACTGAGAACCGTGTTCTCGTCTTGTACCCACAGTATAACCGAATCGATAGAAGTTGTCAATCCTTGTAAACATTTTCACGAGCAGTTTCTTGTCTGAGTGGTGTATAATATAAATGTGCATGAGGTCAGGCAGACAGAACGGGCGATCTTGGTAAGCCTGGAATCAGGCGACGAGGATTTCGATAGGGCATCCCTTGAGGAATTGAGGGAGTTGACAAATACGGCGGGCGCGGAAATTGTGGGCGAGTTTTGTCAAAGGCGTCCAAAGCCAGATAATGCTTTTTTCGTTGGGCAGGGTAAGGCGGAAGAACTCTACGCAGAGGTGCAATCGGAAGGGGCAGACGTTGTCATTGTAAATCATGACCTCACGCCAACTCAGCAAAAGAACCTTGAAGAAGCAGTTGGCATCCGTGTAATTGACCGCACGCAACTCATCTTAGATATTTTTGCCCAGCGAGCACACTCCAGCGAAGGGAAACTCCAAGTCGAATTGGCACAGTTGAATTACCTGCTGCCCCGTCTCACCGGGAAAGGTACAGCCTTGAGCCGCCTGGGAGGTGGCATTGGAACTCGCGGACCAGGCGAAACAAAACTTGAATCAGATCGCCGACGGATTCATAGGCGCATTGCAGATCTTACTCAAGAAATTGAAGAAGTTCGACAGCACCGGCACGTGCAAAAAGAGGCTCGTCGGAAACTTCCATTTCCTACTGCGGCTTTAGTAGGATACACGAGCGCAGGCAAGTCAACGCTCTTAAATACGCTCTCGGGGTCTGATGTGCTTGTTGATCAAAAACTTTTTGCAACGCTTGATCCTACTACGCGCAGGGTGGTTTTGCCTGACGGATGGGCTGTGTTAATGACTGACACTGTCGGCTTCATTCGTGATTTGCCGCACGCTCTTGTAGCCGCTTTTCGCGCAACTCTTGAGGAGGTCACAGAAGCCGATTTTCTGATTCACGTGGTTGACGCGAGTCATCCGCGGATGCAGGCACAAATTGAGGCTGTCCGTCAGGTTCTTGTGGAACTCAGTGCAGATGCCAAACCCACGGTCACAGTTTTCAACAAGAGTGACCTCGTTCGAGACCAGTATGTTTTGCGCAAGTTGGTTGCTGAAACTCCAAACAGTGCATACATCTCTGCCGTAAACCGCGAGGGAATCAAGCACCTTATGAATCTGTTGACAAAAACTCTGCAAAGCCTCCTGGTACGTCTGTCGCTTGACATCCCATACGAGCGGAGCGATTTGGTTTCTCTTTGCTATGAATGTGGTCGTGTTTTGAGCGCAGAATATACGAATACTGGGATCCTTGTCGAAGCCGAAGTCTCGCGCGAGATACTTGGAAAACTTGAGAGATATCGTCGAGACGTGATATAGTCGTTTTGTCTTCACGATGAGTCGGCGTGTGAGCGTACTACACTTACTGGGGCACGGAGGTCTGGTATGAAAAAAAGTATCAGTTATTGGTCGTTTCCTGGAGGTCTCGAGGGTACGAAGCCTGTGGTGGAAGCCTGCAAGGAGGCAAAAGCTGCGGGCTTTGATGCGATTGAACTCGCAATTGGTACAAGTGGAGAAATTTCGCTGGATTCGAGCCAGGAGAGTTTAGCACGTCTTCGAAGGGAAATCGAGGATACAGGAATTGAAATCGCGGGTCTTGCGTGTCCGCTTGGTTGGCAGTGGCCATTTACGTCTGAGGATCCGGCTGTCAGGGCGAAAGCGCACGAGTGCCACAGAAAAGCGCTGTGGGCGGCAAATGCCCTTGGGACCGATGCCGTACTTGTGCTTCCAGGTGTTGTGGATGTGCCGTGGGACCCGAGTATACCTGTTGTAGGGTACGAAGAGGCGTACAAGCGAGCGACAGATGAAATCGGCAAGTTGATAGGAGATGCCGAAGCAGCGGGCGCGGTGATCTGTATAGAGAATGTCTGGAACAAGATGCTCCTGAGCCCGAGGGAAATTGTGGAATTCGTGGATCAATTCGACAGCCCGTGGGTGCAGGTTTACTTCGACGTTGGGAATTGTGTCGTGATTGGCTACCCTCAACACTGGATTCGGATCATCGGCAGGCGGATCAAGCGTGTTCACATTAAAGACTTCCGTCGAAGCGTGGGAAACTTGAATGGATTTGTTGACTTGCTCTCTGGTGACGTGGACTGGCCGGAGGTTATTCAAGCGTTGAAGGAAGTCGGTTACAATGGTCCGATAACTGCAGAGATGATTCCCCCTTATCGGTATTATCCCGAGGTTTTAATTATCAACACGTCGCATGCGCTTGATGCAATTCTCGGGAGAAAACAGAAGTGAGCGAACCAAAGCGAATATTGATTGTTGGAGCAGGAAGCATAGGTCTCAAGCAGCTGCGGGCGTTCAGCGCACTAGAACCGAGACCTCACCTTACGGCTATTGATCCCAGACCTGAGGCGAGAGAGCGCGCCGCTGCGGAGTTTGGTGCGGATATCCTCGATGGGGATTTTCAAAGCATTGATATCACGGCTTTTGACGGTGTGGTCATTTGTTCCCCTGCGCCGACGCATGTTCCGTACTCAATTCGTTGCCTGATAGAGGGCGTGCCGGTACTGTCAGAAAAACCATTATCACACAACTATGAAGGAGTTGACATGCTTCTAGCCCTGGCTGGCAATCCAAATGTACCTCCTTCTGGTGTTGCGTACGTCAGACGGTATCATCCGACGCACGAGACTGCGAGAGAAATCGTGAGGTCGGGCGCTCTGGGCGAAATGCTTGTCGCAAGAATAACCGGTGGACAGCCATTTGCGAGGTACAGGCCTGATTACCGTCGGATATATTATGCCAGGCGCGACCAGGGTGGGGGATGCTTGCTCGACTGTGCTACTCATTTCATTGACCTTATACAGTGGTACATGGGGCCGATCGAGTCTTTGACCGGCTACGTTGACCATTTGGCGCTTGAGGGGGTTGAGGTTGAAGACACTGTTGCTCTTTCATGTAGGTTCAGTGAGACGGGTGGGCTCGGCGTCGTTCATATAAATCAATTTCAACCGGCGAACGAAAACATCATTGATTTTGCTGGACAGGAAGGCATGATTCGCATCGTAGAGCCACCTTTTTCATGCCAAATTTTCTCATCGGCGTCAGATGCTTGGGAAGACGTGCCCGTCGAAGAGGCAGACTACGCAGAGGCGCTTAGGAGACAGGCGGGCGCGTTCATTGCGGCAATTGATGGTGGCCCACCTATGCGTACGAGTTTTTCCGATGCAGGCCATACTCTGAGGCTTTGCCTCGACTTGATGTCTTGTCTAGGGCTCCAGACGTAAATAATGGGTACACGCCACGGATTGACAAGAGAGCAGATTATCGCCTACTTGAGCAGCGGGAATGTCCTCCAGGTTGTAATCTAGACGTCGGATACAATCTCTTTTTTGGCAAGATGGCAGCGTGCTTGTACAGAGCAAACAGGGGTGTTTTTTGTGCGGGATAACTTATCCCCATTGGATGTCTTGGTAGTTGTAGCGTACATGCTGTGGATGCTGGCCATAGGCATCTACTACTCTCGTCGGCAGACTGATACAAGCGAGTATTTTTTGGGTCGGCGCAGCATGAACTGGCTCATAGTAGGCATATCCACTATGGCCACGCTCATTAGCACGATTACCTACCTGACAATGCCGGGCGAGGTGATTGCAAACGGATTTGGGGTGCTGTGGTCACAACTCTCTGTATGGATAGCGTTTTTCTTCGTTGGTTATCTAATTATCCCTCGTATCATGTCCCACAAGATTACATCAGGCTACCAACTTCTGGAAAAGCAGTTTGGCATTCGGATCCGGAAGGCTGCAGCCTGTCTATTTGTCCTAACACGAGTTACATGGACAGGCCTTGTGGTTTACACATGTAGCCGAGCAGTTTCTCAGATGACAGGGTGGTCTTTGGAGGTTGTCATCCTAGTCGTGGGCATAATCACAGTCTCATATACGACGATGGGTGGCATACGCGCGGTGATTGCGACAGACGTGACGCAGGCGTTCATCCTATTTGGTGGTGCACTTCTCGTTGTTGGTTTCGCTATGTACAGCGCCCGCAGTGTTGTCAGTTGGTTTCCTAATTTCCATGATCCGGTGATTTCTGCAGGTTTAAGTTGGCCCGATGTAAAGTTCTTTTCATTGAATCTGACGGACCGGATTACTGTCGTGGGCATCATTGTTATGTATATCGTGTGGTGGATTGCCACTGCCAGTTCAGATCAACTGGCTATCCAACGGTATTTGAGCACGAGGGATGCGAATGCTGCCAGAAAAAGTTTTCTGACCAATGCAGTGGCGAACACCATAGTTGTCGTAGTCCTGACGTTATGTGGTGCCGCGCTTATTGGGTTTTTTGTTCGAAATCAAACCTTGATTCCACCTGCCGAAGAACTCTTACGCAATGCGAAGCCGGGTGTGCTTGAAGAAGTAAGGAAGATGTTAAATGACTTACCAGATTTGCAGGGCAGACTGTATGTTTTGAAACGCGGGGCTGACGACGTGTTTCCCTGGTTTATTGCTCACATTCTGCCTGCGGGTCTCTCCGGCGTACTAATCGCCGCACTTTTCTCTGCAGCGATGTCAAGTGTTTCGTCTGGTGTGAACTCCATCACCACAGTCCTGATGGTGGACTTTGCGGGCATGTTTCGGGCAGCCAGGGATGAACGGCACAGAGTGAAGCAAGCGAGGTTGACGGGAATCTTTGTCGGAATGGTTGCTATCCTTGTGAGTTTCACCCAGCACTTAATCCATGGGAACTTTATGGAGGTGGCTCAAAAGATAAACGGATTCTTCATTGCTCCCATGGCGGCACTTTTCATTATGGCATTTTTCATGAAGTCTACGAATGCGGCTGGAGCATGGGCTGCGATTGCTTCAGGTTTCCTGACAGGTGTTGTGATCTCATATTACGGTGAGATATCAAAATTACTTACCGGCAATGAGGTCAAAGTGTCGTTCATGTACATACTACCGTTTTCGCTGGTTGTTTGCTTGGTGGCAGGCTATCTTGTTAGCCTGATAAGAAATAAACTCAAGAGTATACATAGTAGCACGCGGTGAACGAAGTTCAAAAACACCCAGAATCGCAGAATGCCAATAATGCCTTTCGCTGCGGCATTTCAGTGCGTGCCATCTTCATTGGTCTGCTCCTTGTGGCAGTAGTTTCATTGGTTGTCTCCTATGCCGAACTGGTTATCGGGAGAATCCAGGTTGGATTTCTCCAGATGCCCCCTGCGGCTATCGGCATTTTCTTTTTCCTGGTAGTGTTGAACAAGGGCTTGCGTCGTCTGGGACAGCGATTCAGCCTTTCCAGTAGTGAACTCGTGACGCTATACTGCATGATGATCGCTGCAGCGATGATTTGCTCGCGCGGTGTTTTGGAGAAGGTCATCCCCCTCTTAGTAACATCGAACTACTATGCCAACGCAACCAACAAGTGGAGTGAGATTTTTTACCCGTACTTGAAGAAATGGGTAGTCCCATTCGACCCCTCAGGGGGTCCGAAGCAAGATGTATCTGTCGGCTTCTTTGAAGGTTTGAGGGCAGGGGAAAGGATTCCATGGGGCGTGTGGGTCGTTCCATTGGCAGTATGGGGATTGCTTGTCCTACTGGTTGTTTTTGCTTTTCTTTGCATCGCGACTATTATACGCCGCCAGTGGGTTGATAATGAAAAACTGTCATTTCCGCTCGTACAACCGGCGCTCGAACTCATCAGAGAGGATCAGGGCAAGTCACTCCTGCGAAACAGGCTATTCTGGGGTGGAATGAGCATTCCCGTGCTCGTTTTTGGATTCAACGGCCTTCACAACTGGTTCCCAAATATTCCCGAGGTTTCTCTTCAATTGCTTTTGAACCCGTATCTTGTGAATCCGCCCTGGAGCGAGATTTACTGCTGGTGGATATACTTCTCCTTTGCGGCGATTGGCTTCTTTTTCTTACTGCCTTGTGATCTCTTGTTTTCTCTGTGGTTCTTTGCCTTATTTGCGAGATGGCAGGATGTGATTGCTGCTTCTTTTGGCATGGATATAGAGCGCATGCCGGTTTATGGCACACATCTATTCGTGGCTTATCAGACGGCTGGAGCCTACTTTGTGTTGGTTGTCTACTTGATATACGTCGCCTGGCCCCACCTGAGGTGGGTGTGGCGGGTGGCAATAGGTGCGGAGAAGGCAGATGACAGCAATGAACTGATGCCGTACCGAATCGCCGTGTTCGGACTTTTCGTGAGTTTTGCACTGATTTTAGTTTGGTGTCGGCTAGCAGGTATGTCGCTCGGACTGGTTTTGCTTGAGTTTGGTGTGTTCATATTTGTGATAGCGCTGGTGATGGCCAGAAGTACCGCAGAGGCAGGCATGTTGATGACTGAAACTTCCTTCAGACCGGCTGATCTGTACCGCATGTTCTTGCCAGTTCATGCAATGGGACCAGCAAACATGACCATGCTTGCGTTTTTTGACGTCGCCTTTCTGCGTGATCAGCGAGGGCTTTTATTTACTGGTTTTCTAGATGGCTTGAAGATTTCCGATGCTGGAAATGTTCGCAGAAGGGCTTTCTTGGGCGTCTTTTGTCTGGCAATTTTGGGTGCATTGGTATTTGGTGGATGTCTCCATCTGATAATTCCGTACAGTAGGGGTGGCATAACTCTTTATCAGGCTGTGTATCAGGGACATAACCTCGCGCCATTCAGGGAGTTTGAAAGCCACATGGGAGGTTCGCCTCCACTGAGTTGGCAGGCGCCGGTCTTCTTTGGCGTTGGTATTGTAGTTACGATGTTCCTGGCATACATGCGGGCTTTGTTTTATTGGTGGCCACTCCATCCGCTTGCTTATGCCCTGTGTGTTTCGTGGACCATTAGTGTTTTTTGGTTTTCTGCACTTGTGGCGTGGCTAATCAAGGTCTTGCTGCTAAGATACGGCGGGATGAAGTTTTACGTGCGTGCACGCCCGTGGTTCCTTGGTATGATCCTCGGCGAGTTTGGAATGGCGGTATTATGGACTGTGATCAGTGCACTTACAGGATGCCCTACGCCGGAATTTCCATGGCCATAGGACGAACTACCAGGGTTTGTTCTTGCAGTGCTTCTACGGCTCACGGTTTCGCGTGGGCTTGTGTTTGTTCGCTAAATAGTGTCTCTACGTTTGCTTTGAACCTCTGGTTGTAGAGATCCTGCAGTCGCTCTGCAAGGGTTCGGTCGGACGTTATCACTACTAGCCGCGTCAAGTCTACCGTACCGAGATGCAAGGTGACGCTTTCTTGTGACTGATCCCATTTCACTTCTTGAATGCCTCTGGCATTTATCTCGAACACATACCTGGGCTTGAGCCATGACGGCACCGTGAGGCTTACTTCAGCGTTTTCGATGGGCTTATACACGGATCCAAGCCGGTCACAAGCATAATCGTCGTTTACGCATAGGACTAAAATCGAGTCCGTGCCAGACAGGAGCGGGCGTACCCACAGGTACTTTGAGCATGAGACATTCAGATCGGCAGGACAACTCCTGATTATGAGTGGTCCTGCTGTTCGAACCTCTGCGCCCAAAATGCCGATTTCTCTCCACAATGCTTGCGCGTCGGGGTCGTCCGTTGCCAAGCCTGCGGAGCCCTCGGCATTCGGAGGAAGTGGCACGAACCACCAGTATGAGAGCTGCTTTGCGCCGGCACCAAGTGCGTAGAAGACCTCTATGCGTTTTTCTGCCGGTGTAGCGAATCTAAACTTACGGTCCTTATCCTGTCTCCTGGTGCAGTTCAGGATGAGATGGAGAGGTTTCGGGGCACAGGCTGAACGGCAGATCCTCCCGACCGCATAAACAAAAGTGGCTTTAGTGTAACAGGGAAACAGATGCGGCTTGGAGAAGTAGACCTCTGCGAGTCGCGTCTGGTAGTACGGGTCGGCTGCGTAAATATCAGCGACTTGCCCATAAATGTACCAATTATCCGGCTTATAGGTCATATCAACATTTACCATGGTCGGAACGGAAGGATTGATTTGTCGAAGTTGTTCTGCCCACTGAACTAATCCCTGGGCGAGGCTTCCTACCTTTGCTTGTGACGGCACATCCGGCACCCGGGAATCCGCGGCATCTGGCTCATCTGCGAGGTAATACGAATGGGGCGAAGGGTCTTTCTCCGGTTCACCCACGACGCGCTTTATACCTAGCCGGTGCATCATCTGGCGCCCTTCTTCACTTTTCATGAATTGAGCTACCGCCGCGGAGCCAAGCATCTCCATTTGTAAGTTGATGTTGTGTGCAGTCATTTCTTGGAGCCAAGCGCGTCCTACTTCCAGCTCGGTTTCCTTACCAGGTCTTGCTCCCCACATGCCATACCTCAATTCATCAGCGTAAGCTCGGATTCCCGCAATTGCACTTGAGCCGTCTTTGAATTGAACGTTGAAAATGTGGAAAGAACCAACCGCCAGGGGTGACTTCAGTGAACAGACGATGGGGAATAGCCTGAGCCTGCTATCCTTCCCAATAATTGTGCCAGAGGAAATGTCTGTGCCATCCAGGAGTACTCGAGCGGGTGTAATGCCTTGCCGAGGATGAGAAGCGTATAAGAATATCTGTTTCAGGTCCGGCGAAAAAGTAATAGATTCAACTCTTGGTCGTTCTTGACTTACAGGGATGGAAAGAGGAACAGTAGTCTTGGCAAACTTGATTGCGAGGTCAATATTCTTTTCCTTCGGTGTGCGCCGCAAGCGTACGGTGATTTCACCTAGACCTTTTGGCTCAATTCTCGAAGGTTCAACTCGCCACCAGATTGGCTCACCAGCGGCGATAATCGTATCCATATCCGTTTTCGGCAGATTTGAGAAATGAATATTTGCGGCTTGAATCTTTGATCTCTTAAACTTCCGGGCAGTTGAAAATGCGATTGCCTGTTTTAGACTCACACCTTGCAGAAAAACGTCCTGTACTTCGAGAGGATACGTGTCGGGGTTTCTAAGGAATACGTGGATGGATCCACCGAGTGTCTCCCTATTAGTCGCCTCTGTACCCCATTCTGAGAGTTTACTGTCTTGCCAAAAGTAAGAGAATTCCGGGAAAGGTTCATCAGCGCGATAATAGGATGCTATAACGACCGAATTCGGTGCCGCCACGCCTGTCATCAGGCATAAGAAAAGCACTGCCAATGGTATGCTAATGCATGCCTTTATCATCTTTTCCTCACCTTGAAACATCTCTATTCTCCTGGGAAGCCTTCATTTTTCAGCCTCTTACCGACTTCGCGTAATACGCGATCGTCATGAGGATCAATGCTTCCATCCGGTAGGGGTCCTGTGTTCATAAGCAAATTGCATCCATTACTGCGAGCGTTCCGAAGCAGTTCCCATACCTCATCGGCTGTCTTGTGTTGCCCGTCGAGCGACGCAGTGTAGCCCCACGCTTTGTTGGGCATCATTGTCGTACATATCTCCACCGGCTTGTCGCTTTCTACAGGCTTGTACTCTGGTGCCAGAAAGTCCTCCGTTCCGAGTAGCCCCTGCTTATAGGAGACAAGTGCCTGCGGTTGCAGATGATGGATCATGTCGTAAAGTTCCTGACACCGGAAGTCCTCCGTTCTGTAAGAGAGAGGCACGCCTACTCCGTCGAGCCATATTCCGGCGACGGGTCCGTAGTTTGTTAGGAGTTCTTCGATTTGGGCAAACACAAAGTCAATATATATGCTAAGGTTGTGATCGTCTCCATAGGCGTATGACGGCTCAGGTGGATCATATTGAGGTCTAGGGGCACCCTTCCATTTGTCGTTATTTGGGGCATGAGGGTGCCTCCAGTCGCGTCCGTGCGAGTAATACAGGAAAAGTCCTAATCCTGCGTCACTGCACGCTTCTGCAAGTTCGGCGATCAGATCGCGGTGTGCAGGCGCATTCATACTATTGAACCATGTCTGTTTGGTGTCCCACAAGCAGAAAGACTCGTGATGGCGCGTTGTGATATTGACATATTTCATTCCACAGTCTAAAGCGAATGATGCGATATAGCGCGCGTCAAAGTTTTCGGCTGTGAATTGCCATATTAGTTTCTCGTACTCTGCTACAGGGATTTTTTCTAAGTACTGTACCCACTCATGCCGCCCAAGTATCGAGTACAGCCCATAGTGCAGGAAAAGACCATACTTTGCGTCGCGAAACCATTGCAAAGCTGCCTGGCGCGGGTCTCGAGCATATAACTCCTCGTAACCCTTAAGGTGTGATGGGATTGTCATCATTCTTTATTCACTGTTGACTTCCAAGGAGAGTGGCGACGTTTTTTGCGAACAATTCATCATATCGCTTCTGCAGATTCGCCCTCAGTCCTGAGTCGTTTGTGATTATTAGAAAACGACTTATGTTCACTTTTCCAAGGTCCAACGTCACCTTGCTTCCTTCCTTCTTCCAATTGACGTCTTTCAGACCTTCGTAGGTGACCTCGAAGACATTTGGGCTTGTGATCCATGATGGGATTGTCACCGTGACCGTAGTGTTTTCGATCGGCTTAAAAACAGTGCCGACACGGTCACAAGCCACATCCTCATTTACTGCTATTAGCGCTATCGTGTCTATGCCTGATAAGAGTGTGCTCACCCATAATAATTTGGGTGCTTCGACGGGTAGGTTCACAGGCGAACTCACAGTTATCACGGGTCCGGCTGTGCGCACTTCACTTCCCAGCAGCCCGATTTCTTTCCACAAGGCATGTGCGGCTGGTTCGTCTTTGCCAAGCCCAACGCAATATGTATCCGGGCTGAACCACCAGTATGATATCGCCTTGGCGCCTGACCCAATCGCATAATAGACTTCCATTCGCTTTTCTTCTGGGGTTGGGAATCGCCCTTCATACCCCTTCCCGTCCCGATATCTCGTGGAACAAAGGATCACGTGCAATGGCTTTGGTTGGCAAGAGGACTGAGATATGGTAGTGACAGCCTTCACGTACGTGGGCTTTGTATGAGATGAAAGCGCACCTGGATGTTTGTTGTATGCGTAATCTTGCTGCTCAGGGAAATATGGATCCACACATGGAATATCCGAGAGCTGGTGGTAGATGTACCAGTTTTCAGGCTTGTAGGTATTGTCAATGTTGAGCAAGATGGGCACGTCGGGATCATGTCTGCGGAGAGTCTCCTGCCATTTGACCAGCCATTGTCCTAGTGAACCCAATCGGTCTGCGGGTTTTAATTCGTCTGTGGCTGCGTCATGGGCATCAGGTTCGTCCTGTAGGAAGAAGTACACCGGCTTGTGCTTCCCAGTGTCCCACGTTGTCATTCGCCCGAAACCCATTGATTCTGCCATGTCCCAGCCTTCTTTGGTTTTTACATAATCGCCGGCGTTTCCAGAGATATGTCCCATTAGGACATTTATATTGTGGAGTGCCCAATCGGTTAAGTATTGGCGCGCTGCCTCTCGAGGCTCACCCCCTACGAAACCCGCTCCCCACATGCCGTACACCATCTCTCGACCCCACGCTCTGATACCTGCTATCGCCGAGGAGCCGTCTGCAAACTCAACTCGGAAATTGTGGTAAGACATCCATTGGAGTGGTTTGCTAAGTCTCAGTACTATTGGCGAAACGCTGCTGCAAGCATCCGCTGCCACATCTGCTTGTTCGGTTACATCAACGTTGTCAAGAAATACCTTTGCCGGCTTTGCTCCTGGAGTGGTCTGTTGGACATAGAGATACACTGCCTTCAAATCTGGGGAGAAGGCAATCGTGGTGAACCTTGGCTGTTCTTTACTTGTTGATACCACCGCGTCTATGGGTTGCTGATCTGTGATGATACCCACATTTATCTGTGCCAGTTCGGGAAGCCGTTTCATTCGTACCACAACCTCGCCCATGCCGCCCGGCGGGATTTCTCTTGGTTCAGGTTTCCACCATACTGGCGCACCAGCGGATCTCAAAATGTCTATCTTTCTGCTGTCTAACTTCGACAAAAGTATACTCGCTCCGAATTTTTCCTCAGGGCTCTGCGGTGTGTTGGTAACACCGATACCTTCCGAGAGTTTGATGCCCTCCACCGTCAGGTCTGTGATTTTCATAGGTGTGGTGCCAGAGTTCCGAAAGTATACGAAGAGATAGCCTCCGAGGGGCATGTCTGGCTTCGCGTACACGAGGGTGTTCCCGGAGTCATCTTTAAATGACCAGCCTTCTTGCCATAAGTACATATATTGTGGGAATGCCGTGTCTCGATGAAACGCTGTGCCGACGATCGAGTTGTTCGCCCCAGGGACAGAGGTAGGTACAAGGAATTGTGTTATGAGCAGGATGAAAATGAAATAACGTGTCATGGTCAGTGCTCCTTTTGCCAGTGTGAAGTATTATAAAGTCTCTCAAGGTTATCAGCGTGATGCCCCCTGCCGGTTGCTCGCAGGCGTTTACAATAATTCTCAAGTTCGCCGCGTGTGTGGTGAGGTCCGCCTTCCTTCATGACTGTCCAAAGTGGGTCAATATTGCGGGGAGCGGTTTGCATCATCCGGGTATGCCATTCTTCGAGCAGCCTGACCCCTTCGCTTACGACATCTGGATGTTGTGAAGCCATGTTTCGTGTTTCGTGTGGATCGTTTTCAAGGTCAAACAACATATAAGGTGGGAAGTCTTTTAGTCCTGCATGGTATGTGCGAATCATTATCCACTTGTTCCAGCGGACCGCTCTCTGGCAGCTCCATGCACATTGGCTCACTACTAGGTATGGATGTCCGCAAGGTTTTCCATGACGGATAGTTTCCGCATAACTTTTTCCGTCCCAAATAGATGGCGGTTCCATTCCAAGCAAATCCATCAACGTAGGAGGCAGATCAATGTTGTAGTGGAGTTCCTGATCGACAATGGCGGTTTGCATCCCTGGCCAGCGGATAATCATCGGGACACGGCATGTGATGTGATCGGCAGTCTGGTGGTCGCCGTAAACATTCAATTCACCTTGGTTTTCGCCGTGGTCCCCACTGATAATCACGATTGTTTCGTCGAGGACTCCCTGATGGGCAAGCAAATCCAAAATTTGCCCGATGTGATCATCCATATACTTGATACCAGTGTCATAGCCGTCAATCCACATTTTCCAGTCTGTGAGAGACCGAATCGAAGTGGGCACCCTTGGATAAGGGTAATGCTCGGGCTCATCGAAGTGTATCGGCTCGCATGCGCTATGGGGACCAAAGCCTGCACGGTGAGCCTTAATTATTTCCTCGGTCATCCACGCTGGTGGTGGCTCGTCTTCAAAAGGGTTTCCGTATTCCATCGGTGTTCGGTACGGAGTGTGCGGGTCCCAGAGATTAACCTGAAGAAACCAGTTGTCCTGATGTGCATTACGCTTGAGCCAGTCCAGTACGGTAGGTACGATTTCGTCTGCTCTTTCTAGACCTGATTTTCCCGTGTTGTACATTTCGTTGAAGCCGGTGTAGAACCACCACGCTGAGTGACGTTCGGCAAAGGGACTGATGGAAATTGTGCGGAACCCCGCCTTCCGCATCATGCTCATCCAGGCTGTGGCAGACGCGGAACTCTTGAATCCACGCGGGTAGCCTTCAATGTACGGGTCTGCGGCCGTGCCTCCGTGACCTACGACGCCAGTATGTATGCCAAACCGTCCCGTGAACAATGCCGACCTGGATGGGAGGCAGGGTGCATCTGTTGTGTAATAGTTTTCGCAGCGTATGCCAATTTTAGCAATGCTATCTATGTTGGGTGAGGTATTGCGGTGGTATCCGTAGCACCCCAGATGGTCTGGGCGAAGAGTGTCAAGATCTAGATAAAGAATTCTCAAGTCTGAACCTCCTTAGAATGGCTGGAGCCACAGCCGGAATACCCAAGTTAGTGCCGGCGTAGTGGCGTCATTCTCGGGCAACAAGGCTGCTGCAACCCGGGGCATCTGCCTGGTTTGCACAAATCTGTTCTAGATATTCAGGGAACGACCCACCGGCGTCTTCGGTACCCACTCGGTATAATCTCTTCACCTCGTCAGGATAGATATCTGCCACGTTCTTCTGGAAGCCGGGATCATTCTGTTTGTCATAGAGAAAAGCACCCGTTCCGTCTATTTTTATGTTCAGCCACCAGCGGTCGTCAATTACTGTCATGGCTGTGCCCCAGCCGACAGTTACATGGTCCCGCAGAGGCTGGGATTTCTCTACAACTGCTCGCCAGAAAGGTATACCGTCATAGAGAGCAGGTGGTGTTACGCCTGCCATTTCTAGGATGAAAGCGGCAATATCGGTATGATTTAGCAACAAGTCACACCTTTGTCCTGCTCCGATTCCTTCGGGATGCCGAACGATTAGGGGCACATCATAGACCGATGGATGTGATGGGTACCCACGCTTTCCGATGAAACCTTTGTCTCCGATCGAATGGCCATGGTCAGTTGTGACAATAAGTAGTGTGTTCTTGAGCATGCCAAGTGTTTTAAGTGTTTCGTAAAGGTGACCAAACCATCGGTCGCACATAGTGACGAGACCACTGTAGTTGGCTTGTGTACGTCTTACGAGTTGGGGGCTCATGTTATCTATGTTTGCGTAACCTGAGACCACTTGTTCTGGTCCTTCGCTATCATCGTACATCCTCCGGTAATGCTCAGGCACAAACCATGGTTCATGTGGGTCAAAACTTTCTACAGTCAGGAAGAATTTGTCTGCATCTTGATTTTGTTCGAGCCACCTTGCCGCTTCGATAAGCACGCGTGGGGCGAAGTAGTCCTCTTCTTTTGTGCGGTCGTACATGTTCATCAGGCACTGCGTGATGAAGGCAATACGCCGCTCGTTCTGGATCTCTTTTGGTAGCCAGTAATCTATTTCTTCCTGTGTGGGCTTCGGACCGCTTCGATACTTATCTGTCTCTTGTCCTCGTAAGAACATCCATTGGTCGAAGCCGCGCCAGTAATTCTTTGAAGGCTTAAACATATGGTATACGTCAGCGATTAGGGCTGTCCGATATCCATTTTCGTTGAGCAATTCGGCTAGAGTGGGCTGGTCTTCCGGTATTGGTCCCCAGCCGGGTGCTCCGACGAAATCACCCTTTAATCTGAAGTCGGCATTGTGGAAAGGGTAGACCCTTCTCCCCGTGTACAAAGCCCTGCGCGTAGGCAATGTGGGCAGTGATTCAGGATATACACGATCAAATACGAGCGATTCCTGTGCTAGCGCATTCAGGTGGGGCGTATGTACTTTGCCCCAAAACGGTTCACCGTAGCATTCCAAGCAGTCTTTTCGCATCGAATCGAAAACAACGAGTACAATGTTCATAGAGACCTCACCAAGATATTGGAATGATTGTGATTTGCTACCGCGCTGGCATCCGAGCGCGGCTCATCAAGCATGTTGTATCTATGGATTCGGGAGTCTTAACTCCACCGGGAGCATTTTTGCGAAGTCTCGATGTGGCTCCGTCTGGTACCAATATGCCACCGAACTCCAGTCGTCACTCCGGTCGTTCGCGTGCCCGTGCTCTATTGACACCCGAATATTCTTTTTAAAGGGTATAGGGTCTAGAATGTGATAACGGTATACACAGACCTTGCCCCATTCGTTCCAGCCTTCTTGTAACTCTGCCCACGCTTGCCCATTGTAAAGATATGCATTGTTTTGCATCCCCCAAGCGTGGCAAAGGTAGTCCTCACTTCCGGTACCATGCATATCTGGTGGCCACTCTCGTTCACCGTCGCGGTCAATGAAGATCATGTCGTCGCCTTCTCCCCACCAACCTTTTGCCTGGTGGTCTATGGAGAAATTGGCACCAACATAGTGTCCACGCCCTTCGGCTTCCAGGATTAGGTAATTGCCTTTATCAGAAAGGTTCTTGCCGTCAGCGCCGGCGGCCCGCTTCTTCCATGCTTCCGAGAACCACCAACTGCCTTCGCCTGTCCAGCCGTCGGTTGGGTTTTCCCGTCTCCACTTTGCATGAAAGTAAAGCACGTCGCCCAGAGACTCGTGCTTCTGGTAGTCAATGTAAAAGTAGAATGCATGTACTGGTTCTGCTTGCTCGTTTATAATCTCAATGCGTGCCCGCTGGTGAAATGGCATTTGAAACCAGCAGTTCATTGCCACGCCTCCACCAAGTTTGCCGCGTTCATAGTTGCTTGTGTTAAATGGCGCACATTGGTATGAGTACGCTCTCCCGTGTCCCAGGCCGAAGAAGTCACCAACGGGAGTGTCAACCGAAGGATTTGTCTCATCATCCCAGTACATTCGAAGGAGCAACTTGCGCAGGTATAGCGGGTCGGGTGACGCAATGGTGAACCAAATGTGGCTTATGACTCCTGGTCCACTGATGTCAGCCAGCGTTTTGGTCTCACCCGGCTGTATAACCCAGGCATCCGCGTTACCTCCGCTGGTATCAAAACTGCTCACCCGCGCAGGGATAAAGTCCTTCGGGATGGTCAAAGAAGCAAGTGCGTTTACTGGGGATATGCTCATGTCATACTCTCCATCTCTTTTTAGAATGTGCACCCTGTTTGGTGTGCCAAAAACATCTTCCGTACAAAGTTACGCCGCTTTTTAGCCATTTACCTCCCTATACTGGCGGTCGCTTGTTCGTAACAGAAACTTCAATAGTTCGTGCCTCAAATTGTCAACGACTTCTGTAGTGCTCGGATGACCAGCGAGATTGATGGATTCGGTAGCATCGTGCCGCTTGTCGAAAAGTTGGAGAACCTCATCTTGGCTGTTAAGGACCATCTTCCATCTTCCATCGAAGACCATGGTCATATTGAACAACTCGCTGACTGCGACAGGAGCGGCTGGTTGTTCAGCGTTGTCGAATACACCTGCCAATGATTTGCCAAAGACGTTTCTTCCGGGTTCGCATCCAGCGATATCAATCAATGTGGCTGTGAGATCAGTCAACGACGTTAATCCATCGTAGCGTACTGGGGAAGACGTTCCTCCAGGAGGTCTAATGACCGCCGGTACGCGAACGACGCAATCGAAGAACACACACTTACCACACCTTGCTTTGTCGCCCAGCATTTCGCCATGGTCGCTCCAGAAGATGGTCCAGGAGTCGTCACCTCTTGCGGCTCGCCACGCTGATAATATTTGACCGATGAGATAGTCCAGATGCTCGACTCGTGCGGAATACAGAGTTCGCATCCGCGCAAATTGTTCGGCAGTCATATCTAGGTTGCTCGACATCAGTTTCTTGTGATACTCGAGTGCTGGCGGAGTAAGCCATTCAGGGACAGAGTCGCGTGGTAGTGGTGCCGGCATACTTTCGGGTGCATACTTGTCCCACGCCTTGGGCGCATCCCAAGGGTCATGGGGACCGCCCAGTCCTACAAATAGGTATAGTGGTCTTTCTTTTTCCGACCGCTCGATGTAATTAACCGCGGTCTTTGCGATAAAATCATCCATCAACATCCCGTCAGGTAGGGGTGAGGGCCATAGCGCGCGCACATTGCCCACCTTTCGTCGTTTAGCATAATCCTCAAGAAAAATTTCCAAAATTCCGTTTTCTTCCATCCAGTCGGTGAGTATTGATTTCGTGGTTACTGTAGACAAAGGTCCGGTTGTTTCCAGGACATCGTCCCAACCCAGGGCATGCATGTATGGTTCCTCACTTCGGAGGTCCTTCCCGAAGCCATGAGGATACAAATGACTCTTCCCAACGTGGCAGGTACGGTAGCCCGCCTGCTTCAGAATATGGAGGCATGACTGAGATGTGTCTTGTAATCGGGACACGTTTTCCCACATGGCAAAGTTATGAGGATATTGTCCTGTGAGAAATGATGTCCGGGCGGGCATGCAGATAGGCGAAGTGGTGATGCACTGTGTGAATATTGCTCCTTCTGCTGCCAGTCGGTCTAGGTTGGGTGTGCGCACGTGTTTGCCGCCATAAGCACCGATCCAGTCTGCACGATGCTGGTCAGTCATCAAAACGAGTATATCCCTCTGATTGTTCATTTCTTAACCTACCCTACGGTCGTTCGTTTTTCTTTGGCTGCGACTTCAAGCGGCGACTGACGAGGGTCTCCGCAGTCTCCAGTCCATTCTAGTCCGACGTCGCGAACCCCGGCGCCAAGGATTCGCCGACATAATTCAACGGTTAGGCGTTCACGAATTTCCGCAAGTTTCGGGTCCGAATATCGGTTGTACAATTCGTGCGGATCCGACTGAAGGTCATACAATTCGGGTGTATCGTCATAATACATTGAAAGTTTGAATCTGCCGTCGGTGACCATGGCGCCTGGACCAAATTGATTTGGTGTGAAAGGTGCCTTTTGCGGTACTTCGAACGGTCCTGGCCATGTGGGGGCCAACATACCGGTCTCAACAAGGGCTGTGGGACGACCATGAGCAACCGCACCGTCTGCCAGCCGCAAATGCAGGCTTTCCCCAACGAAAGTTGGCGGTATTGGAATTCCGCATGCATCCAGAATGGTTGGTGCAATGTCAACTTCTTCTACCAGGCCTTTGAATACACCGTGATATGCACCTTCAGGATGTTTGATGATAACTGGTATTCGGGTCAAGCATTCATAGAAAGCGCCAATCTTGTGCCAGGCTCCCTGGTCACCTAGCAGTTCGCCGTGGTCGGCAAAGAAGACTATGATTGTGTTCTGTGCGTGCCCCGTTTCGTCAAGTGCCTCCAGAATTCTTCCCACATTGTCATCTACGTATCGAATTTGACCCATATAGGCGGCGCGTGCATTGCGTATTTCGGCGTCTGAGGCTTCTGCGGCTTGGCAATTGACCTGCCAGTTGGTGAGTCGGCGCGGCTTACCCGTTCCTCCCCCCTCTCGATACATGGGAGGTAGCGGAATAAGAGAACGGTCGAACATGGAAAAGTATGGTTCAGGACAGGTATACGCAGGGTGAGGGTCCTGCCAGTTAACCCACAGTAGGAATGGGTGGTTGCGTGGCTGTCTACCCAGGAAGTCGATTGCTTCGTCTGCTAGGCGCGCTGTTAGGTTAAAGTGGTAATCGGGTTCCATGGGGAACGCATCGAATGACCTCTTGTACATCGGATGGTCGTCGTAATTCCCAGCGCAGACGTGGCCAAGTTCATCCCATATGTACTCGAGTTGCTGATTGTTGAACATATGGTTCTTGCCAAACATCGCTGTGCGATATCCAACTTTCTTCAGTTCGCCAACGAGGTTTGGCACAGCAAAGTCAATGGTGGAGCCGTAGTTCCGATGGTTATGCTCTGATACCCGAGTGGATGTAACAAAACTGATTCTGCTTGGACCGCAGAGTGGTGCGGAGCAATACGCACGCTCAAACTTTACTCCTTCCGAAGCCAAGCGGTCTATATTAGCAGTGCACACGGTCGGGTGCCCGTAGCATGAGAGGTAGTCTGCTCTGAGTTGGTCCGGGCATAGAATCAGGACGTTAAATCGCTTCGATTTCTTGCTAGTGCTGTGCATCGTTCTGGTACTTTTGGACGGGTCTCCCAGGATAATTTGGAGTATAAATTATCTTTTGTTTTCTAAGCACAAGGTCGCCGTTTGCCACAAAACGCTCATCACGTTCCTCAAAATGCTTGATCAGTCTGTGCCGCCACATTCTGACAGTGCGAGCATATGCCGGCTCCACTGCTAGGTTGTGCTCTTCTCCAGGATCTTCTTTCAGGTCAAAAAGTTCCTCGCTGCCATCAAATGCGTACCAGATGTATTTCCAGCGACCGTCTGTAAGCCCAGCCCAGTTGTTTGTGTTACTATAACAGACGTCATGTTCTAGGTCTATGTACTCACGCCACTTGCAGTTTTCGCTGCGAATAAGACTGAGCAAACTTCGTCCGTCCAGGGTATCGGGAATTTTCGCCTGTGCTGCGTCTAGGAACGTGGGGAGAATATCTCTAATTTCTACGACCTGCGTCAGTCTTTGACCACGCTTTGCGTCAACGCTGTTTGGCCAGCGGATTAACATGGGTACGGCGGCTGATCCCTGGTAGGGGTATGATTTTCGCCAGTGATAGTGATCGCCCTGCATGTCCCCATGATCACTGGTAAAGAGTATTAGGGTATTGTCAAGCAAGCCACGATTCTTGAGTGCGTCCACAATCCGCCCAATTTGTTCGTCTATGAAGGTGATGGAGCCGTAGTATCCACGCCTAGAGCGCTTTACTTGCTTGATGCCAAGGTCTCCATACCACAGCGCGTAATCTTTCGGATTTGCCTTTACCGCGTACTTGGTTGCCCAATCTCCTATGTACGGCTCAGGCATGTCGCTCTCGTTGTACATGTCCCAGAATCGCTTAGGAGGGTCATAAGGACTGTGCGGGCGGGCGAAGGAAACCTTGAGCATGAACGGCTCGTCACGTTTGTAAGTTGAGATGAATTCCACTGCTCGGTCGCCTGTCCAGCGTGTTGGGTGCAGGTCTTCGGGAAGCACGTAAACGCCTGACCGATAGTCGTTCCATCCGATTCCGGTGGCGTCAGGGTTCAGGTCTGGGGCTTTTTCTTTGAACCACTTGCGATAATCGCTGATGAAGTCCGGGCTCAAAACACGACCGGACTCGTCCAGAAGCGCTCCTTGAAAGCCGTGGTAATTTCGCTGGGGGTAGTAGTGAAGTTTACCTATTGCAAATGTGTAGTATCCCGCGTCGTTTAGTGCACGTGGCATCTCAAAGTCGTATCGTTCGGCGACGAGTCCGTAACCGATCATTCCGTGATGCCACGGAGAAAGCCCTGTCAGGAGTGCAGCGCGGGCTGGAATACAAGTGGGCGTAGTACTGAATGCATTTTGGAAGTATGCACCTTCTCGTGCGAGTCGGTCTAGGTGTGGTGTCTTTATCACCGAATTCCCGGCACATCCGAGGCAGTCCCACCGATGTTGATCTGTCATTATCAATAAAATATTTGGTTTGTCGTGCCTTTCCGCGGCAAGCAGCCGGGCGCATGAAGCAGTGGCTACTCCCGCTGCCATAACTTTCATGAACTCTCTCCGTGTCGTCTTCTTATGTTGAGACATCTGATTCTCTGAGTTTTCCTTGTTGGAATGTGATCCCAATCGAGCCTTGTCGTTCGCGTTGTCACCCACTACTGCGGTGGTTCGTTGTTTGCGATAATTGCTTTGTCGCCAATCTCATTTATGATGACTACGCCATGTTCCCCGTTGTTTTCAGTGATTATTGCGTGGCTAAGGCCCTTGCGCAATGCGATACTTGGTTTGTTGCCGGCTTCAAAACTGCACCCTCTGACTTGAAGCCTCCCATTGTCTGCCTCGATGACCGGGTTCGGAGAACCATGGGGCGTGCTGAAATAGCAATCTGATAAGGATGTGAAACCCTGATTATGAGAAACCACATTTTGGACTGCGGGTCCCCAGAATGCGCAGTTTACAAGCCTGACGGAGCCTTTGCAGGTAGGCTTGATTTCGACTTCAATTGGATTATCTCCAGCAAAGGCTACGAATTGACCATTGGTGATAAGCAGACCCATAAATTGAATCTGTTCCACGACGATACATCTCTGCGCCCAGTCAGCGCCTATGCCACAAAATTGCCCGTTACAGGCGCCAGCCGGCGTCTGGATGAAGCGGTAGCCAATCTTTACTGGGAAAACAAATGTGTTTGTTACATATTCCCAATCAGTCCGTCCGAAGATGAAAGCCTCGCAATTGTCTATCATGTATTTGTTAACGATATCTGCATTGCCCCCGACTTCCTTTGACCACCACCAATGACCGTGAAACTGGACATTCTCGATTCGACCGATATCTGTGCAACCATCCACGAAAATACCCCTGCGGAGGACGCATCCATAGACGCTTCTTATACGGTGGCGCACGTTCCCTTCGGGACCCACTTTAATGCCGTTATAACTGTTTATGAGAGTTACGTTTTCAACGGTGGTGTCCTCACCCTGTAGATGAAACGTCCAGGGATAAGGACGTATGTCTGTAACTTTCTGTTCAGGATAGTAGATGGTTAATCCGCTAACAGACGTGGAGGAGTGGAGTTCGAATAATGCTTCGCCCTCTTCATTGCCACGTCCGTTTGTAGCCAAGATCACGGTGCCTGTTAAGGGCTGGTTGTACCTAGGTGACTTACTTGCACCAACAACTGCTACACCCGCCGGAACATTTAGGTTGCCCTTTACCAGGTACTTCCCTGGAGGAAGATATACCATTCCACCTACTCTGGCCGCTTCGTCCAGTGCTTTTTGGATTGAGGCAGTGTCGTCTGTTACCCCATCTCCCTTTGCGCCAAAATTAGTCACGTTGAAGTCTCCTTCTTCAGTTTTGCCAATAAGTGTGCCCACAGAAAGCACGCCAATTACAAGTACAAACGCAAGTCTTGTCATTCGAAACTCCTCAATGAACGATTCTTATTGCGCGGCGAAGTCGCGATGATTCTTGCGCCGCAAGCATAACTTCAAGAACGACACGCCCAGTTGCTATGTCAATTGGAGGAGGGGTCCGCTGCAGAACCGACTGGAAGAACGCTGTGTCCTCGGCGCGAAACATGTCGTCCCTATCGGTTACTATTTCCTGAGTTGTCCAATAGCCTGATTTGGCTTGGTAGATAGACATCACGCATTTATCCCATCGGGCAAATTCCACAATGATGGTGCCGTCGGTTCCCAGCAGTTCGATTTGTCGGTGGCGTGCACGTTCGAAAAAATCAAGGTGAACACTTGCAAGGCACCGGTCCTGAAACTCGATAATCATTTCCGCCATGTCAGGTGATTTCATTTCCACATCACTGAAGTTGCCGTCAATGCCAAATACAGAGATCGGTGGCTGATCAGCATACCAGAGTGCGAGATCAATGTCGTGCATCAATTCATACACGCCATTGTACTGTGAGATGTACATATTTTTGTAGTTGGGCATGACCTCCGGGATATACTCGCCGACAATTGCCCGAATGGAGATAAGCCTGCCAATGCGTCCTTCTTCCATCCAGTTCTTGGCGAGGAGCAGTCCTTCATGGAATCGGAAGCAATGTGCTACCATGACAATGCGTTTTTTCTCTTGTGCTAGCCTGTCTAGTTCATCAACGCCTTCAATGGATGCCGAAAGTGGCTTTTCGATAAGAACGTCTTTGCCAGCCAGGACAGCCTGAATCGCCTGAGTGACATGAAGGGCAGTTGGAGAGCAGATTATCACGGTGTCTGCGTTGTCAGATAAGGCGTCTTCGTAAGATGGGTAAGTAAGCATAATGCCCTGGCTTTGCGCTCTTTGCTGTGCCTCCGGCAATGGGTCGCATACTCGGATGTCCTTCAGCCCAAGTTCCTGAAGTATCCTAGTGTGTCTTCTGCCAATGGAGCCGAATCCGACAACTAACGCGCTCAGGTGTGCAATATCAGACATTTTCTTCTTCCAAAACAGTCACTTGTTTGGTGCATGGCGCTGCCGCTAGCACAGATTAGGAATGCTACCAGGCGGTTGCGCCGCCATCAATGGCAAGGTTTTGACCAGTGCAATAACTTGATGCTTCTGAGGCAAAGAATACGACTGCTCCCTTCAGTTCTTTGCCGTCCTGCCCCATACGTCCCATAGGCACGCTTTGGCTATATGCTTTGACGAACGGCTCTGGCTGATTACGCCAGAAACCTCCGGGACTAATACAGTTGACCCGAATTCCATGTGGCGCCAGGTAGCACGCCATATCTCTGGTCATGTTGATGACTCCGCCTTTCGCTGCACAGTAGTCAATGGTCCAACCACCCATATCTGTTCCGCGGTAGTGACGACGGTCCTTACCAATCATTCCTGCGATTGAACCGATGTTTATGATTACTCCGCTCTTGCGCGGCATCATGCTTTTTGCGACTACATGCTTGCTACACAAGAAAGTGCCGGTCATGTTCACATCAACGACATAGTGCCAGTGCTCAAGTGAGCGCTTTTCCAGCGGCATGTTTTCTGGCGTGCTTATCACATTTCCGGCATTGTTTACTAGGATGTCAATCTTGCCGAATTCAGCGAGGGCTGCATCTACGGCACGTTCGACCTGGTCTTCGAACCGTACATCTAACTGCAGAGGCAATACCCTGCGCTTGGTTGCTTGGGCAATTACGTCCGCCGATTGCTTTGCGTCCTCTAATTTTCGCGAGGTGATTGCCACGTCTGCGCCGGCTTCCGCGAGGGCGAGAGCCATATCAAAGCCCAGATTGCGTGCTCCACCAGTTACAAATGCGACTTTGCCCGTGAGGTCAAACAATTCTTGTACTGTAGGAAATCGTTCCATATCTAAACCTCCCATATAATGACCATACGCATGTGTAGTAAAATCGGCTTAAGGTCCAACTCCTACGACGTCGGGGTCACACTCCGCAAGCCACTCATCTGTGACGTACTTGCCAAGGAGAAAGTGCTTGCGATCAGGGTAAAAGAGTATACGCTCCCCTCTGTCTTCGACAAGACTTGTATAGGTAGCCACCTGTGTTCCTGTGTCGGTTCCAGAAATGGGTGTCCAATCGGTTGATGCAAATATCTTTGGCTTACCGAATCTTATTGGGTGGTCTTTTTCGCCAGGTATTTCACGACCTATAGAAATCCAGGCGGGATTCCGCACATTCTTGCTATCTGTTGGTCCGCATCCTCCATGGGCCGAGCCATCATTGTTGAAGAATAGCAGAAGGAAGCGCCCGTCTTTCAACCTGTAAAGCGGACATGGTGCCATTGGATTGAGTACAGGCTTTCCTCCGGGCTCATATAGTAGTGGACGCGGCTGGTCCCACGACCTCCCATCGTCTTCGGAAAGAGCATAATAGATCTTCCCTTGCAGTGTGCGCATGACACAAATCAGTCTGCCGTCGGAAAGCGGAGGTGTTGTTGGTTCTTGTGCGGTGTATATGCCGGGTCTGAACGGGTTTGGAACCAGCAAACCGTGTGGTGTTTTAGGCCAAGTACTGACTTTGATTTTTTCAGGATCAGGTTCGGTCAGTATGTTTTCAAAGCGGAGGAAGCAGATTTCTGAGGTTCTTTCAAACATCCCGGGATAAGGATCCACAGCGTTACTTGCCCATCTAGTAAATCCGGCTAGGACTGCTCCACCGGGAGTGATAACCGGTGTCTGGTACACAATCCACGTAGGCGGCACATTTGGGTCGGGGTGACTGATTGCATTAGGCTCGATGGGCACGTCATACGTCTGCTCGCTCCAGGTAATGCCATCGTCATCGGAGTATCTCCCACGGCAAACACCTGTGTCTGCGGACCGTGCATCATCAATCCCGATGTTCTTATTGTAGAATACCCATATCCGAGTGTGTCCCTGGGTGGGGATACCAGGGCAGACGATTGGAAACTGCCAACTTGCTAGCCCAGTCCCTTCGGGGTCGCCCGGCTTGGGTCCGTCAAGGGTCTGTGGTGCTGACCATGTCTTTCCGCGATCAGTAGAGCGGCTTACTACGACGCGCTGGTCCGGTGCACTTTCGCGCGTGCCAGTTGTCCATGTGGCTAGGAAGGTTCCTTCTGGTGTTGCTACTACGTTGAAATGTTGGTTCGTATGGTCTGGTCCGTTTACTTCCTTTGGAATGTATACCACGAGGTCCGGATTTGTGCGCCGCCACTCCTCAGGAAGTTGATTTGCTTGGTTCTCGTGCATTAAGTCCACTCCTCCTGTGTGTCAAATGCCAAAGTTCTTGGTTACGATAAATGCCATGGGAAACTCCATTCAACCTATATTCGCTGCAAAGACTCTTCACAGGTCTTTTCCGATTAGATTTCCGTAGAGCATGCCTTCAGCATCAACAATTGTTCCGTCGGCAAGCCTGTATTGGTTCGGCGTGGCGTCGTCATATGTCAATCGCTGCGTTTCTGCCCGCTCGCGAAAAGATTGCCTTGCTGAGAACAAGGTTTCCCACGACTCACCGTCTTCCCAAAGCCTAGCGTTCAATTCCGCCACTTTGTCAGCGTATGCTTTAGAGTTGGCGAGGTTTGTTGTTTCATCTGGGTCATTTACCATGTCGAATAGCACAGGTGGAAATTCAGGGAACTCGACGTATTTCCACTCACGTGTGCGGATCATTCGGAAAGAGGTCTCTTTGCGAGCAATGTGCTCACACCTAATAAAGCCTTTTTGCCAGAGGTCACCGCGAATTAAATTAACGAGGCTCTCTCCATCGAGACCATCAGGGATTGGCACACCCGCCAAGTCACATAGGGTGGGGAAGATATCCAAGAGTTCAACAGCCTCTGAGATCGTAGAAGGTTCGAGTCCGGGAGCCTTTATGAGTAGTGGTACCTGTGAAGCCCCATCATAATAGGTTCGTTTCCACCATAATCCATGCTCTGACATCATATCTCCGTGGTCTGAAGTGTAAAGGATTATTGTGTTGTCGAGCGCTCCGTTTTTCTCTAGCGCAGAAAGAAGTTCTCCAATACAATCATCCACGAAGTCCACAGATGCGTAGTAGGCGGCCAGAGCGCGACGGCGCTCTTCGTCAGTGAATGCAGTCAGGCGGTAGTCGTCAACGATAAACCGGTCGTGTGGGTGAATTTTGTCCGGGAACCCTGGCGGCAACGGCTCCAAATCAGGACCGTTTGGCCAATAGCGCCGGAAGTACCTCCCCGGTGATGTCAGGGGATGATGCGGCCGGCTGTATGAAGCGCACACAAACCATGGCTGATTTGGGTGTTTGTCAATATGTTCTAGAATGAATGCAATCGTTTCCTTGGTTACCACGCTGTCTTGCAAGAGGCTTTCTGGGATCTCACTCTCTCCTGCGAAGGGGAAGTGTCCGATATCATGACGTGTCCAAATTTGGTCCTTTGCGGTGCGGATCGGATCAGGTTGGTGACCGCAAAACTTGTTGCACTTGAGATCGCCATAAGGTCGAAACTGAAATCCATTCATTGGATCGGGGCCGCCTACGTGCATTTTTCCGATGCCACAGGTGATGTAACCATGATTCGCAAAGTGTTCGGGAATAGTAAGGAACTCAGGGAATATAGGCATATTGTTTGTCATGGCACCACACTTGTGGGGAAGGCGACCAGTCCACATGCTAATTCGTGAAGGGGTGCAAAGCGGAAACTGGCAATAGGCATTCTGAAAGTGCACTCCCTCTGATGCCAGGCGATCAAGATTGTTGGTTCTCACGATCTTGTTGCCGGCGAACCTAGCGATGCGGCGATTGTGTTGATCAGTTAAAATAAAGAGCACGTTTGGTCTGGACTTCACTCAAGTTACTCTCCTACAGTCGGTAACCCATAGGCGGCGAAAATTTCGCTCGGGATCTCTTTAAGGCGAATATCAATTTTGTGGTTTGAGTACACTACGAAGAACCTGTCAGCCCACTCCAGATAATGAGGGTACTGTGCATGTCGCCTCGGATAGTATTCACTTATATTTGGATGTTCAGTCGGATCACTGCGGACACCAGAAAGGATAACCTTGGGTGCGTCAAAATAAATGCCTGCGTTGTCGTTTTCGGCGTTACATCCTGCTGCGAGTTTGGGTAGTTCATGACCAACTGAGACGTGGAAGGGATCGCGATTAGTCCAATAACAGGGGCTGCCATCCCATCCAGGGGCGGGAGTATTGTCGTTCCGGTAGAAGAAAAGAATGCGTCCGTCTTTCGTACTTGTTATCGGGCATGGACCGCATGGATGTTTCAACTTTTCTCCACCAGGGCGTATTCTCAGTGGCTGCGCAGGTTTCCAGGTTATCCCATAATCGTCGGAGATTGAATAATAAGGGTGCCCTGTGCGTGTGCGCATAGTGGCTATGACTCTACCACTCGGCAAAAGTGCTACGTAGGGTTCCTGGCAGAATCTGCGTTCCTCGTCATCGTTGTGCGGGGCCCATAGTCCAGAGTCGCCCTCGGGCGTCACGCAGAAATCAAGTTTTGAGGGATCATCTTCGGAAAGTATGTTTGCACACCTGAGGAAGAAGACTTCGGTGTCCCAGAGATCTGGATCGCCATACCGATGCCCGGGAACCTCGCAAGTCATACTGGGAGGCGAAATCTTTGTGAAACCAAGAAGCATAGCGCCATCAGGAGTGAGCATCGGGAATCCTGTATTCCAGCCGTGTTGATCTTCACCGGGAACGTCGAGTCCATATTTCTCGTGGCGTGGAAGTGAAATCCTATGTCGTCTGCTCCAGGTTTTGCCTTTGTCGTCTGTGTACTTGAAATATATAGTGCCAGCGTCCCTCAGCCAGAATGCATTTTCGTTCCACCAGTAGAAACAATATACCCTTTGAGTATGCGGCACGGTGAAAAGCATCCCCCATGATGCGGTACGACCGTTCGATGCTTCTTCGATGAAAAACGGCTCTTCCCATGTTTTGCCGCCGTCATGACTGATTGCGGCGACCACGCTCTCGTCTTTTGCCGCTTCATAGGTGGCCTGGGTCCAACACACCATCCATGTGCCGTCGCTCAAAATGGTACAGCACGGCTGTTGGTTGGTCAGGTCGCGTCCTTCCCCGTGTTGGTGGATGGTCACAAAATCGTGGTCAATGCACGTGGAATAAGTCTTGCCATGAAAGTCATACAACTTGGTGTAATCACCGTGTATGTCGTGCTCCATTTGGAAAATGATAGTGTATCGAGGTTTGGTATGTCAATCTTGGGAGTTTGAGTGAGTGAATCAGGTCATGATTAAAGAGCACGGAGAGACAACACGGGGTCACGTCTACGCACTTGTCGTGTGCTATAATATAAATATGTTGGAATACGATGTCATAGTTGTCGGAGCAGGGCATGCGGGCTGCGAGGCTGCATTGGCTGCTGCACGGCTTGGGTGTTCGACACTTCTCATTACTATCAATATGGACGCCATCGCAGTGATGGCGTGCAATTGCAGTATTGGCGGTCCTGCGAAAGGGCACTTGGTGCGGGAGATTGATGCCCTTGGCGGTCAGATGGGTTTGAACATAGATGCCACGTACACCCACATCCGCATGCTCAACACCGGGAAGGGTCCTGCAGTACAGGCTCTGCGGGCGCAAGCGGACAAGCGGCTTTACCAGGCAGCGATGAAGCGAACGCTTGAGAGGCAGAGGAACCTTCACCTGAGGCAAGGAATAGTCGAGCGGGTACTCGTGGACGGAGGGCGCATTCTTGGCGTCGCTACTCAGACGGGCATGGAATACTATGGGAAGACAGTCATTCTGACGACAGGGACATTCTTGCGTGGTCTGATACATATCGGCGAAGTGAGTTTTCCTGCTGGAAGGGCAGGGGAGCCTCCAGCAGAGGGCTTATCTGATAGCCTGAGAGCGCTTGGCTTTGAACTGGGTCGGCTCAAAACGGGTACCACGGCAAGGATTCACAAGTCGAGCATTGATTTTGATAAGGTTGAGGAGCAGCCTTCGGATGAGGAACCGCTTGCTTTTTCGTTCATGACTCCTCGCGTGAAGAGAGACTCCTTGCTTCCGTGTTGGCTTACTTATACGAATGAGAAAACCCGTGAGATCATAATGCGCAATCTAGGCCGGTCCGCAATGTACGGCGGGAGAATTGAAGGTGTAGGTCCGCGGTACTGTCCTTCCATTGAGGACAAAATGGTCAAGTTCCCGGATAAAGAGAGACATCAGGTGTTCCTCGAGCAGGAGGGATGGAATACCGATGAAGTGTACGTTCAAGGGATGTCAACCAGTCTGCCGGAGGATGTGCAGGTAGAAATGTTGCACTCAATTCGCGGGCTGGAGAATGCACATGTGATTCGTCCGGGTTACGCGATTGAGTATGACTATGTTCCTCCGACACAACTGATGCCGAGCCTAGAGACCAAGCGGGTCAAAGGACTTTACTTAGCGGGTCAGATCAATGGCACTTCAGGATATGAGGAGGCTGCGGCGCAAGGTTTGGTCGCTGGGATCAATGCTGCTTTGGCTGTGCAGGGTCGCGAGCCGATCGTCATCAGCCGTTCGCAGGCATATATCGGTGTGATGATTGATGACCTTGTGACAAAAGGCGTGATGGATCCATATCGCTTGCTTACCTCGCGTGCGGAGCACAGGCTTTATCTTCGTCAGGACAACGCAGACATGCGTCTGACGCCGCTTGGGCGTACGGTTGGTTTGGTTACAGATGAACGCTGGGCTGTTTTTTGCGAGAAGAAGGATACTTTCGACAAAGAGGTTGAACGCTTACAAAGTGTCCGCATAAGTCCTAGTGACGTCCGGGCTTTGAATGCACTGGGCTTGGGTACCATATGGCGGTCAACATCTCTCTTCGACCTATTGCGCCGACCTGAGGTGACTTATGATGCCATCGCAGGTCTAAACGGGGGCGGAGCAAATGTGCCGCCAGAGGTGCGTCAGCAAATTGAGATACAAGCAAAGTATGACGGATACATTCGGCGTGAGCGGCAGCAAATAGAACAATACGAGCGTCTAGACAGGATGTATATACCGTCGAATTTTGATTATGAATCTGCAACAGGACTGTCGCGCGAAGGCAGGGAAAAACTGTCTCGGATCCGACCGCTATCAATCGGACAAGCGTCCCGAATCCCAGGCATCACGCCAGCAGACATATCACTTCTTATGGTTCTGGTAAGCCGGTCAGCGGGGGCGCAGAAATAGCCGGCTCAGTTTGAGAAGGCTTGACGTTGGGAATTAGAACATTGGAAATCTCCTAGGTAGAGTCGGCAAGCAATCTTCTGGAAAGGGTGAGAAGGAATGGGAGTACGTGAAGCCGCTATTGAAGTAGCGGTGAGGTCTCGCCTGAATGGAGATACAAGAATCGGCGACCTTCCAATAAGCCCATACGTGATTGGTGACGTGGTATATCTGATTGGTAGGGTGAACACGCTTGAGCAACGCGACATCGCTGAGTTCCTGGCACGCGGTACTCCTGGAGTAAGAAAGGTGCTGGTTGACGAACTTGAGGTAGCCGAGCTTGCCGGTTCCGCTTCTGCGAATGCTTCTCCTACTAAGCATTGACTATTGGTGCGACGCGGCGATACAATTTGCCATAGTCCCTCAGATCGACTGCGCGAACGCAGTAGGAACTACGATACTGACGAACATAGAAACGGAGTTGGACATGATGCCGGATGGAATTGGCAGCAACGTCGCTTTGAAGGCGTTCTTGATGATCCTCCTTATGGAACTTGGAGACAAAACTCAACTTGCCAGTATTGCTCTCTCAGCGGACAGCAGACGTCCATTTTCTGTCTTACTTGGTGCTGTTGCAGCGCTGGCTCTTGTTACTTTGATTGGAGTTTTAATTGGCGATGCGCTGACCAGAATAATCCCAATGAACCGAATCAACCAAATTGCCGGGCTTCTTTTCGTCGCAATCGGCGTTCTAATGTCTATGGGTAAGTTCTAGTCATCTATTGCCGTTTACGGGGAGTAGATAGTCACGTCTGCATCCCCGCGCGCTCTCACCAACCGATATAATGTACTGCCGATTTGTTTTGTGGCGCTTATACCGACCACCGTTACGTAGTCGCCTTCTGAAGGCAGATTGGTGCTAAGCCTAGACGAATCCACCTCTATGCCGCCTTGGACGGAACCGTCGTCAATTACAAAGTATTGGCTGGTGGGAGTGCCGATGACGCGCCCACTTACTTTGACTAGTAGACCAAGGTTGTTCGTCCCAATGCCGTCGGTAACGCCTGGTGTGTATTCATTGAGGTCCGAGCCGCCAAGTGCTAGATTGGTAAGGAGGAGCGGCCCTGGGAGCGATGCCGTGCCGTCAGTTGAGACTGAGGCCTCAGTCAGGATCCGCTCACCACTGGCGATCTGAATGATACCGCCGACCTCAACCTTGGATCCTTGATCCGGCGAGTCGGAGTTTACCCGGATACCTCCATATTGAGTTTCGCCAGACACAGCAAGAGGTTCCTGTATGTAGAAAAACGTGTCGAAGTCTGCGCTCACAACCTTGTCTTTCAGAATTACCGCAGAGCCATTTGGCAGGGTCTTGGCTTCTGAAATTGTATTCACTACGGTTGCGGCAGTGATGCCGTCGGAGACCGCGACGTCTGACCAAAGCCCGACACCATTCTTTGCTTTGACTCCAATGAAATAGGTAGTGTTCGCAACGAGGTTCAAGCCGGTCGTGGTGATAGATGTATTTGTGCCGGCAGATGTCCAGTCAAGGACACTACCGATATTTTCTGGGCTTGTGCCAATTGCGTACTGGTATTCCTCAATTCCGGACTCGCCTTCTGATGCATTCCATTCCGCATGCAACTGCCCGGAAGCATCCGTATACATTCCATCATCACTGACGGTGTTTACGATTGGAGCCGTACGATCGAATTGATACGGTCCAAGGTCAAGCGTTCCATTTGGCACGCCGTCCCCGTTGCAACTTTGGAGGTGTAAATAGTATATTCCGCTATCTTCGCAGGTCTTCTCCAACGCTCCAGAGTTCCATTGTTCTTCTCCGCCCGTCCAGGTGTGGGTCGCCTCGTTGTTCCAAACGACTCGATAAAACTGTCGTGTGCCTGGACCGAACCCGTCTATGGATGTGAAGACGAAAGAGACTGCCGTGTACCACTGTCCTGTGTTTCTATTGCAAGAAACGCTTCCGGATGTGGGAGCCGCTGGCAGAGTGTACCGTGCAACTGGGGTACTTTGTTCCGACGTATTCGATGCTGCGTCGTATGCGGCAACCGTATATGTGTAAGACGTACTTGTGGACAATCCAGTGTCCGAGTAGGTTGTTGACGAACTAGTTCCAACCTGGGAGCCGTTCCGGTAAATCTTATATCCTGTCACACCGACGTTGTCAGTTGACGCATTCCACGACAAGTTAATTCTGCTTGTAGACACCGCGCTTGCTGTCACACCAGTTGGGGCGGAAGGCGGAATACGGTCCTCGGCGAAGGAGAGACGTACTGCGTCGGCAATTACATTTAGGGTTGATGAAACGCCTGCGTTTGAAAGTTCGATATACCCGGTTGTTCCAGTGGCGAATGAAACACTTGACACAAGAAGATTCCACTTGCCGCCGTCTGTCTGTTGATTCACATATAGGGTTTGCGATCCTCCATTCCATTGCACCTTATAGGGAGCATTCGTTGCTCGGTTGGCTCCCTGGGACCACCAGGCATATGCGTTGTATTTTCCTGCCGAAAGCACATCGGGTCGCCATGTGCACTTCTTGCCTGAAACCGCTCCTGAGCAGTAGCGGTAGTTTGGTCCCCACCTGTCTGTGCCTGAAGAAGACGTGATCCAACTTCCCACGAAAGAGCAGCCGGGATCCTCATTGTCCACGATGATGTCGGCAGGGATGTCATAGCCCATTGTGGTGAACGTGTACTGTCCAGAGACCGCAGTCGCCCCGGTGGCATCTCTGGATATCACCCGGAAATAATACTGCGTGTTGGGTGTGAGCGGGTATAGCATAATTGAATGGTTTGTAACTAACTTCGTATTCTCTGGCGTTATATTGCCGTAGGACTGGCTGATACCGTATTCGACCTGGGTCGTCGAGTTTTCGTCTGTCGTCCAGTTTATGACTACACTTGTTGCCTGGAGGTTGGAAGTTCCGACGCCCGATATTACTGGAGGTGCGCCGTCCGGAACTAATGAGAAATTGCGGGTCGTCACTGCTCCGGCGGTGATTGAGACACCTGTAGCGTTTTGACTTATAAATCCATCGCCAGAACAAACGACAGTATATGTGCCGGGGGGCACGTCGGTTATGCCAAAGAAACCTGTGCCGTCTGTGGTCGTGCTTTGTCCTGTCGCGGGAATACTTACGGTAACAGGGTACACCGGCGCCTGACCAGTGCTGGAGTTTGTAACGGTGCCTTTAAGAATACCATGCGTCGGATTTGTCTTCCAACTCATGGAAAGTGGCGGAACAAACGTCGGATATGCCCCGGTACTAGGGTTTGTTAATACCGATTGCATATCTGATCGGCATCCATAGTCGTATAAACTGCAGCCCTGGAGTCCACTATTTCGTGCGTCAATGACCTGCCAATTGCTGTTTGCGTCACTGTTGCTACACGTGTCTTGAGCAACGTACATATGGCGACCGTGGGCATGGAGTAGGTTGTCATTGTTATTGGCTGTCCAGGCGCTGTTGTCTGTGGTGTAGTTCATCGGCGCCATGTAATCCGCATAGTGACCTGCCATCCATGCATCCCAATCTTGCAAGTAATCACGGCTTGCAGTGAGGGATGTTTTCCATACTGCAGCGCCAACCTTGAGGCCTGGGCGTATTGCCATTGCGTTACAATAGAATTTCTTCACGAATGCGTTAATCTGCTCGCGCCGCCAATTGCTCCATTCTGTATTGCCAGCGTTTGGTCGTCCGGTTAAGCCATTTAGGAAATTAAAGCGGTCAACTGCTATTGCGTTATAGCCCCAGTCTGTTCCGGGGTATCTGATTCTGTCAAAGGTTATTCCGTCAATGTTGTAGTTCTGGACCATCTCTATGTAGGCGTTTACCAACCAATCTTGCACGGCAGGGACACCGGGATCCAGGAAACTGCTTGTGTCTTGGTACTTCGCGCCAGCATAATTTTCGCTAAGCCATTCTGGATGAAGGTTCACAATATGGTTTGGTTGAGGTGGCGGCGCAGTCTGTGTCCATATGCGGTAAACGCATACCCACGCATGGACTTCCAAGCCTTGCGCGTGAGCCTTATTGAGGATATCCGCAAGGGAATCGTAAGTTGCATCGGTAGCCCAAGGGAAATAACTGGACGAAAAATAAGCGTCACCAGCCTTTTCCATTTCTACGATGACAGCATTGCAGTTACATGACCTTGCATAATTGATCATGGCTGTCGTTTCGCTTGGGGTCTTAAAGCCTGCGCCCCATGCGTCGACCCACCACGCTCGAAACTCATCCGCCTGTGCGATTGGAGTTGCCAAAAGGAGTGTGAAGAGAATAATGATGGTAAGAAATTGCTTCGCTTTCACGTGACGACCCCCTTGTGTATTCATCCTCACGCAAGTTTCCTCCGACCCTGCTACGTCTTGTGAGCAGTGGTTTTCGGATGCCCTTACTCTAGGTGGTTTCATTATCGCCGCAGATATGCATATTGTCAATCCGGAGCCGAAAAAACTGGTAAAGATACTTGGCAAGACACTTGGTTATCTACAACTATCAAGAGTGAGGCGCACTAATGGCTTACTTTCGAGCTAGACGTCCTTTGCGTGAGCATTCTCAATAAAGGAGCGGAGACACTGGACGAATTCCTGTGTCAGGGGACCATTGGGATGGTTCCAGTCTTGAGGCTTGGCCGGGTCTGCAGGGTTGAAATGCAGCGCAAACCGCGCCGGCTTATTGCACCTATCGGGTCTGGATGCATCAACAGGGCAATGTGCGGACTGATAGCCGTACGACTTGGCTAGACCCTAGCGATTTTGTCATCATATTCTTCGAATACGTGACCAGCCGGACGCATGGCACTTCTTCGCCAAGCAGTCTTCCAAGCAGATGTTTCGGCAAACTCTGCTAGTTCTTTTTCTCGATGTCTTCTGGACCTCTGAGACGAATCAGCGGTTTACGTATGCCTTCTTCCTCTTCCAGTGAGGAAATGCCTCGTAACAAGACAACGTCGCCGGTGTTGATAAGTCCTGGTATATCAAATCCAGAAGCAACGGCTCTAACAGGTCCTGAGCCATCGTCTAGGGTGAATTCATACTGCGCGACGGTTTGCACCCGTCCTGCAACTGCTACGAGAAGACCAACGTTGTTCAGCGCGAGGTGATTCGTAACGCCGAATGTTTCGCTGTTGAAGTCACCGCCACCGAGTTCGCGGAGCAGGATGAAAAGCGGGTCGGGTATCCTTTCGAGATTCGGTTCCTCATCGGTTATCGTCACGGGATTCACTATGGCGCGTTCGCCCATTGCATTGGCACCTAATTGCCCGCCTACCGTCACCACTGCGCCCGGATTGGGTCCCGGACCAAGAACGAGGATGCCGGACGAACGGTCTATCTCCTCAATATAGTAACTATTTGCGAAACTCGCAGTAACGACCTTCCTAGCGAGAGCCACGGGAACGGTATTGGGTAACGCCTTGGCGGCTGCAATTGTTGCGAACTCAGGAGCGAGTTGGATGCCGTCAGATGAACCGACTGCGCTCCACAAACCGGCTTCGTTGCGAGCCTTTACAGACACATAGTATGTCGTTCCAGTGCTCATACCGGGCTCGGGTATCGTAATGACCGATTCGTCGGCAAGACCAGCAGATGTCCACGACACGACGTCTGCCTGCCCCGGTGCTGTTCCCACAGCGTACTGATACTCTGCGATGCCGGATTCAGAGTCCGTGGCGTGCCACGTAGCATGGATCTTGGTTCGTGAACCGGAGTAGGGTCCGTCGTCCTCAACAATCGGCACCCCAGGAGGTGTTCCATCATATCTGAAGGTGAACAGGGTTGACCACTCTTGTGCCTGGTTGCCGGCGTTGTCCTTCGCACAGACCCTCAGATAATAAGTGCCCGTGTCTACGGCTGGCGGGTCGTAGTATGCCGAGGTAACCATGTGGTCAGAGGTTTCGGTTTCGCCGGGGCCGAAGTAAACCAGATACCCTGCCAATCCGGAGACTTCATCCGAGGCGCCCGACCACGTAAACGCAGGGTCGTTCACCGTAGATTGCCAGACATTGTTTTGGACACCATTTACTTCGGTTGCCGAAGTTGCATTAAGTGGAGGCGTGCCGTCATATTTATACGGCCCCAGGTCGAGTGTTCCATTGTACACACCCTCGCCATTGTAGCCGCGGACGTGGAGATACCAGGCGCCGTCAGAAGTGGCATTTAGTACGAGGTCACCAGAACTCCACCTCGTCTCAGTGCCGGAGAACGTATAACTCGGGTTTTGGTCCCACGCAATCTCGTAGCCTGCTACTGTTCCTTCGCCGAAACCTCCGACAGCGGAAAAAATGAATTCGGGCGATTGTTGCCAGACGTTGGTAGGCTTGTTGCAGATGACGGTTGCTTCTGTAGGAGGCGCGGAAAGCGTCCATTTTGTCGCAGGGCTAGAATTGAAACTATCCAAGGAGCCATTGAAGGCACGAATGATCCTAGTATAGGGAGTGTTTGGCGTTAGGCCTCCTTCATCGGCATAACCTGCGCTACCTACACCCTGAAGCGGACCTGTGGTCGTCTTTGTCACATTTGCCTGGTCAATGACTTTGAAGCCAATTTCATTGTTGGAGTTATCCGTGAAGCGCCATCGGATCGAGTTGGGGCTGAGTGCCTCTGGGATCCCCATTGTTGGCGCTGGATGTGGCTGGGTAGCGTACATGGCTACATCGTCGAACCAAGATTCTACGTTCACCCGATAATGGAAGCCATATGCCACCATACCCAGACCGTATAAGTGCGTGTCGAGGGTCCGGTCCAGCGTGGCGACCAAATCGCCATCAATGTAAGCCTTTACGTCTCCCGAACCGGTGTACGGCAAGAAGTCGAGTGTAAACTTGTGCCAACCGGACGTCCTCTGGCGTACAAGGTAAGTCCAGTACCACCCGGTGCACCCTTCGCCGCAAACTTTGTAATAGCCGACGCTATAATACTTCGGAGCATCTGTTGGTCCGCCCACAGAATATGTGCCAATATAGTAGATGGCTTTGACGCCGCCTTCAGGAGTTATGCACCGTACCTGGAGACCCTGTCGGCTATTATTATTCACTGGATTCGCAGATCGCGTTGTGAAGGTCACTGTGTCTGCGAAATACGTATACGTGTATGTTTCGCCGCGGACTCCCCAATGACCGATCCATATCTTTGCCGTTCCAGAAGGGATGGATCCGGAGACAGTATAATGCCGCCACGTGTTGTCCGTGGTGATGTCTGCGGAATAGTCGGTTCTGATTTCCGCGCCACCACTGTCGAAGAATCGCACAAAGCACCTCGGTGGAGTTGTATAACTCTTGCCTGCGTTGGGTGGCGGCCATTTTACCCACATTGACAAGGTGTAATTCTCTCCTGCGGTGAATCCCGAATTAATTTCCTTGTAACATCCGGAGGTCCAGCCACCGTCGGAAGCCTGCAGGCAATTTCCACTCTGTCCGCCGCCAACACTCGACAGAGTAGCATATGCTTGGGGGTAACTTACCCACCCGTCAATTGTTCCCTCGAAGCCCGTCGCATAATCCATACCTGTGCCATCGAAGAAGTAGGTTTCAAATCTGGCTGCGCCATAGGCGGGGACGAACCTATGCCCGATGAGACAGCCCTGGTTTGGATCGGACGAGGTTCTTGTCCTAAGCGAATAAATCCCCGGGAATGTCGCATGATTTTGCTCGGAGGTCAGGATTGGCGGGTAAGGTCCTGGCATCGGACTTTGGACGATGTTCTCCCAATAATCTAGGTTTGCAAACCCATCCTCGAAGATCGGAACCTCTGCAGGGTATGTAGTCGCTATGGCGAGATTAGACGCCGGAGAAACATTGTTTGCCGCGTCATATGCGGTCACGTAGTACGTGTAAGTTGTGTTTGCGGCTAGACCGTTGTCTTGGAAAGTTGTGCCAGTTGTGGAACCTATCTGAGTGCTGTTCCGATAGACTTTGTACCCGGCGACACCAACGTTATCCGTGGATGCTGTCCAGGCCAAGTTTATCTGGGACGGTGAGATTGCTGTCGCCACAAGACCCGCTGGGGCGCTGGGTGGGCTAGTGTCTAAAGGAACGAGGTTAAAGTCTTTTGTGGTCGTTTCGCCTGCGTTTACTGTGACCGGACTGCTAGAGGCATTGAAGCCTACCTTGCTTGCAGTGATTGTGTATGTGCCTGCTGTCACATTGTTGAACGTATATACGCCCGAACTATTTGTGCTTGTGGAGGACACGCCTACAATCTCTACAGTTGCGCCAGCGATTGCTTGTCCATTAGCGGCATTACGAACAGTGCCAGTGACATTGCCGGTTGCGGGAGTGACAGTGATGGTCCACGAGATTTCAGGACCAAACCAGGTGACTCCCTCTTGGACGAGTCTATATTTCTCTACGTACGTTCCCGGGGTCGACGGTGCCTTGAGAATAAAAGTAAACCGTCCCACTTGCCCATTACTTACGCTGCTCTGATCAACATCGGTAGGTCGGTTGCAACTCACCCAGTTGCTTGGGTTGCAGAATGGGCTCGTCCGGTCTTGAGGGCTAGACGTGCCAAGGCGCGTGTTGCTGTGTGTCCAGACACCAGTGCCCTGATTTACGAACTCTGCCCAGACAATCGCGGTAGAGCCGGCTACCATGGATGAAGGATACGATTCTGCATGAAAAGTGGCTGCCCATGTAGGAGGGGGCGGGGCTCCTTGGACAACCTGAATATAGTAATTCCAGTCCCAGCCGTTGCCCGGGTCTGTATGTGTGCCGCAGCAGCACCGGGTTACGTCTATGTGGCCAAGAATGCCAGGTCCGACAGTGCGTTTCTCCTTCGGGATGCCCCAACTATCGCAAATATCCCTAGCCAGAAGACCTGACGCATCGTACAGAGCCTGAGGGTGACTGGGGGACGAAGCGTATCCTTCGTGTTCGATGCCTATGGATCGCGAGTTGTAGCATCCCACGTGCCAGGCTTTGTAGTCTTCGTCCACGCATTGCCAAACAGTTCCAGATTCAGATACGACGTAATGAGCAGATACCTGAGCGTTGCAGTTTCGAAACCATGATAGGCAGCCCGCCGCACTGCCTTCTATGGTGTGACAAACAATGGTATCCTTGGCGGTATAATAAGCCGAATAATTGCAACTTGCGGCAGGATACCAAATAGCGGGTGGGTAGTCAGCCGATAAGACACGGATAATATTTGCCTCCATTTCTAGAGGAGTAATCTCTGAGGATTGAACTTCTGGCACCGTATACTTGGGTTCTAAGTCTGAAAGGTCAATAGCCCCAATGTCCTGAGGAGGAAAGAAGAACCTTTCGCCAGAAGAATTGGTCCAGTCAAGCCCGGTCATAAGTTTTTCGTATACTTCCCTTGCAAATAGCCGGGCGAACTCTTCTTCTAACCCTGCATATTTGATGACTGGTTCGAGCCATGCCTCCAGTCCTTTGCTTCTATCAATTTTCATTTGGTGCGCGTATGCCGATAAGACGGCTGCTGCTGCATTAATGTTCGCATGCGGATTGGTCTTGAGTTGTTCCTTCGGGACCTTGGTAATACCGGCGCCTTCTTCCAGTGACTTGCCACCAGTCTTGTTGTCTCTCAGCGCCATTACTCCGTAGCCGCCTTCGATAGTTGGTGCGTCACCACGGTTTTCGAAGGCACTTCCAAAATACGCGAGGGTAAGCAGTAGTGGCAGTGGAACGTCATGTTTGCGTGCCGCACTTTCGAATATGGGCATTAAGGGTTGAGACCACTTGCCTCCCTTCACGTGTGCCTGGACGTCAAAATCCGGGTGGTCCTTTTCTTCGTTGCTTGGCGCTGATTTGCAGACCACGAGCGGCACTGTGAGCAGGAGTACGACGAGTAGAGAGGTGAAGCCAAGGGATTTTGTCCTTTTCATCTTTTGACCTCCCAACTGATTATGTGCCCTGGCGAGCACTACATAAATGGCGCTGGGACCGAATCAAAACGAGCGGAATCACGAATGCAAGTTTTAATTATTTTTTGTAATTATACATCACTTTCCTTCCGTTGGCGCCTCATCTTTAGAAAGACAGGTAGTTTTGCCAGGTTTTTTAATTCGCGGGCTTTGATTCCGTTTTGCATTACTCTTTCGCTCAGTCGGGAGCATTTTTCCCAGACATCGGCAATATAGTCTGCAATTTGAGGAACAGACTCGGCTATGTTGCCCTGGACTACGGCGTCGAAGGGCTTTTTATCATGGGCAATAGGCGGGCAGTCTGTTCCATAGACAAGCAGGTACACAGAAGAATCAGTCCTGCTACAGCGAGTTGGCTGGCTCGAACCCTAAATCCTCGTTTTTGAGTCCATTCGACTGCTACAATTCCCAGTGTTGTGCTTGCGAAGAGGAGAATGTAAGACACGAGAATAGAATGCAAAGCCGAATACAGATCCTGCGAGAGCCGCACATTGCCATGTGATTTTCCGGACTTGAAAAATGATGGGGGCGATGGGAAACCATGCAGTCCATAACAGGTTTGCTTTCGGGAAGAGGAGGGCGAGCAAAATGCCGAAGAAAGGGTTTACTGGTATATATAAGCACGCGGCAGTCAGGGTGTCGCCTCCAGGTACTCTCTCATTGCTGGATCAATCGAAGTTCGCGGCGGCAGCGGTGGCGCGACAAATTTCTTGCCCTGAAAGCCGGCTATGATTCTGAGGTAAAGATAAGGGTCCTTCCATGTCAGCGCGGGTTCGACTACAGTAGATTCAGGCCATTCATTCCAAGAGGTAATTTCAATGAAGTCTGCGTTGGCATCCACGGCAGCGCGCCAAAAGTCTTTCAAAGTTTGTCCATTATGTCTGGGCATCACGTAAGATTTCTCGGCAATCTTACGGTTATCGTGGCCTGGATGTACCGGAAGCATTACTTTCTTTCCGGCCTTATGGATTCTTTCGGCGTACGAACGATAGACAGGCGCGATTTCGTCATATTCGTGCATGCGCCAGGTTGAAAACATAGCATAGCCCATTATGCAGTCAATTTGTTTGATGGAAAGCCAATCATCAGGGGTAAACAGTTCGAAGCCATTTTCGCCCATTCTTCCTCTCATTTTGTCAACGATCCAGTAAACAGGACCTACTTCTTTTTCAACGTATTCGATTAGTTCACGTCCCTGGTCAGCGGTGAGTTTGCCCTCCCAAAGTTGATAAACTGCCCATGCGGGCTTGCCTTCGATTCGTAGCCAGGCTGGGCTATCTTTGAACTGCCTGATATATTGTACGGTCCACTTTTTGATAGTTTCGAAATCCTCCACGAATTGGGGTGTCTCGTCAAAGAGGAAGACTTTGAAACGTTCTTCTTCGGCAATAGGCAGTACTGTCTTCACAAAAACATCGTGAGTCCACCCCGGTGGTTTCTGCCATCCTGCGGGTCCCCACCAGTCTACCATGAACGCGTCAATCCCAGCGGCTTTTGCCAGGCGAATATGCCAACGCACAATCTCTTTGTTCATGCTGTCGTATGGTCCTACGAGCGGATAACACGCTGAGCATATTTCACGTATGGCGGGTGGGAAAAGAAGTATGTCCGGGTTGCTTGGCCTTGGAAGTATTTCGCTTGGTTTCTGGGATGCCCAATGTCCCCAATCGTTGCCTGCGCCCCATGGTGTTGTGTACCATGTGTAATAGTTTGCAACCACGATAGGCTTTTTCGCTGCACACGCTGGACTAACAGTGGTCCATATTCCCACCGCCAAGGCGAATATTGCTAGGATCAGTTTTCCGCACATGGGACTCCTCTCAGCATTTTTAGGTTTTTCATTATCTTGGGTCATTAAGTCTTCAGAAGCATACGGTAGACGACCTCTATCCAGTGCAACTCAGTCAAATTTTCCTAATTTGATTCTCCATTGAAGGAACTAGGAAGTTAACAAGCCATGGGTGCAAGCAGGTCAAGTCTGGTTGCCATTGGTTGGCTTATTTGATCTCAATCAGGCTTCCAGCGATGAACCGCGTGCCGTCTGACTGGTTGAAGTAATAGGCAACCATTATTCGACCGTCAGGCAAGATCGCAGCCCAAGGATAACCGAGGTCCCCATTCCCGCCGTCGTCTCGGATGATAAGTTCGGGCGCTTCTGCGATATTTGTGCAGTCTGGATTAAGTAGCCTAGCTCGGACCCCGAAGGGTTCGTGCCGGTACCCGTAAACGAGAAAAATACGGCCGTCCTTGAGGCGAACGGCATGATACGGGTGACCAATAATTTTTCCATCCTCCCATTGCCAGGTTTTGCCTCCATCTTTCGAGCGTGATACCACTAGGTGGTCATCGAAGTCGGCAGTGCGAATGAAGCACACCAAGTCGCCGTTTGCTGTTTCAATGAGTGAGGATTCATTTAGTGTGATTTTTTCGTCCTTGGCGATAGGAGCCACATACTGCCAAGTTTCACCACGGTCCGACGATGTCATCAGATGGACGGAGGTTGGGCCTGTTCTTGAAGCAACCGCCCAATAGAGTGTGCCATCTGAGCGCTGAATCATGGCGCCGCGGTTAAACGCCGGGCATGGTTTGCCTAATGCGTCCAGACATTTGTCACCCTTAACAGGGGGAGGGATAAAAGGTCCTTTCCACGTTTTGCCGCCGTCGTCCGACCTCATGATATAGCCGCCAAGGAATGCAAACGGCGGATGGCTAACGGTGTGTTGCATTTTCTCAACGGTTGCCTGAGGAAGTAAAGCCCAGGCATAACTTGTGCACACTATTGAGCCGTCTGCGAGTTGAACCATACAGGGGTCCTGGGAGCCTCCTAGCGGATGCGCGTAGATCAATTCGGGTTCCTTTGTCCACGTCTTGCCCCCGTCTTTCGATCGAACGAGTACAAGATAACTGTTTGGGTCTGTGTGGCTGGTCTTTCCTTCCCAGAGAGCGCGTCTGTCCGGGGCGCGGCGAAAAGCACACAATATTTCTCCGTCGGGACGGACCACAAGGGAGGGAAATGCTGAGTAGAACATGGGGTCTTGGTAAATTATAAAGTCACAAACCTTTTTCAATTGAGTCGTTTCTCCTTTCGCATTGGGACTACTCTCACAAAGTGCTGAATAAGAAGCCATAAGAATGAGCAATAGAAGAGTCCTCCATGATTTTTTCATAATTCACCTTTTCTCCGATCAGATGCTTTCATCCTATGCATATTTGCGCAAGACACCTTCGTCTTCCTTTTTGAAAACTTGCATTTACAGACAATACCGGTCATCACCCGTTAAAATCCTGTTTTGCTTTTGGAGAATTTTGGCTTGTCGGACATGAATTTCCTTGTTTTGGGTAGCATCGAGGGCTGTAGGATTTTGTCCTGACATGAGAATGGCTCGGTGTTAGAACGCCGAGCCATTCTCATGTGTTTGCATTCAGCGCCCAAAACTACTTCGCAGGTGTTGTCGGTTGCTGAGCATTAGGATTCGGCTTTCCACTAGGTGGTCCGCCCTTGGGGCACGGACACCATGGACAGTCAGGGCAAGGGCATACACCTTGTGTGTAGCACGGGCATGTGTCTTTGTAGGGGCAGTCTGCACACCTAGCCGGATCACAGTAGGCGCCTGCAGACGAGGAAACGCCCATTTGGGTCATTAGGGTACGGTTTTTAACCATCACGTCATGAAGCCTGGTTCGCAGGTCGGTCAATTCGTTCTCGAGTGAAGCAATCCTCTTTGGATCACCTTTCGAGATTCGAAGGTTGTTAAGCTCGAACTGCCGTTGCCTTATCTGCTCATGGAGGCTGGTTACTTCATCCACAAACGCCTTTTGCTCTTTAGTAGTGGGCTTTACCCTTGTCCACCAGCCGCCAGCGTTGGGATTTGGCTGGGTATATCCGAACGGGCACGGCATGCCGGATCTCCCGTATCCTGCACCAGGACCAAACCCGGCTCCTCCACACGGACATATGCCAGGTCCTGGCCCGCCGCCCTGTCCTAAACGGGCGCGCCCCTGTGCATATACAAGGCTTGCCATAAGCACGAGCGCAATGAGGATCAGTACTGCAACAAAGGCTCTTGTTTTCATCTAATTCACCTCCTTTTTGAGAAGCGTTACGCCATAGTTAAAGACTGTGAACAGTACGTTCGTATTCCATATTTTGTTGATTTCTTATTGAAAACTCGCGGCGATTTTCCGCAATTCGTTGTCTGCCACGTTGCCAGTCACTACGATGCTGATGTCTCCCACTGTATTTCGAAAAACTCGGGCTTGACGGTTCGCTGACAACAAGCAGACCGCTGGTCCATGACCGGCTCTGCGTCTTGGACCATGTCCTCTCATGGGACATGCGCCGCCCACACAGGGACAATTTCCTTCGGCGATAGAGATTACATTGAGTCCATTCGTGTATTTGAGCACAACTAGTGACCGCCCACATAGCGTTCGGCTAATATAATAACCACCGAAGGAGTAACCGCGAGGAACATACCCAGGTTTGATTGGCGCAAATCCGACGATATCTCGGACATCGGCGAGATTTTCGTATGGTTTAACGGCGATGGCTCCCGTACCTGGTCTTCGGAATAACGCTGGGGATGGGCGCGCAGAGTAGTCAACCTTGTCAAAGCGTGTTGAACTGACCATCTTGCCGTCTGCTGAATACCGGTCGTTGCGCAATATTACAAACGTGGACTTATCAATCCACAGTTTGCTGGAAGGATTGCCTTTAATTTTCGGAAGAAGTTCGACTACATAAACACTACGTGATGCTATGGTGTCCGAGCCAACAAGCTTTGCGGTATGGTTGGCAAGCAACGTATTCAGAACGTTGGGCGATGCGGCATTTTCGCGTACACTGGGGCAACCGCATCCTGGCATTAATGTTTCTACTGTTTTTCCATCGTCAACCATGACCATGCCGGTTAGTGGACCACTCAAGTATTCTACGCGCGAGCGAGTACCAGACCTATATATTCTGACTCGAGCACTTATTTGCTTTCCATCGGTCCAGGCCCAACTCACACCAGTGGCTTGATATTGCGCAGTTTGATCTGCCTGGAGCGCTTTCTTTAGTATGTCTTGAGGTGACGGCTGATCAGCAGAAACTGCCACATAGCCTGAAAGAAGCGTTATCGCAATTCCTATTAAGAGGCGCTTCTTCATGGCTTGACGTCAGCCTCCTTTTGCAATTCGAGTGTGCTGATTAATCCGAGAGCCGCCTTGTCGGCGAAAGGCTCGGTCCAACTTATAGCCGCGTGAGTAGCCAAGTAGGTATGATATGTCAGTTGAGGCTGTTCCTTTTGTAGTTGTATGTTGAGTAAAACACCCACAAGTGTTATGATAACAGCACCCGTCGCTACCATTGATTGCATTCGGTGAGTGCGAAGCCAGGCGGAGATTCCTCGATACTGACCCGGTTCCATTCTTGTCTTGAGCCTGGCGAAAATCGAAGGCCACATGTCAGGCGGTGCCTCGAGCTCACTTGTTTCAACCAGAGTGGCTACCTTCTTAAGAGCATCAAGTTCTGCTCTGCAGTCCGCACACGAGCGGATGTGCTCATCCACGCTTGCCCGTGTCCGGTGCCCGAGGGCATCCATGGCATGATATGGAAGCATCTTGCGAATCTTCGTGCACTTTCCTTCTGATTTCATTGATTATGGCTCCAAGTAAGCGCTGAGTTTTCTCCGCAGAGTCTCCCGCGCTCGTGCAAGTCTAGACATCACGGTTCCTTTGGATATTCCCAGTATCTCGGCAATCGCAGAGATATCCAACCCTTCAACATGATGCATTACGACAACCAAGCGATGTTCTGGACTAAGGCTTTCTATGGCTTTATGCACGGCATCGTTTATTTCAGATGCAACGATTCGACCCGACAGTTCATTTGTGTCATGGTTTCCAAAAGCTGACTCTCTGATTTCTGCCGGTGCCTCCATAGATTCTCTTCTTCCGAGGTCGCGGCATACATTCAGGGCAATCCTGTGCAACCACACCCCAAAGGTTGCTTCTTTTCGAAGACCCGGAAGTGCATTCCATGCTTTCACAAACGTTTCCTGCGTTGCATCCTGGGCGTCATCCGCCGATCCGACGAGTTGGCGCGCGAAGTTATATATTCGTGCACTATATTGCCGGTACAATTGTTCAAACGCCGGGATGTCGCCTGCCTTAGCCCTTGCCACAAGTTCAGTATTATCGTCAGGCATCTTTTCAGCCAATCTATAGACGTGGGATTTCGCCTATTTCATCCATATTTCTCATGTGATTATAGCAGGTCTTCCGAGGAGGAATACGGACGCGGCTGGTCGAATACCCTCCAAGAACGAATACTGCGTTTTGACCTGCCATGCCGGTCAATTAACTCGCTGGGCAGGTAGGCGAAATCTAGAAGACATGGAGGTATGAGGATTGAGCACACAAACTAAATGTTCTTCTGACAGTGCCGCAAGTAGTCCGGGAAAACTCTTTGCGGCTAGTTGCTTTGCGCTTGTGGTGAGCGCTGTTGCCTTCGGTATCCGAGCCGACATTGTTGATGCTCTGGCGGTCCACTTTCGCACAACGAAAGAGGCAGTAGGTTGGTTTGGTGCTGGTGGTGCTTTTTGGGGATTTGCCATTTCCATCTTTATTGGTGGGCAATTATGCGACTTACTGGGCATGAGAGCACTTATTCTCTTCGCATGCTTGCTGCAAATCCTGGGTGTTGCAGGCACGATATGGTCAGGCGAAACGTTGTCCCTTAGCACATTGGGGATTGCAACGCTGCTAGTGGGATTGGGCAACGGACTAGTTGAGGCCGTGATCAATCCGCTGGTGGCAACGATATACCCGGATAGTAAAACGCACAAACTCAACTTGCTTCATGCCTGGTGGCCCGGTGGCATTGTCATTGGTGGACTGATTGGATACGGTCTTAGCCAGGTGGGCGCGAGTTGGCAGGTAAAGCAGTCGGTCGTTTTTATCCCTGCGCTAATCTACGGAGCGATGTTCATCGGTATGAGAGTACCGCGCACGGAGCGCGTGCAGTCAGGCGTAAGCACTGCTGAAATGTATGCGGAAGTCTTGCGTCCACTCTTCCTCGTATTTCTTTTCTGCATGCTTCTTACGGCGGCGACCGAACTTGGTCCAGGTCAGTGGATGGGGAGTATAATGAACAGCCTTGCGGGGCAGGGCATACTTGTACTCGTATGGATAAGTCTGATTATGTGGATTGGGAGGCTTTTTGCCGGTCCGGTTGTGCACAAATTGTCACCTCCGGGAATGCTCGTCGCTTCTGCGTTTATTGCGGCGGTTGGACTATTGTTAATGAGCACTGTGGAATCAAAGGCGGGCGCATTTCTGGCCGCCGCGGTTTTTGCAGTTGGGGTTTGTTATTTTTGGCCGACGATGCTTGGCACTACTTCCGAGCGCTTCCCCAAAGGTGGGGCGCTTCTTATGGGACTTATGGGTGCAGCAGGCATGACATCGGCAGGATTTGCCCAGCCGCTCGTCGGACGGATTCTGGATAAGTATGATGCCGCTACCGCCTTGCGAATATTCGCAATCCTGCCCGCGGCTCTAATTGTGATTTTTGGCTTGATTTATATTAGTGATTTGTGCCGTGGTGGCTACAGGGCAGTCAGGTTGGCAGGTGACGAGGATAGGAGCGAGTAAGGACGCTAAGGTTACAGGTGCTGGCGCAGGAGACGCATAGCCTGCCTTCCCAATTCTGTGGTATGTAGACATTTGCGGCGCCCCTAAGAGATAAGGGTCGTGAGGTGGGTTTTGAGCCTCCTCACGACTTTTTATTTGATGTGTTGGAAACAGGTCAGTTCTTTCTTTTTGGCGATTGAAGCCCGTACTGATCTCGCACTTGCGAAAGGGCTTGCTTAGTGCAACTTATCTTGTGACTCGAGCCATTGCAAAATGTCATCGTCATGTGCTGGGGTGCCCCGGACCTTGAGCGCGCCTGGGGCACCAGCAGCCACATATGCGTCATGCATCCAGTCGGTTTGGAATCGTCCCCTGGTGTTGTGGACGTAAAGCGGTCGCGGACAAATGAGTGCGCTGGCTGTTCTGAAGTCGCCGGCTCGTCTAATGCAGGGTACGAACAATCTCTCGATATAAGAGTCATCATCGTTACTGTCGAAACCATTAGCATCTACAACTGTGCAATTCACTTCTGGCGCAAAGGCACTCGCCAGCATAACCCAGAGGCCGCCGTCGCCGATGCCCAATAGATTTATCTGCGAAATGTCTTTCCTGCTGTGAAGGTAGGCGAGTGCTGTCAGTATATCTTGGACACGCTCGGCGGTATCAGTGCGGTTATAAGTGGTGAAAAAAGCGTACTTTGTGGTGCGGTCCTGGCTACAGACGTTTTCGCCGGTGTTGAAGCACTCGATAGCAAGTACGCTTTGCCCCCGATTTAGCAGGCCTCTGACCAATTTGCTGTCCCCAAGATTCGATTTATGGCTGCTGACGATTAGGATTGCGCGACGTTTTGTCTGGCAACCCTGCGGCTCATACAGATCTCCGGGCACGCGGTCCCCACATGCTTTTCTGCCTATTATCAGTTTTTCTAACGTATACCCATCTGCATGTGTGACTCCTCTGCTTTCGACGACCAAGTCGCTGGGTTTTACCTGCTGTGGGGAAAGGCAGTGCATTAACGCAAGTCCGTATGTATTCCGAAAGGCCTCGAGCGTAGCCGAATCATGAGGGTGGGACGCTTCAATTTGTTTCTGCGCCGATAGGATCCGGCTTTCAATGATGCCTTTGTCGTCCAAGGCGTCAGATGGTCTTGGCTCATGGGCGAAAACAAGGAGATCTTCATCTTTTTCCGTGTAAGTATCTTGTTCCCGGAAGGCGTCTGGATCGTTCTTTCCCAGCATCCAGCGCCCGAAGAACGCGTATACGGCTTCCCGGCTTTCCTTGTTATAGTTGTGCTCTGCTTCAAATTGGACGTATGCGACTTTATCCTCGGCGCCAAATAGTTTGTATACGCTCTGGATTGCCGGGAACTCCGTTGTGGGAGTGTTAACAGTCCAATCACCGGTTGCAGCGACCAAGAAAAGCGGGCGAGGTGCGGCGAGAGCACCGATTTCCATGTTATTGGTATCCAGACGAATCAGTGGTGGATTCTCACATTGGCATCCGCCTTGCATTATGGAGGAAATCATGTTTACGGGAGCAGCAAACTTGACGCGGTCGTCAACTGCGGAAAGGAGAAAGGTCTGAGTGCCTCCGCCGGAAGCCCCAGTGCAGGCGATCCGTGTCTTATCAACGTCTGGTAACGAACACAGGAAGTCTACTGCGCGAATACTATTCCATAACTGTAGTCCTCCTATGCTAATCCCCCATAGATGTGCGCGCGGCGTATCGAGTTGTCCCTTCCTGTGTTCCACTTGGGTCGAGTCGCAGAAACCAATCATGTCATATGAAAAGGCGATATATCCTTGCTTCGCCATATTAGCGCATCTTCGGGGTATGTTTGTGTATTCATTGTTGACAAGACGCCCAGGCGCCCAATGCCCGTGTGTGTTCAAGATGGCAGGGAAGGGTCCACGCTTTCCGAGGGGACGGTATAGATTCCCGGTGACATAGAATCCTGGGAAACTCTCGAAAAAAACCTTTTCGATGCTGTAATCGCCTCGTTCGATACGCCCAAATATGCGAGCATTTAGAGGGGTCTTTTCTGGCATTGGTAGAAGACCGCATCCAGTTAGGATTTGTTCGCGTATATACTTTGCGCGTGCTTGCCACTCCCTCCGCGATTTTGGCGCAGTAAACGAGTAAACCATGTTAAGATGTCGGATGTTGGTGCAGCGCCGGTCTTCCACCCTTCCGACGTCAGACTCGCTCGTGGACATCTTCTCTCCCATTCCTAGTAAGATGTGCAGGGGAAATGACAAAAGGCAGGTTGAGATTATCAACGTCTTTATCATTCTCTCTTGAAATATTTTCTCGGACCGCAAGGGTTTTCCTCTATCGTATGTCTGATTCAAATAGGCTCAATGAACAACGTTTTTTTCGAAAGTATTGAGGTCAAAAGACTCAAATATGATGCAGAATTTGTTTAGATTTGCGGGTTTGACCCGTCATGGCAGAATGCACTCTGGTGAAAAGTGCTATGCAGCAAGAACGATGGGAATACTAGTTAAGAGGGAAACATGTATCCGACGAGGAAAATTAAACAAATGTCAAGGTTCCTGGAGGGCACTCAATTGAAACTCATAGCATGGCTAATTGTCTTCGTGGCAACGGGTGTTCCAGCGTTGAGCGCTGAGGAAGTGCCGCTGTATGCTGGCGCACAGGTTGTGTCCCAGGGGGTCGAGGGTGGAGCTAGTCGAATCGAATGTTCGCTGCCGGACACGGCAACCCAAGATTCCGTGTCCGAGTTCTATAGAAGCAAACTGAGTCAGACTGCGGGGTGGACGTCGGTTGCCGTGATGGAAACGCCCTGGGGTGTGATTCGGGTAAGTAAGCGCAAAGATTCTGACCAGGTGTATGGCATGTGCGTTGTCGGCAAAAGACTATTCATATTCAACGCACCGACCAGTTTTGGCGCTTCAAGCGTGAATGATTGGTTGTCTGAAATGATCTTGCTTGCAGGACCACCTGTTGCAGTTGTAAATGGTGTGCCGATAAGTGCGCGTGAATTCTACCGTCGGCTCGAATACATGCCTGCGAACGTTCAAGTTAGTGAAGCAGGTCTCTATGTCCTAAAAGACCTTATCAATGAGCGCCTGCTTGAGATGATTGCAAAGGAAGAAAATGTCCTTCCTACGCAAGAGCAGATAAAGCGGGCTATGAGCGACGTAGTCAAACAGCCTGGGTTCGAGGAGAAGTACCGCGAAATGGGGATGTCCGAGGACGAGTTGAGGAGTCTAGTATATGCCCAGCAGGTAAACTTCAACCTACGTACAAAGGGTGTATCAGTTAGTGATGCAGAGATTGAGGAGTATTACAACCGAGAGAAGGACGCACGCTTTACCTCTCCAGAATATGCCGTGGTAGCCGCCATATTCGTTGATGACAAGGCGACGCTTAGTCGTGCGATGGACATGCTCAGCCGGGGCATAGATTTCGGGCAGGTCGCGCGCGAACTCTCAACGGACCCTGCGTCTGCGCAATCGGGTGGGCGCCTGAGGCGACCGATTACCCGGACGGACCCCGAGATTCCCGAAGAGGTTCGGACAAAGGTTTTGGCGACACCGGTCGGGGCGTACACGGAACCAATTGAGGGCGCAGATGGGGAATTTGTAATTTTCAAGGTACTCGATAAACAGCCTGCCTCTGTGAAACCGCTTGCAGAGGTCAAGTCTCAGATCCGCCAGACTCTCATGCTTGAGAAAGGCAGTAAAGTGAACGATGTCCAGGCGCGACTTGTAGAGTACCGGAAGAAGGCAGCGATCAAGGTGAATTTGGCGCGCTACGAATCGCGAATCCTGGATGCTTTCAGAGAGGAAGGCGGGTAGACCGACCTCTTCGTAGGTCTCGGTAATTCCTATCAGAAAGGGCAAACCCCGCCAGGTTTACACAACCCGGCGGGGTCATCGGGAGGTCGCCGCGCACCGCGTTGGGTAACATTTCTTCGCCGCGGCCTTCGGACTGACTTAGAAAGGAGAAAAAGGTCCTGCAATCAGTTCTACTTTCAATACGCAGAAACCCGAAACTAGGTTCCCGATGCGTCTTCAGACACTTATCCACACTAGCAGAGACGTAGAATCGGATTGTGTGAATTGCCTCCTTGTGTATTTCTTGTCGTTTCCTCCACTGTAGAACTGAATTCTTTGAAAAATAGAGGTTATTTGTGCCAGCGTCGGCATAAAGGGTTATTCGTGTTCCCGATTGCGCTTGTAAGATGACCAAGAAATCAGGGCACCCCAGTATCCTTCTGGGTTTGTGGCATCTTGTTGGATTTCTCTCCTAATGATTGCAAGTGAGTTTTACCTATGCTAGAATATGCCGTCATCGAGGGCGACCTTCGAGAGTGGAGATTGTGAATGGCGGAAGTCAATGCAATACTGGCGACAGATTGCGGAAGCACCACCACCAAGGCCATCCTTATTGAGAAACAGAGCAACGAATATCGGCTTATCGTTCGCGGAGAGGCTCCTACCACCGTGGAATCTCCGTTCGACGATGTGACTGTTGGTGTGCTCAATGCTGTACGCGAAGTAGAAGAACTATCAGGGCGGAAAATACTGTCAGGTGGAGGCATTAAAGTACCATCAGAGAATGGTCACGGAGTCGATCTTTACCTCTCCACGTCAAGTGCAGGCGGTGGTCTCCAGATGATGGTTGCTGGCGTCGTGAAGACCATGAGTGCGGAGAGCGCTCAGCGAGCGGCACTTGGGGCTGGAGCGATAATAATTGATGTCATCGCGGTGGATGATGGTCGGAAAGATTATGAGAAAGTTGAGCGCATTCGTCACCTTCGACCTGACATGATATTGATGTCAGGGGGTACCGACGGAGGTACGATTAAACACCTTGTGGATATCGCCGAACTACTTGTTTCGGCTGACCCTCGGCCAAGGCTGGGGATGGGGGTAAAACTACCGGTTATCTACGCGGGTAATTGCGAAGCAGTTGAGGCAGTACGTGCAACGCTCCAGGACAGGGTTGACCTAAAGGTCGTACCAAATCTACGCCCCACACTCGACAGGGAAAACCTTTTACCTGCTCGAGAGGCGATCCACGAACTTTTCCTACAGCACGTGATGCAGCAGGCACCGGGTTATTCAAAACTCATGACCTGGACAAGCACTGGTGTCATGTCTACGCCGAACGCCGTCGGGAAGATTATCCAGACGATAGCAGAAAGAGAGCAGATCAATGTTCTGGCAGTAGACATTGGCGGAGCAACTACAGACGTGTTTTCTGTATTCGGGGGTGTTTTTACTCGCACGGTCAGTGCAAATCTTGGAATGAGTTACTCAATATGCAACGTACTTGCTGAAGCAGGTGTAGAAAACATTCGCCGGTGGATCCCATATGCTTGCGATGAGGGATACCTCAGGAATGAACTTCGGAACAAGATGATCCGTCCGACAACTATTCCTCAACTTCTGCGTGACTTATACATCGAGCAAGCAGTGGCACGGGAAGCGCTTAGGTTAGCCTTTGAGCATCACAAGTCTTTGGCGCGCGAGTTAAAGGGTGTTCAGCAGGTGCGATTGATTGGCGATGCCCTGAGCCAGGAGGCGACGGGGAAGACCCTTGTGAAATTGATGGATTTGGACATGATAGTAGGTAGCGGCGGAGTGTTGAGCCACGCGCCCAGGCGGGAGCAGGCTGCCCTAATGATGCTTGATGCATATCAGCCCGAAGGAATCACCATGCTCGCTGTGGACTCGATCTTCATGATGCCTCAACTTGGAATTCTTTCGACGGTGATGCCAGAAGCCGCTGCGCAGGTTTTCGAGCGTGACTGTCTCATAAAACTTGGCACGGTCATTGCTCCGACAGGCACCGCAAAAGAAGGACAGACAGCCTGTGTATTGGATATCCAAGGCAAGGCATTGGAGATTCCCTATGGCACGATTCGAGTATTGCCACTCGATGTTGGTGAGAGAGTGCACGTGACAATAACGCCGGCGAGGGGGCTGGATGTGGGCGCCGGCAAGAGCAGGCCGCTTTCGGCGGAAGTCGAGGGCGGTGTTGTTGGTCTCATTGTGGATGCCAGAGGTCGTCCGCTGTGTCTGCCCGCACAGGATGACATCCGAATTGCTAAGATACTGCAGTGGATGGAAGCATTCGGCTTGAAGGTGGAATAACTTATGGCTACTGCGTATACTCCGGGGCTAAAGGTCAGTCCTTTCACCACGATTAGAAAAACGAGACGACTGCCACTTAAGGGTCAAGTGTTGGTTAATGTGGGTGAGAGCGTGTCGCCGGAGACGGTTGTGGCTAGGGCCGAACTTCCAGGGCTAATGCAGACTGTCCGTGTTCCTGAGCAACTTGGTGTCGAACCAGCCGATGTCCCTAAACATTTGAAAGTCTCTGTGGGTGACAGCGTTGAGGTAGGTACTGTCCTTGCCGAAACCAGGTCGTTTTTTAATTTGCTTAGGAACGAGTGCCGGTCACCAATCGCAGGAACCGTAGAAATGATTTCTCCTGTCTCGGGGCATGTTGGGATAAGATATAAACCGACTCCGGTGGACGTCAAGGCCTATGTCCAAGGTAGGGTTGTCGAGGTTATTGCGGATGAGGGAGTCGTTGTGGAAACATCTGGTGCTTTTATCCAGGGAATATTCGGGGTCGGCGGGGAGCGGCTGGGCGAGATTAGAGTATTGGCCGAATCACCAGGTCAGATAACTGACGTGGACTATATCCACGACGATCTGGTAGGGAAGGTCGTTGTCGCTGGTGCGAACATCACGGGGGCTGCCATAAGAAGGGCAGCGGAGATTGGTGTGTCTGGGATAGTAGTCGGTGGCATCATTGACCGGGACCTTGCACAATACGTAGGCTACGATATTGGCGTCGCAATAACAGGGCACGAGGAGGTCAATACAACCCTCATTATCACAGAGGGCTTTGGTGTATTAAGAATGGCAGACCGGACGTTCGGCTTGCTCAAGACGCTCGAAGGAAGGTTGGCCTCTATCAATGGAGCGACTCAGATTCGGGCTGGCGTTATCAGACCGGAGATCATAGTTCCTTTAGAGGACGGCAGACTGGAGACAGGCGGCTCTTCGTCCGAACAAATGCTGGAGATTGGAAGCAAAATCAGGATAATCCGGGAGCCTTATTTCGGAATGCTTGGGTCTGTGAAAGCGCTTCCTCCCGAGTTGGTAGAAATCGAGTCTGGTGCAAAGGTCAGGACGCTTGTTGCGCAGATTGAGTCAGGAGAGGAAGTCATCGTACCGCGTGCAAACGTCGAAATAATTGAGGAATAGAGTCTAAGGACGAGGAATTTGCTACACGTCGAAAGTAGAAAGTTAGAAAAGGGGTTGTTCTGGCAAGGAAGGAGTTCAGAGCATGAGCAGGCGTAGTTGCCGCACAGTTGCGTTTCTCTTTGTATTGGTTTTTGGATTCACTAGTGTTGCTTTTTCGACCCAGTGGACAAAGGAACTGGCCAAGGGCATTGAACTGACTCAGATTGTGCAGCCGAGAACGGAGACCTCACCGGCCAGGGTTTTCAATGTGGTTAAAGTTGACCCAAAGGCCCCAGGCGTTCGTATCCAGATGGTCCTCGGGAACGACATAGTGTGGGGAACGGATCCTACCAATGGGCGCGAAACAATTGGGTCTATGGCAAAGCGACTGAAGGCGACCGTGGTAATTAATACAGATTTTTGTGACTGGACTGGTGACCCACTTGGTCTGCACATAAGCAATGGCGAACTTATAAGTGAGCCGTACAAGAATCGCACCATGTTTGGGATAACTTCGGATGGGCGTTTTCTATTCGATAGGCTCGAGTTCGACGCCAAAATAATGCTTCCCGATGGCAAGTGGTTCCCAATAAGGGGGATAAATCGTCCGGTGGGTGATCATGAACTTGTCGTATATACTCCGAAGTTTTTTGCCAGCACATGTACCAAGGATAATGGATCCGAGGCTGTGCTCGCATCTTCGGATCTTCCGCTTCGACTTGGTACGCCGATTCATGCAACCGTGGTCAAAATTTTCCCGGATTCTGGGAATACTACCATCCCACCCGACGGCATTGTCTTGTCAGGGCGCGGTACCGGGTCAGAGTTTATCAAGAGTTCGCTAAGCGAAGGGATGGAAGTAACCCTGGAATTCAATGTTAAAGGTGAGACGACAACGGGGTGGGAAAAAGTGGTCGAGGCCACCGGTGGAACTCCGAGACTTATTAGGGACGGCAAGATCAGCGTGGAAGCAGAGAAAGAGAACCAAAAGCCTGATTCGCCTTTTGTAAATGTTACTCACCCGAGGTCAGCGATAGGCGTCACAGGCGACGGCAAGTTGTTATTAGTCACGGTGGACGGAAGGCAGAATGTGAGCACTGGCATGCCGCTGAAAGAACTTGCTGAATTCATGCTTTCGCAGGGGTGTGTAGACGCGATGAACCTTGATGGCGGCGGCTCCACCACACTTTCCACATGGTGGGGCACGCTGAACAGTCCTTCTGACGGCTGGCTACGACCTTTGCCAAACGCTCTCGCAGTTTTTGGTGAGGAGAGTGCAGAACCAGAAATTGATTTCAAGATTGTGGCCCCAGAAGGTCCTATTGCCACAAGAAGCACCTATCAACTCCGTCTAGTTGATTCGTCTGGCAATTCGCTTGCTCCTGAACTTCAAGAAAAAGCAGTCTGGAGCATGAATGGTGTGACCAACTTTGTTGACCAGGCCGGCGTCCTTCACGCGGAGCGGGTTGGTCAAACCGAAGTTGCCGTGAGATTGGGGGGCAAGACCGCAACTCTCTTGCTGGACGTAGTCTCTGGTTCGACAGACAAACTGATGGCTGAGTTGAAGCCTGAGCCATCCGGCGACGTGAACAAGAACGTATTGAATGTACTGCTTGTGGACGCAGCAGGAAAGCCGATTGCGGGACGTATGGTTTCGGTCAAGGTCACAGGAGGGTCGGTCAACCAACCCTGGATTACCACTGACGCAGAGGGTCGAGGGTCCTTTGTCATAACTTGGTCAGGCGAGGCGGGGGTCGTTGGGGAAGTGACCGTGCGTTCAGGGGATATCCAGCCTGTGACTATTCGGCGTCCCCAATAACTAAGTTGTCGTTGACACGGCTAGAAGCCGAGTGTTATACTTAGCCTGCTCACCATGGTGGAAGTCGCTGTAAGTCTACTTGGCAGGGACGCCGCCGGTGAAATCTTCTTTTGCCGGGCAATCATGCGGAAAACAATCGCTATATGGCTGACAGTTGTTCTTGCCTTGGTCTCGCTCACTATCCGCTTGCTTGCTGCTGAGCAGCCGGCGTTGTCACCGCTCCCGCCCTCAAATATACATTCTGTTGAATCAACTGCGTTCCAGCCGGAGCCCCCAGGGGACAGGGTTAAGTGTACAGTTCGCAACGTCATGGAATGGATGCCCGCAGTAGTCTCAAAGGACGTATATAAGGTCGCTCCTGGCGATGTCTTGAGTGTAATTGTTAGCGGGAAAGCAAATCTGAATTACGTAGCAAGACCAGATGCAGGGCAAGGCACGAGTCCTGATGAGATCACTGTGAGCCCGGCAGGTGATATCTACCTTCCATTGGTGGGGAAAATTTCTGTCGTCGGGCAGACAGTATCGGAGATCGAGGATTCCATTAGAACCAGACTTTGTGAGTATATAAGAGAGTTTCAGGTTTCTGTAGCGATATCGAAGATACACACCGTGAATGTTTGGATCACTGGCGAAGTTGAAAACCCTGGGCCTCAGATGCTCCCAGCTGTTGCGAGCGTAAGCTTGGCTGCCCTTCAAGCGGACATAAAGCCAACAGGTTCTACCAGGCGCATCGTCCTGACGCGCAAAGGCGTTAGATACACAGTTGACCTCTACAAGATGTCCATCACGGGTGATATCGAAGGTGATATGCCACTTGAGCCTGGCGATGTCATCCACGTGCCAGCCGTGAGCGAATACGTTGAAATCAGCGGTGAGGTGGTGCGCCCTGGCAAATACGAGATGGTCTCAAAATCAGGCTCGTCGGATATGACAGTACATGATCTTGTCGAGTTGGCTCTGGGTTTAACGCCTGCTGCAATGAAGGAGAGAGGCTTTATCGAGCGCATTAGTGAAGGCGGCACGAAGGAGGCGGTATACGTTAACCTGGCCGACCCGAATGACAATCCTCACCTGCAGGTGGGAGATAGACTTGTCGTGCCTTCAATCTCATCATACCAACCAATGATTTGGTTGGTAGGTGAGTTCACAGGCGAAGGGGTTTACCAGCGTACACCTGGTAGCACCGTGGTGGACATTGAGAATAAGAGTGGGATATATTTTCTCAAACAAGGGCAAACTGTGCTTGATGTCATCAGTGCTACCGGCGGAGTTACACCACAAGCGGACTTAAAGCGGGCACGCATAGAGCGGCGCGAGAATGGGGTTCTGCAAAGTATTCCTGTGGATCTTGAAAGGCTGCTGATCCGCGGCGATAAAACGGCAGATGTTGTGCTAAAGAATGGTGACTCAATCATCCTGCCGGCAGTGGCAAACAAGGTGCATATATTCGGGGAGGTTCGCCAACCGGGTTCATTTGTTTACAGTCCGAACCGTCGGCTTGTGGATTACCTGGGTGATGCGGGTGGTCCAACTGAGCAATCGAAGTTGACAGATGTGAGCATTGTACGTGTAAGCGAGGGGTCAAAACCGACGATCGTGAAACTGAATGCAAAGGCTGCAATTCGTGGGCAGTCGGCAGAGGGTAATCCAATTCTTGAGCCGGGTGATATTGTCTATGTACCGTCAAAGTTCATCAGCAGTTGGCGGGACGCGACTCAAATGATATTTACCAGCCTCAGCCTGATAACACTGTTCAGGCGCTTGTGAATACAGACCACAAATAATGGATGAAGTTAGCCTGTACGACTACCTGAATATCGTGTGGAAGCGGCGATGGCTCGTGATCACAATTACGGTCAGCGTTGTCATTGCCATAGGGATCATACTGAGTATTGTGCCCAGGACTTACGAAGGGTCGGCGACTCTTATTTTCCCCAAGCCTGTGCAACAAGGCATTGCCTCGCAACTCGCAAGTCTTGCCGGAATCCCGATGATATCGGGTGCATTTCCGGCTTTTTCAGGTCGGGACGTATATGTAACAGTATTGAAAAGTAGGACAATAAGCGAGAACGTCTGCAAACGCTTCCATCTCGACCGCCTTGGCTTGGATTATGAGGATCTTCAGGACCGCCTCAGGCTGGATACCCCTAAGGAGGGAGGCTTAGTCGTGACTTGTGAAGTCCCGACTACGTGGCTTAAGGGTCGTGTCCCACGAGAGCGTCTGAGAGAACGGACTGCACAATTAGCGGCCGATATAACAAATGCTTTCGTAAATGAACTTCAGGCATACAACGAGGCTCACACACTTTTTGCTGCAAAAAAGAATCGCCTGTATGTTGAAGACCAGGTGAAACGGACGAGAGGTGAACTCAGAGGGCTGGAAACAAGGCTGGTGGATTTCCAGAGGGCACATCCAACACTGGTTCCACCTGATAAGGCGTCATCCTATGTCACGCAGGCACAGGATCTTATTGTGAAGCAGGTCGAGACAGAAATTGCCTTAAACGAGGCGCAGGGACAGGCGGAGACTGCACGTGCCGTATGGAGAGTCGGGGCGCCGGAGGATATATCGCCAGAGGCTGTTATGAGCAGTCCAGTTTTATCAAGTTTGAGAACGCGCCTTGCGGACCTTGAGGTGAAGCGTGCGACGCTCTTGGAAAACTTTACTTCGCGGCATCCCGACGTGGTGAGCCTGGACCAGGAGATCGAGAAGGTCAACCAGGAGATTCGGCACGAAGTTGACAGAATCGTAAAAGGGACGATGAGCAGTGAGAGTCCTGCTCACCAGGAACTTCTGAAGCAACTCGTGCTTTTGCAAATAAACGAAGAGGGGCTTCGGGCAAGAAAATGTGCTTTGGGATCAGCTTTGTCGGAGATGGAACGGCAGTTGATGAAGTTACCTCCATTGGAGATGGAATACACTGTCTTGTTACGGGACTTGAAGGCGGCTGAGACAGTTTACACAACGCTTCTCGCAGAGTACGCCAAGGCGCGTGTAGCGGAAGGGCAGGAGACGGAAGATTTTGTTGTGCTTGATGAAGCAATTCCCCCCGAAAAACCTGTAAAACCGAGGGTAAAATTGGTGCTTGCAGCGAGCCTTCTTCTGGGTCTCTGCGTAAGTACACTTATGGCATTCCTGCAAGAGGGATTTGTGAGATCAAGTCATCAGTCTTCGAAGAAAGGGACCGAGGCGATCTCAGAGTAGGTGTGTATTGCAAAAAGCGGGGAGGTTCAGCGGCGCATTGGATACCGATAAGCAGGCAAGAGCGTCAGAGGTCTTTGAGCCAGTACGAAGCGACTACCTTGTCTTTGGAAGTCCAAGGATCGAGGAGGATGAAATACGGGAGGTCACCGATAGCCTTCGGTCAGGTTGGCTTGGGACTGGCCCCAAAGCGGCGAAATTCCAATCTGATTTTCGAGATTATATTGGGTGTAAGCACGCGCTTGCTTTGAACTCATGCACAGCCGGTCTTCACCTTTCACTTTTGGTGACTGGTGTGGGACCAGGAGACGAAGTAATCACCACTCCTTTGACGTTCGCTGCCACGGCGAACTCCATTATTCACGTAGGTGCAACACCAGTATTTGTGGACATAGCACTTCCTTCCATGAACATAGACCCGGCGAGAATCGAGGAAAGGATCACCGAACGCACCAAGGCGATTATGCCTGTTCACTTCGCTGGTCGCCCATGTGAGATGGACGCAATCATGGCTATCGCAAAGAAGCATGGGCTTCTCGTGATTGAGGATGCGGCTCACGCCATCGAATCCTGGTACCACGGGCGCAAGATTGGCAATCTGGGTGACCTTACGTGCTTTAGTTTCTATGTAACTAAGAATATTGTCACTGGTGAAGGTGGCATGGTGACCACGAATAACGACGAGTGGGCGGATGCTATACGGGTTTATAGCCTACACGGGCTAAGCAAAGATGCCTGGAAGCGGTACTCAGACGAGGGATTCAAGCACTACCAGGTGGTTGCGCCCGGCTACAAGTACAATATGATGGACATCCAGGCGGCCATTGGTTTGCACCAACTCAAGCGCGTGGAAGAGTATCAAAAGCGGCGACGGGAGATATGGGCGCGCTATGACGAGGCATTCGCCGACCTGCCATTTGAATTGCCGGCGCCAGAAGAGCCGAATACATTCCATGCGCGGCACTTATACACGCCACTTCTTAGATTGGAAGAGGTCGGTATTTCAAGAGATGAATTTCAGCAGCGACTGCACAGAATGAACATCGGAACAGGCATCCACTTTGTATCTCTCCATTTGCATCCATACTATGCGGAGACATTCGGCTACAAGCCCGCGGACTTTCCGAATGCCTTGTACGTCTCCGAACGTACAATTTCGCTTCCTCTGTCGGCGAAATTGACCGATGAAGACGTAGATTCTGTCATCACAGCGGTACGGCGTGCTCTGGGTCGCGGTACATGAGCATGCTGTTTGTTACATCCGTTGTACCGTCGCGCACAAGACCAGCAGAGGTTAGCAAGCCAATGGTTCAGGATTTTTCCAGGTTGTCAAAGGCAATCGTTTTTCCGGCAGGTACCGTTGCAGGCTATGGGCTAATCAGTTCCCTTGGCATTGCGAATGTTCCGGTAGTTGGGATAAGTCCCAGGAAATGCGATAATCTGCGTTCTAGATACCTATGTGAATCCTACATAGTACCCGATCCTTTAGTAGATCACGAGTCATTCGTAAGGTGGCTAGTTGCTTATGGTGCGCGGCAGGCTGAGAAGCCGGTGCTCTTTATGGCAGAGGATGTTTACGCTTACATAGTGTCCCTTTACCAGGAGGAATTGTCCCAGACATGTCTATATCCATTTGTACCTGTCGAAACCCTGGACAGGTTTTTCAACAAGAAACTCATGTTTGAATACGCAAAAAAGGCGGGGATTTCCATACCGAGAACGGTCATAAGTCCAACCCGCAGCGAACTCCTCGAGTGGGACACTTTTCCATCGGTTGTCAAACCTTTGGTGTCTCGGTTTAGGTTTGAGGGAAGGCAACTCCTGGACTCTGGTAAATTTCCGAGGTTATTCGGCTCAAAAGCGATTCGAGTGGACACCAGGGAACAACTCCTTGAAGCAGCGGCTAGGGTCGAAGATGCGAACATCGAGTTTTTTGTGCAAGAGTTATTTGTCGTACCGAACCGGAATCTCGCAACTGTCAAATTTGTTAGCGACCGTGATGGTTCGCTGCCTTCGGTATTCATTGGGCGAAAGATGCGCCAGTGGCCAGCTGATTTTGGAACAGTTACGGTGGGCGAAAGTGAGTATATCGCGGAACTGCATCGTGCTTCTGAACGTTTTTTGAAAACCATTGGATTTGTCGGTGGCGGAGGTATTGAGTACCTATGGAGCGACCGAGATAAAGAGTGGTATTTCATCGAACTTAACCCCCGGTTGGATTTCTGGATTGGGATGGCTGTTCTTAAGGGTGTTAATTTGCCTTTGCAGCAGTACTTGCTTTCAACAGGTCAGCCGCTCCGAGTGATGGAGCAAAAAAATGGTGGCAGGTACTGGATTGATGTAATTGGTGACTGGGAGGATTGGAAGTGGAGACGCCAGCATAGAGAGTGGCAGGTTTCGCTTTGGGACAGGGTGAAACCCTACTTTTTCTTTAATGAGGCAATTTTCAACTGGCGGGATCCTGTACCGGGATTCTTGAGGATTGCCAAAGCACTTGTCAAATCGTTATTGAAACGGCTGAGAATTATCGGTTCATAGACGCGTTTAGCAAAATCGCAGTCTCCAAAACCACCACTAGGAAAAAGAAGGCTCAATGCGGTCATTGAAGTAGAGGAATTTCGAGCAGAAATACGAATACTTTAATATGTCAACTCACAATCTTCCCAAATTGTGAACTGGTGTGTGGACTACAGCGAATCTTTGTGCATCTGGGCCAAATTTCTTAGCAGGTAGCAGGATTTCTTTGGATAGCGGCGAGTTCTTGCTAGGATAGGGCTTGAATGGTTGCATTCTTGACATACGGCAAGGTTTCGAAGGTCATCGAACGTTTCTATGAGATTTACAGGCCGGGCACCGTTCGCATCTTTGAAACAGACACCGGAGTGAAGTGCCAAATCGGCAGGTTCAAATCAGACCGTTTTATTGAGTACGTCGAAAATGAAATAAAGTTCGAGCAAGGCGTGAATGACCTGCGTGACTTAGTGCTAGCAACCGATCTACTTAGGAACCGGCATACGCTATGCGGAATGAGTCTGGTAGACACACCTTATTACCAATTAATGGAAGAACTTGGAAACAACTGTCTCAGGGAGGACTCCGAATACATAGTCAGGTGTCGCGCCGGGGCACTTGATTCGCGCCCCCCATTAAAAGTTAAAGTGGCGGCATTGCAAGAGTGTTACAAGAAGCGCGTGCAGCAATTAGCCGGTGGATGGATACCTTTCATATATGTTCGAAGTGTTGTTTGGAAGGGTAAGCGAGTCTACGCCATTGCGGACGGCAAGCACCGGGCAGCGCTTGCAGCCTATTTGGGCTGTCCCGATCGGCTCGTACTGCGGATATTGTCGCGTAATATCTTAAACGAGCCATTTTTTAGTTCAGTTTACGGGCATGTCCTGGGGCTGGATCCCTCCGAATATTCGATTAACCAGGAGATGATCAGGGCGATTCAGGATGGATAGCAGATTGCTTGAAATTGCGAAAGGCATAGAGGACCATCCGTACGAGCGCACAGGACATATATATCACCCGATACCATTTCCCGAGTTTGCGCACCTTAAAACATCAAGTTCAGCTCGGGCGGCTTGGCGAAAGTGGAAACTCATAAAGAGTGCTTTGGGTTCCATATCGCTTGAAGGCAAAAGAGTTTTGGACGTGGGTGCCAGTGCGGGTTTCTACTCTTTCAATTTTGCAAAAGAGGGTGCTATTGTTGATGCATTTGAGCCACACGGGCACTACGCAGAAATCGGACGCAAAATTGTGGAAGTGACAGGGCTGAGCGTAAATTGGCATAATCAGCGTTTCACGAAGGCAGACTTAGTGGGCAAAGAGTATGATATCACTCTGATGTTGAGCGTGTTTCAGTGGATTTCGGGCGGCAATGAAAATTTGGAAGAGGCTTGCACGTTGCTCGAAGCGATAGCTCAGACTTCGCAAACACTTTTCTTTGAACTTGGTTGCAACTATGGTAAAAGTGCTATTTGTACAGACGAGCGTCCGATAGCCTGGATATGGCGGCTACTATGTCACCATACTTTTCCTAAACAGGTGTCCTTTTTGGGAATCACTGCGCCATGGAGGGATATGCGCAGATATGTTTTCGCGTGCTCCAATCGTGATCTGGAACTAAAGCGCTGGCAGAGGCTCGTGACATGGGCTCTTCAGAAGGGCTGGGTCAAATAGAGGATTCCGCAGGTTCTTTCCGGGAGAAGACAGTGCGTGGTATTGGCTGGAGTTTGCTCAGCCAATTAATGGTCCAATTCCTCAACCTTGTTACGCTTGTTGTACTCGCTCACCTTCTGTCACCTCGCGACTTCGGTCTGCTGGCAATGATTACAGTTATCACAAACTTCGCGAACATTTTTGCAGAGATGGGCTTGAGTAGCGCACTCATTCAAAAACAAGACGTACAGCAGATACATTTGTCTTCGGTATTCTGGTTAAACTCTGTCATGGGTCTATTTCTGGCTATTATTTTTGTCTGCTGCTCATCGCATATATCCAGATTTTACGCAGAGCCAAGGCTCACTCAATTGACTATGCTTATCTCTGCAAACTTTGTGATCGGGTCGATCAGCATTGTACAAAGGACCATCCTGGTGAAGTCATTAGATTTTCGGCGGTTGACCTTGGTAGATGTTTTGGGTGTTTGTGCAGGTGCGGGCGTTGCGATACTTATGGCGGTTAGCGGTGCGGGTGTATGGAGTCTTGCATGGCAATCTGTGACGGCGTCGTTTGTGAGCACTGTGATCTTATGGCTACTGAGCTCTTGGAGGCCATGTTTTCTATTCGAATGGAGCGCTATTCGTGACCTTTTGGGATTTGGCTCGAACCTGCTTGGAACGCAGTTACTTAACTATTGGTCGCGCAATCTGGACTACATTTTGATAGGGCGATTCATAGGCGCAAGACCGCTTGGCGTATACAAGAATGCTTATCAGATAATGCTTTTCCCCTTGGCGAACGTGTCTCAGGTTATTGCCAGGGTTATGTTTCCGGCATTATCGACCATCCAGGAGGATAAGGAGCGCGTTCGGAAGATATTCCTAAAGGTGACACGTGCAATTGCGCTTGTTACTTTTCCAATGATGCTTGGACTATTCGTAACGGTCGAGCCTTTTGTCGTTACTCTCTTTGGCAGAAACTGGGCTGGTATGATACCAATCCTGCGCATATTCTCGCTGGTCGGAATGATGCAATCCATTGGTACTCTAAACGGGAATCTTTATCTTTCGCAAGGCAGGGCAGACGTTCAATTTCGTGTAAGTCTGCTTGTTAGAACCATAGCGGTTTTGGGGATTGTAATCGGTTTGCGCTGGGGGATATTTGGCGTTGCGCTCGGGTATGCTATTGCCTCATTTATTAATTCTTATCCTTCTTTTTCCTATGCAGGAAGGCTGGTAAACCTGACCTACTGGCAACTGTGGCGTAATCTATCGGGTGTGCTAGGGTGCTCTATAGTTATGGCGGTATGCATTGGGGCTGCAGGAGCGTACATGCCACCGACCTGGCCTCATTGGCTGGTGCTTAGCGTACAGGTTGTTTTCGGTGCGGTGCTCTACGCAGCCTTGATTCACCTCGTAAGGCTACCTGCTTACCTTGAGGTAAGAGGTGCGATTTCTGAGTACCTCCGGCAACAAAGGGTGAAGCACTTCTCTAATATACCCGAATATCATAGTGAGGAACAAGTCGACGTACAAGTGGCCAGGTGAGAATATGGACGATCGCCGTGTTCTTCATTCTCTATATAGTTGGTTGCCGCAAACGATGGTCTGGCTTTACCAACAGATTAGCAATCTGCACGGTTGGCGTTCCTTGGTGGTCTGCCAGAAAGTTGAAAACCTTGACCAGTTTTCCTGGGTGGATTTACATTACTTGGAGAGCCATGGCAAGTTGCATGTTTTGGCGTACAAGGTCTGTCGGGCACTTGGTCTAAGGAGACACCCGAGGCTATATGACATGGTCGCGGATTCCTTTGAGCCTCATGTTCTCCATTCACATTTCGGTCCACAGGGTTGGAAAGACATGCTGCTAGCGAAACGACTCGGCATACCCCACGTCGTGAGTTTCTATGGCGTTGACGTGAGCATGTTCCCTCAGAAGAAGGAGGTATGGCGGAAGCGTTACATCGAACTATTTGGGCACATATCTGCTGTCCTTTGCGAGGGGCCGCACATGGCGTCCTGTATAAAGGACCTTGGGTGTCCGTCGGAAAAGATTCACGTTCATCATCTTGGTGTGGACCTGGACGATCTGCCTTTTAGACCACGCAATTGGAGACCGCGCGAACCCTTGCGAATACTCTGTGCGGCTGCATTCCGTGAGAAAAAGGGTCTAGAATATGCTGTCGAGGCAGTGGGCCGTTTCAAGTCGGATTACCCTGATGTTGATGTAAGGCTGACTATAATTGGAGATGCTATTGGAACTCGATCATCCCTTCGTATCAAGCGGCGGATTCTGCGTTTGGTCAATGAGTGGGGCCTATCGGATCGAACCCGGATTCTGGGTTTTCAGCCATTTAATGTAGTAATTGAGGAGGCGTATCGGCATCATATCTTTCTTTCGCCTAGCGTGACTGCTTCGGATGGGGACACGGAGGGTGGGGCTCCTGTATCTATCATCCAGATGGCCGCAACAGGTATGCCGGTTGTTGCTACCAAGCACTGTGATATCCCACATGTCCTAGCGGAGCCGAATAGAGAACTCCTTGTTTCTGAACGTGACGCTCTCGGACTCTCAAGGTCTTTGGCGACGCTTGCGTCGGAGAGCACTTTATGGGATGAGATCGCTTGTGCCAATAGAAGACTTATCGAGCAGGAGTTTTCTGTAAAAAAGCAAGGAATGCTTATGGCAGGCATCTATAATGCACTGGTAGAAGGCAGTCGCGAGATCGGTGTTGCAACTGCCTTGCCTTGATTAGGACAATTCTCTCTGGTAGAATGCTCCGAGGTAGGTGCGGCTATGGGTTCCGTTCTTAATGATGCTTGCGGCAGTCAATCTGGACGTAAGCCGGCGACGGTACTTCTCGTAGATCATTCACCGGTAGTTGGAGGGGCAGAACTTTCCCTTATCGAAATTGCGGAAACGTTAAGCCCGCGTTTCATGCCAATCGTTGTTTGCACGACAGATTGCAAATCTTTTGTGGAGTTGGCAGTTGAGAAGGGCATTCACGTATTTTCTATACCGATGCCTCGTTTACGTGGGGCTGGCGGACCTCTTGCTCTCCTGCAAAGTGTGATTAGTTTTTCAAGATTGGTCGTGCGACTGAAACCTGCGATTATCCACTCAAATACGGTGAGGTCCCATATCGTGAGTGCTCTTGTGGGTCGCCTGTGTGGTGTCAAAGTTATATGGACACTTCGGGACTTTGATTTCCCAATGTGGCTTTACAGAATATTATCCCCACTCGTGCACCGAGTGGTTTGTGTATCTGAAGCGGTGCAAAATCTGTATGGTCTGGCAAACGGAAAGACCCGGGTAATTTTAAACGGAGTGACTCGCCCGTCGCTGGATAGGAAGCAGGAGCGAGCAAGGATACGCAAGGAGTTTGGTATTCCAGAAGATGCTCATCTTGCGGTGTGTGTAGGTCGGTTAATCGAATGGAAAGGGCAAGAAGAGTTTCTCAGGGCTGCCGCAGTCACAAAAAAACTTGTTTCTGATGCCTATTTCATGGTCGTTGGGGAAGGACCGTCAGAATCGTATAAGCAAACATTGAAGTCTATCGCTTCTGCCGGCGGTCTTGATGGACAAGTGATATTTACAGGTTTTCGGAAAGATGCCTTGGCTTGCATCTGTGCTGCTGATCTGCTTGTTCATGCTTCTAACGAAGCCGAGGCTTTCGGAAGAGTATTGATCGAGGCGATGGCAGTCGGGACACCGTTGATAGCGGCACCCCGAGGAGGACCGAGCGAGATCGTTGAAAATGGCATCAGTGGTCTTTTGGTGGATCCAGCGGATTCAGAACATCTTGGGCGTGTTATGGCATCGGTCCTGACCAATCGTGAACTCTCGGCAAGGCTTTCGGAAGGCGGACTGAGTCGCTTTGAGCGATTCTTTGACCAGGCGATTGAGACAAGAGCAGTCGAAGCTGTTTACGATGAACTCTTGGCTTTGGACGGGTCGAAGCCAGCATAGAGAGAGTCTGTTTGATTGAGAAAACCCGATAGAAGGTTTACCTCGACTCAAGACAACTGATGATGAGAATATCATATTTTCTCTTTTATCTTCTGTGCTTTTTCATTGCCTATAGTTGTGCTTTGAGAATTCAAGCAGGGGCGGGTGTAGTGTCACTGCCTTATGCGATCTCTCTGGCGGGACTGGCACTTCTACTGTTCAAGAAATGGTTTGAAGGACGCTCGCGTGATTGCCAGCTCCCACGCGCTGTTTTGGCAGTTTTCGCGTTTGTTATCCTGTATACTGCGCTTTGTCTTGCAGGTATCGTGCGCACTCAATTCGCAGCGAAGGTGTATTCTCAGGATGCTGTATTTAGAGTTATCGAACAGGCATGCCGGCTGATCCTTAGCGGGTGTATAGCGGTGTATGTAGTTAGCGTGGTGCGAAACAGGGCACTTTGCATGAACGGACTTGTTGTTTTGGCAATCTCGGCTGGGCTTGTAGCATTGTATGGGATATACCAGGTTCTCGGAACATATGGAGGCTTTTATAGGAGTTTACTTCCTGGGACAGCCTCATATGGCATGCCGCCTGGAGTAGAGGGAGCAACTAGAGCGGTAGGAACAATGCATGAGCCTTCGTTTCTTGCTGGTTTTCTTTGCTTCTCGATCATAATGACTCTTATACTGCTGGCGAGTAAGGAGCAAGGACACAGGTTTATATCCCGGGCACTTTTTCTATCGCTGTTGGTACAGGGAATGTGTCTAGTGATGACCGCCTCTAGTGGCGGGTTCGCTGGCTTCATAACATCTCTGGTTGTAGGCGGTGTTCTACTGAGAGGTTATACGCGGCGCAGGTATATAACTTATTGGGTGGTGATGGCAGTCCTGCTTGTTGCTCCAGTTGCCTATGTAGCAGTCCAATCGAGGTTAGCGCGAGAACTGATGGTCGCCACAGTCGGTAAACCTACCCACATATCAACCGTAGAGCGTACGGCTTTCGTGATAGCAGCGCTCCAAATGTTTGCTGACCATCCTCTAATCGGTGTCGGTCCAGCGTTGTATAACGACCATGTTAGGGAGTATACAACTGCTTTTTCGCTAAGGAGAATATTGATCCCCAATAATGTATATGCCGAACTGCTTTCGGAGACAGGGATTTTGGGTTTCGTGACGTTCGTGGTTTTACTCACTACAATATTTCGGTGTGCTCTGCGAAAATGGAGAGAGTCTCACAATACTGATGCAATCGCAGGTGGCTTGCTAATCTCGATTGCCTCACTCCTGGTTCAGTTCATGGCATACCCAACGTTCAAGATGGAATTTATCTGGCTGCTATTTGGAATTGCACTAGCGCCCTGGAAGCCAAAAATTTTGGAAGGCGAACTTGTGGTCTCATGAGAGTAGCCATCAACGGGCAATTATGTACAGATTCGTCCTGTTATCGCAACGCTGGCATATCTCAGTATATACGGCAGGTTGTAACTGCAATGTCGCAGTTGCCCGATGTTCCAGACATGCATTTGTTTGTTTCTGGTAGTCTAGAGGGTCTCTTTACGGAAAAGATTGCATTACACAGGACCTTGCGCGCTACCGCGCATCCACTGATACGAATTGTCTGGGAACAGTGTGTGCTCCCGCAATTAATCGTCCGGTTGCGCTTTGACGTCTTCCATTCTCCTGCCTATGTGCTTCCTGTTGTTTGTCCGTGTCGGTCGGTTGTAACAGTGCTCGACGCCACATTTATTCGACATCCTGAAACGTTTCCTAGGCTTCACCGGAAGTACTTGACGTACTTTACCGGGAAAGCAGTCCGGAAAGCAGATGCAGTAATTGTGATTTCGGAAAGCACGCGCCGAGATGTTGTTGAAATATTCGGTGCTTTGCCAGAGAAGGTTGTGACCATTTTTCCCGGCGTAAGCGAGATATTTAAACCGGCTTCGGACACCGAGACCCATAAGGTGCGCAGACGCTACGGATTGCGGGACAGTACAGTGCTTTATCTGGGGACCATTGAACCGCGAAAGAATGTCACTACTCTTGTTGCCGCCTTTGCCGAAGTCAGGAGGGCTCTTGGTGGCAATTGTGAATTGGTAATCGCCGGAGCGAAGGGGTGGGGGTGTGAAGGCATGGGCCGCTTGGTTGACGACCTAGGTATCGCAGACGCCGTTAGGTTCATTGGCTACGTTCCGGGTGACTTGCTTCCGGCGTTGTACTCCGCTGCCTCTGTTTTCGTATACCCTTCCTTGTACGAAGGATTTGGGTTGCCTCCGTTGGAAGCCATGGCGTGTGGGACACCAGTGATCACTTCCAACACATCGTCACTGCCCGAAGTTGTAGGCGATGCGGGAATAATGGTAGATCCGCGAGATACTGATGCCCTAGCGGAGGCAATTGTGAATGTACTGCAAAATAAAGAACTTTGTGAAGAAATGCGCTTCAAAGGACTTGCCCGTGCAAAAAAGTTTTCTTGGGAGGAAACAGCACGGCGAACGTTGAAGGTATATGAGAACGTCCACTCCGGTAATTCAAGGGGCTGATGCCAGTGAAGGTAGCCATCGTTCACGATTTTCTTAACCAGATGGGTGGAGCCGAGCACGTGCTCAAGATATTTCGTGAGATCTACCCGGAAGCCCCCATCTACACGACGATATACGTTCCTTCGGCAGTTTGTCCTTCCTTCAAATCTGCGGACATTCGGACATCCTTCATGCAAAAGTTACCAATGATCAAGAAACATGCCCGTCGGTACCTTCCGCTTTATCAGTATGCAATCGAACTTTTTGACCTTTCTGAGTTCGACGTTGTTATAAGCAGTTCCTCGTCGTTCGCCAAAGGTGTGATAACGCCACCACATACCTGTCACATTTGTTACTGTTATACGCCGATGCGATTTGTGTGGAATTACCACACATATATTGAGCAAGAACCTTTCAGTAGGTTCACCAAGATTTGCCTGCCTTACATCATCCATAGGCTGCGCAGGTGGGATGAGATAACAGCAAATCGGGTTGACTATTATATAGCCATTTCTGAAGAGGTCAGGCGGCGAATCCGGAAGTATTACCGGCGTGACGCGACAATAATCCATCCGCCCGTGGACACATCAAAGTTTCGTGTGAGCACTCAAGATGACGGATATTTCATGATCCTTTCGCGCCTGTTGCCTTATAAGCGGATTGATGTTGCGATCCAGGCGTTCAATAGCCTCAAGTTGCCTCTAAAGATTGTTGGTACTGGTCGTGATTTAAGCAGACTGCAACAAATGGCCGGACCCACTATTGAGTTCCTTGGAAGGCTGTCCGATGAAGAGATGCTAGAATGCCTCCAGAGATGCCGAGCGTTGGTTTTCCCGGGGCTTGAAGATTTTGGTCTTGCACCAGTTGAGGCGATGTCCTGTGGCAAGCCAGTGATTGCCTACGCAGGTGGCGGGGCACTTGAGACGGTTGTAGATGGCGAGACTGGGCTGTTTTTCTACGACCAGACGGCGGAGGCAATCATGGCGACAGTCTCGCGCTTCGACCCTCAGAGGTTTGATCCATACAAGATCAGACAGCGTGCCGAGCAATTTGATGTATCTGTTTTCAAGGAACAAATCTCTACGTATGTGAGGGAGAAATTCCACATATATCGGACTTCGGCGCTTTTGGCAAGCGACGAACGATATGGAGTGCTTGCCCGGACAGGCGAGCGAATGGTGTACCCAGACCGGGTGCCTAGGTCTAGAGTGTCAGGTGACGAATATCAAGCGGCCGGGGGTATGAATGATTGACGGGGTAAGGATCAAGAAACTTGAGCCTCATGCAGATGAGCGGGGTTGCCTAACAGAAATCCTGAGGTCGGACGAAGAGATCTTCGAACGGTTTGGTCAAATCTATGTGTCGCTCAATTACCCAGGGGTAATTCGTGCATGGCACTACCACAAGAAGCAAGAGGATTTTTGGGCTGTTGTGAAGGGCATGATCAAGGCTGTCCTGTATGATGCGCGTGAAGGGTCGCCCACACGGGGTGAGGTACAAGAGGTCTTCATGGGAGAACAAAACCCCATACTTCTTCGGATACCGATAGGTGTCTTGCACGGGTACAAGACGATTGGAGTTGAGCCGTCTCTTCTCATAAATATTCCGACCCGGCCTTATGACCGCTCCGAGCCTGATGAGTATCGCCTGCCATATGACAGTGACGAGATACCGTATGACTGGGCGATCAAAATGCGTTAAGAGCGGAACTGCCTCGAGCAAGCAGACGTATGTTATAATGACAAGTTAGAGCCAACGCGTGGTTTAATGACGATGAAGAATATTCTTGTGACAGGTGGCGCTGGTTTCATTGGTAGCAATTTCTGCAGGTATATGCTCGGGAAGTACCCAGAATACAATATTCTCGTGCTTGACGCGCTCACCTATGCTGGTAATCCAGAGAATTTTGCAGATTTGGAAGATGACCCACGCTTCATGTTTTTCCACGGTGATATTCGAGACAAGGCAGTGGTTGAGAATCTTGTCCGAAATGTTGATGCAATTGTGAACTTCGCAGCCGAAACACATGTTGATCGTTCCATTGCCGATCCTGGCAGTTTCGTACTTACAGATGTGTATGGTGTCTTTGTGCTTCTTGAGGCGTGCCGGAAGTTTGGCATTGAGCGCTTTTTGCACGTATCAACGGATGAAGTCTATGGTAGCATAGAGCAAGGCTATTTTAAGGAGTGCGATGCATTACAACCAAGCAGTCCGTATTCGGCCAGTAAAGCAGGGGGTGAACTCCTAGCCCGATCTTATTTCGTTACTTATGGCTTGCCAGTGCTGGTAACTAGGGGCTCGAACACGTTTGGACCTTACCAATACCCAGAAAAGTTAATACCGCTTTTCATAACTAATGCTTTGGAAGACAAGCCTCTGCCTGTATACGGCGACGGGAAGCAAATACGCGACTGGATTTATGTCTTAGACCACTGCGAAGGAATAGACGTGGTATTGCACAAGGGAGAGGTTGGTAAGGTGTACAACCTCGGAGGCGGTAATGAGCGGACAAATATCGAGATCACTAGGTTGATTCTCGCAATGCTGGGCAAGCCCGAATCCCTCATCAAGTATGTAACCGACAGACCAGGTCACGATAGGCGGTATGCCCTCGACTCATCTGAGATCAGGGCATTGGGCTGGTCTCCTCGTTACGACTTTGAGTCGGCGCTTCGCGAGACTGTAAATTGGTATCTTCAGAATGAAAGTTGGTGGCGGAGGATCAAAGAGCACCAGGAAGACTACAAAGAGTTTACAAGGAAGTGGTACGAGAAAAGGTAGTCATCAGGCTATACAAAAACCGGCGGTGTAAGTCATTCAATTTCACATTTTCACGAGGCTAGCAATGATTATTACGCAGACTCCTCTTCGCATAAGTTTTGCGGGTGGCGGCACAGATTTTAGGGACTACTACAAGATTAATGGCGGCTGCGTCATCTCTTCTGCGATAGACAAGTACATATATGTGATTATCAAAGAGCGCTTTGACGACAAAATTCGCGTTGGTTACTCGCGTACTGAAATGGTTGACTCGGTGGACGAGGTTGAGCATGATCTTGTCCGTGAAAGCCTGCGTATGACTGGTATAACGAAGGGTGTCGAGATTTCCACAATGGCCGACATACCTTCTGAAGGTTCAGGGCTTGGGTCATCGAGTAGTGTGACAGTTGGACTCTTGAATGCAATGCATGCGTATCAGGGCGACCCTAAGCCGCCTGAAGTGCTTGCTGAGGAAGCCTGCAAGATTGAAATTGACATATTGGGCAGACCGATTGGCAAGCAAGACCAATACATAGCCGCATTCGGCAACCTCCGCTTTTTTGAGTTCCTCCCGTCAGGCGAGGTACGGGTAGAGTCAGTGAATATGGATCCAGACAAGAAGCGACGACTGAGCGAAAGTTTGTTGCTGTTCTTCACCGGTATGACCAGAAGTTCTACCGAGATCTTGACCGAGCAAAAGCAGAATATTGCGGAGCGAATTCCGACGCTAGACAAGATGAAAATGCAGGCGTATGAGATTCGGGAGAGCCTGCTGAATGGGAGCGTAGACCATATTGGCGAGGTCATGCACCAGGGCTGGCTATACAAGAAGCAACTCGCAGGGAAGATTAGCAGCAGCGAGATTGACCGGATGTACGAGGCTGCCATTGAGGCTGGCGCGTTAGGAGGCAAGATTGCGGGAGCAGGAGGAGGTGGCTTTCTCTTGTTGTACTGTCCTCCTGAGAGACAGAGCAAAGTTCGCGCAGCGCTAAAGGGGTTGCGAGAATTGAATTTCAACCTAGAGCGCGATGGCACTAAGGTTATTTTTAACGTTAGGAGATGAGAATTGGACAGAGTCAGAGATTATCTAAACTCGGTAGCGGGGCTACTCAAAGACGCACCAGCAGATGATATCAAAAAGGTTGCGGATTTGGTCTTGGATGCTTATAGATCTGGAAAGCAGGTTTTCATAATGGGTAATGGCGGGAGCGCAGCGACTGCCTCTCATCTGGCTTGTGACCTTCAGAAGGGAATCGGTTGCCTCAGGCCTGACAAGAAGTTCCGCGTTATGGCGCTTACGGACAATGTCCCCATTATGACCGCGTGGGCGAATGATACTGATTATTCAAACATTTTTGCCGAGCAGATCGCGACATGGGCTGCACCTGGCGACTTGGTGATTGGCATCAGCGGCAGTGGGAACTCGCCTAACGTAATCAAGGGTGTTGAGACTGCCAGAGAAAAGGGCGCGGTCACAGTTGGACTAAGCGGCTTCGAGGGTGGTAAACTTGCCCAGGTCGCTGATTACAACGTGGTGGTCAGGAGCAATAACATGCAGCATATCGAGGATGTCCATGTTGTAATTGCACACCTGATATTTCGCTACATACTTGAGGAAATCACGTCGTGACAGTTGTGTTTCTGGACAGAGACGGAGTCATCAATCGCAATCGGAATGACTATGTCCGCAGGGTTGAGGAATTTGAATTTTTGCCGGGTGCGCTTGACGCACTTTCAAAATTGAGGAGTGCAGGTTGCACAGTAGTAGTGATCTCCAATCAGGCTGGCGTCGGGCGAGGACTGATTGAGCCGGATGAACTTGAAAAGATCAACCGAACAATGGTTGACGAGGTCGAGCGCCACGGGGGAAAGATTGCGGCGGTCTATTATTGTGTGCATCGCAAGGACGAGGGATGCGCTTGTCGAAAGCCTCAACCAGGTCTCTTCCATAAAGCGTCTCAAGACTTGAATCTAGAACTAGAAGGTAGTTATTTCATTGGCGATAGTGAGAGTGATGTCCAGGCGGGTCATCGAGCAGGTTGCAGGACAGTAGTTGTTTTGACAGGCAAGTCGACGAAGGCTGACATCGAGTCGTGGACATCCAAACCAGACCTCGTAGCAGCAGATCTTCCGTCCGCTGTGGACATGATTCTTGCAGAGTCGGACTGCCGGTAGAAAGCCGGCAAGTCATACGTCGTAAGATACCCCGTGTGGCTGTGAGATATTGTCGAAACGTCTCAGTTCGGAAGGGATGAGCAATTGGGCAAGAAGGTATTGATGATATTTTTGTCCGCAGTGGTTGCCTTGGAAATAGCATCGGCGAGTAACCTATGCGTTCCGTCGGCAGACATAGTGCCCCGAGGCAGTTGGGTATATGATGCTTTGATCAGTCTTGCCTCGGACGATCTCCTTGAGGGATACCCTGCAAGATTATTCCAAGGAGAGCGCCTTTTAAATCGCCTTGAGGTTGCTGGAATCCTCGGCCAGGCTATCGAAAGTGATGTCATCAGGGAGGCGAATCCCTCACAGATTGCGTTGTTTGGTCGCCTCGTAGAAGAGTTTGAGCCTGAATTGAAATCATTTCACGGCAGCAACCTCGAAAGGTGGAAGTCAGAGGCTACAAGAGTGGAGACGAACACACCACTAGTTGCAGGCTACGGTCGCCTCGTGATTCGCGAAGATGATGGGAGCAATGACTCGGTAACAATCCCCTACAGGGTGTCTGTGCTTGGCGAACTTTCTCGAGAAGCGTTTGGAGCAATGTCCCTGTCGAGAAGGGAAGAAAGGTTCTTCTTGCGAGAGAGTAACGAACCCGCGGTAAGCAAGATATTGATCACGGGATTTGGCAGTAATTCTGTCTGGGAAGTTGGTCGTGATTATCATTGGTTTGGACCGGCTTATGGTGGTTCTTTGATTCTCTCCGATAACAGTGGTGGATTCTGGGGTGTCGGAGAGTCTAGAGAGTTTAACTGGGGACCTTTTCTAGGGCGAGTCAAGGTTAGTCAATTTGCGACGGCATTTGAAGACGCGGGCGAGCGCTTGTATCTATTCGCAAGGCGCTACCAAAGACCAATAACGCACGGCTGGTTCTTGGGCGTGAGTGAGACTGCAAAAACGACGAAGGTCCCTAATCCGCTGATCCTTGTCATGCCATACTACCTATACCAGCACATATTCAATGAGGTGGACGAAGAGTTTAACGCCTTGTATTCGGCTGATTTTTTGTACAATGGACGCACCGGGTACGAGGTCTACGGTGAATTGCTCATAGATGATGTTACTGCGCCCCGCCTGTTTGGGGGTGGTTTCGACCGACCGCGGAAGACAGGATGGACTTTGGGTTTGTACCTGCCCAAGTTCGTCAAGCACGCGGAATATTCCACGCTGAGAGTGGAATACACCAGCATTGATCGTTTGACTTACAGTGCGACGCGCCCGCTTTTCTCACAGTTGGCGTACACTCACAATGGAGAAATTATCGGTCATCCTATTGGTCCAAACGCGAGGTCCCTATATCTTAGAAGTGAGCACTCCTTTGGTGACAAATTCTCTTTGATCACGGAGTATCTGGACCAAAGGGAAAAGGAAAGTCGTGAACCGCGGGGAGTGGAGCGCAAGACCTTGTCGCTCCTTTTCTGTTATGATATTTGCACCGACAGGTCCATCGAAGTGCGTGTCGCACCCTATGAGATGTCTGGGACAGGCGGGGCCAAGGATTCGGGTACGTTGTTGGAAGTGCGAGCGACAGCATCATTCTGAGTCGGGCAGTAGTCATGTCCTATTGACTGAATAGACGTAACTTGAGGAGGCAAAGGCAATGGTTATCACAAGTAGAGCGCCGGTGCGCATTGATTTCGCAGGGGGTTGGACTGATGTTGACATATTCGCAAAGGGCGCAGGCGGCGCTGTACTGAACGCAACGATAGACAAGTATGTCACCGGCAGATTGGAACTTCACGACTTTGCAGATGATGGTCGCGAAGGCATCACGGTTTCATACAATTCCGACCTCCCAGCAGGGTCGGGACTCGGTACGTCCTCCGCTTTGAATGTGGTCTGGCTTAGCCTAGTAAAATCCCGCGTTAGTGGAGTGGAGGAAAAGAAGAAAATTGCGAACCTCGCGTATGAACTGGAAGCAATTCTGGGAATCTTGGGCGGCAAACAAGACCAGTTTGCAAGCGCTCTGGGCGGGTTCAACTTCATGTTGTTTAATGAGGATGTGCAGGTTGAGCGACTCGACCTCGCTCCAGATACGATCTCGGAAATGGAGGAAAGACTTGTATTGTGTTACACCGGGAAGCCGAGGCTTTCTGGAAACATACATGAGAACGTTTGGGGTGCTTACCGCCAAGGGAAACCTGAGACAGTCAATGCGCTATACAATCTCCGCAACGTGGCGATTCGGATGAAAACTGTTTTGCTAAATGGAGATCTCAATGAGTTCCCCGAACTGTTGAATCAGAATTGGAAGCATCAGAAGCAACTTGATCCGTCAATTACCAACGAGCAAATTGAAGAGTTGTTTGAGGAGGCTTTCAAAGAAGGTGCGATTGGTGGCAAGGCGTGCGGTGCTGGCGGAGGCGGATGTGTCTTATTCTTTGCCGAAAAGGGTAGACGGGCTCACGTAGAGAGCGTAGTGGAAAAACTTGGAAGCCGAATAATTCCGTTCAGGTTCGAATTTGAGGGACTGACCATAATGGAATCTTCATAGCCCATCTTGCAGAAGTTTGGTGAGGAAAAAAGAAAGGTGGCTGGCTAGGAACCTTGTGCCGGCCACCTTTCTTGTCGGTTAGCAAACGTAACACGTTATCCCATGATCATATACGTAAGGGTTATGGAGGCGGAACCCATCCATCCGAGCCGTGTTTACTCCAGAAATGGCTTCCAGTCCAATCTGGATGGGAGATATTTGGCACTGAGAGCGTCTTCACATGTCCGTCAACATACGCGATGTTGATAGCATCTCCATGTGCCAGCGTCGCCTCGTTTGAGCCCTGTGCGGCGTAACCGTCGGGGGCATCCCAGATAAGTGGTGCGTCACCAGGTCTGTCGCAGATGCCCTCGGATTGACCGCTAATGACATACCACTGATTGGTCACAGTATCCAGACACCGAGCATTAAAGATGTAAGTGGTAGTCGGTTCTGTCGTGCCAATTTCGCTTGCCCAGTTCTCAGCAAACGAAAGGACTTGGTTTCCTATCTGCCACGTGCCGTTTTTGCCAACAGCCGGGCAAACGAATATCTTGTCATTCTTCACGTATGGAAGAAGCAAGTATTGGAACCATACCCTTTCGTTTCCTCCCCTGAGGTTGGTGGTTCCGAGCTGGAAGTATGTGGAGACCCTATCGAGTTCTCTCCCGAAGCCGGTTACCAAGGGGAACCTTTCATCGTAGTCATTCTGATACATATTGACCGCGGCACTGATTTGCTTCAGGTTGTTGATACAACTGTTCATGACCGCTTTTCGCTTTGCCTGGGCAAACACTGGGAATAGGATAGCTGCGAGGATGGCGATTATTGCCACAACGACTAGCAGCTCAATGAGTGTAAAGCCCTTTTCGTGCTTTCTGAAACGCATAGTAAGACACCTCCAGTAGTAATTCAAAGATCTATCGGCTGCACCACAGCCGGCGAAACTTGGTTTGCACAAGCACCTCCTTTCTTTGCGAATTGCATCCGTATTTGCAGAGTTTGAGCCCGATGGGCTGATTCGAGCACGCGTTTATGAGCAATATGATGAGGCATAACAAGAAACGTGCATGCTTGCGTTCGGACGTTAGTTTTCAAACCTGCATGGATGCCTTTGGCAACCTTTGTACAAATGCTAGCACAATTACGATATTCAGTCAACTTTGTTGACTAGTTAGATGTGGGTTTTGTTCCATTGCGCGACTGCAATTCCAGATTTTCAATTTTGCAAGAACAATTCTTGAACCAACTTTTCGGTGGCGTCAGGATCTGCTTTCACGAAGATCGTGTTCTTACTAATCGCAGGTAATGTCTCCATTCGTATGCTTGAGGAGGGAAGGGATTTTGCGAATGCTGCCAGACACAGCATTTGTGACATGGTTAAACTCGATTGGGTATCCGATGCTACTGTGTCGAGGACCCTGGGAAGCCTCAGCAAGGCCTGTGGGTCCGCCAGTTTCGCTCTGGCGGCTCTGAGAAATTCGTGCTGGCGACTTATTCGGACGAAATCGCTTTCGCCCTCTCCGCTATTCGACTGCCTGTAGCGGACGAATCCCATTGCCTGTTCGCCATTGAGTGTCTGACGCCCGGGCTTTAAGTGAATATGCAGGTTGCCCCAGTTGTCATCATAGTCGAGTTGCTTATCCACAGTTACCTCTAATCCACCAATGGCATCTATTGCCTTCTCGAATCCCTCAAAGTTTATTAAAACATAATGGTCAACAGGCACCGCCGTCAGTTCGGCAACAGCCTTCTTTGCAAGTTCAGGTCCTCCGAGTGCATTTGCATAACTTATTCGGCGACGCCCTCGGTATCCTGGAATTCTTGTCAAAGTGTCTCGTGGAATAGAGAGAATGTTTACATGACGGTTGCGAAAGTCCACATGCGCAAGTAACATGCAGTCAGTGCGTCCTCTGGAATGTATGATTCGTCCTCTTCTATCGCGGTCAACGTCTCTTCCCATGAGCAAAATATTTACGTATTCTCTGCCTGGGAAGGCTTGCTGGGGACTAATCTCGTGCGTAAAAACCGAACATATCACAGCGTGCGTACTGGGTGATGTCAAATAGTAGTAGAGGGTTATTGCAAATCCAGATATCATGATGGCAAAAAATGCCAAAAACGGGTACTTAACGAACCTCTTGTTTACCTTTGGTTTTTGCGAAGAGTTTGTATCCTTAGCGTCTTTCTCGATGGGTGTCATACCGTATGATTTAACCTGCGCCGCGCACTGTCCTTCGGCGTTTTCCCGCTTGTTCGTAAGTATACCTCTCTAGTATAGCAAGCATGCGTTGACTGGTCAACCAGGTGCTGCTTGCAATTCGACATCTTGACTTGTTACACATGCTCTCGGCTATACTTGGGAGAAGAACCAAGGGAAAAGTTATACTATCTACAATGAAAATCCTTGCCATCGGCGATATGCATGGGAACTTCTCGGCAGTTCATACCGCCCTATCGAGATATGAACCAGATATCATCCTGTCGCCTGGTGATTGGGGTGACCCAGGACAGATCAAAGAGCGTGACTTAAGTGCTCTGGTAGAAAACGTTTATGTGTTGACGGTTTTTGGAAATCACGACGACATAAAACTCTTGCAGACAACAACGAACACAGATGGGAACCCCGTTTTGCTAGGGCAGGGGGAGATTCGTGACGTAATGGGTTTTAGTTTTGCGGGCATCAGCGGCATATGGGCGAAAACGCATGCGAAGCCCTACTACGTGACTGATGATGACGTGGAACGGATTGTGCAGAGTTTGGCAGGGAGATCAATTGATGTTCTAATCACACATGGGTGCCCCATAGGATTGGCTGACAAACTTCCAGGGGGAAGACGAGGCGGACAGCGATGTCTTCTTGAAGCCTTTCGCAAATTATCGCCGCGGTTGCACATATGCGGGCACCTTCATTACGCCCAAAGGCACGCGCTGAAGGATGGGCGGATGGTTGTCAACACGGGTTACGGCGCCGAGGGAGATTGCTGGATAATAAGTCTGACTGGACAACACATGAGCGCCGAGTTCATTTCCGGCAAGCAAGATTAAGAGCAGGCGTGACTGCAGGAACAAATGCAATGAGATGTATTAGCGGAGAGATCCACGTAGTCGGTGACGAACTCAATCTGGATTACACTTTAATCCCAGGTCAGGCTTTTCGCTGGTTCCGGGAGTCTGATGGTGCGTGGGTCGGTGTCGTGAGCGGCACGATTATCAAATTGTGGAGAGAGAACGGAAGGGTGGTCTATGAGGCGCGCGGGAACTGTGTAGACGACGAGTTTATCCGACGGTACTTCCGATTGGAAACCGATATCAAGGATGTGTATGCATACCTGGTAGCAAGAGACGAGCGCATCGCGCCTGTCATAAGTCGCTTCAAGGGTTTGCGAGTACTTGGGCAGGAGCCCGAAGAGACGTTGATGACCTATCTCTGTACAACTGCCAATTCCGTTCCGAGGATAGTCCGTTCGATCGAGTGCCTGGCCATACGTTTTGGGGAAAGGATTGGAGAGTTTGAAGGGCGCGAGTATTATTCATTCCCCACCGTGGAAGCGCTGTCCCGTGCCGAGGTCGACAGGCTTTGTGAGATCCCCGGTCTTTGCTTTCGAGGACGCCATCTTAAGGCAGTGGTCGAGCAGTTGATAGAGCGACCGCCAGGGTGGTTGCACTCACTAAAAGAGGCGACTTATGAGGAGGCAAGGTCCGAACTACTAAACATCCGGGGCATAGGTCCTAAGATTGCTGACTGCGTCCTTCTATTCTCTTTGGGAAAGAATGAGGCATTTCCTGTGGATACGCATCTTTGGAATGTAGTGGGAAAACGTTATCTTACCGAGTTGGCAGGTCGAAGGCTCACGCGTGCTTCTTATGATTATGTTGTTGCTTATTTCCAGCGACTGTTCGGTTGCTACGCGGGCTGGGCACAGGAGTACCTATTCTACGATGACTTGTACCCGAATGGAGTTGCGCCGGTCATTGATAGGATTGCACAAGGGCGCAATTCGCAGAAAAGCAGAGCGAAACGAGTTGGTGAGAGGGATCCGGCGAAGCGTGAATCCCGTAGCAAGGTAATGACTTGATGGACGGCGGGCAATAATTATAGTGTTGCTTGCTGATTGCCGATAACAATATGTCCATGAGCAATGAAACTCAAAGAATAGACGGACCGGAGCCGCAGTCAAACCTGATAAACCAGTTGGCTTCTTCCTTTGTTCAGGATGAGCGAATTCTTGCTTGTTGGCTCCATGGGTCTTTTGGCAGGGGCTCGACAGACCAGTATTCCGATATAGACATGGCTCTCGTGGTGCCTGATGATAAGTTTTACCAGGCTTTCCAAGTTGCTCGTCAGATCGCATGCGGAGCCAAGGAATGTGTGGTTTCCTGGGATAGTCCGAAGGATATTAACGGTGGTGGTTTTACAGCATTCTACGCTGATTGTAACCTTCTCGATGTAAAGGTTTATAGATCATCGCGAGTGCCGAAACTCAGGAACAGTGATACGATTCGAATACTCTTTGACCGTGAGGGTCTTTTACATCGCTCGGATGAGACATCTCCTGATGAATACCTCGGTCCACCTTTAGCAGAGCAAGTTCGCTGGAAGATGATCTTCTTTTGGATCTGCGTGTATTCTGCAGTCCGCTTCCTGAAAAGGAGAAACTTCTGGTACGCAGAAGGCCTCATAAACGCTGTACGCGGTACACTGGCACAATTGCTTTGGCTGTGGACTCATCCCGGCGAACCGACTGACTTGTCTTTTGTCGTTTGGGGTGTCGTCCGTCGTGACCTGCCACCTGAGTTGGTTTCGCAACTTGAGGAGACTGTGTCGGAGTCTGAGCGGAGTGAAATGACCGCGACACTCGGGCGTATTATTGACCTTTTTAACCTCTATGGAAGGCGCATTGCGGAGGAAACAGGGGCAGAGTACCCTGAACTCCTAGCCAATGCGGTTATGGAGTATTTTCATCGCGAGTGCGGATAAGACCTTGGTGCCGCGCACTGACTAACCTCATGGCATCACTCAGGTCTGTGGCGAAGCCTCCCGACCATAGGTTATAATGCAATGGTATGACCGAGGACTCTAGAGTATTGGTTGCCAAGATGCCGAAGGCAGAGTTGCATCGGCATCTTGAGGGCTCAATAAGACTTTCTACGATCGCAGACCTTGCCCAGACATACGGGCTTCCTCTTCCCAAAGAAGAGTCAAGGATTGCTCCCCGCGTTCGCCTCACTAAACCTGCCAGGAACCTGAAAGGCTTCTTACAGCCTTTTATTCACGTGATGAGATACTGCTTTGTAAATGAGGAAGTGATCGCTCGCATTACATACGAGGTGATCGAAGATGCAGTACTGGATGGGATCAATTACTTGGAATTGAGGTTCAGTGCCGAGTGTATGGCTTTCCATCATAGGTTGCCGTTAGAAGCAGTTTTAGATGGTATCGTCCAAGGGAGGGACATTGCCATGAGCAGATATCCTATCAGGGTAGGGCTCATATTAAGTGTTAACAGACCACCTCTTCGGGTGCCGCATTGTGCGGGAGGTCCGAAGGAGTTGGCGAACATAGCTGTGAAGTATGCCGAGAAGGGTGTGGTCGGATTTGACCTGTCAGGCTTGGAAAGTCGGTGGCCGGCATCTAGGTTTACTGATGAGATCAGATGTGTCCAGGAGGCGGGGCTGGGTGTAACAATCCATGCAGGCGAGGGCGCTGGCCCCGAGAGTGTTCGCCAGGCTATCGAGGCTGGTGCCTCTCGAATCGGGCATGGAGTGCGCGCCGTCCAAGATGAGGCCATCGTCCGGCTTGCAATGGAAAGAGGTGTCTGCTTCGAAATGTGTCCGACGAGCAATGTACTCACGAGAGCGGTCAGGTCCTTGCAGAGGCACCCCATCCGTCGGCTGTACGACATTGGTGTCAAGGTGACTGTCAACACTGATGATCCAACTGTGTGCGGGGTAACGTTAACTGACGAATGCATGACTTTAATGGAGCACTTTGGTTTCGAAATTTGCGATATAGAAACGCTCATGGATAATGCGAGGAAGGCAGCATTTTCAAAATTAGATTGATGGGTGAGTTGTATAGCCATGGTCAATAAATATTCTGGATCCACTAACAATTCTGGGAAGAGTTGGGACATTCCGCTTGGAGTTTCAACATGGTGCTTCAGTGGGCTTGTGACGGAGCCTGTTGGCAGGGTACTTGATGGAGCAATTCCCGCAACAAGTGAAGTTATTGGGCAAGTTAGGGATTATTTTCGTAGGCTTGTGGAATTACTCCTACGCTCGTCTGTTCGTGCGGTAGAGGTCTGGTACAGTGATGCCTTGTTCGATGATGAGGTCGCATCGAGCCTACGACGACTGGCGGCAGAAGACCGGATACATTCAATGCATGGACCTTTTGGTCCGTCGCGGGATCTCGGTTCGCTCGATGAGGAAACTAGACGCAACGCAGTCATAGAGTGTAAGCGTAGTGCAAGCCTCATCGCACAGTTTGGGGGGAAATTGCTCGTAGTTCATGGTGGATCAGCGGCGCATGATGAATCGTCTTTGCCCCTTCATGTCCAACAAAGCGTTAAGAGCCTGAGAGAAATAGGGAAATTTTGTTCAAGTCTCAACATCCAGGTCGCTCTTGAGCATTTGAGCGGACTTGCCGTAGGGAACTCGGATGATGCCCTCGCGAAAATATTGGATACGGTTGGGATGTCGAACATTGGAGTATGTCTAGACACTAACCATGTCTTTCCTACAGATCGTTTGATACCCTCAGTACATGCCTTGGGACGAAGACTATTGACTCTTCATGTTTCAGACTATGATGGTATCGAGGAGAAGCATTGGCTGCCCGGGCTTGGGGTCATTGATTGGCTTGAGTTCTTGAACGCATTGAGAGAAGCCGGCTATCAAGGCGCCTTCATATATGAGGCACGGTTTGATGCCTCGAACATGGAAGAAGCAATCTCTACTATTGAGGAAAATTACCGGATGCTGAAAGACCGGTAGTGTGGTCGTCAAAGGGATTATGTAATTCAGCCGCCGTCCTTTAGGCAGGTCCGGCGGCTGAAGATGCCCGGGTATCTCTGATCCTCGACTTACTTCGTTGCTACGAGTTCCTTTGCCCTTTTTGCTAAATGTTCTCCTGTTAGACCGAATACTCGCATCAACTCCCACGGCTGCCCAGATTCCCCAAACTTATCCTGAACGCCGATCATATCGAAGGAAACCCGCCTTTGTTCGCCTTTCAAGATAGCAGAGGCGACAATGTTGCCGAAACCGCCCACCTGATGTTCTTCTGCGGTGAGCACAACGCCGGTCTCGTTTGCCGCCCTGATAATGGCTTGTTGATCAATCGGTTTTACCGTATGGACGTTTAGCACTCGCGTTTCCAGTCCGTATTCTTCTTTCAATATCCATGCTGCTCTCATAGCCTCGGGAACCATCGGTCCGCAGGCTATTATAGCCAGGTCTTCATTTTCGTTTTCATATTGAGAGGCCAGGATGATTTCGAATGCGTCCACAAAGCGAGGCTTCACACCACGGAAGCGGATTACATTCGCCTGTCCGAATACAAACGGGCTGTCATAGGTCGTGACTATGGGGGTGGCCTCACGTGCATACCGAATATACACAGGACCGACAATATCCAGGATTCCTATCTTGGTTGCTCGCTCAGTCTCGATTGAATCGGCGGGAACAATCACCTTCATGTTTGGAAGGATTGCCATGAGGCTGATTTCTTCGAGAGCCTGATGAGTTGCGCCGTCCGGTCCCACTGAAATTCCGCCATGTGCACCTGCGATTTTCACGTTTAGGTTTCCGTAGCAGATTGTTGTACGGATTTGATCCCAGGCTCGACCTGCTGCGAAGACACCGTAAGTACCAGTAACTGGTATCTTGCCTTCTTTGGCGAGTCCTCCTGCTACAGCCATCATGTTCTGTTCAGCGATGCCCACACTAAATACCCTGTCTTTGCGCTCTGGGTTTTTCTCTTCGAAAGCGGTGATGCGAATGGATGCCGATATGTCGGCATGAAGTGTGACAATCCTCGGATCGTCGCCAATCTCGGCCAGTCCTTTTCCAAAGCCCATGCGAGTGGGTTCCATGTCTACCTTCATATCGTCGCGCGCATTCCACCAATAATCCCGGCTGAATGAAGGAGTCGCAGCACGTGCACGTTCGTCTGCACGCTTGGCATGTGCTGCCGCGTAATCAAGGAGTTCTTTCAAGCGCTCATCCGTCAGCCCTGGGAAGCGAAGTTCCTCGATGGCTTTCTCGAATTGTTCTTTATTGGGGGCTATGCCGTGCCAACCTGCCTGGTTTTCCATGAAGGAGACACCTTTGCCCTTTACTGTATCAGCGATTATGACCGTAGGCTTGCCTTTGGTGGCTTTTGCTTCCTCGAAGGCTGCAGCGATTTCAGCGATATCGTGCCCATTGATTTCGATTGCATGCCAATTAAATGCACGATACTTGTCGGCGATTGGCTCTATATCCATGACGTCTTTAGTCCAGCCGTCAATTTGGAGACGGTTTCTGTCTACCACGCCGCATAGGTTGTCCAACTTGTAATGACCTGCGGCCATTGCAGCTTCCCAGATGCTTCCTTCTTGCTGTTCACCGTCGCCCATAAGTGTATAAATCCTGTACGATTTCCCATTAAGGCGTGCGGCAAGCGCTGCTCCTACGGAGACGCTTAATCCCTGTCCGAGAGACCCACTTGATATTTCTACTCCGCAGAGTTCGAGCATATTTGGGTGACCCTGACATGGACTACCTAATTGCCTAAGGCACATTGCTTGCTCGATGGGGAAGTACCCGGCTCGCGCAAGTGCAACATACAATGCAGGCGCTTTGTGTCCTGCTGACCAAAATACCCTATCCCTATCCGGCCAGCAGGGATCATCTGGCCGGTGATTTAAGGTGTGGAAGTACAGCACGGTGACTATGTCTATGATTGAGAGAGTGCCGCCTGGGTGTCCTGACCTTCCCGCATAAATTGAGATGAGATTGTATGCTCGAAGTTCGCGAGCAATTTCTTCTAAACGCTTAACCTCTTCTGGGCTCAAAATTGCCTCTCTTACTGCCAACTTGTCCTCCTTATAGTTCGATCGGCTTAAGGCTAGGTAATGCCTCTTGTAGACTTTGATTTAGTATTCTAGTTTAATGTCGAGACTCCCTCCTTTGCAAAACTGGTATTGACGGATTGAAGTTTGTGTGATAAATTTTTGTCAAACGACTTGGGCAATCTGTTTCCTCGTGAAAAGACAGTGCCCCGAAATTTGCCACAAGTCTTGCCTTCCGTGAGACCGACCACTAGAGTCGGTAGGGAAAAGAGGGTCCGATGAGCACCAAAATCCATCTTGGCTCTCGTTGCATATTCTTACGTCTTGTCATTTTGATACTTGTGCTGCTGCATGGGTCAGCGTACTCTCTTGCTCAGTCCGGCTTACGTTTTGCCCCACCGCCCGAGCCTGTAGTCAAGCCGATTATTGTTCATCCTCGCGATTGCGATAAGGACATGTCACGTGTGAGCGATCGTCTCGAAGAACGGCTGAGGACGATTCGGAGTAGGTTGGCTGAAGCACGTGAGCCGGGAAAGCGTGCCGCAATTGAAAGCGAACTTGATCAGCCGGTGAAAGTCGAACTGGTGTTCAGCAGGCGGATTACGGAGAAACAGATAGATGACTTCCTGAGGTTTGGTCAGATCGAGTATGTTTATCAGGCGGTTAGTTACGGGTGGGTTGGCTGGGTCCCACTCAGGTTTGTTGAAGAGGTTGCTCGGAGAATGGGCGAATCGCTAGTTGCAATTGTGGACGACCAGCCAGTTGTGTGCCACATGGACGAGGCAACTCGTACAGCGCGCATTCGACCTGTGTGGGCCTCAGGATTTGCTGGTGCTCCTCTCGGCTATACCGGGAGTGCAGGTACGACTATCGGCATTATTGACACAGGCTGTGACGACTCCCACACAGATCTTTCGGGGCGAATGAGGTATTGGAAGGATTGGACCGCAGACAGAGAGCGAAACGCAGTGGACTATATCGGTCATGGGACACATGTGACTGCTATCGCCGTAGGCACGGGTTCGGCTGCGGGAGCAATGACGACATTGCTCCAATACACGGACAGTGGGGATATGTCGGGTCTGCCGTCTGGGTACTTCTACCCCTCGCCTATTCACATTCCTTCGGGGATTTCGGTGGCGTACAGCAGCACAGCCACGTGGCTTGGCGGCGGCACGACCGACTTATATTTGCTTCGACGCTCTGATGGAAACACAGGCAGTTACAATGCCGTAGGTTCACCTTCAAATGGAGCGTCTCCGATTTCGAATACGTGGAACTTTGTTTCTGTGTCCGGCAATCATTATACCGCTGGCTTGATGCAAAACGCCTCGGGAACCATTACTAAGTATGCGATTGCGAATACTGTGACCTATGCGCCGGTGGGGGACGGGTTCAATACATTTCAGGGAGTCGCTCCCGGCTGTTACTGGGCATGTTGCAAGGTGTTCACAAATACTGGAACTGCTACTACCACAGACATCGGTGAGGCAATCGACGATCTGGTGTCGAAAAGAAGTACGTATAACATCAAGATTGTGAACCTGAGCCTTGGCGTCAATGGTGACCCCGGCATTGACACCACACTGCGTGCAAAGGTCAACAGCATGGTGAACAACGGGATCGTGGCTGTGTGCTCTGCTGGCAACGATGGTCCGGGAACCAATCCGACAAACCTTATAGATGATCCAGGTCGGGCGAGTCTTGCCATTACCGTTGCCGCAAGCAATGATATAAACCAATTGACGAAATACTCGAGCACTGGATTTCAAAGCCCGGGGTCGGATGAGGATTACAAGCCTGACGTAATGGCTCCTGGAGGTTCTGCTTATTATTCCTTGATAATCTCTGCAGACTCAAACGACTGCGATGCCAGAAGCATGACATTTGCAGACCAACGTTCCAACGACTACGTTAATGTCGCAGGTACGTCTGCCGCCGCTCCCATAGTCTCAGGCGCAGCAGCGCTTGTTATACAGGCACTTGAAAACCATGGTTTGGTTTGGAATTTTAGTTCGAGTAGCAACCCTCTTCTTGTCAAAATGCTTCTCTGTGCAACTTGCACTGAGTCGAATGCTCCGAGAGAGGTGGGCTCGGGGAATGACCCGCTGCTTGGCAGGGCAGGATCGCCAAAGGATTTGTGCGAGGGCTATGGATTGATCAACGTAGATGCAGCAGTCGAAGCTGCGAGTCTGACTTACGACTGGGCAGCCTGGAGTGAGACAACAGGAGGAGGCTATTACGACAGACGCGCTTGGGCGCGAAAGATAAACCTTGTGGCAGGCACGCCCGTGGACCTATTTTTGAACGTCCCGGAGGGTGGCGATTTTGATATCTACATCTATGGTGCAACACCAGACAGTAAGGGTAATCCGGTCATTCGTGCATACAGTACCTCCGTCGGCGATGGCGTGGACGAGCATCTTCAGTTCACTCCTAGTATTAGCGAAACAGGCTATCTTGTAGTAAAGCGGGTGAGCGGCGCAGGGACTTGGACCCTGATGGGACCAGATTCGACGCCGCCCGCTAGTCCTGTAGTAGCGGATGATGGTGCCTATACGCTGAGCACGAGTAGCATCCACGCGATGTGGGCGGCTTCTGACCCCGAGTCTGGCATAGCAGAGTACCAATATGCTATCAGTTCCACCACGCAGGAATCGGGAATCATACCAGGTGGTGGGTGGGTCAGCGTTGGGAGCAGCACGGAAGCGACAAGGAGTGGCCTCGCGCTATCATATGGGCAGGTATACTACGTACTTGTAAAGGCTAAGAATGGGGCCGGACTCTGGAGTGCAGTGGGCACTTCGGACGGGATCATGGTGGTTCAGCACTATGCACCTACGATTGGCGCGGCAAAATTGCTTCCTGACAACACGACGGTAGGGCTGAGTGGCAAGGTTGTCACAGCGGTCTTTGCCGATTGTTTCTATATGCAGGAACAGATGCGATCGTCGGGCATCCGAGTAGCATGGCTGGAGCCACCTGCCGGGCTAGGTTTTGGGAAAGAGGTGGAAGTCGGGGGACGAATCGAAACAGTCGGCGGTGAGCGGCAGATCACTGCAATGGAATGCAAGATTGGTGCGGTTCTCCAGCCCAGGAGTATGTTAATGGTCAACAGAGGGATTGGCGGCGCAAACTGGCATTATGACGCAGTGACTGGCGCCGGACAGCGCGGGACGGCGGGCTCCAACGATCTGAATAATATAGGCTTACTGATCACAACCACAGGTCGAGTCACTCATGTGAGTGGTAGTGACTTCTGGATTGACGATGGTGCCGGGCTGACCGATGCCTTTGGACACATAGGAATTAAAATAAGCGCCCCTGGCTTAGCGATTCCTGTCCAGGGGCAGTACGTCAAAGTGACTGGTATAAGTTCGTGTTACGAGTACATGTCAGCGCTTTATCCGCTAATCCGGGCCACAGAGGTTACCGTCATACCTTGAATGACCTGTCAATGATTTTGTGGCACGTTAAGCCAGGATAGTGCATAGCGTGATTTAGCGTGCACGCAGGACTTCACTTCTTATTCGAACTCCAGTTTGCAAGTTCTTCATCTCTAATTGCACTTCCTGTACCCGTGTCCATTCTGGTGATAATAACGCACCGGTTTGGGATGCCAAAGTCTGAGGTGGTAAACTCAGAGTTCTGATTGTGCCATTCTGGAATGCTTGTACCTCGAGCTCAAATCTGATCTGCCTGCCACTCGGGTTCTCCACAGTGACGCTGCTCTTGTCAGCACTTGGAATCAGTCGGATGTTTTCGGCGCTCTCAAGAATTCTCAGATTCATAACGCGCTCATGTTGTTGAGCGACTTTCATAATTATTCTTATCTGTCCTGTACCGTTTAACTTGGAGTCGAGTCTAACTTGGTTTGTGAGTACCTTTTCGAATGTGAGGACAGCCTGCTCTGCCTCAGGACGCACTTCGAAGACAATGCCTGGGTTAAAAGACCATACCCTTTTCCCTCGTACGCCGCTCGTCTCAATTTGGAAACTCTTACCCTTAGAGTTCCCAAAAACATAGACGAGTGGGAAGTTAGGATCGGGTGTCGTACCAGTATCAGGGACAAACAGCATGGAATTGGGAATCCTTGTTGTTTTGTTCTCGTTGATGACACCATTAACGTAGAAAGTTCTGCCATTCTCGTCTCGAATTTGCGACACAGTGGCAGGTTTCTCAACGACCACGGTGGTCATCAGCGCTGCCTCACCATTTGTCGCCTCGGTGGGAAGGTGAGGGTCTGCAGGAGTGGTGTCAGCGTAACTCCGGCAAATTATTCTATTCGCTCCGTTCCATGTGACCTGCCCTGTAGTCTTGTCTATTTGCACGATTGTTGTCGAATTCATGGGCTCATTTTCGGAGTACGGGACATTATTGTCATAAATGTGGATACGGCGGGTGTTGTCTACCTCGTCGGTACTGTACGGCCATACACAGTGCCCCCAGCCAGGACCATATATGCTTAGGAGTGGGTTATCGGTGGAGCCAGCCCGTCCGATCAGATCCCTGCACCGTTGCCACGCCTGATTATTATCTTGGTTTTCCAATAACGAGAGTTTGTTCGCCATTATGCTTGCTTCGAGTTGTGCACCCTGGTGCTCGTTTATGGTGCGGCGAACCTCATTGACTAAGGTATAGTCCCAGGCTCTGGGTAGGCGATTGGCAACCCACCAGGATTCATAAAGGCACCAGGGCTGCCAGAAAAAGAATCGCTCTGCGGCAAGCGTCATTCCAAAGCAATTGCCACCGGCACCGACATTTTTGTACGTGCTGTCGTACCACGCCTGCGCCGCGGGTAGGTGGTTCCCGGATCGGTCCTCGACCTCATTTGCGCCAAAGTAATGGCGGAAGCACTCCCATGGTATTGTACTTTCCGTGAAATTTCGAAATTGCCAACCGTGATTGCCGCGCCAGCCTCTGGGTGCAACTACTCTGTAACTGAGATGGTTGCTTGTCTTGTTAGCGGATGTATCCTTGACGTAGAGGTCATAGGACTGTGCGACAGGTACTATTGGGATCTGGCAGCCAACGCATACGCCAAAGTCCTCTCCCCATGGCATGTAGTACGTAGTGCGCGCGATATTATTGAACCAAATCTGGCAATTTTGGTTGATGCCTTGCCCGTATACCAGAAGCCATGAGAGTGGACTACCGTCGCCACTTTCGGGCCAGACGCGCGAGATTCTGAGTGGTTGGAATGGAACAATTGGTCCTCGGATTTGGTCGGTTAGTTTTACTGCGGGCATTGCCAGTTGTGCGGCAAGTTTACTATCCCAACTCGCAGCAACAGCTTCCTGCATACCTTGTGGAAGATTATTGAAGGCCGATATGACTTCTTGCTTTTTTGCATCACTCCACTTCTGCGAATTGACGGTAGCAAGGAAACTTTTCTGGATTGTCGCAATTGGCGATTGAACCACGGGTACCGTCGGCTTTGCAACGCCTATGGCTCTTGGCTGAGCAAATACGCTGTTTGTGGCGACGGAAACAAGAACGCACAAGAACATGAAAAACCTTTGCATACCTGCTTTCCTCCTGCGGCGGAATTGAGACCGAATGCATAGAATTAACCCTCGGTGTTCTAGTTTGACGTACGCACTAAATATCCTGCTGGGAATTAGCAGCGGCGTTTGACATAAAACTCCCTGGAGGCTAGACTTGTCACGGTAGGGTACCTAGCGACATACCGAAGCGAGGGTAAGCGATGCCAAAATCCATAGAGGAATTGGTAGCTCAACAGGTCAGAAAGTCAGAACTTGCGCGTCAGGAGGCTGAGTCAGCAGGGCGGCCGTGTACAATGCCTGTCATTACAATTTCTCGGACGATGGGCAGCGGCGCCAGGATTATTGCTCAGAAGCTCGCGGAAGAACTGGGATGGAGTCTGTGGGACAAGGAGTTGCTGGATGCAATGGCCAATGACGCGCAGGTATCTAGAAAGGTCGTCGAGGCTTTCGATGAAAGAACGATTTCGGAGATTGAACTACTTGTGAGGTCAATCTTGGGTGCGTACGACATGGCTGGCTTCCTTTACCTTAAGCACCTGGTGAGGGCAGTTATTTCAATTGCAAGCCTTGGCAATGCAATAATTCTGGGACGGGGTGCAAACTTCATATTGCCTGGGGCGCTGAACGTGCGCATTGATGCTTCCGAGCACTTGCGAATCGAGAACATGATGAAGTATGAAGCCATGTCCCGCGAAGATGCTGAAAAACGGATAAAGAAGTCTGACAAAGAGCGGCATCAGTTCCTGGTGAAGATGTTTGGTCGTGAGAGAGTACGTAACGTTCATTATGACCTTACTATTTGGATGGACAAGTTCGACAACGATGGCGCTGTAGAGATCATCAAAACCGCGCTTAGTGCATTCTGCCGCGTGCAGACCGGCGGTGCTGGCTAATCTGGTCAGAAGCACTATTCGGACGGTGAGGAGGTTCTGTAATAGCCAATAACTTCGAGCCTTGTGTCTGGGCGAACTTAAGCAAGTGCTTACTGGACTTCTTGCAACCTGGCTTTGTTTCCGCATCCGACACGGCATGGCAAGTCTCGGTGCCGGACACTGCAGAGCGCATAAGTATGTGCAATCGGTAACGCAAACTCTTGTGTCTAAAATTTGCGTTTTACATAATTGACAGGTTAGCCGAGGGCTAGTATAATAACCAGGGTAAGGCTCGCTACTCGAAGTTGATGGTTCCCGCATCCTTGTTACTATGGCCACCACCGTCTGCTTAAGCGAGCAAGCACAACACCATAGGAGGGATGCAAATGAAAAGACCCCATCTTTCACCACGCTTGCTGCTATTCCTCGTTGCGGCATGGTGTATCAGTCTTCTGGGCTATGCCCACGCCGGACCCGTCGCCTATATAGACGCCTCAGGTGGGATAATCGTGATCAACCACCCGCAGGCTGTGGATGTGCTTTCGGCTCTCTCTCTTCTATCTTCGCCTCCGCCGGCTACTCCGCTTAGCCTGGGTGCCGTATCGGCGATACCGCGCGGAACAAAACTGCTCGACTTCAGAATAGAGGGAGACAGAGCGGTCGTTGACTTTTCCAAGCGACTTGTTGCCGGTGGCGCTGGCGAGGTGAAACTGGCTGGAATCTTTGATCAGGTAAAGTGGACGCTCAGGTCTTGGGGCATCGACATGAATGTCTCGATACTAGCAGATGGCGTGCCGTTTGCTGAATACGCCGAGCCGGCACCAGTGATCGAGCCGCGCTCTGACGTCGGCCTAAGTACGCTGTCTGGACGGAGTGTCACCTTGTCTCCAGGACATGGGCTCGTCTGGAGTGGGTCAAGTTGGGGCTTCCAGCGGAGTCCGACGTGCGGGGGACAGTTGTCGCGTGAGGACGACCACAACGTCGAAATCTGTCAGTACATCAAGACGTATCTCGAGCAAGACGGAATGACAGTAAAAGTTCCTCGATGCTTGGATAAGAACTACGGAACGTGCCCCCTTGTAAGTTATCCGTGGTGGCAAATGTGTTCAGTGTATTGGCTTTGGCACAAGGGTTATCCATGCACAGTCTGGGGGAGCACTACGGACTGTACACCGGGCTCGGGCGCAGACGAATGGAACGACGATATTCGGGCGCGACCACTTTCGTCCGACTATGACGGAACGGACATTTACATTTCGTTCCACACTAATGCTTACAGCGGCGACTGCTATGGGACCGCATGCCCAACGGGCTCGGACATGTATTATGACTGCAGCAGTGAGCATGCTTCTTGGTGCACGGTTAGCCAGAACCTCGCGACTGCTGTGAACAATGCACTGATTGATGCGATCCGAAACAAGATACCAGATAGCGACTGGAACAACCGTGGCATCCATGATTCAAATGGAGCGTATGGAGAGATACGGATACCCGACCGCGCTGCCATATTGTTGGAGTTAGGCTTCCATGACACGTGCGACCATGACGTGCAGCATCTGAAAGACAATTTCTTCAGATCTGCAGCAGCATGGGGTATTTACAAAGGCGTTTGTGATTACTTCGGACAAACGCCTACGTGGGACTTCTACTCAGACGAATTAGTGAGCCATGACATTCCGAGTTCCTTGCTTCCTGGTGAGCGGGCTTATGTGCATATCACCTTTAGGAATAAGGGCGTGTTGTGGAACCAGTCTAGGGGATTTAAACTTGGCGCAGTAGGTGATTCTGACCCATTCACAAGTACGATCCGGTACGATGTTACTAGCGAAGTCCCACCGAGTGGTACGTATACTTTCAATTTGACGCTCACGGCTCCCTCGACAACCGGGACATATGTAACCGATTGGCGAATGTTGAGAGAGGGATATCAGTGGTTCGGGGCTACATGTTCCCAGACGATTACGGTATCTGGGTCGCCCGACACTACTCCGCCAAGCGTTCCTACAAATCTGACCTGTTGGCCTCCGAACCAGACGACTGTTAATCTGAGTTGGAGTGCCTCGACAGACAATCGTGCGGTTGCAGGATATAAGATCTATCGGAATGGCTCCAACATAGGAAGCAGTGAGACAACGAGTTACACGGATACAACGTGCTCAGCGAATACGACTTACACATATCAGGTGTCTGCGTTTGATACATCGGGGAATGAGTCCTCGCTTTGTACCGGCGTCGTCGTCACCACGCCACCGAACTATGAAGTGATAATTGATGAGGAATCCTGCACCTGGTATGGTTCCTGGACCGCAGCCACCGCCACTGCTCCTGCTGCATACAATGGTGACTACAAGTACACGACTTCTTCCACTAGCAGTGAGACAGCGTGGGCAAAGTGGACGCCGAACCTGAACTATGCAGGTACGTATGACGTATATGTCTATTACCGTTCAGGAACAAACCGGACAACGAAAGCGCCGTACACGGTTTATTACAAGACTGGTTCCACTACCATCTTAGTGAACCAAACAGTAAACGGTGGACAGTGGAATTACATTGCGACTAAGCCATTCAACACTGGCACGACGGGATATGTAAAACTTAGCAATTACACGGGTGAGAGCGGGCTTGCGGTTATCGCTGATGCGGTGCGCTGGAAGTACATAACTTACCTCGATTCACAGGCACCGAGCACTCCTACAAACCTGCAGGGCACCGCTGTATCTGGCACTCAGGTCAACTTGACCTGGACTGGGTCTACAGACAATATTGGCGTAGCCGGATACAAGATCTATCGCAATAGTTCGCAAATAGGGACGAGCGCGACAACCAGTTATTCCGATACAACATGCACGTCCAACACCACATACACTTATGAGGTTAGTGCGTACGACGAGGCTGGCAATGAGTCCGGCAAGAGTAACCAGGCGGTCGTGACTACTCCTGCACGGACGGAATACATCATAGACGAAGAAGCAGCAACGTATCAGGGTTCGTGGACCACATCCACATGTGACCCATCGCTTGCTTACAATGGTGACTACCGCTATTACAGCACAGCCTCAAGCGAAACAGCATGGGCAAAGTGGACGCCGAACCTTGAAGCGTCTGGCAACTACAATGTCTATTGCATGTATCGCTCGGGTTCGAATCGTTCCGCGAAGGCTCCATACACCGTTTACTGGAATGGTGGATCACAAACCGTGCAGGTCAACCAGACAGCAAATGGTGGTACGTGGGTTACTTTGGTGACAAACAAACCATTTGCGGCTGGTACAACTGGATACACAAAGTTGGGCAACGGGACTGGTGAATCATCCAAGGTTGTGATAGCCGATGCTGTTAAGTACAACAAGCAATAGCGGCTAGATCAAACCCCGTTGAGGCGCTAGCCTTGAGCCGGGAGCCCTGTGGTTCCCGGCTCGCTTTTCGATTGGTCGCATAACTAGTAAATTTACCTATTCCTGCTTGCTTTTTCAGATGCTATAATTACCCCGTGCGTTCTTCGACCACATGAGTGGGCAATAATTGGCATTGGAGCGAATCAATGTGCAAATGGGGATTTCTTCTAGCAATCATTTTCATGTCCGCATGTCTCTCAGGATCAGCATACGCATCGGCGACCGTATTTTTCGTGGATGACCTTGGTGGTCTATACGGAGTAATCCGACCGGACGTTTCCGATCCAGTGTCTGCGGTTGCGGCTTTGGCTAGCCCTGGTGTGGACTATGTTTCGGGGAAACAACTGACTTCAGCAATACCGAGTGGTACCACCGTGCTTGATCTGCGCGTGGACGGAAATACTACAATTGTGGACTTTTCTGGAGAAATACTGTCCACAGGATTGGACGAAGAGAAACTGGCGACAATATACCGACAGGTGAGTCGTACACTAGCGCAATTTGGTTTGGATACAGATGTGTTAATCATGGCAGACGGCACACCTCTTTACAAGTATCTTCCAGGCACCCCCTCTGTCAGTCCAACGGAGCAGGGAACTGCGTCAATCATCAAGGTCGGTGTCAATTCGTTATCTGGAAAGAAAATTACGGTTTCGCCAGGACACGGAAAATATTGGACCGGTAGTGGTTGGAGTACGCAGAGACCTGCGTACTGTGCTCCGCTGAACGAAGAGGATTACCACAACCTAGAGATGTGTCAGTACCTCGAGACATATTTGTTAAACGATGGCGCAACAGTCAAGATGGTGCGCTGCACGAACAAGAACTATGGCAATTCGCCGTGGGCGGGCGGATCACCATGGTGGCAAATGGCAGCATGTTATTGGTTGAAACAAATCGGCTATCCATGCAGCGTATATGGTAGTTACTCAGGATGTTCTCTTGGGGACGGCGCGAGTGAAGTAAATGATGATATCCGCGCGAGACCGCTGGCCTCGGACTATGACAATAGCGACATATATGTGTCCCTGCACACGAATGGTTATGCGGGTGACTGTTGGTCAGGGTGTCCGACTGGTACAGAAACATACTACGACGCTAGCGACGAGCATGCACCGTGGGGAGCGATAAGCCAGACGCTTGCGACCAAGATAAACAATGGCATCATGGACGCAATCCAAGGTCAAGTTGACGCTTCGTGGTCTTGTCATGGCGCCTGCGTGAAGAATTCCAATGGTGCGTACGGCGAGATTCGTATACCCGACAGAGCGGCCACCTTGACTGAATTGGCTTTTCATGACAGTTGTAATTACGATGCCAATTCGGAGCATCTGCGGGACAACTTCTTCCGCTCCGCCGCTATGTGGGGGATGTACAAGGGGATTTGTGAGTATTTCAACAAAACGCCAACCTATGGCTTCTATTCGGCGGAACTAGTCAGCGAAGATATTCCAACCGCCATGGAGGCGGCTCACCAGTACACTGTCCATATTACTTTCCGCAACAAAGGGGTGCTATGGAAACATGCGAGAGGGTACCGGCTGGGTGCCGTAGGCGATTCGGACCCGTTCACCACGCAAATCCGTCATGGTCTGAGCAGTGAGGTAGGACCAAACGAGACGTATACCTTCACATTTGTTTTGACGGCGCCTAACTGTGGGGGCACATACGTTACTGATTGGCAAATGATGAGAGAAGGATACACGTGGTTTGGACCAATTGTGAGCAAGACAATCGAGGTTACTGGCCCCCCGGATGTCGACCCGCCGAGTGTCCCACAGAATGTTTTGGCTGAAAGCATTTCGACCAGCCAGGTAGAGATAAGTTGGTCTGCTTCGACGGACAATGTAGGCGTAACTGGCTACCGCATATATAGAAATGGGTCGCCGCTTACGACAACGACTTCTACTTCATACACGGACACAGGATTATCTTCAAATACCACCTACACATATACTGTCAGCGCGTACGATGCGGTTTGGAATGAATCGTCTCAGAGCGCGCCGTCTGCGACCATAACGCATACAGTAGTTTTTCAGGACGGATTTCCGAACATGAACTACTGGCCTGCCGACGTTGTGGCTGATGGCACCACGAGGGGGCTCTTGTTTTACACAGATGAGCACCATGGTACGTATTCGGGGATTGGTGCTGCCCTTACACAGCCGGGCTCTACGAGTAACCAGGGTTCATTCGCATACCGGGCACTGCCAGATACTTTCGCCACCGGGTCGTTTGACTGTTGGTTCTTTGATACAGGTGGGGTTGACGACAGCAACCAGGGTATTCATGTCAGAGGATTTAATGGTAGCACACTTGTTTTCTCTGCGTACCTTGGTACTTACCCGCCGTCCGCTCGTAACGCATATTCGGGCGCTGTGTACGACGGCAGCACATGGTTTTGGGCACCGCAACTTGCCACTAGAAGCATCGCATGGCGGCATTTTAAGATAATGGTGGGAACATCGGAAATTAAGTTCTACGTTGATGGCGTGAAAAAAGGCAGTTTGCCTCGTCCGGCAAATGTTGATACGTTTGGGTTCTCACGCGTAAATCTTGGTCGTGAGTACAACGTAGCCTGTGAGTCACTATTCGATGATGCGCAGTTTACGGCATCTGGAAGCACTCCGCCTGTGATGAATGCGCCCACCGCTCTCAGCACGACGAGTATCCGTTGGAACTTCACCGATTCATCCAATAACGAAACAGGTTTCCGACTGCATGATGCAAGCCATAATGTAAAGGGTACAGCAGGACGAAACGCATCATTTATAGACGAGAGCGGGCTGAGCCCAAACACTCAGTACACGCGGCATGTTCATGCGCGGAATGGAACAATCGAGGGTCCTCCATCTGCATCGGCTTCATGTTATACACTTTCTGTGCCTCCGAGCACCAGCACGGTAACGTGCGACAAACCGGCGTCAGTGTGGTTGCCCGATTCCGAGTTTACGTTCACCGCGGTTGGCGGATTTGGTCCTGGGAAGGTTGAGTATTACCGCTATGCTTGGGACCAGTCTCCTACACACACATGGACCGGTTCGGAGGCGGTGTGGAATTCGGGGGTGCTGACAGTCAACGCTTCATCTAGCGGGCACTGGTATCTCCACTTAAAGGGTTGTAATGCTGAGGGAGTACCGAATGGCACCGTTGACCTTGGTCCATATCAGTACGCGCAGCCTGTTCAGACTATAGCGGAGGCGAAGGCTCTGCCAAACGGTGTTGCAGTAAGTCTCGCTAATAAGGTGGTTACGGCAAACTTCGGTAGTTACATCTACATTGAAGAGCCAGATGGTAGTTCGGGTATTATGGTTGAAGGTTCCGGTCCTAACCCTGGTACGAATGTAAATGTGTCTGGCGTTCTCCAGATTCTGAGGGCAGAGCGTAGGCTGTCGAATGCCTCTGTTCAGGTTGGGGGGCAGGGTACCATCCCAGATGCGCCTATTATGAAAAACTCGGCGCTCGGCGGAGAAGCACTTAACGCAAACACGCCAGGCGTCAAAGATGGGTTGGGCACAAACAACATTGGTCTGCTCGTGCGTATCGCAGGTCGGGTTACCCACAGCGAACCCGGGTTCTGCTATGTTGATGATGGGATTGGGTATAGCGACGGGTCTGGTCATATTGGCGTTCGGGTTGACACCACATCGCTCGTTTCTTCACCGGCTAAGGGCAAATTTGTTGTGCTGACGGGCATCAGCACTACGTATGACATCGGTGCAGGATATGTACGTATGCTGAAGCCGAGGTCCGACGCTGATGTGGTCGCTTACGAGTAGGTACATGCAGGTTGTGCGAAAGTATTTTGCCGCTCGGGCTCGGAACGGTGTGACCAGGTGGACCAATACCCCAATGCATATGTTGCCCATCGAGCCGCAACGCTTAGCGAATCCTTAAAGGTATTGCGTTGCCCGTACGGGTGCTTTTTTGAGTAGCCATGCAACTACTGGCAAGGCATCTGCGGACAAGACGAAGTTGAGATGACGAATCGAGAGCGTTTTCAGCGGGTCATGAGATTTGAGCCGGTGGACCGCCTTCCGGTTTTTGAGTGGGCGCCGTGGTGGGACAAGACGCTTGAGCGGTGGTACAAAGAGGGACTTCCGCGTCACTTGACCGATGGTTTTGATATTCGCAATTACTTCGGTCAAGATGCTCATCGGCAGTATTGGATTCCGACGCGTAAGCCAACATGTCCTCCGCCTGCTGGTCACGGCTTGGGAATAGTCAAGGACATGGATGACTACCAAGCCGTTAAGGAGTATCTCTACCCCGATGTCCCGTTTGATATGGATTTAGTGAAGTCCTGGGCAATTAAACAAAAGAAAGGCGACCTCATCGTTTGGATTTCTTTGGACGGCTTTTTCTGGTGGCCACGCGTACTCCTCGGCATTGAGCGGCACTTATTGGCCTTTTACGACCAACCTGAGGTGCTTCACGCTATCAACTCAGACTTGCTGGCATTCCAACTGCGGACGATAGACACGTTTTGCGATATTTGTGTACCCGATTTCATGACCTTTGCAGAAGACATGTCATATAATCATGGTCCGATGCTTTCGAAAACCCAATTCGACGAGTTTTTGGCGCCGTATTACCGAAAGATTGTGCCAATTCTACACGAGCGGGGGATAATACCGTTTGTGGATACAGACGGGGACGTCACGAAACCGGTCAGTTGGTATGAGGATGTCGGGATACTTGGTTTCTTGCCGTTGGAAAGGATGGCAGGCGTGGATGTGAACCTTTTGCGTCAGGAACATCCGCGGCTGAGAATGATTGGAGCGTTCGACAAGACGGTGATGCACCTGGGAGAAGAACGCATCCGTGAGGAGTTCGAGAGGTTGCTGCCGGTGATGCGGTCTGGAGGATTTGTACCATCGGTGGATCACCAAACGCCCCCGGAGGTCTCGCTTAGCGATTATTTGCTCTGGGTGCGCATTCTCAAGGAATATTCGGTAAAGGCTTGCTCCGTTTGTTAAGTTTCGAGGTCAGTTTTGTGTCCTCCCCGAGCCACCTCAATCAACGAACATTGGGGTGCTGAGGTATCGCTCGCCGGTGTCTGGCAATATGACCACAATTAGTTTGCCCTTGTTTTCTGCTCGTTTCGCTACCTGCACCGCCGCCCATGCCGCTGCGCCTGAAGAAATCCCAGCAAGGATTCCTTCTTCTCGAGCAAGCCGCCTGCCCCATTCGAACGCGTCCTCGTTCGTTACCTGGACAATCTCGTCAATGAGATCAAGACGGAGGACATCGGGTTTGAATCCAGCACCAATTCCCTGAATCTTGTGTGGTCCAGGATGCCCGCCGGACAGGACTGGCGAATCCTTTGGTTCCACCGCGACAATCTTAAGTTCAGGCTTGAGTGGCTTGATATATTCGCCGATACCGGTCAAAGTGCCTCCTGTTCCGACGCCGCCTACCACTATGTCTACCTTCCCATCGGTGTCGCGCCAGATTTCGGGTCCAGTGGTCTCTCGATGTATCTTTGGGTTGGCTGGATTACTGAATTGCATCGGCATATAAGAGTTTGGCGTCTCTTTTGCCAATTCGTGTGCACGTGCTATTGCTCCTTGCATGCCCTCTTTTCCTGGCGTGAGTACGAGTTCGGCTCCAAAGGCTTTTAGTAAGGCTCTTCGTTCGATGCTCATAGTGTCAGGCATGGTGAGGACTAGGCGAAGTCCCAGTGCAGCCGCCACGAATGCCAGCGCGACACCGGTGTTGCCGCTTGTGGGTTCAATTATTACTGTATCGCTGGTGATCAGCCCTCTCTCGATTGCGTCACGAATCATGCTCACGCCAATTCTGTCTTTTACACTTCCGGCGGGATTGAAGAACTCAAGTTTTGCAACTACTTCTGCATTGGCTGCTGATGTCACTTTTCTGAGTTTAACCATCGGAGTGTTACCGATTAATTCGGTTATGTCGTTTGCAATGTTTGCCATTTGATACTCCTTCCAATAGGCTTTGTAGTTTGGATTGCAAGCGCCTGATTTTTATTACATTATTTCCCAGAGTATGCTTTCGTCAAGCGGCTGTGCGGAGGAATATTTGTTTATCGCAGGTGTGTGGTGGCTAAAAAGATGTGGCAATCACGTTATGCCCCTGGTTTCAGAGTCACGTGGTATTGTGTCACGATGCCGTAAAACCTGCACGTGGTCTAATCAAGTTGAATTGGTTGGTTTGCCACTTGCAAATAAGAGACACGCTTTCCATCCGAAAATGAGCGCATATTGTAAGCCTTATTTACGCTGCGCGTTTCTTTTCCTCCAACTTTGCGTTGGTTCTGAGGATGTGTGCAAGGCTCTCGGGTTCGACAGGTCTGCTGACAAAGTATCCTTGTATCTCATCGCAATTCAAGGAGCGCAGAAACTCGAGTTGATCGAGCGTCTCTATTCCTTCGGCGACAACTCTCAACTTGAGGCTATGAGCCATAGCAATTACGGCACCTGTGATTGCGGCGGCGTCAGGGTCAGCAACTACATTTCTGATGAACGATTCGTCAATCTTAATAGCGTCTGTGGGCAATTGCGTCAGATAGTTAAGTGATGAGTTGCCTTTCCCGAAATCGTCAATTGAGACCCTCACATTCATTTCTCTTAGTTCGTTCATGAGTTTTATTGTACTATCATCGGTGCTCATCAAGACGGTTTCTGTAATCTCTAGCCCCAGATATTGTGGGTCGAGACCCGATTCATCGAGCGCCGACTTGACAACTTCCAGGAAATTCGCCTGCTGGACCTGTTTCGGTGATACGTTCACTGTCATCTCAATTGGTGGCAGTCCCATCTCTTGCCATTGTTTGTTCTGTTTGCATGCCTCCTTGAGTACCCACTCGCCGATGGGAACAATAAGCCCAGTTTCTTCGGCTAAAGGAACAAACCGGTCCGGAAAGAGTAGACCGAGTTCCGGGTGTTGCCAGCGTATTAGTGCTTCTGCCCCTAACACTGCACCGGTCTTAAGGTCAACACGGGGCTGATATGCGAGCACAAGTTGTCCCTTCTCAATTGCCTGGCGCAATTCGTTTTCCATTTTCATCTGTACCGCGGGAAGCATGGAGACTGTCTCATTGCACATTTGATAGCGATTCCCGCCGAGGCTTTTTGCGTGATACATGGCACTGTCGGCATTTTTCACTAGCGTTTCCACATCTTCGCCATGCTGGGGATAGATGCTTATTCCAATACTCGCTGTCACATAAATCTGGTGACTGTTTATCTCGAATGGGACAGAAAACGAGTCAATAATGCGCTGGGCGGCGGCTGTAGCATCCGATGGAGTTTTGATGTCTGAGAGAATGAATGTGAACTCATCGCCACCAGACCTTGCAACGGTGTCCGATTCTCTGATGCGACTTGCAAGCCGTTCTGCTACCTGTTTCAAGAGTATGTCGCCAAAGCTGTGACCGAGTGCGTCGTTGACGACTTTGAAGCGGTCTACGTCGAGAAACATTACTCCAACAGACCCATGGTTTCTACGAGCAGCGGCTATCTTCTGTGAGAGGCGGTCGCTGAAAAGCAGGCGGTTTGGGAGCCCAGTCAAGAAGTCATGTGTTGCTTGAACCCTCAACTCTTTTTGCATGGAAAGCAGTTCTTCCTGCAAGTCTATAATGCGACACGCGACGCGCAGGCGCGCCTTCAGTTCATTCGCATCAAAGGGCTTGGTAATATAGTCATCTGCACCTACCTCCAAACCCTGAAGCAAGTCTTCTCTTTGTGTCTTCGCTGTGAGTAGTATGATGTACACATACGGCTGACTTGTGCGCCTTCTGATTTGACGGCAGACTTCGATACCGTCTACTTTTGGCATCATCCAGTCCAGTATTGCAATTCTGGCGGCGTCAGTGTAGTTAAACACTTTGAGCGCTTCTTCACCATCACAGGCGACAATGACGTCATAGCCCCACTTTGTGAGTGATCGTTCAATCAGCCTGCGGGAGATAGGATCGTCGTCCGCAACGACAATTGTTTTCATGCTGCTTCCTCCATAATGAATCTTTCTAGAGTTGCCCGAAGGTCGTTCAGTTCACTTTTCAATTTAACCCAGGCTCGCTGTGCCGCTTCAATATCGTTTGCTCCAGCAGTTGCCTCTAACCTCATGGCGGCCTCATAAGCGGGCTCTGCTACGAAGGTTCCGAGATTTCCCTTGAGGGTATGGGCAACTCGTGCGAGCATCTCGAGGTTGCCATCAGCGATGGCTTGCTCGATCTGTTGCGTGACATCAGGGATGTTATTAATGAATATCTCTGCTAATTCTTTCAGCAGGCCTGCGTCGGCATCCATTTTTGTAAGTGCCTTATCTAAATCGGCAATTTGTGTTCTAGGCTTTCTCAGTCGCTCGCTCATTTTTTCTGCCGTTTCCTCCACGGTCCTTATTAGATCCTCTGCTTTCACGGGTTTGGATACATAAGCGTCCATGCCTGCTCTGAGGCATGCTTCGACGTCGCTTTTCGTCGCATGTGCAGTCATTGCCACGATGGGGATATGCCTGCCGGTCATCTTCTCTTTAGCACGAATCGCTGCAGTAGCCGCCAACCCATCCATTACAGGCATTTGGACGTCCATTACGACGACGTCGAAGGTTTGTGTTTCAAGCATTGACAGCGCCTTGGCACCGTCTTCTGCTACTACTACTGAGTGCCCACGCCTTTCAAATATCCGCTGTGCGAGCCGCTGGTTGACCTCGTTGTCCTCAGCAAGAAGGATATTGAGCGAGTTGCGGGCTCCTGCGTTAGGACGTGGTATGGAATGACGTCTAGGCGTAGACGCGTATTTGGTATTCATAGCAGATAGAATTGCCTCAAGGAGGTCAGAATGTCGAACCGGCTTTGTGAGGTATTGTGAAATCTTGAGTTTTTCCCATCTCGAAATGTCGCCGTAGTGACCTGCCGATGTAAGCACAATTATTGGGAGATCCGTGTACGCGTGCTTTTCCCTAATGTGCTGTGCCACGGTATATCCGTCCATTTGAGGCATGTGTGAATCTAGGATGATTATGTCAATGGACGTGGCGTGATCGGAGTTGGATTTCGCCAAGACTTCCAAGGCTGCAGGACCACTTTCTGCTATAATTGGGACCATCTTCCAACTTATTAGGAGTTCCGAAAGGATGCGCCTATTAGTGGCGTTGTCATCAACCACAAGAGCGGTCATGCCTTTGAGGCTTGTTGGCTCTGCAAGGATTGAGTCATGGGCTGCATTGGTGGCAAGCCGTAGGCGCACTGTAAAATGAAAAACGCTGCCCTGACCTTCCTCGCTCTCAACCCAAATACGACCCCCCATCATCTGCACGAGTTGGGATGATATAGTGAGACCCAGCCCAGTGCCTCCGTACTCACGGGTGGTGGATCCATCTGCTTGTGAGAACGCTTCAAATATGATATCTTGCTTGTCTTTTGGAATGCCGATTCCTGTATCTGACACTGAGAAGTGCAAGCACACATTGTTGTCAGTGAGGGATTCAAGACTAACGCTAACAACAACTTCACCCTGGTGCGTGAACTTAATTGCGTTGCCAACTAGGTTGACAATAACTTGCCTTAAGCGACACCAATCACCTACCAGGTCATCAGGTACCTCAGGCTGCACTTGGTATGCCAATTCAAGACCCTTTTCGTGCGCTCTGAGAGCAAGTGTGGCAAGCGTATCACCCAGTCCGTCACGAAGTTTGAAATCCACCGGATTGAGTTCGAGTTTCCCCGCTTCAATCTTTGAAAAGTCAAGTATGTCATTTATGAGTGCAAGGAGAGTGTCTGCTGAACTCTTAACAGATTCAGCGTATTCGCGTTGTTCATGATTAAGATCCGTGTCCAACAGCAGTTCGGTCATTCCAATGATCCCGTTCATTGGAGTGCGGATTTCGTGGCTCATGTTGGCGAGAAATTCACTCTTAGCACGGCTTGCGGCTTCTGCTGCCTCTTTTGCGACGCGCAGTTCTGCTTCGGTTTTCTTCCGCTGGGCAATCTCAGCACGCAGTGCCTTTGTGCGCTCCCGAACCCTCTTTTCTAGAGTATTTTGGGCTTCGAGGAGTGCGCCATCCCTTGCTTGAATTTGTGCAAGCATACCGTTAAAGCAGTCAACAAGAAAGCCAACTTCATCATCGTACTTCTTGTCGACCCTCACGGAATAGTCTTGGTTCTCGGAGATGGTCTTTGCCATTTTGGCAAGATACAAGATTGGTTCTGAAATCGGGCGCTGCACCCATGATGAGATTGTGAAAGCCGCTATTGACGACAATAGGACGAGGGCGATGAGTATCGTTGCATATCTCACCAAACGTCCCATCATTTCGGACATGTCAGATTCTAAAAAGATGGCGCCTATATTCTCGCGCTGAAACCGTATCGGTTGGTAAAGCACAAGGTGGCCGTGTGTAAGTTTGTGACCGAATGGGATGTCATTTAGTGTATTCACCTTTAACGCTGGCTCACAACTCTTGCCGTAGGTTGCGAGCACATTACCATCAGTCCCATATATCCTTGCTGCCAGGATATGCTTTTCTATGCTAAAGGCGGAAAGGGTGGTTCGCGCCGCTTCAGGGTCGCTGAAAAGAATTGCTGCAGCGCTGTTTGCACCAACGATTCTTGCAAGCGTTGTCAGATGCGAGATAGACGATGTTCGATAAGACACGAACTCGTATCCCAAGATCGCCGTGAAAGCAAGGAACAACACACTGATACTTACAACTGTGGTAATGAGAGTCAATTTCCATCTTATTGGTAAGTTGTAAAATTGCCTCATTCTCATCGAAATACCCGATGCTCCTTTACTCCTTGACCCTTCTTGCTAACTTCAGTAACTGTGAACTGATCTTGATTGACCGTTTCTTTGCGGCGGCAATGTTGATTTCAAAACGTACTTTCTTGTCTTCGTTCACGAAACCAATAATGCCACCTGAATCTATGAAGTGCTCAGTTTCCCCTATTATGAGGGTGCTTTTGTCTTTGAGCCGACCGAGAATCGCATTGAAGCGATGCATGCCGGATGCAGTTACAAAAATGATGTGGCAGCTGTCTGCATCTTTATCCTTCTCGAGCAACCTGACCTCAATTGTTCGCCCATTTGCCGCCTTTCCCTTGACGAATTTTTCCAATTGGGATGCATACTGCTTATCGCCAAGAACGCCAATTGTAATAGGTGTGTCTTGTTTTGCGAATGCGTTCGCTGGCCATTCTACAAACTTGATAAAGTTGTAAATAAATGCTACCTTTACTTCGGACTCAGATGGACCCTTGTCTGCAGAGCAAACTGGCCCAAGAGCTGACAAAGTAAGGACAACCGTTAGCAATGCCTTTATGTGTATACTTCTAACCAGCGGTGCCAGGGATGCGTTTCGCTTCCCATACGCACCGCCTTTCGTGCTCCGTCCTATATGAGACTCGCCTCGTTCCAGGATTGCCATAGAATACCGCTTTTTCTTTCGACCTGGACTGCCTAAGAAGCCTAAGGCTTCGCAGGACTCGATTCCTCATAGGTCGCTTGCGAGCACATCTAGAAACTTCTTGATAACAAAAGTCGAAAGGTCCTACCACACCGCGGGATCATATCCTGCACGTGCTCTTCGTTTGCCGGCGAATATGTTGCTTTATCGAAAATATTGTATCCTCCGAAAGAGAGAGAGTATCCTTTTCCAATGTCTGGAACACAGCACGTAAGGTCAAATGTAAGGCTGGGCGGGACTTGATTGCCCGAAAGGGTTCTCCGCCGCCCCATGTATTTGACCTGCGGGCTTATGAACTGTCGGCTACCTTTGAGGGGAATGGAAACACCAGCAGCGCCCACAAAACATGGGGAATTGCTCAGCCTCTGGGATGTGCCACCATCAATGGCGTCTGCTACCGCGAATGCAAGGTATCCGGACTTTCCATCGTCTGCCCGCGACTCCAAACTAAATTCGAAGCCGCGGCTTTCCGCTGAGTCGAGGTTTTGAAATTGTATGGCGCCGTCTTCGGTTTCTGTCTGAGTTATTATGTCTGCTATTTTTTGGCTAAAGAGGCTGACCACCATTCTTGAGTTTCGGTTTACTCGATAATCCCAGACCAATTCGTATGTGGTAGAACGTTCGGGCGAGAGGTTTGGATTTGGGATGTATTCCCAATCCGGCGCGTTGTAGTTGCGCTCATATTCGTTAGGTGCTCGAAAAGCCTTGCCAAACAAGAATTTAAATGTTGACTGAGCGGACGCTTCGTATAGCAATGCCAGACGAGGGCTCCAAGCATCGCCGGATCTTGAATAATGGTCCCACCGTGTGCCAGCAACGAGATGAAACTTTCTGCTCAGATCGAGAGTGCCCTGCGCATAGATTGAATCTAACTGGTTTGAACTTCTGACGTTGACGTACTGCTTATAGTAAGGTTCATCATCGTGGTTTTCTTGAAATACCTTATACATGTCTATATGTTCCAGACCAAATGTGAGCGCCAGTTTGTCTGATGTCTGCTCAGAGTAGCGCATTTCTGCGCTCCACCACTTCGAATCGCCAAGGTCTTTTTGAACAACCGGCGTATCCTCACCGTAGTCATAAAGGTAGTCGCCATGGTATTGGTACGTGTCATAATTGAGGCGCAAGAGTGCTGTGCCGTTCGTCTCGGGGCGGACGGTCTTCTGGTATGTGAGTTCGAGGAACTCTCGCTTGTCAACAGTATATGTGCCGTCCAGGTTGAAGATGGTTCCGAACGATGCGGTTGGAACCGTCTTTCGGCGGTACCCGCGGCTATAAAGTAAACTTAAGTTTTTATACGAGGCGGCGACGAACGCACGGTGCGCCTGTTCATCATCAATGTTCTCTGCTACGCCGTTATTTGTAGACGGGTCATCGAACTCTGGAAAATAAATTGACTTTTCACCTCGGCAAGAAAGTGCTGAGAATGCCGCAATCACATCAAGTCCGTTTGGATAGGAATCTGCGTATTCCAAGAATCCCTTTGCTCTCTTGTTCGACCCGTATTCTGGGATGAATCTGAATGACCTAATTCCAGCGGACTTCTTTGTTACGACGTTGATAACCCCGAGGATAGCGTTGGTACCCCACAAGGCTGAACCTGGTCCTTTGGCAACTTCTATGCGGTCAATGCTCTCAATGTCAACGGCGAAGTCTTCCCCAATCGCCGCACAGTCGTATATAGGATCGTTAATCCTATGACCATCCACAAGGAGTAAGACCCGTGTGTTATAGTCACCAGGGCGCGCAATCCCTCGGACGCCGATGTAGTCATAATTTCTGTCGGACGAGACATACATTCCAGGGATACGTTCGAGAACTTCGCCAAGCGTCCGGTAGCCAAAGCGGTGTATGTCGTCCTGTGTGATTACGGTGACAAAAGCCGGCGAGTCACTTACTGTGGTAGGGGTCTTCGTTGCACAAGTCACTTCGATTTTCATTAGGTCTTCTATGCTCATTGACGACAAGTCAATGGCTCCCGTATTCTCGGCGGGCTTACCTTCTTCGTCTGCAATTAGTGGTCGCCCAAGTGTCAGAAAAAGAGCAAAAACTACCATAGTCGCGTAAAGAGAACACTTAATGTCCAATGAGTAACGCTGTAATCGTTGCCTAAACATCTGCTATTCTCCATGCTGAGCGGCAGATTCAAGGAATACCGGCTAAGCCAGGGATATTGCCACGCCGCCGAACTGTGCACAAATGGTCTATGAAACCTTTTCAGGGTTCATTTTATTATCGGTACTTGTGATGTAGTGCTAAAGGTATATTAGATGCAAGATTTATCGCCTGACAGATTCTTGTGTGAGTTCCGGCTCATTTTCGCATGCTTGTGGAATCAGCGCCCATTTGACAAGGGGTTTACGTTGACTTAGGATTACAGGCGTAGGTGGTAAGAGGATTATTGCTATTATTGCTATCTTGGGCAAGGAGTTGACGAGATGGAAGAATTGGATACGAGTGGAGTAGACAAGGCGCTAGCAGACTTGCTGGAGGACGTCTTGTCTGAAATGAGTGGGGCCGGGAGGGAGCATGCGACGAGGTAACTGACGAGGTACCCGATATGGAATAGGTGCTCGGTCTTGGAGCAGGACAAACGAACATAGTTCAAGGGTTTACTTGGGTAGGCTTGAGGAAGAGAAATGAGGTGATAAGATGCCGCGCATCTTTGACAACATAGACGAGAAGCTTCTCACGGCGCTTTGGAAACGCTGGAGCGATCTGAGCACGCCGACTTTTGCGTCGGTTACTTCAACCTTCGCGGCTGGAAACAGTTGGACTACAAAATCGAGCAGTGGTCCGGCGAAGACGATGCCTGTTGTCGGCTTCTCGTCGGAATGCAGACGCCACTGCACGAGGAACTGCGGTCGTTTTTCAGCCCCTCTGGCGAATCCCAGGCCCCGGACAATCAGACGGTCGCACGCCTGAAGAAGCGCATGGCTGAGGAATTCCGGGATCAACTCACTTATGGTGTGCCGACAAATGAAGATGAATCAGGTCTACGGCGACTTGCCAGACAGATTCGAGACGGGAAGGTCAGGGTCAAGTTATTCCTCCGCTACCCTCTACACGCCAAACTTTATCTTCTCTTTCGGAACGACTATAACAATCCAATCACCGGCTTCTTGGGGAGCAGCAACCTCACTCTTCCCGGACTTTCCCACCAGGGCGAGTTGAACATTGACGTTACCGACCACGACGCGTGCCGGAAGCTAGCTAAATGGTTTGAGGATCGATGGAACGACTGCTGGTGCCTGGACATATCAAATGAGTTGGTTGAAATCATAAATGAGAGCTGGGCCGGGGAGAGAGAAATACCCCCGTACCACATATATGTAAAGATGGCATATCACCTGTCCCAAGAAGCGCGAGCGGGTGTATCTGAGTATCACTTGCCTCGAGAGTTTGAGGAAAAGCTTTTCGAGTTTCAAAAGGCGGCAGTAAAGATTGCCGCTCATCATCTGGACAAGCGCGGTGGCGTTCTCGTCGCAGACGTTGTAGGGCTTGGGAAAACCTTGACTGCCTGCGTCATTGCCCGCATACTTCAGGATGACCGCTTCCTTGAAACCCTCATCATCTGTCCGAAAAATCTGGTACGGATGTGGGAGGATTACGTAGCTAACTATCGCCTGATTGCCAAGGTGCTGCCTATTAGTCGAGCAATCACTGGCCTCTCCGACTTGCGCCGCTACCGAGTTGTAATCATAGACGAGAGCCATAATCTCCGTAACCGCGAAACGAAGACGTACCGCGCCATTCATGACTACATCTCCAAGAACGACAGCAAGTGCATCCTGCTGACGGCTACGCCCAATCATCGAACGTGAGGCAGTATATGCCTAGTAGGGACCACCGCCTGCAGATTGACGACATACTTGCTGCCATTGCCAGAATCAGGGCATACACACAGGGGATGACCTACGACGATTTCGCCGCCGGTACCAAGACTCAGGACGCCGTGGTCAGAAACCTTGAGATCATCGGCGAGGCCGCACGTACGCTGCCCGATGAAGTGAAGCAAAGAACGTCTGCTGTAGACTGGCGCAAGATGGTGGCACTTCGCAATATTCTGATCCGTGAGTATTTCGGTATCAGCCTTCCTATTGTCTGGGATGTGATTGCCAATAAATTGGGCGTTCTGGAGGGCGCGTGCATCGAGATTGTGAACGAGACAGGATAGGCAAGATACAGATACCTTGCCCGATTTCATACCAAGGCAACCCTGATGTTCTTAGTAGGAGGAAGATTTCTCTCATCTGCTCGGTCAAGTGCCCTGGCAGCGTGATTCTCCAGACCTACGACCTCATGAAAACTATCAGGGACGAAGAGATCACCGTGATCAGCGGCTTCCATTCGCCGATGGAGCGTGAATGCCTGAACCTCCTCCTGAGGGGAACCTGCGGGATCGCAATCTGCTACGCACGGACTTTGCCGAAGAGGTTGCCGCCCGAGTTTCGCAAACCAATAAATGAGGGCAGGTTACTTCTCCTATCTGCATTTGAGGAGGGGGAGGATAGGGTGACCAGAGCGAGTTCTGCTGCACGTAACAAGCAAGTTGCGGAACTTGGCGACCTCCTGTTCGTACCCTACGCGTCGCCGGGCGGGATGGTCGAAGTAATATGCGGAGATGTTGCCCGGTCTGGTAAGCCAGTCTTCACTTTTGATGGTGAGTACGGCGTGTCTCTTCAGGCGATGGGCGCGAGCGCGACACCACCGACAGACGCAGCAGTTCTCCTAATGGGTCTTCCCTCCCTTCGGCGTGAGGGTGACGGGAATACTGGAAACGGTCGGCGATAGGGTGAAGTGGATAGGCGGTGACGAAGGAGTCACAACTGGGCATAAAAAAATTGGGAGCGGGGGTTGGATTTGAACCAACGACCTTCGGGTTATGAGCCCGACGAGCTACCGGACTGCTCCACCCCGCATCGCCAAAATGTATTATAGCACATATCTTTGGTAACGTAAACCCTCAGCGCTATCACTGATGTGAATTTCTGTTTTTTTCTCAAGGAGCATGGAGATGATGCGCGGCTAATATCTCCATGCTCCTTCGTGGTGAGTGTCAGATTCTGGCATCATTTGTCGGTCTGTGCTCAGTCAATCGGCACTTCAACAATCCGTGTATTCTTCTCGCTTACTACTATTAGACGCAAGGTATCTCCGGATTTTATGTCCTTCACTGCCGCTTTGAAGTCGCTGAGCGATGCCACTGGTTTACCGTTTGCTTTCGTGATAAGGTCGCCCGGCTGTAATCCGGCTCTTTCTGCACCACTTCCCGGGTCGACCTCGGTCACGACTACACCTTTGAGTTTCGCGCTGAGGTTGTATTTCTCGGCAAGTGTCGGTGTCAAGTCCACTACGTTGAAGCCGAGCCCTGGTTTTGCTTCTCCGGGTGCAAGTGCTACCGTTTGCTCTCTTTCGCCAATTGTGACGTCTAGGGTCAGGCGTTTCTTGTCACGAACGATGACTGCCTTGACTCTTTTGCCAGGTGGAATTGCTTCGATTATCTGGCGAAGGTCTAATTCACCCGATACCTTCTTGCCGTCAATTTCGACTATGACATCTTCTACTTGGATACCCGCTTTATCTGCAGGACTGCCTGCCTCAACAGATGTCACCTCGGCGCCTTCCTGTACTCCGTATCGTTCCTTGTCTTCAGGAGTAAGGTCTTCTGGTACGACCCCAAGGAATCCGCGCACTACTTTGCCGTGCTTGATCAGGCGATCCATTACAAACTTCGCAGTGTTCGAGGGGATTGCGAATCCAATTCCGATATTGCCGACACCCATGCTCGTTCGAATGAGAGTATTTATACCGATGACCTCACCGTCGAGATTAACAAGAGGGCCGCCACTGTTTCCTGGATTAATGGAAGCGTCAGTCTGAATCAGGTTTGGATAAAATCGCGCCTGTGAACCGTCACTTGCAACTTCAGAACGACCGGTTGCACTTATGACACCGACCGTTACCGTGTTATTCAAGCCAAATGGGCTTCCAATAGCGATTGCCCAGGAGCCGGGCTTTACCTTATTGGAGTCACCTAACTTTGCTGCAGGCAGATTCCTGGCATCAATCTTGACGATTGCGAGGTCACTGCCGGGATCCCGAGTTACCTTTCCTTCGAACTGACGACCGTCTTTGAGAGTTACCTTTACTATGTCTGCTTCCCCGACAACGTGATCATTGGTCAGGATATAGCCATCACTCCGCACAATCACACCTGAGCCATAACTTTCCTGACGCTGTTTCCGCTCAGGGATTGATCGCTGATCAGGTTTGGGAAATGAAAAAGGCCAGGGGAAATCCTGGAAGAACTCTTCATCAAACCACGGAACGATGTCTCGAACTGAAACTACCTTAATGCTTGTGATACTTACTACGGATGGCAGAACTTCATCAACTATGGAGATGAAGCCCTGTTGCATTTCGTTGAGTATGGCTTTCTGTTGATTGGCAGTGGTAGTGTTATCAACGGCTAGCGCTGTATCTTTACCGATAAGGTTGATCGCGACACATGCGCCGATTACCATACTGAGGAGTATGACGACAGCAAGTCCATAGGGTTTGGACAAAAAGGACTTGAACCTACTAGTCATAAGCGATCCCTCCGTTCTTTCTTGTCAATCTAGTATGTTATTTGGTGACCTGAATACTTGCGATACACAGGTCGCTCCACGCCTTGAAGTTCTTGCAGGGTATTTTGGGTCATGCATCATCCAAAACCCCGCACACTCTTGGACCCGTACGCTTTATTCAGCGATAGAACCCAGCTGTCCTGACCGTAAAGGTATCGCGTTGAGTCACAAAAGATGCCGGCATTGGCGACAACCATGGGTTATCTCTTGCTGGGTGCAACTCGATGACGCTGGTACCAAGCGCCGTTTGGGGAACAAAAGCCCCCGCTTGGTTCTGCATTCGCGCCGACGCTACCGTAGATATGACGCTTGTTGGTGAGAGAATGTTACTATAGGACGACCCGCCAACCCGGATGACTAGCAGGGCTGAGAGTACGGCAAGTGCGGCAGCCGCAAGTCTGATTCGAGACGGGAAAGGCTGGATATACTTTGCGAATATGCTAAGCCATCGGTCGTGCGCCGGTTGGCTCATCTCGTCCAGGCGGTGGCAGATCTTTGTAGCGAGGTCACTACGTGGATGCTTTGGCTGAAGTCTTCCGAACAATCGCTTAAGGTTCAGCAGAGATTCATATTCGGACGCGCAATTGCTACACTCGGAGAGGTGCTGCCTGATAGCCAGCATCTCAACGCCGGGCAGTTCTCCGTCTACATACGCAGATACAAGACTTCGAACTTTATTGCAATTCATGGAACTTACCCTCCGTTAGCAGTTTACTCAAGGTACTTTTTCAGTTTTTCCCTGAGTAGTCGTCTTCCCCTGTGCAACCGTGATCGGACCGTGCCGATTGAGCATCCCATGACTTCGCTGATTTCCTCGTATGACAAACCTTCGATGTCGGAAAGGATCACCGTTAGGCGAAAGTCCTCTGGGATTTCGCTCAGCGCCTGCTGCATCTCTGCATCGAGTTCGCTCGAAAGCGCGAGTTCCTCAGGACCGGCGGCAGAGTCTGCTATTTCGATTAGCGTTTCGCCTTCTTCCTGTTGCACGGGCTCGTCGAGAGAACGCACATGAGCCTTCGGTTTTCTCCGCAGAGTGTCCACAAAGAGATTGGACATGATGCGGTAGAGCCAGTTCTCAAAAGGCATGTCGCGATTGTATTTGTCCAGAAACCTATACGCCTTAATAAAGGTATCCTGTGTCAGATCCTCTGCGTCGGCATGGTTTCCTGTCATACGGTAGGCGACGTTATATGCCTGCTTGTGATACTTTTGCACAAGTTCGTCAAAGAACTTTCTGTCATCAGTCCGGCATGTAATCGCCGCAGCATCGCTCAGTCCGTTCATCTCTCCCGTGCCGCTTTCTAATACGGTGCTTGCTAGCAAAAGGTTCCTGCTTGGGATTGTCCATTCATTAATATTATACCTCAGAATAGCCCTTTCGACAACGCACGAAGGGCTCACAGTGTCGTTTTGCAAAGCGCAAAGTGAGGCTGGCATTTGTTGGAACGAGTTCGCACGCCAATTAGGCGCCACCCCCGGTTTGGATGGACTCAGGTGTAACCTCAATCTTTTCCCGCTGTCCGTCCTTTTCGAGTATGACTGTGCCGAAGATTTCCTGGAGCGGTGGCGTACTCGGGCCGTGGACAAACTTGAATAGTTGAGCACTAAGGAGGTTTCGTATCACACATCCACTGATATCAATGCTGCCAATCGGCTGTACGGCTTCTTTTCCTGCTGTTAATAGAAATGCTGCTGCGTTCGGTTGGTTTGTTCCAGGGTTTATGACCACACAGTTTGCGAAACGTACGTTGCAGCCATCCACGGGTTTGTTTGATATTGCTACGCCAGACTTTCGTCCTTGCTCGAATATACAATTCGTAAACTCTATTGAGCCCCGTACTGCTCTGCCCGGTCCGTTTCCTGTCGCAATACGGACGGAATAGTTGTCACCCACCGAGCGGCAGTTTTCGATTCGCATAGATACTGGTTCAGAACCCGCGTCCAGGGCTGCCAAATAGATTTCGTAGCCATCCCCGCGGTTGCTGCTTGTCAGGCAATTGCGCATGACTACATTCACAAGGCGTTCCTCGGGGCGATTTGGTTCAAAATCAATTCCTGCCTGCGGTGGTGTTCCTTCGGTCTCTCGCATAACCGTGTTTTCGATGAGAAGGTTTTCGGCTGTGATTACACTGATTCCTTGGCGGTAATTTCGCTCGCAGGTCACATCCTTTATATGAACATTTTTGTTAGTCACACCTCGGGTTGCTGTGCCAAGATAAACACCGTCGCCACCGCTCTCAGCGAGTGTGAGCCCGCGGATGCTCACATTTGAGCAACTCCTGAAGCATAGGACATGCCGCCACTCTGCCTTCTCATAGGGCGGCGCGTCATAATCTGAGCGCCACATGCGCAATCTTGCGCCGTAGCCCACTAGTGTAATATTCTCCTTGTTGTCAGCAGTGAACAAGCAGTCGTTTCGTCCTTTGAACTCCCCTCTCTTAGCGATAACCTCTGTTCCTGGCTCAAAAACGATAGTTTGGTTGCTGCGGAGTGTTATTGGTCGAACGATCCATGGTTTGCCTACGTTGTCTACAAGAACCTTTTTTGCGCCTGAGTTGATGGCTGATTGTAGAGCGTGCGTAGAGTCATCCGGGTCGAAACCCCACCACGAAGCACGCGCAACCTTAACCTTTCCAGCCGCGACGAGGTCAATCATATGAGAGTCTGCCGCGTATATTGCGAATGTAGAAAGAATCATGCAAGCAATGATGAATATGGCTCTGTGCAATTCTTGTCTCCGCGTTCGCTTAATTTAGCACATTGATTTTCGACCTCCTCTGCGATGCCTCCTGCTTTTGTACAATCTTATGCATCACTTTTCCGCGCTTTCGGTTCACGAATCGTCATTGCTTCAATTTGTACGCGCCTGTTATAATCAAGCGGTTGAGCCACTCCATTCTATCATTATGTGAGTGGCTAGCGCGTCCCCGTGAGGTCTTGGCTCGTCGGCGGAGTGGCAAAGAGGTCTGGCATGCGGCAGATTGCAGTATTAGGAGCGGGAAGTTGGGGAACGGCTCTGGCACTGCTTTTGGCACGTAAGGGATGCCATGTGCGACTCTGGGTGTGGGACCCGGCTCAGGCGGAGACCATGCTCCGCGAGCGAGCAAATCCGTCTTTTCTACCTGGTTTCCCATTTCCTGATGAAATCGTGATTATGACTTCGATCCCAGAGGCGGTGGAGAGTGCCGAGTCTGTGGTGCTTGCGGTCGTTTCCGAAGGTGTCACCGACACTGCCGAGAGGCTTAAGGAGTGCCTGCCGAGCGGAATTCCGATTATCAGCGGTACAAAAGGACTCGATAGCAGGAGTGGACTCACGGTATCTCAAATCCTTGGGCGTATGATGCCAGAGAATCCTGTGGTTGCATTATCCGGTCCGAACTTGGCGCTTGAGGTAGCTAAGGGTGTGCCAAGTGCGACTGTTGCCGCATCCACAAATTGTTCAGCATCCAAATATGCTCAGGAACTATTCATGTGTCCGTCGCTAAGGGTCTACACGAACCCTGACATCTTGGGAGTGGAGTTGGCAGGAGCGTTAAAGAATGTCATTGCAATAGGGGCGGGGGTGTCTGACGGACTTGGATTTGGAGACAACACTAAGGCTGCTTTACTGACGCGTGGGCTTGCTGAGATTACCCGACTTGGAGTTAGATTGGGTGCTGAGCAGGCAACATTCATGGGTCTTGCAGGCGTGGGGGACATCATGGCGACTTGTGCCAGTCCGCTAAGCCGCAACCGTCGCGTAGGACTGGGGCTTGCCAGAGGAAAAAGACTTGAGGAAATTCTGGCGGAACTCGGACAGGTGGCAGAAGGCATCCCTACAACGCGCGCCGTGATTAGGTTGGCGCGAGATAATGATGTAGCAATGCCGATCGCAGCTGAGGTTCATGCTATGTTGTTCGAGGGCAAGTCGCCTGAGACTGCAGTTGCAGATTTGATGCAACGGGAACCTAAAGATGAATTGTGGTGAATGACAATCTGTTAAAGAAAGGATTTGTAGTGATGGTAATTGACATTCATGCACATATTACTCGCACAAAGACTACGACTAGGGAGAATGGGAGAACTTACACAACGCCAGCCGAGTTGTTGAAGATAATGAAGAGGGAAGGAATTGACAAGGCTGTGCTTCTTCCCATGCCAACACCTGAGGGGAATCACCGCATCGTCTCGACCGAGGATGTCCTCGAGATTACTGCCGAGTATCCGGACCGTTTTATTCCTTTCTGCAATATTGACCCGAGGGCGATCAACAATAGTGAGAATACCAACTTTCTTCCTCACCTTGAGTACTACAAGCAAGCGGGTTGCAAGGGTCTTGGGGAGATGATGGCTAACCTGCCATTTGATGACCCTCTTGTTGAAAACCTTTTCGCACAGTGCGAAGCAGCTGAGATGCCTGTGCTCTTCCATATTGGGCCACGTTACCGCAACTGCTATGGGCTCATAGATGACTTGCACCTGCCAAAACTCGAGGCTGCTCTTCAGAAGTTTCCGAATCTTATTTTCATCGGGCATTCACAACCATTTTGGTCAGAGATAAGCGCAGATGTGACCGAAGAGAACCGCAACTCGTATCCCAAAGGGAAGGTAATCTCTGGGCGCGTTCCTGAACTTCTCAGGAAGTACCCAAATCTTTATTGCGACCTATCAGCGGGCAGTGGCTACAACGCAGTTTCTAGAGACCCTGAGTTCGGATACGATTTCATTGAAGAATTTCAGGATAGGTTAATGTTTGGTACGGACGTTTGTTATCCGGACCAGGAGACGCCACTGACCAACTTCCTCCGCGAGGCGTTGGAGAGGGGAAAGATTTCTCTGGAGATATATGAGAAGGTAATGTGGCGCAACGCGGACCGTATACTTAGCCTGGGACTTGAGTAGACGTGGGACTGCAGGAGGCTTGCTATTTGCCTGCACCTTCAATTTGCTTAAATCCGACCTGAAATGCAGGAGAGTTTGGTCTCAGCCTGAAGTTATATTCGTTTGGATTTACGAAAAGCGGGTCGGCAATCACAGAATGGGTGTCAAAGCCTCTGTCGTGCCAGTCTGCTGGGAGTTCTACCACTCCAGAAGTGTTCCAGTAGACATTGTAGTCCATCCTAAAATTTCTGTCACTCCAATTTCCATGTAAGAGAGTTCCTTCCCTCCAGTAGACAATGTTTCGTTCGAAGGCGAAAGAAAGATGGTCTTCGGCACGAGAACGTTGAAGTTGTGCCTCCTTCGAAAAAGCAAAGATGTTGTTCCGTACTATGTTTTCCTTGCCGTAATGTTGATGGAAGCCGCCGCTTTTTGTGTTATAAACGATGTTGTTTTCAGCGAGGATACCTGTACTTCCCTCGTCGAAATAGATACCCCATCCGCCGTATGAATAAGACACGACGTCGTGGATGAGGTTGTATCTCAAGACAGTGCCCGGAGAGACGCCGAGCGTGTAGATGCCGCCCATGTCGCTCAGCAGACCTTTTCCTATATCATGGATGTGGTTGTATTCGATTATATTCTCATAAGCGAGGCTTGGTCCGTAGCCCCATGTCCAGCCAACTGAGATACCTGTATAGAAGAGATCATGGATATGATTGTGGGCGATGTGATTTTTCGCGCTCCCACCTATCCATATTCCCACAGCGCACAAGTACGTCTTGCCCAGGTCATGGATGTGATTCCCGGTAACCTCATTGGACTCCGTTCGTTCCGGATCTTTGAGTTGACTTGTGGGGAGACCAATTTTGATACCGCCTGCTCCCATATCGTGGATGTGATTGCGGGCTATCTTGTTGTCACGACAAGCGCGTCCGAGGTGTATTGCATACTTGCCCAGGTGGGTGAATTCACAATCCGTAATGGCACACGAGATTGCTCCTTCTGCGGTGATAGCCGCACCAACTGCGTACTCTGCTTGTATGGGCACGTGCCCCTGTGGCGGTAGGTGCCACCCTGTATAGCAAAAGGTGAGCCCTTTGAGTTCGAGATCCCTGACATAATTTTGGTTCTCTGCATCTCCTTTGATTATGATAAGTGATTCTGTGACTGGCGCTATGACTTCTACCTTGTCGATATGCTCGCCAGGAATCGGGTGGTAATACAAAACCCCACTCTTCTTGTCGAGGTACCATTCGCCAGGCTTGTTGAGTGCTTCGAAAACATTCTCGACATAGAAGCGATTTGAACCCTGTCCCCATGCTTCGAATGGCCAATTATTTGAGCCTGTGAGCGTGACTATTCGATTACTCTCGTCGAGGTGCTTAATATGCATTCGCAACTCGTCCCAGGCGTTGAATATGACCAGTTCCACGTCCTCAAGGTTATGCCAATTCTTGATACTATTCTCAGGGTAGATGAACGCATCTTTGATATCTTTTGAGATAGACTTTTCGATGTGGAAGAAACCCTCTTTAGGCAGCCGTGGCCTGGTCCGACGAACCCCATTCACGTACAAATCATTGAAGGACCACGTGCCGTCCTTTACCTCGGGGATTATGACAGACCATATGCCATCTTTCTCTTTGTCCCAGCCTGTTATAACACGCCCGCCGCTTATTAGTGGATTTTCCCCTGGGTACGCTGCATAGACTGTTCGTGAGTCTTCGGGTGTGAATGTGATTGGTTCTTGTAAGTAATACGTCCCGCCACGGATGAACACTTTTACATGACGTGCTGGCTGAAGCCGGTGGATCTCTCTGGCCTTGTTTTGTGCCGCGGCGATTGTGGCAAGAGGACCATCAGTGCGCATTGCGTTAGGCTCTGGGAGGGTTCCCGACCAGGCGTCATTTCCGTTTCGTGATACGTACAAATCTGCTTTGGGCGAGGCGTGTGTTTCCATGGTAACTGCAATTCCCCATATTGTTAGAATGCCAAACCAAAATAGCCGCGAATAATAAAGGGAGCGCACAGTCAACTCTAGCCATCCTTTACGCTTGGTGATTATCCCATATTCCAGGCGTAGAATCAAGATGTAAGCAAAGGCCTGTGGAGCCCCTTGTCCTTGTAGGAGTGCGTGTGCTAGACTGGCTAAGATGAAAACGTCGTACCACGTGCATACCCGCTGGAGTGACGGTGGCGCTCACATCAAGGAGTACGTCCGGGCAGCGCAATCTATGTACCTTTCGGAATTGGGATTTTCGGACCACTACGCAGTTCATCCTTCTGGCGTTCGTGTTGAGTGGGCAATTCCTCCTAATAGGATTGATAAGTACATTGCGGAGGTTATGAAAGCCCGCAGGGACGCGCCACCTGGGCTGGTGGTGCGGATTGGAATTGAGGTGGACTACTTTTCCGGACAGGAAAAACTGATCCAGGACCTTTTGGAAAGGTATCCGTTTGACTATGTGATTGGCTCCGTTCATTTTTTTGGCAACTTTCCGATTGACGAGGCAGCGGCGCGGTGGGAGCCGCTCACTGCCCAGGAACGCGACGAGGTTATGCGCGGGTATTGGCATTGTATAAGGCGAATGGCAGAAAGCAGATTATTTGACATTGCAGGTCACCTCGACCTTACGAAGAAGTTTGGTTATAGGTCATCGGCAGATTTGCGACCTGAGATTGATAAGGCACTGGATGCCATTGCTTCTTCAAATATGACGATTGAACTCAATACTGCAGGTTGGCACGTTCCAGTTGGTGAACAGTATCCGTCCAGAGAGATTCTGCAGGGATGCTTTGAGCGGGGGATTCCTGTGGTAGTTACTGCGGATGCCCACCGCCCGGAAGATCTGATGCGTGATTATGAACGCGCCTACAAACTTCTCCGAGAGGTTGGCTACAGGAGTCTTGTGGTGTTTGAAAAACGACAGCGAGTAGAAGTTGCGCTGTTACAATGATTGGTGGAAACTCATGGAGGCTGAGATGAGCGAAAAGGTACGATTTGGGTTAATTGGTTGCGGGACGGTTGCCGGTTATGGACACATACCGGCGCTTACCACGTGTCCGAAAATTGAACTTGTGGCACTCTCGGACCTAAATCTCGATAGATTGGCAGAACTTTCAGAGAAGTACGGCGTAAGTGCGACGTATAAAGACTACCATGACCTGCTTGCAAGAGACGACATTGATGCCGTAGGAGTCGCGGTCCCGCTGGATCAGCATCATGCTGTGGTGATTGATGCGGCTTGTGCAGGTAAGCACGTATTTTGCGAAAAACCCATCGCGCCTACGGTGGAATTGGCACAGGAGATGGTTCAGGCGATGGAGAAGGCAGGCAAACTGTTTGCCATAAACTTTGAGATGCGTCACTCAGAGCCTCATCCTGAAATGAAGACATTGCTGGACGAGGGTACTATCGGCGAACTGAAAGTATTTCGCGGGATAGGTAACTGGATGGGTGGCCGATGGGCAGGGGTAGATAGGTATAAGATGCTAATAACTGTTGGTCTTGGTCCAATCGTGGATTGCGGAATTCACTATTTCGACCAGTGTCGGTGGTTCACGGGCTCGGAGTTTGCCGAAATCCAGGCAATGGGCACGTTCATTGAGAACTACCCTAATCCTGACCATGTTATTGCGACGTGCCGAATGGAAAACGGGGTACTCGCGATTATCGAACAGGGATGGGCATATACTCACAACACGCCATGCCACGAAGCCAATCTGAGAATTGATTTGATAGGTACTGAGGGTCTTATTAGTTATTCAAATTCACAGTGCAGTATAGAGGGTGAGGAGACACGAAGAGAACTCAGTCTCTATAGCAAGTCCGCCTGCTGGAGGAAGCGACTCACTTCCGCGCAGAAGGCGTTTGGCAAAATGTATTCCTTGTTTGCACAGAGTATTATGGAGGGTCGGCTCTTGGACCTTCCTTCAGGATATGATGGTGTGCAGGCTTTGAAAGCAGCGCTTACTGCCTTAGAACTCGCCAAGTCTGGTGCTGTAACATCATGATTCCAAGAACGGCGTTGGCGGGTTTGAGGTGCACTACGCGTTGGAATACATCTGCTTGAGTTTCATTTCAGCGAGTGCCACGTCAGAGACGTGATCTACATCGAAAGCAAGTTCAGGGTACCGGCTAACGTAGGCTCTTGCAAGTACCTTGAGTCTATGGCTGATTGTTTCTTCTGCTTTCTTGACTGAAAGTGCACCGAGCAAGAACTTGATTGAGAATGCGATGCCCCAAATTCTGACAAGCGCTGATACACTCCGACGAGCGTCGAAGATCTTTCGAAGCGTGTCGGCATGAGTGCGGAATATTCCTGGCGTGAATAGGACCGCAGAGCATCCAGTGAATGAGCCTTCTGTGGCTTTAACAAAAATCCATTTTCGTTCTGGCAGGTATTCCTGGGCTACTTCTTTTGGGACAATGGCGTACACGACGTCGGCTGAAGGGGCATTTGTAAGGAGATCGTCAATCGCTGTCGGCGTGATAAGAGGCGTGTCCGACGTGACCATCAAGGTACGCTCTGAGTCATCCAGGTGGCCCATGGCACTGAGCAGATTGTCTACTTCGTGGCTTGCCTCAGGTAGCACAACATCCGCAATTGTGGCGATTGTCATGGTAGTCATTTCTGTTGGCCCCACAACGACGACCCTGTCCACGTTGGTTGATCCTTTCAGCGCCTTTGCAACCCATTCAACCATCGGTTTGCCATAAAGTGGAAGAAACGACTTATGTTGGCAAACCGCTCGGAGATCCTTGTCGTGGGTGATGCCACCTGCAAGTATGATGGCATTTACCTTGTTCATGATGTTTGCTCCAATCCTATAAGAAGCACCCCGAGAACAATGAGCACGGCTCCAGCAACCTTTCCGGTGCTAATCGGTTCTCTCAGATAAATGACCGATATCAGCAGCGAGATAAGTGGATAAGTTGCTACCAAGGGTACGACCTTTCCTGGTTCTCCAGTTTTGAGAGCATAGTAATATACGAGTTGACCTATCAATCCGGCTGAGACTGCCGCAAGTACTAAGAACAGGAATGAACGAGACTCTAGTGCCAAAACATCTCGCCATGTTCCCGACGCAAGACTGAAGGTTCCGATTCCTATTGTCATTACCAGTGTTCTTATTGTGAGTGCCACAATTGGACTGGCTTTGTCGAGCCCAATCTTATCGAAGACTGGGGCCAATCCCCAAAGGAAAGCTGTAAGCATCGCAAGCCAGAACGTGTTCAAGGCAGACCTCCAAACTCGTGAGTGCTGGTTTAATTAAGAATTAGAGCATGTTGGGCTGCGAGCAAACCGTACCCTTAAAGTATCTTTGCGGCTCCATCAGCAATGTCCTCCCTAGGTGAGTCAGTATCGGAGAGCGATGCAAGCCTAAGTAGCGATTAAACAAAGAGTTGCCAGGCTTTAGCACGTTCGTCGTTTAACTTACGCGACGCCCCTTGCCTATTGATGCTATCTCGTAGGCCGGTGACGGCGTTTTCGTGTCACGACGTGCCCTTCGGTCTCCTTACCTCCCTGCATAGAGTTACCTCTACACAGAGGTTAGGGTTCCCTACGGACAGCCTCGCAATCAGTTCCTGAGCCGTTTCCAGCCAGGTTCAAACTGCAAGGCTCGTGGTCTAGCCTGGCAACTCGAAGTACCGGGGGTACTTTCGGGTACATTAGCGATTTACCCTGGTGAATGGAAGGTAAAACCTGTGGAAAGTATTTTTTTTCGAAAATCCTAACCGATGAGGAAAGCAACAAACAAAACAGATTCGTTGACACACCGGATGTTTCGGTATAACAATTAGGGCAAGCAGACTTTTTGAGGTAGTATATCAGAGGAGTGCTCATGTCGAGGCTGCCAATCCACGTATGCACTGTTCAATTTGCAACAGATGTGCCACAGAAAGCCATAAACATGGACAACGGCTTACACTGGCTAGACGCTGCGGCGCAGAAAGCCGACTTAGTGCTTCTCCCAGAGACTGCATTCAGCGGGTACTGGCTTGGTGGCAAAATGGTCGAGTTCGCCGAGCCAATTCCCGGACCAATTACTAAGATTGTTTCCGAGATTGCCGTGAAGCGGAATTCTACAATTTGTTTTGGCATGACTGAACTCGATGGAGACAAAATGTACAATACCGCTGTCTTGATCGGCGCTGATGGGAAAATACTGGGAAAGCACAGAAAAGTGCATTTGTACGAGGCCGATATAGAATCAGGTTTTTCGGCTGGTGACCGGCTCGAAGTGTTCGATACCCATCTGGGACGGATCGGAATATTGGTTTGCTATGATGCCTTTTACATCGAGAGCATATGCGTGCTCGACCTTAAGGGTGCAGAGATTGTCTTGATTCCTTCCGTCGGATTGTCAAAACCCGACGATATTGAACGGACAATGCGGTCATGGGAAATCGTGCTTTGTGCCAATGCCAAGTTCGGACGGTGCCACATAGTATGGGCAAACAAGGTTGGGATGGACAATGACCTGGTATGTATCGGCAATAGCATGATTATTAGTCCTGAAGGTGATATAGTGGCGAGAGGTGGTGCGAGCGAAGAAATCGTGCAGGCTTCTATTCTTTTACAGCCGAAGGCACCACGCTCAGGACGCAGACCTGAAGTATATGGGCTTATATGCAGAGAGTGCAATTAGCGAAGATCGGTGTTGCGGAGGTCCGATTATGCCAAGACACGCGTTTATTGGAACTTCTGGGTGGAATTACGAGCACTGGCGTGGAGTATTCTACCCGGTAGGGCTTCCAAGTTCGGACTGGCTCAAATTTTATGCGAAGACTTTTGACACCGTCGAAATCAATTTCTCTTTTTATCGTCTTCCTGAGAGAAAGACGTTTGAACATTGGTATAGAGAGTCGCCGGATGGCTTTACTTTCGCGGTGAAAGCAAGTCGCTACCTGACTCATCAGAAAAAACTGAAGGATGCCGAAGAAGCGCTGGAGCGGGTAATAAGCAATGCCCGGGGTCTCGGAGAGAAACTCGGTCCTATTCTTTATCAACTTCCTCCCCGGTGGAAGGTAGACCTTGAGCGTCTGGAGGCATTTTTACGCCAACTACCAGGCGATGTGCGTCATGTCATGGAATTCCGCGACAATAGTTGGCAAATTGAGCCTGTCTTCGACCTTTTGCGACAGTACTCCGTGGGCTACTGCATCATGAGCGCTCCAGATTTGCCGAGAGTCATGGAAGTGACGACGTCCTTTGCATATATTCGGATGCACAGCGGCGGCGCAATTACGGAGGGCAACTACGAGGAACCGATGCTTCAGTGGTGGGCAGAACAAGTGCGCGAGATGCTGAACGACGTTGATGTCTATGTGTATTTCAACAATGACTACAAGGGATTTGCTGTCAAGAATGCCATACGTTTAAAGGAACTGGTTGGCAGCGGCTTGAGTCATGCCTAGGATTTGTCATTTTGAGAAGAGTCAGTGACATTGAGGATTCAATTTGAGCGAATGACCAGGGCCTGAGCCGACCTTCCTGCCAATGGACTCGATCCAGGCGCCAATCTCTGCAAAGATATCTGAGGACTCAGCCTGTAGGTTTTGCTTCCCTGGATAGATCTCATAATTGACCCGATGTCGCGGCGGTGTGCAATTTACCATAACCACGTTTGCGCCTGCCATTAACGCCTTCTCACGACCATAAGGACTGATCGATCCAACAGCGGTTGTCGCAGGGATGAGGGCATTCCGAGTGAGAATACGTGTTAATGCGACCATTTTCAGGGTCATATCTAGGGTTCCTGCGGGGTTGTCGCCAAGTGGTGTGTTCGGATGTGGGATGAAGGGTCCGATCCCTACCATGTCCGGGTCAAGTGTTTTTATGAAGACAACATCATCTGCCATGTCGGCGACAGTTTGTCCGGGCAGACCGACCATACTACCAGCTCCTATTTGGTAGCCAAGTGCGCGGAGGTCGCGGAGACACCTCAGGCGGTTCTCGAACACCATATCAGGATGGAGTTGTGCATACAATTCCGGCGTGGCAGTTTCGTGTCTGAGTAAGTACCGGTCGGCACCAGCCTGGCGCATTGTGCGATATTCTTCGTAGGTCATCTCGCCGATACATAAGGTGACCGCGCAATTGGTATATCTCTTTATCTCTCGGATTACGTGTGCCATGCGTTCTGCAGTAAACCAAGGGTCCTCACCAGATTGGAGTACCACCGTTCCAAAGCCCATTGTGGCGCACTCTATAGAGGTGTCTATAATCTCAGAAATCGGCATCCTGTAGCGACGTACCTTGTGATTGTCGCGTCTGAGCCCACAGTATTTGCAGTTGCGAATGCAGATGTTGGAAAATTCTATGAGTGCGCGTACGTGGACATCGTCGCCGCAATATGCTTTCCTTACCTCATCGGCGGTAGCAAGGATACGCGCAAAGTCTTTTTTGTTGGTGACCGAAAGAAGGGCGACGATTTCTTCCCGGCTTAGGTCACCTGTTTGTGATGCTTTTTCAAGTAAATCTTTCACAGAGGTGTCACATTGAGTCTTGTCCATGAGATTGTTTTGGTACGTCTGGATATCTAGATTGCAGGTGATGCACACATAGCATTGTTTGAGGGATGCTATACGAATACATCCCGCATCCCGTCTCGCATGGAGTCAAGAAGTCGCCGCATTCGTATGCGCATGTCACTCGGGAGATCTTCCAGTGATTCGTCAATCAGTTTCTGCCCTTTTTCGCGTGTCTTCGCTGAAGCGTGGTCAAGAAGGTATTCTTCGAAAGAAAGGATCGCGTTTGGTAGGCACATGTGACCAATATTTCCACTTTTGGCAAGCGACATGAATCTTTCGCCTGTTCTTTGGACTCGGTAACAAGCAGTGCAAAAACTAGGCATATAGCCCTTTGCCATCAAGGTACAGACGAGTTCTTCCAGGCTGCGGGTATCTCCAATAGAGAATTGCTCAGCTTCAGGAGCGTGCTTTTGTCTTCGGCTGTATCCTCCGGGCGAAGTGACGGAGCCTGCGCTAATCTGGCTAATTCCGAGGTCAAATAGTTCATCGCGGAGTTGCGGTGGTTCTCTAGTAGTTAGGATCATTCCTGTGTACGGCACGGCCAGTCTAATACAGGCAATAATCTTGCGAAACTCAAAATCCGTGACAGGGCAGGGTGGCTTTTCTGCGAGTGGGGCATTCAATGCTGGCTCAAGTCTAGGCACTGAGATTGTGTGTGGACCAACACCGTATTTTGCCTCCAGGTACCTTATGTGTGAAAGCATCGCAAGGCACTCGTACCTGTAATCGTAAAGCCCAAATAGTACGCCGATGCCGACGTCATCAATTCCCGCTTCAAAAGCACGATTCATAGCAGTATAGCGCCAGTCGTAGTCTGCTTTCACGCCTGAGGGGTGCACGCGCGTGTACGTCTCGCGGTGATATGTCTCCTGGAATAACTGATAGGTGCCAATTCCGCAAGCTTTGAGGCGCCGGAACTCACTCACGGAAAGTGGAGCCGAATTCACGTTGACTCGCCTGATTTCGCCATCTGGCGTACGCACGCCGTAAACCGTTGAGATTGCTTCCTCCATGTATTCAATGCCTGATCTTTGAGGGTCTTCGCCGAATACTAGAAGCAGCCTCTTGTGTCCCTCAGCGAGGAGTAGTTTCACTTCCTCACGAATCTCGTCCATGGTTAGGCATCGGCGCTCCAAGTCTTTGTTACCGCGCCGAAATGCACAATATAGGCAGTCATTTGTGCAGTAGTTGGACAAGTAGAGCGGGGCGAAGAAAACAATGCGCTTGCCATAGACTTTTTCCTTGACCTCTCTGGCTGCAGCAAAGACATCCTCCAGCAGTCGTGTGTCTTCAAGCGCAAGCAGTGCTGCTAGTTCCTCGTGTGAGAGTCCTTGTAATGCGCGCGCCTTGCGAAGTATCGCATCAACCTCGGCGCCAGTTGGGTGCTGAGTGGTCTGCAATATACTATCGATGTCTACTTGCTCTTTTGTCGTTAGCATTGCTCACTCACGACGACGCTACGCATGCATTCTCGTTGTACCCGCCTATTTGGAGTGCACAGCGTCCTTCTGGAGTCTGGGCGCCGGCGTCCCTTCACTTATCCTGGGCGTGTAGTGAGTATGCAATAGTTTGTGCGACATCGGCCCCAGTGGTTCTCCAAGGAATTCCTCGTAAAGCGCAATGATTGCGGGATTCTCATGAGACTTGCGAATTGGCATTTGCCGGTCTGCCCTATATATTGCTTCCGCGCGAGCCTTTCGAATCTCAGGCGATGTGGGGAACGGCTGCCCGCCGCCTCCGAGACAACCACCGGGACAAGCCATTATCTCGATGAAATGATGGTCTGACTCGCCGCTCTGGATCATGTCGAGTAATTTACGCGCATTCGCTAGCCCATGTGCAACAGCAGCCTTAAGTTTGACACCATCAATGTCAACTGTTGCTTCACGGATTCCTTCCATACCGCGGACAGCAGTTACTTCGATATTTTCAAGAGGTTTGCCGGTTATGACCTCGTAAGCGGTTCGAATGGCTGCTTCCATTACGCCTCCCGTGGCGCCGAAAATTACGCCTGCGCCGGTTGATATTCCTAGGGGAGCGTCAAACTCGCCATCTTCTAGATTGGGCAGGTCAATTCCCGCTTCTTTAATCATACCAGCGGCCTCGCGTGTTGTAAGTACATAGTCAACGTCTTTATACCCACTTGATCGCATTTCAGGTCTTTCTGCTTCGAACTTTTTCGCAGAGCAAGGCATGATTGATACGACTACCATTTTTGAAGGATCGATTCCAATCTTTTGCGCATAATATGTCTTGGCTATGGCGCCGAACATTTGCTGAGGCGATTTGCAGGTAGAAAGATGTGCAAGTTGGTCAGGATAGAAGTGTTCGATGAATTTGATCCAGCCTGGGCTACAAGAAGTTATCATAGGCAGAACACCGCCCGTCGAAATTCGCTGGACCAGTTCATTTCCTTCTTCGACGATTGTTAGGTCCGCTGCGAAATCTGTATCGAATACTTTATCGAAGCCCAGCATTCGCAGTGCTGTCACCATCTTGCTAGTGACGAGGCTGCCGGGAGGCATTCCGAACTCTTCGCCTATGGTGGCCCGGACCGCGGGAGCTGTTTGGACCACAACGAATTTTTCGGGATCGTATATTGCCTCCCATATTTGGGGAGCAGGGTCCTTCGCCTTGAGAGCGCCAGTTGGACACCTATTGATGCACTGTCCGCAGTAGACGCAGACGACATCCTGAAGGTGTTTTTCAAACTCAGGTCCGATTTCTGTATGCCAGCCACGATTATGTGCAAACAGCGCTCCAACAGATTGGATTTCGTGGCAAACACGGACGCACCGTTTGCAAAGTATGCACTTTTCTGGGTTCCTGATTATCGAGGGATTGGAGTCGTCTTTCCGATGGTGATGGCGTTCGTCTTTAAAGCGTATTTCTTGAATACCCAGTTCCTTCGCAAGTTTCTGGAGTTCGCATTTCTGGTTGGCTGCGCAGGTCAGACACTCTTGAGGGTGGTTCGCAAGCAAGAGTTCGACAATCATGCGGCGTGCTTCGCGTACCTTAGGAGAATGTGTGGTAATAACCAACCCTTCGGACACAGGATAAGCACATGATGGGCAGAGCAGTCGTTGACCCTCGACCTCGACAACGCAGATACGGCACACACCTTCTACACTCAAGTCGGGGTGATAGCACAGAGTCGGAATGTAAATTCCAGCCTGCTGAGCGGCTTGGAGGATGGTCATTCCTTCCTCGGCTTGTATCGTCCGGCCATTGATTTTTATGGTAACGGTTTTAGCCATTGCTCATTCTCCTTCCATTGCGCATAGCACAGATGTTTGTTGGGCACTCGTGTTCGGCGAGGTGGGCATGGTATTCATCCTCAAACAAGTTATAACTGGTTACAAATGCGGTTCCTGCAAATTGTCCAAGTCCGCAACGCGAGGATACAGCAAGGTTTTTCGCAAGTTCTTGCATCAGCCGGACTTCCTCAGGTTTGCCTTCTCCACTGACCCACCTGTCGGCGATATCGAGCATTCTCTTTGTACCTTCACGGCAAGGCACGCATTGTCCGCATGACTCATGAACGAAGAACTCCAGGCAGTTATGTATCAAATCCACGATGCACTTGTCCTCATCAATTACAATTAGAGCTCCGGCTCCTGGAGAGAGGTCTTCATAGGCAAAGCGCCTATCCAGGCTTTCTCTGCCCACACACACGCCTGACGGTCCCCCGACGAGAACCGCCTTGATTTCTTTGCCTGATTTCGTCCCGCCCGCGATCTCGTATAGAACCTCGCGCATGGTAATGCCAAATGGGACCTCAATTGCACCAGGCTGAAGCACGTCTCCGCACGGGGTAAGCACCTTTGTGCCTTTGCTTCTCTCGGTACCAATTGAATTGTACCAATCTGAACCATTTAGGATGATTTGTGGGACATTTGCGAGTGTCTCCACATTGTTGATTACCGTTGGTGCGCCCCAAAGACCATGGGTCGGTGGGTACGGTGGCTTAACCATCGATTCGCCACGTCTACCCTCAAGTGACTCGATTAACGCGGTTTCTTCTCCACAAACATAGGCCCCAGCGCCTCTGAAAACTTCGATATCGAAGCCGAACCCGCTGCCGAGGATGTCTTCGCCGAGAAGCCCCTTTGATTTTGCGTCCGTGACCGCCTTGTTTAATTTGTTGATGGCTTGTTTGTATTCACCTCGCACATATATATAGCCTTTGTGGGCACCCACTGCGTAGCCTGCAATTACCATGGCTTCAACTACGCTATGGGGATCGCCCTCCATGATAATCCTGTCTTTGAAGTTACCAGGCTCGCCCTCGTCTGCATTGCATATCACGGTTTTGGGTTCTCCAGAAGCGTTCCGGGCGGCCTCCCACTTGATACCAGTGGGGAAGGCGGCTCCGCCTCGGCCGCGTAGGTTGGACCTCTTGATTTCATCAATGACCTGTTCGGGGCTCATCGAAAACGCCTTACCCAACGCTTCATATCCGTTGGATGCGACGTATTCCTCAATAGAAGTGGGATCGATCAACCCAACATTCCTGAGTACGATTCTTTGCTGGCGTGCAAGGACAGGTGATTCGGGTAAAGCCACGCTGGGCATTCTAGCCGCCTGAGGTGCTCGATAAAGTAGTCGCTCGACAATCTTGCCCTTGAGCAAGTGTTCCCTTACAATCTCGCTGGCATCTTGCGGAGTTAGGTTAGCGTAGATCGTGCCTTCCGGGTATACGACGATTATGGGTCCACACTCCGAAAGACCAAGGCAGCCTGTCTCTACGACCTTGATCTCTTGCTCAAGCCCGTTGCGTTCGATTTCTTCGGTGAGCGCTGCTTGAACTGCACGGCTACCTTTGAGCACGCATGGTGTCGCGTTGCATACCAGGATATGTGATCTGTAAAAGCGCATATTAGCCCTCCTCCTGCCTGTACTTTGCTAGGATCTCAGGAATCATCTCAGGCGTGAGGTTCCCATAGACGTCGTCATCCACCATGATTACCGGCGCAACACCGCACAGCCCAAGACAACTTGTCAATTGTAGAGAGAACTGACCATCTTCTGTTGTCTCCCCGGGCTCTAAATCGAGTTCTTCCTTTATCGCCTGGAGGATCGCTCTTGAACCTTCGATGTGGCAAGGTGCGCTATTGCACAATCTTATAACATGACGACCCAGCGGCGACGTTGAGAATAGACTGTAAAATGTCGCGGTGCCGTATACTTCGCTTAGAGGGATGTTCATCTCAGTTGCGATGGTGGCTAGAGCTTCTTTTGGTAGGTAGCCGTACTCCGCCTGTACCTCATGCAATACGGGCAACAAATTCCCTCGGAGTGCATTGTGTTTGGCAACTATTGCTTTGATGTTGGCGACATTTACGCGCGGTGCGCTTTTTACGGTTGTCTCCCTGTTTTTCAAGCCTGTGCCTCCACGTTGAGTATTATCCTTGAGCGTGATGCTCGTTAGTGTTTCCTAGTTGTCGCTACGACCCATTCACCTACGATATTTCCATTAACCAAATGCTGACTTATGACGGTGCGTGCTTTTTCGGGGGTCATGGCCCCATATGTGACTGCCGGCTCACCGGGTTTGAACACGTCAACCATGGGCTCTTGGTCGCAAAGTCCCTTGCAGCCGGATTGGCTCACAATAACGTCCCTGATGCCGCGCTTTTCGAGTTCATCGGTGATCGCAGAGAACACCGCTTGTGCGCCGGCGGCTATGCCGCAGGTGCCCATGCCTACGACGATTCTTGCCCGATGTTGGCTTTCACGCATTGCTAATGCTTGTTGAACCTGCTCGCGCCAGGCATGGAGATCTTCGATAGATTTCATTCAGCACACCCTGTCCTTTCGTTTGTGCTAATTTAAGGATTATCGTGTAAACGTTGTCATGCCAAGATCTGAAAAAAGGGCACCCTGCGGGTAGCCCAGATATTAATCTCTTGGACGTGATGGTCTCATTGTGCTACCAATACCATATCACAATTGTATTGATGGCTCAACCGCATGCGGCACCTGTCGTATCCGCACATCACCTTCCACCATCAATGGTAGTGTATCATAAGGCTTTTAAAAGGGGAGTAAGGCACTGTAAAATTTTTATTAAATATTTAAGATTTGTAGATAATTCTCAGCCGATGTGTTCTGAAACCATCGCGTCCAGTTGATTTTCGAAAAAAGTTGTTGACACAGAGTGCAGAATAGGGTAGTATGTAGTTGAGACTGAGTCTCAGTTGCAGTCAGGGATGCGTGTTATGACTGACGAGGAAGCGAAGTTTAGAGAATTCTTGAACGAAGAGGGGCTCAAAGTCACACGTGAGCGCCGACTGATTCTCGAAGAAGTGTTCAGGAATCACCGACATTTCGAAGCGGAGGACGTTGTCATCGGGCTAAGGGAAAGAGGCTGTCGGATATCAAGGGCGAGTGTTTACCGGACGTTGCCGCTTTTGGTGCAAAGTGGTCTCCTGAGAGAAGTGCACTCCGATGAAAAGCACAGTCACTATGAGCATGTCCTTGGCCATGAGCATCATGACCATCTTATTTGCACGCGCTGTGGGCAGACCATAGAGTTCAGCCACAGTGGAATCGAAAGACTTCAGGATTTGATATGCGCACAGCATGGTTTTTCTGCTACCTCTCACAAATTGGAAATTAAGGGTCTGTGCGGTCAATGTAAGAAAGGTGGAAGCACCTGAGAATGGCAAGGAAAGGAACATGCGAAATGACGTTGGATCAAGCGAAGAAGGGCTCGGACTTACAGATAGTTTCGATTTCAGACAGTGCCAGTCGGTCACAACTGGTGAGAATGGGTATCTCTGAGGGAGCGCGCGTAACCTGCCATGAAAAAATACCACTTGGTCCGGTTGTAGTAAGGTGTCGCAAACAGGAGATTGCGATCGGCAGACCCCTAGCTCGCAAAATCATTGTCAAGTCAGTTAAGGATTAGATGCAAGATCTTCCTCCAGGGCGCGGATATAGACATCGACACGGGCTTCGACCTCGCGAACAGGGTAAGCGAATTGTCCTCGTTGGTAATCCAAACGTTGGTAAGTCAGTAATTTTCAATTATATCACTGGCATTTATGCCGAGGTCTCAAACTACCCGGGTACGACAATCGAGATGTCAATTGGCAGGCTAAAGAATGACGTAGTCATTGATACTCCCGGAATATACGGTGTTTCGTCATTCAATGACGAGGAGCGTGTTGCTAGAGATCTCATTCTGAGTGCAGATGTCGTGATCAATGTCGTGGACGCGGTACACCTGGAGCGCGATCTTTTCCTCACTCTTCAACTAATTGACATGAGGATTCCCATAGTTGTCGCACTAAACTTCATGGACGAAGCAAAAGCAGAATGCCTAGAGGTGGACGTTGATTTGCTCTCTGATCTTCTTGGTGTGCCTGTGATTCCTACGGTTGCGTCACAGGGAACAGGACTGGACAAGCTTGTTGCAGCCATCGAATCTGCTCAGGTCGGTCATTCGGATCCTTTGGTCAGTCAGCGCATTACAGAGATATTGCGCATGGTAGGATCGCCGCAGGAAGCGCTACTCGTGCTAGAAGGCGACAAGGTAATATCTGCGAAGCACGGGGTGCCGCCCGGTACTTGCCGCGAAGAGTTTTACCTTCGGCGCCGTCAAAGAGTGAATGACATAGTTGCCCACGTAGTGAGGGAAAGTGGCATATCCCGCAGGTTTGCAAACCGATTGGGGCAAGCCACACTTAGCCCCTGGACCGGTATCCCAATCCTTGCAGTAGTTTTGTGTGGAATATACTGGCTAATCGGTGTCCTCGTCGCACAACGTCTGGTTGGGTTTACAGAGGATACTTTGATGAAGGGCTACTGGGAGCCTGTCATACGCGGGCTTGTACTCCGATGGCTGCAAGAGGGTTCCGCATTGGAAAGAATACTTGTCGGTGAGTTCGGTATTCTAACGATGACCATGACCTACTTATTCGGGTTGCTTCTGCCGCTGGTTGTTGGCTTCTATTTCGCTCTTTCGATTCTCGAGGATAGTGGATATCTACCGAGGTTGGCAGCGCTTACTGACCGGCTTCTGAATGGGATAGGACTAAATGGGCGTGCGGTTATTCCCATTATTCTAGGATTTGGCTGCGTGAGCATGGCCACAATTACGACCAGGCTGCTTGGTAGTGAGCGGGAAAAGACGATTGCGACATCAATTTTGAACTTCACTATCCCGTGTTCGGCACAACTCGGGGTAATCATGCTTTTGTTAAGTCATGTCGGCGCAAAATACGTCGCGATTTATGTCTTGGTCATCGGTTCCTGCTTGGTCATCATAGGGACAATTCTGCACAGGTTTCTACCTGGCGAATCATCGCCGCTTCTGATTGATCTCCCACCCATGCGGCTTCCGCGTCTTGAAAACATTGTGCGCAAGACCCTCAACCGCAGCAAATTCTTTATGAAGGAAGCCTACCCATGGTTCATTGTTGGCTCCGGTCTGGTGGCTATTATGCAAGTGACGAGTATGCTGAGTGTTTGGCAGAGTCTCCTGGCGCCATTTACCGTGGGATGGTTGCAACTTCCACGCGAGGCGGCAAATGCGTTTGTCATGGGAATGGTGAGGCGGGATTTTGGTGCTGCCGGGTTAACATCAATGCAACTTACTCCTGCACAAACATTAGTGGCTCTGGTTACCATCACATTATTCGTGCCTTGCATCGCTTCCACGGTTGTCTTGGTGAAAGAGAGGGGCTTGCGTGAGGGTCTAACGATTTGGTTTGGAGCATGGGTGGTTGCTTTTCTTGTTGGTGGCATTGTATCACAAATCATTATACGGTGACATTGTTCCGAAGATGGGTGCGCGCGTCTCTTGGGATTTGCTCTCCGTGAATTGTGATTTCACGCATATGTCTCTGCTTGGCTGAGAGATTTTTCGACATTTCCAAACTTCGTACTCTTCGCCACGGCCACGAATGAAGAATTGGTTGAATAAGAAGAGACCGCCTTGTTGGCTTAGGCGGTCTCACAAAGAGGGAGGCTGACTAGCAACGAATACAGGCCTTCGGTGACCGGCGAGTGTTCACTCGTTGGGTTGGTGCCTGGGTGCCATTTAAGTGCTCACCTTGTCCCATCGGCCGTCTATATTAAAAATAGCACGATGTCACACCTTTGTCAAGATAGAGCCAATAATCTGGCATTTTTGCGGGGATTGTTAACAAAGTGCAAATCCACGGTAGGGTCCGGGCCGGGGGTCGAGTGGAACGGCGCTTATCCGGCGCGGAGGAGGAAACGCCCCCGGCCCTTCTCCCATCCGCTGGTGGGGAGGATCGCAAACTGATTCCCTTGCATCTTGTTTGTTCCACGTATGCGTCTTACAAACTCCTGCATGACTTACCTGATTCTTCTCGGATGACCGACGTTGGAGCGTGCTGGTGCTTGCGGGATGCGTTCTCTTGCTAATTTCTGGTGAGGCCTGTTGTCGTCCACGTGGCTTTCATGGATGTAATGCTCGTGCCAAGTGAAATCTGAGAGATTCAATATCTAGGCTTGTGGAGGTCATGCATGATGTGATTCGCGCGCGGACCACCAGTCAGGCTTCGCATGACATAACGACGGCGGATCAGCGGCGTGCTGGGGGCAAGCACGATGTGAAATTGTTCCAAGATCAAGCGGAGACGCTCTTAACTTGACGCATCTGGTGTCCAAGAATATAATTTGACAGAAAGTGCTAGGAAAATTGTCGCCTTTTGGACACAGAGAATACGGCAGGTGTGACCAACCACGGGAGATTTATTGCATACATTGGACAGAGCCCCACACCTCACAATCGTAATCCCGGCTTACAACGAGGAAAACCGAATAATCGAGACACTCCTGCGAATTGATGAGTACCTTGATGCTCAGGCGTATAGTTCAGAAGTGGTTGTCGTAGACGACGGAAGCACTGATTCCACATTTGATTTGGTTGAGAAGTTCGCTGATTCGCATAAGCGTTTCAAGGTCTTGCATCATGAACCGAATAGGGGTAAGGGATATGCTGTTCGTTCTGGTGTGTTGACAGCAGCAGGGGAGTATGTGCTCATCAGTGACGCTGATCTAGCAACCCCGATTGAGGAACTGGAACATCTGTGGAATCACATATCAGACGGTGCGGACATTGCCATTGCCTCGCGTCCGCTGAGGGAGTCAAAGCTCGTCGAAAGGCAGCCGTTTTATCGTGAGTTCGCAGGTCGAGCGTTTAACTGGGTGGTCCGCCTTCTTGCAGTCCGCGGAATTCATGATACGCAGTGTGGTTTCAAACTTTTCAACCGGGATTGTGCACAAGCCATATTTGCCCGGTGTACACTCGACGGTTTTTCATTCGATATTGAGGTGTTACATCTTGCTCAGAGGCTTGGCTATAGGATTGCAGAGGTGCCAGTGCACTGGTACCACAGACCGGGCTCCAAGGTCCGGTTGTTGAGAGACGGTCTGCGCATGATGGCGGACCTTGTGCGTATACGTCTAAGACACCGCGGAGTCTGCACGAATATCCCCGATGAGAACCGAAGAATTTAACAAAATGCGGGATCTAGAGGCACGACACTGGTGGTTCCTCGGTCGTCGGTTTTTGCTGCGGTTCCTTCGGAGGGTGTTGGTTCAGTCCGACGACTTGATTCTTGACGTTGGTTGTGGGACTGGATTGGGAGCGAGTGAACTCGGAACAAATTCACAGGTCATTGGGTTGGATGTTTCCATAGACGCGTTCCGGGTGTGTGATTGGAATAGGCTTGGGATGCCGTGTGTGGGCTCGGCTGAAAGGATGCCGTTTAAGAATGATTCGTTCCAACTTGTCGTGGCGCTTGATGTCCTTGAGCATTTGGAGAGGGTAGACACGGCATTGAAGGAAATCTATCGCGTTTGCAAGCCTGGAGGATTCTTACTCGTACTCGTGCCGGCATACGGTTGGTTATGGAGTAGTCATGATGAGGTCCTAGGGCATAAGAGACGATACACGGCGTCCTCACTGGCTTCGGCGTTGCGTTCTGCTGGGTTTCAGATTGTAAGGTTATCCTACGTGGTAACTTTTGTTTTCCCACTTGCGGCGCTGGTCAGGCTCATACGTAGGCTTGCCCGCAGAACTGCCCAAACAAGCGACATGGCGCCCGTACCTGGCGGCTTGAATCTCCTGCTGTCTCTAATCATGCGAGTTGAAGTCTTTTTCCTGCGGTGGGTGAATATGCCATTCGGCTTGTCGGCTCTCGCCATAGCGAAGAGACCAGAAGAGGCATTCGCGCAATGCAGTCGAGAGGTAAAGTAGATGGGGTGGATGGATATCACTCGCACCGCTCTTGGTCTATTTGTTCTCGGTGTCATATTCTACGCGTGGGTTATTGAACCATGCCGAATAAGGGTGAGCCGGCAGACGATTGAGATTGATCGCTTACCTTCCTCCCTGAATGGATTTACTATTTGCCATCTCTCGGATCTTCACATAGCGAGAGTTGGGCGTGCCGAGCGAATTCTCAAGTCCATTCTTTCTGGTATGCAAGCGGACATGTGTGTTATTTCTGGAGATATGCTAGCACATAGCGCTGGTATAGAAGGTCTGAGATGGGCACTTGAGAAGTTCAGACCCAGATACGGCATATTTGGAGTCGTGGGTAACGGTGAGTATGACCCAGGGATGCCATCCGTTGACAGTCTGGCGCACGGTCTTGAGGAGTCTGGCGTTCATGTACTGCTCAACGAAGCGAAGGCTATTGAAATAGAAAATGCAAAACTCAATCTTATTGGTGTTGATGACCCGTTCACAGGTCACGACGATCTTGCAAAGGCGATGCGAGACGCTGGCGAAGGGGTCAGAGTCTTGCTTGCACATTCGCCGGATATTGTTCGTAAACTTGATGGTTACGACATTGACCTGATACTGACAGGTCACACGCACGGCGGGCAAATTCGGTTGCCACTGCTGGGTGTACTTTGGACGCATTGTCGAGTTCACCTGCCAAAGCCAGCAGGGTACTTTTCGAAAGAAATGGTTAGAAGCATGGGTGGGGACAAAAGAATCAAGGCTCAGATGTACATTAGCCGTGGCATTTCGGGTAGTGGCATACGCGCAAGATTTCTGTGCTCACCAGAGATATCTCTTATTACACTGACCTGTGCAGGCCCTGGCAATGTGAATGGGTTTGGGAGTTAGTACATAAGGGTATCATCCCGAAAAAGAATATGTGCTAGGATGTTCCGATAAAACAAATTCTCCATATCGGGCGTCTAAAATTATGAGGCTGCTCGGGTAGCAAAGGTTGTGAGCGAAAGCCGGCAACGGCTGGGTCGTACACGGAGGTGGTGAGGCGGAAGACAGGTTAAACTGCAGGAAAGGCAGGTGAGGACAATGCGCGAAGAGCGACGCGTTGACCTGATCTTTCCTCGGAGCGGCCAGGTGCTGACCATTTGCGTGCCTGACACACTAATTGATTGGGTGGCAAAACGCAATCTTCAAATATTATTGTCATTATACGGTGAGGGCGCTCTGAGAGCATACAGGCATCGCGTGCGAAAATTCCAGGTGTGTCCATCATGACAAGAGTTAGGCAGGTCTGCCTTCGAGATGTAGACCTGCCTACTTTTGTTTCTCGCGCCCGACACGCACGTCTGAGATGTGCGACTTTGTCGGACGAATGTAGTAATTCTTGTTTAAGATTGACCCATCGGAGGGTGCGCTTGGTCGGTTTGACAATGGCAACGGAGGCGGCTATAATCGTCTGAGGCAATGGCTCATAGTTGCGCAGGGATAGAGGCGAGACTATCCCTTGGGGAGGAACCAAATGAGGAAAAGTTTATGTTTGTGGCTGTTGGCTATATGTTTATCTTTGGCGGTCCTGCCGTGTGCGTTTGCACAATATAATGAAGATCAGCCTGGCAAGATTGTTTTGCGTGTCGGCTTTTACGGACCAATGGGTGATCTCGGCGACCGTGGTGACTCGATTTGGCAGGCTGTGGGGGTTGACTATGTGAGGGGCTACGACCCACAAAATAGACCGATCACTTATTTTAGCCTCGAACGTGCCACTGGCGACGCTCAGCGATTCCAAGGAAGCATAACTTCGCTTACTTACACTCGAGTTTCACGAAAAGACGAGAGTCTCAAGCGTACGTTCTATTATGGGGTGAGTGGAGGAATCTACTGGATTGACACGGAGTATTATGACCTCGCGAAGTTTCAGGTGGTTAGTGATTCGGGTCTGACTCTGGGGGCAAGCGGCATCATAGGTTATGACTTCAACGAGAATTATTTTGTCGAGGGCAGATACACACTGACCGGTAAAGCAGGAGGTTATAATTTCACTGGCTATACCATCATGTTTGGTATCCGCAACCTGTTCTAGTCAAACGTTTCTTCTCTGACGAGGTCACGAATTTCCCTTCGTCGAGTCGCCCTTGGCTCTTCTGCGGGATACCCGATTGAGATAATAGCAACCGGTGTTATGCCTCGTGGCGCGCGAATTGTGCTTGCAACTGCTTCCGGGTCAAAGGCCCCGACCCAAACGGATCCCAACCCGAGCGCTACTGAGGCGAGTTGAGAATATGCGGCTGAAATTGTAGCGTCTTGCACCGAATAGAGTTCTGCTCCACGACGCCCATATTTACTTGCGGACTGCATTGAGTTGGCGCAGAATACTAAGTCTACCGGGGCTTGAGCGACAAACTCCTGACCATAGGCAGCACGCGCAAGAGCGGCTTTCCGCTGAGGGTCGCGTACGACAACGATTTCGTAAGCCTGCAGGTTTCCAGCGGACGGTGCTGCGTTTGCTGTGTTTAGGATTGTGCGGAGTTTCTCGTCTTCAACGTCACGAGATTGGAACGCTCGTACAGAATGCCTCGATTTAATTACTTCGAAGAACTCCATTTCAAAGCCTCCGTATACAAAAATCATACCCAGTTTTCAAGGCTAACATAACGCTGTGAAATTGGGCGGTTAACCACAAAGGGCCAGCAGCCCTATGTCCTACTGGCCCTCTGTGTACCGTTTGCTGGGAGGGGACACAAAAGCTGACTCTACCTGGTGAGCACGACACCTTTGTATTTGGGTTCGATTTTTGATATGTCCACGCCCATTTCAGTTAGAATAGTGGGCGTTATGTCCCTCTGATTGCCATTCTTTCTGAGGCTTTTAAGGTTAGCAGCAAGGTAAATATTGGGTGCGTTTGAATGAGTTGTTTTCCCCTCGTCAAACCCATGGTCAGCGGTGACAAATATCATAGTTCTGTCGTAGACACCCAATTGCTTAAGTTTTTTCACGATCTCACCAAGCCACTTGTCGCAGGCAATGATCGCATCATTGTATTCTCTGGAGTTCTCGCCGTAATTATGTCCTGCGTGGTCCGGGTCGCTGAAGTGGAAAAAGGCGAAAAATCTGCCCTTACCGTACTTGTCAAGATAACTAAGCATCAGCGGACCGTTAACATCGTGAGTCCGGCTTTTCTCACCGTCCCAGACATCAATATTCTTGCTTGTGTGGAAAAATGGCTCGCCATCTGTATTTTGAATAATCGCTTTTAATTTTTCTCGAAGCGTTCTTTCTTGCTTTGCTTTCTTGGTAGCCGAAGGATCTAACTGTGCCGCATCGGGGTCCGGGACTACGGCTTTTGGCGGTCCGAGTTTCTTCAATTTCTTTTTAGCCGATTCAATGTCTTCCGGCTTGGAAGGTGGGCAATTGCCAAGGTGGTGAGTCTTGCCAGTGACCATGATCGTAGTGATGTTGTCGTCGCCAAAAGCCGATTCAAGCCGCTCAAAAATTGAAAGACCTTCGGGAATCGCCTTGAAATTGCTGTTGCTCATGACGCCTGTTATATCAGGGTCGTAGCCCGTGAGCATCTGCGTGTGTCCGGCTTTCGTATCAGTCTTATGGTTGGTCACATCAATTTTGACAAAATTTCCTTCCGCGATTAGAGCGGCCAAGTTGGGCAGTTCATTGCGTGAAAGGCATTCATTTAAATGCGCCAACTGCACGCCATCCCAGGAAAAGAGGATGGCATTCCTCTGTGTGGGAGGTGTTGCGGGGTTAAACGCAAGTACCTGTAGCGAGAGTAGAGCCAGAATGATGATTAAGAGTGGTGTAAGGCGTGACCTCTTCATGCTTCCTCCTCCTACGTTTTGATTTTTTACCAAATTGCGTTGACGGTGCAACGACCAATTTGTTCAATTATACTTTGGGAGCCTATCGCGTGCCAGGTTTGGTTCCTATTTGGTGGTGATCGGGTGATTTCGGTAGCAAAAGACACGTCGTGATATGGGGAAGGAGTCCTGAGTGTTGGCTGAGGTTTGTTTGACTATGCGAAGGAATCGCAATTTACCATGCCGTATGCTTTCTGTTGGAGAGAGGGTGAGTACTGTTGTCATTGGAGTTGCTCGAGGATTGGGATAGGTCACGACAACGCTTCGAAGCCTGGTGGCACGGTGAAGTGATAGATCGTCCGTTGCTGCAAGTAATCGCACGGAAGAAGGATGCTCCCGGTGAGGCAAGACCGACTTACAAATCTTTGGAAGAACGGTGGCTTGATCCTGATTATCGCATACGGGTGATGGAATGGGAATTGAGGGAGACATACTATGCCGGTGATGCCTTCCCTTATTTAGATACGCACATCGGACCGGGAACATTCTCGCTTTACCTCGGTGCCATTCCGGAGTTTACAGACCAGACCGTTTGGTACCGAAAATGTATCGCTGACATTGAAAATGCTACCGTCCCAAGTTTCGATGAAAACAACCCATACTGGCAAGCAAGTTTACGGATTGCCAAAACGGGCGTGGAGCGATTAAGAAATAGAGCACTCGTGTCATTCCCTGACTTAATAGAAAACCTGGATACAATCTCTTCGTTAGTCGGTAATCATGAACTTCTAATGGCACTGGTGGACCATCCCGAAAAAGTTAAGGAATTTCAGGATGCTATTCTGCCAATCTACATAGATTGCCACAAGCGCCTGTATGAGATCATAAAGGATGAAGTTTATGGGAGTTGCTTTTCGGCGTTTCGCATATACGGCAAGGGCAGGATCGCCAAATTGCAGTGCGATTTCAGTGCGATGATTTCACCACAAATGTTCGAGGAGTTCGTTGTGCCATGGCTAGCAGAGCAATGTCGCCTATTAGACCATTCGGTTTACCACTGGGATGGTCTGTGTGCGATTCAGCACGAGGGACCCCTTCTAGCCATTAAGGAACTGCAGGCAATACAATGGACTCCTGGCGCGGGGCAGCCTGGGTGTGGTAGCCGAATGTGGTTCGACCTATACCGCCGCATCCGCAGATCAGGGAAGTCGCTTATGCTATTGGGTGTGACACCTGCAGAAGCCCAGGATCTTGTTGAGGAATTCGGCCCCGAAGGCTTAGACCTTGTGGTTTATGTGGAGACGGAGGACGAGGCAAATGACCTTGTGAGACGCTCGTTCTCTTGGAAGAAGCGGAAATGAGAAGGGCGAAACATGGGCGCTGACATGGTATGGCGGAGCACCGTGTCCGCATTTTCTTGCCCCCTTTTGTCGAACCGCGCTCCAAATTGTGAAGGTATTCGATCGAGGCGTTGCCGTCTTCGAATGGGGCAGGTAAATCATTCCCGTTGAGCGAACTTCAGATGAAAAGATACTCTGTCAGCAACGAGTTAAGGCGGTAGGATGAGAGAAGATACGCAAACGAAGACCTTGCATATTTTCCGACTCGTCAGTCGAGTGGTTGATCTGCTTGGTAATTTCCGCGGACTTGCGGCTCTTATTGCCGTTTTCATGCTGGGTGTATTCCTCACTCCAAGGTCGTATGATACAGGGCTACCCGTATTTTTGACACTGCGCACTCAAAGCGACGTACTATTCGAATACGCTGAGTTTGGCATCCTGGCGACTGGGATGACACTTGTTATTCTGACGGGTGGTATAGACCTGTCGGTTGGCTCAGTACTCGGTTTTGCGGCGACACTCTTTTCTCTTCTGACCATTGGGTTCGGCTGGTCGCTTGCGCCGGCGCTGATTGTTACGATTTTAGCAGGTTGTTTTGCGGGGACAGTGAGCGGTTTCTTAATTAGCCGGTTTCGTATGCAGCCTTTTGTAGCGACGCTTGCTATGATGGTGGCGGCGCGAGGGGCAGCAAAGTGGATATCGGGTGGTATAAAAGTCCAACCAGGTGCACAAACTTGGTACTGTCTGCAGAGCAGGACGCCAGAATTTTACGAGTGGATGACACAGAAACTTCCGCGGGTAGGCATACAGCCGATTACCATACTTTTCATCGTGAATATCCTGATTATGCTGGTTATCGTACGTTACACGCGTTTTGGGAGGTACTTGTATGCGATCGGGGGAAACGAAGAAGCTGCTCGGCTATCGGGCATCTCGGTTGGACGCGTCAAGTTAGTAGCCTACATTCTTTGTGGCGCAATGGCTGCGCTGGCCGGTATATCAAATGCAGCGCGTCTTGATTTAGGTGATCCGGAGGCTGGCTTTACCTATGAGTTGGATGCGATCGCAGCGGTAGTAATTGGAGGAACGAGCCTGATGGGTGGCAGGGGTGGCATGTTTCTTACGCTGGTCGGCACGTTGATAGTAGGTTATATCAACAAGATTTTAAGCGTAAGAGGTGTGGAAGAGGCTTTCCGCTTGCTTGCGAAAGGTGGCATAATAGTGGCTGCTGTTTTGATTCAACAAAGCAGGAAGGAGTAATCTTGGGGAAGACTCACTCTTATCGCACGTGTGAGACCTCTCTTGTCGAACAACGGACAAAGCATGGAAAGGAGAATTAACATGAGGAATTTGCGCGGATACTTTGTGTTTCTGCTCATCGCCGTTTCGGGCTTGTTTATTTGGTCCGGTTGTGGAAAGAAGCAGTCGTTCCAGACCAAGAAGAAAACCTGGGTAATTGGTATGTCTCAGTGCAATCTCGGCGAGCCATGGAGGGTTCAGATGAATGCCGACATTCGGCAAGCGGCGAAGAAACACTCGGAGATCCAGGTCATTTTCAAAGATGCGCAAAACAATACGGCAACACAGCAGGCACAGGTGAGAGAGTTCATCTCTCAGGGTGTAGATTTGATAATCATCAGCCCGAAGGAGGCGCGTCCATTAACGAAACCCGTAGCGGAAGCCATTGATGCAGGCATACCGGTTATCGTGCTCGACCGGAAGGTGGAGGGTGACAAGTATACATGTTTTATCGGCGCGGATAATGTGAAGATTGGTCGAGAAGCAGGAAAGTACCTCGTGCGAGCGCTTGGCGGGAAGGGAAAGGTCGTGGAACTAATGGGATTGATGACCTCCACGCCGGGTCAAGAGCGGCATAAGGGTTTTCTAGAAGGCATTCGTGGATCAAAGATTGAGATAATCTTCAGTGCAGATTGCAAGTGGTTGGAGCCAGTTGCGCAGAACGAGATGAAAAGCGCCTTGGCGCGCTTTGCCGAAATTGATGCGGTATACGCACATAACGACCCGAGTGCTCATGGCGCCTATCTCGCAGCCAAGCAGGAAGGTAAGGGCAGGGAGAAGACAATCAAGTTTGTTGGCATTGATGCTCTGCCGCACGAAGGCGTTCGGTATGTTAAGGAGGGTATTTTAAGCGCAACATTCCAATACCCAACGGGCGGTGAAGAGGCGATAGAGTACGCTATCAAGATTCTAAAGGGCGAAAAGGTGCCCAAGACAGTCACTCTGGGCACGCGCATCTTCACAAGTGCTAATGTCGCGCAGGGAGGAGAGCCACTTTGAGCGGTGTCTTCGGTTCCCTATTGTCATAGCCTTCGATTCTCACGCCAGAGACAGTGATAACAAAGAGACGTCAAGGAGGTCTTCCATGTGTCGGGTTCTAGGGCGAGTTTCCTTATGCTCTCTTGTTTTGTTTGTTTTGGGTGCTGCTCACGCAGTACAGTGGGACTTTGAGGATGGTACCCTCCAAGGCTGGAAAGTGACAGCAGGGGACGCGGGACCGTTACCGGTGAATAGTGCCGATGACCGACATGGCGGTGACTTCGCCAAGCAGGGTCAGTATTTCATAGGCACGTATGAAAACTTGAAGGACGAGGCGCATGTGGAGATACAGTCGCCTGTTTTTGCTGTCTCTTCGAAGAGGATGTCGCTTTTGGTTGGAGGTGGGGCTGACAAGAACCTTACATATATTGCAATGTACCGTGTGTCAGATGGCACAGAGTTGTTTCGTGCGGCAGGTAACGACTCAGAAACGATGCAGAGACGTTACTGGGATACCTCGCCATACATTGGGCAAGAGGTATACCTGAAGATAGTGGACCACAGCAGTACCTCATGGGGGCATATAAATGTTGACGATATCCGTGAGTTGAACAACGAGGAGATAGCGAGACTAGAGAAAGAAGAGCGTGAACGAGAGGCTGCGAGAGAAAAGTGGATGTCCAATCTCATGTCCCCGGTAGGGCGCAGGGTTTACAAGGGGCGAGCCATAACCGATGTTGCTATGCCGCTTGGAGGCATGGGTGCGGGCAACATTGCCATATGCGGTGACGGGGCACTTCGAGAATGGCAGATTTTTAATAAGATAAATCCGGGTTGTGTTGTGCCAGGTCACTTCTTTGCCATTTGGACTAAGATCGGCAATAAGCCTCCAGTTTCTAGGTTGCTGCGCTCAACTTCGGTAGATGGGTTGCCCGAGGTCGCAGAGACCGAGTTTGTGGGCGAATTTCCAATTGCGGAGGTTCACTACAATGATGCAAAACTCCCTGTGGACGTTGTGCTAGAAGCATTCTCGCCCTTCATACCTATGAACTCAAAAGATTCCGGTATTCCAGGTATTTTCTTTGTGTTTAAGGTGCGGAATACACAGAAGGAAGAGGTCCTTGTATCTCTCGCTGCTTCACTTCAGAACGCAGTGAATTATGATGGTCGTACAGAGATCAAGGGCGTGGGTTATGAAGGGTACGGAGGTAACCAGAATCGCTTTGTGCGCGAAGGTACTCTGTCAATGATTCACATGTCGAACCCACAACTTGACTCTTCGGAGCGACAATATGGAACCATGACACTAGGGGTACTCGAGCAGTGTGCTTCAGCGCTTCCGCAGTGGGATGCCACAGGTGCGTTGTGGGAAGACTTTGCCGCGGATGGGAAGTTTGAGCCACAGGTTGATAGAGGTCAAAGCGAGAGGGGACGGACATGGAATGGAGCACTTGCTGTTCCTTTTACATTGAAGCCAGGCGAATCCAAAAGGATTGTTTTTCTAATCACATGGAATTTCCCGAACCATTATGTCGAGTATGATAAGTCGCATGAGAATGACTTCCTCGGTCGCATGTATAGCAACTGGTTCAAAGACTCTGCTGATGTGGCTCGCTACATGGCAGAAAATTACTTGAGACTGTACAAGGATACCCACCGTTTTCGTGATGCGTTCTACGACTCGAGTTTGCCATATTGGTTTCTAGATCGGATATCGGCAAATATAAGTACTCTTACAAGTCAAGTTTGTATGTGGATAGCAGACGGTTCGTTCCATGGATTCGAGGGAGCCGGATGTTGCCCGATGAATTGCACCCATGTCTGGAATTACGAACAGACGCTAGCACACCTTTTCCCAGACATAGAGAGGAAGATGCGGCATACAGACCTGGTGATACAGATGCAGCCATCTGGTGGGGTAAGACATCGCACAGTATTGCCACTTACAGCGCCTCGTGGAACCGAGCCTTTTGTGGATGGGCAACTTGGTACTATTTTAAAGGCGTATCGGGAGCATCTGCTTTCTGCAGACCGCAAGTGGTTAGACGAGATGTGGCTGCGAATCAAGACGGCGATGGATTTTGTTATTAGGGAGTGGGATCCAAACGTTGATGGTGTACTTGTCAATGAGCAGTGGAATACATACGACGCTGCAATGTATGGTCCTAATACCTTCATTGGTACCCTCTATCTGGCTGCACTACGAGCGGCTGAGGAAATGGCACGATTCGAAGGTGATGCGGAGTCGGCGGGTCGTTATTGCTTTATCTTTGAGAAGGGAAGAGAGCAGTTGGATTCTCTTCTTTGGAATGGCTACTATTGGATTCACATAGAGTCGAAGGAGAAAGCGCCAGATCAGAGTGCTTCTTGGATTGCAGATTGGCCGAAGGAAAATAGAGACGTGAACCGTCCATACGGGACCGGGTGTCATTCGGACCAACTGCTCGGACAATGGTGGGCACACATTCTCAATCTCGGGTATGTACTGCCTCAAGAAAGGGTTCAGACTGCGCTGGATTCGATTATGAAGTACAATTGGCGATGGGACTTTGGCGATGTAACCCAGCAGCGTGCTTTTGCTGGCTCTGGTGACAAGGGATTGCTCAATTGTACATGGCCATTTGGGGGCAGACCGGATACGGCGATTTTATATGCAGACGAAGTCTGGACAGGTATTGAGTATGAAGTGGCGGGTCTTCTTATCGCGGAAAACAAGATACGAGAAGCGTTTCAGATCGTGCGCGCAGTCAGTGAACGGTATGACGGTCTACCTCGCGCTCCGATCAAGCGGAATCCGTGGAGCGAAATCGAATGTGGAGACCATTATGCCAGGGCGATGAGCAGTTGGGCAATGCTCTTGCTAGCCCAGGGATTTTCATACAACGGACCGGATGGCGTCATTGGATTTGCTCCAAGGATTCGTCCTGAAAACCACCGTTCTTTCTTTACAACTGCGGAAGGGTGGGGGACATTTTCTCAATACCGAACATCTTCAAGCCAGGTTAACACATTATCTCTTAGATACGGCAGGCTAAGTGTAAAACTGCTAAATATAGCGCTTCCACATGGGGTGGAACCGAAGTCGGTAATTATCGGAATTGGTCGGAGGTCAGTACCTTTTGAGAAGTTGGTTGAAAAAGATGTCCTTACCTTGTGCTTCAGTACTCCTCTGGTTCTAGAAGCCGGCGACCAACTGAAGGTCGAAGTTGAGTGGTGAGTGCCGACGAAGGGGATCATTTGACGGCTCATGGTACCGGTGCTATACTCTGTTAATCTTCGAAAGAGAGGGCGATGGAAATGAGGTGCCCCAAGTGTGGAAACGAGATTTCGATTACTCAGGGTGCTGTGAGGTTTTGTCCATCCTGTGGAACAGAAATTACTCCGCATCGCCCTGAAATAGGTCCTAAAAGAAAAAGTAGATTGATCGTATGGGCTATCGTGACTTCAGTTGTCATTGTCGGAATTGTGGCGGCAATCGTCCTTGCAAATCGCGGTGGCAAGGTGACTACCGCAACTCAAGTTCCGTCATTGAAACAGCCACCTGTGACAAATATAGAAGGTCCGCCGCCGGCCCCTCAGGCAGGCGTATTGAAAACTGATGTGGAAAAACCTCCGCTTGCGCCCAAGACAGGTGAGAAACAGCCTCCTCCGCCGGAGGTACTTTCGTACCTTGAGCATCTTAAGAGGGTCGAGGGAATACGGATTCGTTTGAAAGAGAAAGAAGAAGCCGCTTTGCTTTCGGCAATGGTAAAGTTACAGGTTGACCCCATTAAAGAAGTGCTAAGTTGGTCTGAGCCGGATTCTGAAAGAAAGAAGGAACCCGAACCACAAGAGAAGGCGATGCAACAGATGAGCGACCTGTCGAGGGAATGGCAAGAATTGTCTAGATACTTTCTTTCTGTTCAGGCACCGGAGCCTTGTCAAAAATTGGCGGGGAAATATTACGAAATGCTCCAAGCCGTAATCTCTTCAATTGGAGATGTTCAGGACTTCTTGCGAGCGGCAGACATTGAGAAACTGAGGCGCATGCAGGGTAAGACCGGATTTATTGACAAGAAGTTGTCTGAGGCTGATGCGGAGTTGACCAACGTGTGCACGAGGTACGGCATTGAGAAATCCTTTAGCATTGAGCCGGATACCGGGATGGCTCCAATTATGAATATTATGCCTCGCTAGGTTGCTTTGACCTATTGGTTGGGCGGGTAGCGTATGTGGAGTAGGTGAATGCGAATATTAATCACAGGCGCAGCAGGCATGCTTGGGACAGACTTATGGAAGGCATTGGGGTCAGAACACGAATTGATATTAACTGATGTTGTCGGTGATTTTCTGGCTCTAGATGTCACGGACACCCAGGCTGTATCTGATATGGTGACAGGGACCAAACCTGAGGCTGTGATTCACGCCGCGGCCTTCACGAATGTTGATGGATGCGAGGTTGACCCAGATACGGCTTTTCGAGTGAACGCATTTGGGACATGGAATGTCGCTTCGGCGTGCGCGGCAAATGATGTCGCTCTACTATATGTGAGCACTGACTTTGTATTTGACGGAGAAAAGAGCGAGCCTTACTATGAGTTTGATCTGCCGAATCCTTTGAGTCGTTACGGTGCATCAAAACTTGCTGGAGAATGGTACGTACGTAATCTTTGCCACAAACACTGGATCGTACGTACGGCGTGGCTATTTGGTGAAAACGGGAACAGTTTTCCGCGGACTGTAATTGACATCGCTAGAACAGGCAAACCGCTGCGTGTCGTCGCGGACCAGGTGGGTAGTCCAACGTTTACGCGGGACCTCTCTTTAAAAATAGAGGAGATCCTCACTGATTCTCTGTATGGTACGTATCATGTGACGAATAAGGGTGCATGCTCTTGGTATGAGTTTGCGAGGACGGCGCTTGACCTGGCAGGCCTTGGCGGCGTAGACATCATGCCTATTAAATCCGATGAATGGGATAGCCCGACACGGCGCCCCAAGAACTCAGTGCTCCGACATTGGGCGCTAGAGGTTCAGGGAATGGACGACTTGCGACAGTGGCAAGATGCTCTTGCGGATTTTGTGTCACGCCTTGGGTAAGTAGGTATTTGCGGTGGGAGGTCTATGTGCCGGTTCGAATGAGACGATTCAAGTTTGAAAGGTGAGAACGCGCAGGTACGCTAAGGCATTGGACATTTAGTGGTACAGAATACCAATCATGAAGGGGAACAAGATGCAAAAAAGTGATTTCGAGAGATACCGGAAGAAACTTCTGGCGGAGCGTGACCGCGTGAGAAAAGAAATGGAGGAGACCGAACAGGAGATTAGCGAGTTCGACACACGTGGAGGTCAGTCCGAGTTAGCGGATTACGACAATCATCCTGCGGACGCAGGGTCAGATACTTTTGAAAAGGAGAAGGATCTGGCGCTGCTCGACAACTACCGTGATGTGCTCGGGAAAATTGACGAAGCGCTTGGAAAGATTGAGCGCGGCACTTATGGTATTTGTGATCGGTGCGGTCGTGAGATACCAAAAGGCAGGCTGGATATAATCCCGTATGCAATCTACTGTGTCGAGTGCCAGGAGATAATCGAGGGTCAGTGAGCAAACGAGCGTTCTATGGCATTGCTCTATTGGTGGCAGCCACCGACCAGGCGACCAAACTCTTTGTCTCAGCGCATGTCCCAATGGGCGGCGCTATCTCGCTTTTTCGGGATACCGTAAGGATTGAACCCACACGCAACACGGGTGGTGCATTCGGTATCCTTCAGTCCTACGGGAGTGTAATCGGCTTTCTGACAGTTGTTGCTATAATCCTCATCTTTGCGGCATATCGCTGCAAACTCGACCTCCCTGGTAATGCGTGGACGGGACTGGCTTTGGTAATGGGTGGCGCTGTAGGCAACTTGGTCGACAGAGTACGGCTCGGCTATGTGTTCGACTTCATCAATCTAAAGTTTTGGCCTGTGTTCAATGTTGCAGATGTGGCCATTACGGTGGGCTTCATAGTGCTTTTGTGCGTCTTAATAGTTCGAGAGAGGCGGCAGCGCGCTGAGGGGTGAGCATTGAGATCTGTTCTTTTTCAGATAGGTCCGGTACCGATTCGTGCCTATGGCTTCATGCTTTGGATAGCACTGGTCGTGGGGCTCGCACTCACGCTGCGCAGGGGGCGTAGGGCAGAGATAACGTCGAGTCATATTGTTGATGTCGCCCTATATGGTTTGGTGGCGGGCATTGTAGCGGCTCACATCACCTCCATACTTCTTGATTTAAGATATTACCTCGCAAATCCGAAGGAAGTATTCGGTCTGTGGACTGGCTTGTTCTCGAGGTCGGGCGGACTCAGGGGTTTATCATTTCATGGGGGCTTGGCAGGGGGTGTACTTGCAACGCTGCTTTATTGTAGAAAGAAGCGGCTTAGTTTTCTTCGACTGGCAGATTTATTCTCCCCTGCTTTGGCCCTGGGGTATGCAATCACGCGAATAGGATGTTTCTTGAACGGATGCTGCTACGGCATACCAACGAATCTACCTTGGGCAGTGCGATTCAGAGTTGCTCCAGATTCATCGGTTCTGACATTGCCCAGTCACCCGACGCAGTTGTACGCAGTGGTGTCAAACCTCATCATCCTATGGTTGTTATTTTTGATTGAAAAGCGACAGCGCTTCACGGGGCAGATCTTTGTGAGTTATCTTGCGCTATATTCTGTCTATAGGTTTCTGATCGAATTCCTGAGGCGAGGGGTAACTGCCGAGATTGCATTTGCCGGACTCACACAGGCCCAGGTAGTAAGTCTGTTGATGCTGGGCGTCACGATACCAATTATGGTGAAAGGGTTGCTCTTGAAGTCGGGAGCCGTCCAACAGTGCCGTGATGCCAAGCGTGCCCACAGCGGCTCAAAGAGGTGAGCCAATATTGCGCAATATCCTTGTTTCCCCGGAGTATGAGGGTACTCGTCTCGACGTATTTCTTGCTACACATGAGGTTAATGTCAGCCGGTCCGCATTTGAGCGTTTGATCAAATCTGGACATGTGACGGTGAACGGCGAGATTGCCCGTCCTGCTTTGAAGTTGAAAAGTGGCGATGTAGTTTCATATGAGGTTCCGCCACCAGAGCCATCTACGGTAGCGCCACAAGACATACCGCTCGACATTGTCTATGAAGATGAGCATCTTGTGGTGGTGAACAAGCCGAAAGGGATGGTGACTCATCCGGCGCCTGGGGTACGTGAGGGGACTTTGGTGAACGCCTTGCTCGCCCATTGCAAAGGTCTTTCCTGTGTTGGTGGTGCAGAAAGACCGGGTATTGTTCACCGGCTGGATAAAGAAACATCTGGATTGATAGTGGTTGCAAAAAACGATGCTGCGCACTGGAGTCTGCAGAAGCAAATCCAGCAGCGAACGGCGGTTCGGAAATATTTAGCCCTTGTCTGGGGTGAGCCAAAGTTTGAAGAACTTGTAGTAGATGCTCCAATCGGTAGACACCCAACCGATCGAACTAAGATGGCTGTGCTCGAATCGCCAAGATATCGCTCGCGCATGGCAGTCACCAATTTTAAAGTGCTAGAGCGATTCGGTTCATTTGCTTTAGTCGAAGCGAGGCTGCAGACGGGGCGGACTCATCAAGTACGAGTTCATTGTGCGTATATTCATCACCCTGTTGTGGGTGACAGCGTTTACTCAAGTAAGCGCCGACTGGTGAAGGGTCCCAAAGAATTTGTTTCTACTGTGAACCAGTTGATCGCAGATCTCAAAGGACAGGCTCTACATGCCTATTTCCTGAGTTTTGAGCACCCGCAGACTGGTCGAAGGCTGGAGTTCACCGCTCCGATGCCCGAAGAAATGCAGCGGCTTTTGGATTATCTTCGTTCGAACTTGCCTGTGCGCGCAGACCAGTCACAGTAAACCCGCGAATTGTCACTTCGATTGGCGCTTGCCTCTTGACCCCTCTGCCCATTTTGCTTGCATTTACAGCCTGAATCTCATATACTCTCACTTAGTTTGTGATTAATCGCTGAGGAGGTTTGACCAGTATTGAAAACATACAGGATTGCGGTAGTGCCAGGCGATGGCACTGGACCAGAAGTAATTAGGGAAGGACTGAAGGTACTGAAAGCCGTTTCCGAGGTCACTGGTTTCAGGTATGAGGCAGTGGAATATGATTGGGGTGGTGACCGCTATTTGCGTACTGGGAATGTTTTACCAGACAACGCGATTGAGGAAATGAAGAAATATGACGCTATATACCTTGGTGCCATAGGCCACCCCGACGTCAAGCCTGGGATTCTTGAGAAGGGCATTCTATTGGCGCTTCGCTTTGGTCTTGACCAGTACATCAACCTCAGACCAGTGAAACTATATCCAGGCGTGGAGACTCCTCTTAAGGACAAAGGTCCTGAGGACATAGATTATGTTGTGGTGCGTGAAAACACCGAAGGATTGTACGCAGGAGCAGGCGGGGTGTTGAAGAAAGGAACGCCTGATGAAGTTGCAATCCAAGAGTCCATAAATACGCGCAAAGGTGTTGAAAGATGCATCAGGTATGCTTTTGAGTATTGCCGAAAGCGAAACAAGAGAAAGCAACTTACGCTGGTGGGCAAGACGAACGTGTTGACGTATGCTTTCGATTTATGGGAGCGAACGTTCTATGAAGTAGCAAAGGAATACCCAGACATCAAAACAGATTATGCACACGTGGATGCTACCACTATGTGGATGGTCAAGAATCCGGAATGGTTTGATGTAATCGTGACCGACAACATGTTTGGTGACATAATTACCGACCTCGGGGCAATCACCCAGGGTGGCATGGGTATTGCTGCTGGTGGCAATATTAATCCTGAAGGAGTGTCAATGTTTGAGCCCATAGGAGGCTCTGCTCCGAAGTACACTGGGAAGAATGTGATCAATCCCCTGGCTGCGATTGGGGCGCTGCAGATGCTCCTTGAGAACATCGGCGAGCAGAAAGCCGCAGACTTGGTTGACAAAGCGATTGCAAAGGTTACGAGCGAGAAACTGAAGTCGCTTGCCGCAGGTAAGATGGGTTATTCAACAAGTGAGGTTGGCGATATGGTAGCGGAGTTCGTGAGCGAACTTGCTTAGGGACTTGCATGAGAAAGAAGTGCTCTTGATGCCCTTTCATTCTTTTCTAAATTGATTTAGAAGGTGAAATGTTATGGCAAAGGACACGCTGAGAATCGGAGTAATTTCCTTTACTGACCCGAGATCCACAAGTTTTGCAACGGAGCGCGAGGAGTATATCAAGCGCAAGCATGCCGAAGTTGTACTTGTTCTAGAGTCCGCTGGTATACAAGTTGTCGATCCGATGAAGTCTTTGCGTGACAGCGGTTCCAAAACTTATGGGGTGGCTACCAGCCGGGAAGTCCAGCACTGTATTCGCGAGATGAAGGCAGGAGAGGTACATGGCGTTGTTTTGGGTTGTTGGCACTGGACTGAACCGATGCTTCCTTTGACAGTGGCGCGTGAACTGAATGTGCCAGTCTTGCTATATACCGAAGATGATCCGTCATGGGCGGGCACAGTGTGCATGGGTGCGGTAGGAGCATCTCTCTGGGAGTCGCCGGCAAACACGCATGCTCTGACGCACAGCCGTCTGAGAGGTGACCTGCAGGGCATAGTTACGTGGGCAAAAGGAGTAGGAGCAACTGAACGGCTTAAGAGAAGTTCTGTGCTTCTGTGGGGCGGCACATATTGTTTGAGGATGGAGCATCTTCAAGATGACATTGCACATCTAAAGAGTTTCATGATTGGGGATATCCTGAGTGAGGATCAGTATGTCCTCATCAAGCGCGCAGATCATATCCTTGCGCACGAGACCTCAAGGGTGGAAAGGTTTATCCAGTGGTTGGAGTCTGGGTCGGCAAGTATCATGTACGATGCCCGGATGCTTACACCTCAATCATTCAAACGGCAGATTGCATTGTACCTCGCTGCAAGAGACCGTCTGGCAGAACTAGACGATGAGGGAGTAATTGGAGTCTCGATAAAGTGTCAGCCAGAGTTGAGCGTTGAGTATGGTGTCACAGCATGCCTGTTGCCATCATTCCTGCCATTCGCGTCTGATAGCGATGGTCCAAAGTCAGCGATTGCCACCGTGTGCGAAGGAGATATAAAGGGTCTGTTGAGTTGCGTCTTGCTCAATATGGTTCAACCCGATATACCTCCTCTCTTTGGTGACGTGAAGTACGTTGCAAAAGACTACGTAATAATCTCAAACTGTGGAGGGTCGTCTGTTTTCTATGCCGGCAACTCATTGGATGCAAATAAGGTTCTGCCGAATGTTCGGTTTGCAGCCCAGTGCCAGGGTGAGGCTGGAGGCGCGGTTGGCTACAACGGATTGCCCGGAGTTTTGACAATCTTACGATTGTGCAGGGTGGATAGAAATTATTATATGCAAATGGGGATTGGCAGGTCCCTGGAGATAACTAGCGATGTCGTCAAGAATATTCTCTGGGGACAGACCTGGCCGCATATTGCCATTGACCTCGGAAGCGACCCAACGTTGCTAATGAGAGTCATCGGCTCCAATCATCTGAGCGCTATCCTGGGGGATGTTACGGCAGAGTTGACCTACGCATGTCGCGAACTGGGCATTCCGATCATCCGCATTGATTCGGATGAGAGTCTCCGGGAAGCTTGGGATATGCTTGCGCTGAGTTAAATGTTCCATTAGCCTTGACCTGGATTTAATGCGCTTAGAGAGCAACTTAGTCCTGCTTGGCTGCACCCCCTGTATTATTGTTTTGCGACGGCAAAGCGCTATCCATTAGGAGGAAAAAAGGAGTTTGTACCAGCGCTTACAGAGTTTTGTTAGGCTCCTGAAGATAAGAGACTATTGTTTGCTCTGGACTGCGCACTTGGTTTCCGTCATCGGTGACTGGGCCCTGACTGCTGCACTCCTGATCTTTGTCTACAACCTCACAGGGCATAAACTCAGCCTCAGCAAGATGCTGATTTTTGAGGCTATGCCGGTCATCCTGTTTGGGTATCCCGCTGGTGCATTAACAGACTCCCTGAATAGACGCAGGCTAATGATCGCGTGTGACGTGCTTCGCGCCGGTGCAGTCCTGATGCTGCTATTTGTGCACGAACCGACCGACGTCTGGATCGTGTACATGGTCGGATTTAGCATTGGATTTTTCGGGCTTTTGTTCCGACCTGCCCGCATTGCCTCAATTCCTAATATTGTGCCAAAGGATTTGTTGGTGACGGCAAACTCGGTAGCAACTTTCACAGAAATATGCGCCATGCTACTGGGACCCGTGATAGGGGCGTCACTGGCGTTTAGTTTCATGGGATTGGTTTGTGTACTTGATGCAGCGACCTTCCTGTTGTCGGCTCTGGCACTATGGATTGCTGTGATCCCTCAGCCGGCTGTAGCCGGGAGAATTAAGGGTATACGAGACCTCTGGGCAGGACTGCGAGGCACCATGTTTTTCATGGCTTCAAATCTGTCAATCAGGTTTCTTACTACGATTCTCGCGGTAGTGGCCGTGGCTGTTGGGGCTTATAATGTCCTGGAGGTGGCTTTTGCTAAGGACAACCTGCGGCTTACTGATTCAGAGTTTGGTCTGCTCATTAGTTTTCTTGCATTGGGAATGTTTCTGGGCGTTCTAATATGCAATGCAATTGCCCAGGAGGCGCATGCATCTGCTCTTACCGCCGGCGGAATTGCGTTGTTTGGCGCGTCACTAATAGCGTTTTCTCTTTCTGGAAGCCTTGTGGTGGCGCTAGTTGCGCTCATACCCATGGGTGTTGGGAACGCTGCAGCCCTCATCGGATCTACTACCATGTTCCAGGTTCACACTCCGAATGAAGTACAGGGACGAGTAGTCTCCGTATTCTGGATCATGTATACTTTGCTTAATTGTTTCGGCATGTACGTTGCTTCATGGGTTACAGATAATCTTCAAATAAATGTTGCGCAGGTTTTGCTTGCAGCCGGGTGTCTTTCTTTGATTGGTGGGCTTGCAGGAATCAGTCGTCTATCGGTGTTGCAGAGAACCTCATTGATAGCCGATACGAGCACTTCTCAGGTGGTTCTACCCGACGGAGGGGGCGACTGACAGACGAGCAAGGTTGTGATACACTTGGGGCATGGACAGCGAAGTAGAATACCTGCGGGATGAGCCTGCAAAGCAATTCGATGAGATTGCTTATTTTTATGACGCATTAATGGCCGGGGTGCCATATCGTCAATGGATCCGTTACATCTTTCGGATTATCCGACGTTTCGGACGCAAGCCAGTTTCCGTTCTGGATCTTTGTTGTGGTACCGGCTCTGTTAGTATTCCCCTCGCAAAAATGGGTTTTCGAGTCACTGGTGTTGATATTTCCAGCGCGATGGTTGAGGAAGCATACAAGAAAGCCGCAGCGGATCAAGTGAAGGTTGACTTTTATGTACAAGATGCGGCAAAACTCTCACTTGGTACTAAGTTCGACTTAGTGATTTCGCTGTTTGACAGCCTGAATTACATCTTGTCGCCTCATGATTTGGAGCAAACGTTTGCGAGGGTTTCCGAGCACCTTGTATCCGGAGGATTATTCATATTTGATATGAACACCGAACTCGCGCTCGCAGGTGGTCTTTTTGACCAAGACAATTTGGGGTGCAGGATGCCACTGGAATATGTCTGGCGCAGTTCTTACGATCCAACGACGCGGATATGTCAGATAAGGATGCGGTTTACATTGACACGATCCGGGAGCCGCAAACAGGTTGAAATAACCCACTTCCAACGTGCATACGGCACAGACGAAATAACAGCGATGTTGGATAAGGTTGGGCTGGGCTTACTAGCAACCTATGACGCCTACACATTTAGGAACGCGTCTGCAAAAACAGATCGTATTTTCTACGTGGCTGAAAAACCGCCGTGTTCACAAAAATTCCGACACGTCTGAGGATAAATGAGCATTTTTCACTTTTGTGCGATTGTTCACTGTCCCGCGTTGTGTTATAATTGCCGCGACTACGGTGTATTCAGATGTTCATGTGTCGCTCGCATCAATTACTGCTTGTGTCTTAGATGATGATTAGAGAGAACCTACAGTGTGTGCAGGAAAGAATAGCAAAGGCTGCGGCGCGCGTAGGTCGCCAGCCAGAAGAGATTGCACTGGTTGCAGTCACGAAGACAGTAGGGGTTGCGCAGATACTAGAAGCAATCGAGGCAGGTATAACTGACATCGGTGAGAATTATGTTCAGGATGCGGCGAAGAAACTCAAGGATGTTGGTCGCAGGGTCAGGTGGCATATGATCGGTCACCTTCAAACCAACAAAGCGCGGCCTGCGGTGGAGATATTTGAGCTTATCCAAAGTGTTGACAGTCTGAAACTTGCGAACGAACTGGGCAGGCGGTCAGTAGAGGTCGGGAAAACGTCCGATGTGCTGATACAAGTCAATATTTCTGGCGAGGAATCTAAGTTTGGCGTGAGTCCGGACGCAGCGCTTGACTTGGCAGGAGAAGTAGCCAAGGTAGGCGGCGTGGTAGTGAAAGGATTAATGGGTATCGGTCCGTTGACTGATAACGAGGCAGTGATCAGGCGGTCTTTTCGGCTTTTGAAAGAAATCTATGACCGATTGCCTCCTAGTATGAGAAAGTGGCTTTCAATGGGCATGACGTCTGATTTCGAGTTAGCCATCGAAGAGGGTTCCAATATGGTGAGGATTGGCACCGCAATTTTCGGGCCGCGGAATTAGGGTGGGCTGGGTACGACACCACCCGCAGGCTCATAACATTTGAACAGCGAAACAAAGAGGGAAAAGGAGGGCGGACGATGAATGGTGACATGTCTGCAGACTCTGACGAGCACAAAGGTCTGTGGGCGAGAATCAAGCGGGGAATCGGTATATCCGAACTTGAGGAAGAAGAACTGGAGTACGATGGTCACGCTGACGAGGTTCGTGACCGCCCGGTTACCCTGCGATTGAGTTCGACGAGGGTGAGCCACGTGTCAGTGCGACAACCACAATCCTATGATGATGCACGATTGGCAGCAGATGGTCTGAAAGAGGGACGTCAACAGATCATTAACCTGGAGAAATCGTCGCAAGAGATGTCGGAGAGGATAATAGATTTCCTTAGCGGCGTAACGTATGCTCTTAACGGATTTGTCGAAAAAGTGGGCGAACGTGTGTATCTATTTGCACCTAGCAATGTAGTCTTGGACGTACCGGAGGACCTGCACAAGGCGTCGCCATCTCCATTTGATCCAAAGACCTGAGGGGAGTTATTCAATTGCTAGAGAAAAAGAAGATCGGCTTCATAGGCGCAGGCATGATGGCAGAAGCAATTGCGCGGTGCCTGCTAAATAGCGGTGTAAGCCGTGACGCTATTAGCGCGTCGGACATTGATGAAGGTAGACGGGATCTGTTTCGAAAAGAGTTGGGCGTAGCGGCTACTGCAGACAACAAGTCAGTCGCAAAGTCTGCCGATATAATAATTCTAGCAGTCAAACCTTTCGTAATTTTTGAAGTACTTTCAGAGATTAGTGAAGTGTTGCGGCCACAGCAACTTGTGATTTCGATCGCGGCTGGTGTGACCACGCGCAGCATCGAGAGCAAGTTGCCGTCAGGGGTTCCAGTTATCCGCGTAATGCCAAACACCCCGGCGCTGATTGGCGAGGGTGCAAGTGGGCTCGCTCCTGGGAAATATGCAGGTCCAGCAAACATGGAGACAGCGTTGCAAATATTTGGTGCATTGGGCAAGGCAGTGCAAGTGACAGAAGACAAACTTGACGCCGTCACCGGTTTGAGTGGGAGTGGTCCTGCATATGTGTATATGTTTATCGAGTCACTGGCCGAAGGTGGCATCCGCATGGGATTGCCGAGAGACTCAGCCTTCCTACTTGCTGCGCAGACGGTTCTAGGCGCAGCCAGAATGGTGTTGGAGACAGGTGATCATCCTGCAGAACTGAAAGCGCGCGTTATGACCCCTGGCGGAACAACAATCGCAGGGGTTTCTACTCTCGAGAAGTGTGGTTTCCGCTCAGCGTGCATTGAGGCGGTGACATCTGCTACCCTGCGGTCAGTCGAACTTGGCAAAAGCAAAGACTGATAGGTTGCTGGACAACTATGGATTTAGACTCCCCATCCGCAGGTGCGGATCGGGGAGTTTTGTTTCATGGGCCTTGTTATTGGATAGGAACCCAAAATAAACTATGAGCGGCGGCTCGCCTTTGCGCAAAGGCGTTGGTTTGTGACTCAAAGAGGGCGTTAGGGATGGAAGAGACACAGGATGAATTGGAACGCGATGAACGATGGTGTGACCAAAGATACGTTAAAAGTCGATTAGCGTTGCTGTTGGTGATGGTCGGGCTCTTAGTAGTGGTGTTCAATATTCTTCAGAAGGCTGACTCTCTAGGAAAGGCACAAGGGGTATTCTCCGAGTGGGCGCTTCGTGGAGATATGAATGCAAGGCTTTCCTTTGCCTATCACTATTGGAGCAAGAAGGTACCCAGAAGGCCCAAGTTTGTCGGATTTCCCTATGCCAAGGATGACTTTCTTTTTAATGCAAAGGAGAGTTATGATCGCGCCATTGTGGAAGCACCGTGGCCTAGATACATCCGTCGCCTGCTGATAATTGAGAATGCACTCGGATATGGAGATATCATGAGGCTGGTTCAACTTCTCGAAGAATCAGCAGCACGCCCAGAATTCAATAAGACGGAACAGCAGCGACTGCTGGACGAGGCTGCCATGTGGCGAGCAGTTCTACTTACTCCTGGTGTCCCTCGCGAACAAGTACGGGAATATGAGAAAGCGATCCGGCGTTTGGGTCTCGGTTGGTATGAACATCTTGCACTTGCCGCTCTATATCGGAAAGCAGGATTGGCTGACCAAGCAAATCTTGAATTGGCGGCAGCGGAAAAATCAGCCATTATTGGTCTTGCTATATTGTGTGCGCTGGGCGTTACAGCCTTCTTACTGATGCTCCTCGGAATGGTTTTCCTTTTGGTTTACACTGCGCTGAAGAAAGGTAATGCATCCTTGGAAAGTCCGACCAGGCTACCACCCAACCGCGGAAAGGTTGCCGTTTTGCTCCTAGAGGTTTTTGTCTTCTACCTCATAACATTTCTGGCCGTGCAGATGGCAGGTAGTATTTTCCTCGGAATGCTTTTCCAGATCACGAAAAGTGACAGGGCGACTTTCTTGATTCTTGCAACAGTGGCTAACTACGTTGCAAGCGGTCTGATCGGAATTTTTTACTTAGCACTGAGGCTGAGGCACGAAGGCTGGGACTGGGAAATGTTGGGCTGGAAGAGCACCAATTTGGTTCGGAACGCATTGTATGGAGCCGGTGGCTACGCTGCTGCCCTAGTGTTGGTATCAAGCGGTGCGGTGATCTCACAGGTGCTCGGCAAATACTTTCCCCAGGAGCAAAATCCTGTTCTTCCCTTAATGATGCAAGCCAACAACCTAATAGATAAGTTGTCACTATTCTTATTGGTCGCGGTAGCCGCTCCGATCATTGAAGAGATCTTCTTTCGCGGTGTACTATTGAACAGTTTTCGGGCTGTTTGGGGTCGAGGATGGGCGATCGTGCTTTCCGCGGTCATTTTTGCCAGTGTCCATCCATTTCCTGTTCATTTCCTCCCGGTACTGGGACTAGGAATAATCCTGGGTGTCCTGGCATATGACCGTGGATCTCTTACACCTTCAATAACCGCCCATGCAATCCAAAACATTGCTGTATTCTCGATGCTCCTATTGCTTACGGGAAGTTAAAGATGGGCTTGCTTTTCATAGCCGTCTTGGTTGCCATATACGTCGTCCTGCTGTGGGCTGCTCTGGTATATGCGTGGCGTCTCGGTTTGAAGGAATGGAGAGCGACGAAGTCAAAGGATGCACGCCGCTTCAAAGCAACCGTCGTTGACAAGCGACAAGTCGGAACAGCATCACATTCCGCAGAAGATCTGATTGTCGAATATTACGTGACATTTGAATTTTGCAGAAGCCAGAAGGAACTGTTAGTGGACGAGTCAACATACCAACGAGTGCACGTGGGCGAGACGGGCGTCCTTGTGCTCGCTGGTGAGAAGTATCAAAGTTTCAACGTGGATAATCCCGATGACGAACAAGATGCGATATTCCGCCGCATTCTCCGGAGATGACATAGTGTAGTATGGAAAAGGTACGTTTTACGATTCACGTCACGCCGAAATCCGCGAAAGATGAAATCGTTGGCTGGAAGGAAAATGTACTTTATATCAGAGTCACCGCTCCTCCCGTTGGTGGCACAGCGAATAAGGCATGCATTGAGTTGATTGCGAAGCATCTTGGCGTGAGAAAAGGGCAAGTAACACTAGTCTCTGGTGCTACGGGAAGGCGAAAGGTGATCGAGATCGAAGGCGTAACGGAAAACACGGTAAGATCAAATTTGTCATGAGAACGGGTCTCGAAACAACAAGGCGAAGATTGGATATAATGTTTGGATTCGGCGTAATTGCGGAACTCTACTTCAGAGTACAATGACGGCGGAGGCATAAGATGAAAGTCGTAATAGGACTGGCTTTGGGTGGTGCAGGTGGGTACCTGTTATCTCTACTCAGTAGGTCTCTCGGAGCAAGCGGGTGAAAAATCACTTGCAATCCGTGGATTAGCACCGCATTTGGTGCGGTCCTCGGACTGCTACTGGCTCTAGGTTGGGGCCGATAGATTAATAGGAGAAAATCACGCATAGGATAGGGGGTCTAACAAATTGATTATTCGGTACCAGGGCGATCATGAGTATGCGGTGGAAGCCCGAGGGCACAAGATTACGGTAGGTCTTACGCCCGAGCTAGGCGGCACGGACAAAGGAATGATGCCGCCAGAATTGTTCGCAGCGTCTTTTGGTTCATGCATTGGTGTATATGTGGTAAGTTATCTTCAAAAAGTTGGCATACCTGCCGAGGGCATGACGATTGAAGTCACATACGATAAGGTGACAGAGCCGAAAACGAGAATTGGAGGCTTGCGTGCAGTAATCAACATTCCTGGTGGCGTGCCTGAGGAGAGACGAAGTGCCGTGTTACGCGCAGCGGAGAATTGTATGATCCATAATACGCTTGGCCACCCACCACAGGTGGAAATCAAACTCGCTTAAATTAATTGGCAGATGCCTTTCTAGACTATAAATTATTGGTGTTGACCTAAGTGCGGGCGATTCTTCGCAGGGCTGGATCGCTTGTTTTCTCCATCTGCTCGATTAGCATACGATGTAGTTTCATCTGATCCGCGCTGTGGGATTTGCTGTCGGCAAGGTTTGTCATTTCCCATGGATCATGGGCTAGGTTAAATAATTCCTTGCGTCCGTCAGCGAACACGCAATACTTCCACTCTCTTGTGCGGATCATGCGGCTGAACGTTCCCGTGTCTCCAATCCCGCGCTCACAAAAGGCAGGCCGATCATCTTTCGAAACTTTACCCTCTAGCAGCGGTCTGAGTGAGACGCCCTGAGTGCTCTTGGGCACAGGCACATTGGTATAGTCGAGGAATGTCGGCATTATGTCAACTGACCCAACATGTGTACTCACGACCGAGCCATGTCTGATTTGACCAGGGTAGCGTACAATTAGCGGTACACGGATAATTTCTTCATAAAATGCAGGAAGTGACTTGCAGGGCATGCCATGACCTCCCTGCATATCGCCATGGTCGCTCGTGAAAAGCACCAAAGTCTTTTGCTCAAGTCCCTCCTCCTTCAATGCTTTGAGAATCCGACCAATGCAGTCGTCTATCATGGTGACCAAGCCGTAGTAGCAGCGCAGGTACTCGCGAATTAACGTTTCACCCATCATGCGTCCCATTTGCGCAGGTTGAGAATCCTTGTAGGCTTCGGGACGGTCATGCCAATTGGGAGGAAGTTTTATCTTCGCCGGGTCGTACATGCTGTAATACGGGTCAGGTACAACCCAGAGCGGATGTGGCGGGTTTACCGACCAGGTAATCATGAAATTCTTGTGCTTGTACTTTCTTATCAGCGCGATGCATTGCTCGGTGAGCCACCACTCGAAAGTGAGTTCAGGTGGTCGAAGGCTCCTGCCGATAATCGAAAGGTCTTGACCTCTAGGTTTCTTTTGCCGGCTCCATGTCAAGTGGAACTTATACATTTCCGGTGAGAACGCGACTTCACCTTCGACGACTTCATTTTTGCGTGCCTTATGCCATTTTGTGCGGGGCTGTTCTTGTAGCCACTTCCGAAAGGCTTCCTGTGATAGGGCATCCTCTTCGTCGTCGTTATAGCATCGGAGATCGCGCAAATTGCCAAGGTGCCATTTGCCCATTTGACGCGTGACATAGCCACTATCAAATAGAAGTTGCTCTGTGCCGATTGTATTGTCTTTCAAGCCGATCATGTTCTTGTCTATGTTCTTAACAATTCCGTGTGTATGAGGCCATTGACCGGTGACGAGGGAAGCGCGTGTGGGCGAGCAGAAAGGTGTTGCGCAAACAGCGTTCGTGAATCGAGCCCCCTCAGCCGCGAGTCTGTCCAGATGAGGCGTCTTTACAATGGGATTGCCCGCACATCCTAGGACACCGCTATTGTGCTGGTCTGTGATTAGAAATAGTATGTTGGGAGGTGTGCCTGCATTGTCCTTTGCCGCGTCAACTTGTCCATGACCGAAGACCGTTGCGCACACAAAGCCTCCAGCTGCCTTGATAAACTCTCTTCTTGTGATTGGCATATCTGCTTCTCCGCACGTTATATGTTGAGTCATTTTATCACTTGACAATTTCGCGGGCAAATCTGCGCAATCAAGGCGGGCTCCTAGGTTAACGGTTGCACCATGCGTGACTGTTGGTAGCCAGTCGTTTTTTGAGAATACCTGATAATTCTTATGTAAATGTTAACGATGTCTTTTGGAGGGAAATTCTCGCCTTTGGCAGAATACCAGGACTGGATCGAGTGGGAGGGCATCGGGATGTCGAGGTTCTTTTTCATAGTGGCTTATTGCATTGCTATCTCATATGGCGCTTTCGCATATGAACTCTCCAACGGTTATTTCCAACTATCTGGAGAATGTGGCTTCTTTGACATTCTAAGGGTCGATTCTACAGGTAAGGGGAAGTATGGTCCTAACATTATTAAGTCTCTTTCATTGGGTGAACCTGGGGAACAAAAGGGTCTTGTCAATGCGAAAAAGACTGAAAAGGAGATGGTTTTCGAAAACCTCCTCGTGCGAGTTCCTTTTCGCCATCGCCAGAGTGAGAGTGGTCAGCCAATTGTGTGTGCGCCAGGTGGTTCTCTAGGAATGAGATTCACGGTAGGTTCAGGCAGGATGAACCAAGTTGGCGTAAGTGCTCCCACGTGGCATGAGACTGAATCGGGCTGTGTTCTTTCGCTCTACCGGCTTTCTGGTAGTGGTTTGGCAAATAAGAAGATCGTTGTCTCTCGTAGGTTCGAGAGGGTGAAGGACAACAGTATATTATCTCTTACTTTCGAGCCCCAAGAGGCAGGAGAATATTACCTTGAGATGTCAAGTGCCACTGAAGCACGCATTGGTTGGTGGAGCGCTGGCAAGGATGTGGATCCTTCAATGGTAGGGTATGTGGATGGCATTGAACGTTCAGACATTGATTTTACTTTTGAGTACTCAGGTTTTCATGAAGTAGCCGGCAGATGGACGATTGTTCTTGATGGACCGACACTAAGGGCGACTTTCGAACCCACGGCTGGGGAACTACCTGCCGGAATGGAGGTGCTATTTGTAACTCCATGGAAGATGTCAGACTACGATGTTTCTATGTCACCTTTCCAGCGATTGTACACAGATTCGGGTCAGCACATTTTAATCCATGAGTTTAAGCGACGCCCCAATTCTGATCATCTTCGTCCGTGTAACTGGGTGTATGCTATGGCATGGAAAGGGTCTGACCTTCGTTTCAATTTGTCCCCAGGGCAGGCGGTCAAGTTTGAATTTGAGGAGGATGCCGCCACGTGGAGGCTTAACGGTGCGTCGCTTAATATTGAGGTGGTGCCACATAACGAGAAATTGCCGAAATACTATCCCGTATTTTATAGTTCTGATCAGGATTTTGCAAAAAAACTAAACGAATTCTACTACTCCCATGCATTAAATTTCGGCGTAGGCACACCGCCTGAATGGAAAGAGTGGCTCTCACGTATCTTTTGCTGGACGGCGAATCCCATGCGGGATCAGATGCGTGACCACTTCTTGAATCCTTCGATACGCGATGATGGCTATGTACGCACTTGGGGCAGCCAGGACGGCTGGCCATTTCCATTCAAGGACGAGGACAAAGATGGTAGGAATGATTATGATACGCGGCATTTCACGACCAATTCATGCTTTATTCTTGGAGCATACCACTATTTCGCATGGACAAGGGACGAAGAGTTTCTTCGAGCGGTAATGCCGCGCCTTCGGCTGGCAATGTCCTACCTCCTCAGAGACTTGCATGGCGAAGATGGGATCATAATTATTGATGCACTAGGTCACGAGGGCAGACATAGGGGGATTGGGAGCAATTACTGGGATATACTGCCATTTGGTTACAAGGATGCTTTCTGTAATACGTATTATTACGAAGCCCTGAGAGCAATGGGGGAATTGGAAGAATACTGTCAGCGCGTGGCACTCGATGACAAAGGTGTAGAGGAATCGAGCGCGTTAAGAAGTGCTAACCTAGAAAAACGCACGCCCGAATTCTATGAGCGTTTGAGGCGGAAAGTAAGAAGGCAGTACAATACCACATTTTGGGATCCGTCGAAGGGACGATACGTCGGCTGTGTAGACGTAGACGGTGTGAAGCATGACTACGGTTTCACATTTGTCAATGTTGAAGCGATGACCTACGGTCTTGCAGATCAAGCACAGGCAGATAAGATCTACCACTGGATGGAGAATGAGCCAACTTCTACGGGAAAAGCAGACACATACTCGGCGTGGATTTTTGCCCCGCGGTCGAACACAATTCATAACCCTGGCGAAAACGAAGCAGGACCGGGTACCGCACCCTCCTGGTGGTTTTTTGGGTGGTCTGGTACCCCGTATGGAGATCAATGCCAGGACGGCGGTGCCATTCTTTATACTTCCTACTACGACTTGATGGCGAGAGTGAAATTCTTGGGTGCTGACAATGCGTATAAAAGATTCAAAGAGATTCTAAACCGTTACTGGATGCCTGATCGCCTTTGTGGTGGCAGCCCCTTGTATCGGGGAGAGAAGACTCAGGGTGGGCCAGGAGGTGGTCCAGGTTCCGTCGGTGTGGAAGGAGAGTTTCCGGAGAGCGGTCTGGTGCCGTGTGCCTTCCTGAACGGTTTCTTAGGAATTGAGGCTGACATTGATGGACTTAAGATACGACCTCGGCTTCCTTCTTCTGTGAAATATGCGGGTGTTCGCAACATATGCTACGCAGGAGGGATGTATGACATACGGGTTACACATGATTCAGTTGAAGTGACGCCTTTGGATGTTGCCAATCCCGTACCGATCAAGAAGAAACTAGAGCCGGACGAGGTTTTCGTTCTAAAACAGGGTACTGCAGTTTCTCGTTGAGACTCGTCCTGGCATAACTAGTGCATTGGAGAGAAGATGCTTCGTTATTAGTGTCCAGAAGGTGCACTGGGAGGATGATAACCAGCCCAGTAGTAGGGTCTTTTTATAGGTCCTTCGTCACTTACCAAAGGATGGAGTATCGGATCCGCTAAGACCTCTCTGATATCAACTGGGTTGCCATCTACCAGGACTCCCCGCTTTACGAGTCGAACGCCGTGACTATAGTCCACATAACTATTGATGTGTACGGTGGTTAGCGGTTGGATCGGCGTCCCGTCGAGCTTATGCCATCCGTATATTGCCACATGATCAGGTCTTTGCTCGATCAACGGGGTAATAACAACGTCCTTCTTGATACCCGAGATGAGCGAACCAAGCGGTGCTTTTCCTCTAAGCGTCTCGATGATTGAATTGTGCTCAATGAAGGTCTTTACTGATTCTCTGTTCTGTGTGAGCGCACGCGGTTCTAATTTGATACTCGCCGCCCTATGGATCTCGTCAACCATTTTTCGCGTGGGAAGTGTACAGTTGAATTGGTCCGCAATTCTTTGCGCAAGCACTGGGGTCATGGGAACGCGGCAATAGTCGCTATCTGTGCCGATCGCCAGGTAATCTGGCATTGCAAAAAAGATGAGGACATGTTCTCTACCAGAAAGGTCCTTTCCGTGTACCTGTATGGACTTGAACTTGGTAAGAAAGTCTGGAATGTTGCCCCTGAGTAATTCCGACTCCAGGACATTTTCCCGCTCCGTGAGTGACATTGATGAGACCCGTCGCATGATCTCGCTCCCACCATGCGGGTGCTTACCATGTTTGGGAATTGAGAGCTGCAAAATCGGCGGTGGTTGAATCCATTCTGTATAGGCACGCGGTCCACCAAGCCTGCCCCATCTGCCATCAAACTCGGTGTCTACAGTGAGTGCGTGAAGCAGACCATTCATCTCGCCCACCAATGCGGTGTGCAGGATCTTGTTCTCGGGATTCGGATGGACCCAGAAGTATGCCTTGTAGTCGCGAAAGGTGTACAAGTCAAACGCTCCGGAGCGTTTGCGTGATAGGATGGAGCATTTCTCAAAACGGTTGAGCATTCGGTGAGTTGCTCGATATGTCCCTCCTGTCCGACCAACTACCGTTTTTCCATCAAGGGTCACACGTCTGTCATCATAGGCAAGTACGACTAGACACGCTTGAGGATTATTGGATAGCCATGACACCAGTTTGTCACCATGTTGCTGGTCGGAATAAGCATAGTTTGCATCGAGAAACACAATGCGCTCAACCCAACCAGGAAGTTGATGGCAAGCATTGATGAAGCTAAAGATCATACTGCCGCCGCCACTATGTGCGGCAAGTATCGCAGTTACGGGATCTCCAGGAAATTGGTTCAATGCATGCTCGATGGTGTCACGAATAATCTCGTCACTGCTTTCCTGGCTTTTGCACCACCTTGGCCAGTTCAGATTTTCGGCTTCCATACATGCCAGGATGATGTTCCGTTTCTTGTCTAGTTCGCGGAAACGACGGACTTGAGCCACAACATGTTGGATGTCGTAGTGCCAGTCAAGTCCTGCCGACACCTCGTATCCCATCGTCTGCTCAATCGTGTTTCCGTTTGGTGTTGCATAGAAAACAACCAGCGTAGGTCGGTCCGGGTAGATCCTGAGCGGCGCGTTATAGACTATTCGTATACCTACTGATGTCTTTTCCTCATACACACGCTCTTGGAATTGTGGCGTTCCGGACGGAGCGTCACTTGCGCAAATTGGTAAGCATCCAGCCAAAAGTGTTAGAAGCAGGATACTCATAATCTCAAGAACATTCTTTGACAGAATCGTCTATTCCTCCAAAGCGTCTCTTCCTGAAACCATGACATGAAAAGATTTTTTTGGTATTCTGTCTAAGATTTTTCTGAATGAGGATTGTGCGGATGTTGATCACAGTAATCGGAAGAGGACATGGTGGAACAAGGGCAATGAGCCAAACGCTTGTGGAGAGCGGTGTGTTCATGGGTGCGAGATTAAACGGCTCGTATGACCTAATTCCTGCTGAAGACATGTACGAGGCCTGCCGGGTAATGTCTCGTCATGTTATTCATGTCGGTGGCGTCAAATGGGACTTCTCAAGACTCCATGAGATGCCAATCGACTCAGAATTCGAGCGTCTGGTCAATTCTTATCTGGAGTCGGTTTTGACGAGCGAGGTTGAGTACAAGGGATGGAAACTGCCGGAGACCACGCTGGTCTATCCCTGGATTGTGCGGATGTTTCCTGATGCGCGGTATATTCACTGGATACGAGATCCGCGGGATTCTATACTGAGCGCTCATTTGACAGATGATCTTTCCAGATTTGGCGTTCCATATGACCACACAGATGACATACGATTGCAGCGAGCGATAAGTTGGAAATATCAACGGGAAATCGTTAAGTCCACCCCTGAGCCAGAACATTCAATCTACGTCCGATTTGAAGATTTCATCCTTCAGCAGGAGGCTACTGTAAGAAGGCTCGAAGAATTTCTTGGCATACCATTAGCGCGTATTGAAGTCCGTCCTGAATCCGTCGGGCGGTGGAAAACGGATGAAGGGGTGCATGATTTTGATTTTCTAAAAGAAGATATGATTGAACTCGGGTACCTTTCCTGAGGTCATGTGCTTGAGGCCTATGCTTCGAATCAAAGAACGCCTTTATCTTTGAGAAATGTCATTATTGTCCTGACAGCCTGTTCGACGGTCATTCTGTCCGTCGGGAGATGGATATCGGGATTCAGCGGGCGCTCATATGGTGATGAGACTCCAGTAAACTCAGGTATTTCACCTCGTCGAGCCTTCTCATAGAGTCTTTTTGGATCGCGTTGCTCACATACCTCGAGCGGTGCATCAACGAATACTTCGATGAAGCGCTCGTCCCCAATGATTTTCCGCGCATTTGCACGGTCTTTCTCGAATGGAGAAATAAACGATGCAATGACGATTAGACCTGCTTCATTGAAGAGGCGCGCGACCTCTGCAACTCGCCGGATATTTTCCGCACGGTCCTCGGCAGAAAAGCCAAGGTCGCGGTTCAACCCGTCGCGCACAATATCGCCGTCTAGCACAAAGCATGCGTGCCCCTCGTCTGTGAGTCGCCTTTCTAAGGCGTGGGCGATGGTGGACTTGCCCGATGCACTCAAGCCCGTAAGCCAGATTGTCGCCGGTCTTTGACCCAATACCCATTGACGTTCCTCTGGCGCAACATGACCAACGTGGTGTTTTATATGTTCTGCTGGCGATTCATATCGGTGCAGGCGGTCAATGATGATGCCTGCACCCACCGTAAAATTGGTTTGTTGGTCGATAACTATGAATCCACCTGTCTGGCGGTTGCGCTGGTACTCGTCGCACAGTATGGGGCGGAAAACTCGCATGTTGACGCGTCCGATATCATTGAGCCCCATCTGCTCTGCAGGCAACCTATGCAGTGTGCCTGGGTCAATCAGATACTGAATTTCGAGGAATTGACCGCGCACTATGTTCGTCGTGTGCTTCACAAGGTAGGTACGGTTGGGTCTCATCGGTTCTTCGTGCATCCATATGAGGATTGCTTCGATTTCATGAGCGACCCAGGGTATGTTCGCGGGATGTGCAAGCATGTCCCCGCGTCCGATGTCGAGTTCGTCTGCCACACACACGGTTACCGGCTGGGGAGCAAAGGCATATTCGACCTCCTGTCGGTCATTTATGATGCTTGAAATACGTGTACGCTTGCCAGAAGGTAGCACCAATACATCATCTCCGACTCTCAGCACGCCTGACGCAATGCTACCACAATACCCACGAAAATTGGCGCTAGGTCGAAGCACATATTGCACCGGCAGCCGAAAGTCAATCAGATTGCGGTCACTAGCAATATGTACGGTTTCAAGATATGAAAGGAGTGGAGGACCGTCGTACCAGGGCATCTTTTCACTTCTGTGGACTACATTATCGCCCTTTAAAGCGCTTATGGGAATAAAGTTAAGGTCGCGGACCTGGAGTTTAGATGCAAATTCGGTGTACTCACCGACTATCCTTTCAAAAGCATCTTGGGAGTACCCAACTAGATCCATTTTGTTGACAGTTATGACAATGTGGGGAATGCCAAGTAGCGACGCAATAAAGCCATGGCGCTTTGACTGAGTAGTGACCCCATTTTGAACGTCAATCAAGATCACCGCTAGGTCAGCGTTAGATGCACCAGTTACCATATTCCGCGTGTACTGCTCATGACCAGGTGTGTCTGCGATAATAAAACGCCTGCGAGGAGTGACGAAGTGTCGGTAGGCAACGTCGATTGTGATGCCCTGCTCACGTTCAGCTCTCAAACCGTCAGTCAGAAGCGCAAAGTCAATCTCTTCTCTTCCTGCCTTACGGGAATCCGAGTGTAATGCGGCCAGGTGGTCCTCATATATGCTTTTCGCATCGTGCAAAAGCCTGCCAATCAGTGTTGACTTTCCGTCATCAACACTTCCCGCCGTGACAAGGCGGAGTAGCGAGACGTCAACTGCTTGCTTTATGAATTGCTCGAGTGGCATCAAAAATATCCCTCTCGCTTCTTTTGCTCCATGGATGAGTCTTGGTCGTGATCTATGAGCCGGGTTATTCGCTCAGAATAGCGGACTGTCATCATTTCTTCGATGATTTCTGGCACAGTCGCAGCGGACGAGTAGACTGCCCCAGTACATGGGTAGCACCCTAGTGTCCTGAAGCGGCACAAAACCTTCTCTGGTTTTTCATCCGGTAGTAATCGCGTTCGTTCGTAAACAGGAATTAGTCGCCCATCTCTTTGGACAACCTCTCGCTCTTTGGCGAAGTACATGGGTACGACTGGGATGCCCTCGGCGTAGATATACAGCCATATGTCCAGTTCAGTCCAATTGGATAGTGGAAATACTCGGATGGTCTCTCCTTTGCGGATGCGACCATTGTAAAGATTCCATACCTCTGGGCGTTGGTTTTTCGGGTCCCATTGTCCAAAGGCATCACGGAACGAATATATGCGTTCTTTGGCACGTGATTTCTCTTCGTCTCTTCTAGCGCCACCCAAAGCCGCGTCAAATCCGCCTTCATTTAGGGCATTGAGCAGAGCCTGCGTTTTTAGGGCTGCGCAACACTTGACTGTTCCCCAATCCCAAGGGTCCGCGCCTTGGGCAATCGCTTTCTCGTGCCGGTAAACGATGAGGTCGGCGCCAATCTCCCGGCAGAAGGCATCGCGAAACTCATACATCTCGGGGAACTTCATGCCAGTGTCGACATGAAGAAGCGGAAAGGGTATGCGAGCGGGATAAAACGCCTTCTGCGCGAGCCGAACCATGCAAGATGAGTCCTTGCCTACCGAGTAAAGCATGACTGGACGCTCGAACTCAGCAGTCACCTCACGGATGATATGGATGCTTTCCGCTTCAAGTGCTTTTAGATTTGACAGATAATACCGTTCCATCGCAGATTACTTATTACCGATGAAGAGTCGTTATACCTGCCTTTGGGGAAGCATTTTTGGATCTCTTCAGGAAATTGTGCGTGGGATTTTCTTATATGTACCAAGGATGAATAAATAAGCCTGGCGCCGCTATGTTTCTAGGGTGCGCCAGGCTGTTTCGGTGGTAACTTGATTTGGTAGCGCCAGGGGGAGTCGAACCCCCGCCGCGGCCTTGAAAGAGCCGTGTCCTAACCGTTAGACCATGGCGCCGCCTTGAAAACACCTCGTTTGAATGGGCAAACCGATAGTATTATATCGGATTCATCGGGAATCTGCAAGCATCTCTGGACGCGAAATTATGGGTTACTGGAAGATCCTGGCAGTTTAGAATTGTGCAGATTCGAGCAAAATAAAGGTCGCTGCACTTTTCAGCCGGTTTGGAAGTTTTGGGTCTGCGTGTGGAAACTGATATCGCCATCATTCGTAAACTGATCGCGATGGACTCTGGGGATACCAGATACAATGGGTATATAAGGTTGACCCGATGCGTTTTTCTTGATAGAATGTATGTTCGGCAAACGCGCGGGAATCGCCCAAACCAGCGCCATGGACAGTCCGAGCGTGCATTGTGCTGGCAAAGTTATCTCGGATTAATGGTGTGTGGGAGACTTGTTCATAATTAATTGCGATGGCTACTGACAGCATCATCATACGCGGTGCGCGACAGCATAATCTGAAGAATATTGACGTTGAGATCCCCCGCGACAAGTTGGTAGTGATCACTGGCGTGTCGGGGTCAGGAAAGTCATCGCTTGCTTTTGACACGATATATGCTGAGGGGCAGAGACGCTACGTAGAGTCGCTGAGTGCTTATGCACGCCAATTCCTCGGGCAGGCTGATAAACCCGATGTTGATTACATCGAAGGACTTTCTCCTGCAGTATCAATTGATCAGAAGTCTACGACCAAGAATCCACGTTCGACAGTCGGCACTGTGACTGAGATTTATGATTATTTCCGCCTTTTGTTTGCCAGAATCGGGCGTCCCCATTGTCCGAATTGCGGGAAGGAGATTGCCCAGCAAACTGTGGAACAGATGACCGACACGATCATGGCGCTTCCTGAAGGCACGCGGTTCCAGGTTCTTGCGCCAGTGGTGAGAGGTCGGAAGGGTGAGTATCGACAGGTATTCGAGGACATCCGGAAAGAAGGCTACGTACGGGTCCGCGTTGATGGTCAGACATATGAGGTGACCGATGATATCCGCCTAGACAGATATAAGCAACACTGGATTGACGTCATTGTTGACCGCCTTGTTGTGAAGCCAGGCATCGAGAAACGGCTTGCGGACTCTTTGGAAGCCGCGTTGAAGATGGGGAAAGGGAGCGTCGGCATAGATGTGATCGGTGGAGAGGAGATGCTGTTTTCCGAACAGTTCGCCTGCAGCGACTGTGGGATAAATCTCGGCGAAATTGCTCCGCGAAACTTCTCTTTCAACAGTCCGTACGGCGCGTGCCCTGATTGCCATGGGCTGGGAACATGCACAGAACTTGACCCGGCGCGAATTATCCCTGACCCGAACTTGTCTATTGACGAGGGAGCAATTGCTCCATTCCGTAGGGTGGTTAGTGAGTATTATCCGGCGCTCTTAAAGGGGCTTGCAGATGCACTTGGTTTCAGCACGAGGGTTCCAATCAAGGAACTGCACGAAGAGCATGTCAAGGCGCTTTTGTACGGCACCGACGTTCCTATAACTGTGACATTTAGAAACCGCTTCGGTCGCATCCGGCGTTTTGAAACAACGTTTGAAGGCGTCATACCGATGCTTGAGAGGCGCTACAAGGAGACCACATCTTCGATTGTTAAGGAAGAAACCGAAAGGTACATGGCGACGAGGAAATGCCCTACCTGCAAGGGTCTCCGACTAAGACCAGAGAGTCTCTCCGTGACGATTAATGGACGGAATATATCTGAAGTTAGTGCTCTTTCCGTTGACGAGGCCATAGAATACTTTGCGACACTCCATTTGCAGGAACGAGAGCAAATTATTGCCCGACAAGTGATCAAGGAAATTGTGACTCGACTGTGGTTCCTGAAAAACGTGGGGTTGGGCTACCTGACAATTGACCGAGCGGCTGCCACATTAGCGGGTGGCGAGGCTCAGAGAATTCGGCTGGCGACACAGATTGGGTCTGGGCTAATGGGGGTCCTTTATATTCTAGACGAACCGAGCATCGGTTTACATCAGCGCGACAATCGCCGGCTGATTGATACTCTGATAAAACTGCGTGACCTGGGAAATACAATAATTGTCGTTGAGCATGACGAAGAAACCATCCGTAGTGCCGATCACATAATTGATATTGGACCCGGAGCAGGAGAGCAGGGCGGTTATATTGTCGCGACAGGTAAGTTAGAGGATATCATCAAAAACAAGGACTCGATTACGGGGCAATACCTGAGTCGGCAGAAAACAATTCCGGTTCCCACGAGGCGACGCAAGCCTAATGGTGCGTTCCTGGAAATCAGAGGAGCAAGGCAACACAATCTAAAGAATATCAATGTTCGTTTTCCTTTAGGTACTTTCATTTGCGTCACAGGAGTATCTGGTTCGGGCAAGAGTACCCTCCTGCAGGAGACACTTCTTCCACGCTTGATGTACAGCATATATGGTTCGCATTCCACCTGGGGTGAGCATGATGAGATTGTGGGAATCGAGCATATTGACAAGGTGATAGATATTGATCAGTCGCCAATCGGAAGAACACCTAGGTCAAATCCTGCAACATACACTGGTACATTCGACCTTATAAGGGATCTGTTTGCGGCGACACCTGACGCCCGAATGCGCGGATATAAACCCGGACGCTTCTCATTCAATGTGAAGGGCGGACGATGTGAGGCCTGCCGTGGTGATGGGATAATCAAGATAGAGATGCAGTTCTTGCCAGATGTTTACGTTCCGTGCGAGGTGTGCAAAGGAAAACGATACAACCGTGAAACGCTGGAAGTAAGATATAAGGGCAAGAATATCGCAGACGTGCTCGATATGACTGTGGCAACAGCCCTAGAATTTTTCAAAAACATTCCTGCAATTACAAGGCGACTCAAAACAATACATGATGTCGGTCTGGATTACATAAAACTTGGACAACCGGCGACTACTTTGTCGGGTGGCGAAGCACAAAGGGTAAAACTTGCTGCGGAACTGGCAAAACGCAGCACTGGACGGACGCTTTATATTCTTGATGAGCCGACTACAGGTCTTCATTTTGCGGACATTCAGAAATTGCTGGACGTCTTAAATAGGCTTACCGATGCTGGCAATACAGTCATTGTGATCGAGCACAACCTCGACGTTATCAAGTCGGCGGATTACATAATCGACCTTGGTCCGGAAGGCGGTGATGCTGGCGGGTATGTCATTGCAGAAGGCACCCCTGAGGAGGTGGCCAAGGTCAAGAACTCATACACCGGCCAGTTCCTTGCGCGGGTGTTGAGTTAGTCGGTTGGAATTTTATCGGTCGGCAAATTGCAAGGACGATACGGGATGAATGCGAACCTCGAGGAGAAATTAGCACATCTGCCTGCGAAGCCTGGTGCGTACATGATGAAGGACGCCAGGGGAGCAGTGATCTATGTGGGGAAGGCGGCTTCTTTGAGGTCGCGAGTGCGCTCATATTTCCAAAAGGGTCATGCAATCGGGGCTAAGGTGCAAACACTGGTTAACAAAGTAAGAGACATAGAATGGATTGTCACTGACACGGAAATAGAAGCCCTAATGCTGGAGTGCAACCTGATCAAGGAACACCGCCCGAAGTACAACGTGCGTCTCAGAGACGATAAGCATTATCCTTACCTGTGTATTACAACTTCGGAGCCATTTCCCCGAGCGATTATTGCACGGCGCTCCAAGCAGGATGGGAATAAGTACTTTGGTCCGTACACAGACTCGGGAGCACTTCGGGATTGTTTGCGACTGATACGAAGGGTGTTCAAGATTCGCGGATGCAATAAAAGGCTTGGATTTGTGGAATCATCTGCGGATGGGCAAAACGGGCATGCGGAAAGGCGAGACAGGCCGTGTCTCAATTATCACCTAAACCAGTGTCTTTCCCCGTGCTCTGGTAAGATTGACGCTAGTGCATATGCTGACCTAGTGCGTGACACATGTATGTTTCTCGAAGGTCGGCATGACTTCATAATTGAAAGAATGCGAAATGAGATGAAGTCAGCGGCTGAACGCTTAGACTTCGAGCGGGCTGCCCGGCTTCGAGATCAGATTGAGGCTGTGCAGAAACTTGCTGAGCGACAGAGTATTATTGACACAGAGCATGCGGATCGCGATGTGATTTCAATTGTTTATCAAGGCTTGATCGGATGTGTTCAATTGCTCCTGATTCGACGTGGTCGGCTCGTTGGGCAAGAGACCTTCTTTTTGGAAGGTGCTTCTGAAGAGTCGCCTGAGCAAGCGCTCCAGGAGTTTGTAAAGCAGTATTATTCACGTGCCACATATATCCCAAAGGAGATACTCGTTTCTGAAGAATTGCCTGAGAATGACATTCTGAAAGAGTGGCTTCGAATGAGACGGGGTGGTGCCATAAGTATCATACACCCTAAACGCGGGGAGAAGCGTCGGCTTGTTGAATTGGCGACGAAAAACGCCGAACTTGCAGTGCAGCGCGAAATAGGAGTTGCTGAGGCCGATGAGACGCAAAGGCAAGAAATGCTAAGATCATTGGCGGAAGTATTGAGTTTAACAAGCATACCACATCGGATTGAGGCTTACGATATTGCCAACATTCAGGGGCAGGATGCAGTGGGGTCAATGGTAGTCTTTGAAGACGGTGCCCCAGCCAAGTCGGAATATCGGCGGTTCAAGATACGTAGTCTAAGCACACCGGACGATTACGGCATGATGCGAGAAGTGCTGCGGCGTAGGTTCGCTCGAAGGACGCAGAGCGATGAAAAGTTCGCTAAACTACCCGATTTGCTTCTGGTTGATGGCGGAAAAGGACAATTAAATGTGGCGCTGGAAGTAATCGCGGAGTCTGGCCTCAATATCCCTGCTGTCGGTTTGGCAAAACAGTTCGAAGAGATCTACACTCCGGGAACGGAATTCCCAATCGTGCTTGCTAGGAATTCGCCCGCCTTGCAGATGCTCCAAAGAATTCGAAATGAAGCGCACAGGTTTGCTCAAGCGTATCACCACAAACTTACCCAGAAGAAAGTACGCGAGTCTGTGCTGGACGAGATTCCAGGTGTAGGTCCTCGGCGTAGGAAGGCGCTAGTGCGGCATTTTGGTTCGGTCGCTCGAGTGAGGCAGGCAAGTTTGGAACAACTCATGCAGGTACCCGGCATTACAGAGCCAGTGGCAAGGGCTATATACGACTGGTCAAGGTCTGCATAGGAATTAGCCTCAATGCTATACTACATTATGCACACCAGATATGGGTGGCTAGGGTTGGCGGGACCCAGAGAAGGTACGGTGTCGTCACTAGTCCTACCGTGCAGCAGTCGCGACTCGACCATGCGCAATCTAATTCATGCAGGAATGCCGGAAGACGCTGTGGAAAGTGTGGATGCTTTCTCAGGCATAGGAGCACAGTTAAGGGCGTACTTGGAGGGCGAAAAGGTAGACTTTGTTTGCTGCGTTGATGTTAGCCGCTTCAGCCTTTTTGAGCAGGCCGTTTGGGATGTTACAAGGAACATCCCATATGGCAAAGTGCGTACATACAAGTGGGTTGCCAGGATGTTAGGAAGACCACTTGGGGCACGTGCGGTCGGACAGGCACTTGCCAAAAACCCGGTGCCAATAATCATCCCATGTCATAGAGTCATTAGGGCTGACGGTTCTCTTGGTGGATTCAGTTCTGGAGTTAAGTGGAAGTCGTTTTTATTGCAGATTGAAGGCATAATATATAAGGACCAGGAATGTGAATTCCGAGACAAGATGTGTGATACAGGAGCATCATAGGATCGTGAAAGGTCTGGCTATATGAAAGGTTTAGTTGTCAGGTGGGTTGTTAGCGCTGGTGCATTATATGCGAGCGTGAAGATTGGTCAGTTGTTGGGTCTGCCAATGGCCCTAAAAGGTGTGTGGCAGGCGCTACTTGCGGTTCTGGTACTAGCAGTCATCAATGCACTTGTCCGCCCGCTGGTGATCATCCTGACGTTACCTTTGAATTGCATGACCCTGGGGATTATGACCTTTGTCATCAACGCTCTGATGTTTTGGCTTGCTGGGCGGATCGTCCCTGGCTTTGAGGTAAATAACTTTTGGGCGGCCTTGTTTGGCTCGTTCGTAATGGGAGTGATTAACGGAATTGTCAGCCACTTCATCGGAAACAACGAATAAGAAGGGGATCCAACTTGTAATAGTCACCGGCATGTCTGGGGCTGGAAAGACGCTCGCAATACGAGCGTTCGAGGACATGGGCTATTACTGTGTGGACAATCTCCCGCCAGACTTACTTCCTAATCTTAGGGAACTATGCAGCACTGATGGAAGTCTGCACGAGAAGGTAGCCGTCGTGGTTGATGTGCGTTCTGGAGAACGGCTTGCGGAAATGGTGAGAACGTTTCCGGTGCTGTCGGATGGCTATAGGCGTGCAAGGATCTTGTTTCTAGATGCAAGCGAGGAAGTGCTTGTACAAAGATTCAAGGAAACCAGGCGCAAGCACCCTTTGTTTGACAAATGCCATGGCATACTGGAAAGCATTGCTACGGAAAGACAAATGCTTGTGGACCTCAAAGAACTGGCAGACAAGATTATTGACACTTCCGACCTGGATCCGAACCTCCTTAAATCCGAAATTGTATCCTATTTCGGTGACGAGGCTATGGAAGCAGGTCTTGTCATCACGGTAACATCATTTGGATTCAAGTACGGCTTGCCTTTAGATGCCGACCTAGTGTTCGACGTGCGTTTCCTCATAAATCCACATTACATACCAGAGATGCGTCCCTACGATGGGCGGGACCAGCCTGTGGAGGAATATGTGACCAATGACCCGCTGACAAAAGAGTTCATGACCCGCCTTTACGATCTCGTGGAGTTCTCCTTGCCAAAGTACGAACAGGAGGGCAAAGCATACTTGAATATTGCAATCGGATGTACCGGAGGGCGGCATAGGTCTGTGGTCGTGGCTGACAAACTTGGTCTGCTTCTGAAAAGCAAGGGATATAAGACAATCATTAAGCACAGGGACGTCACGAAAAGTTAGGAATTGAGCAGGATGAAACGTCTGCGAAGCGCATTGAAATGGCTGTATCCGGGAATGCGGGTCAAGCGGTGGCTTCTTCTTACGCCAATCGGTGTGTTGTTTGTCATAGTTGGCGTAACCTTGCTGACAAACATGCGAGTGGTTGACTATCTCATCGCAGCCGGCGACTTTATGCTCGATAAGACAGGGCTCGCGCTTGATCAGCCAAAAGTGTACATACCGATTTCTGCATTTACGATCGCGTTAGGTTTGCTGTTAATTTTCATCAGTTTTCGGCAAGTTATCACATCCATAGCGAGTGTTATTAGTCCCAAGGATAAGGACAGGCTGGCAGACGTGATTTACCAGAAACGTCACCTGGCACAGGGACATCGCATAGTTGTGATTGGGGGAGGGACAGGACTCTCGGCACTTCTGCGTGGTCTTAAGGAACACACAAGCAACATTGTGGCGATAGTGACCGTGACGGACGACGGCGGGAGTTCTGGTCGTCTTCAAAGGCAACTCGGCATGCTACCACCAGGCGATATCAGAAACTGCTTGGTTGCGCTGGCGGATGCGGAACCTCTGATGACGGAGTTATTTCAGCATCGTTTTGACCTCCCAGGTGATGGTTTGAGTGGTCATTCCTTTGGCAACCTATTGCTCGCCGCAATGCTTGATATCACCGGTGATTTTGAACTAGCGGTCAAAGAGACAAGTCGGGTTTTGGCAATTCGGGGAAGAGTTGTGCCATCAACGCTTCAAAATGTTACCCTTCGCGCTGAGATGGAGGACGGCTCAATTGTTGAGGGAGAGACAAATATTACTGCCTCTCCTCTTGCTATTAAACATGTGACATTATCTCCACCAGATGTTGCTCCCCTCGACGATGCCTTGGAGGCAATCAGGCTTGCAAATGCAGTTGTCATTGGTCCTGGTAGTCTGTACACCAGTGTCATCCCCAATCTTTTGGTTAGGGGAGTCTCCGAAGCAATTGCAAAGTGCGATGCAGTGAAGATTTATGTTTGCAACGTCATGACTCAGCCGGGCGAGACGAATGGATATCGTGCCTCGGACCATGTGAGGGCTATTGAAGAGCACGCGGCTAGGCGGATTTTCAATTATGTGCTTGTTAACAAGGAGGTTCCGTCGCCGGAACTCATTGAGAAGTACCGACTCGAGGGAGCCGAATTGGTTACGCCCGATGTAGATATAATTCGAGAAATGGGGTACAAGCCTATATTGGGGAACTACATCAGTCAAACGGATGTAGTACGGCATGATCCTCAAAAACTTGCTCAGGCTGTGGTCAGGTTAATCTATGAAAAGTCCTTCCTGCCCCACTAGCCTACAGGGTTGACAGGTCAGCCTTCCCGAGGGTAGAATACTGTGGTTTTCCGGCCGACGAAATGTGCTTGCAGGCGGATGACTGCAAGCCGGGTACCTTTCTGTTCGGAAGGCACCAAATGCTGAAAAACAACAAAGGAGGTTTCACGCGTGGCTGTAAAAGTAGGTATCAATGGATTCGGTCGCATAGGCAGGCTAACTCTCAGGGCGATCCTTGAGAAGTATCCCAACGAGATTGAGGTTGTTGCACTCAACGACCTGGTAGATGCCAAGACCAATGCGCACCTATTCAAGTATGACTCGAGTTACGGAATTTTCCAGGGAGACGTGGGGGCGGAAGAGAACGACATTGTGGTGAACGGGAAAAAGATTTTCGTCTACGCTGAAAAGGATCCTGCGGCGATTCCCTGGGGGAAGCACGGTACCGAGGTAGTGCTTGAGTGCACAGGAATTTTCACAGACGCCACGAAGGCAAGTGCGCACCTTCGGGACTCGGTAAAAAAAGTAATAATTAGTGCGCCTGCCAAGAACGAGGATGTGACTATTGTCCTGGGCGTAAACGAGTGTATGTACGATCCGGCAAACCATCGGATCATATCCAATGCTTCTTGTACAACTAACTGCCTGGCTCCAGTGGCGAAGGTTTTACAAGATTCGTTCGGGATAGTTAAAGGATTTATGACGACTGTCCATGCTTACACAAATGACCAGCGGATTTTGGATCAAGCACACAAAGACCTCCGGCGGGCACGGTCTGCAGGTATGAGCATTATCCCGACGACGACTGGCGCGGCAAAGGCGATTTCGCTCGTTATTCCCGAATTAAAGGGCAAGATGCACGGGATCGCGCTCCGCGTGCCAACTCCGACAGTCTCTTTAGTTGATTTGGTTGCTGTTTTGGAAAGAGATGCCACTGAAGAAGAGATCAATAATGCGTTTAAGGCGGCTGCGAATGGTTCAATGAAGGGTTATCTTGCAGTCTGTGAAGAACCGCTGGTGTCCATGGATTTCAAGGGCAATTCCTATTCGTCAATAGTGGACGCACAGTCCACGATGGTACTGGGCGGCAACATGGCAAAGGTGATGGCCTGGTATGACAATGAGTGGGGGTACTCTTGCCGTGTCGCCGATCTCGTTGACTACATGGTGAAGAGGGGACTATAGCAGGCTACCGGCTGCCCGCGTACGGGCAGGGAGTTGAATCTCATCCTGAGGGCCAGGCGTGGGCGCGTTTAGGCGGTGCCGCCTGGCCCTCACTGCGAAGAAAGGAGACGGTTATGAATAAGAAGACAATCGAAGACGTTGACGTTAGTGGCAAGCGTGTACTAGTCCGTGTCGACTTTAATGTGCCTATGGATGAAAATCGTAACATCACCGACGACAGAAGAATCGTGGCAGCCTTACCAACCATAAATTATCTGATTGGGAAAGGCGCTAAGGTGATCTTGGTCACGCACTTGGGGCGACCGAAAGGACCATCGGATGAATTGAGGCTTGACCCGGTTGCCAAGAGATTGGGTGAGTTACTTGGCAAGTCCGTAAAGAAACTCGATGATTCAATCGGTCCGGAAGTAGAAGCAGTGGTGAACCAGATGCAACCTGGCGATGTGATTTTGTTGGAAAATATCCGCTTCTACAAAGAAGAGGAGAAGAATGATCCGGAGTTTGCACGAAAACTTGCATCTCTTGCCGAGTTGTATGTGAACGATGCGTTTGGGACCGCACATCGGGCGCATGCTTCAACTGAAGGGGTTGCACATTTCCTGCCAGCGGTTGCGGGCTATCTCATGCAAAAAGAAATTGACTACCTGAGCAAGGCGCTTGAAAATCCGGACCGTCCGTTTGTTGCAGTCCTGGGTGGGGTGAAGGTTTCGGACAAAATTACCGTGATTGAGAACCTACTGACCAAGGTTGACGCTTTGTTGATTGGTGGCGCCATGACCTACACTTTTCTTGTTGCTAAGGGACACAAGGTTGGAAACTCAATGGTCGACCAACCAGGTATAGAACTTGCCAAGAATGCTTTGAATAAGGCGAATGAGATCGGCGTTGACCTCATGCTACCCGTCGACACTGTGGTCGTCCAACTGCCAGCGGACTTCGACATTCCTTCTGGAGTACCACAAGATGTGGACATCAAACTTGCCCGTACGGATCAGATTCCTGATGGATACCGCGGTCTTGATATAGGTCCGGAGACGATCAACCTCTACGCGGGAAAAATCAAGTCAGCGCGAACGGTTGTCTGGAATGGCCCCATGGGTGTATTTGAAGACCCGCGGTTTGCAAACGGAACTTTGGGGATAGCAAAAGCAATGGCTGAGTCGCAGGCAACAACGATTGTCGGCGGTGGCGATTCCGCAGCGGCGGTTGAGCAAATGGGACTTGCGGATAAGATGAGTCATGTCTCCACGGGAGGCGGCGCATCTTTGGAGTTTCTGGAAGGGAAGGAACTGCCGGGCGTAACCGCTCTTCTGGATAAGTAGCCAGCGACCGGGTGCACCGGTGAAACGGAGAATCTCAGATAGCAATGAAGTCGTTGAAATTCTAAGAGAGGACGGAAAGGAAACATGAGGAAGCCGCTGATCGCCGGAAACTGGAAAATGTACAAGACCGTCAGCGAGGCGATAGACTTTGTGGAAAATCTGCGCACTGAGGTCGCAGATATTGAGGATGTAGAGATTATCGTCTGTCCGCCATATACGGCTATTTATCAGGTAGCGAAGGTGTTGATGGGCTCCAATATTGGTGTTGGAGCACAAGATGTGTTCTGGAAAATGGAAGGGGCTTATACCGGTCAAATATCTCCCAAGATGCTTCTCGATGCAGGCTGCACGTACACGATCATTGGTCACTCAGAGACCAGAGGCAGATTCGGAAAAATTGAGGAAGGCATGACTGATACCCTGCTCAAGCATTTTGGCGAGACGGACCAAAGTGTCAACGCGAAACTGCTTGCAGCGTTAGGGTCAGGATTGAATGCAATCGTCTGCGTTGGAGAAACGATCAATGAACGACGTGCAGGAAAGACCGATGAGGTAATTGAGGTTCAAGTGCAGAATGGGCTTGCAGGATTGACCGCCGATCAGGTCGCCCGTTTGGTCGTAGCATACGAACCAGTATGGGCTATAGGCACGGGTGAGGTCTGCGACGCCGTGGAAGCAAATCGAGTGTGTGGGATGATTCGGGGCATTCTTCGGTCAATGTTTGGCGACAACGCTGCCGACAGGGTGAGAATACAGTACGGTGGAAGCGTCAAACCTGACAATGCGAAAGAATTGCTAGCACAGCCTGAAATTGACGGTGCCCTTGTCGGAGGTGCAAGCCTGAAAGTCGCAGACTTTACTGCAATCGTTAGGTCTGCATAGCCTCTTGTGTGTATCAGATAGGTGGCCGTGGCTGGTGCCTTGAAACTAGTGTGGCATCCCACGGCCACTGCAGCAAGAAAACTACCTGGTTCTCTAGCAGTTAGGGGGCAGTATCATTCGCTTCCGCTGCTTGTTTTGCGGCGCTGAGGACGTCAGCCGCAGGCAGAATCATGGGTAAAATACCCATCGAACTCATGCCGAGCCAGTTTCCGCTCATCGATGGTCCTCCTGGCAAGGACCGCAGCAGTAAGATTCCTATGACGTTGCCGTCCATTGCAAATGCTGGTGCCCCCAACTCAGAACTCATTGCACCCATTCCAGGGACGTAGAACAGCCTTGGTTTTTCGACTATTGATTGTATCCTGTCTGCACTTATCGCCAGTGATCTGTTTGCTACGGTTCCGAGCCGCGCCATCATAATCGCAAAGTCCAGGAGGTTCGGTTTGGAGGACTTTGACATATCAATTGCGGTCAGCGGCTTGTCTGGCTTCTTTAAGGGGCGAATAAAGGCAAGATCGAGGTCTTTATCTCGCAATACGACTTTGGCTGGGATTTCCGTTCCGTCGGCAAGTCGAATTTTTAAGTCTGTTATCTCACTTGCTACCTTCATGTCGAAACTCCCACTCATCATTCCACTCATGACCTCAGTGGGGTCTATTGCAGCAAGAGACGCCACAGTAAGACCTGATGGATCCACCACGGCTCCAGTAACTTCAGACTTGGACTCCTGCTTTTCATCAGGTTCCCCCTGCATGGACATGGTAGTCTTCACAACAAGTTGGAGAGTTACAACAGCGTCGCCATACTTTGCCGCCAGATCCCTTCCTGCCTGGGCAAGATCATCCGTTCTGGCAGAAGGAATGACCGCTGCGAATATTGCGAAGACAATGATGAACACGGACACTTTGATTTTTTTCATTTCTCCTCCTTGGGTTTCTGTTTATTTGTTGTTGGGGTGGCCAAGCGCGCCCAAGTTGGGCGAAGTTCCACGAACAATTCCTGGATACCCCGCTTTACAGCAAAGACGATGCTTTTTTGCTTTCGTTTTGTTACGCTTTCCATGATCTTCTGGAACTCCGCAACTCCGGTGATTGCCTGTCCATCCACCATGCGGATGAGGTCGCCAGTCATAAGGTTGCCGAGCGATGCCCAGCCTCCCTCGCTGATCGAGTCAACAAGTACTCCCTGTTCTGTTTCTGCCCAACCATGATCAATGCGGTCCTGGAATGCAACGTCACGAACAGTGAAGTCAAAGTTGACGTCCTGGTATCTTTTCATCTCGCGCGGCGGACGAGGCGAGGCCGCCAGCTCAACGCTAAGTTTCATTTCCTTGCCATCTCTAATGACGGTGAGTTCTGGTTTTCCACCGATTGGATACTGCCTGATCATGGCTGGCAGTACTTCAATATCCTCCGGCTGGGAGGCAGGGATTTCCGTGCCGTCTAGGGCAACAATTATATCACCTACTTGCAATCCAGTGTTGAAATTCGGGTATAGCCGGGTGACTCGGACACCAGTTTTACCCTCAAGACCAAGGGCTTTTGCCAAGTCCTGGGTGAGTACCTGAGTGCCCACAGGAAGCCATGCCTTGGAAACTTCCCTGCCTGGATCTTTGAGTTCCCGGATCCCAACCTTTACCACGGTCATGAGTCTTTCGGACCTGCGTTCGAAGACGACCAACGTTGGCGTAGGCTCAGTTTTGCCTTTTACAATGGTTTCCGTTAGGCGCACTAGATCCTCAAGATTGGCAACTGGCTTTCCATCTACTTCCACGATAACGTCATCTTCATTGAGAGCAGGCTTTGCATCGTTTGCCGGTCCTCCTTCACGAAGACTCCTTACCAAGACCCCAGCGCGAGTAGTGCGACCAAGTTCCTTTGCCTTCATGAAGGTTACGTTGCTCGCACACAATCCCCATTCCTTAAGTTCTTGTTGTTTCGCTTCGACGTCTTCCCTTTCCTGCGGTACTACTTTGATGGGGATTTGCTTCCCGTCTCGCAAGACGAGTACTTCTACCTCCTTCCCAATGGGGAGACCTGCCACAAGTTGATTGAATGGTGGTAGTTCTTCTGTATATTTGACGCTTACACTTTTACCGGCAACTTTGAGGATGATGTCACCGGCTTTAAAGCCTGCCTTTTCCCCTGGAGAGCCTGCGATTACTCCGCCGACCAGAACGCCAGCCTTTTGTTTCGAAGACTTCAGCAGAGGTTGAACCGTCAGACCAATCCACGCCCGCCTTACCTTGCCATTTTTAATGAGTTGATCCGCAACTGCGCGTGCTAGGTTGCTCGGAATTGCTCCGCCGAGTCCCATCCTGATTTCGTTAATGCCAACAATTTTGCCTTCAAGATTTACGAGCGGTCCGCCTGAGTTGCCACCATATATGTCCGCGTCATGCCCGATCCACAAGACCATTGAACCCACGTCTTCGCCGTCAATTTCTAATGTTTCGTGCCATTCCTCGGGCATGACTAATTCTGTATTACTTATAACGCCCATTGTTACTGATTGGGAAAACGCGAGTGGGCTGCCCATCGCAAGCACATGGTCTCCCACCTTGAGTTTTGACGAATCACCAAACTCTGCAGCAGGGAAGTCGCGTTTGGTGGGTGGCAGGAGTTTGATTACTGAGATGTCCGTCATGGGATCAGTGCCTACCAACTCACCTTCAATCTCTTCCTTGTTTGCAAGAGTGCATAGAAGTTGTTTTGCTCTACCCGCTACGTGGTGATTGGTTATCACATGCCCTTGCTTGGTAATTATCACACCGCTTCCTATCGTTTCCCTTTTTATTTCTCGCCCTTGTTCATACTCTACGGTGACAACGTGAATTCGGACAAGCGATGGCTTCACTGCAGCGACAGCTTTCTCCATTGCTACTCTTGTTGCATTCGAAAGAACGGGTGTGGTCCTTTGTGCGGTTTCGCCTGTACTAAATGCAACGGCAAGAAGAATTCCCACTAGGTACGGTAAACGCTTTGTCCTAAACATTCTTGACTTGAACGCTCCTTTCCGGTATTGCCATTATGCACCAGAATAAAACTATAACTAAAAGAAGTCAAGCGCAGCGCACATATGGTGGTTATTACTCATGGTGACGATAGAAGCAACGGCTGGGTTCCCGAGCCCAGGAGACTTCAAATTACAGTATTACTTTCCGATAATGAAAATTCGGGATAGGAGATGATTGACGTTGGAGACTGCTGCGATTGAAGCACGTAATCTCACGATTAATTACGGTTCGGGGAGAAAGCAAAAGAAATGTGCTGTTAGCGGGCTTTCCTTTCGCGTGGAGCGTGGCGAGATTGTTGGATTTATTGGTCCGAACGGTGCCGGTAAAACTTCTGCTATCAAGGCTTTGCTTAACTTGATTCCTCCACCTCCCCGTACTTGTTTCATTTTGGGAATTGATTGCCGCGACCCTCGTTCTAGAGTTTCGGTAGGCTATATGCCCGAAATTTCCTATTATCCAAAGTATCTGAGACTTTCTGAGTTCCTACATCTATGCGCGGCTCTTTCAGGTATTCCTGCTAGGAATCGAAAGCAGGCTGTGGAAAAGGTTGCCGAGCGCACTGGCATGACCTCTCAATTAAACGCGCGTCTATCGAGTTTTTCAAAGGGCATGCTCCAGCAAGCAGGCATCTGCCAAGCCCTTTTGCATGATCCTGCTATCTTGATTCTGGACGAGCCTATGTCTGGACTTGACCCGATCGCCAGAATGCGGATGCGTCTGCTGATGTCGGATTTACGGTCGGAGGGAAAAACAATCCTCTTTTCGTCGCATGAACTGAGCGAAATAGAAATGGTTGCCGATAGAATCCTTCTCTTGAATCAGGGGGTCCTCCTATACGAAGGAAGCATTTCCAAACTGGTTGGGAAGGAGACAAACCTTGAGCAAGCGTTTGTCCGACTACTTGGGGAGGGATTGCCATGGGCAGCATAGCGATTGCGCGTCTTTCGGTGATTGAAACTCTTCGGCGCAAGGAATTTTACGTTGTATTAGTGCTCATTGTCGGACTTGCGGTATGGCTCCACCTTATAGAAATTGGTTCGTCTGGAGCCGGTAGGTTTGCGAAAGACGTGGTAATGCAGGTTGTCTGGCTTGCTTCTTTTGCGTTGGCAGTGCCTCTTGCTGCCAGACAATTACCTCAGGACGTGGAAACAAAGACGGTATATATCCTGCTCGCTCGCCCAATGCCTAGATGGCAGTATGTGTTAGGACGCGCGGTAGGGGCGATAACTGCCGCTGCCATCTGCCTTTGCGGTTTCTTTGTGGTGCTTTCGGTAATGCTATCGTTAAAGGGCGGCTCGGCACTTGCCGACCCAACATTATGGCAGGCTTTCGCTCTGCAGTTGATTGCCCTGATGCTATTGAGTGCTCTCGCTGTTTTCTTCTCGGTGTTCTCGACACCTGCAGGAGCGATTTCGTTTTCTTTTCTCACATTTGCTATTATGAGATACGGCGCTGTCTCCTTGTTGAACATGATCGGTAGCACTTCTGGCTTCATACGACACCTTCTGTGGCCCGCATATCTGTTGTTGCCACACTTTGAATTTTTCAACATCACGCAACGTTTTGTTCATGAGTGGGGGCCACTTCGGTGGGACATTTTCTGTGGCATTATATCGTACGGCGTGCTATACAGCGTGGTATTAATCGCTTTGTCTTCGCTAATCTTTCGAAAGAGGTGGCTTTGATGGAGCGATGGCTGCCGCATTTCGCATTAGCGGGTGTAGTGCTCGCATACATCATGGCGAGCGTCTTGACACCAAGGGTAAAGGCTGCAAATCCTCAGACTGGAGATGTGCTTACACAAGTTCTGGGCGGTGCGTCAGCGATCGCCGCAGATTCAGCCTTCGAACAAGCTGATGTTTATTATCACGCTGGAGTCCGCGAAGAGGACGAAAGTCCAAAATTATCCACATCGTCGGCCAGAGACTTGCCATTATTAGGACTAGTGCGAAGTCTTCAAAAGAACACGGTCCCAAAAGAAGTAAGGCATCTCGAGCGAAAGGACGAAAAAGAATTGCTTCCCTGGTTCCACGCTGCTGTTCGACTAAACCCACACCACATTGAGGCGTGGTGTGTGGGCACATATTGGTATTACAGAGTAGGCGAATACGGCCAGGCCGAAGCATTTGCGAGCGAAGGAATCCGACGTAATCCCTCTGAATACAAATTGTATCTGGAGCGGGGTGTGTTATTCGCCAGATTAGGACAATACAAGCGCGCACTTAGCGACCTAGAAAAAGCAAAGAGCCTCCGCCCCCCAAAATCGCGTGAGTTCGAGTGGGCGGCGGTAGATGCATATCTTGGCTATGTGAAGGCGAAGTTGTCTGGTGTACCAAACCTGCCCGACTTGTGGACAGATGAGCATCAGGCATGCCACCGACACCACTAAGGTAATCTCCACTTCTTCCATTCAATGACATTATGCTGATATACTACGTTCGGCTTCTCTGCTATGAAAAGTACGGAGGGAAAGCAGACGTCGAACGGGTCAGGTACCACTAAAAAGTCACACCGCGAGTGCGAATCGCTGCTAAGGCCCCGCTCAATTGTCATCGGCCTTATATTGATACCGGCGAATGCGTACTGGGTAGTGCTCATGGAGAAGGTGCTCAACGGACCGTATCCCACGAGCATTTCTTTGTTTGCCAACGTAATCTTCATTCTTTTCGTACTTTGGGCTTTGAACAAACTTCTTGCGAGAATCTATCCACGGGCTGCACTCACTCAACCAGAACTCCTTGTCATTTACGTCATGGTGGCAGTAGGCAGTGCTCTTGCCGGTCACGATAGTTTGCCCACACTTGTGATGATGCTGGGACATCCGTACTACTTTGCAACACCTAGCAATAATTGGATGAGCAACTTTGGCGAGTATTTGCCGAAAATCCTGCTCGTTGACGATATGGCGGCGCTAAAGCCTTACTATAACGGTGCATCAACACTTTATGCCTGGGAGCATATTCGTCCGTGGCTAATCCCGCTGATGATTTGGAGCGCATTCATATTTACCTTGCTATTTGTATTTGTATGTATCAACAACCTTGTTCGTTCACAGTGGGCGGATCGAGAGAAACTGTCTTTTCCCATCGTTTACCTCCCACTCGAGATGAGCGATGTGGAAGGCAAATTATACAAGAACAAACTGATGTGGGCAGGTTTTGCTATCGCCGGAGGCATTGATTTCATAAACGGGCTTGCCTATTTGTATCCCTCAATACCCCAGATCGTCGTTAAGCACGTGGACTTGCGTCCATATATCACCGCCAAGCCTTGGAATGCAATAGGTTGGACACCATATTCTTTTTATCCATTTGCTATCGGACTGGGATTCTTGCTTCCGGTTGATTTGTTATTCTCTTGCTGGTTCTTCTACATTTTTTGGAAGATGCAACTCGTTTTGTCTAATGCAATGGCGTGGGATGTCGTGCCGAATTTCCCATTCGTAACCGAGCAGTGCTTTGGTGGATACATGGCGATTGTCGCCTTTCTGCTTTATACAGGGCGCCGGAATCTGTGGGAGATTGTGCAGAAAATTAGAGGTCAATGCTCTCAGATAGACGACAGCGACGAGGCTATGAGTTACCGGCTCTCCGGGCTCGGGGCAATAATTGGGACTGCGGCACTCACAGGATTTTTCATATGGATAGGTCTCACACCGATTTTGGCGCTACTTGCCATGCTTATTTACATTGCTTTATCTGTCGCGGTTACACGTGTTCGTGCTGAGTTAGGTCCACCAGTCCACGATTTGCACTTTTCTGGTCCAGACCATATTTTGGCTAGAACTCTCGGCACTGAGAATATTTCGGCGCGCTCACTTACTGCATTGAGTTATTTTTATTGGTTTAACAGGGCATACAGGAGTCACCCGATGCCAGTCTTGATGGAAGGTTTAAAAATTTCTGGGACTGAGCGAAGGAATCGAAGATTCTTCTTGTCAGCGATGGCGGTTGCTTGCTTTTTCGGTACCTTCGCTGCATTCTGGGCATTTCTCCATCTTGCGTATAGATATGGTACGGCAGCGAAGTTCTATTCCGGCATTTGGTTTAGCAATGAGATGTACAACCGGCTGAATGCCTGGATTACTGCACCTCAGGGACCTAATACCTATGCTATTTGGGCAATTGTTACCGGTTTCGCATTTGCCACCCTGTTGAATGTTATTAGGATCAGGTCAGTGGGGTTTCCGTTTCACCCTATTGGATATGCGATATCGGGAAGTTGGTCTATGAACTTGGTTTGGCTTCCGTTATTCATTGCTTGGTTGCTCAAGGCGCTCATACTGAAGTTTGGCGGACTGCGGCTTTTTCGGCAGGTAATTCCTTTTTTTCTAGGACTGATCCTCGGACAGTGTGTGGTCGGTTCAGGATGGAGTCTTTACGGTATAATCTTCAACATCCGCACTTATAGTTTCTGGGGCGCCTGAAGAACGCGTGGGTTCAAAAATGTGGAGTCGTGTTTTGCAGGTGGCTAGGAGTGTAGAAGGTTTTTGGCAGGGAACGAAGAAAGTCTAAGAGAGCCAAGTATTTAAAGGGAGGTCAGGGAAGGATGAAGATCGGTTTAATACCCGCTAATAGGGGCTTTTTCAGTGACGTTCTTGCAGCCAAAATGCGCACTGAGACTATTGCTGCGATGCAGAAAGCAGGCATCGAAGTCATTGTGCCAAGCGAAGACATGACGAAAATAGGATGTGTGGAGACTTACGACGAAGCGCTAAAAGCCGGTCGGCTGTTTCGAGACGAGGACGTAAAAGGGATAATTGTAGCCGCCGTAAACTTTGGGGACGAACAGGCAGTCGCATTTACCATCAAGACAGCTGCACTCGACGTGCCAATTCTGATTTTTGGATGTCAAGAGGAAGAGGTCTTAAAGCCAACTACTGATAGGCGAGATTCCTTCTGTGGGTTGCTTTCGATCGGCGAAGCACTTAGGCAGATAGGCGTGAAATACACTGTCGCACGTGTGCCAATATGTTATCCAAGGGATGAGACATTCCAGGAGGAACTTCATCGCTTTGTTGCGGTTTGTCGCGTAGTAAATGGCATCAAGAATGCTAGGTATGGTCAAGTCGGTGCTAGACCTGACGCATTTTGGACGTGCAGGGTGAATGAGAAGTCGCTTCAGCAACTTGGTGTGACTACGGTCACGTTGGATCTTTCCGAGGCGATCAAGGCTGTCCTCGAAATGGATCCTGCTGCACCAGAGGTTAAAGAAATAGAACAACAGATTAGAAACTACTGTGATACTTCTGCTGCTCCCGAAGCCACAGTGAACAAAATGGCACGCTTCGAAGTCTTCCTTAGGAAGTTCATTGAGGATCACAAACTAGACGGTCTTGCCATCCAGTGTTGGACTAGTTTCCAAGCGAATCTCGGCATGTGCGCCTGCAGCACCATGGGTCGGCTTGATGAAGAACGGATCCCGTGTGCATGTGAATCTGACATTCTTGGGACGCTTTCGATGCATGCACTCGTGTTGGCTGCGGATAGTCCAGCAGCCCTTGCGGACTGGAACAATCTGCACAATGAGGATCCAGAACTCGTTAATCTCTGGCATTGCGGTGTTTTTCCTGCAAGTATGGCAAAGACACCGCCGAAGTTGGGCATACAAGAGATTATTTCTCATAACATCGGCAAAGACAATGCATGGGGTGCTATTGAATTCGAGGTCAAGGAAGGTCCGGTAACACTGCTTCGGGCGACTCAGGACGTTGATGGCAGCCACAAGGCGGTCATAGTTGCAGGGAATGTTGAATCAACGAATGCGAAGACCTTTGGAGCATACGGTTGGGTTAGGATAAAGAACCTCACCAGGCTGTACAGGGACATTTTGGTGCGCAATTTCCCGCATCATGTTGGGTTCACGCGAGGTGTCGTGGAGGACATTCTCTGGGAATCTTTTGGTAATTACCTAGGATTCAAAGTCTATGCCTTGGATCAATCCGTCCCAGGCATGTGGACGCCAGAGCCTCCTTTCCCACCAAGATAGCCGTATCCTGGTCGAGGAGTTGATCTCCGACGTTAGACAATCTTATAGGCGTACGAGACATACTGACCTGCGTACCAATTTCCAGGCCCGGTACGATAAGCAAACACCGGATTACTTAAGAAATGGTCAGCAGTAGTCTGCACATTCTAGCACCGGTGTTTTCGAGGAATTAGGGTATGTGCAGGTTGTTCTGATGCTGCAGGTGACGCAAAGGCTTGAATCGCTTTGTAGTGGTTCAACCTTTACGTTTGTTTTGCCTGCAGTGCTTTGCGCGGTGGGTCTAGTTGACTCACCATCGTATTCATCGCATTGCAGTATGGGTTGGATGAGTGATGGAAAGGTACAAGTGTGGCGCTTTGTACAAGTGAAACAGATGCCATCCTTCATTGGATAATTCCTCCATTGGAATCATTTGGCGACACTGCCAGTAAGTGGGAGGCCAGTACGCATCCCATGTTCATTATACAACTTTTTTGGGATACTTCAAGTGATTTCCCGAGGACGCTTTTTGCAACGGCAAACCAGATTGTGGGGCTTGTTTCTTTTAGTGACCGTGTGCCGTTGATTACAAGGGGCAGAAAGGAGTTCCTAGTGTGGACAGACGTGTGACCAGGCGACAATTTCTTGCCGGTGCGACGGCCGCACTTGTTGGTCTTTCAAATTGCAAGTTCGTGCACGGGGCATCAGTGCAGACTAAGCGCCCTAATTTTGTATTCGTTCTTACGGACGATCAAAGATGGGACGCAATGAGCTGTGCTGGTCATCCTTTCTTGCATACACCAAACATGGATCGTTTGGCCAAAGAAGGAGCAAGATTCACAAATGCGTTTGTGACGACCGCACTTTGTTCACCAAGCCGTGGGAGTTTCCTCTCAGGAATCTATGCACACCAGCACGGCGTGATCAACAATAGCACGCCGTGGAACGATCAAATTCGTACAATGCCCATGGCACTGCAAGAGGCAGGTTATGACACCGCTTTCATTGGTAAGTGGCACATGGACAGTCAGGAAGGCCCAAGACCCGGCTTCAACCACTGGGTTAGTTTCAAAGGTCAAGGACCATATAGGAATCCTACGTTAAACATTAATGGAGAGATCCAGCAGGTCAATGGTTATATCACTGATATCTTGACTAGGTATGCGGTAGAATGGCTTAAAAAGCCACGGGCGAAGCCATTCTGTCTTTATTTGTGCCACAAGGCTGTACATGGACCGTTCAGTCCTCCGCTCCGTCACTCCCGACTATATGAAGACGTTGTCATACCACGCCCGAAAAGTATGACTGACCCGCTGACGGGTAAGCCTCAGTGGGTCAGGCTTGGCATGGAGCCGGGTCATGACTCAAAGGGTGCATTGACTAGTCCGGAGGGCTATGACCTTTTCATTCGCGACTACAACCGCACCTTGATGGCAGTGGATGAGGGCATTGGGCGGATACTAGATACGTTGGAGAAACTAGGTGTTCTGGACGAAACGGTGATTACCTTTGCAAGTGACAATGGCTATTTCCAGGGCGAGCATGGTCGTTTGGACAAGCGTGCGATGTACGAACAGTCAATCCGTATCCCATTTCTAATGCGTTATCCTTTGCTCATAAAAAGAGGGACGATTATAGAAAGAATGGTACTGAATATAGACCTTGCTCCTACATTTGCGGAACTGGCGGGGTTGGATGTTGCCAGAGTGCTTCCTGGAGTTCAGGGACGCTCATTATTGCCGTTGCTCCGTGGGAAAGAGAGGAATTGGCGCGAAGACTGGCTCTATGAATACTTCCAGGAGAGGGGCTACCCACGTACGCCGACCATGTTTGGTGTTCGAACCGAGCAATGGAAATACGTGGAATACCCAGAGACCGGAGATATGGGAGAACTATACAACCTGGAAAACGACCCGTTGGAACTCTGCAATCTTTTTGAAGTTCCAAAGTACGCTTCAGTGCTTTCAGATATGCAAGCAAGGCTCAAACGTCTGATGACAGAAACCGATCTTCGCAGATAGCGCTGGCATTTCTTTCAGGACAAGCACAGTAATACATGTGGTCAGTCTTCCGGGGTCCAAGAAAACGTTTTCATTTTTTAGACTGGTGCTTGACATTGTGGCGGGCTATGTGTGACAATCATGCGGTCTGGGAGGGCATAGCGGGAGCAGCAAGTTGATATACATGGATAATGCAGCGACCTCTTTTCCGAAGCCGCCCGAGGTAATAGAGGCCGTTACGCACTACCTAACGAATATTGGCGGCAGTCCAGCGCGCTCGAGTCATAGCATGGCTCTGGAAGCCGCGAGAACCATCTACAAAGCAAGAGAAAACATCGCACGTCTCGTGGGGCTAGAAGATCCCTTGAGGGTCGCGTTCACCTCAAATGCTACCACAGCCATCAATTATGGGTTGCGTGGGCTTATTTCTCCTGGCAAGCATGTGATAACAACTGGGGTTGAACACAACTCTGTAATGCGCCCCCTGAAACAACTTCAGCAAGAGGGTATCGAAGTCAGCGTGGTTCCTTGTAGTTCGGAAGGGTTCGTGGATACCGCAGACATCGTAAAGGCAATTCGACGTAACACTGCCATGGTTGTGATGGTCCACGCTTCGAATGTCCTTGGTAGCATTCAACCCATTTGTGAAGTTGGTAAAATATGCCGTGAGAAGGGTATTCGTTTCCTTGTGGATGCGGCGCAGACGCTCGGCATATTGGACATAGATATGGAGCGAGATTGTGTTGACTTGTTGGCATTCTCAGGTCACAAGGCGCTTTATGGTCCGCAAGGAACGGGAGGACTGGCAGTAAGCAGGAACGTGAAAGGGTCGGAAATCAAGCCTATCGTTTGCGGTGGGACGGGAAGTCGGTCGGAAACTGATGTCCAGCCAAACTTCCTCCCAGATGTTTTGGAGAGTGGTACCCCTAATGGCGCCGGACTTGCAGGTCTTGGTGCATCAACTGATTTTGTCTTAGCCACGGGCACTGCGACTATCTGGTCGAAGGAGAATGCATTAACGGAGAAACTGGTTCGAGGACTGCGGGAAATAAATTCCGTGAAGGTGTATGGTCCGGAAGACTCAAAACGTAGAATTGGGGTTGTACCTTTCAATATCATAGGTTTTGACCCTTCTGTCGTTGCGTACCTTTTGGAGGACAGGTATCGCATACTGACTCGGGCAGGACTGCATTGTGCTCCCATGGCCCACAAGACTGCTGGGACGTTCCCAGTGGGGTGCGTCCGGATGAGTCTAAGTTGGTTTACGACGGAGTCCGAAATAGATACCGCCATTCAGGCTGTTCGCGAACTTACGAGTGAATGAGGGACGCTCGTGGTCCTTTGTATGCTACTTCGCCAAGATCTGCTGAGGCAAAGATTACCGGAAGGTCGGAACGAACAGTAGAAATTATTGTCCTCCGGGCACCCTGACTATGAGGCGCGATTCCTTCAGAGCAATAGCCTTTGATTTTGGGAATACACTTTGTCCGTGGGACGACAGGGAGTACTGGCAGGTGACGCGAGGAGCCATGGATGCGATATGTCGTCTGTCTCCCACACATGACTTTAATTCCGCCTATCAAGTTTTTTCACGCTTAAGGGCTGAGGAATGCGCCAAGAATTTGCCTTGGCTTAGGGAAAATGACATAGCCTGGGTGCTTCGTCGAACTGCTGAGGAACTAACTGGGAGGGCAATCAGCGACGAAGAACTTCACGCAATAGTACAAGCACAGGTAGACGCCTTCTTGAGCGCATGCCGCGCACCTCGGGGGCTTTCAGAGTTGTTGCGGAGGCTTTCGGCGGGGAATAAACTTGCCGTACTGTCTAACTACTCAATTTCTGAAGCCGTTCACCTCGCACTGGCAAACATGGGAATCTCCGAATACTTTGACATAGTCGTGGTTTCAGGGGATGTTGGATACATAAAGCCAAGCCGCGAACTCTTCGAGTACCTGCTCGCACGGTTGGGCTGCGCACCGGGGGAAGTACTCTTTGTGGGTGATGATTGGTTGGCAGACATTGTTGGAGCATGTGCTGTCGGAATGCCGGCAATACAAGTGGTTGGCTATACCTCGAAGCAGTTCGCCGATAGAATGGAAAAAGTCTTCGGCGAGTACATAAGGAAGGCACTCTCGGCATGGGCATACGCATGTTGGAAAGACGCGAAGCCGATAGCAGTCTTGGAGTCGGTGTTTGACCTAGAATGGTGGCTAAAAGGAGAGTAAATATGACTTTCCGCGAGCGTACACTGCGGATATTCGGACATGAGCCAGTAGACAATATTGTGTACCAACCGCGAATCGAGCACTGGTACTATACGAATGCAAACGCTGGAACGCTTCCCGAACGGTATCGTGGCATGTCGCTGCTCGACGTATATGACGACCTTGGTTGTTCCATTCGAACCTATCCCTTTTTCAACCAATGTCTGGTATGTAAAGAGGACCCGTCTGTGACGTGTAGTTCGTATCAACAGGGAGATGTGACAGTAACAAGGTATGAGACTCCGGTGGGAAATATTGAGACTCATACCCGACGTACGGCATTGGCACAGCATACTGATAAGTTTCCGGTCGAAACGCCTGAAGACGTACGGGTCATGGAGTACATTTTGAAAGGAAGAGAGTACTCATTTGACTGGGAAGAGTTCGAAAGGAATGACACCCTGATTGGCGACCGTGCAGCTCCAATGATTTTCATACCACGAATCAATCTTCAACGGCTGTTCATCGAAATAATGGGCGTGGAGGCTACGCTTTATGCTCTCGCTGATGACCGAGCCATGATTGAACGGCTGATACAGGTCATTGACGAAACCGATAAGCAGATGCTCCAAGTGGTTCTTGAGAGCCCAGTGCCTATCATCAACTTTGGAGATAATGTTGATCACCATTTTCTGCCACCAAATCTCTTCGAACGGTACGTGCTTCCAGAGTACCAGCGCCGCGCTGACCTATTTCGCCAAGCGGGTAAGTTTACGCATGCTCACTGGGACGGGCATATCAAACTTCTTCTTCCGTACGCACGCGAGACAAGGTTGGACGGCATCGAAGCCCTCACGCCTGTCCCGCAGGGGGATGTGACAATCGAGGAGATTAAGCAGGCTCTTGGGGATATGATTCTCTTGGATGGGATTCCGATGACTAGTTTTTTGCCTCATGAGCCTATTGAAAGTCTGGTTGAGCAAGCAAGGCAGATTATTGATCTTTTCAGCCCAAACCTGATCCTTGGTGTATCCGATGAGCCTTCTCCTGTTTGCGACATCGAGAGGGTGCGCCTGGTTGCAGAGATCGTAAAAGAGTACGAGAAATGATTATTCCTTGGGGCTAGACCTTCTACAGGACACATTTATCGCGCAATGGAAGGGGAGTGTCAGGCATATGGAAATTCTACCTAAGAAGCATGCAGACCTTGTATTCAATCGCGCCCTTGCGGAGGCAAAGGGTTTTGGACTAGAAATCGTTGAGACCGACTTTAGCAGACCTTGGGGTGGTTTCTTGCGATTTTCGGAGAATTCCCTGCCTGCATTCATCGGCGCCTATTGGCAAGGTGTGGATACAGGCAAATCTCAGGGCAGACGTGATCCGAAGGTTCTGCTTGTTGCGCCGGCCCAGCGATTATCGCTTCAACTTCATCATCGGCGCTCGGAGTTGTGGCGTGTTCTCGATGGACCGGTGCTTGTTGTTCATGGAAAAGATCGGGAACACCTCACACAGGAAGTGCTCTACACCGGCGATGTGGTGCGTCTAGCATGTGGGGAACTGCATCGCCTTGTCGGTGCGCTAGATAGTTGGGGTCGTGTAGCCGAGATCTGGGAGCATATTGATGCCTCGCGCCTCTCTGATGAATCTGATATCGAGCGGATCGAAGATGATTATGCTCGGTAGACTATTTCCCTTTGTAGCGGCATGTTCTTGAACTTTGGTTGTGTGGCAGGTACTCTGCAGCGTCGTTGTTCGACAAATAGTAGCCCTCATGTGACTATGGACTCGGCTGAGGCACAGGCTCAGGTGGGCTGGCCTTTTCATAAAGTTCTGGAAAGTCGAGAGATGAAATTCGATTCGATTCGTCTATCGTCATGACCATACGGAAGATCGAGGCTTTTGTCTCGATCAGATATGTAACTGTTGTGCCCCCTGTGGGTTCCTGTACAGGCTGTCCCATTGTAATTCTCTGCGGTTTTCCAAATCGCTGTTTCAATTGCTTTCCAATTTCTCTAACTGCTTCGTTCGTCATGGCGTTTTCGAAATCTGGTGTGAGGTGCTTACTCAACGGTTTCATGGAGCCGCCGTATACGCATTTGACGACGCGCCAGGCGAACTTCACGTTGTGTCCAGGCTCAACATTTCCACAGCCAGCGAAAACATATGCTAGGATTATCAAGCCTATTACAATTTTTGGCTTCCTGCTGGTCATAGTTTCCCAGCCCCCATTGAACCTCGACGGCTACATATGCGCATTTCGTATTTTGGGATTCAATAATCCATATCCAGCGTGACCATTTGATGCGCTGTCAGATTCACGGTCAAAGGAAACGAAACCTGCGCATAAACCCGTCATGCTCCGTTGGATGACGAGACCTCGCGCGCTATTTAGGGCAGAGGCACGCCTCGACCCGCGCACCGCATTTCGGGCAGTGTGGGACGCCGGCTGCCGGCTGCCAATCTTTTCCAGCATTTGGACCAAGGATTATGAATTCAGCCTGGTATTTTGTCCCGCTGATTTCTGCACTGGCTCTGATGACATTCGAATCGTTTGGAGCGTCACAAAGTATTTCGTATGCCATTTCTGTTTCAGATGATTCAAGACGTTTGACATTCCAACCCGTTGGGAACGTCAATGACATGTGTGCTGGCACCTGTTCCTCGTTTCGTTCGACGGTTAGACTCAAGACCTTTGGATACCCAGGTCTTACGACTGGTTCGCCGTGATAATGAAGCGTCAACTCCAAGTGTTCAGATACGGGAACAGTAGATGATTCAATATCTCTACTCCATAACGCACGGGCGTCTTCGTTTTGCGAGAAGATGTGTTTTATGTTCGCTGGCACTGATGTCTCGGAACCAAACTCAGTGAACTTAGAACGTTGTGCAAGGACCTTTTTGGCGATTTCGGCTGTTTGTTTTGTGAGGTCAGAAACGGTCTTGGGCGCGTCTAGATTCTGAGTAAACTTGCAAAGCACGATTTGCTCACCAATAGGGTCAGCCCAATTTTTCGGAATGCCTTTAGTCCCCTGGAGAATGCCGAGTAGAGATCCCAACGTAGCGCCTGTACAATCTGTATCGTAACCGCAATTAACTGCTTTGCATAACTTGTCTCCGTAGTCCTTCCCGTAGAGCCATCCGATTATGGTGAAGCCGTGGTTTTGCGGCGCATGACACGGATGGTTATGACCGAAACGGGTCAGTATTCGGTTTCTCGCGTCATCCCATGGAATGTTGTTTCGGTAGCACCAGACGGCAGATTGTATGGCTCGGCTTATGAGGGAATGCGCCGGGATCATGCCCAATCCAATTTGTATGAGTACCATGGGGTCATTGATGACAAATGCAGCGCTCTCGACAGCCGCCCAGAACATTTCTCCCCAGACGCCTTCGCCGCCTGCGTGGTCCAAGACGGCATCCTTCCACGCCATGGTGGCGGCAAGTTGAGGGTCACCTGGTGCCACGCATGCCCAGATTTCGCTTCGGATTGGCGAGCCCATCTGGTCAATGAAATCATTTTCGAACCACCCGGAGATTGGTGGGCGAAGACCTCGCTGCAGATTCCGCTGACAGAAGCCGTACTCGTCCCATGGATACGGGTACAAGTGTCGCATCCAATAGTCGGCAAAGTCTTGAAGACGGGGCTTTATACCGCGCTCCTGCAACATTTTGAGCCATACAAGTTGAAGATCGAGGTCGTCATTTGCCGCTGATTTGGATGGCATTGGGTCGAAATAGGTAAGACTGAGTGCTTCTTTTCGACCTTCGTATGGTGCACCCAGTGTTCCACCAATGTTCTTCCCAAGCCAGCATGCGTAAACCTTATCTAGGTATTCCTGCTCTGAGATGGTTATTGATTTTGGCATTTAGTACTCCTTTGAAATTGCAACAGTCCCAAAATATGGATTGACATCTAGATAGCAAATATTCCTGCATATCTAGTAGCACATGTGCGATTAAAAGTCTACATGAACTTCTTGCCAGTTGCTTCTTCGTAAATGGCTAGGACATTCTCGAGAGGCGTGTCTGGCTGGATACAATGCGCAGGTGCAAATATGTAGCCGCCACCCTTGCCGATCACCTCGATTCGATGCCTGGCTTCTGCGCGGCATTGGTCTACGGTGCCGCGTGGCAAGGTCTGTTGGGTACTTATCATTCCGCAGTAGGTGAGTTTGTCACCAAACTCACGCTTGAGTTCTTCGGGATCCATTCCAACGGGTTCGGGCTGGACGGCATCGAGAATGTCAAGCCCCATTTCAATGAGTTGGGGCTGCAGGAGACGTGTCGAGCCACACGAGTGTAGCATTGCCTTCGCTCCATAGTTATGGGCCAGGTCTATAAACTTTTGAATTCTTGGACGGAAAAAATTTCGAAACATGTCTGGACTCATTGTTGGACCCTTTTGCGACCCGAGGTCTTCTCCGAGACAGAGGATATCAATTTTGCCACGACCTGCTTCAAGTCCTCGGCGACACCATTCGTAATAGAATTCTACACGCTTGTCAATAATGGCAACCCCTACCTCGTCTTGTGTGGCAATGTCAATAAGCACTCTATCCATTCCGCGACCGCGCCCGACGCCGTTAATGATATCTGGAATGCCAGCATTGCCGAGGCAGACGGCGAAATTCTTGAACAACATGACCTGTTCAGTGATCACCGAATAGTCGTAGTCGTCCGCGCTTGGCCATGGATATTTCAGGACCTCGTCCATTGTTTGTAGGCGACCTAGGGCCAGGTCGCAGGCCTCACTATAGATGCCACCAGCATTGTTGCGAACATTTCGGTACCCGACGCCGAAAATATCATAGCAGTCAATTCCGCTTCCCGGTTCGGGACGTTTGGCAGGCTTCAGATCTCTGGGACCCACATGGCGAAAGTCAACCTCAAAAGCATCTATGTAACTTATTGGGGCGAAGTACTCAGTTAGGCGGACGTGAATTTCGGGTGTGACATAGATTTGAATTGGTGGTCGGTCAGGCTGAATATGGTTTATCGCGGTCAGGACGCGTTCTTTGGAAGAGCATTCTCTTGTCATGACTCTACCTCAGCGTTTGGTTATTATTATATCGTGGTGGTATATCACAGTCCATATGTTGTGGAGAACACGTGGTATAATACGGCAAGTAGGAGGTACTCACGATGAATTCGCTGATGTTGAGAATTTTGCTAATTGTCTTATCTATGACCTCTGCACGCTCAATACTGTATGCTTTGCCTGACGATGCCTCATTATCGAAGCCAGTAACTCTGGCTGTGAAGGGGGCTGCACTTGTAGATCTCATGCCAATGCTCCAGGAGCAGACGGGGGTTGCCCTCCGTGTTGCGCCAGAGATTGCCGAACGCAAGGCGACGGTATTTGTGGATGAAAAGCCACTAAGTGAAGTAATGGAAGGACTCTCTACCTTGTTTAAGTATCGCTGGACGAGCAAGATGTCGGAAGGCAGAACCGTATATGAACTGAGCGAGGACGAGAAAGCAAGGCGAGAACGAGAAGAGCGCTGTGAGAGTGCTCGTTCAAAGGCTTGGAAGGCAGCACTAGAGGAAATCAAGTTGAAGGAACGGTTTGGGCTGATGACTGAAGCGCAGATAGATGCCTATCGGCGTTCGTTGTTTGCGGACATGGCACGGAATGCCATAAAGGACGGGTTGGTGCAGCTTGATGCATTGAATGCCGTTGAGCGTTCGCCAATTACAGGGGTGGTTGCCTCTTTGGTACTCTCGTCCCCGAAAGTTCTCAAAGCGCTTCAAGAGGGTATGTCTGTCGGCTATGATTTAAACTCAGCGGATCCGGAGTGGAAACTGAGTGATGCCGTTGCACGACGGATACTGGCGGTCAAACTTCGGTTGGACAAGAAAGAAGATACAATTGCAGACGTCGAACTGGTGGGGATAACCGTAAACATTGCATCAGTCTCATCGAGTTGGGCGGTCCATGTAGAAGGAGACGTATCTATATCGTACCGCAACAAGGAGGGAAACATCATTTCTGGAAGGATGGGTGGTACGCTTGTATATTTCCCTATAGACGACTTTGTTGACCTGCCGCGCGATTATCTCCCGTGTTTGAATCAGCCCATCGAGCAAAAGGTGCTCTTATCGGCATCTGACCTCGGCGAGGGTGGGAGAGTGATACATGGAAGCGATTCGTCGGAAACTGCTGCGGTAAATCGATCCGATATTTTAGAACTGCTCCACAAGAAGACTGGGCTGCAGATCATCTCAGATCACTATAGTTATTGGTACCAGTGGCGCTTCCCAAGGGAAGGAACGGTTGGAGATATACTGGCTGGATTTGGAACTGCTGTCAAGGTGCCCGGCGTGTATACCTACAAGACCGTGTGGGGAACAGACGGGAAGTACGTTTACATGAGGGTTAGAGACACGGGGTACGCTGATTCTGCAGAAGTCCCGAATAAGCAACTGCAAAGATGGCGGGAGGCATATGAAAGAAAGGGTTACCTAGGGCTTGAAGAACTCGGTGAGATAAATCAACTGAGAGAGGAACAGATAAACACTATAAGAAGAGAGTCAGTTCGCCTTGGGCTTGGGGACTACGTCCCTACCGGAGATGCACTTAGACTTTACGGGATGCTCACGCCCGGTCAGGTGGAACGTCTGAACAGTAAGGGTCTTATTGTTTCAGAGATGACTACAGCACAGCGTCAGGTGCTTGCAAGGCTTATTAATGCAGGCACTGCTGGCGGCGCTAGAGTGGGAATCTACGCTGGCGACGGTCGCGACACGAGACCGGTGCGACTCCCAGAACAACAAGAAAGGATGTCGCTCTTCATTCGCGATTTTACTTGCACGGAGTATGAGTATAGTGTGGATGGGGGACCAAGGCTGGGGAGCGTTAGAGCGGATAATATTGATAAGGCTCTTGATAATATACGTGAAAAATTCCCTCAGGCTAAACGCGAAGATATCAAAGAGGTTAAGCGGACACACTATTATTTGATCATAAGATCAAGCCCGGGAAAGGGTCCGGTAAAAGAAATGACCTTTCCTTTGGCGTGAGGAAGCAAAAAACGATGGGAAGCCAGAGGCATGTGGTTGCAATTACGATAGGGGACCCCGCTGGAGTGGGTCCTGAGATTGTGCTCCGCGCTCTCTCAAACATCGCTATTTATGATCATGTCATTCCTTTAGTGGTCGGTAGTCTGTCTGTCTTGCGGCGTGTTGGTGAGGTGATGGGTGACTCGCGACCGCTTATAAATGTGCGTGGTAGAGATTCTCTGCGAGGTATTCCAGAGACAGTCGAAGTATATGAGGTCCCCATCCAGGGACAAGAGGAACTAATTCCCGGTAGGGTACAGCGGGTTGGTGGGCTGGCTGCCGATGCGTACATCCGAACTGCCTGCGAACTTGCCCGTCGTGGAGAAGTGGATGCAATCGTCACCGCCCCCATAAGCAAGGAATCACTGCGGCTTGCCGGGATTCGCGGCATCGGACATACAGAATTGCTTGCCGAATACTTGGAATCGCCTGACCCATTGACAGTTTTCATCACGGGTAAAATGTGGGTTTTCTTTCTGTCGCGCCATCTTTCGTTACGCAAAGCGATAGACTACATCACAGAGGAGCGCTTATTAGGAATGATTCGGCGCGTGGACAAGGTAATGAAACGGATGGGATTCAGGTCACCAAGGATTGGGGTTGCAGCATTAAATCCTCATGCAAGCGACGGCGGACAGTTTGGAGACGAGGAAGCAAAGGTTCTTGCTCCGGCGATCAAACAGGCCTGCCGTGAGGGCATCAGGGTGGTCGGACCGGTCGGAGCAGACTCAATCTTCTACCAAGCCCTCGAAGGCTGGTATGACTGCGTAATATCACTCTATCATGACCAGGGGCATATTGCCGCAAAGACCCGGGACTTTTTTGGGACTGTGACGGCAACGCTGGGTTTGCCAGTTTTGCGCACTTCCGTCGACCACGGTACTGCTTTCGATATTGCATGGAAGGGGAAAGCCAACGCAACGAGCATGGAGACTGCAATTCTCAAAGCAGCCGAACTGCTAAATCGGATTGAATGATAACCTGTTGCGATCGACGCGTGTGCTTCGCGTCATTGCGCAGGTTTGACTTTGACGCCTTGAGGCGCTACACTTTGGAATGTATATATTCTGTGGGAGAATGATCGTATGTACGTAGGACGAATAGTGACTGTGGGTATGGCAAATCGGGCTTTTGTGGCATATCGCGTATCCTCTCGCTCATTTCCTAACCGTATTGCTAGGGTCGCGAATGGCTGTGTGGCAATCGAGCCGCTGAATCCGGACGATATGAAGCGCAATCCCTATATAGCCTACAACTGTATAAGGGTTTCACCTAACGGAATTGTCGTCTCAAATGGTTCCCACACAGACAAAATATGGGAGAAAATCAACGCCGGCGCTGAACCCGAGGGTGCCATCCACGATGTATTGTTAGAGATGGGATATGAACGAGACGAGTTGAACACCCCGCGAATTGCAGGCGTGGTCACGGAAGATCTTGGATATCTAGGTATAGTGCGACCGGATGGCGTGGAAACGATGAAGTTCGTTTTGAAACCAGCGCGCTGCAGAATAATCTGTACTTATGAATTGGACCATCTCACAGATCAAGAATATTCTTTTCTTGCGCAGACAGCGGAAGAGGCGGCTAAGTATGTTTTCGACCAGGGTGTTTTCGCAGACTTTGAAAAGCCTATATGTTCCGCTGCCTGGATGGGAGAGTTCGCCGTATTCAATCCACACCAGTGACGGAGGGACTACACCTATTTTATGAAGTTGCCTGGCTTGGAGGACGGAAGTCTGGCTGTCATCCTCTGAAGCTGTGGTTTATTCCCAACCAATTCTCCATCAACAAACAGACTGTAGCCGCGAGGAACATCCTTGTAACGCTGGGCACTCGATCGTTCGTCCCAAACGATAGTCAGCAGATGTCCTTTGTAGGGAATTCTGTCTAACTTGAAGTGAGTCCAAGGTACATCCACGACAGGGAAAAGTTCTATGATGTCGTCGTTTCTCGGCACAAGACCACCGACGAGAGTGATGATCAAGTCATTATACGTGGAATGAAAATAGTCTGGGCAACCGTACATCTGACCGTCATCAGCGTTTCCCTCTTCGTGGATATTTGGTTGCTTCCAGGTTCCCTTGTCCTCATAATGTAGGCTGGTGTAGGAATCGAGTAGTTCCCACAGATGCCGTTTGGTAACCGCTGGCGCCATGTAAATGCGGATTCCCTTTGCTAGTGCATGAGCCACTATACTGTTTGCATGAGGCCAGACTGGTCCATTCCAGTTGCATAGGTGTACCTTTGGCGTGTACATAGGGCACTTCATAGTGCAGGTGGTTACCTTCCACGGTCCCCAAAACTCTTCGGGGTCTAGTATCGTTTCGAACGCCCTGACATGTTTCTTTTCAGGAACTTCGAAAGCAAATGGATAGATGCCCACAACCTCTTTCACGAGGGCTTTCTGGTCATCCGTGCCTGTCTTTATTGAATAGTAGAATTTGGTAACTGGGTCCCACATCAATGTGTTTACAGCCTCTTTTACCTTGTCGGCAAGTGCGTCAAATTGACGTGCTTTATCTTGGAAACCGAGTTCTCGGTACATGTTCGCCACTGCTCGTGCATTCGCATAGTAATAAGCCGTGTAATCAGGGCGGTAAAGGTTTGTTTCCTTCGTGCGATCGTAATTGTCAAAATAGAACCAGGCAGGTTGCCATTCCATGCCCGTTGCCCAGTGGCTTGGCGGATTAAGAAGATATTCTCGCAGTGGGAGGTCTGGGGACAGCCTACCTGGGAATGCCATTTCGGTGTCTTCAGCCCATGCCGGTAGCAGACGAGCCAATCGCTTCTTATCTGGGTGGACGAGATACGTTCCCCACAAGGTGCTTGCTATCCAATGAGTGTATCCGCCGAATCTTCTACCGTTTGCCTCGCGCCGTTTGCCAAGAATCTCTGCTTGTCCATATGCGTAGCGGCTGTCTTTCAGCCATCGGACTTCGTCCATGATATGCGGTGTGGAATAAGTGATGTGCCTTGTGTACCCGCCGCGTTTTCCTTCGTAGAAACCAGGTATCCCATTTTCTTCCTGGTAGTTCACGCGAACAAGAAACCAGCGGTAATACCAGCACCGAGTCCACTTTTGGTCGGGGCAGTCGAATAGAGGAATTTGCTCAGCGAGCCATCTTTCTTCTGCGAGCCGCTGAGCATGGGTATGGATTCTGAGTGCCTGTGCAAATCTCTCGCCTCCCATCATGGCGCTAAAAGGATATCGGGGTAGTAGATTCGGGTCATTTGCAAGGGGTGTGAGCGTTCCTGCCATTTCTAGGACAGAGCGTGGTACTTTGGCAAGTGGGATTGGTTCTCCCGGATCTGGCACAGGAATGCTCGTGAGACCGAAAGTTGCTGCGAGTTGCTTTACTTGCTCATTCGTCAAGGCGGTGTTGTAAACCATTACGTCGGCTAGTACACCATGAAACCCTTCGCCAACGCTCCACCCACCGATTGTCCAGTCAGTGGGGTCCGCTGGCCATGGCATCACACGTGATGAACCAATCTCAGTGCCGTTCACATACATGCGCGCATTGCCTTCTTGGTCAACGGTGACGGCAATGTGCAGCCACTGATTCTCGGGAAGTAGGCAGTCAACAATCCAATCATGCCCCCAGATAGCGAGTTTCAGCCGATTTTGGGAAAAGATGAGACCGCCACTTCCTGCGGAGCCTATGACTTGTCCAAATTCCCCGGAAGCACTCTTAAGTCGTGCGGAGATTGTATAGTTCGAGCGGAACCTGAGTTTTGCGGGATCACCGATTTCTACACGCCCGTCGCCATTTAAAGAGAGTCCGCCAGTCGGTACCCACTTCCCATGTATCAACCTTCCATCGGCTGGCGGCTGAACCGAGTCGTGAGCAAGATCCCCGCCGCGCTCATCTAACTTATACCATGCAACAAGATGCGTAGGATCTGGTGGTATAGCCGCCGACCTAACGGATGCGGCGATCAATGCAAGGCTAGCCAGGGTAACCGCTCTGTGCATCACGTGACCTCCAAAAGTTCTAAGTTTAAATTCTAGTTTGCACTAAGACAGAATTTTTCCTTCGCTCGAGGTACAAGGTTGTAAACAGTATCAGGTTTGTAATTGCCGCAGGTTTGATTATACAGAGTCCGGGGTATGCACGGAGTTGGTGGAGACAATGCGGGAAAGAACACATTCGTATCTAGCATCGATACTCGCAATATCCATTGGCGTAGGGCTCGTAGCATTCCTTGGTAGCAAGTTCAGTCAGAGAGGAGAATGGTATGAGGACCTGAATAAACCTCCTTTTCAGCCTCCAAACTGGGTATTTCCTGTTGTGTGGAACCTCATCTTTCTGCTTGCAATTGTGTCACTCGTTTTAATTTGGAATACGCGCCCTCGGACGATGCGGACATGGTGTTTGATCTGGATTGCTATTTTGAACGGATCAATGAACGTCGCGTGGTCTGCTCTTTTCTTTAAACGGCACATGATTTATGCGGCAGCCTGGGACGCAGGATTAATCTGCATATCGGTTATAGCGATGATTCTCCTTTCATGGCGCATATCAAGAATTGCCGCCTTGCTCTTTGTACCATATGCCATATGGACCGCTTTTGCTACTTACCTTACTTGGGTGATCGGGCGCCTGAACACCTAGCACTTTATGGTATTCGTGATCGAACTGCCGCCTCGATTGCTTGACCGAGTTTTCTTCGGATCATCTCCAGACTATTTGGGTTTGATTCATAGTCAGTGAGGGAACGAGCAACCTGCAGTATGTATTGATTGGCGGTTCCCGGTCCTACTATGTCATCAGCCAAACATAAGTAGTCAAAATCTTCGATACCGTCCCGTATAACTTCGAGCCGCTGCGAAGACACTGGTCCGTCAATTCCTACCGCAGTCCCCGGATACAAGAGCGAGCCGTCTCCAAATATATTTGGGTTGATGTTTTTAACGGTCATCATGCTTTTCCATGGATCGTCGCAGCCTGCCCATGGCATCCAGTATGTAGTTGACCAATAGAGTAGTCCTTCTACTCCTTCGCGCTTTTGGTGCCAGAATAGCATCCGGTGCTTGATTGCCTCCTGCTGTACGAAGAAATTGCAGTATGGCTCACCGGGTCCGCAGCAGACGTACCACCAGACATCCTCTCCTGCATTTTTGCGCGCTCTCATCATTTGTCTAGTCTGCTTCTCAAGGTCGAAGTAGTGCTCGTTGGGGCACCAAATATTGACCTGCCCGATTGCGTAGTCCCAAATTGTCTTTCCTTCGGCGAAATCTGGACCGCGGAAGAATGGCGCCACGAGTCGGTATCTCGGTTCGATTGATCGTAGTCTTTCGCAGATTTTTGCCAACTGGTCATAAGCATCCTTGTTCACCGGCTCATCGAGCGGATAAAAATATCCTTTCTTGAACCAGTTGTTTTCAATCAGATATCCCACGAGCGATTTGAGTTTCGCGTCGTCCTGAAGGTATGGAATCATGTAGGAGGTCATTCGTGGATCTTCTAGATAAGACTTCGCTTCCGGCGACATCAGGTCAACCGGTATGGTGTATGCGGAAATTTTGTGATCAAGCAACATTTCATAGTATTTCTTGTGCAATTTCCGTGTTTTCGAAGCATCTCCCGATGTTCCATGCACGCGTGCGATTGACTCAATCGTGATCCCAAAGGCTGTCGTGCATCGCGGAGTTTTCGGGAGGGTGAAGTTCCAGACCTTCAGGGTTACCGGGATAGTGTAAGATTTTCCTGCTACAACCTTGATACTGCCGGAATATTCGCCCGCTGGTACTCGTTCGGGTACCTTAACCGTAACCCAAATCGGTTGAGTCTCATTTTCCTTCAAGTCAAAAGGATGAAACGGAGGCAGTGGGTCGGGGTAGGGGACCGGCGGGTTTAATATTGGCACATATGACACGAGGCCAAACCACACGCATGAGGCGGGTATGAAGCCGCTTTTGGACTTGAAGTCAAACGCTTGCACTCGAATGTTCCGCACAACCCTGTCTGAACGCAGGCATATTTGGAAAGATTCCCACTCGTTCCGAGCCGCACATAGGTTTGCGGACGGGGGTTCTACGTTACTTGGCAGTGCATCGCGCAGTACCTTCTTTGTTGCAGGCTCAACCCACATGGTCAGGCCACTAGTACTTGTGTAAGCGCTGGAGGAAGTTATTAATAGTAAGGAAAGCACAATTGCAAGACAGAACAATCCGCATCACCTCCGCCATTTCTTTCCACAAGGAAACACCTCTCTCCTCCAATTGACGTGACTCTCGGCTTGATTCGGTCCTTTCAGATAGCACGTTTTTGATGGCTGAAGCTGAAGAATTGATAAGAGGGTGGCATTCCTAAGGTCAAAATGGAGGGAAGGTCGGAGTCTGTCCTGAATTGTAAAGTTTGGAGGTTGCTATGAGGCTATTGTTTGTCTTGTCGTGTCTTCTCATACCATGCTCATATTCCATCGCTACTGGGAAGTCGCCAGGTGCGATTGGCGCCTATATGAGCCTTCGGGATCGTTCACCTGAAGCCATAGATAATCTAATCAGGGAAGCTGCAGAGGCAGGGATTCAATTTGTCATTCCACTCGCAAAAAGCACATCAGGAAGGGCTTTGTACAAAAGCCATATCGTTCCCGAAGCACATCCCGGTTCCGATGACGCACTCGAATTGGTGATCAAGGCTGCTCACAAATACGGGCTGAGAGTTTACCCCTGGATTTGTGTGAATAGCGACGGTGGGGAGGAGGCATTGTCCCCGACTCTTGAGTCTCATCCGGATTGGTGTATCGTAAATGCAAATGGTCAGCGCGTTGGGTTCATAGATCCGTCATCCAAAGAAGCAAGACAATATGTGTGCTCAATCATAAGGGAAATCGTATGCGGGTATGATGTGGACGGTATCAGCCTAGATTATGTGAGGTACCCAAGCGGTAGAAATTGTTTCTGCGACAGGTGTATTCGGATGTTTCGCGAGTCGAGCGGTTACGACGCGCGCGAAGCAAGCCGTGCGCAGCCTGGGACTGACTTGTGGAGAAAATGGCGCGCGTGGCGAATGAAGCAGGTAAATCTTGAGATGCAAGAAATCCGTAAGACAGTTGAGGAGGTGAAGCCGGGAATCCCCATATCGAGTTACGTTTGGGGTGTTCATACATACGGGCAAGGTTTCCAAACGTGCCAGGATTGGAAGACATGGATTAGAAAAGGACTCATTGATTGGATCAATCCATCTGGCTACGTGTACAACATGAAAGATTTCCAAAAGAGAGTGGCTGAAAACCGAAAAGAGATTCCAGAAGGCTTTCCATATCTAATCACGATTGGGGTGAGGACCAGTCACGGGCAACTTAATTCTGCATCCGAGGTGAAGGCTCAAGTGGACGAAGCAATTAAACTGGGTGCCGACGGTGTGATTTTCTTCACGCTCGAATACACAAGGCAATACCTCGCTGAATTGGCTCCGTTCCTAAGGCAGATTGCTCAGCCCGATCGGGATCCGGGGAAGAAATGATTCATTCCTTCTGCAGGTCCTGGAAGGCGTGATAGTAATGCTTAGCGAGATTCTTGAACCCTTTGGTGCTTGTCTCAATATGAATCTCGAAGAGATACCACCGTTAGTGAATCTTCGATTTCCGACGTGCTCAGACTGCAACTTTGTTCGACCACCACGGTTTTGCTTTTTCCCGCTGGAATGTCGAAATAGTTGTCGCTGAATCTCACTTCGTGACCGGGAATTTCTAGCCTTACGAATCGCGCAGTTTCTTTTGTGTTCAATGTAATCAGCGTTTTCCCATCTTCCTCGCTCAGCGTCCATGAAACTTGAGGGTCTGGCAGATTCAGATGCTTTGGAGGGACAAATGAGATCATATCCCCGCTAACACATCCTTTGTTATTGTGCAACTCGTAGCAGAATACGACTTCTCGAACAATATCGTAATCGAGGTAGTGGTGCAGGTCAAAGTCACAAACCTGGACACTTGATTCAGGGTCCACGTGAACCTCAGAACTCCCTTCCCAGATCAGTTTGCCGTTGAGTCGTTCAAGCCTCCAAACTAATTCGCCGTCAAAGGGATGGAGAAAGTCATTTGTCACGTACAGACTTGTGCGATTGTCGGATTCTTCGGCTGACACCAAGACTGGGGCATAGAAACGTCGCGCGAAGTAGTGAAGTGCCTTCCAATGGTGGTTGTATTCAATGCTAGACCAACTTGCGACTGGCCAGCAGTCATTGAACTGCCAATACAGTGTACCCATGCATCGCCGTCCGTTTCGATTCCGTCGCCAGTATTCTACTCCGTATTTGATCGCCAATGCTTGGAGGATCTGACTAACGTAAATCATCATTTCGAAGTTCTTGGGGAGACGGAACATTTGAGCGAGGTAATAGAGGATTATCTCATTTGCCGTGCCGTGCTTCTGATGTTGCTCCATCATGTAAGAGGTGACGTTCCACTCGCCCGGGTCAGCGAAGGTCTTCACGGTATCCAGAGAGGGAAATGACTGGAAGCCAAACTCACTCATAAAGCGAAAACAATGCTTGCGATATTCAGTGAAAGGCTTGCGTTCATGCCATACACCCCAATAATGCCCATCGCCTTCGGATTCGCTGTTGGGTTCGTTGAGCGGCTCGGGAGACGATGGCGAACTTGGATGGTAGGGAATATCTGGGTCAACGGTTTTTAGGAGATTTGGAATTATATCATGGAATAGTCTCTTATATTGTTCTTGACGTTGCTTCTGGTGCTCATCCGGCCACCAATCAACCACTCCCCATTCCATTTCATTATTACCACACCAAAGCGCAAGGCATGGGTGATGCCTTATGCGGCTCACATTGTCTGTAATTTCGGCAATGACGTTGGTTTCAAAGTCCTCATCAGAAGGATAGTGTGCGCATGAAAACATAAGGTCGTGCCACAAGAGTATTCCATATTCATCGCAGAGGTCGTAGAAAGAGTCGTCTTCATAGATACCGCCGCCCCAGATCCGCAGCATGTTCATATTGGCATGAGCGGCGCTCTCCACGAGGTCCCGGTATTGCTCGTGTCTGATCCGCGATGGAAATTGATCCGCGGGTATCCAGTTTGCACCTTTGCAGAATATGGGGACATCATTTATCCGAAAGTAAAATGACCTACCCCATCTGTCATGCTCCTGACACAGATGTACCTTTCGGAGCCCAAAGCGAAGAGTGCGCTTGTCTACGATGCAACCGTCGGCATTGGTATCGGACGCCGGCGTAGAAAGTGTTACCTCCAGTATGTACAAGGGCTGAGACCCATACCCATTAGGCCACCAGAGTTGGGGGTCAGATATATCAAAATGCAATGTGCTCTTACTGAAACCTTGGGATAGAGACGATTCCATGGCAGGTAGGCACTCGCTCTCTTGATAACTAGCCCTAGCATCCGGCGCGATCAATCTAGCCTGTACAATAACTTCACCATCAGACTCCCTTCGCGTACAGACTAATATGTCCAATCTTACTCCTTCTGAATGGTGGGTCTGACGGATGTGTAGGTCCGATATCTTTGCAACTGAGCGTCCCACGAGCCGTATAGGTCGCCATATTCCGATAGTCGGGATCTTAGGTGCCCAATCCCAACCCCATTGGTAGGCAGCCTTGCGGACGTAGGGGCTGCCTGGAATACTGTAAGAAGGGGAAATGACCAGATCCTTTCCAAGCAGTGGCTTGACGTGCTTAACAGGTGAGCGGAATTCTACCTCGATGAGATTCTCCGAAGGCAGCAGTTTGTCCGTCACCTCAATTTCATACCGGCGAAACATGTTAGCAGTCTGGGCAATCAGTTGTCCATTGAGGCGAATCATGGCAAGAGTGTCTAGTCCATCACATTCCAGGTATATCCGTTTTTCGGCGAGGAGAGACTCCTCAGGAAAAAATTTCTTCCTGTAGACCCAATCAGTTTCCGCTACCCACTGGACTTTGATTTCGTTGTCTGCAGCGAAGGGATCTGGTATTTTGCCGCTATGCATCAGGTCCAGGTGTACACACCCGGGCACCTTGGCTGTCATCCAGTCATCATTGCCTACTTCAGCAAACTCCCATTCGCCATTAAGGGGTTGAACATACATGTGTGCACCTCCGCGAGATTCAGAAATAGATTCTATGTCATAGTTTGCCGCATATCAACTCCTGAACAGGAACGTGAAATCAACTGGCATAAGTCGGGCAATGATGGTGCTTTCGCTATACATTGGTGCCAGAGTTTGGAAGGATGGGGGTGAGCAAATGTATAACACCTAGTGAGTACAACAGTCTTGTGAGAGGTGATGAGTTGAGCAGAGACAATCCTTTGTTACATGAGAAAGTCGAGGAAATGCTCCTCCAGAAGTGCCAACAACGCACGAATCACTTTGGACGGCTTCAGTACTGGGGGGAACGTCCGATCACGAACATATCCATACGAACAACCACGGCTTACGAAAAACTACCGGGTGTTCTAAGCGCATCGGGGTGGCACCAGATAAAGGTGGGAGACGAATGGGGCGGTAACGGAGAGTTCGGATGGTTTCGTCTGGAATTCTCAGTCCCCGCTGAATACTCCGGCAAGACGCTGACGGCATTGCTTAATCTAGGCGGAGAAGGGTGTCTTTTTGTTAATGGGGAGCCGTATCAAGGTGTGGACAGATTTCATTCCGAAGTGATTCTTGCCGAAAAAGCGACGGCAGGAGACAAGTACGAACTGATAGCAGAGTGCGTTTCCTCACAAGTTTGGCAAAATCAGCGACACAAGGTAAAGGTTGAGCAAGCAAGCATTGCAGTTCTCATTCCCGCGGTCCGGGACTACTTTTTTGACCTCAGGTTTCTGTTGGATGTTGCAAGTTCTTTGCCATGGGGAAGCCGACGCCGGTCTACTATAATTCGAGCCGTGAACAAGAGTGTAGATGCCTTTAACCATTCGGCACAAACTTTCGAAGCGCTGACGGATTCAGCATTAAAGGCAAGAGAGATAATTGCCCCCTTGTTTGACAATCCTGCGGTAGCGAGTTCTATTGAACTTGCATGCGTAGGGCACTCGCACATTGATACTGCCTGGCTTTGGCCGTATGCCGAAACAATACGAAAATGTGCGCGGACATTCTCGACCGTCGATAAACTGATGGACGAGTATGAGTTTTATCTCTTTTCTCAAAGCCAGGCTCAACTATACGAGTTTACTGCAGAGAATTACCCTAGCCTTTATGAAAGGCTGAAAAAACGCGTAAGGGAAGGACGGTTCGAGCCGATTGGCAGTATGTGGGTCGAGGCTGACTGCAATTTATCTTCTGGTGAAGCGCTAGTAAGGCAGATTTTGCTTGGCAAGACTTACTTTTTAGAGGAGTTCGGAATTGAGACGAAGGAACTCTGGCTGCCGGATGTATTTGGTTATAGTGCGGCAATTCCGCAAATCCTCAGAAAGGCAGGAATAGAGTATTTCAAGACTGTGAAAGTCAATTGGAGCCAGTTCAATGCTTTTCCTTATACATCATTCTGGTGGCAAGGGATAGATGGCAGCCGGGTCCTGGCACATGTGCCGCCGACCGGCAACTACAACGGAAATATGGAAGCGGGTCAGTTGCGAAGTCATGAGGAAAACAACCGCCAAAAGGACCGGTCTGACATTATGCTTTATACCTATGGACATGGTGACGGCGGGGGTGGCCCGGACAAGAACCATTTAGAAGTGCTGAAGAGGGCGGGCAACTTTGAAGGCGTTCCAAAATGTACGCCGATGAAAGTCTCTCGTTTCTTTGAGGAACTGAAGAAAAGAAGCGAAGATCTTCCAACTTGGGTGGGGGAACTCTATCTCGAATACCACAGAGGGACTTATACCAGTCAGGCTCGGAACAAACGGGCGAACCGAAAGTCGGAATTGCTACTCCGTGATGCGGAGATCTCATGCGCGCTTGCATGGATGCTTAGCGAGAAGGAGTATCCACATGACAAATTAAGGCGTGCATGGAAACTCTTGTGCAAAAATCAATTTCATGATGTTATCCCCGGAACGTCTGTAACAGATGTGTATGTGGACACGGCGCGCGATTATGAAGAAATTAGAGCCATCGGTGAGGAAGCGCTAAGTAATGGGCTTGCTGTAATTGGTGCGCCAGCGGGGGTAGGTGAAAACATTATCGTGTTCAATACTCTCTCTTTCGAGCGTTCAGATGCGGTGCGTGTGACGCTGCCCGATACAGAGAGTGACTGGCGTGTAGAGACGAGCGATGGCACTATTTGCGCCTCACAGCGTGACCGAGACAATTCCTCTGCGCTCTGGTTTCTACCAGGAGTTGTGCCAGGTCTTGGGATTAAGACTTTCAAGTTAGTCAGAGGTGTTTCAAAACCTGTACCCAACGACATCGCTGTTTCGGAAACACGGCTTGAGAACAGTGTCTGCCGTGTTGAATTGGATGACCATTTGCTGATTACTTCTGTATTTGATAAGCGAGTTGGCAAAGAGGTGATTCCGCTCGGAACTAAGGCAAATCTCATGCAGATTTTTGAAGATAAACCCCTTGCGTGGGATGCATGGGATATCGAGTTCTATTACCGCGACAAAGGCGAGGACGTTACCCAGGTCGATGAGGTCACAATTGAAGAAAGCGGACCGGTTAGAGGATCAATTAAGGTCAGACGGAGGATGGGTTCATCCGTAATCACTCAGAGGATAGTCTTATGGGCGCATAGCCCACGTATTGACTTTGAGACAACCGTAGACTGGCATGAAGATTCGAAAATGCTCAAGGTTGCATTTCCGGTCAATGTCCGAACTGACATGGCGACCTACGAAATTCAATTCGGACACGTCAAACGACCAACACATGAGAATACCAGTTGGGAGTTTGCACGATTTGAGGTGCCCGCGCATAAGTGGGTAGATCTGTCGGAACGCGGGTATGGAGTCAGCCTGCTCAATGATTGCAAATACGGGCATGACATTAGGAACAATGTCATGCGCCTGACGCTCCTGCGGTCACCAAAGATGCCGGATCCATATGCAGATATGGGGCAACACGTCTTTACATACTCGTTGTTGCCCCATTTGAACAACTTAGGGGAAATAACCATAAATGCTGCCTATGAACTTAATGTTCCTTTGATAGCATGGTTATCGGCTGCGGAGCCTGTATGTCAAGGTGGGCTTATTGCGATTGACTCACGGGGTGTAATCATTGAGGCGTTGAAAAAGGCGGAGAAGGAAGATGCTTTGATTGTGCGAATGTATGAGAGTCTGGGCGATACTACGACGGTGTATTTCAAAGCAGATGTCCTCCGCGAGTTTTATGCGACCGAGTGCGATCTCCTCGAAAGGGACATAAGCGAAGTCAAAACCAATAAAGGCTTGATTCAACTTGATTTCCGTCCTTTCGAAATCAAAACGTTGAAACTAAAGCCTGCCAGGTAAGTAATCCGTATCTGGGTTTTGTAGAGGAAATCTCGGAGATTGCGTAGTATGCTTTTGAGAAAGTAATATTCTATACTTGGCAAAAACTGATGAAGGAGAGTTCGTTATGGCACTGAGGATTGGAATAGTAGGTGTAGGAAACATCGGAAGTGTACATGCGGGTGTGTACAAAGAGAACCCAAAGTGTGAAGTTGTGGCATGCTGCGACATTATTCCTGAAAGGGCTGACGCAGGTGCTCAGCGCTTTGGAGGTAAGTCCTTCTACAGCGTCAAGGAAATGCTGGAGAGCGGCATTGAACTTGACGCATGTTCCATGTGTACGCGAGGTGAAGAGAACGGTGGAGACCACTATAAGCCAACAATGGAACTGCTAGCGGCAGGCATACCTACCCTTGGCGAAAAACCGATATCAAACAACATAGACGAAGGCAAGGAGATGGTTGCCCTAGCAAAGTCGAAAAAGGTTCCGTATGCGATTAATTTGAATCATCGGTTTACGCCGGCGGCTGTGAGAGCGAAGGAGTGGATTACGACAGGTAGACTTGGGACTCCATATATGATTAATATGCGAATGTGGATCAATAATCCTGCAGATACCACGCCGTGGTTCCATTTGCGGGCACTCCATCCTCATTCGTTTGATGTGATGCGGTATTTTTGTGGTGACGTAAAGAGTGTGGCAGCGTTTTTGAAAAAAGGTGTAGGGCGAAATTGTTATTCGAATGCACAAATCCTGCTGCAGTTTGAAAGTGGAGTTGTCGGGTGTCTGACGGGTAGTTATGACGCAGGTGGCAGTTATGGACTGGAGAGGTGCGAAGTAATTGGCTCCGAGGGGCGATTTGTACTAGAGGACGCGTGTGAGCACTTGTATTTCTTCCCTCGTAATTCCATTGAATACGAGTGCTATTCGTACCTGGGAGGCATGCGTTCGTTTAGCGAGACCTTTAAAAGCCGCATAGGCGTATGGGTTGACCAACTGGAAGCAGGCGTCCCCTATGATCAGATTGATGGCTCAGGTGAGGATGCTCTGAAGGCGCAGATGATCATCGAAGCGGCGATCAAGTCCTGGGAGACGCATTCAATTGTGGATCTCTGAGCATTTAGTTGTGTCCTGTGCATTCGGTGGCTCGATTAGCAATTACAGTAGGAGGTACCAGTGGTCAAATTAGGTGTTAATTCGGTTTTGTTCGCCGGTTACGATTTTGCAACCGCGTGTAAGTATATCAAGGCATCTGGTTACGATGGGGTCGAAATATCTGCAATCAAGGGGATGTGCGAACATCTGGATCTTGACAATTGGAAGGGTCAGGCCAAGGAACTGAAGACAATCGCAAATGACAATGGTCTTGAGTTCTTGTCCATGGAGGAAGCCGCGCTGGATGAAAGTCGCCTACTCAAAGCATTTGAGGCAGGTGCCGAAATTGGCATACCTATCATAAATATTGGTCCAGGTGGCAGGATGGATGTCGAAGAGGAGTTTGTCAGACAGACTGACCTCATCCAAAAAACGGCGGAGAAAGCAGAGGAGTTCGGGGTCACTTTGTGCTGCAAGGCGCATGTCGGTGCTGCTATATACAACACCCCAACAACACTTCGGGCGATCGAGAGGATCACGTCGCCTGCTTTTGGAATTGACATGGACCCCAGCCACATATATCGCGCAAATGAGGATCCCGCTGATGCGCTTCGCCAAGTTTTACCACGGGTTCGGCATATTCATATTCGTGATTGCAAAGGTAGGGGACCAAGTCCTGGTGCTCCCCAGGATCAAGCGTGTGGACGCGGTGACATAGATCTACACGCTTACTGCAAAACCATGGTTGAAGGCGGATACTCTGGGCCAGTATGTCTCGAAATAATTGGAGCAGGTCAGATGGAATTGCCTTCTGTTGCCATTATTGCCGCAGAGTCCTACGGCTATTTGAACGCTATTCTTCGGTCGTTGGCAGTCCGATAGGGATTTCACCTTTCAGGAATACTTGGGACGATCTGGTGTCGGCGATCTTCCTCTTGCACCCCCACAGCCGGTGGGTGCCCGTCGGCTAGGTTGGAAATACAGAAGGCTGAATAGCATGGTGAGGGTACCGAATGAACATTGGAATTCTTGGATTCGCCCACGGTCACGTCGGCATGTACTGTACTCGCTGGACAGAGCATCCAGAAATGAATATCAGAATAGTTGCAGGATGGGACCATGACTTGGCCAGAGCCGAGGCCAATTGCAGGCATTTTCAGACCGAGATGCTGCCCGAAGCGTCTGCAATCCTAGACAGGAGAGATATCCACGGCGTTGTAATTGCTTCTGAGACGTCCATGCATGCTGACCTTGTCGAGCAAGCGGCGGAAGCGGGAAAGGCGATAGTTCTTCAGAAACCGATCAGCCTAACAATCGAGGAGGCGAATCGAATTGTTGATGCCGTAAACCGAAATCGTGTACCTTTCACACTCGCGTGGCAGATGCGCGTAGACCCGCATAACTTACATGCTAGGGCACTGCTGCGATCGGGTGAGTTCGGCAAAGTGTTTCAGGCGCGGCGGCGTCATTGTTTGTCTACTCAATACATGAAGGACTTTGAAAAAAGTTGGCACGTAGCCCCTGAACTTAATCGCGACATTTTCGCGGATGATGCTGCGCATCCTATTGACTTTATGTACTGGATGTTTGGCATGCCAGAAACCGTGTATGCGGAAATGGGCACACTACTGAACCCGATGGTGCTAAACGACAATGCTATCGCTCTATTCAGATATTCGGACGGAATGATGGCTGAAGTCTCATGCTCGTTTGTGGCTGTAGCAGGAGAGAATACATTGGAAATACTGTGTGAGCATGGGTTAATAATTGGAAACTACGGCGACGGTCCAAGTAATGCGGTTCGTCCGCCAGGCGCTCCTCAATTGAAGTGGTGGCACGAAAAGGATCGTACTTGGCACACAAGCGACGTAGAAATTGGAGGACAGGGGGAACGCATTGCAAACTTGGCTTTGCCCCTGGCGGAATTCTTGAATGGAAGACGCTCTCCGATTGCTACTGCGGAAGAAGGCAGAGACGTCCTTCGGCTAGTGCTTGCATGCTATGAGTCCGCGGAATCAGGACGGAGAATCAACTTGTAACTATGCGGCGTACGGAGTTTTTGGCAGTCATTGCGGTCCTAGGCTTAATGCTTGGCGATTGCGGTCGAGGATATGCTACAGAAGTGGCAGAAACTGGCGTAAAGACCATTGAGTGGGACAAGTCAACGCTTGTGTTAGTTCAGAAGGGCGGCTCCTATGCGAGGATGATACGCGCTGCGAATGGGGATATCCTTTGCTGTTTTGAGTATGAAGGGAGAGTTTGGGTAAGGCGCAGTTTGGACAATGGACGGACCTGGGGCAAACGAGTTCTGGTGGCAAAAGCAGTGTCTGGGACGGCGTCAAATCCAGAAATGCTGCAATTGTCCAATGGGTGGATCCTTTTCTTTTACAATGAGCGCCCAAATGATGGGCTGCATCGGTTTGCGATTCAGGTCTCAATAAGCAAAGACGGTGGACATACTTGGGGACACCTTTCTACAGCATATGAGGCAGACGTTGACGCCCACAATGGCTGCTGGGAACCGGCGGCAATCCAACTTCCTAATGGTGAGATTCAACTTTTCTTTGCAAATGAGTTTCCATACAAGAATACGGATGAGCAAGAGATTACTCTGGTAAGGTCGCAGGATAACGGGAAGACATGGTCAAAGCCAGAGACTGTGAGTTTCCGACAAGGTCACCGAGACGGAATGCCCGTGCCTTGTCTGCTTTCAAGCGGAAAGGGGATTGTGATTGCAATCGAGGACAACGGCCCCACGCCGATGTTCGTGCCTGCGATTGTATTTACGGATGTCCGAAACAACTGGAAACAAGGAGCCGTAGATGGCTCGAGCCCGCGACGCTGGATGGCCGTCAACAAGCCTGTAGACGTCGAATGGGGAGGTGCACCATACATCCGACAACTACCTACTGGGGAAACGATCTTATCTTTTCAAAGCAGCGTGGGGAGAAAATGGCCGCAAATGGTGGTCTACGTCGGTGACGAGAACGCACGAAATTTTGAAGGACGCACAGTTCCTTTTGAGGTTCCTCCCGATGAAGGAGGCTGGTGGAATTCAATCTTCGTAAAGGATAGAAACACCATCACTGCGATATCGTCTTGTAATGGCGGCGTTTGGGCGATAGACGGACATATCGTAGTCCGCTGAACTGGATTGTTTTCAGGTGCCCTCGATACCACTCTTTCGTTTCCGGCTTGTACCTTTGGGCGAAGTCTCTTCTGCTTGGACAAGAAGGAGTGCTATGTCATCTGTAAGGTTTCCGTTGGTCCACATCTCCAGACGCTTAACTAGGGCGCTTACGAAGTCACTCGCTTTCTTGCGGCGATTGGCAAAAGCAAACTCTTTCAGGCGCTTTCTCCCAAAAAAGCCTCGATCTCCTCTCGCTTCTACGACACCATCCGTGTACAGTAAAAGACTCCCGCTTGAGAAAGGGACTGTGCATTCCGGATATTCAATGTCAGCAATAATCCCCAACGCAGTGTTGCCATCCGTCAATTCAGTGACGTTTTCATTTATTAGGAGTGGTGGTTCATGTCCTGCAACGGTAAAAGTGAGTGTTTGGGCATTCTGGTCTATTACCCCATAGAATAGAGTGATGAAGGCCTCCTTGCCTGCCTGCCGGAAAACTGCATTATTTAAATTCCCAACTACTGAACAAGGGGACGGGTCCTGGTGTGCGTATGCTCGAATCGAGTACTTCGCCAATGCCGTATGCACTGCGGCGTCTACGCCCTTTCCCGAAACGTCGCCAACTACAAGCGCCACCATGTTCTCGTTTGGCTCAAAAACGTCGTAGAAGTCGCCTCCGACTGCTGCTTCCTTGGAAGCGGCTTTGTACAGGCTCACAATTCTTAGGTACCCAATGGTATCAGGGACATTTGGCAAGAATGCCTGTTGGAGTGTTTGTGAAACGTATCTTTCCCTTTCGTATGCCTGCCTTAGAGCCTCTCGTGCCTTGACTAAGGGCGTAATATTTTCTGTTGAAGTAACGGCTCCATAGATTCTACCCTTCGAGTCCTTCAAGGGGGCTGCGCTCAAGAGCAAGTAATTCCGCTCGCCAGTCGGCGTTTCGATCACGAGTTCGTCATTATATACAGCCTTGCCTTCATGTAAAGCGCGGCTCATTGGGAGTTCGCTCGTAAGGTAAGGTCTGCCGTCGGGGTGCATCATTTTGTTTTTTTCTGCATAGGCAGGTATGGGCATGCCAATTTCAGGTGGAACAACGAAGAACTCCTGGACGCGTCTATTCATGTAGGTTATGCGCTCTTCCGGACCCTCGACGACAATAATCCCAGACGGAACAGTGTCTATGATGGTTTGTAGCCGGGACTTGCTTTCTCTAGGCATGCCTACCTCCTTGTAGTTTGGCAAGCAAATTCATTTCATGATGAAGTGAAAGGAAACTCTTTGATCATTCTAACAAAAACCATAGAGAACTGTCCAACCGAAGCCAACTACGGTTACTGGCTGATGTACCGAGCAAGGCTCCGAGAATCAAGGCAGGATGACTAGGCAAAAGTGGTTAATAGGTAATCTAGCGTTTGCAAAACTCGCTAGAGATAGCACTAAAATTCACTCGGTAGGTGGTCAAAATGAAGAAACCTAATCTGATCATATTCGGTATAGACAGCCTGAGAGCTGATCACATGAGCCTGTACGGTTATTCAAGGCTTACAACACCGCATATGGAGAAATTTGCAAGTCAAGGTTGTGTTTTCGAACAGTGCTTCAGCCCGAGCATACCAACAACGCCAGGGTATACCACAATGTTTACCGGCAAAGATGTTTTTGGGACCGGGGTAGTGGCGCTGAGACATGAAGGGGGTCTTGGTGAACATCTGAAAACGCTTGCGGAAATTCTCGCTGAGCACGGTTATGAAACAACGTGCGTTGGCTTCAGTGGCAACCCAGCGTCACGTGGTTTTCAAAACTATATTGACTTTCCTGGTTGGGGCTCATTTGAGGAGGGGAGAAGTCACAAGGCCGAAAACCTTAATGCTGTAACCATACCAGAGTTGAAACGGCTGGCTGGCGAAGGAAAACCTTTCTTCTTGTTCCTTCGCCATATGGATCCGCATTCTCCTTATCTACCTCCGCGCCCATTCGAGCGGATATTCTACGGTGGCGATGAATTTGATCCAGAGAATCACTCACTTGATCCAGTAATGGAGTTCAAGCCGTTCAGAGACTACTTTGCGAGTTGGTTTCCTCCAGGAGTGACAGACAAGGACTATATCATCGCTCAGTATGACGGGGCAATTGCATACATGGATGCGTGCATTGCTAACCTGTTCGCGGTGATTGAGTCTCTGGGGATCCAAGATGATACGCTTATAGTGTTTACGTCTGATCATGGCGAGACTCTCTATGATCATGAATGTTGGTTCGACCACCATGGCTTGTATGATTGTACACTGCATGTTCCGCTCTTCTTTGTCTGGCCGGGTGTGGTTCCCGCTGGGCGAAAATATTCAGATATAGTATTGATGAAAGATGTCGCACCAACAATATTGGACCTCATGGGCGTCCGGACGCGGATAAGATTTGACGGACGCAGTTTGGTTCCGCTTATGAAGGGCGAATGGAGAGAACCCGAGCCGGAATTCTACATCACAGAATGCACATGGATGAGAAAACATGGCTGGCGAACACCAGAGTGGAAATTAATTCACGCTCTCGAGCCCGACTTTCACTTCAAGCCTGAGGTCGAGTTGTATAATTTGATTAAGGATCCGGGCGAGAACCATAACATTGCTGATCAAGAGCCGGAAGTTGTCCAGATGTTGGAGGCTCGTATGCAAGCATGGATCGCTAAAAGGGAGAAAGAAACGGGAAGGAAGAACCCCATATATACTAACTTGAATTGGCATGGACATGGCGGTCCATTCAAGTCCTCTGAAGAGGCGTACAACACGCTTCATATTGGCTCACCAAAGGCTGCTGAAGCACTGCAAGCCAAGATGAAAGAACTTCAGACACAGCGAGGGCAGAAAGAACTCTAAGAGTTTGCTCTGACGCTCTTGGAATGATGTCTGCAAGCATGCCTGTTGCATCCGAGGTGTTAAGATGTTGCGAACTTGTGTTATTGGTATGGGCCCGATCGGCAACCTACATGCTGACATATACAAGAAAGATGATCTCGCCGACCTTGTTGGTGTCTGTGACATAATACCTGAGCGTGCAAAAACGGCGGGTGAACGTCTTGGTGTTCCATACTTTCTTAGTGCGTCTGAAATGCTCACCTCCCTTAAGCCAGACGTATGCAGTATTACGACTGGAGGCTATGAGTATTGTAGCGACCACTACGAGCCGACAATGGAAGCGCTGGGTGCCGGCTGTCACATTCTGTGCGAGAAGCCAATCATGAACGATTTGGGCAAGGCAGAAGAAATGGTGGAGTTTGCGAGGAAGAAGGGTTTGTGCTTTGGCATAAACTTTAATCATCGGTTCACCCCAGCAGCCCGAATCGCTAAGCAGTGGCTAGATGAGGGACTATTGGGCGATATTCTGTTTGTAAATATGGCACTCTGGATCGGACGACGCGGTAGTTTCGACTCACCCTATTACCACCTAAAGGCTCTAAATCCACATTCGGTAGATATGATGCGGCATTTCGCGGGTGACATCGCTCGTGTGCATTGCTTCGCTATGAAAGCCCCTGGCCAGACAATTTGGTCAACTGCTTCGATAAATGTTGAGTTCGCGAGTGGGGCAGTCGGTCACCTTACAAGCAGTTACGACATAGAACGTGGACATCCCATGGAAAGGTGCGAAGTCGCTGGAATCAAAGGACGATTTGTGCTGGAAGACATGTGGCGCGAAGTGACTCTTTATCCCGCTGGGAACCCAATAAAGCAGGTTTACACGAACCCGGTTTTTGGAGGATTCAGCGGATTCAACGATACATTTCGAGAGCGCATACATACGTTTCTTAAACAGGTGTCGGAGGGCGTTTCGCCGGAAATGATTGACGGTTCCGGGGCAGATGGACTTGCAGCACAAAGGGTCATACACGCCGCGATTGAGTCCTTGGAGCGCGGTGCTGTAGTCAGCGTACACTCAGTGGTCAGATAAGGTGAAATGATGCGCAGAGTTTTTCTTCTGTTAGTGATGGTGGCTGTTTCTGTGGATCTTTGTGCGGGAGAGCCAGTGGAAGTACCAAAGCCCTTGCTGGCAATTCCGAGAGCAGAGACGCCGCCTGTAATAGATGGAAGAATTACTGAAGCAGAGTGGCAAGGTGCTGCAGTCATTTCCTTTGCTACGGCACTCGGCACCTGGAAAGAGCCGACACGGCCAACAAAAATATACGCATCCTACACTGATTCGGCGCTATATTTCGCCTTTGACTGTGCTCAGCAAAAGATTCCAACGACGAGTTTAATTGGTGAAAAGCACGACGGAGATGTTTTCCATGAGGACTGTGTCGAAATGTTCCTGCAGATAAACGAGAATTTCTACTACCAGTTCGCAGTGGGCATAGATGGTTCTACTTATGATGCCGTGCTTGAGACACCAGCGCACCCCACAGTCTCCTGGAATCCAAACTGGAAAAGTGCGGTAAGAAAACGAATCAGTGGCTGGGATGCTGAAATAGAGATTCCTTTCGATTCGCTTGGAATAATGATCCCCAGACCTGAGACCCAGTGGAGAGCAAACTTCTGCCGAGAGAACCGCTCTGACGGTGAGTTTACATCCTGGTCGCCGGTGAAAAACACCTTCCACGAGCCTGAGAATTTCGGAGTGATAACCTTTGCTTCCGAGATCCCTCAGGTAAGACTGCAACGATTTATTGCGTCACCAAATGGCGTAATTCAGACCGTGGGAGAAATAGTGAACCGTTCACCAAAGGTGGTTTCTGTCCGAATCGAAACATATGTACCCCTAGGGACTCGAAAGCGTGTTTTCTCGTTGCCGCTCACAATTGAGCCTAGGGACACCCAGAAATTCCAATTAGTTGACGAGATTCAGGACGAAGGGAGGTTACACGCTGTCTTTGAGGTCTCATTGGGGAAAACCTATCTATATCGCATAGTTCGTCCTTTCGAGGTTCCACCAATTCGCTCAAGGCTACGCGTTCTCTCGGAAAGGCTCAAGACTTTAAATAACCTGGCTGCGCACCTTCCCAAAGAGGTCTCTGCACGGATTCTAAGTAATCTGGAAGCATTGAAGATACGCCGGGACGCCATCTCAAAGGGTGCACAATTCATTCTGGAGTCAACACCAGGTCAACTCCAGGGACTGATGACCTCACTTGATTTGCTTGAGCGTGGAATCCGCATCAACGAGTTTCTGGCTCATTTTCAGGATTTGAAAGTTTCCATTCAGCCTGGGGCAGAATTTATTCTCTGGCCAGCGGATCCCTGGGTTCAGTTGAGGCCAAGCGATCTACCTGATCAGATTCCTCACGATCCAGAAATCAACGCGCTAGTATATCGGGGAGAAACGGCGTACATGGCGGCAAACATCACCAATTTTAGTGACACCAATCTTGACTTGCGGATTGTGTCATGTAGGCTCGCTTCTGAGCAAGGCGTGGTTCCCGCTGACCGCATTGAGTTGCGAAGTGTCGCATTCGTAAAGGAGGACGCAGATACTCAGACATTAGTTGGAGATGCCCTTCCTCTGCTAGACGAGGCTGGAAGAATAGCGGTACAGTCTGGCCAGACTAATCAGGTATTTATTAAGATTCATACAAAGGGATTAGGGCCGGGCGAGTATTTTGGGGAACTAAAGGTAAGTCCTTTGACGGGCGGGGTAGCACAGACCATTAAGTTAAAACTAACAGTTTGCCCCCTCGATCTTCCGGATACCCCGAAACCGTGGATTTGTACATGGGGTGATATCCTTAACATTTCATGGGCAAAGCCGAATCCCGACGCATATCTGAAGGATGCCGTTGATCATGGAGTCAACGTGTTCCTAGTGAGTCCTTACCTTGTGGCGCCTTCTCTCGGCAAAGATGGTGAGATTACCAAACCTATTGATTACAAGAGACATGACCGCTTGGTAAATGCGTACAGCCCCTACGGTATGATAGCCGGCATTTACAGTATTGGTCTGGCCTATGACGAGTGGGCAAAGAAAGCCGGTATCGAGTACATGAGCCCAGCATACCGGAAGGGGTTTATAGGCTGGCTCAGAGATTGGATAAATCACCTAAAGTCGCTTGGCTTGGACTACAAGGATTTCGTTTTCGAAGTTGTGGATGAACCGGCATCAGAGGCCAAGTTCAAAACTCATATGGACATCGGCCGTTTGGTGCGGGAAGCAGACCCAAGAGCGCGAATACTGGTAACCGCAAATACAAATAACCTTGACTACCTGAGGCAACTTTCGGAAGTTGTGGACATCTGGGTGCCCCACACCAGTGTACTTGAAGATGAACTCTGCAGAAAGTTTATTGAAAGTACAGGAAAAGAAACGTGGGTGTACGTATGCTCTGGTGATTCCAAGCGGCTGGATACTATCGGCTACTACCGGGCGCTGGGCTGGCAGTCGTTTGCTAGGCAACTAACAGGGTGGGGCTACTTTGCTCACATGTGGTGGGGCGAATTACCATGGGAGTCGTCGAATACTACAAATAAGCGGCTGGCGACTTACTCGACAGTGTACCCAGGCACAAACGGTCCTGTGCCATCTCGGCGATGGGAGGCTTTTTGGAAAGGACACGAGGACTTTCGTGCTTTACACCTCTTACGGAAACTAATTTCGGATGCAGAGGTAGCCGGCAAAGATGTTTCTGCAGCCTACGCTACTTTGATGGAAGCAGAAAAAGCATGGGATGAGTTGAAAAGGATGGGCGAAAAGCGGTCTCCGACTGAAGAACGTTCGGCATATGTAGAGGAAATTAGGCGAAGAGTCGCAGTAGCCAGCATGAAACTCCAGTAAACAAGCATTCAAACGATGGTGTCTAGGTCTCTTTTCTAAGTAGGTAGAGGAAGAAGGGTGCTCCAAGCAAGGCTGTTATTACACCCACCGGTATCTCTGTCGGAGCTATGACAGTTCGCGCTATGGTGTCTGCTGAAATAAGCAAGACGGCTCCTGCTAGCGCTGAAGAGGGGATAAGTATCCTATGATCCGGTCCGGTTATCCTGCGCATTATATGCGGTACAATCAAGCCTACAAAGCCAATCGTCCCACTTACTGAAACTGCGGCTGCGGTAATGAGTGCTACTGCAACGATTAATACCTCTTTGAGTCTTTCAACCTGTACGCCAAGGTATCTTGCAGACTCTTCGCCAAGAGCGAACAAGTTAAGGTCTCGCGAATATGCATATAATACGAGTAATCCTAGAGATCCAAAAGGAAGCAACAAAAGTACCCTCGTCCAGGGGTCGGACCCCGCGAGACTGCCCATTGTCCAGAATAATATACTTTCAAGACTTTGGTTCGGCGCGGCAACCAATATTAGCATCAATAGAGCCCACATGAACGAACCGACCACGACGCCAGCCAGTATGAATGAAAGAGTGTGGACCTTGCCACCTTTTTGGGCAAGTAGGTGAACTAGGATCACAGACGCAAGTGCGAACAAGAAAGCGAGAGCAGGCACCCCAAAACCTAGGAAAAGACCCGACAACCCGAGGACTGTCGCGATTGCCGCTCCGACTGCTGCTCCACTGGACACGCCTATTATGTAAGGATCTGCAAGCGGGTTCAACAAAAGACCCTGGAGAACGGTGCCGGCCATGGCGAGGCAGATGCCGACGAGAGCACCCAACAGCATGCGGGGTATGTGGATGTCCCAGACAATCCTTTCAATGGTGGTGTCAGTTCCGATGCTGTGTTTCATTAGATGAATGTGTTTCAGCGCAACAAGTGCAACTTGCAAGGGTGAGACATTTACAGCACCAAGACAGGCGCTCGAAATAATTGCCGCAATTAGCAGTATGAGCAAAGATCCGCAAGCAGTAAGCAGGCGAACCCTCAACCGTGTGTCTAGCTTTCCGGATGCCTGGTGTGGGGTCATGCGCGTTCCCGCTGCCGTGTAGCAGCCCTGGTGAAGATACCACGGATATGGATCTTCTGGTTCTTTTGTATGTCCATCAGAACTTTGTTGGGTGAAGTACCTTTGCTATAGCGAGTATACCGTCTGCAAGGCGTGGTCCAGGTCTGCAAAGCAAGTCTGGATCCACCTCGTAAATTCTCTTATTACGTGCGGCTGCTGTATTCCTCCATAGCCCACGAGCAAATACATCTTTATCACCTTTCTTGACGGTGATGATTACTTCCGGATTTCTTGCTGCGGCTGCTTCCATTGAGAACAAGTTGAAACCTGGTTTTGCGTCGTGTGCAATGTTTTTGCCACCGGCGATCCTTATGATCTCATCAATAAATGTATCTGGGCCAGCCGCCCAAAGCGGGTCTGCCTGGATGGCAACCAAAATTGTAGGCTTGTGTCGGATGGACGATGTTCTTGCTCTCACGAGATGAGTGACCGATTTGATTCGTGCGGATATTTTCTCTGCTTGTGCATAGCGATTGGTAATTCGCCCGATTGTGAGCATGTCGCGGCACACTTGATCAATTGTCTTTGGATCAATGGCGAAAGTCTTTATCTTATGTTTTTCAAGTGCTTTGATAGCCTCGTCGTTTAAAAATCCGTGAGCGAGCACCAGGTCGGGATGTAGCGAGATCACTGCCTCAATGCTTATACGTCGGTCGCCTACCTTGGGTTTTCTGCGGGCTGCTGGTGGATAATTGCAGTATTTTGTGACGCCAACGACCTGTTTCTCGAGCCCTAGTGCGAAGAGGATCTCCGTGTTATTCGGCGACAGAGAAACGATGCGCTTGGGTTCACGGACGATGGTAATCGTCTTACCGCGGCAATCTCTTACTGTCAGAGGGTACGAGGTGTCTGTAAGTCCCTCATGCCCTTGAATCAAAGCGAACAGAATTACCGAGATGATGACTCTTATGACTCTCATTTCGCCAGTGCCAACAATTCCTGGATCTCCTGTGGTTCGAGAAATCTCCATTCACCGGGTCGCAAGCCCTTTGATTCTATATTTCCAATCTTTATCCGTGCAAGATTTACAACCGGATGACCAAGTGCCCGAAACATGCGCCTTATTTGGCGCTTCCTTCCTTCGTGGATGACGATTTCCACAATACTTGCCTTGCGGTTTGGGTTTAGAGTTACCCTTTCGACCAATACAGGTTGGGTCGGACCATCCTCGAGATGAATACCGCTTCGAAGTGCCTCAATCGCTTGTTGGGTGATCAGACCCTTGATCTCAGCCCTGTAAGTTTTGGGCACGTGATGTCGCGGATGTGTGATCTTAAATGCGAAATCCCCATCATTGGCTAGAATAATAAGCCCTTCTGTATCTGCATCGAGGCGACCAACAGGGTAAACGCGTACCCCTAGATCCTTTACGAGATCAGTTATTACTCTCCTTGCGTGAGGGTCTCGCAATGTGCTTGTGTAGCCTTTTGGTTTATTCAGAAGGATATATACCTTTTGCGGCTGCAGTTCGATTGGTCTGCCGTCAACTGTGATTGTATCAATTTCTGGGTCAGCCTTGGTTCCAATCTCAGTGACCACTTTACCATTAACTGCTACTCGCCCCGATGTTATTAATCTTTCTGCTTCCCGACGCGAAGCGACGCCTGCGCCTGCGAGCAATTTTTGCAAACGCTGTTCCATAGGACACGAAACCAATAATAACAAGTCCCATCAACGTGAACAAAGTCTTTGTGTACATCCATATCGTGGCAGATAGGGTGCGTTCTATCGAGTTCGCAGCCACTAAGTCCACTGTACCCAACTTTTTCCCGTTTATCCAGCCAGTCAGTGTTCCGACTTTCTGTCCCTTGTGCACTGGTGCTGCTACTTTCTTCACGTCAATAACGGTTTTAGTTTGAACGCTGGCGGATTTCGGTATCACTTGACCCAGGCTCTCAGTAGGGATTAGGTCAAGTCGTCTCTCAGTTCCGCCTATTACCGGCACGGTTGCGGCCACTTCGCCAATCCTGGCGAATGAAACACACTTAAAATATTTGAACGCATAGTCTAGTAGTGCGCAGGTATCCCGCTCAGCATCCTTACTCTTTAGCACGACGGAAATCACACGCCATTTTCCGCGGGTAGCAGAGCCAACAAAGCACCTGCCTGCTTCCCTTGTGTAGCCGGTCTTGATGCCATCTGCACCCTTATATCTAGAAAGAAATCGAGCAGTATTTCGAAGTGCAATATCCCTTGTATTTACTGAGCGGCTTATAGTCGCGTGTGGCATGCGTACAATTTCGTTGAACTCAGGAAACCGAGTGGCGTACCTGGCCATGAGTGCGAGGTCATATGCAGTTGAGTAGTGTCGGGGGTTGTGGAGTCCATGCGGATTTACAAAATGGGTGTCATGGCAACCAATTTCTTGCGCCTTTTTGTTCATCATATCAACAAATTTCTGCTCACTGCCGGCGATATGCTCAGCCGCACAAACAGCTGCGTCGTTCGCAGACCTTATCAAGATCGCTCGAAGGAGATCACGCAGTCTGAGAGTCTCTCCTGGCTGAAGATGAAGCGAACCGTATTGTGTCTTGCATGCGTATTGAGACGCCCTTGCGATGTCGTCAAGTCTACTGTTTTCGAGTATAACAATCGCCGTCATTATCTTTGTAGTACTTGCGGGCGGACGGCGGGTATGACATCGCTTTTCGTAAAGCACTCTTCCACTCGTTGCGTCAACGAGGATCGCTGACTCCGCCGTGACCATTGGCGGGGCAGGGGCCCCCAGCGCCACTAGCCTTGCCGCAAGGATTACAGCAATTTGCAGGATTATAATTTGTCTTGTCTTACCCAGCATGTACGGAGGTATCCTTGCCAGATTCTTTGTCTTTCTTATCTAGTAAGTTCAAGTCTTCCAGATCTGGTAGTTCGGACAGGTCACTTAGACCGAAATGATTCAAGAACTCATCGGTCGTCACATACAATATAGGACGACCTACAGTCTCCTTCCTACCAGCCTGGCGAATAAGTCCACGTTCTAGCAAAGTTTTCAAGACAGCGTCGGAGTTGACGCCCCGTATCGCTTCGATTTCGGGTTGTGTAATGGGTTGTCGGTAGGCAATTATAGCCGCAGTCTCCAACGCTGCGCTAGATAGACGCATCCTTTCAGGCTTTAAGAGTTTGGATATGTAATCGCTGTACTCTGGGCGCGTGCACATCTGGTAGCCGCCAGCAATTCGGGCAATTTGCAGACCTCGCCCAGTGTAATCAAGGCGCAGTTGGTGTATTGCGTCTTCAACGGCATGCTCTTCTATTCCGAGTGATTGTGCTACATGCTGAACTATGAGCGGTTGTGGAGAAACAAAGAGCATACACTCCACAATATTCTTCAATTGACCATCAGATATGACGTCCGGCGTTTCATTCATTGCAGTATGTCATTATCCCCTGGAAGAATTGCGATGTCCTCAAACGGTCTTGCTTGCCTAACTCTTATTTTCTTGAGCCTCAAAAGTTCCAATAGTGCCAGGAATGTCATGATAATTTCAAGTCTAGACGGTCGCCCAAAAAACAACTCTTTGAAGCCAATTCCGCCAGGTTTTTCGTTTAGGCGTCTCAGGACTTCGCTCATTTTCATTCGAAGGGTAATCTTCTGCCTCTCCAGGCAGGTAACTTCCTCTTGTCCTCCGCAGGTCTCATCGAGCATGCGCTGGAGAGCTGCGAGGAGATCCAAAGCCCCGAGGTTTAATGGGATTACGGGCGCATCGTAGGTAGCAAGGTCATCAGTCATGCGCCAATGTACTTTACTACGTCCGTCCTCAAGGATACGCAGTTGATTCGCTGCATTCTTAAACCTCTCATATTCGAGAAGCCTTTGCACTAGTTCGGCTCTTGGGTCAGTTTCTTCGTCATCTCCATCTACTTGCGGGGGCCGTGGCAGAAGCATGCGTGATTTAATTTCTAGCAGGGTGGCAGCCATAACGAAAAACTCGCCTGCTATGTCTAGGTCCAGTTGCTCCATCAAGGAAAGATAGTGCAGATACTGATCGGTAACCTCCACAATTGGTATGTCATAGATATCCAACTTGTGCTCTCGAATTAGGTGCAGTAGCAAATCGAGAGGTCCCTCGAAGATCGGCAGTTTAATTGTATAGCCCAATTTCTGAACGAGTTGTACCGGCATCCGAGTAACCCTTTACCTAAGATTAGATGCTACGAGGGCTGACTTCCTTCCAAAATATGAACGAAACCGACCGGATCAGCGCTAATTTCGACTGCATGGATTACCCTAGAAACAGGCGAATGAAAAAGTAGACCGGTTCCCGGATAATGATGCCCGCAAGTCCTGTCGCCAAGAGTCCTATGAGAATCAAGAGCGCAAATCTCGAGACGAATGCGTCATACGCACGCGCCTGCTCGTACGGGAGTAGACTTGAAAGGATGTGCGATCCATCTAAAGGTGGCACAGGAATAAGGTTGAAAAACGCAATGGTCAGGTTAAAGGTCACACATATGATCAATAACTGGTAAAACACGACATCAATTGGCAGTAAATGGAAGCGCACGATCATTGAGAGCAAGAAAGCAGTGAGTATATTAGAGAGCGGCCCCCAAAGCGAGACTTTGAGATTGTCCCAACGCGGGTTCCTAAAATTGTATGGGTTTACGGGTACCGGCTTGCCCCACGCGATACCGAAGCCATAGAGCATTGTAATGACGAACATGACTGTACCGATTGGGTCTAAATGGTCAATTGGGTTCAGTGACATCCTTCCATTGAGCCGAGGGGTTTCGTCCCCAGCGTGGACAGCAGCCCTGGCATGTGCGTACTCATGGACGGTGACTGCCAATAGAAACGCCAATCCATACATGACGAGGGTCCGTATATCTGGAATCTGCATCTCTCTTGTCCGTCTTACTCTTAGCGGTTCATGGCTCACGCTATGACGCTTTTGGAACGAGCCTTAAAGATCGGTTTTGTTGAGCTACTTTAGTCTCTCAGGTATTACGTCGTGGCTGACAAGATCATCCAGCGTCTCACGTTGGGCTATGACATCGGCAGTTCCATCCATTACCAGGATTACTGGTGGTCTTGCAAAACGATTGTAATTGGAGGCCATGGAGTAGTTATATGCACCAGTGCAGAGAACCGCCAATACATCACCAGGACGAACGTCCGGAAGTTTCGCTTTCTGGATCAGAGTGTCTGTTTCGCAATGCTTGCCTGCTATCGTTACGGTCTGCGTAGGAGGCACATCCGCACGATTGGCAATCAGGGCAGTATATGCGGCATCGTATAATAGGGGCCTTGGGTTATCGCTGAGCCCGCCATCTACGATAACGTATGTCCTATACCCAGGAGGTTCTAAAATCGGTACCTGCTTCACCGCACCCACCCTGTATAAGGTGATTCCTGCCGTACCTACTATCGAGCGCCCAGGTTCTTGAATCAGGCGAGGTTTTGGAAAACCATGAGTGTCCAGCGCCTTCGAGAGCGCACCGACAATGTCGTCCGCAAACCTGTCAATCCCTGGGGGGGCCTGGTCATTAGTGTAGGGTATTCCAAGACCACCGCCAGTGTTGATTTCTTCTATGAGGTAGCCTGTCTCATCTAATATCTCCCTGCCGAATCCGACCATGACATCAATTGCGCCGATGTGTGCATCGGTGTCGAGAAGTTGTGAGCCAACATGACAGTGTATACCTTTCAGATTGATGCCAGGCATGTCCAGAGCTTTCCTCACAGCGTTTATTGCTTGGCCGCTTTTAATGTTAAAGCCAAACTTAGTGTCCTGCTGACCTGTACGTATCAAGCGGTGCGTATGCGGGTCCACTCCCGGAGCAACTCGGAAAAGGATCTCTGCTTTTCTTTTTTGTTCGATGGCGACGGTGTTGAGGATTTCCAATTCGGTAAGGTTATCCACCACTATTCGGTGGATTTGATTCTCAATGGACATGCGAAGTTCGTCAATTGTCTTGCAGTTGCCGTGATGGAAGATCCTTGAGGCTGGGAAACCCGCCTTGAGTGCGGTATATATCTCACCCGCTGAGGCGCAGTCGAGGTAAAGCCCCTCCTGTTCGATAATCCGGCACATGGCCATGGTCAAGAAGGCTTTGCCCGCATAAGCGATATCCGTGGCTGCGTAGCGCGATCTAAAACTACGAAGGTACTCCTGACAGTTTTTTCGGAGTAGGGCTTCATCCAGGATGTAGGCCGGCGTCCCGAATCGCTCTGCTAGTTCAACAGTGTCACAGCCACCAACTTCCAGGTGCCCCTTATCATTAAGTCTTTGTGTGCCGAAAAGCATCATTTTCACCTGTGTGGGATATAAAAAAGGAACCAGTCCTGTTGCGGGGACGCTGGTTCAAACGTAATGTATCACGCATTCTCAATCCTGTCAATCGGGATACACTTGAGACGGCGGTTCTGTTGACACTTGGACTTTGCTTTGGTAGCATAACACGGCTGAGTAACCGGATGGAAATCGGAACGAAATGGAAGGAAGCAAATAACATTGGATGCTGCACAAATAATCGAAGATACGATTCAGAAATATTCGGAATTCGTGAATCCTGCGTTAGCCAATCTAATGCGTTTTGCAGGTTTTGGCGACGTCGAATATGCTGCCGAGGGTACATACGTGACTGACTATTCAGGCAATCGCTACATTGACTGCCTGGGTGGGTATGGCGTGTTCAGCCTTGGACATCGGCACCCAGCGGTCATGTCTGCGGTAGAAGATCAATTGCACCGCATGCCTCTTTCTTCAAAGATATTCTTTAACAAACCCCTTGCAGACCTTTCACAACTCCTGGCAGAAATCACGCCTGGGCAGTTGAAGTATAGTTTCATTTGCAATAGCGGTGCCGAAGCAATTGAAGGGGCAATCAAAGCGGCGAGGATATGTACGAAGCGCAGTGAATTCATCTGCACAATAGGGGGCTTCCACGGGAAAACCCTGGGGGCATTGAGCGCAACCGGTCGCGAGATTTATCGAGCACCCTTTGAGCCGCTGTTGCCAGGCTTCCGGCATGTAGCGTTTGGGGATCTCGGTGCTGTGGCGGAGACGATTTCAGAAAGAACGGCAGCAGTGATTGTGGAACCGATTCAGGGCGAGGGTGGGATTCGCATTCCACCTGATGATTATTTACCTGGCATTCGTAATCTTTGCACGAACTGCGGTGCTCTTCTAATCGTGGACGAAGTACAAACCGGTCTGGGGCGTACCGGCAAAATGTTTGCTGTCGAACATTGGGGAGTCGAACCGGATATAATGACGCTTGGGAAAGCGCTCGGAGGCGGTGTCATGCCGATTGGTGCATTTGTGGCGACTTCTCAAGTATGGGAGGCATTGTTTGCCCAAAACCCACTGATGCATACGTCAACCTTTGGCGGGAATCCGCTTGCGTGTGCTGCAGCGATTGCTGGAATCAACGTTACCATAGATAATGATCTCCCGAAACTGGCAGCGGAACGTGGTCGCTATTTCATGGAGAAACTCCACCTCCTGAAAGGCAAGTATCCACAAGTGGTTCTTGATGTTCGCGGAAAAGGTCTGATGATAGGTGTGGAATTTTCGCACGAAGATGTTGGCGAACTCGTGATTGGGGGCTTGGTGCGGCGAGGGGTTATCGCAGCCTACACACTAAATAACCCCAAGGTGATTCGGCTGGAGCCACCGCTGATCATCGGGGAGGAAGACATTGATTGTGTGGTCACCGCATTCGACGAGGCGATAGCGGAGGCGATTGAGACGCTTGAGGGCATCCTGTAAAAACTTCTTTCTTAGTTACGCCGCAGTGTCAATGCTGTGTCAATTGACGCAAACTTACTTCGTCTAGCAAGTGCACTCCTGTACAATTACGCAAGGCCCCTCGCCTGAAGTTTCGGTTACCTTGTTTGCACAACTCCTTCATGCTAGAATTGGTCGTCATGGATAGCCATGCTCTGAAGGTCTTGGAGTTTGATGAGATCATAGCGATGCTCCGTGAGCGCACGGCGTCGTCTCTCGGAGATGACCTAGCACGTCGTTTGTCGCCGACCCATGATTACCAGGGGATACTGGAAGGGCTTAATGAGACATCAGAAGTCCGACAAATATTGCAGAATGAGGGTCCCCTCCCGCTGGGTGGAATTCATGATATCCGACCTTATGTGGCAAAGGCATCCATGGACGGCGTGCTTGAGCCGTCAGAATTACTGCAGGTTGCCGATACATTGAGTGCAGGTCGCCGCCTCAAAGCATTTATTCTAAAGCGGGCACAGTTGTGCCCCACATTAGCAAGGACTGCGGGGAACATAGGGCAGTTTCCGATTATCGAAGAAAGCATTTCGGCTGTTCTCAACGATAAGGCTGAGATACGCGACACGGCAAGTCCGGAACTTGCTCGGATACGCTCAAAGTTGAAGATCGTGCACTCGCGCCTCACTGAGAAATTGCATGCAATCATTCATGCTCCGGAATTTCGCGGAGTGATCCAGGAACCGGTCATTACACAGCGTGGCGACAGATACTGCGTTCCTATAAAGGCAGAGCATAGACCTCATTTTCCTGGAATCGTACACGACACCAGTTCGAGCGGGGCTACGGTGTTTGTTGAGCCTGCGTCTGTCGTAGACTTGGGGAATGAGCTGAAAGAACTGGGCGCTGAGGAACGTGAAGAAATCGAAAGGATCCTTCGGAGACTCTCGGCGTTGGTAAAGTCATCAGCCGCTGAAATCCAGGTAACCCTCGGCGCTCTGGGTCGGCTAGATTTTGCTTATGCCAAAGGACGTCTTGGCGATGACCTATCCGCAACGTGTCCTGAGTTGAATAGAGAAGGACGGCTGGAGATAAGGAAAGCAAGGCATCCTCTTCTGAAAGGCAATGTCGTGCCCATTGATGTTCGGTTGGGCAAAGAATTCAGAGGTCTCCTCATTACAGGACCAAACACTGGCGGGAAGACGGTAGCACTTAAGACAATCGGAATTTTGACGCTGATGGCTCAGTCCGGACTACACATTCCTGCAGATGCCGGCAGTGAACTAGCAGTTTTTGATGATGTGCTCGCGGATATTGGAGACGAACAAAGCATTGAGCAATCGTTGAGTACATTTTCCGCTCACATGGGAAACATTGTGAACATTTTGCATAAGGTTGGGCACAACTCTCTCGTCTTGCTTGATGAAATTGGAGCGGGCACGGATCCAGCGGAAGGGGCAGCATTGGCGAAGGCGATACTCGACTATCTCCTGAGAGTGGGTGCCCGGGTGGTGGCGACAACTCACTATGGTGAGTTGAAAGAATTTGCGTTCGTCCGGGAAGGGATGGAGAATGCAAGTGTTGAGTTCGATGTGCAGACTCTGCAGCCAACTTATCGCCTCTTGATAGGCGTTCCTGGTAGTAGTAATGCGTTTGCGATTGCGTCACGATTGGGTCTACTGCCTGAGGTTGTACAGTCTGCTCAGGAGATGTTCTCAGGACAAGAACCGACAGAGGAGATCATTCGCAAGATTGAACAAGCTCAGCGTGCCGCTGCTCAGCACGAGCAAGTCGCTGAAAGAATGTCCCGTGACGTGGAGACTCTTAAACTGCGGTATGAGCAAAGACTGCAAGAACTGGAAAAACTTCGTAGAGACGCTTTTAAGCAGGTTTCTGAAGAAATTGAAAGACGCGTCAGGGAGAGAATAAAGGAATTGGACCTGATTATTGAGCACCTGAAAAAGTCCGGTCCTGCCCGTCGCGATGTGGTAGATGAAACGCGAAAGAAGTTTAAGGAATGCGTTGCCGTGATCCGGGAAGAAGTTGACTCTGTGGTCCCGGAATTGAGGGAAGAATCAGAAGAACCGTTTGTCCTGAAGGTTGGTGATCGCGTAAGAATAGTTTCGTTCGATGTAGAAGGAGAATTGCTCAGTGATCCGGGTCAGGAAGAGGCTCTCGTGATGGTAGGAAAAATGAGAGTCAATGTACCTTTTACCGACCTTAGACCGGTGAAGTCCTCACCGCAAGTCGAGTTTCAACCGACAAACGTCGCTGAAATTGGAGCGACGAAAGCCGCCAGTATTTCACCGGAACTCAATCTGATTGCACAGAGGGTTGAAACCGCATTAATCACACTTGATAAATACCTCGATGACGCGTGGCTCTCAGGGCTTGAAAAGATTCGAATCATCCATGGTAAGGGGACAGGTGCATTGAGGAAGGCAGTTTGGGAGTGTCTGGCGAACCATCATGCGGTGAAGTCATTTTGTGTTGCCGAACAAAGTGAAGGCGGGGCTGGTGCCACCGTCGTCGAACTTAAGGAGAGGTAGAGGCGCAGGAATCTCGGGCTCTCACACAAATATATGAACAAATGAGGTGTTAGCGCAGTGTATTACTCTGCTGAAACCATAAAGTACCTAGAGGATAAGGCCAGACAAATTCGCAGAGACATATTAATGATGATAGGTACAGCGCAATCTGGACATCCTGGGGGATCATTGTCGGCTGCCGATATTGTGACCGCGCTTTATTTCCACGTAATGCGCCATGATCCGAGCAATCCACAATGGGCGGATCGAGACCGTTTTGTGTTGAGCAAAGGGCATGCATGCCCAGTGCTTTATGCGGCGTTGGCTGAGGCTGGATACTTCGAGAGAGCGGAAATTATCACCTTCAGAAATATCAATAGCCGCCTCCAGGGACATCCAGACATGAAGAAACTTCCGGGAGTGGAGTTCACGACGGGGTCTCTAGGACAGGGGTTGTCAGCAGCGTGCGGTATGGCTCTCGCCGGGAAGTTGGATGGCAAAAACTATAGGGTTTTTTGCATGCTGGGAGACGGCGAGTCACAAGAAGGTCAGGTCTGGGAGGCCGCGATGGCGGCATCTCACTATAGACTAGATAATCTGGTCGGGATTACCGATTTTAACGGGCTGCAGATTGATGGTTGCAACTTTGAGGTCATGACGGTGGAACCACTACCCAAGAAGTGGCAGGCATTTGGCTGGGAGGTACTGGAAATCGACGGTCATGACTTCCGACAAATCCTGGATGCGCTCTCACCGGAGAAACAAGTTGCCGGAAAGCCGACAATGATTATCGCACACACGGTAAAAGGGAAGGGCGTCAGTTTTATGGAGAATGTATGCGAATGGCACGGAAAAGCACCTAACGAGGCCCAAGTTAGGCAGGCTCTCGCTGAACTGGAGGGTTGATTTGGCAGATACATCTAACGGTTCCTTGTCCGATGATGCTATTGCCAGACTGCTTGAAGCTGCGAAGGACGGCTTAGACAACGCGTATGCACCTTACAGCCAGTTTAGGGTGGGTGCTGCGGTGCTCACTGAGAGTGGAAAGATATATCGCGGTTCAAATGTGGAAAATGCTTCCTATGGGCTGTCTGTTTGTGCAGAACGTGCTGCGGTGTTCCATGCAGTCTGCGAGGGTGAGAGAAACATCGTTGCGGTGGCAGTCGCATGTGCTGGGTCGAAGCCAGTGCCTCCCTGCGGGGCTTGTAGACAAGTAATAACCGAATTTGTGCGTTCGCCGGAGCAGGTACGAATTTACCTTGTGGCTGAGGGCTGCCAGGAAGAACATCTACTGAAAGACCTTTTGCCCTTTCCATTCAAGTTTTGACACTCCCTAATGTGTGATTTCGTGCACGGAGGAAAGACGCATGGCAGAAAAGTTTGCCACTCGTGACGCATATGGTGAGGCTTTAGTAGAGTTGGGAGAATCGAACAGGGACATAGTGGTATTGGATGCCGACCTATCGAAGTCAACGAAGACAGAATTATTTCGTCAGGCTTTCCCAGAGCGGCATTTTAATTTCGGTGTTGCCGAGGCAAACATGATCTCTACTGCTGCGGGGCTGGCAGCCTGCGGGAAGATACCGTTTGCTAGTTCATTTGCAGTATTCGCCAGTGGGCGCGTATGGGATCAAGTAAGGATGTCCATTTGCTATCCGGAATTGAACGTCAAGATTGTCGCAACTCATGGCGGTATAACGGTGGGAGAGGATGGTGCTTCACACCAGGCGAACGAAGATATCGCAATTATGAGGGTCCTGCCTAATATTACTGTGATTGTACCAGCCGATGCCGTTGAGACAAAGAAGGCAATTCACGCCATTGCCCGGTATGTGGGACCTGTGTATGTGAGGCTTGGACGCTCCGCAGTCCCAGTTATCTTTGATGAAAACTATGAGTTTACTATTGGAAAGGCAACAACACTTCGAGAGGGTGATGATGTGTCAATTTTTGCATGCGGCATAATGGTTGCGCAGGCTCTAGAGGCAGCGGATATGTTGCAACAAGAGGGGATCACCGCCGATGTGATAAATGTGTCCACAGTCAAGCCTTTGGATGTGGAGACAATCATCGGTTCCGTAACGAAAACGCGTTGTGCGGTATCTGCTGAGGAACACAGCATCATCGGTGGACTAGGCGCTGCGATCGCTGAAGTAATAACAGATGCTTGTCCTGTCCCAATGGAACGAGTGGGGATGCCAGATACATTTGGTGAGTCAGGCAAGCCAGGTGAACTGCTATCGAAGTATTGTATGACTGCATCAGATATTGTTGCTGCGGCGAAATTGGCCATCAAACACAAGCAGGAGCGAAAGTAGATGGGCAAGAAGGCTGTGCAATTCGGCGCCGGAAACATAGGGCGAGGCTTCATAGGACAACTTCTGAGCGAGTCAGGATACGAAGTAGTCTTTGTTGATATTGCAGACGAGATTGTTCGATTGATTAATGAGCGCCGAGAATACCCAATTGAGATAGCCTCAGACACCCCGGAGACTGTGATAATCCGCAACGTAAGGGCTGTACATGGCTTAGACAAAGAGCGTGTGGCAAACGAAGTGAGCGAGGCAGACATTGTTTGTACTGCCGTGGGTGTGAACGCATTGCCTCATATATCTCCTTCTATTGCCTTGGGCATCAGGCGTCGAGCAGAGAAGGGTATCTCTGATCCTCTGAACATAATTATTTGCGAGAACCTGTTACACGCGTCGGACGTGTTGAGAGGTTATATTCTCACAGAACTACCACCTGAAAACCATGAATACCTCCGAAAACATGTTGGTTTCGTGGAGTCTGTTGTTAGTCGGATGGTTCCCATAATGACGGAAGAGCAGAAAAAGCGTGACCCACTCCTAGTCATCGTGGAGGCATACAAGAAGTTGCCTGTGGATCGCAAAGGGTTTGTCGGGGAAATACCTCAGGTTGTTGGGTTGCTGCCTTACGACAACTTCAATGCTTACGTAGAGCGCAAACTCTTTACGCATAATTTGGGTCACGCGGCGGCGGCATATCTTGGCTATCTACGCGGGCATCAGTACATCTGGCAGGCTATGAAAGATCCTGAGGTGCGGATGCATGTTGAGGGCACACTCGGAGAGACAGGACAAGCATTAATCAAAAGGCACGGGTTTACGCCGGAAGAGCATCAGGACCACATTGATGACCTCTTAGTAAGATTCTCAAATGTGGCGCTAGGGGATCAGGTCTCGCGAGTTGGAAAGGACCCAATGAGGAAACTTGGACGAAACGACCGGCTCATTGGGAGTGGCATGCTATGTCTCGAATATGGAATCAAGCCGACAAATGTCTCTCTGGCAACGGCGGCTGCTCTTATGTTCGACCCGCCAGGTGACCCTTCCGCTGGAGAAGTTCAGCGTATCTTATCTCAGGAAGGGCTTGACGGAGTTTTCAGGCGTATTTGTGATATCGAGCCTGAATCGGAACTTGCTAGCATGATCCGGGAACAATTTCGTGTCATCAAGTCAGGTGAATGGCCGGGTAAAAGCAATGCATGAGGAATTCCGGGCAATTAGACTCGATGAATTGGACGAATGCCTTGACCTCTGGGGCTCAGTATTTGAGCGCGTGGGTCGTGATTACTTCTTGGCTTACATCCACGGTGACCCTTGGTTCAAACTTGACTACACAAGGGTCTGTGTTGCAGACGGTAAGATTGTTAGCGCAGTTCAAATATGCCGTCGAGATGTTGGGTTTGGTATATCTCACTTGAAAATGGGGGGAATTGCAAACGTTGCAACCCTACCTGAATACAGGGGGAGAGGTTACAGTTCGCGGCTTCTGAAGGACTGCATCTGGGTTATGCAAAGTCACGGTATAGGATTCTCCATGCTTTTCACGGGAATTCAACATTTCTACGAGCGCATCGGCTGGCGATCAGTGCCGGTGTCACATATAACAGGAAGGCTTAGATCACACATACGTGCATTGCCGTCGCGGACGTATTCAATTCGGCACCGCGTACCAGAAGATATCATCGGGATGAAGGATGTGTATGCGGCGTTCAATGCCACGCGTCCGCTGGCGGTGAGAAGGAATCAACAGTACTGGGAAGGCTATGTCAGGAGCCGGCTGGGAAATAGTGAGAACATATTTGTTGCGGTGCGCAATGGGAGCCTCGTTGGATACATATACGCTCCCCCAGCGAAAGATACCTTTCGAATACACGAAATCGCCTATACTCCCGGCGATGAGGGATGTGTTTATCCACTTGTTGCACACGCAGCAGCCCAGGCCAAGAAAATGGGAGCACAGACTGCATGGTACAATATTCCTCACGAGCCTGCTATCGTGTCCGCTGTCAAGAGGGTCACGGAAGAATTGGAGTCAGATGATTCCCGTGCGCTGATGTGCAGGCTCATAGACACACGTGTTCTTTTGAACCGGATATTGCCGGAACTGAATCGCCGGGCTTCATATTTCGTTTTACCTAGGGCAGAAATCAGCCTTGAGACTGAGTTTGGCAGTCTTGGGTTCACTTTTGAAAATCAGAGTGTGTACCCGGAGACGCGCAATCCGATACGTGTGAAGCTATCTCAAGAGCAATTTTTCTCACTTCTGTTTGGGCTAAAAACCATCAACGAGATGGACATATCTGTTCCTTTTGAAGCATTCCAGGTCTTGAGTGCTCTTTTTGGCAGGCAGCGAGCAGTGTTTTGGGGACTGGACTCATTCTAAGGGGGATAAATGAGTGTCTTTGATGCTAGATGAAATACATGAGCAACCACAGGTTATCGAGCGAGTAATAGCCCTGGAACACGACAATGTAAAACGCCTGTGTCGAGCGATGAGCGAGAGGGGCGTAATTGGGATTGCAATTGCTTCTCGTGGGACTTCTGACAACGCTGCAACTTTTGCAAAATACATTTTTGAGGTCGTGAATGGTATCCCGGTTTGTCTTATTGCACCCTCTGTTTTTACTTTGTACCGTGCGGAACTCAATCTGGCGCAATACCTTGTGCTCGGGATTTCCCAATCTGGCGAGTCAACGGACGTGGTAGAGGTAATTAAGCAGGCGAGAAGCATGGGCGCTCTTACGGCGGGTATCACCAACGTGCATGAATCCAGTCTTCACCAGGTGGCTGAATATTGCATGTATTGCCATGCGGGCGAAGAAAGAAGTGTAGCAGCCACGAAAACATATACCTCCACTCTTGCCTTGATTTATCTCATATCGAGCACTTTGAGCAAAAACGAAGACATGGTGGATGGACTCAGAACAGCAGCAGGAGCGATTGCCCGCATTTTTTCTATCGAGGGCGGGATGGCTCAAGCAGTAGAGAGATATAGATACATGGAGGAGTGCATAGTAACAGCACGGGGTCTTAACCAAGCCACGGCGCAGGAAGCTGCCCTAAAACTCGAAGAGACCTGCTATATTGTCGCTAAGCCTTTTTCTTCTGCGGAAATTATGCATGGACCAATCGCGGTTATCGAGGAAGGATTTCCTGTCTTTCTCTACGCGCCTTCTGGCAAGGGTTATCCATCCATGCTCGAATTAGCCGATAAACTCGAAGAGAAGTCAGCCGAGATGATTATCATCTCGGCGGAAGAGCATATCCTTAGGAAGGCGAGGACACCGCTGAGAGTACCTGTAAATGTTCCAGAGATAGTTAGTCCGGTAGTGTACATCGCTGTGGGTCAGTTGTTTGCGCAATATCTGTCGGCGGCGAAGGGATATGACCCGGATAAGCCGCGAGGCCTAAGCAAAGTAACCATGACAATGTAGAACCAGCGGAATATACTTCGCTGCTTCATAATCTACTGTAGGAGGATCGATAAATTGGTGAACAGGAACAGGCTTGTGGACACTTTCCTTCGCCTGGCGGAGATTAACAGTCCGCCAAAGCACGAAAAGGCAATTGCTGAACGACTCAGTGAGGAACTAAGCCGGCTCGGCTTTAGGGTATTCTGTGACGGCGCGGGACAAGAGATTGGGGGAGATACCGGCAATATTATTGCTTCGAAAAATGGCAATACAAGTGGCGTGCCAATCCTTTTGTGTGCACACATGGATACTGTTTCTCCGACAGAGGAATGGGGATATGTGATTGACGACGAAGTTATTCGGTCAAATGGGCGTACCATCCTTGCCGCAGACGACAAGGCTGGGATCGCAGCGATACTCGAGGGTCTTCGTGTGTTAGAAGAGGAATGTATTCCACATGCAGATATTCAGGTGGTTTTCACCATTGCAGAGGAAATTGGATTGCTAGGAGCAAAGCACTTGGACTATGGACTCATTAATGCGCGGTGCGCATTTGTATTTGATATGGGGAAGCCGGTGGCCTGCGTTACTGTTGCTGCGCCGTCACATGACAACATATTGGCAAAGATATACGGCAAGGCGGCGCATGCAGGCGCAAGGCCTGAGGACGGAGTGAGTGCAATCGTTACCGCGAGTAAGGCAATATCATGTATGTCCTTGGGGCGAATTGACAATGAAACTACGGCGAATATCGGGGTGATTAATGGAGGAACGGCGAGCAATGTTGTACCGGAATACTGCGAAGTCAGGGGTGAAGCCCGAAGCCGGAACGAAAAGAAACTAGACGCTCAGGTGCAACATATGGTTGAATCGTTCCACGAGGCGGCTGCTGAAACCGGAGCAGGCATTGATATCGAGGTCTCTCGCTCTTACAATTCGTATCGTCTTTCGGCAGACGACGAGGTTGTCAAAATTGCAGTAGCAGCCGCAAGAAAGGTAGGCATCGAGCCAAAAATGCATGAAACCGGCGGAGGCAGTGACGCAAGCATTTTCAACCATAAGGGGCTACCGGCAACAGTTATTGGAGTTGGCTACGAAAAGGCTCACAGCGTGGAAGAGTTTATAGACATTCCCGATTTTGTTAAGTCGGCGGAGATGGCTGTTGCAATTGTGCAAGTAGCGGCGGAAAAGTAGGTTCAGGCATGATTTGCAGGTTTCCGAGATACCGATTGTGGGTGCTCCTATGCTGAACCGAAGAAGGGCAAAAGTCCTGGAAATCTTATCCCGGCGACCGGACGTGCTCGAGATACTCGTTGATGTTGATGGTGAGCGTTGCAAAGCCATCTGTTATCCTGATCTGACAGGTGAAGTTTCAAGGGATGATGAAGTCCTCGTCAATACAACTGCTTTAGATCTGGGATTGGGTACTGGTGGCTTTCACTTCGTCATATGCAATTTAAGCAGGCCCGAAGAGGAAAAAAGCCCGCCGTCGGGACGGATCATGAAACTTCGGTACACCCCTGTGCAAAGATCAGTCGTATCTGTGGAAGAGGATGATCCATTTACTCGAAGAAGGATGCATGACTTCGTAAGTCTCGATGGAATGCCTGTGGTTTGTTGTGAACTCCATAGTCAAATTGCTCCCGTGGCTGCCGCCGTTAAAACTGTGAGTGGGTACTTGGTAAGGATTGCCTATTTGATGACTGATGGTGCGGCACTGCCTCTTGCGTTCAGCCGCTTAGTGAAAGACCTGAAAAGCGCGGGACTCATAGACCGGACTATCACCTGCGGGCAGGCGTTCGGCGGCGATTTTGAAGCAATCAATGTATACACAGGTCTGATAGCGACGAAACAAGCGGCAAAAGCCGACATTGCTATTGTATCCCAGGGACCTGGGAACGCAGGCACAGGCTCAAAATACGGATTCTCAGGCATTCAGCAGGGCGAAGCAGCAAATGCATGCAGTATCCTCGGCGGCACACCAATTATCGTACCTCGAATTAGTTTTGCCGACTCGCGTGAGCGGCACAGGCCAGTCAGTCATCACACCGTGACCATCCTTAGCGAAGTGGCATTGTTTCCTTGCTGGGTGCCTGTTCCTAATATGCCGGAACAAAAGTTGGCAGAGGTGACAGCGGTGTTGAAGCGCGCCGTGTCAAAGGCGGGGCATAAGATAAGGGTCATAGACGCAGACGCCGGACTGGAAGAAATGGCACGAAAGCACCTGCAAGTCAAGACAATGGGGCGGTCTGTGGGTGAGGACCGAGAGTTTTTCCTCGCAGGTGCGGCGGCTGGTGTCTTAGCAAACGAACTCCTTAGGAAATCACAAAAGTGAGAATAGCATTACTGGTCTTGCTTTTTCTGCTCAAAGTCATCGCCTTTGGGGATACAGAATTTAGCCTGAGTACACAAAATCCTGGCAACCTGTTCTATTCTGGCTCTGCGATTGAAATTACCTTCACAGCACCCAGTGACAGAGCGGAATGGATTCTCTGGTCTGTTACGGACGTCGAGGGCAAGCGCGTAGATGGCGGACGTTTCCGATTGTTGAAAAAAGTGACTTTCTCCCCGAAGGTTGAGTCAACGGGTCTATACTTCGTTTCCTGCAAACTCCAAAACAGTAAATCACCGGTCGCGACGACGAGGTTTGCAGTCATTCACAAAATTCTGCTTGCCAAGCCGGAAGTTCAACCCTATGGAATCAATGTTGCATCCGCTAACGAACCCGAAACGCTGAGAGCAACACAACTGGAATTGAGTGAACGGCTCGGGTCTGCCTGGGGTAGAAGTGCTCTGATGCCTGCAGTGAGCCAGTCGTCAGAAGAAAAATCAGAATGGCAGAAATCAGACGCAGCGGTCAAGATGTGCGAAAGGCACAAAATCGCCCTTGTGTCGGTTGTACGCTCATTCGAAAATTCCTCAGCCAGCAGCAACTCCACTGAGGAAGAGGTCACCAGATTCGGGCGATATATCGAGGCAGTTGCGGAACGGTACAAGGAAAAGATTCGTGTATGGGAAATCGGAAGCGAGCCGCTCGCTTGCCAATCCTCGGTCCCATCTCTGGGAGCCGAGGACTACGCGAAGTTGCTAAGAGAGGCATATCTTCGAATAAAGGGATGCGACCCTAGTGCAGTAGTACTCGGGTGCGTAGCACTAGACAAGGATTTCGATTTCCTTGGGCGTGTGCTCAATGCGATTGGGGGACAGTATTTCGATGCTTTGTCAATATGTGCGTATCTTTGGGATGAACAAGCAGCGAAAAAGTATCTTTGTGGCATACATGACCTACTCAGAGTTCATGGAATCGAGAAACCGATTTGGGTAAACGAGATTGGGTGGCCAACTGGCAAGAAATGGTTATCGGAAGAAGAGCAGGCAAAGATGCTTGTGCGTGTGTTCGCAGTTTGCCTCGAAGAGGGTGTCCAACGGCTTTTCTACTCTGACACCGTAGACCGTGCGCCTTCCGACTCTGAAACTTGGCAGGGTCTTACTGGTTTGTTTGATGTAGACGAGACTCCGAAGATCGCCACAGTAGCATTTAATGAAATGGTATACCAACTTAACGGAATGAGGTTTGCTGGGAGTGTTGACCTCGGAGACAATGTGTATGGGAAGCTTTTTGTAAAGGGAGATGAGCAAGTACTGGTGATCTGGACTTCCAACAGAGAACCGGTAGACATCGAACTGGGAACAAATGTGTCTGGTATACAGGTTTACGATATGCTCGGTCGCCGCAGAATTGTGGGCGCTGAAAGCGGGGTCTTGAAACTGAGGGTTACCGATAGACCACAGTATGTCAGGCTCACAAGCCCAGGTCTTCTTCCGCAGGCGGGGTTTAAACTGGAGGCAAGCCCCATCGCCCGCGGTACTACAGGGGAAGTCACGGTGACTCTGACTGGCATGGCAGCCGGATTTGTACAAAAGGTCCGCCTAATTACTCCGCCTGGGTGGGTGGTTACTCCGGAGGAAGCCGATGTAAAGCCTAAGCAAAACATGGCGTTCTGCCGCTTCGAGGTTACTGTCCCTGCTGCGACTCACCCAGGGAAGTTCGAAATCACCGCAGTCTCGACAGAAGGCTTGCCTCTTTCGGTGACGAAGACAATCCTTGTACAAGATCCTATTGCGATCCAGGTTTTTCCTCCCCGGTACCTCGACCCAGATCGCTCAGAACTACAGGTAAGGCTGGACAACCAGACACGTAACCCGATCAAAGGTGAATTGCGGGTATCTTCCACCAGGTTTGTTGTAAGATCGCCGGTAAACACTATCCCACCCGGCGAAAGCAGACAAATCCGTATTCTTATAGCGCCTAAGGATGCAAGAGCCGATCAATCATATGTAATCAATGTCTGTTCCACAATACCTGGTATTCAGGATGTTAATAAGAAGGTAGTGTTACCTCTCATTGGGCTCAGGAAGGCTGTCTCTGGAATAGAGGTGGACGGAAGCCTTGCAGATTGGACGGGAATAAAGCCCATTTTTACATCGAGCCGAGAAAGTCACGTGAATTTCAGTGGAAAGTGGTCTGGTGACGAGGATCATTCTGCACGGGCGTGGCTGGCATGGGACGATCGGTGGCTTTATATTGCAGTTGATGTCAGGGATGACAAAATTGTATGGCCTACTTCGGAAAAGGTATGGGAGCAAGATAGCCTCCAACTTGGCTTTGATCCAATGAATGACGCGGTTGGGGAAGGCTATGATGACGACGACTTCGAGATATTGGTTGCAAAAATGCATGGCGAGGCAAGGATCTTTGTAAGCCAAGCGACCTATGTGCCTGATATTTCGAAGATCAAGGTAGCGATTTCAGAGCGCCCAAATAAAGGCGTAACGTACGAAATAGCGATTCCGTCAGAACTCTTCGGGCCGAGCGGTATGCGGAAGTTTAGGTTAATCGGCTTTTCATTCCTTGTTAATGACAATGATGGCAGAGGTCGCGAGTCATTCCTGCAACTGTCGCCTGGCATTGGACTAAGCAAAGACCCTTCCGTTTTCAAGGACCTTTGGCTAATCGAGTGACTCAGCCGAAGCACTGTATCACAGTGAATTGCAGGGATTACTTTTTCAATGGTAATCACGGAGTGAAAGGACAGACGATGAAACTTGTGGAGAAGACTATTGAGTCAACGCGTATTTTCGAAGGGCGTATCGTGAGCCTCCGAATAGACACAGTGAAACTCCCGAATGGTCAGCAAACGAAGCGTGAGGTAGTGGAACACAAGGGTGCAGTGGCTGTGGTGCCTCTACTCGACCACAATAGAGTTGTGATGGTAAGGCAGTGGCGTACGCCAGTTGGTAGGATACTTTTGGAGATTCCTGCTGGGACGCTTGAGAAAGATGAAGACCCAACCGAATGCGCTGAGCGTGAATTGATTGAAGAAATCGGTTATCGTGCGAATAAATTGACCAAAATGTTTCATTCGTACCTGTCACCTGGGTATTCGACTGAGATGTTGCATACTTTTTTGGCGGAGGATTTAGAGCGAGCAAGAGAGAAAAGAGATTTCGACGAGTTTTTGGAAGTAGAAGTCATCGAACTTCAGAAGGCGGTGGACATGATTCGGAGAGGTGAGATTGTAGACGCAAAGACTATTTGCGGCATTCTACTAGCAGCACGCTTGTTCAAAGGAGAAGAGACGGATCGCAGAACATCGGATGATCTGGATGAATAGTCTCGGAATTTACACCCTTGCGTTTCTAAGTCTCCACCACTAGTTTGAAGACATAATTTTCTGGAGGTAAGTCATGCTAATCATAGGCGAGAGAATCAACACGAGTCGAAAGGTGAAAGGCGAGCCTGTCATTGAAAATGCAGCCAAGGCTCGCGATGCCCAATTCTTTATTGACTTGGCAAAGAAACAACATGAGGCAGGTGCGTCCTATATTGATGTAAATGCAGGTACTCTCTTGGATGAAGAACCAGAGGTATTAGAATGGCTTGTGACGACCATTCAGGGCGCGATTGATGTTCCACTGGCGATAGACAGTCCCAATCCATTGGCAATCGAGCGAGCATTGAAGGTGCACAGAGGACAGGCGATGATAAACTCAATCACCGCGGAGAGGGAAAGATACGAGAACGTCCTTCCATTGGCAAAAGATTTCAAAACGAAGATAATCGCTCTGTCCATGGGAGATGAAGGCATTCCTGCTGATGCCGCGGGTAGGATGACAGTGGCAAGGGAACTAGTTGGGAAGTTAATCAATGAAGGCATAAACCCAGATGATATTTATGCCGACCCGCTTGTATTTCCCATTGCAAATGGACCGGAATACGGCATGGCAGTCTTAGACACGATTCGAACGGTCAAGTCAGAATTTCCCAACATTCACATAAGCGCAGGGGTTAGCAACGTTTCACATGGTTTACCATCAAGAAAGTTCCTGAATCAGGCTTTCACAGTAATGTGCATGACCGTCGGGTTGGACACAGCGATTGTGGATCCGCTCGACAAGCAACTTATGGCGCTGATCTACGCAACTGAAGCGCTCCTGGGACGGGACGAGTACTGTATGGCGTACCTCGAGGCTGTGCGCAGCGGTAAGTTTGAGGAAATCAAGTAACAGAATAGCAAAAATGAAGGTCAACGTTGTTGACGTACCTGAGGGCTCGAGAAACCTGGGATGCGTTGTATCAAATCAACCGCCGCTAGAACCAAGCAGGCTGGCAAAACTCCCTGTCGGGAATGTAGAACCAATGGGCTGGATCGCTCACCAGATAGGCCTGATGGTTGACGGCATGACAGGACGACTACAGGAACTTAGCAAATTCCTCGCAGAAGACAACGGTTGGTTTGGGACACAAAATGACGGCTGGGAAGAACAGCCATATTGGCTCCGTGGATTCTACGATTTGGGTATCCTGAGCAGGAATGAACGTATTCGCAGTGAATCGCTCCGTTGGATCGAAAAGGTAATGGAAACATGCCAGGGCGACGGGTACTTTGGACCGCCTGCCATGAAGGAGGTCGTTGGTGCAAACGGAAGGATCTTGTGTGACCTATGGCCACACATGGTCATGTTTGACGCTCTGCGCAGTCATTGGGAGGCGACTCAGGACCAGAGGGTGCTGGATCTAGGTCTGCGGTTTTTCCGATTTTGTGAAACCATTCCCGAAGACAGGTTTATTCCGCCTTGGGACGACGGCTTTCGGTCTTGGCGCCCGTTCATCCAATGGACACGAGCGGGAGACATGTTGCCGCACATTTACTGGCTCTACAACCTGACTCGCTGGGATCGGTTATTGTGTTTGGCGTCCAGGTTTCATGAACACGTTCAACCACCTGAGGGCAAATGGCTCAATCATCACGTGGTTCACTTCACCCAAAGATTTCGAGAGCCTGGCAATTATTACGTGCAGTCACATAATCCGGCGCACCTCGAGGAGACTGAGTACTGGTACGAAATGCACATGGCAGAGTGGGGGCAGCAGCCTGGTGGTGCATTTGCTGCCGACGAGAGAATACGTCCTGGCAAGACGGATCCCAAACAGGGCATCGAAACTTGCGCGATGATAGAATTCAACAAGAGTTTCTACATCCTTGGCGAAATAACAGGACAAGCCCTCTATGCGGACCGGGTGGAAGACATTATTTTCAACAGTTTTCCTGCAGCCCAAACGCCTGACCTCAAGGCTTTACACTACCTAACGGCGGCGAATATGCCCCAACTGGACGCCAGCACGAACCATGATTTCTACAACAAGGGTCGCCAACTGGACTATTCACCTCATATCTATCGTTGTTGCCAGCACAATGTTGCGATGGGCTGGCCATATTTCGTTGAGCACCTGTGGATGGCAACGCCTGGACCTGGTCTGTGCGCATGGATGTATGGACCGTGTATGGTGTCTGCTGAGGTACAGCCAGGGCGGCGGGTAACTATAGTGGAGGACACGGGGTATCCATTCGATACATCGGTTACAATGCGATTTGCTCTTGATAGACAGATGACCTTTCCTCTTTATCTCAGGGTTCCGCGCTGGTGCTTGAATTTCTTGGTCTCACTCAATGGGAGACAGGTGAATGCAGAGGCGAGACCAGGTACATACGTCATGATTGAGCGGGAATGGAGCCCCAATGATGTCGTGGAAATCGAAATGCCGGTGAAATTGTCACTAACTGTTTGGAAAAAATCGGGAAACAGTGTGACTGTCAATCGGGGACCGCTTTCTTTTTCACTAAAGATTGGTGAAAAGTGGAGGGAGTCACCTACCGGGACAAGAGAATGGCCAGATTGGGAAGTATTCCCGACGACACCTTGGAACTATGGACTAATCGTCAGTCACGATAACCTCGAAAGTCAATTCAAGGTTATCGAGAGGCATAGTATCCCTGAGCAGCCCTGGACAATTGAGAACGCTCCAATCGAGATTCGGGCTAAAGGCAAGCAGATCCCAAATTGGACGATGATTGACGAAACAGTGACGGATCTTCAGCCTAGTCCTATAAGGAGTGACCAGCCGACGGAAGAAATTGCTCTTATTCCAATGGGCTGTGCACGTCTGAGGATGAGTTGCCTGCCTACAATTGGCGACGGTCCGGATGCAAAGGAATGGGTACGCGTATCGAGCCACGAGGAAGCAATGAAACTAAGGATAGGCAGTGTGGAGTAACAGAATCCTTGGCAGTGCCTTGTGCCTATTAATAACACCGAAACAAATGGGTTGTATGACAGCAAGTGGGTGGTGGAGCAGAGGGGATTCGAACCCCCGACCTCGTCCGTGCGAAGGACGCGCTCTCCCAACTGAGCCACTGCCCCACTAATGGTTATTATATCAGGTCAGACCAGGCGGAGTCAATCGGCAGGAATGACAGGGCGTGGCAGAGAACTGAATTGCCACTGGACATACAAAATCATTGAGGTGGACATATGTTGAAGATCAAACCTGGGTTAGAAGTTCTTGTAGATAGAGAAATGGGCTTGGTACGTGGCAAGCGGGTAGGGGTGGTGACAAATCACAGTGCCATCACAAGTGACCTAATACATATCGTGGACGTACTCCTTGGAGCAGGTGTGCAGATAACCGCGCTTTTTGGTCCTGAACACGGTGTCCGCGGCGATGTCGCAGATGGTCAGGAAATCAAATCGGGTAAGGATCCTCGGACAGGAATACCCGTGTTCAGTTTGTATGGACCGATTAAGAAGCCAACCCCCGAAATGTTGAGGGATATTGACGTCTTGATTTACGACCTACAAGACGCAGGTGCCCGATTTTATACTTTTACGTACACGATGTCGTATGCTATGCAAGCATGTGCCGAGAATAGGAAGCAATTCATTGTCCTTGACAGACCAAATCCAATAGGTGGAATTGTAGTCGAGGGAAACATCCTGGAGAAAGCATTCAGTTCATTTGTCGGTTTGCATCCGATTCCAATACGGCATGGAATGACAATTGGCGAACTAGCACTCATGTTCAATAATCAGTTTGGCATTGGCGCCAATCTCGAAGTGGTAACAATACAGGGTTGGAAACGCGCGATGTGGTGGGATGAAACGGGTCTGCCTTGGGTGATGCCGTCTCCTAATTTACCAACTCTAGACGCTGTAGCGCTCTTCCCCGGCATGTGCTTCTTGGAGGGGACAAACGTCTCCGAAGCAAGGGGAACTACCAAACCGTTCGAGATGGCTGGGGCTCCATGGGCTGACGGACATAAACTAGCAGATCGTCTGAACTCGATTGGACTCCCTGGCGTTGGTTTCCGCGCAGCAAGTTTTATCCCATTTGCGTCAAAGTACCAACAACAACTTTGCCATGGGATACAAGTGCACGTATTCGACCGAAAGAAACTCAGGTCTGTAGAAGTTGGTCTGCATGTAGTCAAGGCGTTCCTCGACCTATTTCCTGGCGAGTTCGAGTTCAGAGCACCTGGACCTTCTGGAAAGTGTCACTTCGACCTTTTGCTGGGTAGTGACAAGCCGAGATTGTTGCTAAGCAAAGGGGCACCTGTGGAGGAAATTATTCAGTCTTGGGAAGATGATCTGTACGGCTTCAAGCAGGTACGCGAAAGATATCTGCTCTATTCATGAATGATGGTTGAACGTGTCCTTTGATTGTGTTATAAATACGGGCGTGGATCAGGTTAAGGATGTAAAGCAATCTGATGAGTGTATCGAACCGCTAGATGTTATCATCGATACTGACATAGGCACAGATGTTGATGACGCCTACGCACTCCTCTTCTCTTTATCATCGCCTGAACTGAGGGTCCGGGGCGTGACCCTTGTGCATGGGAACCTTGATACGCGGTCCAAGATTACCTTTAAGATTCTCAAGTTGCTGCGCCGATTGGACGTGCCTGTGGCGAAGGGGTGGGAGAACCCTTTAAATGACGCAAGGTCGGTCTGTTGGAGTGGTCATGAGGGTGTGGGGATTGACTTCTCAGACATAACCGACTGCTCAACCCTGTCAGAGGACGCCGCAAACTTCATCGCCAGGGTTGCGGAAGAGAACTCGGGAAAATTGGTTTTGATAACCATCGGACCGATGACAAATGCTGCGGTTGCTATCCAGAGGTTTCCCAATCTTAAGAGGCATCTAAAGGGAATAGTGGCCATGGCTTCGGTATTCAATGGATTCGGTAGAGACAGGGCTGGGGTTGAGCATAATATTGCCGTGGACCCAGAAGCTGCAAAAGTAGTTTTGGAATCGGGCATTCCATTATACCTGGTGGGTTTGAATGTCACATTGAAGACTTCATTAACACGTGAGCATTTGGAAAAGATTCGGTCGGCCGATACCAATCTCAGCCGTCTATTTGCACATATGACCGAGCAATGGCTTGCGGTTTGCAAGCGGGAATACGCCATCATGCATGACCCACTGGCTGTGGCGGCTGCTTTTGACCAAAATGTAGTGCGCTTTATTCCTGTCAGACCGGACGTCAGTCTCGATACTGCTGGGATCGTCTCATACTATCCAGGAGACGATGATTCCCGCGTTATGATAGCCGACCGTGTGAACGTCGAGCAATTCAACCTCGTATTCTTTCCCCGTATTATGTCCGCCATTTGTCATAAAAAAGGCTGCAGTGATGGATTATGCGCGTGAGATATCAGAAAGCGATTCAAATCCAGTTCCTAGCCCCAGTTCCGTCTGGAGGCTAGACCTGCGAGCAGGCAGAATATCAGAAAATAGGTTTGAGTAGGATTCCAGGAGGGTTCGATGCCGTATTTGCTGGGTATTGATGTGGGAACAAGTGGGACAAAAGCACTCTTGATCAGAGAAACTGGCGAGGTTGTTTGTTCAGCGACCGAAACATATCCATTAAGTATTCCAAAGCCACTTTGGGCGGAACAGGACCCATCTGATTGGTGGCGAGCGACTGTATCAACGATTCGCAGGATTCTCAAAGAATCTGGTGCGGACCCGGCAGACATACTAGGAGTTGGGCTGACTGGTCAGATGCATGGCGCGGTTTTTCTGGATGCGCAAGACCAGGTTATCCGGCCAAGCATCCTGTGGTGTGACCAGCGGACGGAGGCGGAATGCAAATGGATCACAGAGACAATCGGGCGAGACAGAGTGATTGAACTCACAAGCAACCCTGTTTTAACTGGATTTACGGCTGGCAAGATAGTGTGGCTGCGAAATAATGAGCCCGAAAACTACGCCCGTGTTAGGAAGGTGCTTTTGCCAAAGGATTACATCCGTTTCCGACTGACCGGCGAGTTCGCGACGGACGTATCCGATGCATCTGGTACGTCGTTATTCAATGTCCGTAGACGTCAGTGGGCGGAGGAAATGCTCGATGGCGCTGATATTCCGAAGCAATGGATGCCAAGCGTGGTCGAGTCGCCTGAAATCACCGGGACAATTACCGAGGAGGCTGCAGAAGTGGCAGGCTTGAAGCCTGGAACGCCGGTTGTGGGTGGAGGCGGCGATCAGGCAGCCGGCGCGGTCGGGAATGGCGTGGTTGAGACTGGGATTATCTCTTCGACAGTCGGCACGTCTGGCGTTGTATTTGCCTTTGCTGATCAGCCAGTCGTAGATCCGAAATTACGCGTACATACATTTTGCCACGCCGTTCCAGGTAAATGGCACGTGATGGGAGTCATGCTCTCAGCCGGCGGGTCACTCCGGTGGTATCGAGACACATTTGCCGAAGTGGAAGTTGCGAGGGCACGAGAAAAAGGCGCCGATCCGTATGACATTCTCTCTGAACAAGTTGCGTCTGTAGAGCCCGGGTGCGAGGGCTTGATATTCTTGCCGTATCTTACTGGAGAGCGGACACCTCACGCTGATCCGAATGCAAGAGGCACGTTCTTTGGGATTACATTGCGTCATACGAAGGCACACTTTGTTCGAGCAATTTACGAAGGGGTTGCGTATGGTCTTCGCGATTCGTTTGAGATACTTCGGGAAATGGGCGTACCGATTAAGCAGGTCCGTGCTTCAGGAGGTGGAGCCAGGAGTGCAGTCTGGCGGCAGATTCAAGCGGACGTGACAAGCATGGAGCATGTAACAATTAATGTTGACGAAGGTCCCGCATTTGGAGCAGGTCTGCTGGCGGCTGTGGGTACTGGAGTTTACCCAAGTGTAGAGGTAGCATGTAAGGACACGATTAAAGTTGTTACGAGCACTAGTCCCAACCTCAAGAATAAGGCGCTGTATGATGATTACTACCGTGTGTACTGCATGCTATACCCATCGCTGAGACACCAATTTCTGGCGGTTTCCAATATTGTCACTGGAAAATGACTAGATGGCTTATCTTGGAGTAGACATCGGCGGAACCAAGACAATTGTGGCTATTGCCGACGATTCGGGGGAAATAATCGGTCTGAGACGTCTTATTACTCCCAGGAGCGAAGGTCCTGCAAGGGTACTTGGGGAGATTGAGGCGTCTCTTCAGTCGCTAATCGAAGAGACTGTTGCAGAAAAGATCTACTGCATCGCCATTGGGTGCGGTGGGCCACTTGACCGGGAAAAAGGCATTATCCTCACAGCTCCTAACCTACCCGGCTGGGACAACCTTCCGCTCAGTGCCTATTTCGAAAACGCCTTTGGTGTGCGGACAATCATTGACAATGATGTAAATCTTATGGCACTTGGGGAGGCCGTAAAAGGGGCAGGATCAGGAGTTGATTACATGGCGTACTTCAATATTGGCACAGGCATCGGCGGTGGAATAGTGATCAACGGAAGGCTCTATCGCGGTTGTGGGAATGCAGGTGAGTTTGGGCATCAGATTATCCTTCCTGAGGGTCCACGCTGTCTTTGTGGAAGACACGGCTGCCTTGAGGCGCTTGCCTCCGGGACCTCCATTGCTCGTCGGGCACGGGAATGCGAAGACATAAGTAGGAGCGCAATAATCAGGTACGCCACGAGCGCCGCTTCCATCACCGCAGAACATGTCGCCCTAGCGGCTCGAGATGGAGATGAACTTGCACTGAGGATATGGCGAGAGACTGGTGAATATCTCGGCCTAGGTGTAGCAAACGTGGTTAATATCCTCAATCCTCGGCTCGTGATCATTGGTGGCGGGGTCGCTAACGCCGGCGACCTCTTGTTTGAGCCTGTGAGAAGAACAGTGGCTACACGCGCCATGAAACGACTCGCCAGTGACGTAACTATCCTTCCAGGTTCACTTGGTGAAAAAGCGGGAATCATTGGAGCGATACAACTTGCCATGGAATCTCACTTATCGAACAGGGAAGAGGCAACTAAGTAAATCGTAAAAATTGCCGACACGTACGATACACGGTTGCATGCGGGGCCGTTGCACACAGGGGGAGTGACAAATGATTGTTGGTACACCAAAGGAAATCAAGGACAACGAATATAGGGTGGGAGTCGTCCCGGCAGGGGTCGAAAGACTCACAGAACTAGGTCACACAGTTCTAGTTGAGCGTTCCGCAGGACACGGAACCGGCATTAGCGACAAAGAATACCGCGACGCAGGTGCAGAAATTGTTGATTCTCCTGCCGAGATATGGCGACGTGCGGATTTGATAGTGAAGGTAAAAGAGCCACTTGAGCAAGAGTACTCCTATATACGTCCCGGACAAATAATATTCACATATTTCCACTTCGCCGCTAGCGAGGATCTGACGCGCGCTATGGTCGCCTCCAAAGCCGTATGCGTAGCATATGAAACTCTCCAGTTACCAGACGGTTCGCTTCCACTGCTAACTCCAATGAGTGAAGTAGCCGGACGGATGGCTGTACATGAAGGAGCGAAATATCTCGAAAGACCAATGCTAGGACGAGGGATACTACTGGCTGGCGTGCCAGGGGTAGAACCCGCAAACGTCGTTATCTTGGGCGGAGGTGTAGTCGGAGCCAATGCGGCGAAAATAGCAGCAGGCATAGGTGCTAATGTGACAATAATGGATATTAATCTCGAACGTCTTCGCTACCTCGATGACGTAATGCCAAAGAATGTGACCACGCTCTTTTCTAATAGGCATACCATTAGGAAAAAATTGAAGGAAGCAGACCTTTTGATTGGGGCAGTGCTTCAGCCTGGCGCTCGAGCGCCAGTTCTGGTAACAAGAGACATGCTGAAATTGATGAAACCAGGTGCAGTAATCGTGGACGTTGCGGTTGATCAGGGAGGTTGCGTAGAGACCATACGCCCAACGACACATAGCAATCCCACGTACGTCGTAGACGGAATAGTCCACTACGGGGTTACCAATATGCCTGGTGCTGTTGCCGGAACTTCCACCTATGCTCTGACAAACGAAACATTGCCTTACGCAGTACGTCTCGCCGATATGGGATACCCCGAGGCATTTAAAGGTGACCCGGCACTCAGAGCGGGATTGAATATTGCTTTCGGAAAGGTTGTCCTTCGCCCGATTGCAGAACAGTTCGGCTTGCCCTGGACTCCCGTCGAAGAGTTGCTAGAATCCAGCGAGCACAAAGGTCACTAGAAGTGCCTTGAGGTCGTACTGGTGACAGAATCAGTTGCAGTCGTGCGCCAATGAGTACGGATTTTGCCGAGTGTCTAAATCCTCTCAATGTTATCAAGAAGGTGAAGCCTGAAACACTTGACTTTGCAGTTGTTTCTGCAGGGGTGTTCACGACTCAGAATCCCGAGATCATCAAGTCTTGCCTTCAGGAATGCACACGCGCACTCAAACATGGTGGTTTACTTTTCCTCCAAGGACATCCAAAGTTTCTGCCCTCGCTCGGAGTCTTTCTTGACCAAATACTCACATTCAAGTATTGGATTGCGGTTGAGTCGGAGGAGTGGCGTCCGACTGCGGGATTACCGAGCGTACATGCCGGCATACTGTTGTTCGTAAAAGGCAAGAAATTTGACATTCCTCGGATGAGGTTTCCCCATAGATACTGCGCGGCGTGTGGGAAAACACTTAGGGATTGGGGCGGTAAATCTCACCTGATGCACCCGGATGGAAGAGCAATATCCGACGTGTGGATGGAGTTACCTCAACTCGATAACTACAATGACGTCTCGCCACCTGTACTTGAGATGATACTCCGCCTAGCCGATTCGCAACGGAAGCATGGGCTGATCCTGACGGGATGCAAGGCAAGAAAGCGTGAAATGGATATCAAACCCGTGGCAACAGATTGTGGAGCAGCGCGAAAGCCTTGTACTTTGCATGAAGACATGACGAATGTAATCCTGTGTGGTAACGCACTTGAGAAACTCCGTGAGTACCCGGATGGGTGTATAGACTTAGCCTTTGCTGACCCGCCTTACAATCTGCAGAAATCATATGGATCTTATCGCGACGCCCTTATTGAAAAGGAATATGTTAATTGGTGCGATTCATGGTTGGCGGAATACGTCCGCATTTTAAAGCCTACTGGTTCTCTTTATGTGCTAAACCTACCACGTTGGTCTATGTATCATGCGGAATTCCTTAACAAGGTTATGCACTTTCAGAATTGGATTGTGTGGAATGCACCATCGGAGCCTAGGGGAAAACTTGTACCTGCTCATTACAGCCTCTTGTTTTACACAAAACACCCGACGGAATTTACATTCAATTATAACGATATGAGAGAGATTGATTCACGTGATTATTGCCTGCGCACTAGTTGTATTCGCCGTCGGAAATCAGCAGGAGAGGACAAGAAAGAGACGCTTACGGATTTTTGGTGGGATATCCATAGAATCAAGCATAGACGAAGCCGTGATTATCATCCCTGTCAACTTCCTGATGCTCTCTTGGAGCGAATAATCAAACTGTCTAGCAATCCCGGCGACATAGTGTTGGACGCCTTCAATGGTGTGGGTACCACAACTATCGTGGCTGCTAGACTGGGGAGAAAATATATCGGAATTGATATTGACCCTGGGTATGTTGAAATATCAAGGCAAAAACATGCGGAAATTGAGTCAGCGGGTCGCATACTACGTCAGAGTACCAGGAAACCAAGGACGACGTACACCAAGAAAGAACTCCAAATGGAATTGTATGCATTAGCAAACCGCCTTGGGCGTCTGCCAACTCCTGAGGACGTGGAGGCGTACACCAATTATGATGTAGAAGTTTTCTTCAGTGTATTTCCGACATGGGGAAAAGCGCTGAAAGCGGCGAAGATACTGATCCGTGAATGAAGAGCCCTTTGTTCATTCCCATTCGTCAGATACTTCACCTGGTTCCAGGTCTCCGGATGCGTATTTCCCTTGCTCACAAATTCCCTTGAAACTGCACCTATGACACTTTTGTAGGTCGCGCGTCATTGGGAAGTCTTCCATGGCTGCAATATTAGCCGCAGGATTGCGCACACACTTTAGCATGGCCTGGAAAGTCTCTTTGAGGTATTCCTTGGCGGCTTCTATTTCGATTTCAGTGACCGTCCTTTCTTCTGCCATAAAATGTGGGAACAGGTGCACAGGAGACACTGAGACATTTGCGATGGGCACTTCCCATTTGTGTGATGTGTATAGAGCATAACACGCAAGTTGTCGTGACTCATTTTCTCTAGGCAGTCCAGTTTTCCAGTCATAAACGACTATCCCCGTCTTGTCCTGGACTGCAAAGTCGAACTTTACGTAGACGAGAAGGTCGTCAAGTCGAAAACTAGCGTACCTATCAATAGGTAGCCAGCGCTGTGTTGGAATTTGCAATATGCGTTGGAGCAACTCCGATTCCATAAAGTTGACAACGCTAGTAAATGCTTTATCCTTGATGCGCTGGATCACAGCAGGTCCAACTGGAATCTTGTAGTAGTGTTCAAAAAGGTTTAGCGAAGTGTCACCCGGAACGCGCCTCTCCTGTGCGGCCGATGTCCGCCAACCATTGCTGAGTTTACACCGAACATGCTTCTGCGCTATGTCGGACGAAATGGTTACACCGTTTCTTGCTTGTTCTAGCACCCACTGGATGGTGTCGTGCACAACCTCGCCAACCCACATGTCGAGGGTCTTAATTGACTTCATTTCGAGCGCTAGTTTTGCCTCGTTGGGAGCCTCAGGATAATAGCCAGCATCTGCCAGATATGAGTAGTAATAGTAACGCCTGCGGCATTCCTCGAACATGCGCGCACGGCTCAATGACCAACTCAATCCCTTTTGTTTAGTCACAGTTGCCTCTCGTCGAGCGTCATCATTCGATGGATCAAAACTTCATGATTCCGCTGATTCTCTTTACTAACCCTCGACAGAACGTGCTGCAACTAGTCTCTGTGCAACGTTGTCCCAGTTAACGAGGTGTTCGATAAACGCATTCGTCCACTCAGGTCGGGCATTCTTGTATTGAAGGTAATATGCGTGTTCCCAGACGTCGCATACCAGGATAGGTACAACTCCCCATTGGGTACGGTTTTCATGCTTTTCAGCACCCAGGACTACGAGACCTTCGTCCCAGGGTCTGTACGCGAGGATTCCCCAACCTGAACCCTGAATTGCATTTGTGACCGATAGAAATAATTTCTTAAAGGAGTCAATGTCCCCAAAACTCCTCCCGATAGCCTCCGCGAGGGTACCAGATGGTTCGCCGCCTCCCCCAGGTTTCATATTTGTCCAGAAAATGGAATGGAGCCTGTGCCCCGAGCCGTGAAAGGCCAAATCATTTGCAATTGCATTTGCGCTTGAGAAATCGCCAGATGCGATCGCTGCCTTCATCCTGTCTTCTGCAGCATTCAAGCCTGCGACATATGCGGCGTGGTGCTTGTCATGGTGGAGGCGGAGCATTTCCTCGCTGTAATAGGGCTCGAGGTCCTTGTAATCGTACGGAAGTGGTGGAAGTGTGTAACTCATAACTATTTTCCTCCTTCTCGATGTATTATGTTAGTAATGTCCGTCCTTCCAGTGCTGCGATTCGCACTTTGAGGCTACTAGCACAGCCTCATTCATTTGTAACATTGAAACCTTAATAAAGCCTCCACAACAAAGCAAACAAATACACGGCGGGACTGCTCATGCAAGCCAATTTTACCCATTGGCCATAAGCATGAAACCGCTCGGTCGCGTCTTATTCAAATTGCTCTTACTACCATTCGTGCGGAGTCGTCGTACGGGAAAAGGGAAGGCTGTAGATCACAAAGGACAACATAAGCCTCCTAATGCCTAGTCAATGAAGAAGGCATATACCCGAACGGTATCAGAGCCCCAGGTGGAATCGAATGTCGCCCTTATTCCTTTGGCAGGGACACCGATGTCTAGGTTGACCAGTCTCTGGTAGTTGCCAGTTACTTTTCGCCAAAGTCGCCAACCGTCAGAGGTCAGCACGTCTACATGGAAGTCTTTAACCATCTCCGGCGGAATGCTTCTCAATTGGTTGTCCTTTTGGTGGTAACTCATCTGAATTATCTTGGACAATGCACTATCAAAGATAAAAGTAGCGCTTGTTATTATTTGGGTCGTTGGCCAGGTGTATTCAAGGCTGTCGCCTAGTCTACCATCCCAAGCATGCTGTTCACCCCCAACAGGGCGGTTGATGCCATCACGTAGCGGCTCAGGATTGCCATATGAAGCCTTCAGTTTCGATGTCATGGTAAGATTGGAAAACTTCTGAGTTACCCAAGGAATGTAAGCATCCTGCCGAAGGAGTGATTGCTGTACTTCATGTATGTGTCTCCCCACCTCTCGAGGTGTGATTCCCTTCTTAACTGCTAATGCTGCTGCTGTGCCCACAGCCTGTCCCATGGAACAACCTGTGCCCTGCACACGTGCAGAACTCATAGCAGCGTGCGTCATGCCTGCACATCGTCCTGCGAACATCAGGTTCTCGATATTCCTGGAATATAGTGACCGGTAAGGTATGCCATAGGGAGACGGCGCAGGATGGAAGATGGTAGGCTTTCCTTTCCATCGAAAGCCCCCTGGATGATGATCGTCCATGGTCCACCCTCCATATGCCACGATATCTGGGAACCTGCCTTCCGATTCGACGTCATTTTGAGTGAGGATGTACTCACTAACGTATCGCCGGCTCTCGCGCTTACCAGGCAAGAATTGCACCCATTCCAGCGCCCAATTTTCCGCACCGTGATCGCCATGGTTTTTGATATGGTCCCACATCCCGTAGACTATCTTCAGCAGTTCGTCCCTTATCCTCTCAGTGTCGTGGATACTGTCTTCTTCGCCTCCGAGTTCGAGCCACCAATAACCCATCTCGATCCAATTGTGATTGCGGTGAGGTAGGTCTTCGTCAGATGGAAAGTCGTAAGCCCACGTTGGAGGTTCGAATGGCATGGGTACGCCCATGTCTCTGGCCTGAAAAAGCAATGTCATGCCCATTGTCTTTCGGTCGGCAACTTCTGGTTCTATGGACTCGTTGTATTCGCTTCTGGCCTCACGCCCCACGCGGTATTCTGCGCCTGTCAATGGGGCGAGAACCGCGTCTCCGGAGCAATCTGCAAAGATTTGTGCTTCAATCGTATGGTAGGTCTGTGTGGTTGTTTGCCACCCGGTCACAGACTTGATTCTCGACCCGTCCATTTTCGCATCGAGGCAGGAACAGTTTAGGAAGTAGAGCAACCCCGGGGCCTCTTTGACGGCTTCATAGAGGACTGTGTCCCAGATCGAGAAACTCCTTTGGGGATTTCGGCGCAAGTTTTCTAGCCTTACTTCTTCAAGGATCCCTGTTTCGCGGAGGTTTGGTATTTTGCCGTGTCTGTCGGCACCGCAGATGTGCACTCGTATTTCACTCGATGCATTGCCACCGAAAACCGGACGGTCATGCATGATGGCGACCTTCGCACCCTGGCGGGCAGCAGCAATTGCAGCACAGATACCTGCCATACCTCCGCCGACTACGCAAAAATCCACTTGATGGGTAACCCTTTTCATCATTTCGTCTACTTTCCTCTTTCCCGCAGTATTTGTCTCAGAGGGTCCTCGATGGCGTTTGGTCTTGCCATTTGTTGCTCAACCCAACTTTCTAAGATGTCCTTGCATTGTCTCACGACATTTGGCTGCTCATCCCGTACGTTGCGCGTTTGGTATATGTCCGTGGAAATTTCATAAAGTTCGACAGGTTCAAAGTTGTAGAGCCAGGAGTCGTATGTTTCGACCATAAGGTGATTCCGTGTTCGCACAGCCCGCTGTACAGTATACAAACCATGGTCCCAGACCAGATATTCTCTGTCGAGTTCCCGTCTACGTTGCAGGTTAGACCGAAAAGACAAGCCATCCCAATCTTCTGGACGTTCAATTCCTAGAATGTCGCATATCGTGGCTGGTAGGTCAACATTGTAAAGTAATCCATGTGACGTATGCGCCGATTTAACAAGGCCGGGACATCGGATAATCAGTGGAATGTGGTGGATGCACTCGTCGGCACAGACATGGTCAGAATATATGCCATGTTCTCCAAATGCGTCGCCGTGGTCTGAAGAAATTATGATCACAGCATCGTCCAATACGCTTTGGCAAGCGAGTTCATTCAGTACAATACCAACATGGTAGTCAACATATGCTATCGCCGCATCATAGCCTGTGACCATATGTTCAAAGTCCTGGCGGGATTCAATTGTGCCCGGCATTAAAGGGAACGGACTAATTCCATTTTTGAACTGACCTCGCGCTGTAAACGGACCACTCATTTGTTGATGCCGGTTTATCGCATCTGCGTCTGGCCATGGCTGGTCAACCGGTGTACCTTTGAATCTGTCCGCCCATTTGGGATCCATTTTGTAGCATCGGTGAGTGTCCCAATAGTTAATATGAAGGAGGTAGTTTTCACGCCGGGCGTTGTATTTCAGCCAGCGAAGAACGACTTCGTTGACCTCCTCTGCGGTTTCTGCACCGCACTTCAGATTCGGCGTGTGAAACTCAGACCACCCGCACATAAACCAATACGCACTATGACGGTCTGCAAAATTCGAAAATGAGATCGTATCATAACCATTCTTTCGCAGCAGTCTGCTGAAAAGTTCGTTATCTGGTTCCGGACCCCCATAATCAGTATGTCTGATGTAAAAGTTCGACCCGACGCCGACATTCGATGCTACTCCATTCCTGATACCAAAACGTCCAGAGATCCAATTGGCCCTTGATGGTAGACACGGTGAGTTTGCACAATAAAAATGAGTGAACATTGTACCCTGCCGTGCTATCGCATCGATTGCGGGAGAAGTCGGGCGTTTGTAACCATAGCAACCTAGATGATCAGGTCTAAGGCAGTCTATATCGAAGAAAATGATCCGCATTCCAGACGCGAACTCCAGTTGCGAGTTGCTTGAGCTTGCCAATGTCTAAGCATTTCGTCTTCTGGTGATTATATTCCCACCAAAGGGTTAACGGAGATTTTGTAAACTGCTCAGTTGGCAATCCTTACCTCATGCTGTCGGCCAATAGTACCGTTGGATCTTTTTTCAGTTTCGCAATCACGATCTCTGCCATTGGCCATGCTCGTATGAGTTTGATGGTACTATTACCGATAATGCCTTCCTTCTGAATTCCCTGAGCAATAAACTCAGGTTCGAGCCGAGCAAAATTCCGAGGAATGCCATATTTGTGGAGCCTCACTGGAACATCCGCTGTGCGCCCGTCGGCATATTTGATAGTAGCGTAGGCCTCTTCCTCCTGCAGATGGTAGGGGACCTCTGCGACCTCCTCACAGTAGTGCATGAGCGTGTTGGATTGGTGCCCTACGCCAATTAGAAGGACATAGCCGTCTGCATCAACGAGGGCGTCATAGGGGGTACCATAGCCACATGGGGTGGGGGCAAACTCGTGCGCTTCCGTATACTCTTCCGCCCTGGGGCCAAAAACGCACACAGAATGTGTAGGGTGAGCACTCCGTATGAAACCTGGCCGAGTGCGTGCTGTCTCTGGAATTATACCCGTCCAGCAAGGCGTGTTGAGAACATCGAAAAAAGGTGGATTCTGCGGTGAAAGATCCTTGTGCCCTGTGAGTGTGGGAAACATTACGTTTCCTCCCGGACTCACAACTTCCACCAACGCGTCAATTACCGCATCTGCTCCTCCCTCCACATGTCCAAAAGAGGAGAGCGAAGAGTGAACGAGGACTGAGTCACCAGGCTTCAGCCCAAGGTCACTTAGACCTGCCACGATATCTGCTTTCGTCACTGAAGACACAGCACGACCTCCCGTATCAGTCCCCTAATGGTCTGAAAATGAAGGACGGTTTGTAAAACCAGTCTGCTAATCCATTGGTAATCCCAAGAGAACGTTGTTGACAATATCCAGGACTCGTATTGTGTCTAGATTCCGTCTGGCGTATAGAAATTTTTCGCGCATTGGTCCTTCTGTAATTTCTGCTGCTTTCTGCCACAAGTGATTCCACACACGTATACTCATCCTGGCCGCCTCGACTTGGTCCTCTGTGTACGGGAAAAGGTCATACCCTATGCGCTCGCCGTTCTTGCCGTATCCTAGGAGTTGTAGTTCAATCGCCATGCCAAAGGTTTGCTCAATGAACGACGCACCCACGATATTATCGTCGTCAAACTGACCCCAGCCTGAGTTCGCATGCTGGTGACCAAGCAAGCCTTCACTAGACAAAAGGTTCGCGTATTGTGGCAGGTTTTCGCCACGCATAATCAAGTGTTGCCAATCCATATTAACCTTTACATTCGTTGTATCAATTCCCATGTCTTTGAGTTTTCTAATCACCAGAATACATGTTGCCTGGTTGGCAAGTAGGATTCGCATCTTTGGTTCACTGTTCTTGTCTTCCAAAAGGACAGGTACTCCCTTGCTATTTGCGTACTCCACTGCTTCGGCGAGTCCGTCTATGAAGAGTTTCCACATTTCGCCATAGTCGGCTTGATTCGGGTAATTGTATCCATCATTGCCTGGCCAAATTATGAACTTTGCGTTGAGGCGTGCGGCTTGGTCAATACCCCGTTTCGTTATTTCCATAGACAGTCGCCGTAATCCGGGGTCAGGATTCATGAAGCATCCCATCTTTAGTTCAGGCATGCAAAATGTACCAAGAGCAACTGCGTATATGTCTTTCTTACCGATGGCCTGAAGGACTTCTTTTTCGATTTCCTCGTTGATCTCCTGTGGATAATGACCTTCAAAGCCGTCAAGGAGGTCGCCGAGTCCGTTTGCCATGCGTGCGTACCTTTCAGGCATCGGCTCATCAGCAACCTCACTGTGATATCCATCAGCCATGAACCTTGTGGGCGTCTTGCCTGCCATCCATATACCAAGACTATTTTTAAGTCGTTCCATGTGCTTCTGCTCCTCTCTCTTGGGAGTACCGATACGCGGATTTTAGCAGCCTTACTTTGGTCTGTCAACGCTTGCAAATATGTCCTACTCGCTGCCTTGCCAAGGCCTGCTAGTTGTGCAGGCAAATATTAAGCGGTTATGAAAGTCTTAGACAGAGGGTTGACAAATAGTACCAGATGTGCTATACTTTTGACAAATCGGCGATGGCTATATGACCAAGTTGCCAGAGGCGCAATGCGCTCAAGGGGTCTGGCAGAATCAAAGTGGTAAAGAGGCACCGTGTGTCCTCTGCATCGAAAGGAAGTTACATGGATATTCAAAAGTCGCCGGATAGTCAACAAGAGACGGTCATCGGACTGACCAAGCGAGAGATTGAAGTCCTCCAACTGGTTCTTGAAGGTAAGTCGAGTAAGGAAGTGGCCGCCATTCTTTGCTGCAGCAAGCGTACTGTGGACTTCCATTTAGCGCGTATTTACGACAAACTAGACGTATCTAACAGAGTCCAAGCAATGCGCAGATGCGCTGGTCTTGGACTAATTCCCTTCGAGACAGGAAGAAACACAGATAGTTCTGAATGACGTACTTCTTTGCGCTACCCAGGCATTTTGCAGCGCTTCAAGAGCCGAACTGTGGTACCGCCGTTGAATCGGAACTCAACCGAATCCATCAGTTTGCGCATTACAAATATGCCCAAATTACCCTGGTCCAGATTTTCCACCGGCAATTCACGTGTGATATGTGGGTCGAATCCTGGTCCGCTATCTGAGATCTCAAATAGAACCGCTGAGTCAGTCCGAGTGCATCGAAGAGTTACGAAATCCAGTCCATCGCGCGGGCTCCCGTGACGGATTGCGTTTGAGCATGCTTCTCCGACGGCAAGTTCGATATCGGCCAAACATTCTTCGGAGAAAGGACATCGGCTGGCAAAATCAACCGCGTGTCTCCTGAGCAGGCGGACGCTGGAGAGTTCTGCAGGAACTACGAGCGACGAAGATTCAACCTTGTTGGTGTCTGTGAATACGACCGGGGATAGTGAACCAATACAGTCTCCTGTGCCCAATTTAGACCCGGGCGTGGAACATGATCCTTCTTGTTGCTCCATCACTTGCTTCCCTAAAATCAGTATTACCCAGTGCTGCCTTGGCGTTCCCAACGCAGGATAGCGATACTGTTTGAAAATACCACTTTGGCTTTGGCTTGTCAATAGAAAAATCAAAAATTTGCACGTTGATACCCTTTGCTGTAATATGACCTTCGTCATGTCAAAAGACCGCAGCATATTCTGGGTAACACTTGTAATAGGCGCCTGCGTGATTCCTACCCTTTACTGGTTCAACAAGCGCTCGCCCGTAGACGAGCAGTACATCGTCACCAATGTGGGTGCTCTATTTTGGCTTCCAATGCTGGCAATTCTTCTTGTTTTGCGTGAGGAACCGACTGCTTTTGGGTTTACTCCCGGCGACTTCCGGCGTGGGTTACTCTACGGATTTCTGTTTTTTGTCGTTACAGTCCCCGCTCTTGCAATAGCCTCAAGAATGTCGGTCTTTCAACAGTACTACCCACTGCGTTCTGAGGCTGAACGTGATCTTGCGTCATTTGGATACTTCGAAGTTTCATACGGCATATATCTATTTTGTTGGGAATTTTTCTTTCGCGGCTTCTTGCTCTTTGGTCTCCGGCGCGTGCTCGGAAATTGGGCAGTGTTTGCCCAGTCCGTCGCTTTCGGTATTATGCACTTGGGGAAACCAGCGCCCGAAGTAGTTGCGTCTTTTGTTGCAGGAGTGGCGCTGGGTGTTTTAGCCCTGAGGTCGAGATCGTTTATTCCATGCTTTCTTGTGCATTGGGGAAGTGCTGTACTTTTTGATATACTTGTGATAGCGGGTAAGCCCAATGGGCTTTTCTAAATCGAATTTCAATGTGACTTTTGCCTGTTGAGAGTGAGGGGAGTAGCGTTGTCGAGATTAGAGAATGCGAAACTCGAAACATCCGTGGAGACGGTGTCTGGATATCCAGTCCTGAGGGTAGTGGGCGAGATAGACCTTTACACAGCAGCGGAATTCAAGTCTGCTATTGCGCGCCTCATAGATTCCGGCACGAAGCATTTGATTGTTGACCTGTCGAATGTGAGTTATATGGACAGTGGAGGATTTGGCGTATTGTTAGGTGCTGTCCGCCGTATACGCCCTCAAGGAGGCACCGTAACATTGGTTGGATGTACGGGTAGTATCTCCAGAATACTAAGCATTACGCGTCTGGATACGATTTTCAATCTCTGTTCGAACGTTGAAGAGGCAGTCGAGAGGGTAAAGAGCAAGGAATCTCAGTAGTTCCTAAGTAACCCAATTACCTTGCCAATCAGTCTAACATCGCTGCCATCTAAGTGAATTGGTTGATAGGAAGGGTTTGCGGGAACCAACACAGGTCTGCCTTCTTCAAAGCGCAAGCGTTTCACGGTGGCTTCGTCTCCAATAAGCACAGCCACGAGGTCGCCATTTTCTGCGCTATCTTGTGGCCGAATGATTACCAGGTCGTCTGGCAGTATGTGTTCGCCAATCATACTATGCCCTTTGACCCTTAAGAGGAACGTTCCGTCTGAGTTGCCAAGTACTGCTTTAGGAACTGGCACTTCTTCTTCAACATTCTCGACTGCCAGAACTGGCGCGCCGGCGGCGATTGTGCCAACGAGGGGTAGCCGCACAAAAGACAGACTAATTTCATTATGCGTAGGCTTTAGCACTCTGATGCTTCGAGACGTACGTTCGCGTTTGATAAAGCCTTTTCTTTCGAGTGCATCCAGATGGATCGTCACGCCGCGAAGGCTCTTGATACCAAGTGCAGTTCCTATTTCGCGAATTGATGGCGGGTACCCATATTTAGAGATGTGATCTATGATGAAATCAAGCACGCATTTCTGTCGAGCACTTAGTTTGGCAGGCATAGACACACTCCAATATTTATGATAAGCGGAGCTAGTATATAGTAGACCTATGTCTAGGTCAAGCATGCATAGAGACTAGAGGGGAAAACTTGACTTTCTCAATATAAACAGACCATCTTGACTAGCCATGCCACAGGGTGCATAATCTATTTAATAAGGAGGAAGTGTGATGAAAATCATAATCCTCGGGTGTGGGCGGATTGGCTCAACTCTAGCAAGGTCATTTATCCGAGATGGGCACGATGTGACAATTATTGACAGAAACAGTACGGCTTTTCGAAGGCTTGGATCTGACTTCAAGGGTCAGGTGCTTTTGGGTAACGGCATTGACGAAGAAGTGCTCAAGAAAGCAGGCATCGAAAATGCAGACATGTTTGTCGCTGTGACTAATGGAGACAACACAAATATCATGTCTGTGCAAATAGCAAAAGAGAGGTACAGGGTACCAAAAGCGATAGCACGTATCTATGACCCGATCCGCGCATGCGCGTACCGAGAAGCAGGAATTGATACGGTATGCACAACGATCGTAGGTGCCAAGTTAATCAAAAACATCCTCCTTGGGCATGACCTCGGCATGATGGCGGACTACTGCGCTTTGAACCCAGAAGATCCGCTTGTCTGAGGAGGTTAGCCCATTATCCATGTGGAGGCGTGAAAAATGTACGTAATCGTAGCCGGCGGTGGAAAAGTTGGACATTATCTCACAAGAGCACTGGTTGACGCAGGACACGAGGTCCTCTTAGTCGAGAAGGAGCACTCACGGGCTGACTACCTAGCGGAAGAATTTGGTGACGTCGTAACCTGGGGTGATGCCTGCGAGGTATCCGTGATGAAGGAAGTCGGGATGAACCGCGCCGATGTGGTTGTTGCTGTCACAGGTGATGATGAAGATAACCTGGTCATCTGCCAGATGGCCAAGCGTAAGTTTAACGTACCTCGCACGATAGCCCGCGTGAATAATCCAAAGAATGAAGAGATATTTCAGATGCTGGGCATCGATACCACTGTAAGCAGCACTAAGATCATCTTTAATCTGATAGAACAACAGATCGAGACTGACCAGGTGATTCCAATTGCGGCGCTTCAGCGTGGAAACATCGAAATAGTTGAGGTTGACCTTAGTTCCAGTTCTCCCGTGGTTGGCAAGCGCGTAGCGAGCATAAGTTTGCCACCTGATGCACTGGTGATATCAATCGTTCGCGAGGGTCATGCTATTCTTCCAAACATAGACGTGGAGTTTAAGCAGGGTGACACCGTAATCGCACTCGTCACGGCTGAAAGGGAAGCCCAACTTCGGTCAATATTCACGGGCACGAGAAGTGATGCCCGGTAGCCCTCAGCGTACCTAATAGTTAAGTCCGTGCCCGTACGAATACAAGCCAGGGATCGTCACAGGCAGCACACCTGACGGATTCAAGTCGCCAAACAAGGCATCTGCCGCCGCCTGAAAACCGCAGTTTCGATAATTGTAGGCAGCAATATATGCATTGACAGCAGGGAAACATGCGAGTTCATAAGGCTCCCGGAGACCAACCACGACCACAGGCTTCGGCATTGCTAGCAACTCATTCACCAACGCGGCTTGTCCCGAGTTCGTGGACAACTGGGCGCGCGAAGTACCTACGACTACGATGTTTGCCGACGCAGCCGCGGTTTTGACTGCGTTTCTCTGGGAAGTAGTTGGATTCGCCGAGATCGCCATAGATTGCAGGTTTGAGTGTTTTTGCGCCATGATTCCGGCAAATCGAGTCGCCGCATCCGTTGTAGTTTCGGAAGATTGAACAGTCACCAGAAGAATCTTCTGGGCAGAGGTAAGGTTAAGAGGAAGGAAATTATTTGTATTTTGCACCAAGGTGATTCCCGCCCGGGCTGCTGTTAATTCAGCGTTCCAGTGCTCGTTACTCCCGACTATTGAGGCTGCTGCGTCCTCGTCTACATACGGGTTTTCGAAAAGCCCAGCCCGGTACTTCAAACGAAGAATTCGGGTCACCGCCTGGTCTATTCTTGACATGGATATCGTTCCATTCTGTACCGCTGTCTTGATTGCGTTAATCGCACGGGTTAGGTCTGGAGGCAATGATAGGAGGTCCACGCCTGCTTGGATAGCCATGACCGCAGCTTCCTCAACGCTATAATTGGAGACGATCGCCGACATTCCCAGAGAGTCCGTCATACAAACGCCGTCAAAGCCAATGTTGCTGCGTAGATAGCCCTCGATAACTGCAGGTGAAAGAGTTGCAGGGTGATCCGGATCCAAACATGTCACCACAATATGAGCGGTCATCACGGCATCCAGGCCGCTATTCACCAGCCTTCGAAACGGTTCACCATGGATACTGTCTAAGGTGTCGAAGTCATAGGTCACGATGGGTAACCCGGTGTGGGAATCAGTTGCGGTGTCTCCATGTCCGGGGAAGTGCTTACCTGTTGCCATGGCGCCCGCGCTGTGAAGTCCCTCCATATATGCGATGCCCAAATCAGCCACCAGGTCAGGATTCTCTCCAAATGAGCGTACGCCGATTACTGGGTTTGCTGGATTGTTGTTAACGTCCAGTACCGGTGCTAGATCAAGACATGCTCCAATTGCCTTAATCTCTGTTCCGATAACGCTTCCAGTTAAGTACGCCATGTCAGTTGACCTTGATGCACCCAGAGCCATGTTGCCAGGAAAGTCCGCGCCGCCTGTGATCCTTGTGACGCGCCCTCCTTCTTGGTCGAGAGAAAGGAGCAAAGGGATGCCTGTGCCACCTGGCCCCAGCACACATGCCTGTAGGTCATTGCTGAGATGGGCTGCCTGAGTTGGTTCGTTGAGATTGCCGTTGTATTGGAAGTAGACTACGCCGCCGACCTTATTTTGTAAAATGATCTGTCTTTCTGATTCGTCTAGCGTCGGCCCGTCAATGCGTATTTGGAATAGTTGCCCGATTTTTTCATCAAGGGTCATCTGCTTTACGCGTGCTGCGGAACGTGTTTCAATACATCGCACATCACCTGGCCCACGCACCTTGATGGCTCGGAGCACTGTGTCTCCAACTTTCTCTGCTGTGCAAACACCAGTTACGAAAACAAACCCCCAGTCTCTGTCTAACCTTGTGTCGGAGGGGAGAATGACTTTGACCTCTGGACCAAACTTATCGCAAATCTTGAACCAGCGACCAGGGGTAGCAGAGTCATATTCTGAAATAGGTCCCCAAGTAGTCACGAGCAGACCGGTGGTATTTAAATTAGGATCACCTGGGATTCCTTTCTGCAAGCCCCAGTCGCCGCCGGTGACTGCGGAGGGGTTAAGCGCCAGGGGCTTCAATACAAGTTTGTCACCAGAGGCTTGAGGATAGCCAAGAATCGGCAGGATGTACCGCTCACCATTGGTTGGGTCTGTGTAAATTGTACCGTTTAGACTCACGACGTCTCCGATTTCAAACGTGCCGGAAGTATCAACTCGTATGCCCTGGCTTCGGTCCCTACTTTCGACGTAAATGCAGCCTGGAAATGTAGCCGTAACACTCAACTCACCAAAGGACACCTGGCTACCATCGGGAAAACTTGCCTTTGCCTCGCCAAGAGTCGTGTCAGCCGAAGTAACTACACATGAGAGGAGGAACAAGATCACGTAGAACCAAAATCGGAGTGTACTACAGCACATATCCTGCGTCCTTAATATTATTCAAGAAGCAACACTCGAGGGGTTTTCTTAATTATACACAAAAGCGCCAAAAAATCAAGCCCTGATTTGGCTTGCGACAAGTACATTACGGCAGGGATTCGGAAGTTATTTCCACGTCCGCACACAGCACTGTGTCCACGAAACCGAAGAAAACCGCATGACGCGAAACCAGGGCTATTCCTCGCACTTCCGCAGTTGCTTTAACCAGTCCTCGACGCCGTGCATGATTGATTCTGCGAGTTTCTCGCGAAAGTCGTCCTGCTGAAGAAGAAACTCTTCGTCGGGATGTGACATGAATGCGCCTTCGATGAGAACCGCAATCATCCGGTGTGGACGAATAATTGCGAGATTTGAGTAAATGTGACCAAGGCCTGGTATGCCCAAATCGAGGCAGCGCTTGTAGATGCTCTCGGACAGCGACATAGCATGCGGATGGTACCAGTACGTACTAACCCCACGGACCTTTACGGGGTCCGACGACTCTGCAACACTGTTGTTGTGAATCGAAATTAGAATATCGGCGTTGGCAGAGGCAGCCATAGACGGGCGATCTTCAAGTGGAACGGTTACATCCTTTGTTCTGCTTAACACCACTCTTGCACCTTTCATTCTAAGTTTTCTCGCAAGTTTTTTGGCAATATCAAGGTTTGCAATTTTCTCCTCAAAACCAGTTGGTCCGACTGCACCGCTTTCTCTTCCACCATGCCCAGCGTCTAAGAATACAGTAAGCCCAGATAGCGGAGACGCTGGCGGCGGGGCAAGTTTCGGCGGACGCTTTATCTCCAACACCAGCGCTCCCTCCTCATAATGCGCATCCCAGCCCCAGATCTGTTCTTGATTCAGGGCAACTCTGAGCCGGTATACGCCATCTGCAGGCTGGCTCCATTGGAGTTCTTTGATAATCCCATCGAGGTCCCGATTGATCCAAGATGTTTCAGCGATGCCTCCATAAATAGTGAGTTCAATAACTGGAGGCGAAACGCTCTCTTTCACCTCGAATGGCAGTTTCTCCGCAACGTCTAAGGCAATGCTAACTCCATAATCCGTTGTTTTAGAAATTATTGTGCCTACTTTAGCCCGCGGAACCGGTGTTCCCGGCGGCAGCACGGAGACTGCGTCCTCGTATATCCAGCCGACTTTGCCCCCAGGCATCGAGAGTCTAAGCATCTCACCGATTCTGCCCGTGACCTCTGACTTGATCCCCGTTGCCCAAATCATATCCCATGCACCGTCAGGTGCTGTTCGCACAATCCCCCTGTTGGCGGAAACATAGGCAATCACTGGATTGCGAGAGTCGCGAATTGTCAGGTTTCCAGCCGTTTCTAAGGCGGATGCTTGACCGCTACTCAAAGAAATACTAATCGGAACCTTTGACGCTGTCTCGCCTGTTTGAATCCGGTATGTGCCGCGGTATACTGACCAACCATTGCGTTGTGCGTACTCTACCATGGGAATCTTGCTGCAGATTCCGGCGATTGAGAATGTCGCTGTCCTGTGAGGCGTACCCATAAATGACACTTCGACGTCGTCGCCTGGGAGTAATTCTAATTGCGTACCTGGTACGATGGAGTCCTTTAGTATCTCAGTCTTTGACATATCTGGCGGCGCCGGTTGGGTACAGACGACACGCACTGATAGTTCTGATTTCTCGCCTTCAAGTTGGGCTACGACATGTAGGATATTTTCACCAGGCGCAAGATTCACTAGTCCCGCAAATCCACCGGCTGGATGCGAATACATCTCCACATCGTTTACAGTGACTTTTGCCCCCGGGCTAGATTTCCCAGCAATCCGTATCCGCAGTGACTCGGTTTGTATCCCATCACGTGGGGTATTTAATATTAGCGTAGGTGGCGCTGCCGCAGATTCAATACAGAGGACAAGCACTGCGAAGAGAACAAGGTTCGAAATCAATGTGTTCAACACGCACCCTCCTGTACCTGGTAGCCTAACAAGACCACCCTAGGTTACTTACGGTGTGCATGCCTGTCAAGAGGTGAATGTTTTTTGAAAAGCGAAGCATGGGAATAAGACCAAGAGAGCAAGCACACACAAAAACTTTCGTCTAAATGGTTTCTCGAGTGCTGTGAATGTAGACGGCGAATTACCGTTGATTCGAGGTAAGGGAAGAATGTCGGGCAAAAGTAAACAAGAGGGCGGTAGAACAACCATTTCGGAACAGCAGATAGTATTTTTTGAAGCGGAAGATTGGGAAAAAGAGTTCATCAAAAGAGGCGCGCTCCAAGGGTACGAGCCGCGCGTCTACGCCGAACGCTTAACGGAAGAAACTTCTGCTCTCGCCAAGGACGCAGAGATCATTTCGGTTTTCATATACTCAAACATTGACAGAGTAGTGCTAGACAAACTTCCTCATCTTAAGATGATTGCCACTCGATCCACTGGCTACGACCACATTGACCTTCGGGAATGCAGAGCACGTGGAATCTCGGTGGCCAATGTGCCCTATTATGGCGAGAATACCGTGGCCGAACACGCATTTGGTTTAATACTTGCATTGTCGCGAAAAATCCACAAGGCAACCATGCGGACATCTCGCCTCGATTTTACACTCGAGAATCTACGAGGCTTTGACTTAAAAGGGAAGACTATAGGAGTAGTCGGTGCTGGACGCATCGGTCTGCACGTGGTGCGGATAGCAAAGGGATTTGGAATGGATGTGCTCGTATATGACGTTCGCCAGGAACCACTACTCGCCGAAGTCCTCGGGTTTTCCTACGTATCGTTTGAAGAACTACTCCGTCGATCGGACATCATTTCGCTCCATGTGCCCCTTACAGAATCAACTCGTCATCTGATCAACTTGCAGAATATCCACATGATCAAGCCCGGGGCTTTGCTGATCAACACTGCGCGCGGGGCAATTGTTCAGACGGAGGCAATACTGGCTGCGCTTGATCAGGGAATACTTGGTGGTGCAGGTCTCGACGTGTTTGAAGGGGAAGAAACAATAAAGGAAGAGACTGCGTTACTTACTGAGCGGCTGCCGCGTGAAAAACTAAGAGAAATATTGTTAAGTTACGCACTTCTCCACCGAGATAATGTGGTGATCACCCCACACATTGGATTTTACTCATTTGAAGCGCTTCTTAGAATCATGGAAACCACCGAACAAAATATTTTGAGTTATATGGAAGGGCGAAAAATCAACCTGGTGCAGATTGCCTAGTGAGCGAGGTGTGCGAATATAGGGATGCTTGTCCTTGCGACTCCCGCAGGCATCTAGACTTGCGCGAAAAGCCCTAAGACCTTCAAATCCTATCAGGGGTCCATTTTCAGCAACCGGCGCAAAGCAGGAATATGAAAAAGAACGGCGAAGTATCCATTGGTACAAGCGGTTCAATTGATTGCTAGTGCCTTTGTGCTTAGCGAGAATGGAGGCGAATCTATGCCAGCCACCGCACCATCCGCACGCGATAAAGGAATTGAGTTCCTACGCAACGGCCTCTTCGCAGAAAGTGTGACATTCCTCGAACAAGCCTTATCAGAGGACCCGAGCGACGTTGACCTCTACATCTACACTGCGTATGCCTACGCTAGTCTTAATGAAATCGACAAATGTGTCGAGACTTTAGAGAAGGCGGTTGACCTTGCCCCCACGTCAGCCAAGGTACATTATAATCTTGGAGTCGCTTATCATAAGGCAAAGAACTTGACAGGTGCAAAAGACGAGTTCACGCGGGCACTCGGGCTAGACCCAACTTATACCCTTGCGAAGCAGGCTTTGGAAAGTATTGCAGGAGAGCAGGAGGGGCAGACAACCTAGGGCAGGAGTCAGCGAGAGAATTTCTTACAGAGGCGTACTGCTTTATAGCAGAGATGGTAAATCTATCGCTTGGACACATCCAGATCTAATTGCTTCGATGGCTTTTACTGCACAAAGTGTTGCGCGTGCGCCGTCAATATGATTGGCGAGATGACCAGATGGTGTGCCATTAATCGCATTCGCCAGTTCTTCTAATTCTTCGGCGAATCCTTTCTCAGCCGTGTCTAAGGACGTATCTATTTGCTCTTCAAAACCAGCACCTTCGAGATGTTGGTAATTATCCACAACGAGCGTTTTTCGGCCAATGAACATTTCGGCACGCTCTTTTGGGTACGCTGCACTGCCGAGGTCGCCATGGGTAATCGAGACAATTGAGCCATCGTCGTATCTGAGGAGCATCACAGCGTTGTCCTGCGTGTCAGGGATGTCTGGATGCGTGAGTGCCCCGCCGTCCGCATAAATGCGCACAGGCTCGCACCCAATCAAATAAGTACACAAGTCAAATATGTGAACAGATTCCGACAAAATCCGCCCACCGCCTACTTTCGGGTCTAATGCCCACGGATGCTGCCAAATTTCATCCACTATTCTGTAATTAATGATCATGGGGCCTTTTCGTTCTGACACTAATTCTTTTGCCTTGCGCATAAGAGGCGCATACCTTCTATTGAATCCAACACTCAAGATAACGCCTGCTCTTTTTACAGCCCTGACGAGAGTTTGCGCATCTGAGAGAGTTAGCGCCATCGGCTTTTCAACGAGGACGTGTTTTCTTGCTTCGACAGCCTGAAGCGACAGCCTGGCGTGAGAATCATGGGGCGTACAGATGACTACGAGAGTAACCTCAGAGTCATCTAAGACGTCGGCATAGTTTGAAGTCCCATACAGTGCGTTGAACTCTGTCGCCGTGTGTTGTGCCAATTCAGCATTAGTATCCATCACGGCTCTCAGAGCGTACGCATTATTTCTGCGGATATTTGGTAGGTGGATGGCTCGGGCAAAACTCCCGCAACCAATCACAGCTGTGCCAATCTTCATCTGCGTTCCCCACAAGTCTTATGCTTTCGCATGGATTATCACGCATAATTCTACCAGTGGCTTACCTACGTGTCAAAGGAATATTGGCATCCCGAATGGTCAATTACATCATGAGTTCTATTACGGTGATTGAACTCGGTGGGAATGTATGCCGAATGGTTGAGGTTTCAATGTCGAAGTCGGAGGCTGCCCCAGTCTCTGTTCGAATTGATATTCGCTCTGGTGAAATAAAAGTATTTGTCGCATCCAGTGTGTCAATGCCATTATCTGCATCCCAATTCTTCAGCGTATGATATCTGATGATTCGAGGCGGTGAGTTAATGCGTTGGAATTGAACAGTCCATAGCCTTTCCTTTGACCAATCTTTGTTTATGACCAAAACGAAGATTTTTGCAAATCTGCCGTCGTGCCAGCCGCTTGCACTTGCAACTGCGCTTAGATATGGTATCTTGTCCGGTTCCAAGATTGGCTGAACATCACCGAATCGTCTAGCCAAGTGACAGTGCTCGCTTTCCTCATCCGTGCGGGGCACATTTGTCTCGAGTAGGTGTTCTCCGAAGTGCTCCCCTAGTAACTTAAATAGTTGTTGCGTGCCCGTTCGCATAAACCCGTCAACTTTCGGCGAGACCACCCACTTGCCCCGCAAGTCAAGGTATTGTTTGCGGATCGGAGAATAGCCTAGATGCCAGGGTTCAGCGATCTCGTTAAACAAAGTCCAAAAGTTTGCGAGGATAACACGATGTTCAATGAACTGCCTTATGAGTTCCGCAGTGACAATTGTACCCTTCATGCTGTTGTGCGCATCAGCTCCAGACCAGCCAAACATAGCGCGATATTCGGTACAGCCTATGGCAAGAGTCTTCTTGGGTGATATTTTGATGGCGTATGACCGTAATGCACCAAGCCCTGCACCTAGTCGCTTTGGAATCCAGTAATAAGCCTTTACTTGGTCCTCTTCGGAGGCAAATGCAATCAGGGATTCGGATTCATCTTTATTGCTCGCATAAGAAACAAGCGAAATCCATACGCACGCTGATTCATCTTTGGTCCTGGGAACTTGGGAAGCAGTGATTGAAACAAAGTAATCCCCATCAGCGGGAACCGTCGCAGTATATATGTAGTCGGTATCATAGTCAGTAAATTGTTGTCCATCCTTATCGGCATCAAGCGGGAAGCGTACGTACACCTCGTTAGTATTTTCTACTCGGCGCTTGTCATTTGTCTTGAGAGTGACAATTGAGGCGCCTCGGTCAGGGGCGAGTTCGACCCTGATAGTTGGATAGTCCCTGGATGTGTCTGTACCCGGAGTTACAGGCACAGCCTTTGCGCGAATCCGAAAATTGTACGCTTCACCTTTCTTGAGGTGAATAGGCAACCGAGATATCATTCGGTCGCTTGGCTTCGCCAATATACCTGCATATCTTTCATCTGGAAAGACACTTGCGTAAGGATGCACAGCAATCCACTCAATGTAGCGTGCTGTTTCCGGCGTAAGTACCTTCCTGTCCCATTCTGATATGCTTTGCTGTACACCCATTGCGCAGGCGCCGATACGCAACTTCTTGCCTGAATATGCCCCGAGTTCCCTCCTGCCAAACGAGTCCCCTTCTTCCACTGAGAAATCGGATTGAATAATTTTACCGTCCACATCGTTTGCTTTTTTCATTGCTTCTGACCACTCGATCAGGGTTTTGCGATAAATGTCATATGCGGACTTGTCACGGAAGTAGATTTCATTCCCGATCTCCCAGTACTCGACGCCATAAGGACCGCCGTATGATTCCTCGGGGAATTTCTTCAGGTCTGTCCAGGTCTCGACATTTTCATCCAGGGGACCACTCGCTCTTCTCCATGCGAAGTAGCGTCTCAGCCAGGCGAAGTACCCCTTCGGTGCGTTTTCGAATGAGCGCCAGGAATGAATGCCATCTGCCGACTCAATAGCATCAGGTTCCCTAGATTCACGAGTAGGATCCTTTGGATCTACAAAACGAGATGGTTGCCACCCCTCTTTCACTGCTCTTTCTAGCAACTCCGGAGTCACAACGCCGTTGCAGTATTCCACCCAGTTTGCTGCCTCCCACATGCCTTTTTCTCGCGAGCCTTCGATATAGAGCGGGCTTCCTTTTTCAAGTCGCTCTGGTCTGTTCCAATCCCACCAGTTGACAATCATCAGCGGGGACATACCGGGTGAAACCTGCCGAAGGAAGAGCATGAGTTCGTCTGTGCCGAAGTTTTGCTCTATTTTCCTGCCGTAAAACATTTCCATTGGGCGCTTCTCCGGTGGTCCGACGGCTCGGCGCCAATGAATCACGTCGCCCCAGAATCCACCTGGGAACCTGACCGTCGCAGGGTAGCGGCAGACCTCGTGCAATATGGGAAGTACTTCACTCTTGACTCGTCTAGTGGTAGGATCCCACATAAATGTGCCATTTTCCCACCACTGGATGTTGTGACCAAACAAAAGGGGCGAAATGACGCCAACTGGTGCTCCCGCATCCACAATAATATGCGGTGGTTCGCCCGCATGGTCTGCGGGTACAAGCATGACGGAGACGAATAATGCCAGGATTAGCACTGCTACTTTCATCGCGCGACATGAAGCAACGTTGCAATCAGTATAGCATCATAATCCAAATTTATTAACCCCCGCGAAGAACAGGCACATACATACGCACCCGTGCACCGGTAGTGGTCTTGGACGCTACAACGAGGTGAAACTTAGCAAACTTAATGCTGGAGCAATTTTACTTAATGGGGAACAATAATCCAGGAAAAACTTTTAGTTGACGTACCGACTGCGGTAGAATATAATACGAGAGCGATTCTGCTTAAAACCATAGCATAGGCGGTAGATCAGGCGATCCCATTTCGAAGGGATGGTGCCGGGCTTGGTCACCGAGCAGCAGGTTTAGAACCTGCGGGACTACGTTTACAAGAATTCAGACGAACCCGCAGGTTCTTCTTTTGTAGGGGACGAGATATGGACAAAGCAAAGGCTGCCAGTTTTTCTGTGGCTTCCAACTGCATATTGGTAGTTATAAAGGCTTTTGTCGGGATTCTCAGTGGCTCTATGAGCATCCTTGCAGAAGCGGTGCATTCTGCTGTCGACCTCGTAGCGGCATTAATTGCGTATCTTGCGGTCAAATTTGCGGATAAACCCGCAGACGAAGCGCATGCATATGGACACGGCAAGTATGAAAATCTATCAGGCACTATAGAAGCTCTATTGATAATTGGTGCTGGGTTATACATCGTCTATGAGTGCATTATGCGCATTATCAGCCGCGCGCCGATTGAAAGGTTGGGGCTCGGCATGATTGTCATGGTGGTTTCTGCCATAGCAAACTGGGCTGTGTCGAAAAACTTATTTAGGGTTGCGAGGAAGACTGACTCAGTAGCGCTGGAGGCTGACGCTCATCACTTGCGCCTTGATGTGTACACTTCAGTTGGAGTACTTCTTGGACTAGCATTAGTAAGGTTGACAGGGTGGGTTATCCTTGACCGCATTATAGGTCTGGGAGTTGCTTTATGGATTGGGTGGATCGGTATTCAGTTATCAATGAAGGCGGCGGGTCCACTCATGGATCTCCAACTTCCTGCCGCTGAGATTGAGCGCATCGTGGAGATCATCAAACGAGACCCTCGGGTGGTGGACTTCCACAAACTTAGAACACGGAAAGCGGGAGCACACCGATATGTGGATGTTCACCTGCTTGTTTCGCGTGAGATGAGCCTTCAAACCGCACATGCCCTGGCTGAGGAGGTAGAAGACAAGATACGGTCAGAACTTGACAACGTGAGCGTTGTGACACATGTCGAGCCTGAGGAAGATTCAAGTTGAGAAAAGTTGTTTAAATTTTGTGGCGCCGGGATAAAAAATAATAAAAGTTCCGATTGCACTGGTCCGCACGGAGGGCAACTCACTGATTACCGTGCAGACATATGGTTAACGAAGTGAGCAAAACCTAGCCGTGCGGACCAGTGCCAGTTTATCACCCGGATCCTTGTGTGGTTACAATTGAAAACCCGTTTTTCGTCCGAGAATGTGGAGTCGTGACCTCTTGGTATAAGTGAAAGGCACTATTCTGAACTTTGGTACGTAAGACTCTCAGCCGGCATGTAATCACCACGGAGGGATCGCATGGGAAGCGAAGTATTGCAGATAGGCATAAGTGAAATTGGAGGCACTCACGTTGTGAAACTTACCGGTGAGTTAGACTCTTACACCAGCCCACGGTTTGGAGAAGCCTCGAAGAAACTCCTCGACTCTGCCCAGAAAGTACTCGTAAACCTCGACGGCTTGGAGTTTATTGACAGTTCTGGACTGGCAGCACTGGTTGGATTATGGGTTAGTGCCAAGGAACGCGGCATTTCTTTCCTTCTCTCTTGCCAGAATCCTCGAATCTATAGGGTTCTTGAGATTACGGGGCTCTTGAACCTGTTTACTATCGTTGGTGCGGTGAGCGACTCTTTCTATAGTGGGACGGAAAGTACCCAAGATCTAGCGCATACTACTCCTTTCGCAGCAGAAAAAGTCCAGAGGGCAGAGCAAGTGCTTTCTCCGCCTATTGTGGACCACAAAAGTTAGGGCGTCCAAACTGTGGGCAATTTCTTTCTTCTGGAACTAAACGCAACGTGACTAAGCCGTCCGTTATCTTTACACTGGCGGTACCATCCATACCAGGGCAAGACGTCTGTTCCTGCCTTTTGCTTTTTTCTTCAGCCTTTGGTTTACAGGCACACATGCAGGTGTTATAATGTGCGGGTGCGCCAAGCCCACTCTTGGCATCTTTGTAATCTATTTTATTCTGGAGGTGAACGAATGCCCACTACAATTGAGCATGTTGCGGCTAGGGAGATCCTTGACTCCCGTGGCAACCCCACGGTGGAGGTTGATGTTTGGTTAGCAGATGGAAGTATGGGGAGAGCAGCCGTACCATCAGGTGCCTCAACTGGTGCGCATGAGGCTGTAGAACTCAGGGATGATGACAAGTCGCGGTACGGCGGTAAGGGAGTTCTGAAGGCTGTTGAGAACGTCAATGAGCGCATAGCACCGGAGATTATCGACCTGGATGCAGTGGATCAGGTTGGCATTGATGAGATGATGATCGAAATTGATGGCACGAAAAACAAGAGCAACCTGGGAGCGAATGCAATACTTGGCGTCTCACTTGCAGTTGCGAAGGCAGCAGCGAATTCCTTAGGTCTCCCGCTGTATCGCTACATAGGTGGCACAAACGCCCGTGAACTTCCTGTGCCAATGATGAATATCCTGAATGGCGGGAAGCATGCGGACAATAACATAGACCTGCAGGAGTTCATGATAATGCCTGCAGGAGCATCAACTTACTCCGAAGCCCTGAGGATGGGCGTTGAGGTGTTCCATAGTCTGAAAACCGTGCTGAAGAATAGGGGAATGAGCACCGCTGTAGGTGACGAAGGCGGGTTCGCGCCAAACCTTCAGACAAATGAGGAAGCAATCCAGGTCATTATCGAAGCAATCGAGAAGGCAGGTTACAAGCCAGGCGAGCAAGTGTACATAGCGCTGGACCCTGCAGCAAGCGAATTATGGGACGCCGCAGAGAAGAAGGGCGAAAGCGGTAAATACTACTTCTGGAAATCAGGCGCTGTTATGACCAGTGCCGAAATGGTTGACTTCTATGAGCAGTTGGTGAATAAGTACCCCATCATTTCCCTCGAAGATGGCTTGGCAGAAGACGACTGGGATGGTTGGAAACTGCTCACGGACCGATTAGGTAAGAAGATTCAGATTGTTGGTGATGACCTGTTTGTTACGAACGTTGAGCGCTTGAAGAAAGGTATTTCGATGGGCGCGACGAATTCGATTCTCATAAAGTTGAACCAAATTGGAACCTTGACAGAGACTCTTGCAACAATGGAGTTGGCAAAGCGTCACAATTACACTAATGTTGTATCGCATCGCTCCGGCGAGACGGAAGATGCAGCGATTGCGCAGTTCACGGTGGCTACAAATGCCGGTCAGATCAAAACAGGCGCGCCTTGCCGAACGGAGAGGGTTGCGAAATACAACGAACTGCTACGCATCGAAGAAGAACTAGGCGATACAGCCCAATTCCGAGGACTAGAAGTTCTCTATAGTATCCGCAAACCATAGGACTATGAGGCGCACAAAGATAGTCTGCACAATTGGTCCGGCGACGGAGCCGATAGAGATGCTCCGAAAACTGGCGGCTGCCGGCATGAACGTGGCGCGCCTCAACTTTTCTCATGGTAACTATAAAGATCATGCGCGTCGCATAAGAGACGTACGTGCAGTGGAACTTGAGAATGGTTCGGCAATAGCCATTCTGCAGGACTTGCCAGGCACCAAACTTCGAATTGGTGATATATCAGAAGGCACGGTCACCCTGAATCAGGGTGACCGTTTCGTTTTCACCACGCGCAAAGTCCCCGGCGATAAGAATGAGGTTTATCTGCCGTACTTGGAACTAGTACATCAAGCAAAACCGGGCAAACGAATATTCGTTGACGATGGACAACTCGAGTTCAACATTGAGCGCGCCACAGATACGGACATTGTCACCACCGTAGTGGTTGGTGGGACGCTTGGCGGGCACAAAGGGATCAACATGCCAGGGGCATTCGTAAGCCTTCCGTCCATAACGGACAAGGACATTGAAGACTTGAAGTTCGGACTTGCCCACGACGTAGATTGGGTCGCGGCTTCCTTTGTGAGGAAAGCCTCAGACCTGAATCCTTTGCGGCAAATCATATCTGATGCGCATAAGTCAACGCGACTTATTGCAAAGATCGAAAGACACGAGGCCGTCGAGGACATAGATGCCATAATCCAGGCAGCCGACGGAATAATGATTGCCCGCGGAGATCTTGGAGTCGAGATGCCAATTGAACAGGTGCCAACAATCCAAAAGATGATCATCAAAAAGTGTAACGAGTACGGCAAGCCAGTGATAACTGCCACTCAAATGCTCGATTCCATGATCCGAAACCGCCAGCCCACCCGTGCCGAAGTTACTGATGTGGCAAACGCAATCTTCGACGGTACAGATGCAATCATGCTCTCAGGGGAAACGGCGATAGGACGTTTCCCAATTGAATCTGTAGAGATAATGTCGAAAATTGCGCTGGAGGCCGAGAATTCCATTGACTATAGCAGGCTTTTGAAGGAGAAAACCGAGAGGGTAGCGAATACAGTGACGGAGGCTATAGCGCAAGCGTCGGTCGAAATTGCGTACGACCTACAGGCGGCGGCCATCGTGACGCCGACATCTTCTGGTGCCACGCCGAGAGCGGTGTCGAAGTATAGACCTGCGGCCCCGATAATCGCGGCCGCAATGACCGCTGCTACTTGGCGCCAGTTGGCGCTTTCCTGGGGAGTATATCCAGTCTTGGTCAAGCCTGCTCATGATACTGATGCAATGATCGCAGAGGCGATTGACGCCATTATGCAGAAGAACCTGATTAAGCGCGGCGAGACCATTGTCCTCACGGCTGGTGTCCCTGCCGGAGTGCCAGGAGGTACGAACCTAATCAAAGTTCATGTGGCAGGCGAAGACATACGAACGTAATGATGAGGGTACCTGCGTAAGGTCACTGTATGCCTGCCAATGGGTGTGACCGCGAGGATTGAATGACAGGGTCAAGGAAAGGGAAGGAGACAATGGCTTATCTTCGCAGGCGTCGCACAGTTCTAAGGTTTCGAAGGTTAGTCTTTTGGTCTGCGCTCATATGTCTCTGCGTTTACATCGCCTACCATTGCGCGGAAAAGCTCGCGCGCCCCTACTTTGTAGACTGGCAGGAGGCTAGAGACATTGCGCGGATAAAGCACGAGATAAACGCGGTTGCTGCTGAAAACAGAGACCTCAGGCGCCAGATTGCATATCTGCAGACTGATGCCGGAATCGAGGCAGAAGCACGAAAGTTGGGTATGGTAAAAGAAGGGGAAGTAGCGCTGGTTGTGGAAGCACAAGAAAGGAATGAATTGACCCGCACAGAAAAGGCACCTTCACCGCGTTGGCAATCAGTAATGCGAAGGATTGCATCTATTTTTGTAAAACCCCGTAAACCCTCCCGAGGTTAACTCTCAACTAAGGACATGTGGTTGTGCCTCTTGTCTGACAGACACCATTCGCACACGCTTGCCCCCCACTGAAACTCTAAGGCATATGAGTTGTTCTCCTGGCTGGGACCTGAGTTTATAACCGTGACTATCTTTGAAAGACATGAGACTCTTGTTCGTGCATTTCGCACAAAATCTGTCCAAATTTTGCTATAATTAATAAAAACAGAAGATTTGCAGGGCTTTGGTGGGCACCCCTGGGATGTCGGGCCAAAGCCCTTTCGGGGTTTGTGATGGCGTTAGACACGGTTCTAAAAACTGTCGCGCAAGTGTCACAATTTGGCGCAGTGTGTGACTTTCTAAAGAAAAATAGAGGAACTATCCAGGTAGAGGGATTAACTTCGGCGCTCAAAGGTGCATTTATTGCAAACCTCTATCAACTCTTGTCGTGCCATTTGCTCATTGTGACTTACAATTTTGAGCAAGCAGAGGCTATTTACGATGACCTGTTGGCATTTGGGGTCGAATCCGATGAACTAGTAATTGTACCTCCAACAGACGGTGTCATTATTCCTGGGGGCGACACAGACGTTGACGTTATAAAATCGCGGCTTTCGGCGCTTTTGGGCTTCTTGGACAACAAACCTACCGTGGTTATCGCACCAATCGCCGCAGTGCTGCAAAGGACGCTTCCCCCAGCAATCCTGAGCAACAATTTGATTAGGATTGAAAACGGTGAGTTTCTTGACCTTGATGAGTGCGTGCGGCGACTAGTGGACCTAGGATACGAACGCACGCCTATGGTTGAGCGCCAAGGTGAGTTCAGCCGCCGTGGGGGAATCATCGACATCTATCCATCAACGGCAGACAAACCGTTTAGAATAGAGTTGTTTGGTGATGAGGTCGAAAGCATTCGCGAATTTGACGTGGAGACTCAAAGGTCCGCAGGTGAGGTTGCTTTCATTGACGTCGCGCCTGCTCGTGAATGTCTGTTAAGTGATGAAGCCGCGGAACGCGTTGCTTCGCAGGTTCAGGATCTTCTGCGGACCGCAATGCTGGAAATGGACGACGAGCCTCGGCGAAGGCTGGAGACAGCAGTCGAGGATGACATACTGAGGATTGAAAATCGTTCGTACTTCGATGGCATTGAATATTATATGCCGCTTATATTCCCCGAACCGTTCTGCATGCTGGACTACGTACCCTCTGAAGCGGTAATTGTTGTTGACGAACCCCACCAGATAAAGTCTTGCTGGGAGCAAACTTCTACCCAACTGTTGAATGATCTGCGTCTACACTTGGAGAGGGGATCTGCTCTCCCCCTGCCAGGAGAGCAAGTATTATCCTTTGACGCCAACATAGGTAGGATCGCGACAAGGAAGCGGAACCTCGTACTATCTCTTCTCTCTAGGACAGTTTCATGGCTCAATCCGGATGAAAGAATTGCCCTGTCTTCTGCACCCATGGATGCTTTTGGCGGTCAAATTGATTTGCTAGCAGAACAAACCAAGACGTGGTTGGGCAACAAGTGTAAGGTCGTCTTCGTCTCGAGCCAGGCAAAACGGATAGTTGAACTTCTTACGGAAAGAGGACTCAACATCTCAGAAGCGGCTTCGCTGGAAAAGCCAGGCGTCTCAGTCTTGGAAGGTAATCTCCGCTCGGGGTTCAAGTTTCCCACAGCCCGCCTGATGCTTGTAACTGACAGCGAAATCTTTGGAATGATAAGGTTCCGGCGACCTAGAAAAGCCTTTAAACGTGGGCTCTCATTATCTTCCCTCCTGGAAATATCCGAAGGCGACTACGTCGTGCACATTAATCATGGCATTGGTAGATATCGAGGTCTTACGAAACTTTCGGGTGCTGGCGGCGAAAAGGATTACTTGCTTATCGAATACGCAGGCACAGACAGACTGTACGTACCTGTTGACCAGATTGATCGGGTTCACAAATACATCGGTGCAGATGCCCAACCGCCCGCACTGAATCGCCTAGGGGGCACAGAATGGCAACGGACGACTAAGCGCGTAAAAGCATCGGTAAAAGAAATGGCAAGGGAACTCTTGGCTCTGTATGCTGCGCGCCAAACTCTGGAAGGTTATAGTTACAGTCCGGATTCGCCTTGGCAGCAGGAACTCGAGTCTTCCTTCGAATATGAAGAAACCCCTGACCAGTTAGAGGCGATACAGGAAGTCAAGCAAGACCTAGAGTCCCCAAAACCGATGGATCGTCTCATTTGTGGTGACGTTGGCTATGGTAAAACTGAGGTCGCCATTCGAGCAGTGTTCAAAGTGGTCAATGACGGCAAACAGGCCGCCGTCCTAGCCCCGACGACTGTTCTTGCCCAGCAACATTTCAATACCTTTAAGGAACGTTTGGCGGCTTATCCCGTGAATATTGAGATGCTCAGTCGCTTCCGCAGTCGCTCAGAACAGAGGGAAGTGATAGAGGGTCTTCGCACCGGGCATGTTGATGTGGTGATCGGGACTCATCGCTTGCTTTCCAAGGACATACAATTTCGCGACTTAGGGCTTTTAGTTGTGGACGAAGAGCAGAGATTCGGCGTTGCTCACAAAGAACGCCTGAAGCAACTCCGGAAGACAGTTGATGTGCTCACGCTGACAGCGACGCCGATACCGCGTACGTTACAAATGTCGCTCTCTGGTATAAGAGATATGAGTCTGATGGACGACCCGCCAGAGGGCAGGGTCGCGATCAAAACATACTGCAGAGAATATGACGACGAATTAGTGCGCGATGCCATTCTCCGTGAACTTGACAGAAATGGGCAGGTGTACTTCGTTCACAACCGTGTCGAGAATATCGAACACGTTGCAGATCATGTACGTCGTCTGGTGCCCACCGCGCGAGTTGAAGTCGCACATGGTCAGATGGCGGAAAACGATCTTGAAAGGGTAATGTACGACTTTTATCGGCATAGGTTTGACGTTTTGGTCTGTACTACGATAATCGAGAGCGGGCTGGATGTTCCAAATGCAAACACAATTATAATTAACAACTGCGACAAGATGGGTTTGGCACAACTCTACCAACTCCGAGGGCGTGTGGGCAGGTCAAATCGTCAGGCATACGCATACCTACTCTATCACCCGAATCGAATGATGACTGAGGCAGCTCAGAAAAGGCTCGAGGCAATTAAGGAGTTCTCAGACCTCGGATCCGGTTTTCGCATTGCCCTTCGGGATTTGGAAATTCGAGGAGCAGGCAACCTATTAGGCCCAGAGCAACATGGACACATGGCAGCCGTTGGCTTCGACATGTACTGTCGGCTGTTGGCGGAGGCAGTGCATGAGTTGAAGGGAGAGGACGTCCATGAGTTCAACTTACCGCCTGCTGACTTGCCGCTAGACGCGTATATACCATCAGACTATATACCCGAAGAGATGCTCAGGCTGTCATTTTACAAGAAAATGACTGCGGTTAGGAATGAGAAAGACATTGCTCAGATAGAAGAAGAAATGAGAGACCGCTTCGGAGAATTGCCGGCACCGGTACGGAATTCTCTGGAGATTTTGAGGATACGGATGAAGGCGGCAGGCACAGGAATTGAAGCAATTTCGTTTGAAAGAGGACAGGTCGTGATGCGATTTGCTCCCGGGATTCGCTTGGCCCGGGAAGTGTCCCTGGATCTTATAAAGCGTTTCCCTGGAAATGCTTTCCTTACGGACAGGGTTATCGTCAACGGAAAGAATCCTTATCTTGTGAGTACACTTCACGGCATCCTAGAAGCGCTTCCGAAGGCTCTTGAAGAATCAAAACATATGTACCTAACCATACTGAAGTGAGAGAAACATGGGACAAGTGGTCGTCGTAGGTGGCGGAGCGAGTGGAATGGTTGCCGCAGGACGAGCAGCCGAATGCGGAGCGCATGTGGTTCTTCTCGAGCGAAATAGCATTTTGGGCAAGAAACTAAGGATTACGGGGAAGGGTAGGGGCAACGTGACAAACATCGCTGACCTCGATCAATTTGTTGCCGCATTTGGACCAAACGGTAAGTTCCTATATGGCGCTTTTTCGCGATTTTCGAACAATGACCTCGTTGATCTTCTTCGTAGAGTGGGCGTTGGTACAAAGGTCGAGCGCGGAGGGAGGGTTTTCACCTCATCGGACAGGGCTGCTGATGTCGCTGAAGGCTTTGAGCGGTGGTTGTGCAATCTTGGTGTCGACATCCGACTGGGAGTCCGCTGTCAGAGTATTGTAACAGAAAATGGTGAGATTGCTTCGGTAAAGGGAGTCAGTGTATTTTCCAGTGTGGTTCCTGCCGAGGCAGTGGTGCTCGCAACTGGGGGTATCACCTACCCAAGAACAGGTTCAACTGGCGACGGCTATCGCATAGCAGCGGAACTTGGTCATACTATCGTTACTCCACGACCGTCACTTGGAGCTTTCGAAGTGGGCGAAACATGGGTAAAGCAACTTCAGGGACTGAGTCTACGAAATGTTGAGGCAACTCTATATGTTGGTAAGAAGAAAGTTAGACGTGAGTTTGGCGAGATGGTTTTTACTCACTTCGGTGTCTCCGGTCCCATCGTCCTCACCCTTAGCAAAGCTTACGCTGGATTGCACAATGCATCGGATGTCTCGATTAGCGTAGATCTAAAGCCAGCTTTGAGTCAAGAAACGCTGGACGCAAGACTGACCAAACAGTTCAAAGAGACGACCAAGCAATTGAAAAACTACCTACCCGAACTCCTTCCTCGATCATTGGTCCCGGTGTTTTTGCAACTAGTAGGCATAGAGAGTTCTGTTCCTGTAAACAGAATTACTAGAGAAGAACGCATGAGGATCGTTAATACCCTTAAAGATTTACGCATGAGAGTGGTTCGCGCCAGGTCTGCAGAGGAAGCAATAGTTACTGCAGGCGGCATTTCCCTTAGAGAAATTGATCCGCGAACAATGGAGTCGAAATTGATACGCGGTCTGTATTTTGCAGGCGAAGTGATGGACATTGATGCCGTGACGGGCGGATTTAACCTGCAAGCAGCGTTTTCGACAGGATGGTTAGCAGGCGAGAGTGCTGCAGGAAGAGTTTCATCGGTTGCTTAAAGATGAGGTTGCAAGGTTCGAGCGGCAAGAAATGGGTATAATTGAACCTGGAGGTAGAAAATGTGGAAGATTTGCTCAATCCTTTTACTCGTGGCTTTTCTTGCGTGCTTTACTTTGCCACTGCGTGCAGCCCAAGAGGGCGACGTAATCATCGGGCAACAATTGGTACTGCGAATTCGCGTTCCCGCGGGTGGCATGACAGTTAAGGAGCGCGCTGATGCAGTCACGCAGCGAATCAATAATTACCTTGGTTCAGAGCCGTTCAGTCCGGACGACGTCAAGGTTGCTATTCGGAACAAGGAGTACGTTGTCCTCATAGGAGACTACGTGATTATCACGGCTGACAAAGAGACGGCAAAAATCAACAAGACTACGCCTGAGAAATTAGCCGAAATCTGGGCGGCGAATCTCCGGAAGGCCATACCCGAGGCGAGGGCGGTAAAATAGAATAGTTTGGTAGCAATTCCCTAGTTCCCAATGGTCTCGTCTTGCTGCAGTGACGAAGGGGCCACGTGCTTCATCGTCCTGCCGCCCTCATATATGCATCCAAATTTTTTGTAGGCGTGCCGGGGATAAGCGGGCTGCCGTTTGCGAGGACAAATGTCCCGTAGCGTGCTACCTTGAGATGTTCTTTTACGATCTCTTGAATTTGCGCAGGTGTGCCCCAGAGAAGCAGTGCTGAGTCAATGTTTCCGAAAAGGCAGATATCCTCTCTAAGTATCTTACGGATTTCCACCGGGTCTAGTTGGAAAGTTTTCTTTGACTCTTCGATCATGAGTCCTGCGATGTCGAGGCCGTTGATGATAGGCATGTTTGGTCTGACGTCGCCAAGCCAGTAGCCAATCGGTATCATCCCTATTTTTCGGACCTGCGAGTAGAACCATCTCTTTGTATTGCCTTCTAGGCGCTCGTGCATTTCAGGGGAAATATTGTCCAGGCTACCTGCAAAACCTTCAGAAAATATGTATGCGTCCGCACCTGCTCGTTTCGCTGCACGTACATCCGTGAGAAAGCGCTCGCAATCTTTGTATATAAAGTATTCGACGAGGTCGGGTTTCTCCACACAGGCGATTACCATATCTTCGAACCGCCAACCGTGTATCCAACTACCCGGCGCGCCATCGTTTACAGCAATTAGTACCTCACCGCCAATCTCCTTAGCGAGAATTGCTACATGTTCAAAGCGTCCTGATTCAAGGATTTGATCTTCTGTTAGTGTAATTGCGGAGAAATACTCATCGATTTCAGTCATGGATTCTAGTGATGGAACCGGAGTCTTTTCAATACTATGAACATCGGCGTAGTCTGATAACGAATAATCGTCCAATATCTCAATCCATTTTGACCCATCCGATGATGCGATAAATGCATTGTCACCGTTACACTTTCGCGGTCGGTTCCAATAGCCACGCCAGCCTGCAGAGCCAAGATGGAGCCAATCCGGGCGGAATCGCTGGTAGAACGTCATCTCAATATAAGCAAGTTCCTCGCCGCCCAGATAGTGCTGAAACTTTGGACTCCAACCTGCAAGTTGAATCTTGTAACCACCCCAGGAGTGGAAGACGACTGGGGGTGGGATGAGGCGTCTTCCACTGAGCACCTCCAACATGCGTTCCTTTGCAGTGGTCACTTCACTTGTCTCCCTGACTGGTAAGATGCTTCCTCCTGGCGCGGTCCGAACCCTTGGACATGGACGTCCTGAGAATGCATTTCAGATCTGTGTACTCTGCTTCACAAAGTTCATCCGCAGGTCGCTCAGCACTGCCTGTAGTTCTGTCTTCTCGGCAGATTGGAGACGTGGCTCGATGCTGATTATCAGAGTAGCCATTGTGTCTATCGCTATCTTCGCCTGTGAGAGGTCTTTTTCAATTTGACCAGTCAACGGATTCTTAACAAGCCCTAGCCATTGCCATGCGTGCGCGCTCAAGATACCAATGAACGATTTTATAAGAGAATCTGCGTCCACACGCTGGACTTGCGGTTCCTCCTGAGTAACTCCGCTCCCAGTCACCGTACTGGAATCTGTCTTCCATTTGTCGTCCTCAGTAGCCTCCTTGGTGATTTCTGGTTCGCCTTGCTCATTGAGTCGTACCTTCCTCTTGTCTACCACTTCGTAGTCCTTGTCCTCGTCTGCCAATTCCGATCCCTCCATTTGATTGAACTTGACGGTAGACCATAACGACAAAAAAGATCAGTAAAGCCGCAAGCACCCCAATTACATCTGCGATCCAATCTAACATTTCGCAGCGGCGTCCAGGAATAAACCTTTGGTGACATTCGTCGGTTATTCCATACAGCGAAGCAAGCACAAATGACTGCACGAACGCCCCTGGGCTTGTGACTATCGGCCATAGAGCCGATGCCCTGAAAACAAGCAGCGTGAGTCCGAAGTACGCGGCCATATGATGCAACTTGTCCATTGACCAAAACGGACCGCGAGGGTGGGGCAGGTCGGGTATTCCCGACAGGCAAAATATGAGTGCCATATACAGAATAGGAGGACCCCACAGAGAAAGCCACCTCATCGCGCAGTGAGTTCCACGATTTTCGTTATCAGGGTTTTGGTACCTCATGAGATTATTTTCAAGAAATCGTCTTCGTTTAGCACAGTGATTCCTAACTCGCGTGCTTTCTCAAGTTTTGAGCCCGCTCCTGGCCCCGCTATGACAAAGTCTGTATTCCTGCTCACGCTAGATGAGACGCGTCCTCCTAATCGCCTCACAGTTTCCTCTGCCTCATCTCTAGTCATTGACCTTAGTTCACCCGTAAAGACGAAAGTTTTTCCTTCTAACCGATTCCCAGCACGTGTTGGGGCTTCGGGCACAACACCTGCTTTATAGAGTTTCTCAATCACTTGACGATTCGATTGCTGGGAGAAAAACATTGCGATACTCTTAGCAATCACTGGGCCGACTTCAGGGACATTGCTCAATTCCTCTTCGGTAGCGTTAATTATCGCGTCTAGTGAACCGAAATGATCAGCCAACACCTGGGCAACATGCTCGCCTACATGGCGAATGCCTAGACCATAAAGCAGCCGTGGTAGCGTAGTCCTTTTGCTTCTCTGGATTGCATCAAGGATTTTCGATGCCAGTTTCTGCCCCATTCGTTCTAGTGTAAGTAGATCGTCCATCTTGAGATAGTAGAGATCTGCGGGGTCGCGAATCAACCCTTTCTCAACGAGTTGGTCAATCTGTGCGGGACCAATTCCTTCGATATTGAGTGCTCCTCGCGAAGCGAAGTGGATAATCCGTTCCTTGATCTGGGCAGGACATGCAAGATTGACGCAGCGAGCCACGGCTTCGCCTTCTAGTCGTTCCACGTCACCACCACACACAGGGCACTTGTCAGGCATGAAGAAAACTCGCTCGTTTCCGGTTCGTTTCTCTTTTATGACTTGGACCACCTCGGGAATTACGTCGCCGGCACGCTGGACAACTACAGTATCTCCAATTCGAATGTCTTTTCGACGGATCTCATCCTCGTTGTGAAGTGTGGCACGGCTGACGGTTACGCCTGCAACTTCGACTGGCTCCATGATCGCAACTGGCGTTAGCGCACCTGTTCTACCTACTTGAACAATTATATCGCGAATGACCGTCGTTTCTTGAGTTGCAGGAAACTTGTACGCTATTGCCCATCTCGGACTTCGTGCCACATATCCCAAGCGGTTTTGAAGATCCAGGGAATTGACTTTTACCACAACGCCATCAATATCATATCCTAGGGTTTCGCGTCTTTCGGACCATTCAGCCACAAAATCCCTGACAGCAGACAGGTTTCGGCACAAACGAGTATTTGGATTAACCTTAAAGCCCCATGCCTTAAGTGCCTGGAGGACATCCCAATGAGTAGCGAAATTTATCCCCTCAATATACCCGATTCCATAGCAGAAGATATCCAGATTGCGCCTAGCAGTAACCGATGAATCAAGTTGGCGCACAGACCCTGCAGCTGCGTTTCTTGGGTTAGCGAACGTGGGCTCTCCGGCCTCTTCACGCTCCCTATTGATGCGCCGGAATTCTTCGTGTAACATAAAGACCTCGCCTCTGACCTCCACGATTCGAGGAATCGCGAAACCTGAACTTCCTGCGTATGGCGCATCCTCTTTGCTCGCTGTATCCAATTGGACTGATTGCGCCGTACTACTGATTGCGCCTGACCTAGCCGGATTCAACATCGTGAGTGGAATTGACTTAATCGTTTTCAGATTAGCCGTCACATCTTCGCCAGTGTATCCATCTCCCCTTGTTGCTCCTCGAACGAAACGACCATTTTCGTACGTCAGGGAAACCGCAAGCCCGTCAATTTTCAGTTCGGCCACATACTCAATTTCTTCTTCGTATCTGAGACCTAACATGCGTTTGATCCGCTGGTCAAATGCAAGTAGTTCCTCGTCACCAAACGCATTATTCAAACTGAGCATGGGCTGCCGATGGGTGTAAGACTCAAACCCAAGAGCGGGAGGTGCTCCCACACGCTGGCTAGGCGAATCCGGAGTGACTAGGTCGGGAAACTGTTCCTCCAAGGATATGAGTTCTTGCATCAAGCGGTCGTATTCGGCGTCAGAAATTACAGGTTGATCAAGGACATAATAGCGATAATTGTGATAGTTGATTTCCTGACGAAGTTCCTCAATTCGCTTTGCTGCCTGTTGCCTATCCATGCTTGTCACCCCCATGCTGTTCTCGCTCATAAAGCGCTTCGGAGGGTTCCGCCTTTGGCTCTTTGTCGCCCGTAAACGAATCCGAGGCTTGTGGTCGCAACACTCTTACATCAGAATCTATCACCGCTTTAGGCATACTGTCAAACATAGGACGGCAAAATCATGAACACAGCCTTGTTGAATGTGGAAGACCATATTCACTCATGTCCCGCGGTAATTCGCCGGGGAATCACATGTTTCGGAAGACTGAAAGACGGTATCTGCGCAATACCTCAAGGCGCTTTTCTACGACTTCAGGTTCAGGATATACAAGTTCGAAAGCCGTGTATCTTATGTTTGCTGCTGTGAGATCGCCTTGTTCGAGTAAGCGAAAAGTCTCTGCTGCCTCTGAGAATGCTTCATGCCTTCCTTTCGCAAATTGCAAGCCATGCCTCGCGTTCGAAATGACCAAACAGAGAATCACGATGATCAGAATACGTGCAGACAGGGTAACCCGACGTTGAGACATCTTTCTGTGGTTGGCTGAGGAAAGTTCATATCGTGTGGCTAGCAAATATAAGAACGCAAGAAGAGATACCCAAAACAAAGTGGAAAAAACAACGTAACGCATGCTTAGAGCCTGGTTGACTCCAAATGCAAGGCGGGCCAGACCGGCTATCATTCCACTACCCAGGGCATACATGCTAAGGGCAACATAGGGCAGAAGCGTATTGAAGTCCGCGATTCGCCACCGAAGCAGTAGCACAACAGAGGTAACCCAAAGGATGACTCCAGCAGCACCCACCGCGCATACAGGCAGAATGCCTCGTTCTCCTGGAATTAGCCCGGCAATCACGGGATTTGTATCAACAAGTCCTGTACAGGTGGCACCCAGAAATGCAGACACATACTTCAGATATTCCACAGGATACTGCAAGGGTAAGGTAAGGGGTCCGTAGCCCTCGAATCTCTTGAATCTGTATACATACGAGGCAATGGTTGCTCCCCCTGTCAATATCCAAATTGGGACCGCTGTCTTGAGTGCTGGTCGGTCTTTTCGTAACATAGTCCACACTACGAATAGCCCTACGACCCAATAAAGCACGCCGTTGGCAAATGAGTACATTGCAATTATTCCTAACAGGATTGCAGCAGTATACCGACGCCAATTCCAACTGGGATGCGCCAAAAGGACTATCCCTGCGGTTACTGCGAAAACGTTTAGCACCAATTGAATTTGCCATCCCCAGAGCCAATTTTCCATCTGGCACGGAGAGAATACAAGCAGGGAAATAGCGGGTATCAACCAGTTTACAGTGCCGGGGCCAAAAATCCGCGAAAGTCGCATTTGATAGATCAGCAGCAGAAATATGCCGACTGCCATGACGAATATCACTGCCAATTCGCAATTGGTGTTCCAATGGGTAAGGCGGGCAAGTACGAGCATAATGAGCAATGGGAAGAGCGGACGGTGCTCATTGTGTTGTCCCCATAAGTCCGCAAAAGTCAGTTTCCCATTGTAGAACTTCTCAAGTCGGGGGACTAATTCCCACTGGTCTAACACAGGGATGTCAACTTTGTATCTTATGATCAATGATGCTAAGAACAGGGCAGGCAGTGCAGAGAAAAGAATGCACAGTACCCACATTACTTTTCGCTTAACGACAGACATTTCGACTTGGTGGTACATCTCCATGCAACAATTCTACGCAAAAAGCCTGGCGTTGTCACGTGCTCCGTTCTGCCTTGACCTCTGCACGTACGCGTGATAGAATGCGTCAAGCCACTTCGGAAATTCCATGCAACCGGGTCAGGCGGGTCAAGGAGGTTTATCGCATGAGAACGCATTACTTGAGGAGCATTTTGTTACTCCTATTCTCAATCCTTACGGCTTGCGCGTGGTCGGCAACGGTAAAAGTGCGGGAACCGCTCAAAACCCCAGACGGGCAACTTGTGAAGTCAATCTACTTTTTTGGACATTGGTGGGAACCTTGGAAAAGTGATGACGCCGCGCTTATCAAGGATCTGAAGCGCATAAAAGAACTCGGCTTCAATACAATTTGTGTTGATCATGAGGTTAGTCAAGCGATAGACCGTGATTGGTACTGGCTTGACCGTGAATATCGAGCATCGGCACAGGAGAAAATCTACATCCTGCCATGGCTCCAACTTCACTGCATGGACAGACAGTCATTGATGCAATTCGCTAGACGTGAAATTAAGCCTGCTGTGAACCAAGACAAAGAGGTCGAGGAAGGAGCGGCTGTTTTTCTGGATGTTGAGTTCCAAAAGGCGCTTGCGCACTATATAACTGTTTACCTTGACCGTTATGTAAATGACCCTGCAATGCTAAAGATAAAGTTGGGCAAGCGGAATGTTCCTGTTGTTGGCTTATGTGTTGAAACTGGGTGGCGAAATGCACGTGGACTGCCGCTTTCTTTCGACGATGAGACCAATAATTATTTCCGCAAATGGATGCGCGCGACATATGAGACCATAGATCGCCTGAACGCAAAGTGGCAGACCTCTTACAAGACGTTCGACGAAATCGATCCCTGCGATAAGAGCATATTCAACTATGCTTTCGAGGACAAGTTAAACATGCCTTATCCGGTTAGAGACCACATGGTCTTTCGCGGACGTGTTATTGGTCGGGCCCTGTCGGAAGTTGCACGTCTTGTGAGGAAGAAATATAAAGATGTTCTTTTTGTAGCAGAAATCGCCTATCCATTCAGCGTTGATAACCCTGATGCAAACGTATACCGATGGAATGACGCGAATTGTTATGCTGCGGTTGAATGGGCGGACGTCGTTGTAATACGCACTGTAGGTAATCTTTCAGTTGGTGACGTCAAGAAAGAGCAAGACATGATGATGCTGAACGGAAAAAGACTGATCCTTGCTTACCGATTCTTTGGGGACGCAAGTAGCGAAAGGGCCGTGGCATTTGCGGTTGATTGCGCAGAGAATGCTCACGGCATTGGTTGCTACAACTGGAATGAAACAGCGGACAATTCCTGCGCTCTTTACGACAAGCCAGATCGCCAGGCGCTCGCTCGGCTCATGAACTTCACATATGATACCCTTTACGACACTGCTCTGCGCACCACTGCGCCATCCATGCAGCCTATTCAGAGCCGTACAGAGAGCACTAGCACGCAGTCCAGAGATGACGTGTCGCCGCTTGACCATTCTTCCACGAAAACTCCGGCAGCCAACGAGAATCGGGAGTCTGCTTCGACCGAAACGACGACTCCATCAAATGCGGGAACAATTCCGCCAGCGCCCGTTATCCCAAGCGGGCAAATGCCGTCGCAATGAAAGGTATGAAATCAACCAATCAGATTTTGTACACCTGTAAAGTCTGATAGAAAGAGTAATACGGATACTCCCTGATGCAGGTGCAGAAGTGTGCCAGAATTATATATGGGTGTTCGCCCCAGACCCAATGCCTAGAACTACTTTGGTCAGGGTGAGTACTTTGCAATACAGAGCAAAACATCTAATCTTCCTGTTATTGTTTCTCCTTTTATCTATCTCCGGAGCAGGTTCTACGGAACTAGTCAAGGTCATCATTGGCGGAAAACCTGCACAATTCCAGGCGACTCCAGTTCGACAGGACAATGACATATACTTGCCCCTCGAATCCCTTGATGCAATTGGTGCAAAAATCATTGAACGTAAAAAACCGATTGACGGACATCAGGAACTAGGTGTTCTGAGTTTCGAGGGACGCCGATTCGAATGCAAAGCAAGAATCATAGACGGGCATCCAATGCTTTGTGTACAAGATATCGCTGACGAACTGGGAGCATGCACTGAATGGAACAATAAATCAGCAACCCTTAGCATAAGAGCAGCGATTCGCACTATTGAATTTGACGGCTCGCATTTGGAAGTTACAACGGCGTATCCCGTGAACTATTCGGTCACGCGATGGACGGCTGCAAACAAATTGATTCTCGATATTTTTGGGGTTGCACTTCCTTCCTCTGGTGAGCGCATTGTACATAACAGATCATTGGCAGGTGTTCGGCTAGGATCACGAGACAGTGGAGAAACAGTGCGTATAGTCTTGGACCTGCCTAAAATAACTTCACATCGTCTTAAGAGTGGTCCGAAGACATCGAAAATCGTCGTTGAAATTACGCCGGCAGTACTCGCGGAACAAATGACCTCCGGTGCGACTACCAAGTCACTGATTCCAGCGGGGCGTCTTGCGTCATCCAAAGGGGAACCCGCTGCCGGACAGCCAACGACGGTGATTGAGGAAAAGAGCGAACAAAGTGCCGAACAACGAGCAGATATCAACTCGAAGGCGATAACAACAACTACAACTAAGCCGGCTGTGCTTCCAGTTCAGGTAACCGATATTATTTGCCATCCGAGGGACGAAGATACCTTCGAAGTAGAGGTGGTTACAGACAAGCCAGCGGAGTATCAGACATGGATATACCGTAACCCGGACCGAGTATACCTGGATATCAGCAATGCGACACTTTGTGGAGAATTTGGTGATTTGATGCAAGATCATCGCTTGGTACTAGGCGTGCGACCAATGCAACAAAATAGTGGGCTTGTGCGCATTGCGATTGACATGACAAGAGTCGCCGCGCCGGTCGTCCGCAGGGAGAACGACCCATGTCGTCTGATCATGTCGCTTGAACCACCTAAGGCTTCTGGCGGTTCCCTTGCCTCGAAGATCATTGTGATCGATCCGGGACACGGTGGCCCAGGCTCAGCCGGACGGGGAGCTATTGGGTGCAATGGCACCATGGAAAAAGTGGTCAATCTCCAGATTGCGGAGCGCGTTGACCAACTCCTCAAAAAGGAAGGGGCATGCTCAATCCTGACTCGGCGTGATAATGACACATACATTGAAGTGAATGCGCGACCGCTATTTGCGAAGCGTCATTCCGCTGACATTTTCCTGAGCATCCACAACAATTCCTGTGGGAAAATTAATTCCATGTCCGGTACGGAGACATACTTTCACCGCTGGGAACCAAGTTCGAGAGCCCTTGCCACATGTATACACACAGAGGTGGTGGCTGTTACCGGTCTTCCCGACAATGGCACAAGAAGCGACCTTAGGCTATACAAAAATGGTCTCGGCGTATTACGTGCGGCAACAAGTTACGGCATTCCAGCGGCGCTGATTGAGATTGCGTATATCAATCATGCAGGTGATGAAAAACTCCTAAACGATCCTGAGTTCCAGCAAAGAGTTGCGGAGGCAATTGTTCGTGGCTTAAAGGCTTACGTAGAAGGAAATTCCTCTGAATCCCGACAGGCAGGCACAACAGCGACTGGAAAAAGTTCCAGTCGAGATATGGACTCACGCAGGGAGAAAGGTTGATGAAGCGTAAAGTATTCATACCAGTTGCGATTCTGGTTCTTGCAGCAGCGATTGCCCTTGGCATATTTCTCGGGGGAAGAATTCAGCCAGCCAAACGAGTGAAAGAAGCGACCCCGACTCCAACTGCGAGAGAACTCCAGCATCCTGTGAAGACGGTAAATGTTTATCACGTCGTGATTGAAGAAGGACAACCGAAAATACGTCCCCGCCGACAGGAGGTTCCAGAAGGAAAGGACCCGATAGAGACTGCAATTCGCACCCTTGTGGAGCAGGGAACAAGTGGAGATGTGTCGAACCCAATTCCTGAGGGCACAAGACTTTTGGGTTTCGACTTGAGAAATGGACTTGCGACAATCAATCTTAGCCACGAGTTTATAGACAATTTCCGGGGTGGGTCAACCGGGGAGGCGCTCGTAATTGGTACGATTCTGAAAACGCTTGGGCAGTTTCCAGAGGTACGACAGGTTCGAATCCTGGTAGAGGGTAAAGCGATCGAAAGTCTAGGTCATCTTGACTTATCAGTGCCCTTGGACGTAAATGCAGTAGGAACGGAGTTTAACCAGGGGAATTGAACTCAAATGGCGTGATAGGTGTTTTTGATTCTGGGGTCGGCGGCCTGACAGTTGTCAAGGCTCTTTCACAGCGGTTACCGCAGGAAGGCATATGTTATGTGGCTGATGAGGCACACGTTCCGTATGGTGACCGCTCACCTGATGAAATTCGGAGATTTGCTTTAGGAATAACACGCTTCCTCATCGAGCAAGGCGCCAAGATAGTGGTTATGGGCTGTAACATGTCTTCGGCAGTGGCGCTTGGTCCAGCACGGCGATTATTTCCTGACACGCCCATGGTTGGGGTGATTGAAGCAGGAGTGCGCGCCGCTGTGAGAGCATCGGACGATTGTCGCTTCGGAGTTCTTGCAACTACTGGCACCGTAAATACGGGTGCTTACACACGGGAAATCCTCCGATTATGTCCGGACGCTATCGTGTGTGAGCAACCTTGCCCAAGGTTTGTACCAATTGTTGAATCGGGAATGTGTGATTCGGAAGAAGCCGAATCTGCTGCCCGTGAGTATTTGGCGCCTCTACTGGCGCAGAGATGCAGGACAATTATACTCGGCTGCACGCATTATCCTTTCCTCGCTAGCACGATAGCACGCGTCGTTACGTCAGACATAATAATGATTGACCCTGCGGAAGAAACAGCGACCGAGGTAGCGGACATCTTACACAAGTGCGGGGCACTTGCGACAGAAAAGAACGAGGGTTGGCATAGGTACTTTGTCACGGCGTCCCCTGAAAGATTCACAACGGTTGGAGAACGTTTCCTAGGGAAAGCGATAACCGAGGTTGAGGAGATCCAGTGGGGCCGGGACCTAGGAGAGGTAGAATGGCTAGAGAAAACGGTCGAGCAAACGACCAAATCCGCCCTGTAAAAATCACGCGTGGATACATGAAATATGCGGAGGGTTCTTGCCTTATTGAACTCGGAGAAACCCGGGTCGTTTGCACAGCATCGGTAGAAGACAAGGTTCCCCCGTTCCTAAAAGGCTCTGGTACGGGCTGGGTGACAGCAGAATATGGCATGCTGCCCAGGTCTTGCCGAACACGAAACGCACGCGAATTGATTAAGGGACCCGGCGGACGGACTATGGAAATCCAGCGTCTGGTTGGCAGGGCACTTCGCTCAGTAATCGACCTCAAGGCGATTGGTGAGCGGACCATATGGATGGACTGCGACGTGATACAAGCCGATGGCGGCACACGTACTGCATCTGTTACGGGGGCATATGTCGCGCTTGTTGAGGCTGTCGAGTGGCTCAAGAAAGAGAATCTCATAAAAACAAATGCAATCACAGACCAATTGGCTGCCATCAGTGTGGGTATCGTCTCAGGTGAGGAAATGCTTGATCTTGACTACTCCGAGGACTCAACGGCGTCTGTGGACATGAATCTAGCGATGACCGGGAGTGGCAGGATAGTAGAAATTCAGGGCACTGCTGAGGGACAACCTTTTTCCAGACAGAAAATGAATAAACTCATAGATCTGGCAGAAAAGGGCATCCGCGAACTGTTTGCCATTCAAAAAGAGGCTCTTGCTGGCATCCTTTGACAGAGTGCTTGCCAAAGGACAATGCAATTCCCGCATACTACTGATATCCTTTCCCTGCGCAACTTAACGACGATGGAGATTGTACTTGCAACCCGAAATCGCCATAAGGTAAATGAAATCCGCGCAATGTTGATGGATCTGCCGATTACCATCCTTTCTCTCCAAGATTTTCCGAATGCCCCTGAGCCTGAGGAGACAGGCTCCTCTTTCGCCGAGAATGCTATGATGAAGGCGAGTGCAGTTTCTTGCGCAACAGGCAAGGTCGCCTTAGCGGATGACTCAGGGCTTGAGGTGGACGCTCTGGATGGTAAGCCCGGTGTCTATTCTAATCGATTCGCAGGTCCTAAGGCTACAGATCGTGACAAGTACCTGAAGGTGCTCGACCTAATGAAAAACGTTCCGGAACCAAAGAGGACCGCCAGGTTTCGTGCAGCTGTTGCAATCGCCGAACCAAATGGTAACGTCGAGGTGGTCGAAGGAACCTGCGAAGGAATCATTGCTCACAAGCCCCGCGGACATCACGGCTTTGGTTACGACCCAATCTTTTACTTGCCTAGCATCGGTAAGACAATGGCTGAACTAACTCCTGAAGAGAAAAACACGATAAGCCACCGCGCCTGCGCTATCCAGAAGGCTAAGGAGATTCTGCGCAGAATGGTACAGAAACAGGACATTGATAGCCAAGGAAGTTTTGGATAAGCCGAGTACTTTCCCAGACTCAGAAATCAAATTGGTCTACATTCTCCTTCGTTATGATCACGCCCGGCATGATTATAACGCCATCTTTGCTTACCTTGAGCCTGCCAATCCCCGGAACCTCCATCCCATCCTTTGGCCTCTTGCCATCAAGGTAGTCATTAACCAATTTAGTGGTGAGGTAGGTAAGTTTAGCTGGATCCCACAGGATCAGCCCATTTACAACGTCATTCTTTATGTATTCCCGATTCTCGCTTGGCAACGAAAGACCCCAGACCTTCACCTTCTTTTCCTTCCCGGTTTGAATCAGTGCCCGCGCTGTGCCGGGTACGCCTGGAGAGTTCACACATGCGAATCCCGCTAGGTCGGGATACCGCTGAAGTATCGTAATGGCACCTGTGATGGCTTGTTGCTGGTCGTCATAGTTATACAAATACGGCTTGACAATCTGGATACCAGGATATTTCTTAGCGCCCAGTTCAACACCCTTGATGTGTTGGTTGAGATTGTATGCGTTTGGTCCGCCCGACATAATGGCAACTTTACCTTTGCCGCCAATGTCCTTGGCGAGATGGTCAATGATATCCACACCGATGCCAACGTCATCAGCCGCAGCAACATAAAATATCCGATCGCTCTCAGGAGCATCCGAATCCCACGTGAAGACCTTGATGCCTCTCTTCATGGCCTTCTCTACATACGGGATTACCGCCTTGTCATCGTTGGGTGAAATCACGATAGCATCTACTCCTGCAGATATTTGGTCGTCAATGATTTGAATTTGCTTGATTGTGTCTGCACTATTCGGAGGACCGAGAAAGGCAGCTTCAATACCGAGTTCTTGCGCCGCTTGCTTCATCCCCCTCTCGCAAGCGTTGGTATACGGAATACCGACGAGTTTCATGACAAAGACTATCTTCCTCTTATGTGGCTTTTGTACGGTGGCTTGCTTGGGACCCTGTCTCGCCTCAGGCTTGCGGCCACAACCCGGGATGCACAAGACAACCATCAACAGTAATAACCCTGTGGCTAACGAGTAAAAAATGCGCTTCCTCATTCCGAATCCTTGTTTTCCTCCTACCGCTTTAGAACTTGCATTTGTGGTTACGTTAGGTTGCGTCACCCGTTGTTTTTCCCGTCTGGGCACTTGCGCGCCAGCGGAGTGTGTTCCTTAAGTTATCTGCCAGCACCGCAACTATGAGTGCGACGCCTAAGAATAATACCTGCCACGCGTTAGGAACCCCGATGAGATTGAGCCCGTTCCTAAGAATGCCCATGACGCCAACGCCAATAATCGTTCCTATTACACTACCTTCGCCACCTTTTAGGCTGCTTCCTCCAAGGACAACTGCAGTTATAGCCTCAAATTCCATGCCGGTCCCAGCATCGGGTACGGCAGCAGCTACCCGTGCAGTCATCATAACACCACCCAATCCACACAGGAGTCCCGTAAAAGAGTATGCAAACAATTTGGTGCGGAAGATGTCAATTCCTGAGAGCCTTGCTGCCTCCTCGCTTGCACCAGTTGCATAAATACCTCGCCCGAATGCCGTGTACTTCATCAGCAAAATCCCCAGCACGATAAAAGCCAGCGCAACAAATACTGACTTAGGAATGTACCCTATTACCGGGAACGGTCCGATGGGTTCTTGCCCTAGGGACATAAATGAGTCTGGGAAGCCTGATATTGAAGTGGAGTTTGACAATACGAAAGCAAGACCTCGCGCAGCGCTCAACATGGCGAGCGTGGCCACTATTGGCTGGATACCTGCCTTGGTAATAATCAGTCCGTTGAGCGTGCCACACGCTAGCCCAACTAGAATGGCTACTGCAGACGCCAACCAGATATTCATACCATGTAGGCAGGCTAGTAGACCAACTGTAATTGAGGACAAGCCAACCACTGACCCTACCGATATGTCAATGCCACCGGATACAATCACTACGGTCAGACCCACTGCCACAACCGCTAGTTCTGAATACTGGTTTGCGATGTTCAGAAGGTTGTCCGATGTCGCAAAACGATCCGTTTTGAAGGCAAAGCCCGCAAATAGGACCGTAAATAGCATGAAGACTGCGAATTCTTTTGCCTTGAGAATGGCTTTCATTGTTTGTGTGTAGTCCTGAACTTATCAATCAAGACTGCTGTCAAAATTACTCCACCAACGATTAATTTGTGCCAGTGGACAGAAGCGCCGAGCAGAATCAATGCACTCGACATTACCGACATGATTGCGGCGCCCACCACTGTGCCTGGAATCGAGCCCTGTCCTCCTGAAATGCTCGTGCCACCCATGACAACAGCCGCAATAACGTTCAACTCGTACCCAAGAGCAGTATTAGACTGAGCTGAGTTGACCGACGAGGCAACGACCATTCCGGCTACCGCCGCAAGCAAGCCATTCAGTGTGTAAACAAGTATTTTCACTTTGTCAACGTCAATTCCTGATAGGCGAACTGCTTCCTCATTACTACCTATAGCAAGAACGTATCGCCCAACGGAAAGCCTAGAAACGAAGAAGGTCGCAGCAGCCGCAGTCAAAGCAAGGAGTAGTGCAGAAATAGGTCCTGTCCCTACAATATCGAATGATGAGGGCAGTGGTCCGATTGAATGAGCGCCCGTATAGAGAGTAACTGCAGCACGCAAAATGCCCATTGTTCCGAGTGTCGTGATGATTGGGGGTACTCGGAGCACGGTTATTAGTAGGGCATTGGCAAATCCGCATGCGCATCCTGTGCAAAGTCCGACAAACGTCGACACCAGCGTGCTCGTCCCACGCATCATGAGAGTTGCGGAAACTGCTGCCGAAAGCGCTAGGATTGAAGCAACAGACAGGTCTATGCCTCCGGTCAAAATCACCAGCGTCATGCCTACGCCCATAATCCCTACTATAGCAGTCTCACGGGCAATACTAAGCAGGTTCGTAGACGAGCCAAAATTGGGTGCAACCGCGGACAGAATAACCAGCGACATGAGGAGGAATATGATAGCAGGTAGTTCGCGCACTTGTGCCAGACGATCAAGGAGATTTCCTTTATTCGTACCAAGCGCAGCCGCGCTGTCGTCCACTAGCCTAAAACCTCTCTCCAGAACTAACAGAAATACTAGCAGTTTTCACGCGTGGGGTGCAATAGTTCGTTGTTTCGCAAAAGGCGGAGTTCTAATGCTACAGACGACCCCGGTAGCAGATGACATAAGCCGGTGCGGGTCCCTGCACCAATCCTTTTGCATGTGAAAGAGAGGGAAAGGCGATGTGCCTTTCCCTCAAAACTTGATCTACTCTGTCTACTTGGCAACCGCCTCTCTCAGCCGTTTGCCCGGTCTAAATACGGGTCTGGAGCTCTTTGGGATGTTGATCCGCTGACCAGTGCGAGGGTTCCTTCCTACACGTGCAGCCCTTGTGCGCACGCCGAAAGTGCCGAATCCTACGAGTGATACCTCCTGCTTTTTTCTTAGCGCGTCCGTGATCACATCAAGAGTTGCCTGCAATGCCCTGGTGACATCAACTTTCTTCATCCCTGTGCGCTCGGCGATCTGGCTTATCAGTTCGGGCTTGGTCACAGCACTCACCTCCTTCCTGGGAAACACCCCGCAATCTGCTGAAAGCATGCATCGCTTCTTCCTACGAAAGCGACAAGCCGGTGCTTCCCTCCTTGGTTTTACCCAAAATTCCGCGATATAACTAGCAGTTTTGCTATTTAATTGCCTACCGGACACTTATAGGCAGGAACTACGCATTACGCGGTAGAAGCATGACGCAGGAAGATAGTGCTGGGGAGGTTTGCAGTGGAATTCGAGTTTCGCACTGTAGAAAGAATAATTTTTGGTCCGGGTGTCGTACGAAGACTTGCAGAAGTTGCTTCATCTTTTGGCAAGAAAGCATTTGTCGTGACCGGCAGGTCGTTCTTGAGACAAAGTGGGTGGCTCGAGGAAATCGAGACACTCTTTCGGCAAGCAAACTTATTCCTTGTCGTCCATCAGGGCATCCCACCGGAGCCAACCCTAGCCGACACTCAGCGTGCTATTGACGAAGCCCGGTCCACTGGACCAGATGTCGTAATTGGGATTGGTGGTGGAAGTGCTATTGATGTGGCAAAGACGGTCGCATCTACCGCGCCATTCGATGGTTCTGTATACGAGTACTTTCGAGGACGGCAAATCGAGAGGAAAGGATTAGCGTTCATAGCCGTTCCGACCACATCAGGCAGTGGCTCAGAAGTTACCCCAAATTCTGTGTTGATTGACGAAACTACCGGTGTAAAATCGAGTATACGCAGCAATTTCATGTACGCAGACGTTGCGCTTGTTGACCCAGCATTGACGCTCACGGCCCCGAAGGAAACAACTGCCTATGCGGGCATGGATGCACTGTGCCAGGCTATAGAGGCATATGTATCGAAGGGTGCAAACCCAATTACGGATGCCCTCGCTCTCGATGCATCGGTCAGACTGTTCCTAAACCTTCCGAAAGTTTACTCGGATCCCAAAAATCTTGAACTGAGGACACAGGTAGCGTTGGGAAGCCTTATGGGCGGAATTGCATTTGCCAATGCGCGGCTCGGTCTGGCTCATGGGCTGGCACACCCATTGGGAGTGAGAAGTAGTCTACCGCATGGACTGGTGTGCGCTCTTCTACTCCCGCTGGTAATGCGTTTCAACATGCCTGTATGCTCCGAAAAGTACGCCGCAATATCTAGGATATCAGGCATTGCGCAGGAGCCTACGTACACCGACATGCAGGCGGCAGAGGCCTTTATTAGTGCGATTGAACGCCTTAACGAAGACATGCGGATCAAGGCGCACTACGCAGACCTGAAGATGGATCCAAGCGAGTGGACGTCGGTAATCAAAGAAGCCATGGCATCGGGTTCCACAAGAAGCAACCCTAGGGAAGTTTCAGCCTCCGACATCGAAGCAATCCTGGCATCATTCTAGGCATCAGGAGAAATCGTGAATTCACCCGCAGGCCGCAGTACGACAAGAACCCGAACGTTACTCGCAAATAGAGCAAAATACGCAAATACTTTCACCAAAAGAGAACCGTAAACGGGAGACTACGACCGTTTTAGTAATACACAATTGATGTCCAACTCCTGCGACAAACTGATAGGAGATGCCAATCAAAGTTCCCGCGAGGTCCTATCGGGGGAACTGCTGGAAAAAGTCAAGCAGGTGACGCCTACATTTCTCGAGGAATTAGTTGTCGATCTTTTCTTCTGAGTGACACTTGCGGTGGGCAGACGCATTGACTTGACCCGGAATGCATGCCACCTATATACTTGCCTAAATCCGCTAGGAGCTGGTGGCATTGGGGGATCGGTTTTTGTATACGCAAGAAGATATGCCTTTCCCTTACCCGCAAGGCATGACTGTACTCTCAGTTACCGAATTAACGCATTGCATACGTGCAGTCATCGAAACCGAAGGATTATTTGCTGATGTTTGGGTCAGGGGCGAAATCAGTAATTTCAGCAGGCATAGTTCAGGACACACCTACTTCTGCCTGAAAGATGAAGGCGCGCTGATAAGATGTGTGATTTGGAGAAACACGATTTCCAACTTGGCCTTTGAACTCGCCGATGGGCTGGGCGTTATTGTACGGGGCCGTGTAACCGTCTATGAAAAGCAGGGGCAATACCAACTCATGGTAAACGAGGTCAAGGCTGATGGGGTGGGGACACTCTACGCGGCACTTGAACAGTTAAAGGCTCGACTCCGGGCAGAGGGGCTGTTTGAACAGGCTCGCAAGAAACCGATACCTCCATTTCCGCGTACAATTGCACTTGTCACATCACCCACTGGTGCTGCCGTCCAGGACATGATTACCATCGCAAAACGAAGGTTCCCTGCCATTAATATTCTCATTCTCCCCACACTGATGCAGGGCGAAGGAGCCGACGCCAGTGTGATCCAATCCCTCAGGGTAGCCGACAATTTGCCGAACGTAGACCTGATTATCATCGGTCGCGGTGGAGGCTCGCTGGAAGACCTGTGGACATTCAACATGGAAAGCGTGGTTTATGCGATCGCCGCGTGTAAGAAGCCGGTGGTCTCTGCAATCGGACATGAGACGGATTACACACTTGCCGATTTCGCTGCAGACCAGCGGGCGCCTACTCCCTCTGCGGCAATAGAGCATTGTATCCCTGATTGGCGAGAACTTGCTTCTCGCCTTTCTGCACAAGTTGATGCGATTGTAGCGAGCATGTCAGCACGGATTGAAAGATGGAAATCAAATCTTGATTACATCACGAAGTCGAGATGCTTTACGCACCCCGAGGCGGCAATCAACGAGCGATGGCAGATCCTCGATAGCCTCAACAGCCGCCTCACAAATTGCATCGGTAGACTGATTAGCAATTGTCAAGGTAGGTTGGGGGAGGTCTCCGGTAGATTGGAGGCGCTCAGTCCTCTGCATGTATTGTCTCGAGGTTATGCGATAGTCAAGCGAAGCCGTGACGCCCAGGTAGTCAAAAGCATCTACGATGTCGAATCAGGTGAGATCACAGAGACGCTCGTATCAGACGGCACGCTTATTTCGGAGATAAGAAATATATCGAAGGGATGGCCAACACAATGAACGGAGAGCAAGAAGTAACTTTCGAGGTCGCAATCAAGCGACTTGAGGAGATTACAGAGAAACTTGAGTCAGGAGACCTATCGCTGAACGAGTCACTCGCACTGTTCGAAGAGGGGATCAAACTTGCGCGCATGTGCTCCAGACAATTGACCGAGGCACAAGGGCGCGTAGAGACTTTGATTCGGAACTCTGATGGAACAGTCTCATCAGAACCTTTTGAAACCTCGTGACTCGTTGAACGCGAGACGGTAACTGTATACCGCCCAGAATCCGAATTAGAAGATAGCGAGCCCGTTACAAAATTATCAGCAAGCGGTAAGTCTGGCTAAACGCTGACGCTTATTGCCAAAGTGAACCTTGTATGCTATATTAATTAGCAATATGCTTCACCCACTATCATGTGGCATTTTGCGTTAAATGCCTGTGGGGAAGAGCAAATAGAGGACAATCGGAGTTCGTTGTGTCGGCATTGCGTTGGTTCTACATTTTGCTGTTCGCTGCAGGCATAGCCCTGATCACACTTGGGCTGGAAAGACTTCTTGATCTTCCCAGACCTTTTTACCTGCAGGTTATTGTAGCCATCTCAATCCTCATCGTGATTGTCAGCATCTTGGTGCTAAATTCCAAACATGTAGAATAAAACCACAAAGAATTGCATGTGCATCCTCATGCTAAACTTACGACCAGGCAACAGTTGGGCTATCACCCAACGTTGTCCTAAGGATTGATAATTACCTTTATTGCGCCAGACTCGGCCTTGTTTGCAGCAACTTCAAATGCCTCTAATGCTCTCTCAATTGGGAAACGATGCGTGATAAGAGCCCCTGCATTTACCTTGCCCGTACAAAGCAAATCCATCGCAATAGGAAACTCCTCATACTTAAAATTTGCTGATGTAATTACCATACGCTGACCAGCAGTGAGAAGGCTGTTGAAACTCTCCTCTTTCTCATGTATGGCTAGTCGGACAAGCCTTCCTCCACGTGCGACGATCGGCAATGTGCTCAAAAGCGGGCTACCAATTGTATCCAGGACGACACGCGCGCCAATGCCTCCTGTCGCTTCGAAAACGCTTTTGCCCAGGTTTGAGGTCGTCGCGTTCAAACAAAGGTCCGCGCCAAGGCGCTTAGCCAGATTAAGAGGTCTCTGGTCGAGATCCGTACATATTATGCAACCTAGGTTGTATGTTTTTAGTACTTGCAAAGCCAATAAGCCAATCGTACCTGATCCTAGAATGAGCGCACTTTCTTCCGCAACCGGTCTAGCAAGTCCGACCGCGTGGACTGCAACTCCCAGAGCGTCAAGAAGGGTTGCTTCTTCTAAAGAGAGACTCTCCGATAACGGGAAGACATGCGTCGCCCACACAGGCACGTATTCTGCCATTCCGCCGTAGTAATATGTCATATCGCCCCATCCGGCGCCATGACCAAGGTGCTGAGTATTTGGACACAGCTCTCTCTCCCCGTGTTGACACCACCAGCACGTCTCATCTACCTTGAAGCTCAAAACCGCGACACGTGCACCTAATAGTGCTTCATCCACACCCGGGGCTACCTCTTCCACTATTCCGCACACCTCATGACCCGGGATAATGTTTGGTGGATTCGCTCGAGTCTCCCCAAGAGTATGTTGCGCCCAAGGATTCTCGCCCTTCCAGTATCGGATGTCACTTCCGCAAATCCCGCAATGGGTGACACGCACCATTACCTCGCCATTGCTCAATCGCGGGCGTGGCACGTCTAGAACCTCAAGTTTGCCCTGTTCTCGTAGAACAACTGCTTTCATCTATGTGTACTCCTTATTTCAAAGTATAGCCACCAATGACTAATGTAGGCAAGCCAGACGAAAGAGGAGGACACTGCGGCAAAACGAGTGTAATGTATCTTATGACACAAGGAGGGAGGAATACTTACATGGCATTGCTCGCATCCGTATTTCTTGCACTCGTAACTACCTCGTCTGCACAGGCGCTTGACTTAATGTCAATTGGAAAAGGTTGCCCTGATGTCACATTGTCACCTCTTTATCACACTTTTCAGAAACAGCCATGTCAATACTACGGATTCAGTTTCGACGACGATTATGAAGAACTAAAGCAAATGAAGGACATCGGCTGTATATGCGTGGGGTCCGGAAGAATTTGGCATCCTGTACACGATCCGAACGCACCAAACGGTGACGGATATATAATTCAAGACGACTTTTCAGCAGGCATGTCGCTCGCTCAAGTACTGCTGACGGAACGTCCGATGAATTCTGTTGCAGTTTGTGCGCCGACATATTCGACCTCTGACAGCGGTCTAACATTAACGTTATATCTACTTGGCAAAGGAAACGAGCGGTTGCAGATTGCCTCCAAAGTTTTTACTAATGTCACTGACAATTCCTGGCTTGAACTCGAGTTTCCGGAACAGCCTCCAGGCAAATATCTCCTAGAGGCTACAAACCCAACAGGATCACGCATTGGGCTATGGGCAACACAGGGGGACCAGTACAAAGGCGACGCTTTGGTGGGAGGCAGGACAGTACCAGCCGATTTCTTGACCAAGATTAGGTACGCGGGCAGCGACGAATGCGTAGAGATTGTGCCGAATCCACATGAGAGGATTCCGATTCAACTCGGCAGAAGTCTGTGGGATAGCATACGGGAATTGGGAATGTATTGCTCTATGTTCGTTGGGGATTGGAACAATGGGTTATTTCCTTACTACCCAGACTGGTACTATGAGAAATACCCAGACTTCTGCATGCTCGATCAGCATGGTAAGCGCATCGAGGCTACAATGTTCGATAAGCCAAGAGGCTGGCCATCCATTGATCACCCTCAGCAGATTGAGGGCTGCAAACGCTTTACCACCGCACAGGTCCGCCGTCTACGAGATGAACGCATCCCCATGTGGATAATGGGCGGGGAAGAACTGTACCCGACATATTGTTTTCCGGATAGATGGGCAGACTACCAAACGAATGCACTAATCCATTTTCGTAAGTTCTGTGCGATGCTGTATGGTGACATTTCGAAATTGAACTCAAGTTGGCAAACGAATTTCTCATCATTCGACGAAGTAGAACCTCCCAAAACGCCAATTCTCAGCATACCATGGAGGGATTGGATTGACTTCCGATTTCGTGCTATGCAAGAACGGTTTGTCTGGTTATACCAAGCCATTCTCAGCGGCGATACCAGCAGACTGATACTCACACCGAACCATGGCAACATATACCACGACATCGCAGCAACTCGAATGGGAATGATGCCTGATCTTTACGCACAGGTCTGTGACGGATTCGAAACAGGACAAATAATTTCCGACGCTGACCCCGACCTTTTCAATTTGATGTACACTGATTCGCTTATGTCATTGGGAAAAGTCGTATCACCCAATCGTCTTGCCTACAAGTTCACAAACCCAAAAGCCCGTGGTGGAGGGACCTCATATACCCCCGAGGCAGCGCGCCGATATACATACGAGTCTTTAGGCACCGGTGCCTGGTTTTTGGGACTCATACAATGGCGAGGATCGCTTCCAGACGGCGAATGGGGTGTGAAAGGTACGCCTGCCGCAAAGGAAATCGAGCATATATTTGGTGAGTTGAAAAAGTTGCAACCATATTTGCAGCATATGTATCCCATAAAACCAAGACTCGGCATCTACTTGTCAAGGTGCACCTGGTCTCTACTCGGATTTGACCCGCTTTGGACAGAGATTCACGTCGGTTTGATCGAGCGGCATGTGCCCAAGGTGTTTCTATATGACGATTCTGACTGGGCAGGCTATCCAGCAATTCTGACTGTAAACAACGCAATCATCAGCACCAAGACTGCTTCAAAGTTGCGCCATTATGTGGAAAGCGGAGGTACCCTGATTATTGCCGGAAGATTTGGCGAGAAAAATGAGATGCTTAAGCCGTTCGATCAACCAATCCTTGGCAAAAATGTTGTAGTCACACCCCTGCCCGGGACAAATATTTGGACCGCGAAGGTTGGGAACGGAATGGTGGTGTGGATCCTTGACACAACCAAGAACGGAGTAATTGATGCCTTAGTCAGGCTGGTGGACGACCTGGAAATTAGTGGTCCTACAACAATTAGGGCACAGGGAACAACTAAACGTAAGAGAGAGGTCGGATGTGCTGGAGCGGCAGATATGCCTATCGACCTATCTCCGCTAAAGTCCCTGGGACAGACGTTCGTATCACCAGGGGACCTAATTGCAGTGAGATTTTCAACACCCACGTACACCTCCGAACCAGTAGGTTGCCCCCTCGAGGTAAAGATCCGTCGAAATGGTCCCGACGGCGAAGTCATTGCTCAGAAGAATATTCCTTCAGACGAACTCACAGACAATAGCGTACACGAAATAACTGTTTCAGGGACAATTCCTGGTGGGACGCCTTTATACCTCGAGATTGAAGCACCTAAATCTTTGCCTAAGCAAAGGCTGGGCGTGTGGGCTTTAAAAGAGGATTGGTATCCAAAAGGTGATCTCTATATAGATGGCAGACGACAATCAGGGGACTTGCAGTTTTGGATCCGATATGCTGAGGAGTCTCCGTCGGACTCGTGTGTGGAGGCGTTCACGCTCACCGACGGCTTGAATTATGCCCAGGTTTTTGTAAACACTGCTCCTAGTGAAGTGAGCATCAATGTTGAACTGAAGCCTGGCAATACATTTCCGTACCAGGTGAGAGACGTCCTAAGTGGAATTAATCTGGGTCGCCAAAGTAGTATCATCAGATATCCCATCACATTGCCTCCCTATGGATCCCGCGTTGTCGTCTCAATGTTTGATGTGACCACGAAAGACACGAAACAAGCGCTCATCGCCGTTCAAAAGGCAAGGAAATGCTGGCAGGGGCTTGCAAAGCAGTATGCGACTACTTATGCGGACGCAGCACTCTCACGTGCAAAAGACAGCCAACCCGCGAAATTTATGGCCTTCGCTACAAAAACAGTTTGCGCACTCGCGATCAATGCCTCGGCGAAACGTTCTGGATCCGACCTCATCATATACGCCGAAATCACCGACTCGAACGGAAAAGCTGTACGCAATGCTGACGTTTCAGCAACGATCATCCCTGCGTTTGGGTTATCTGTAAAGTTGTCACCGTTAGCGATAGGCAAATATTCCGGGCGCGTGACACGCTCGATGTTACCTGCCATGTATGATTATCAAGCACGACAGTACGTACCACTTAGCGGGATGGTGACAATCGACATTGTTGCAAGGGAGAAACATCGCGTGGGGGCGGCAAGGATACAATCGGTGCTGTAGTGTCGCCGGTAGTCGTGAGTCGCAACATTCGGCAGCACTGGAATCGGACGTCGCAGTTTGGAAATCAGAAAATGAATTCCTTTCCATCCCCACACCAGGAACTATGAAAAGAGGACGGGTTTGACACGTGTTTCGCCCGCTTTGTATACTCTTTGCGTGTCTCTCCTTTTAAAGAAGGTCATGACGCATGAAATATGGCAAAAGGGTTTTTCAGGAGGACAATAGATGTTCTTAGAATCTATTAGCGGCAGAAAAGGTGGCTGCTGTTCTAGTTGTTGTGGACAAAGAGACAACATGGCACTTCAGACAATACTTGGGTTGATCCTCGACAAAGACCCAAGGACCAAAGACATGATGCCAGGGTGGGCAATTGAAGTTGCCCAGCAAAAACTTATGTTCTTTACAAGACCAGCAGACTTTCCGTCTTTACTAGCAGAGGTCGCACTCTCACTCCACGAAGTCTTTGTCTCCGGTGATTCGGAGTCTCGTGCGCGTTGTATATCCTTCTTGCTGGGAATAGCAGACTCCCTCAATTCTGTCGTGGAACTGCATCATAACCTCCAAAACGCCGAATTGCATGGTGATTACACCATCCCAAAGTCAGCTGTGTCCACATGCTATGAGGCATCGGTTAGGTTGCTGGCGGATTGGGAACAGAGTGCTCCTGATGCCGCAAAGATTGCGCTCGACAGAGTGAAGACCGAAGACCTCGCTGTAAATAAGGGAGATAATCTTTTCATTGCATGGGCTAAGAATTGGGAGGCAGAAAAGGGCGTTGATCCGTATTCGTCATTGCTGGAATTTCTAAATTGCTTCAAGGAACTTTATCAGCCCTCCACGTACTATGTGCAACTTTTCCTTGCCTGGGAGCAGGGCAAAACGAAGACCCAATTTTTCAATGACTACGGTTTGCACGCCGGACGATGCCGGAAGATTGGGAGTCTCGGAGGCACGACAAATCCAGCGATTGCGGTAATGGGTGAAGATGACTTAGACGGAAAGGATAACATTTGGGGAAGCGAGGCGACCAGTTTCATCGCTCGTACACCGAACAAATGGAAGGACGTTCGTAAAAGGATCGCCAAAGAGCAGTTAACAAAAGGGGCAACAGACGACTGGGGCGCGACCGCATTTACGGAATGGGTAGTCGTTGATGCAATGCTTGGACTAAGGTCTATCTTTCTTTTGAGGGGACTGGGACGCGTAGCCTTTCAACTCAGACCAGACTGGCATTTAGAGGAGAAGAAACTTGCTTACGCAGGTGGGGAAATATATGCACGACTGGGCGAACGTATGAAGGTATTTGATGATATTCTGCTGGCCGGAGCAGGGGAACCCTATGAGAGTGTGGCCAGACCCAGAGTTGGTAAACCAAATAATCACTTCAAAATTTCCTGTACTTCTCAGGTTGCCCTGAACATAGTGCGTGCATTCAATGCAGGATATCATCCGGATTACCCCGACGCATTGAAAGAACGGATGTTTACGAACATGACGCTTTCGTACGATGTCTCGCAGATGGTTGCATCGAGCCTGGCTGTGGAGGAAGGGCTTGCGGAGTACGAAAAGCGAACAGGGCAGAAGCCCGACGATGGACAGGGTGGGTCTGTCGTGACCAGCATGATAGGGCGCTTCAACGATGCTATCAGATGCTACAGAGTGCAAAGTCTACTCGCTGCCCTACCTGAGGGATCAAAATTCAAAGAAATACAACCTGCCAGCGTGAAATCACTCACTGATCCTCCATTGAACACCGATGAGTTTAAGAATGAGGTTCAAAGCGCAGGAATTTCCTTTGATCCGGTAGCAGAAGAGGACGCGATTGATCATGCTGGCACGCTGGTCACAAAACGCGCGGTAATGTACCTAGAGCATAAATATGGCATGAATCGAACCCGTATGCTAACGGCGTCAAAGAGAAAATTCCATCAAAATACTGATTTGCTGGACGTACCTTTCTCGACGGACTTCGGAAATATCCAGCGCATGTGGTTAGATATCCAGAAGGCGGGAGGAATCGAGATCAACTCTTGGAAGACATTGTATGAAGGGATGAACCCAGATGGAACACCCGCGCCAGGCTCAATCTGGGAGAAGAGATCTCAAGTGCTTGCATCCATTTGGCCTGACTGGGTGAAAGCCTTTGCTCCAGACGGGGTTAAACCAAGCGAATACCTCTCTACATGTTATGTGCCGCCGACACTTGAGCAATTTACAAAATTCTGGTTCGAGAATGTATCTCGAGCGAAGACTGCCCGTGAGGAACTAGAGCGAGGCCAGCAAAAATAAAGGCGCACTCTAAGTTGGTGCGAGGACACTATGCAGTAAGTACGGCTAAATGCTGTTTGATGTTCTCTTGCACTGCAGAGTAGTGCTCATCCTCATGTTCTCGTAACACACATCGTATTTCATCGCCGAACTCGCGGAGTAGAGCACCATATGAAATATGAAACAATTGCCGAACATCAGGGCGGTCCAGAAATGAGCGAATATCCGCCGGGGGCTCTGCGGGGAATTGCTCCGTTTCAATTGAGATATCATATGCTTCCTTACTCTCGTCCAGATTAGCGAGACAAAGTGTATATAACACCCGAAAGAGTGGTTCATCTTTTTTGGCGATAATACCGATCGCTTGAAGCCAAGTTGTCCCTGACGTCTTTATGTGCAAACATCCTTCAGTTTCATGGTGGAACATGGGATATATGCTAAACTTGTCACTTCCCGAATGGAGACTCAAACGGTATCCTCCAAGCATTCGGCACAAGCGTGCATGGCTTGAGAACGAGTTACGCAATTTATTAACATCTCCTTGGTAATCAATTCCCTTTTCAAATCGCCCCGGAAATTTTGGAGCGAGGCTAGTGAACTCAATGCCGCATGAGTGAAGATATTCTGCAATGTAGACATGGTCTTCCAGGCTTGTTTCATTAGCACCTTCGTCAACAGAGATCTCTAGGTCAAAACTATGCATCCTTTCGCTTACCAAATTATTCATTTGTTTAAGTTTTTCCAACGCCGATTGGTAAAAAAATGCGGCCCTGAGCAATCCCTCTTCCGTGGGTGTGAATTGGCTGCCTCTGACTGAAAAAAACGGCTTTCCAGCATAGCGTGACACTATGCGCTTGCTGGTTTCATTTAGGCAGGATGAATGACTTAACCAGCCGCTGATGTCAACAGTGTACATACTATATCCGGCATTTAAAGCGTCAACTAGACTTTCCTCGTCCTTGACATGGTCTGCGTCTGCTCCGAAGTTTCCAGTAAACCCACTCTCGAGCAGACCCATCACTGCGTCCAGCAGTACGTCCTGGAAAGTCCTGCCAGTTTTTCTGAGTTCTCGCGGGGACTGCTGAGCAATCACAGGAAAGACGTCGAATTCTTTCAGTGCAGATAAATGTGCGGCTGTGACCATTCCCAGACGGTCGCCTGTTCCAAATGACAAATTGTGCTCACAACAAACAGGAGTGAGAGGCAACATTTTTCTCAATTGTTGGTAATAACCCCACGTTAATGGCTCCACTTGTAGAGTACCGTTGTATAGGGTGACTACAACTTTTCTTTTACCTCGCCGGGCAACGAACAGCCGGCGACCGTCAGCAAGCGTCCTTACCGAGTTTGGATATACATCAAGCCCAGATTCCGATAAGAGGTTTGCCGGTAGGTTCATAATTAAGCGTCCTTCTCAAAAGCCTACTGCCAAGCATTGCGGTTTCACATAGCAAGTAGCACATGGAGAACAGAAACCCCCTAAAGGCTTATTCAGATACCTAACACAGACCCTCAAGGAGGACAAACCTCCCCAATGGGATCACCTCGCAATATCTCTGCAAACTGCTCAGGAAACACCGGTTTGCACACAGGCCTCCTGAGACATAAAGCGTTTCTGGGCGCAGCGCAAAGTTATAGACATTGTAGGCAACCCCATGGACAAACCGCGCCAGAGCCTCTTCCGGAGAACCACCAAGAATAATGCTATCGAAGATTCGCTCTATCGCAAATACGCCACAGGTGACGGGTATCTTCTCATCTACCGCCGGCAGGTGATTATAGTCAATGTCATAGTATTTCCCAAGAAGTTCGAGTGTGAACCCCGTAGAGGCACCACACGATTGATTCCAGCCCATCTTTCTAATCCTGCGGTTACGAAATGACACAAACTTTGTGTCTCGCGACCCGATATCCACAACGGTGAAGTCGCTTTCGCCCACAACCTTCAGGCTGCCTTGAGCCAGAGCAACAAGTTCGTTCTCGTACCGCTCCGTCCTGTCCCGCCCAAGATGTCCGGTTGCTACTTCAAATCTGAGATTTGTATTTGAGAGCACGCGAGAGGTCAGTTCTATGGAAACACTGCCGCTGTCAAGGTCCTTGATCTTAGTCCAGGAACTGCCGCAATCGGCAATCAGAGTAGGCATCTCAACCCAACCGAATGAATGCGGTAATTTGCGCGACGACGCTGTTGGTCATCGTCCCGTCGCAGTCGATGTAGAGCCCATCGTATTTTTCTGCAAGGTACTTCGCAAGAGCAGTCTTTGCGCAAAATGTCTGGGCATAGAAAACCGTGGGTACCCCGGGATCAACATACATCTCTAGGTCAAGATCGGCTGGGACGCCTGCCTCCACACATCTTGTCCACCCATAAACATGAGTAGAGTCTGGGAACAAATCGAGCATAGCCATATCATGTGGTGGTACGCCCCAAAAACCATGGGTTGGTTTGACTGGCTTATAGATTCTGCGATTTGGTCTTCGGACAGTATCCATTATGCGGTCGATCTTTTCACGAAGTGGCAGACCTGAGGTTGCAATCGTAACAGGTTGGCGCTGATCGTTAGGATTCCTTACTTCGACGACATGGAGTCCGAGGTCACGGAGGATCAATGCGGCAAAGCGCCCACCATCGCATTTATCTTCGCCAACCGCTCCTATGATGAAGCGAAGCCGGTCGCGCAAATGCACGGCATTATCCACAATATTGGTCACAATCTGGCAATATGCATCTGGCACAAGGTGACTTGGAGGGGCACCCAGGGCTACATCTAAGTCTATGAACTCGTCGTAAGGATGCTTCCGCGCCGCCTGCTCCATTACTTCCCTGGGAGGACACCCCCAGTAACCTATAAGCATCGTTCTTGGCATGGCATTGCTTTTTGAGGATATCACATCCCAAGCGGATTTGTCCATTTTGTTTACGAGTGCCGTCATTCTCATGTTCCCATTGCTTATGACCGCCTTGGCTTGATTGTTAGCCATACAATCAAGCAGCCTTGCTTGACAAAAGCAAACGATTTGCCTATGATTAGGAGAGTTTGCTGAGGTGACACCAGGTGAAGTTAGCAGTCATTACAGATGAGATTTCTCAGGATTTTGAGCGAGCACTGACGGTGCTTGAAGAATACAATATTCGGTCGGCGGAACTACGCGGGCTCTGGGACACGAATGTGGTTGATCTCAGTGAACATCAGATTAGGCAGGCTAAGAGACTGCTGGAGGATAAGGGCATTTCTGTGTGCTGCATTGCGTCGCCCCTTTTCAAGTGCGACTTGTTCCAGTCCGAGAGCAAACCAACAGGACCACTGCACCTGGCAAAGGAGCGAAGTGTCAGTGAACAAATGAGCCTGCTGGATCATTGCGCCGAACTTGCAGATACATTCGGTACGAAACTCATTCGAGTGTTTTCTTTTTGGCGCAAAGGAGATCTGACACAAGACGTGAAGCATAAAATAATCGAAGTTCTAGGAAATGCTGCCCGTCGTGCTGAGAGCCTTGGAGTTGTGATTTGCCTGGAAAATGAACATGCGTGTTACCTGGGGACAGGCGCAGAAACAGCAGATGTACTTAGATCAATAAACTCTCCTGCACTTCGCGCTGTTTGGGATCCTGGGAATGCGTTCTGCGCCGGCGAAACTCCATACCCAGACGGCTATGAGGTGATCAAACCATACCTGGCACACATTCACGTCAAAGACGTGGATATCGTAGACGGAAAACACCAATTTGTAATAATGGGAACAGGCAGAATTGACTACAAAGGACAGTTTGAGGCTCTCAAGAGAGATGGATACACAGGATACATCTCGTTAGAGACTCACTACAGACCGCCTAGCGGTTCAGCAGAAGAGGGTTCGAGGGCATGTCTTGATTACTTGAGGCGCGTCGTAACAGACAATCAATAAGAAACTGATACTGCACATGGCCCGGTTTTTGGAGGAACGTGATGTCATTACATCGTATGCGCATAAGCATGGAGAACTATTCCAAATACCTGATTCTCGTGATTGCTGTCGTATTCGCAGTGGGCTTTATCGCACTTGCAATACCAGGAATAAATACGCCCACGCAACAGACAACTACGATGAGCAGAATAGTCGCGAAGGTTAATGGGCAAAAACTAGATCGAAAAGTCTATGAAGAACGCGTCCGAGCGCAATTAGACCAGATGTCACAAGCGGGTCCTGTGAGTGCCATAGAAGAAGCAGATTTACGTGCGCAGATCTTCGACATGATGATAGATGAAATGCTCAAGTTACAGGCTGCAAAAAAAGAACGCATTCGCGTTTCTAGGAGCGAAGTCAATAAGCGTATTGACGAGTATGTCGAACAAGAGATGCAACAAATCAAGATGAGCGTGCTTCAAGGGCGTCGAGAAAAGATGACTGATGAAGCCTTCGCTCAAGAACTTGCAAGACGCCGACCGGGAATGACTATTCCCAAATTGAGAGATGAGATCAGAAAGAACATAAAACCAGATATGGTACGGACCTCCCTCATACTGGAAAAACTGTCAAAAAAGATTAGGGATAGAGTGGATACCAGTGATAGGGCACTGCGTGCAAGTTTTGAAGAACTTCATTTGCGACAGATAACAATCGGTATGCATAAGCGATCACCTGCTCAGGCTGAGAAGCAGGCCAAAGAACTCGTTGCCAAACTTCGCGCGGGAGCAGATTTCGCCACCATGGCGAAAGCGAATTCCGACGACATTTTAAAGGATAAGGGTGGGGACTACGGATACGTGCGCCCGGAGGTACTTGACCCTGACCTTGCACGAGTGGCAGTCAAGATGAAGCCGGGCGAGATTTCTGATCCAGTCAAAATCACCGAAGGATATGTCATCCTGAACTTGGTGGATAAGCGAGAGAATTTACCGAAAGACTTTGATAATCCCGCCAAACAGCGAGAATATAGGGAGAACTTCATAAGGCAGGCTCAGGCACGCGCAGAGTCGCTGTACTACTATGACTTAAGAAAAAACGCTAAGATTGAGATTTTTGACCCGGAACTAAAAGCACATCAACTTGTTCAAGACACTTTCACCATGTTCGGACCCACAACTGCGCCTCAGCGAAAAGCAAAACTTGAAGAAGCAATTAGACTGCTAAGGACTGCAATTGACAGCGCAGGGGATTTCCCGAATGTGAAAGCAAGAAGTTACGCGAAGATGGCTGAAATATACCTGATGCTCAAGAGTGGAGATTTCTCTCTTTCACCACAAGAAATGGATACCTTGACCCAAAATGCAATAGAGGCTTATGAGGATGCCTTGGTATACACGGAGTCAAATGATATTCGAATGCGCCTAGCAGAAATGTACGTGGAGAAAGGCGAATATAAAAAAGCAATCCAACACCTTGAAATTGCTTCGGAAAATGCATACGACGATTACCAGACACATGTTCGTATCCAGGCTCTATACAAAAGGATGAACCGCCCTGACCTGGTTGCTAAGGAACAGAAGTGGATGGATGAAAACAAACAACTACTGGAACAACAGCGTGGTCAGGTGATGCCCCAGGATGCAGCAGCGCCTCCTGGTCAGTGATTCGGGTCAAGCGGGTTAATTAAGCAACTGCGTTCCGAGCAAAATTCCACATCGGTAGGGAATCAAGATGTCTCGACCTGAGAGTTCTTCACCCAATAGGAGGCAGGAGACACGAAATGGCGAAGTGTGACGAAGAGGTCGGGACTCTGGGGACCTTATATGTGGTCTCTACCCCAATTGGAAATCTGGCAGACATCACCCTGCGCGCTCTTGATGTACTGAGAGAAGTTGATTTGATCGCCGCCGAAGATACAAGAGTCACTCACAAACTCCTTTCAAAATACGGCATCGAGACTCCGACCACTCCATACCACCAACATAGTTTGGGACAAAAGACCCGCCAACTTGTCGAGGCGCTAGCATCCGGAAAAGATATTGCCTTGGTTTCAGATGCGGGCACCCCAGGTGTCTCCGACCCGGGCTATGAACTGATAACAGTTGCCATAAAAAACGGCATCCGTGTGACATGCATTCCAGGTCCAAGTGCAATCGTCACAGCGTTGGTCGTCTCTGGCTTGCCTACACGCAGATTCGCGTTTGATGGCTTCCCTCCCAGGCGCAAAGGAGAACGCATGAAGTTCATTGAATCACTGAAGAATGAGACACGGACAATGCTTTTCTATGAATCGCCTAACCGCCTGTTGGATACACTTCAAGATATGCTTGCAATCTGGGGTGACAGGCAAGCAGCCGTGGTTCGGGAAGCAACGAAAAAGTTTGAAGAAGTTCACCGGGGCACCCTAAGTTCGGCGATCGAGCGATTCACGGAACGGAAACCTAAAGGTGAGGTCACCCTCGTGGTCGCCGGGGCTCTCGAGTGCGAAAACCATCACAATGCTAGCAATCTCGACGACGAAATCCAGCGTTTGCTTGCAATGGGTATGTCAGAACGGGACGTGACAAGGGACCTAGTCGCTCGATTCCAAATTCCTAAGAGGAAAGTTTACCGGCGCATACTTGATATCAAAGGAGATCCAAAAGATGACTGATGCGACGCGAAAAATCTGCCTGCTTATGGTCTGTATGCTTGCTTTGCAGGCTCGTGCAGCGGACGAAAAGAAATCAGATTTCACAACAACTGTTGTCAGAGCGGCAATCGGTGTACTACCCAAAGAATTGCAATCGAAAATTGCACCCAGTACCAATCAGATTATTTCTTCCGCACATCCTAAAGCAGTGGCAAGCAAGACTGAAGACAAGGCAGAAGAATTGTACTACTACGTGAGTGAGAAAAAAGGGAAGTCTGTTGAGGCTTTTACTGAAGAATTCAGGCAGGCACGCAAACTTCTGGCTGAGAAAGCCGAAATCTCGTCATTGGCGCCGACGTTCGGACGTCTTGCTTTCGTGGTTATCTCGCTCAGCCAGCCGTACCACAGCGATGAGGCAGCATACAAGAGCAGTCAACATACTGAATTCGAAAAAGAACTGAATGCAAATGCCTCAGCCTTTCGCGTGACTGCAGAGGGTAACCAAACCATTTCGGACCCATCTGAATTTGCCAGCACAATCGCCAAGAAAGCCTCCGAGTACTTAAAAAAACTCAGTGCAGCAGACGGGGCGTCAATAACCGAGATTTCGTCATCAGTATTCAATCTTGCGGTCAATAGCCTGGCATCAACGTGGTGGACGCTCCTCACCCAGGAGCAAGTTACTACGAAGAACGGGTACGTCGGGAACAAGCGAAGCCTGAAGTTCCACCTACCGACCTGCAAAATGCTACCTGCAGAAAGGAATCGAGTGTACTTCGAAACGAGAGAACAAGCCATCAAAGAAGGGTATGTGCCTTGCAAAATATGCAAACCATGACCAAGTCTCGAATAGATAGAGGTAAGCATCAGAAATCCACACAAAACTCTTAAAAACGACACGGGATTGGTGTCGGAACAATAAGCACATTGGGAAGCGCGCGTATCTAATCGTCAATTAATTCTAGAGAAAACGTTTGACTGATACGCCTCAGCATCTTATAATTGCCGTAAGTACAGTGGCTGACTCCAATACAGTGAGGACACAATGAAAGGTGTAGTGCTAGCTGGGGGCCTTGGCACGCGGTTGTATCCCTTAACTTACGCGACCAACAAACACCTACTGCCGGTTTTCGACAAGCCTATGATCTATTATCCGATTCAGACGCTTGTCAAGGCAGGTATCAAAGAGGTGATAGTCGTAACTGGTGGTCCACACGCCGGCGATTTTCTGAGCGTCCTTCAAAATGGCCGGCACCTTGGGCTTAAACACCTAGAATATGCATATCAGGCGAACGAGGGTGGTATCGCCGAGGCGCTTTCGCTGTGCGAAGACTTTGCCGACGGTCAACCGATCACAGTAATCCTTGGCGACAATACGACAGACTCGGACATCGGACCGGCTGTGAAATCCTTCGAAGCGGGCGCACGCATATTCCTAAAGCGTGTCCCGGATCCTGAAAGGTTTGGCGTCCCAGTTTTCGATGAAAATGGACGAATCATTGCTATTGAGGAAAAGCCGAAACACCCCAAGTCGGACTTTGCCGTGACTGGCCTGTACATATATGACAATCGGGTGTTCGAGTTCATCCGTCAATGTAAGCCTTCCGAAAGAGGAGAACTTGAAATCACCGACGTAAACAACCTGTACATTCAAGCGGGTGCACTTGACTGGGTTGAACTCGAAGGCTTTTGGAGCGACGCAGGCACATTCGAGAGTTTGTACCGAACGAACAAGTTCTGGGCAGAGAAAGTGTTGGGAAAGGATGGATAGCCGCAAATCCTGGGTATAAAAACTTCGGGGGTGCATTGCAATCGGGATGTACCGACGCCGAAGCACAAAGAACGTTCTGCTAATCTGGCTTGGTTTGTTCACGTTCGTAGAAGTTTATTCCATCCTTTTAGCAATTGGGAGCCTCCCTCAGTCACCATTTACCTACTGGGCAGCATTGATTTTGATTGTTTGTCTCAGCGGAACCTCAGGTGTATGGCTTGAACGCCACCTGCGGTCTGTGTCAGGTGCCAACAAAACCGACCTAATAGCCGCGCAAGCATATCTTCTATACTTCCTTCCGCCGTTTATTGCCTGCGTGGGATTGTTCTGGCGTCCTTTGCTTATCGTTTCAATTCTGATGTTTTGCCTGCTCCTGCGCAATGCAATCTTCCGAATGCTACGCCGTGCAAACAAGGATGTACCCTGTTTGAGTTAGTCAGTATTCCGCCCAATAAAGTAAGCGATAATTCCCAACGAACGACCGCTTGACTCCTCGCCGCTGTTCTTGTATCCTTTCTGTGCTTAATCGTTTAACCACTTGCGAGGAGAACCCCAGTGAAAGGCTTGCGATGGTACATTGCTGGAATGCTGATGCTTGTTACAACCATAAACTATCTAGACCGGAATTCCCTTTCCGTAGCTCAGGTTGAACTCGAACGACGTTTTCACATGACGAATACGGACTATGGTTATATGACATTTGCTTTCTTGTTAGCATACGGCATAATGCATCCTTTCATGGGTAGAATTATCGATTTGCTTACCACTCGTAGGGGAATGGCGCTAGCGGTGGCGTGGTGGTCAGTTGCAAACATTGCACACGCATTTTGTCGGAGTGTATTCTCTTTCGCAGCACTGAGAGCGCTACTTGGGATTGGGGAGGCAGGGAATTTTCCAGGGGCGGCAAAAGCAGTTGCTGAATGGTTTCCAGCGAAGGAGAGGGCTGTTGCGACTGGAATTTTCAACCTTGGTGCAGGACTCGGAGCGGCCATAGCGCCACCTCTGATAGGTGTATTGATTTTGCGCTTCGGCTGGCAGGCCGCTTTTATAACAACTGGTCTCATCGGCCTTGTATGGCTAGTTGGTTGGCTTCTCTTGTATAGGCAGCCTGAGAGCCATCCACTTCTTACCGAAGAAGAGTTCAACCATATTCGTTCAAGTGCGACTAATATAAGTTCTACCGAGCCCACGTCTCCCGGCATTTGGAAGGAAGTGATTGCGCGTAAGGAACTTTGGGCGCTCCTAATCGCTCGATCTCTCACGGATCCCGTGTGGCTATTCTTTACGATGTGGCTTCCAAAGTATTTCAAGGCTGAACGTGGTTTCGATATCAAAGAAATCGCGATGTTTGTGTGGATACCTTTTCTTGCAGCAGACCTAGGTAGCATTGTGGGAGGTGGAATATCCGCATATTTCATCAAGCGAGGCTGGCCTGTAATCCTAGCCCGAAAGACTGCTCTTTTGATAAGCGCCGCGCTGATGCCTACAGCGTTACCCGCTGTTTTTGTGGGCAACTGGGTTTGGGCGCTTGTATTCATGTCAATACCCACATTCGGTCATCAAAGTTGGGCAGCCAGTGTACTGACTTTACCGGGCGATCTTTTCCCAAAGCGGCTGGTGGCATCGGCATACGGGATTACTGGAACATTAGGTATCTTGGCAGGTAGCGTAGTCATGATCGTCGTTGGCAAAGTCGTGGACGTGAGCAGTTACACACCTATCTTTGTTGCCGCTGGCTTTATGCACCTGGTTGCAGCGAGTATTATTTGGCTCTTAATCAGGTCTCCTCAACCTGCCAATTTGTAGTTTCGATTGGTCAGCCCGACCTATCACTTGACCTGGATTGCCTGTGGGGAAGACATGGTCACGCGAGGGAAGTCTCTAAAATACCTTCGTGTAGGATCGTCCGATAGGTCTTTAATGATTACCTCATGGGGTTTGTCACTTACCTTCAATTCGACAATATTACCGTCAAGTTTCGCACTATGTATACTCCCCGAAGAGATCGAGTAGTTTCTTATATCTGTGGCTGACTTCTCGTCAAGTCGTTTGTTGAAGATTATCCTAACTGTCTTATCCTCGCAAGTCGCAGAAGCAGGTCGTGGTTCAGCCTTATAAATGTCCACATTGAGGTGATATTCGTAGCCGGTGACTCCTGCCATGCCTGCCTTCTTGGCAGCGGCTTCACATTCGTTAAGCCACGAAAGACCACGGCGACAATTCTGCTTCGATCCAAGGTCCGTTTGTAAGATTATGGGAACACCTGAGACTTTTCGTATCGCCTCCACGTAGGGCTTGTATAAGAGGGGATAGTTGGGAGCAAGACTCGGATTACTCCAGTCAGGCCAATCGGTCTGCAAAACATAGACGTCAGGCCTGACAGTTTTTACGATTAAGTACCCATCTGATCCCTGCCATTCACGAAGAGTATTGACCGGATCAGGCACATTATCGGCAATCCCCCATGCTCCTACTTTTATCCCTGGACATGTGTCGCGTACCCCTCCGGCGCTATTTATGATGAAATCCTGAAACGACGCGACGCTTGCGCACCGAAAATTTATCCATTTTTGATACAGGCGCTTATTCCTAACGTAGTAATACGGACTGCTATCGTCATTAAAGTCTGGGGGTGCTTTCTCCTCGGGATACATTCTCAGGAATGCCTCTACACAGTTCTCACACAAGCAGCCATAGTTTTCGTTGGATGGACCGTTTACTGCAGGGAAAAATGCCTCCATGATCTCGATGCCATCGAATCGCACATTCCGCAGGATACTGGTTACTTGTTGCTTCTTCCATTCTCTATAGGCAGGATTATTTATGCATAGGTAGACAAACCCAGGGGCTACCTGATTTGGGTCCTTTCCCTTCAGTTTCATGCGCCATTCTTCCCACCCAGGCGGAAAACAACTTAAGTTGTAAGCACCGTTCCCAAAAGTTTCATACCAGACCGCAATACCTCGTTGATGAAAGGCATTCACAAGTTCTGCGATAGTCTGATAAGACCCTGGTACGCAATGAATTATAAGACGGACCGCTTTAAATCCGTTGGCTTCTATCTCTGATGCGATGCTATCAGCGCTCCTGTCCTTGTAGTATGCAAAACTGAACGGGTCAATTTGAATGCTTTTGCCGAAGGGGTCTCGTTCGCCGGCGCAGACCCTTATAACTGAAGAAACCCAAATTGCAATTATCGCAGAGACAAATGCTTGTTTCATAATGACACGACCACACACTTGTACGCCGGGAATGTCGTTTCTAACAATTCCATCCCTTCTTTGCCCAAGACCAGCAACCCTGTAGATAGCGCATCACAAATAGTCGGCGACGGCCCCACCACAAACGCGGTTCTCTGCCCCTGGACTGGGAAGCCAGTCCTTGGGTCTATGACATGCCCGTAGGTAACGCCATCATGGACAAAATATTTCCCGTGAGTTGCAGAAACGGATAGCGAGGAATCAGCAAGTTCTAGGACTTCCAGGATCTGCTTGCTGTTCGTCGGACTGCGGACAGCAATCCTCCAGGGCCTACCATCTGGTTGACATCCAAGTCCATATGAGGTGCTTGTGCCGCCATGAATAAGCGCGTTTTTGATACCAATGCCCTGCAGCAATTCTATAGCCTGTTCGATGGCATATCCCTTACCGATGGCACCGAGGTCAATCTTGACTCCGGGTCGGTCAAATGCGACGGTCGAACTAGCACGGTCTAGTCGCAAATGCTTAACACCACTCTGCTCCTGCGCACTTTCTATGGCGCTGCGTCTCGGAAAATGTCCCTTTCCACCAGTGAATCCCCAGGCCTGTAAAAGAGATCCGATGGCTATATCAAATGCCCCGTATGTCTTTTCGTTCAGTTCAACTGAAAGAGAAAGCAACGAGAAAATCCGCGGGTCAATTCTTACAGGACCAGATGATGCATAGGCGTTTATCCAGGACACATCGCTTTCGGGACGATAAAAACTAAGCTGCCTGTCCAGGCGTTCAATCTCTGCAATCACTTCATCGCCAGCCGCACGCAACCTCACTGGGTCCTCGCCGTAAAGCAGGATTTCAAAGCGAGTGGCCATTGCATGCGTAGAAAGCAGGACAGAAGGAATAGGCAAATTCAATATCCTACCTATGAAAGCACGCTTGCTCAGGTCCTCTCATCCGGACAAAACCCGAACGTAACCACTGAGGTTTTGAAGCGCGAGTATTAACGCCCCAGACTAACCCGCCGCTCTACGTAATCATGCGCATGTTTTTGGGGTCAAAACGAACCATCTTGTTTTCGCGATATGACTTTATAGCCATGGAAACCACGGTCTGCACGCGAAGCCCAAGTTCTATGTCGCAATTCTGCTTTGCTCCGGTACGGATCGCTGCGAACATGTTCTTATGATGTTCCACCTGGCTTTCGCCGGGTCCCTCGTACGGTTCGTCCTTTGCCTCGACCTCATCAGCAAAAGGTCGTTCGGGTTCGATGCGGACCTTTCCGCCGCCAAAGTATAAGTTTCCTTTTTGACCGTGGATCATATCTTCCACGCTTCGTTCGTTTACCGTGCTGCCAGCCAGGAACACCATAGCCGAATTGGTATACACGACCGTGAGCATGGTATTCTCAGCCACATCCCGAGGCTCACCATGTCCCTCATCTGTATGACACGGGATTGCTCCAACACACGTCACATGGCTGGGCCACTGATCTTCCATCGCCATTGCGATCATCAATGGGTGGAGCCGATGCGGCCAAAGGTCTCCAATTATTCCAGAGCCGTAGTCCCAATACTTCCGCCACCGAAAATACCGCTCTGCACTAAACGGACGTTTCGGAGCCTTTCCCAGCCACATTTTCCAGTCTATGTTGCTTTCGTTAGCATCAGGGTCTATATCGTAATTCCACTCGCCGTTTGGATTATTCCGACAGTATCCTCCCTGCGCCCAGATCACCGTGCCAATCCGTCCAGCACGAACAAGTTCGCCTGCCTTATGCCATTTAGTGTCGGTACAACCCTGAGAACCGACCTGGACAAGCCGTTTGGTTCGCTTAGCCGTCTTCCACATTTCCACCGCTTCATCGAAATCATGTGACATTGGCTTTTCGACGTATACATGCTTCCCAGATTCCATTGCTGCGATTGCGATGGGTGCATGCCAATGGTCTGGTGTTGCGATCACAACATGGTCAATGTCGTTTCTTTCGAGTAGTTTTCGGTAGTCTTTGTAAGCATAACTGTGCGGCAGTTTTAGTGCAGATCTTGCCTTCTCAAGCCGCTTGTCGTAAACGTCACAGACGGCGACGACCCGAATGTTTTGCTCGTCTTGCATATCCCTGAGCATGTTGAGGTGACCACCGCCCATGCCGCCAACACCGATTATGCCGATATTTATCCTGTCGTTCGCTCCTAGAACGCTGGGCGCAGGCATCTCATTTGCTGCGGCTTTGACACCCTCCGGAAGGATAGAACTTGTCACCAGACCTGCCGCTGTCACACTGGCAGCCCTAATGAAATCCCGCCTTGTCATACGTTTCTTACTTTCTTTCTTTTCCACAGGACCACTCCTTATACTAGTTTGATCTCGAACCACTCTGGCTGGTATTGCACCTTGCCTTGGCTCAAAATTGCCTCATTGGCCTTGATTGCTAAAACAGTCGCCTGGTAGGCTTCTAGAATACCACATGCAGGCTTCGTGCCGCTGCGGATACTCATGATAAAGTTTTCGAAAGCGCAGTATAACGCCTCCTTGGTTGGTTCCACAGATCCTTCCTTGCTGGGCTCTTTCCCAGCCTCGAGAAGTTTTGTGGCGTCAGCGATCATGCATATGCCGGTCTCTTCGAAGCAAGGCTCCTTTCGTGCGTAGACCTCCCAACCTAGCAGCGGTGAGTCTGCTTCTTTCACCATCCAACCCCTGCGCTCGCGCATTAATAGGCTGGCATTACTGCCTTGAAACAACGTGTATGCGCTACTAAATGAACTTGCTAAAGTGGAAGAAAATGCAACCTTGACGTTTTTTGGATATTCAAAGACACACTGGACTGTGTCGGGAACATCTCGACCGTCATTCCAGTTTATAATTGCACCAAAACCCGTCACAGCGACTGGAAGCGCTCCAAGATACATGTTTACTAGATCAAGATGATGGATTCCCACTTCCCCAATAAGACCTGCTGATGTCTTGTTGGACAGTCGCCAGTTAAGTTCTGCTTCTCTCTCTGGCGTTGGTGCCATCCTTCGCCAACTGTCTTTCTTGTGCCATTGAGCGTGAACAAGTACCGTATTGCCCAAAACACCTGCTTTCACGAAACTATGGACATGCTTGTAGAGCAGATTTGACCGCCCCTGAAGTCCAGCCTGAAACACTTGTTTGGATGCCTGCGCCGCCTGTGCAATGGCTGTGGCATCGTCAATGGAACTTGCAAGTGGAACTTCGCAGTAAACGTGTTTGCCTGCCTGGATAGCCGCCAATACGATGTCTTTGTGCAGATGTGATGGTGTCGCTACGACAACAGCTTCCACGTCTGGATAGGCAATGAGTTGCGTGTAATCCTTGAACAAAGCCGCACCACTAGCGATTTCCTTTCCCTTGTTAAGGAAGGGCTCATAGGTGTCGCATATTGCGGCAATCTGCGCAGAAGGAATCTTGGAAAGGGTAGACAGAATCTCTTTACCCCACTGACCAAGACCTACCACCCCAAATTTCACCGGAGATCCCGTCACAGCCGCTTCGACACCACCTTCAGCGGCAGTGAGTTCCTCTGCCGTCAAAAGAATTGCCATCGATGCCATCGCACCTTTCAGAAAATCTCTACGATAGATGCCCCCATTCATAAAGTGCTCCTTTTGTGTAACTTTCTTGTCTCTGTTACAAATGTTCAAAGGATCTTGCAGAATCCTTGCCTTCAAGCCCCAAGTAATTCATACTTGCATGCCTGATATTTTGTTACTTAAGAGGTTTGATTCTAATATTTCTGTAAGCCACCGGTCCATGGTCTCCCTGGAGCATGATCGGACCCGGCTCATCAACTTTGTCATCTAGAGCGCCAGCAGTCGGTCCCGGAAGTGGCTGATTATCGATAATCTTGATGCCATTTAGGACCACGGTTAGGTTTTTACCTACCAACTTTGCTTCAACATTTTGCCACTCACCCGCAGGACGACTCGCAAATTGGCTCGGTGCAATTAGCCCATAGACCGACCCATTACCATGTATGTCAGGCTGCTTGGTTTCAAAGTCATCGAGTATTTGTATTTCATATCTGCCTCGGAGGTATACGCCACTGTTGCCGCCTTTTGGTATCATGTAATCGTACCTAAGGATGAAGTCACCAAACTTTTCATCGGTAATCAAGTCTGAGCCACCTTTGCCCATCACAAGCATCCCATTCTGGACAGTCCACGGCGTCCGACCTTCGGTACGGACGTGCCAGCCCGCCAGGTCTCTGGCGTTGAATAGTGGTCGGAAGCCTTGCTTCTTTTCCTTGTTGGTGACTGGCGAGGGTGGGGGAAGGGGACTTGCGTCTCCTTTTGCGAGCCCCAGAGCCCATCTAATTCCACCGCGTAGGTGCTTTTCGTAATTTTCAGTGCGCATCAAGTCTTCCCGATGTCCTAGCGCAGTGTAAAATACGCGTCCCTTGCCATATTGATGCACCCAGGATATTGGAAAATCACCTGGTTCACCGGTATTCGGATGTTTGTCAAGGGCAATGAGTACTCGGATATCATCACGCGACCAATCTTTGAAGAGATAGATCTCCTCGGTAACCTTAAAGCTTGGGGGCAAGTCCTTGGTCGCTGGATGTTTGCGATCCTGGACCAGGAGTTCCACTTCCGATTGTGGACCATGCCCTATGAACTGAGCCCCCATCATTTTGCGGTACTCTGCCCATCCCGGAGAGTCTGGGCGTTCTCGGAAGGTATCAGTCGCTGCGTGAATTCCAACCACATTACCGCCCGCCTTCACCCAGTCAATGAAGCCTTGAGGGTCAGGCAGAGGCAGGTCGCCGCTGGTGTTGTTGAAAATAACTGCGTCATACTGTTTAAGGGCACTCGCTGTCATTTTTTGCGCCATTTCTTCGTCTGTACGCACATAATCCACATCCCACTCACCCGAATCGGTCCCCAGGTCTTTGATAAGTTCTTCTCCAAGCGGAATGGAACTGTGGCGAAAACCCTTTGTAACCGAGACACACAGGACTTTCTTCTTCGACACAGCAGCAGGATGGACTTGTCCACAGACCAGACATATGAACATAACCCAGCAAATTGCTGTTAAGCCCTTGCGTAGAAAAAGTACATGTTGTTGCGACATAATGACCCCCTTAGCCGAATCGCTTTGCCAATTATAACGTGGTGACCAGAATCGGGCAATACATGGACGGCTACAACTAGAGAAAGTTTTGTGACATTGCTGGGTAAACTATAATGGGTTGCACAAACCTAGCAACGTATTGTATGATATTGGCGTTAGCACTCTAGGTCTTAGAGTGCTAAATCACGTAAGATAGCATGGAGGTGTAAATCGAATGCTAAAACCACTCGGCGATCGAATTGTCGTAAAAGCCACTACAGCCAAAGACGTTACGAAGGGTGGAATAGTCCTTCCGGACACAGCGAAAGAACGCCCTCAGGAAGGAGAGGTTCTAGCTGTAGGACCTGGAAAAACTCTTGACAACGGCAAGGTAATTCCTCTTGAGGTCAAAGTTGGAGACAAGATTATTTACTCAAAATATGGAGGCACCGAGGTTAAGATCGGAACTGATGAGTTTATCGTGCTCAGACAAGACGACGTACTAGCAATCGTTTCTTGAGAGGAGGAGATCTGTATGGCAAAAGAGTTGAAATTTGATGAGGATGCTCGACATGCGCTCGAGCGTGGGGTGAATATTCTTGCAGACGCAGTAAAAGTCACACTTGGTCCCCGCGGACGCAATGTCGTGATTCAGAAGAAGTTTGGGTCGCCTACTGTCATCAACGATGGCGTGACTATAGCCAAAGAAATTGAAGTAGAAGATAGATTTGAAAACATGGGGGCTCAACTGATCAGAGAGGTTGCGTCCAAGACAAACGACGCAGCAGGCGACGGGACAACTACTGCAACAGTGCTGGCGCAGGCCATGGTTCGAGAAGGAATTAAGAATGTCACAGCCGGCTCTAATCCAATGCTAATAAAGAAAGGAATAGAAAGTGCCGTCCGCACTGCAGTCGAAGCCATTAGGAAGATTAGCAAGCCAGTTGAAAACAGAGACGAAATTGCCGAAGTGGCGGCAATATCTGCAAATGACAAGTCCATTGGCGAGTTGATCGCAGAGGCAATGGACAAGGTAGGTAAAGACGGTGTGATAACCGTAGAGGAGTCCAAAGGGACGGCTACAAGCCTGGAGTTTGTCGAAGGCATGCAGTTCGACAAAGGGTATATATCGCCATACATGGTGACGGACCCTGAGCGGATGGAAGCAGTTCTAGAAGAACCATATATCCTTCTCTACGAGAAAAAGATATCCGCAGCAGCGGACATAATTCCAATTCTGGAAAAAGTCGTCCGCACTGGCAAGCCTTTGTGCATCATTGCCGAAGATGTTGAAGGAGAGGCATTGGCCACGATTGTTGTCAATAAGATTCGCGGCACGCTCAATGCTGTTGCTGTGAAGGCGCCCGGTTTCGGTGACCGGCGAAAGGCTATGATGGAAGATATCGCGATTCTGACCGATGGCAAGTTTATCACCGAAGACCTAGGCATTAAACTGGAAAACGTCGATCTCTCAATGCTCGGGAGAGCCAAAAAGGTTGTAGTTGGAAAAGAAGAGACAACGATTATCGAGGGTAAGGGATCAGCCGAAGCCATCCAAGGGCGTATAGCACAAATAAAGCGACAGATCGAAGAGACTGAATCCGACTACGACCGAGAAAAACTCCAGGAACGGTTGGCGAAGTTATCTGGCGGTGTAGCAGTAATTCAGGTCGGCGCTGCAACCGAGACCGAATTGAAGGAAAAGAAACACAGGATTGAGGACGCCTTGTCTGCAACCAGAGCGGCAGTAGAGGAAGGAATCGTACCGGGAGGAGGGGTCACTCTCCTTCGAATCATACCTGAACTTGAGCGACTGACTGGATCTGACGAAGAACTAGTCGGCATAAATATAGTGAAAAAGGCTCTCGAAGAACCTACGAGATTGATTGCTGCGAATGCTGGTCTTGAAGGATCAGTCGTCGTCGAAGAAATCAAGAAGGCAGACAAAGGAATAGGTTTCAACGCCGCTACTGGGCAATACGAAGACATGATGAAAGCCGGTGTAGTAGACCCCGCGAAAGTGACTCGTACTGCTCTGGAGAATGCAGCAAGCATAGCGGCTATGATTCTGACAACCGAGGCTTTGGTTGCTGAAAAGCCAGAACCTGAGAAAAGTCAAGCACAAACACCAGGTGCACCCGGAGGCTACTAATACCGGCAAACACCAGTGGTGTTATACAGATTGCCAACCGAAAAGGGAACAGAAGGGTGGGGCGGACAAATCCGCCCCACGCCAAACAAGTATGTTTAGGCATTTTTGGTCTGCCCTTGACGCATCGCAGGCATTTTGATAAAATGACTCAGTCTGGATGAATAAAGTCCACATAAGGAACTAACAACCTTGTGTTCCCCAGTCGGCAGCGGTCTGACACCTGGAATTATCTCGTCCAGGCGCTTTCGAAATGAATTTTCAGTCTTTTTGTGGGAAGCCTTCCCACATTAGTACTTCTTCTAGTGTATCTCCAATAGCAGAGAAGACTTGGGACTTGCTATGGAACAAAGCGAAAGACCAGGCGAGCGGATAATCGTCCTCGATTTTGGTGCTCAATACAGCCAATTGATTGCGCGTCGAGTGCGCGAGTGTCACGTTTACGCTGAGATTGTGCCTCATAACGCATCAATTGAGAAAATCAAGGAACTAGCACCATCGGGGATTATCCTGTCTGGAGGACCATCGAGCGTCTACGAACCAGGTGTCCCAAAATGCATTCCTGAAGTCTTTGAGTTAGGCATCCCTGTGCTTGGAATATGCTACGGGATGCAACTCATGGCACAAATGCTTGGTGGTCAAGTTGCGCCTGGCGAAAAACGCGAATATGGCAAGACAGATTTGGATATATTGGATTCTGCAGACCTTTTCAAGGGTCTCTCAGGGACAATAGTTGCCTGGATGAGCCACGGGGATAGTGTGAAAGTCATGCCACCAGGTTTCAAGGCAATCGCACGTACGCCAAACACTCCTATTGCGGCAATGGCGTGTCCAGCCCGTAGACTTTATGGAGTCCAATTTCACCCAGAGGTGGCGCACACACCAGATGGAAAACGAATTTTGTCGAACTTTCTCTACGAGATATGCAAATGCAAAGGCTTGTGGACGATGGAGTCGTTCATCAAACACGCGGTTTCCGCCATCCGAAAGCAGGTTGGCGATGGACGTGTCGTGTGTGCACTCAGTGGTGGGGTAGACTCTTCAGCAGTTGCACTTTTGACACACAGGGCAGTGGGCAATAGACTCACCTGCATCTTTGTAGACCACGGTCTGCTTCGAAAAGACGAGGCTCAAATTGTCCAAAAGACTTTTCGCGACCATTTCAGTGTAAATCTCATACACGTACAAGCCGCAGAAAGGTTTTTGGACAAACTTCGAGGTGTAAGAGATCCTGAGGAGAAACGGAACATAATAGGTGAAGAGTTCGTCAGAGTATTTGAAGAAGAGGCCGCGAAGCTCGGCGATGTAAAGTTCCTGGCTCAAGGAACAATTTACCCAGACGTTATCGAGAGTGGAACCCAGACAGCCGCAAAGATCAAAACTCATCATAATGTCGCTGGGCTTCCGGCAGAAATGTCCCTTGAACTCGTAGAACCAATCCGCAATTTATTCAAAGACGAGGTGCGTGTCCTCTGCCACGAACTCGGACTACCCGACAGCATTACTTGGCGGCAGCCTTTTCCAGGTCCCGGGTTGGCAGTACGTGTTATAGGCGAAGTTACGAGGGAGAAACTTGAGATACTTCGTGAGGCCGATGCAATCGTGCAGGAGGAAATCGAGAAAGCAGGACTGTATAGACGTTTATGGCAGTCCTTTGCCATCCTCCTCCCGGTACAATCGGTCGGCGTGATGGGTGACGCACGAACTTACGCATACCCAGTGGTTTTGCGTGCAGTAACCAGTGATGACGCAATGACGGCTGACTGGGCAAGGATTCCATACGATGTGCTAGAGAGGATTAGCAATCGGATCGTAAATGAAGTGAGAGGGATAAACCGCGTGTTGTATGACATTAGTACAAAGCCCCCGGCTACCATTGAATGGGAGTAGACACTTGGAAAACGATGTCGCGGAAGTCCTGCTAACAGAAGAGCAAATAAGGACACGTGTCTCAGAATTGGGACGGCAGATCTCCCTAGATTATCGAGAAAAAGACCTGCTCTTAGTAGGTATCCTTAAAGGAGCGACGGTATTCATGGCTGATTTGATGCGGGAGATCACGATCCCCTTGGCAATTGATTTTGTCGCTATATCGAGTTATGGGAATGGTACGAAGTCATCAGGCGTAGTGAGGATCCTTAAAGACTTAGATGAGAGCGTGGAGAATAAGTATGTTTTAATCGTCGAAGACATTGTTGATACCGGGCTCACATTAAAGTTGAGTTATTTAAAAGATAATATGTATAGCCGAAGGGCAGCAGATGTAAAAGTGTGTACACTACTCGACAAGCCGAGCCGTCGAAAAGTTGATGTTGCTACTGACTATGTAGGGTTCGTAATTCCCGACAAATTTGTCGTGGGGTATGGCCTAGATTATAAAGGTCTTTACCGCAATCTGCGATACATTGCGGTGTTAAAGGAAGAAATCTATGCAAAGTAACGTGGGGGCCGAGATCAGAGCATAAGGGTCCTGATAAGAAGAATTTTTGATTTGACGCCGGTCCTGGAAAAAATATGATGATTGTGGTATAATTTTTTTGATAGCGAATGTTTCCCCGGCGCAGAACCCGTCTGACAACTGCATGACTGCGGGACCTCGCGTATCAAGAAGGCCCCTTTGAAACTCAGATTTTGCATATGGTTGTTTTTTTCCGGTTTCGTCATGGCAGACGAATAACTCATTTCAAACAGGCTAAACAGGAGTGGCCTAAATGGAACTGTTGGAATTAGCAGATCTTGAAAGCAAAAGCGAAGAAGAGGTCCAAGAAATCGCTCGAGAGTTCGGCATAGACACCGCCGACTTGCGCAAGCAGGACATCATGTTTAAGATCCTGCAGGCGCAGACCGAACAAAGTGGCTTGATTTTTGCGCAGGGAACACTGGAGATTCTTCCAGACGGGTGGGGGTTCCTGCGAAGAAATCGCAATTTTGCACCAGACCCAGAAGATATCTATGTGTCCCAGACGCAGATCAAGCGATTTGGTCTCAAGACTGGTGATGTCGTTTCCGGGCAGGTGCGACCTCCAAAAGAGAGTGAAAAGTACTATGGCTTGCTCAGGGTTGAAGCAGTCAACGGTCTTGACCCTGAGGTTGCGCGCAAGCGGGTCAACTTCGACGATCTGACACCCCTTTACCCAAACGAGCGAATTGTCCTCGAAACAGACGCGAAGAATATCTCGGCGAGGTTCATAGATCTGATAGCACCGATTGGTAAGGGGCAAAGGGGATTGATTGTCTCGCCACCGAAAGCAGGCAAAACGACCCTGCTAAAAGTAATCGCAAATAGTATCACGACAAATCATCCTGAAATACATCTCATTGTACTCCTCATTGACGAGCGCCCGGAAGAAGTTACAGATATCCGACGGTCAGTGAAAGGCGATGTGGTGAGTTCTACATTCGACGAAATGCCTGAGAATCACATGCGCGTAGCAGACATGGTGCTTGAACAGGCTAAGCGATTGGTCGAGTCGGGAAAGGATGTTGTCGTTTTGCTGGATAGTATAACGCGATTTGCACGCGCATCAAACCTTACAGTTACGCCTAGTGGGCGAACTTTGTCTGGTGGTCTTGACCCGACAGCGCTATATAGACCAAAGCGTTTCTTTGGTGCAGCAAGAAATATCGAGGAAGGCGGGAGTCTTACGGTTCTTGCCACCGCACTGGTGGAAACAGGTAGCCGAATGGACGATGTTATTTTTGAGGAGTTCAAGGGTACAGGAAATATGGAACTCGTGCTAGATAGAGCGCTGGCAGAGCGTCGGATCTATCCCGCAATAGACGTCAAGCGCTCCGGTACCAGGCATGACGAGTTGCTTTACGACGAGGAAACTCTGAAGCGCGTATGGCAACTTCACAGGTTGCTGGCCGCGTTGGACAGCGTGGAAGCGACAGAACTACTGATCGATCGGCTGGCACATACCAAATCGAATGCGGAGTTCCTTAAAATAGTGGACAAGACAATGAAGAGTACAGACCTGGATTAGACACCGTCTGCACGCTTTGACACAAACCGCCATAATAGTAATGTATATGTGAGCATTAAGCGAGCATGGGAGGGTAGGACGGTGAGAGAAGAAGACGAGAATCCCGATCAAGACTTTGAAGAAGACGAGTTTGGCGATATACTCGGGAATGAACCCCTGCAACCCGAAGACACACCTGAAGGATTTAGCCCTCGAAGAGGGGACTTCGATGGGTTGCTGGAGAGCGAAGGGCTTCCTGAGATCGAGAATAGGCAGCCACGCGACCTTGACGAAAAGGAGGTTAAGGTAGTCGGCGTCTACGAACATCAGGAACAAGGGCTCCCTCCTGCCGCGTTCGTGCTTTTGAGAGACAACAGGGGTAGGCAGGTTTTAATATGGATTGGCAGATTCGAAGCATATGCCATCTCTCTTGCCTTAGAAGGGGCTACACTCGACCGACCCATGACGCACGACCTCATGAAGACCCTTCTGGAACGCCTCGGCCACAAGGTGGAGCGTATTGTCATTGACGACCTGTGGCAAGATACCTATTATGCAAAAATCACTGTCACACTCAACGGCAATACAATTGACATAGACTCGCGACCAAGTGATGCCATAGCACTTGCCCTAAGAATGAAAGCGCCTATCTACATGGCTGAGTCAGTTCTACAGCAAGCAGCACGCGAAGAACCATAATACCAGATACTGCACTCACATCTTATGATCCAAGCATAAGCCTGCTGGTGAATATCTTCGTATCTGTACCTTCACCTTCGAACACCCCTGCGGTGTAATTTCGCACAAACAGACCAATGAGCAAAAGGCAAGAGTGGTGTGGTGGACAGTCAAGACGATCGAATATAGGTTAACATAACATATATTATCAGACATTATCCCTTTGTGATCACGAGCACGTCTACAGCGCCTATTGCGAACGTATGAACGTAGGATGAGCGCAGTACGTAAAAACAATAAGGGAAGGATCGTTGTCCTTCCCTAGGTTCTCTTGAAAGAAAAGTTTACAGACGCTATTCCTGGCGTATCGGTTCTTTAGATTTAACCTTCAATGGTAACCGGCGCATTTAGTGCCGCCAGTCCTGCTTCTATTTCTTTGATTTTTTGGTGGCATAGGTCAATCAGTTGCTCAGCGTCTCGAATAGTATCCGGTCCTGAGCCACGATGCGCGGAGTAAATGTATAATCCGGCCACGATTCCACCAACAATCCCTGCGGTCACACCCAGGACAATCGGCCATACTTTGTCGTCTTTCATGGCTCGAACCTCCACTTACCAATACAAAAGAAAAACCTTTGAATCTCGTATATGACGGCTATAACATTATGTGATTTCGTAGCGCTTCTCTCCGTCTACACCGTCTTCCATGGACTTAAAGATGCGTTTTACAAAAGAAATCAACTCCATAGGATTGAATGGCTTCGTCAAGTAGCAGTCTACACCAGACTGCCAGCCTCTGAACACGTCTTGATCCTGCGCTTTTGCTGTGAGCATAATAACAGGAATTTCACGCGTCGCAGGATTCCGTCTCAAGTTTTGTAGTACTTCGAAGCCATCCATATAGGGCATCATGACGTCCAGGATAACAAGGTCCGGATGTTCCTCTTCTACTTTCTGAAGCGCTTCTTTCCCATCGCTTGCCGTAACGACTTCGTAGCCCTGACGCTCCAGATTCACTTGGACCAACCGGACGATATGTTTTTCATCGTCGACAGCCAATATTTTGCGTGGCATGAGGTTTGCCTCCTCTCAGACTTGCACGCTTAGTATAATCCAAAAAACTGCATATTGTCAATGCGTAATCTGTCGCCGCAGATTCCAATCCACTGTGCCGTACTTCTTACACTCGAGTTCTAAGGATTCCTGCCTCTCCCAATCCGTTAGCCCTCCGATGCACAGCCTTGCACTGAGAACTCCTGCAAGCCCCTCGGACAAAGCTTCGATTAGTGTTTTTGCTTTGACTCCAGCAAGGATTACGCGGTCGTTGGCAACTGGCTCTCCGAATACGAGTTTTGGGTCAACACTGGGGACCTCACAAGGAATTGAAATCTGCGTGAGCACAACGTCCCCTACCCTGACCTGGGCTGCACCCGCCACTTTCGTACCATCCACGCATACATCACAAACGCTGGCATGAGCAAAGCAATCAGCGCTCCCGCCGCGGTTGGGTGGCAATCCCTTCCCTGTTCCAATCGTGGCATCCACACCCAAACTCTTGAGTCCTGCTACGATTCCTGACATGAACAGGTGATGACTGCCTAGAATACTTCGACTTTCTTCGGGCAGCGCAGCCTCAGGCACAATGATACTGAACGTAATATCATGCCCATGCAACACTGCTTTGCCGCCTGTGATCCTACGTACGACGCTAACTCCGGCACGCTCACAGAACTGGAGATCTATGTTCGAACGATCTAGAGATTGAAAATAGCCCAGGCTTATTGATGTACCCTCCCACTGATAGAATCGAATCGTAGGAAGCGTCGTATTGCCAGCATGCGAACGCAAAATGGCTTCGTCAACCGCCATATTACGAGCAGCGCCAAGAGGACCTTCTATGACCAACCGCCACTTCTGACGAAACCTCATTTTCAATTCTCATGAACAAATTGTTTGTATTCTTCTTCTGTAATCAGATCTTCTAACTCAGTAGGGTTACTAATTTCGATGGAAACCAACCATCCTGAACCATAAGGATCCTCATTGATTATTTCCGGCGTCTCTACCAGACTTTCGTTTACCTTCCTCACTCTCCCGCTCACTGGTGATATGATGTCACTTACGGTCTTCACTGATTCTACTGTGGCTACCATGTTGCCCTTAACCACCTCTTTTCCTACCTCTGGCAATTCTACATACACAATGTCACCTAACTCAGATTGTGCGTGATCCGTGATTCCTATAGTAGCCACGCCATCATCATTTCTTACCCAAACATGATCTCGATTGTACTTCAAATCCCCAGGCTGCATTTCAACGCCTCCCCTGATTTTCGTGAATAGGCATCCGGGCGTGTCCCAAAGCGCACGCTTATTCCATGACGCAGACAAAAACCACCCGTTACAAAACTGCTAGTGCCTTTCTGATAGCCTTTATATGCTCTGGGGTTGACCCACAGCAAGCGCCGATTATATTCACACCAGCATCAACAAACTTCTGAGCGTATTCCGCCATCTCCTCTGGAGAAACATCGTATATTACTTGACCCTTGTCAATTCTAGGCACGCCCGCATTTGGCTGCGCTATGAGGATCGCTTTGGTAACAGCCCTCATTTGCCGCACGATGTCTAGCATTTCTGCCGGTCCAGTGCCACAGTTTGCTCCCACACCAGTCGCGCCTGCTTCCGTCAACTCAGTAGCCGCTCTCGCAGGACTAACTCCCATCATAGTGCGCCCACTTGAGTCGAAAGCCATAGTGCAGAAACATGGAATACCCGTCTTGAGCGCTGCCGCAAGTCCTGCTTTTACTTCCAATATGTCCGAGAATGTTTCCAAAAGTATCACATCGGCTCCTGCTTGTGCCATTGCTAGAGCCTGCTCGTGGAAGACACTGAAGGCCTCATCGAATGTCAGGTCCCCAAGTGGTTCGAGGAAATGACCAGTTGGACCGATTGAACCCATCACATAGGCTTGCTCGCCTGCAACCCCTTTGGCAATACGTACGCTTGCACTATTGATCTCCACAGCGTGGTTTTCAAGTCCATACGTCCTTAACTTGATTCTGTTGCCCCCAAACGTGTTTGTGCTGATTACCTCAGAGCCCGCCGCTATATATGCCTCATATATTGCTCTGACAACGTCAGCATGTTCGATGTTCCAGAGTTCTGGGCAAGCCCCTGGCTCGAGACCTTTCTGTTGGAGCATCGTTCCCATTGCTCCATCTGCAATCACCGGTCTTAAACGCGCCAGCTCTACAAGTTCGTTACCTCGCATTGTTTACCTCAATAATCAGCCTACGCGACGGATCTCTCTAACTTTCATCCATCAAAATGCTTTGCATGATTTGCTGGGCTAGTAGATATGCCACGCATGCCTCTGCTCCCTGATTTAGATTCAACCCCCACGGCGCAATCGCATCATAGCATCCTTTGCTCTCAGGGTCATATACCCACAAACCAACTCTATTGGCACCGAAGAACCACTTGTTTGCAATGTGTGCAAGTTCCAAGAAATGCTTCTCTTGAGTAAACTTGTAAAGGTAGGCGTATAAGAGCACTGCGTAGCCTGCATCTATAGACTGCTGGTCAAACCATGCTCTTTTTCCACCGCGAACGTACCAGCCATCATTGCCAATTACTTCAAGCCGTCCCTCCACAAACAATGTGTCCGTAAGGAAGCCCAAAACATCCTCAACTATTCTTCGGTGTTTTGGTTTCCCTGTAACTTGCGAAGCCATGAACATTCCTAAAGCAAGGATTGAGTTGCCATATGTAAGGTATGGTTCGAACCAACGCCAATTACCCTCACTGTAATGCTGGTATCCAGCTACCAAAGTGTCTGCGAGCGCATCAATTTTGTCAGCAATACCTATCTCATCCTGACAACCGCGCAGAAAGTGATACATCCCCAAGATTGTATAAGCACGAGCACGCGGACTGTTTAGGTCGGCTGCAGTCCCTATGCTGTCCACAAAGAGTTTCCTTGCCACTATACGCACGTTTTCGGGCAACTTACTAGAAGCGGCGTACCCACATGCCCACATAGCACGCCCATAGCAGTCCTCAGTTCCCTGTTCGTCGAGAAAATCCCGTTGGAAGTTCATTTCATTCCTGAATCTGCCCTGAGACGTATGGGCGTAATGGATGAAACTAAGGTACTTTATTGCTAATTTTAGATCTTCGGGACTATTGCTTTTCTCATATTGTTGAGTGGCGACTATCAAGGCACGGGCGTTGTCATCTGTCGTGTAGCCCAGCCGACGATTGGGAACGCTGTGTACAGCGTGCTGGAGCAAACCCGTGCAGTCGGTCATGGCACGCAAATGTGCCAGGTCGATTGGCGGGTATGTGATCAAGATCCCGACCTCCGCCCTGTTGCTGTGGTTGACCTTTGTGGGGCCTTTGTCTGTTGCAACAATGTGTGGAATAGGTCGAGATAGTCAATTGCTACATTAAACCACGCGGCACGGCGTCCATACCGATAGGCCTTTGCTTCCATTTCCTCTTTTAATTCGGGATTTGAGAGGATGTGGATGACCGCCTCGGCTATGGAATCCGGATTCTTTGACTCTACCAGTATACCCCTTCCATCTGAAAGCACTTCTTCCGCATATAGGTAAGGAGTTGAAACGATCGCTTTTCCGCACCCTAGTGCGTATGCCAACGTCCCACTCACGATCTGGTCACGATTGAGATACGGAGTTACATAGACATCTGTTGCGCAAAGGTAGTTTATCAACTCCTCGAGCGACAAGTACCTGTTGTTGAAACGAACATGCCTCTCAAGACCAAGGTCCGACACAAGTTGTAGGAGTTCGTTTCGATAACTTTCTCCCTCATAATGCCTCACGCCAGGATGCGTTTCACCAAGAACAAGGTACATAGCTTTTGGAAATTTTTCTACAATCTTGGGCATTGCCTGTATTGCATATTCGATGCCTTTGCCTCTGTTGATCAAGCCAAATGTTGACATCACCGGACTGTCTGGAATGCCCAGCGATTTCTTCACGGCTGCCGCGCTGACCCTATGAACGTTTGGAACACCGTGAGGAATTATGACGATCTTCTCAGGAGGAATCTCATAGGTATTAATGAGGATATCCCTTCCTGTTCTGACCATAACCACAATTGCCATTGCTTTTTCTGCAATTTCTTGAACAATTCTTTTCTGCCCTGGGCTTGGATTGAAAAGAACGGTGTGCAACGTCACTACCAAGGGAATCTCGAGTTTATCTACTAAAGCGAGGATATACTCGCCATCAGGTCCACCAAATATTCCATATTCATGTTGGATATTTACAATCTTCGCGCTCGATTCATTCAGAAATTTCGCCGCTTCCACATAAGACTCATGTTCATGCTTTTGTATCTGGAACTTGACTATCTTGGGGTACTGTTCCATTGTTTCTATGGAACTTATTGCCACCACGAAGGGGTCAGAGAACGGCGTGTACTTTGAAATAGCAGTTGCAAGGTCTCTTGTAAATGTCGCGATTCCACATTCGGTTGGTGGATATGTTGCTATGTAAGCTATATCAATATTGTTCAAGACTCTGCGGAGAAACTTGAACATTCTTAAATCATCCGGGCGCCATCCCCCTTCGCGGAGTGTATCACTTGTCCAAGCGATAAGATCTGGGTCAGGAAATCCTTTCGTGTCCTTTCTCTTCGTCATTTATCTTCACGTGTCTCCGTTCTATCTATTTTCTTGAGATTGCGAATTGCCTCGTCCTCATCTTCGAACAGATCAATGATTCTGGCAAGTCCTGTAATGTTCAAGACTCGCTTGATTTGTTCATTCGCACCTGCTAAGGCTATTCCACCTTCGTGCTCAGCAACGCGGCGGAGCCCGCCTACAATTATTCCAAGTCCCGCACTGTCTATGTACTTAACAGAAGCCATATTCACGACCATTTTGAACTGACCTTCCTCGATAAGACGCATAATCGCCGCCCTCAGCCTCGAACATGTGTACGTATCCACATCACCAGCCAATTCTATTATCGGCAAGCCATCCTCTTCTCTAACTAGAATATCAAGGTCAGAACTCAATTATTTCGCCTCACCACTAATATATATTTTGGCTCTGTGTATATTGGAATTGCACATGTTACTCGTGTCTACGGTGGTTTGTTACCCACCTTCACCGATTTGCCGTAAGAAGGCATCCGCTTGCATAGGTATAAGGTGCATCTTAATGGTCACAAAGCAATGACACATGCTCTTGAACTAACGGGTCACCTCAGAACTTCCGCATCCTCTATTTTTCTTTCTCTCTTCTTGGTAAGAGTTCCTCTAGCCATCCCTGTGATCGCACGTAATGCGCTAGTTCTCGGCATACTACAAAGATATATGCCCTCTGCCTATCTCACTTATTGTATACCCAATTAAGTGCTGGGACACAACCAAACGCCTGCACGACAGATTCTAGCAAGCCTCATAGTCTGCCAATCAAGCCCCACAACTCAACATCACGTCGAACCGGCAACCATTGTATATCCTCGCCCACTTGCCTTAGAATTGTGTAAGAGCGATGTTCCGCTTTCTGGCTAAATAAATACAATGAAGGAAGGAATGGGCTGATGCGAGTTGGGCTCATCGTAGGCACCGGCATGGGCGACCTGTTTCCAGGACTTCAATGGTCCACACACCGAACAGAATACGGGACGGCATGTGTCGCTCTGACAGCAGTAGACGGAACGGAAATAATTGTTCTTCGTCGCCATGGATTAGAAATGCGTACCCCACCCCACCTCATAAATTACCGTGCAAATATACAGGCACTCCGTGACAACGATGCAACTCGTGCTGTGTCTACTGCAGCGGTTGGTTCTTTGCGTCTGCAGACCGCTCCTGGTACCCTTGCGATAGTAGAAGACTTTATTGACTGCACGAGATCCGGACCAATCACGATATTTGATTCACCTACGACAGGTCTTGTCCACACGGATTTTTCCCGTCCCTTCTGTCCCGAGGTGTCCGAGGCTTTGAGCCGCGCTGCAAGCAAAGTATGCAAGAAACGATTGCCAAAAGTGGTCTACGTTGGGGTTGACGGACCTCGCTATGAGTCACCTGCAGAAGTTCGAATGTACGCAAAATTTGGTGGGGACGTCGTTGGTATGACCGTGGTTCGCGAAGCCATTCTGGCGCGTGAGATGGGCATCTGTTATGGGTGCCTTGCGATAGTCGCCAACTACGCCAGCGGCTTATGCGATAAGCCGCTCAGGCATGAGGAAGTAACTCAACTGACCCGCGCACGAGAGAATGACATCCGCGCGATAATATGTGAGACTATAAGGCGTCTACCACGCACAAATCAATGCACCTGTAAAGATGGTTCTTGCTGCTAAGAAAACATATACGAACACGTCTTAGGGCCTTCGTATCATTTGCTTCATTTCTGTAAGATTGCCGGCATTCAAGATCGCTTCCTCCTCGGTAATAAGGCCGGCTTTGAAATATCGGACAAGGCACTGGTTCATGGTTTGCATACCCCAGAAGCCACCTTCGCTGATTGCCGAATAAAGTTGCCCAGAACGCCCTTCTTCGATGAGTTTGTTGATCGTAGGAGTTGAAATCATTATCTCTACTGCGGCAATTCTACCGGTACCGTCAGCCCTTGGGATCAACTTTTGAGATATTATACCTCTGAGCGAGGTCGCCATTCGCATGCATATCTGGGGTTTGTCATGGGGTGGGAACATGTTGATGATTCTGTCCAAAGTTTCCGCTGCACTTGTAGTGTGCACAGTAGAAAAAACCAAGTGACCGGTCTCGGATGCAGCAAGAGCTACATTCATGGTCTCTACGTCGCGCATTTCTCCAATCAAGATCACATCTGGACTTTGGCGAACCACATATTTGAGAGCATCAGTGAAGGAGTCGGTGTCTATTCCCACTTCTCTTTGGTTAATAATCGCTTTGTTGTCTTCATGCACAAATTCGATTGGGTCCTCGATTGTCACGACGTTGCAAGTACGCGTCTTATTGATAAGGTCGATCATGGCAGCAAGGGTCGTGGATTTACCGGATCCTGTAGGTCCTGTCACCAGGACAAGACCCTGCCGATGCATTGTGAGGTCCTTCACCACAGGCGGCATTCCCAATTCATCAAGGGTATAGATCCGAAGTGGAATAATACGTAAAACCATCCCAATCGTCCCGCGCTGCTGATAAACGTTCGCTCTAAACCTTGCGACATTTTCCATTGTGAACGCTAGGTCAAGTTCGTGCCTGTGCTCGAAACGCCCGATTTGGTCATGGGTCATGACACTGTACGCAAGTTGGCGTACCTCCTCTGCACTCAGTGGATCTAGTTCTGTAGGAGTCACCTGCCCGTTGACCCGCAAGGTCGGAGGAGCACCCTCCTTGAGAAAAAGGTCAGAGGCTTTTTTGTCAACAGCAAGTTTCAAAAGTTCCGAAAGGTCCATCGGTCTTGTCCCCCTCTTTCACTCAAACCTCATGCTGGCTCTTTTCATCAACCAGGAAGTCGCCAGGTAAGTTGCTGTACCTGCCACAAAGGCAATGGCAACTATAAGCAGGTATATCTTGCGACTATTTTGATATTGTTTCCTTTCTAACTTTTTCGCTGGTTCATATGGTGTATCAGGCTGAAGGAATGGTAGTCCAAGTTTGTCAAAACTCTGGTCCTTGATAAGAATCGAATACCTATATGTATTCGTACCACGTTGGAGCGCAATTTTGACAAATTTGTTTTCGAACCACTTCAGCCCAACAAATGAGAAGTCGGGTGGTACAATATACAAAATGTCAATTCGAGTGAGGCGCTTGAAGGTCTTAACGAATGGCTCGACTAGCAGTCCCCCTGAGTTTAACTGGACGGCTGATGGTGTTGTAAAGTCTATTGAGGTGATCCCACTTTCGCCTTTTGCCTCGCCAGGTCGGGTGGATATCTGTACATCGGAGACCGTCCAATGCGTCTCTTTAACTAGGTTATCTACGTCTGCTCTTGCCTCGGATTCACTCAGTACTTTCGGGTAGGTGATTGAAACGATATCTTTGCCAAGTCCAGTTGCCTGGATAGATATAAGGACGCCTGTCGGAATGGCGTCCACATTAGAAACCTGTGCGAGGCTCAAGCCACGGAACAAAAGCAGGATTGACAATATGCCAATGTACGTACATTTGTTACCAAATGCACGCCGAAAGCTGACCGAGTCGCTGATTTTCTTCTCGTCTTTCCTGCTGTTTCGCACTCCAGGCTTCCCGTGCCGATCACAATGTACACAGCGCTTCCTTGCGTAGCCGTCAGCACCATTATCAAAACAAATGGTGGAGCTGATGGGATTCGAACCCACGACCTCTTCCATGCCAAGGAAGCGCTCTCCCTCTGAGCTACAGCCCCACGCTTAGTCTAACCGCATTATACTACTACCGCGCATCATGTGCAAGCCTTTGGCGGTTTTGCACGCAAGAGGAATACAATGCTCAAGATTGCTAGTATCGTTTTTTCACCAGTGCCTCTCTCACCTTGGCGTACACGACATCGGTAGAGATTGCTTTCATGCACACATTGTCCCTGCAGGGTGAAAATCGGTGGTTAAAAACATTAGCGCAAGGGCTGCAGGCTAGTTCTGCCCAGATGACATGCGAGTGCCTACCTAGAGGGCCGTACAGGCGTGGCGTCTCCGGTCCAAAAAGACAAATGGATTCTATTTCTGTTAAAGATGCGAAGTGCGCCGGTCCGCTATCATTCGTGACCAAAACATCGGACAGTGTGTACAACACAAGAAGTTCGCGTAAGGTTGTCTCTCCTGCCATACAGATCACCCGGTCTGACGCAATGCAACGTGCAATCTCATTGCCTGCAGTCCGCTCCGCCGGAGAACCTGTAATGACAATGTTTGCCTTGGGGAACTCTTGCAGTATACGTCTGGCAAGTTCAATGAACCGCTCCGTTGGCCAGCGGCGTATCGGGAGAAGGTCACTTGCATTTGGATTTAGCAGGACGATCGGCGGCTCAACGCGACGACCTGCCACGTGGTCAAGGTGGTTTTGAACTCTTTCAATCTCTTCCTGCGTCGGCTCGAAAGTCGGTGGCGACAGATCCACTTGCGGAAGTTCGCACTTCATCAATGGGACCTCGCTCGGATCTCTAGTTAGTGCTTCGACGAGTAGCAGGAAAGTAAGAGCCGTATGAATATAAGGATTGTACTGGATGCGGTGCGTCATAAGGTCTCCCCGATATGGGATTTCACTTGTAAACCTATGAAAACCGACGCGCCGTTTTGCTCCCGTAAGATAACTCAAGATTGCGGGAGCACGTGTGAAGAATTCCATGTCTACGACGCTGTCAATACGTTCGCGGCGAATCCTCAAAATACAACGGAACGTATCAATTAGGAATGCAGTTAGGCTGCTCTGGCGGATGATCATGACATTTTTGTCTAATACTACGCCTAGGAAATCCAGCGCGTGCCGATTCTCTTCGAAAACAAGGAAGTATACGTTCTCTCTACCAACAAGTTCGACCGCTCTGCACAGGGCACGATATGCAAGCACCGTTGACCCTTGCTCAATGAGTTTTATAAACAAGATCTTTCGCACAGGAGGGGATTCCGGCGCACGCCGGAACACTCTGGCTAGGATTCGAATAATGGTCAGGAGGGCGCAGACAGGCTGACCCACCCATTTGTCAATGAATCTTATCGTCTGGGGTCTCACGCCGAGTATCGTCTCCGGAAACTCTGCAACAGTTTGACTTTCAGGGACAGCGTGCGTTGCAGAGCGATTCGAGTATAGCAGCCACGGAGAAAACATGTCAACAAAAAAGACGGCCCCGGTTCCCCGGGGCCGTCCTGTCAGTCGCTAGTCCGTATTAGAACGGCACTTCCCACGGATCAGGTCCTGCGTCAGGCGATGCAGGGATGATCAAGGATATGTTGGGCG